>Ga0335080_10000019_pt1 | contig 213768 bp, 178 predicted proteins | sample Lox_Sample_34_FD_206720 | JGI IMG/M metagenome (GOLD analysis project Ga0335080, IMG submission 206720) | Soil microbial communities from Loxahatchee National Wildlife Refuge, Florida, United States - Lox_Sample_3.4 | ecosystem: Environmental > Terrestrial > Soil > Wetlands | place: USA... | reverse complement strand
CTCCGACATGGCCGTGGACAGGTGGAGTTGTCGGCTCTCCAGGGCGTCCTTTCTCGAGAACGCACGAGTGGAAATCTAGTTGCTGCCGGTGATGAGATCGCAACGCACGCGAGTCTCCTCCGCGAACGCGATATGGTGGCAGTCGTCAACCGCGGGCTGGATCGATATGACCGACTCGGCAGCAGTAAGCACTTTGAGTCGGCGCCCCAACTGCGAGATGAGCAGAGACGAGCAGTCGAAATGGTCCTCGACTCTACCGACCTGGCCGTCAACCTTCGCGGTGCCGCCGGAACCGGCAAGACCGCAACTCTGCGAGAGATTGACCGTGGTTTAAGGGAAAGCGGAACACAAGTTGTAGCCGTCGCTCCAACTCGCAGCGCCGTTGACGAATTGCAGAAAGTTGGCTTTCGTAACGCGATGACCGTATCGCGATTGCTGGAAGATGGGGAGTCACAGCGCATGCTGCCGGGGAGCGTTCTGATTGTGGATGAAGCCGGCATGGTTTCTGGCAAGCAGATGCAGAGCCTTTTGCATCTGGCTGAAGATCATGGTGCAAGGATCATCTTCTCTGGGGACACTCGGCAGATTCGCAGCGTCGAAGCCTCCGACGCGTTGCGCATTCTGGAAACGGAATCGGGTCTGAAAAGTATCTCGCTGACTGGCGTGCAGCGCCAAATCAATCCTGATTATCGAGAAGCAATCAAGATCATGCGTAGTTCCCCAGAGGAGGGTTTCCGCAAACTGGAAGAACTGGGAGCCATACGTGAAGTGCACATGTTTGATCGAAGCCAGGCGGTCGCACACCTCCACCGTGAGTTCCGAATCAAAGGACAAGATACCCTGGTAGTAGCAGGCACGCACGAAGAGATTTCGCACATCAACGAAGCAATCCGTCAAGATCGAAAGGAACATGGTGAACTGGGAGCGGGTTGCCATTTCGATACGTACGTTTCCCTTCAGTGGACAGCAGCGCAAAAGCAGGATATTTCCAACTATCAAGAGGGCCTTGTTCTTCAATTCAACCGAAACACTAAACTGGCAGACCGCCACGAGTCGCTTGAAGTTGTTCGGGTAGGACCTGAATCTATGGTCGCTCGCAAAGAATCTGGAGAGCAAGTCACGATCTCGCCAGAGAAAGTACATGTTTTCTCGGTTTATGAACGCCGACCCATCGAAGTTGCCTCTGGCGACAGCTTAATGCTTACCGCAAACCGTCGTGATCCTGATTTTCGCGCTACGAATGGAGAGTTGGTAAAGGTGAAATCTGTGGACGAGGCTGCGATCCATCTGGAAGACGGCCGAACCATTCCCGCCAACTATCGCGAGTTCGCACATGGCTATGCCATCACAGCCCATCGCAGCCAAGGCAAAACCGTGGACAATGTCATCATCTCCACAGATGCGATGAAGAAAGAATTGTTTTATGTAGCTGCTAGCCGTGGGCGCCGCGAGATAGCTGTCGTGACCAGCGACCGCGAACTACTTCGAGAGTCGGTCGGTGTGTCCACAGCGCGGCAGTCGGCAATGGAGTTGGTCAGAAAGCAGCAACATGGGCATGGAATGGATAAATCTCACGAAATTAGCGACGCGTCTGGCATCACTGGCAAGCGAGTGACTCAAATCGAAGATCAGCATTCGATTCCCACCCCGGCGGCCGGGGCTGACAGAATCGCCGATCGCGGTATTGAGCGAGACATCGGTCATAGCCTCGGACTGTGAGAACTGGTTTTCATACCTCCCCATTCCCCACATGGCGGAGAAATTGCCGAGAAGAAAGGCTTGTGTCAAGGCCGCGTCTGATGCGCCGCGCAGCGGTCGAAGAGCCTTGACGCGAGCCGCTTCCCGGCCATGCTGAGATATGTGGAGAATGTGGAGAATGTTGAGCCGTGCTGCGAAAATGTGGGTTCCCATGCTGCCTTCATCCCAAGTTCGGATCACTGAAGAGGAGCATTCAACACGCGCGAACCTACTAGTGATCAGCTGTCCCTGTATAGTCCTTTTTTTGGATTGCCAAAGCAGATGCTCCCATTGAGAATTGCAAAGACAAATCTTCTAACATCTCTCAATGGCTTCATTTAAGCTGTCGAAGTGGTATCTGGATTGTGTAACCGATACCGGCGACACCCTGATCGTTTATTCGGGCACTGCGCGATGGGGCAAACTCTGCCTTCACTATTCCAGTGCTCTCGAAACAGCCGATGAACAAATTGCTGAGCGATATTCCCTACGCCCTCCACTCAACCCGGCAGTAACGGATTCAATAATTTCGTGGCAATCAAAGGCACTCAAGGTGAGCGGCCGTTGGGAGAAGTTGTCGCCTGGCGTGAACGAGACAATCTATCGTGAATCAGGCGGTGTCATCGAATGGGACTGCCGCATGCCGTTGGCGCGCGCCACAATAGGCGACAGACAAGGGCTCGGATACGTCGAGAATCTTACGATGACAATTCCACCCTGGGAACTTCCAATTCAGACTTTGCGTTGGGGTCGGTTTACAAGCCCAACTGATTGGCTGACCTGGATCGATTGGGAAGGCGATTATTCGCGGCGGATTGTCTACCTGAATGGAGAGCTGCTCCAGTGTTCAAGGATCGAGGACGACGAGCTTGAGGCAAATGATCAGATGTGTCTATCGATGCGTCGCTCTTTGGTCTTGCGCGACGGCTCACTTGGTATGACAGCTCTGTCGGTGGTACCCGGAATCCGCAAGATGTTTCCCAAACAGTTGGTTGAGATGGTCGAGTGCAAGTGGCGGAGCTGGGCGCGATTGGAACGTAAAGACAAGCCTCCGGTCGAAGGTTGGGCTATACACGAAAGAGTGAGTTGGCCACGATGACACTCTGGAAAATCCTTTATGGCGCATTATTCATTGTGATCGTGCCCGTGTTACTCGTTCTCTGGGCAATCGTGGCGCAGCAGAATGTGCCAATGCCTGTTTATGGAAGCCCGCTGCTGGGTGTCAGCCTTGCCGTCGCCGGCTTGGGGCTAATGTGCGCAGCGATGTTTGAGCTATGGCGCTTCGGTGGCGGCCTTCCGATGAATGCGTTCCCACCACCGAGGCTAGTGGCTCGCGGCAGCTTTCTTCTGCTTCCACATCCGATTTACACGGGCTTCGTCACGCTCTGCCTCGGCGTATCGATGGGCGCACGTTCCGCGCCCGGTTTGTGGCTTGTCACTCCGACCGTCGCTCTTGGGTGCGTATGTCTCGTGTTGGGATACGAACACCAAGATTTGCAGCACAGGTTCGGCCGCACACTCCACATTCTTCCGCCGCCGGAGGACACGGCTCCATCACCAATCGAGAGAGTGCGATTTCTCATTTTCGGTGTGGTTCCGTGGGTGGTCTTATATGAGCTGACCGTCAAACTGCCACTTCGCGGCACCAGTTTCGGGTTTTCTTTTGAAGACCGCCTACCGATCTGGTCGTGGACAACTCTGATTTATGAGAGCACATACGTCACCGTCGCGCTCGCGCCCTGGTGTGCCCGTACGAAGCGCGAGCTTCGACAATTGATGATCTCCAGCTGGGTCGCTACGCTCATCGTATTTCCGTTCTATTGGCTCGTCCCGAGCAGCGCGCCTCGTCGTCCGATGATGAGCCATGATCTGCTGACCTCGCTGTTGAGTTTCGAACGCACAACGTATCCACCGGTAGCCGCGTTTCCTTCCTTCCACGTACTCTGGGCAGCCTTTGTGGCCCGCCTATACCGGCCGCGATGGCTAGGTGTCTCCTACGTCTTCGCCGTCGCGATCAGCTGCATCACGACCGGCATGCATTACATTGCCGATGTCTTGCTTGCGCTGGCGATCGCACCGGCCTTGTCTAAACCCGAGAAGATCTGGCAGGTCCTGAGATCTTCTGCGCAATGGTTGGCGAACTCGTGGCGAGAATGGCGATTTGGACCAGTCCGTTTCATCAATTACGCGATTTATGCAGCGATTGCAGCATTCGTGCAAGTTGCAATCATGACAGGCGCAATTGGCCGGGGGCGCGAATGGAAGGTGCTAAGCATCGTTGCTGCGGGCCTGCTTGGCGCCGCAGTATGGGCACAATGGGTTGAAGGTTCATCACGCTTGCGTCGTCCCTTTGGCTTCTACGGCGGTTTGATTGGTGGCGGACTCGCCTGCCTGTTATTCAAGGAACGATGGCTGCTGCTCGCGGCATGTTGCCTGGCAGCCCCTTGGATGCAGGCCATTGGACGGTTGCGGTGCTTAGTGAATGGTTGCTGCCACGGCAGACCCACCGCTCCAGAAATCGGCATCAGCGTGACCCACCCGCGATCGCGTGTCTCACATTTGGCCCACTTGGCAGGCGTTCCGATTCACGCAACACAACTTTACTCGATCTTGACCAATACTCTACTGGGCCTGGTGCTGGCGCGCCTGTGGCTTTCAGCTTGTTCGCTTTCCGTGATTATTGGCGTCTACGCGATTGGTAATGGTGCGGCACGCTTTGTAGAGGAGGCCTATCGAGGTGAGCCACAGACCCCCTTGATTCTCGGTCTACGACTTTATCAGTGGATGGCGCTCGGCACTGCACTCATAGGCGCGGTGATAACTTCCGCACCCACTGCGCCTGCTCCTCACTGGGCGTTTTCGCTGACAGGGCTTTGGCTCGGGATTGCGTTTGGGGTACTCGCCGGCGTTGCGTTGGGTGTCGATTTCCCCGAACGCGAGTCGATGTTTGCACGTCTGACATAAGAAACCGCCAGCCATTACGTGTACACGACAATCAAAGAAATATTGTCGATACTTTTTCCTTCCGCAGGTTCCTTTTATAGATAGAAGGCAAATCTCGCGTGCTCACAGGAGTGTCTGCCGACAGGTATCAGTCGCTCAGATGTATGCGTCTGTGTCTGCGAGTTACCTAAACGCACTTATAGGTCGCTATCGCACCTAGAACGAACTTCCAGTGATTTAGAGCGCCTACAGTGCCTACAGCGCCTTAAATGCCTTCGAATGTCTTAAATGCTTTTTCGCGGCGAAACGAAAAAGATTCTTGAGTCGCGAGCAACAATTGCGTGCTATACAGTTTCTATACGAAGTATGTTCTCGTCTGTTCTAGACGCGATGACTAACACCAGCCGAGCAGTGAAGGATCTCGAAGTCGCTCGAATGTAGCCGAACAACGAATTCGGTTTCCAAACGAGTCTTTGATTCCAGCCACGTCTCGACTCTGCATTCTGTGGGGTTGATATGAGCGAGATGCATCAAGCGACACCAGTCACCCAGCCTGTCCCTCATTTCGAACGATTCCTTGATTCACATCAAGCGGCAGAGCTATTGCAAATTCATCCGAAGACACTCCAGCGCCTCGCTCGCAAGGGCGAGATCCGTGCGATGCGAATCGGAAAATTGTGGAGATTCCGCACATCCGATCTCGACGCATGGGTCGACTTGAGGTTAAAGTTAGGCAGCTATCCGTACCGTCCCTAAACACGGAGGACCGTGATGAGACGGACGAGATTTCAGCAAGGCAGCCTTCAGATAGTGAAGCGCGCCCGTGGCCGACACGCTTGGGAATATCGGTGGTACGAAATCCAAGCAGACGGCACTCGCAAGCGACGCTGTCTGATTCTGGGATCGCTCGAACAATATCCGAACGAGACGGCGGCTCAAAAGGCTGTCGCAGCGCTTCGGGCAGACATCAACGCTGAGAATCCGCGCACCAGTTTGACTCCGATCAATGTTCAAACACTGGTCGAACACTATCGGGAAAAAGAGCTGGGCCCGAATTGCAGCAAAACTCGGAAGACGAAAGTCACCTACGAAGGCTATTTCAACAAGTGGATTTTGCCTCGCTGGGGAAGCTATCGCGTCACCGACGTTAAGGCAGTCGCCGTAGAGCAGTGGCTCCGTTCGCTGCAGTATGCAGACGGAAGCAAGGCGAAGGCTCGAAACATCATGAGTGCGGTTTTCAATCACGCAGTCAGGTGGGAATGGCTCGACACAAATCCCATTCGCATGGTGCGTCAAAGTGCCAAGCGCACGAGGATTCCTATCGTGCTATCTATCGAGCAGGTCGCGGCACTGCTTCGCATCCTGAAGGAGCCGACACGGACGATGGTTTTCGTCGCCGTATTCACGGGCCTTCGAGTTGGCGAGTTGCTCGGTCTCAAGTGGAGCGACATCGATCTACAGAAGATGGTGGTCCACGTCGTTCGCTCGATCGTCATGCAGCACGTTGGCGACTGCAAAACGGAAGCCTCTCGCAAACCCGTTCCACTCGATTTGCGATTGGCCAAAGTTCTGTGGGACTGGCGACTGCAGAGCCCATACCCCACCGATGAGGACTGGGTTTTTGCTAGCCCTCACAGCAGAGGCAAACTGCCGTACTGGCCAGGTTCGCTTTACAAGGCGCATCTGGAGCCGGCGGCAAAAGAGGTCGGAATCGTGGGCCACTTCGGCTGGCATACGTTCCGGCATACATATGCGACACTCCTCAAAGGCAACGGCGAGGACGTGAAGGTTGTGCAAGAGCTCATGCGGCACGCGAACATCTCGGTCACGTTGAACATCTATGCGCAAGCGATCACGCAGTCGAAGCGCGACGCGCAGAGCCGGGTTGTGAGCTTGCTGCTCGACAAAAACGAAGAAAAACCAAGCACCGAGGCTTATCGGACGTTAACGGACGTACAAAATTCTGGAGGGGATTTGCAAGTGGTTGATAAAGTTGGCGTCCCCGACGGGATTTGAACCCGTGTTACCGCCGTGAAAGGGCGATGTCCTAGGCCGGGCTAGACGACGGGGACGATGGACAGGACAAGTACTTGCGGAATTCTTTATGTTAGCAGCCGGGTCGATGGCATGTCAAAGATGTTGGCGCAGGGGTAGTGGGTCAGTTAACTGACCCACTACCGGCGCAGGTCATCGCCTTTGAAGTATCGCTTTGAAAATCCAAAGCGCAACCTTTGGCATTTGCACCTCCCTTCGCTCCTTAGGTACAGAAAACAGTGTATTTACGGATTCGTGTCCAACAAAAAACAATTAGATCGCTGCCCGAATACGGCGCGACTGTGGAAGATAGCGAGACACATCTCGCCAGAAAGGCGCGATCCTACCTCTCGCATGTCAAACGCACGAGTCGCGCAACCCGTCACCCGTTGCAGTTCGGGATGTGCAGGCCTTGACGATGTCCTCCGAGGTGGCTTTACCGCGGGTCATTTCTACTTGATTGAAGGCGAACCAGGCACGGGAAAAACTACTTTGGCGCTGCAATTCGTCTCCGAAGGTCGCCATCTCGGGGAAAAGGTTCTTTATGTCACCCTCTCTGAATCGTGTAACGAATTGCTGGCCGTCGCCCGCGTGCACGGGCTCGATCTGGACGAAGCGGATATCCTCGAAGTTCGTCCCAGCGAGCAGGATCTCAAGCCCGATGGGCAGTACACGGTTTTTCATCCTTCAGAAATTGAACTGAACGATCGCGTCCAGACCATCATGGCCGAGTTCGACCGGCGAAAGCCGAACCGCTTGGTCATTGATGCGCTGTCAGAAGTCCGCATGCTCGCCAAAGATCCTTTGCGCTACCGTCGGCAGGTTCTATCGCTGAAGGAGTATGCGCCGGAGAACTGCACCGTTCTCCTGCTCGATGACCGCAGCAGCCGCTATGCCGATCTCGAGCTGCACAGCATTGTCCATGGCGTTCTGTCGCTGTCGCGCGTTCCCCGCGACTATGGACGCACCATGCGGCGGGCGGAAATCACGAAGCTCCGCGGCTGCGCTTTTCGTGAGGGCTATCACGACTACATCATCCGTGACGGAGGCGTTGTGATATTCCCGCGTCTCGTGGCGGCCGAGTACGCCGACGCTCACGCGGATTCGACCGCGGCTTTGAGCGGAATCGCAGAACTCGACAGATTAACTGGCGGTGGACTGGACCGAGGCACCAGTACCCTTCTCATCGGTCCAGCCGGGTGCGGAAAAACGTCACTCGCTTTGCGCTGGCTCACGACCGCTGCAGAACGCGGCGAGAAGTCTTCCGCATTCATTTTCGAAGAGACAATCAACACCCTGATCGGTCGCGCATACGGTCTGGGGATGGATCTCAAAAAGCATATGGACAGCGGCCTCATCAAAATCGAGCACCTCGATCCCGCCGAAGTCTCGCCGGGGGAATTTGTCGATCGCGTTCGCCAATCGGTCGAGAGCGGTGACGTTCGAGCCGTTCTGATCGACAGCCTGAATGGTTTTTTGCAGGCCATGCCCGGGGAGCAGTTCCTCGCGTTGCATCTTCACGAGCTCCTGACTTACCTAAACAACCGCGGCATGCTGACGCTACTTGTGATGGCGCAGATGGGCTTGGTGGGCAGCGCCATGCATTCACCCATCGACGTGAGCTACCTCGCCGACAACATTCTCGTGTTTCGCTACTTTGAGGCGCATGGCGAAGTGCGCCAGGCGATCTCAATGATGAAGAAGCGCAGCAGCGGTCACGAGCGATCCATCCGGGAATTGCGCCTCGCGCAAAACAAGATTGAGGTTGGCTCACCCCTGAGAGACTTTCAGGGAGTTCTGTCTGGTACTCCGACATCTCTCACGCCGTTCGTCGAAAGCGAAAATCATGAAAGAGTGAATCATGAATGAGCCCCGCATCGCCGATCTGCCAGTCCTGGTGTTCACCCCGTTCGGGAAAGACTCTTCTCTGATCGAGCGTGTTCTGAGCCAGTCGGCAATCGCCACGCGCACGCTCGCTACGCTCCTGGGCCTGAGAGATGCCATTGGAGAAGACGCCGGGGTCGCGATCGTCACCGAAGAAGTCCTGCAAAATGGAGCCATCGGTCTGCTGGCGGCAAGACTTTCTACACAGCCGCCGTGGTCCGATTTTCCCATGATTGTTTTGACCGGAAACGGGATGAGCACGGCGTCGACCGAGTCTGCCGTGCAATCGCGCGCTCCTCTAGGAAACGTTGCGCTTCTGGAGCGGCCCCTGCGCCCGGTAACGCTTCTGAGCGCGGTTCGTACAGCGTTGCTTGCGCGGCGGCGGCAGTACGAAATCCGTGACCACCTGCAGGAACGAAGAGCGGCAGAAGATGCTCTTCGACGCGCCCATGACGCGCTCGAGACCCTGGTGGAGCAGCGAACCACCGCGCTTCGCCGGCTCTCGGCAAAACTGCTGCGCGTACAGGATGACGAACGCCGGCGAATTGCTCGCGAACTTCACGACAGTCTGGGCCAGGATCTCACGGCCGCCAAGATTTGCCTCGACATGCATGCGCAGGAGAGCTCCACCGACGCCCCCATCTTGCGCGAGGCCCGCATGCTCGTGGATCGGTGCATCGCCGACACGCGAACGTTGTCCCACCTGCTGCATCCGCCGCTGCTCGACGAAGCCGGGTTCGCATCAGCGGCCAAGTGGTACGTGGAGGGCTTCGGCCAGCGCAGCGGCATTGCCACTTATCTGCATCTTCCGGAACTCTCGCGCCGCCTGCCGCCACAAGCGGAAACAGCGTTGTTCCGCATCATGCAGGAGGCACTCACCAATGTTCACCGTCACTCCGGCAGTCGAACGGTCGAAGTCCGCGTTGAAGTGGACCACGCCCGCGTGGTTCTCACCGTCCGCGACTTCGGGAACGGCTTTCCCGGCGAGGTGTTGGAACGATTCTGGAAGACTGGCAATGTGGGTGTTGGCCTGGCGGGAATTCGCGAGCGGCTCAAAGAACTCGGCGGCAGGCTCGAGATCGAGTCGAACCGCGGCGGCACTTTGCTGCGAGCCACGATTCCGTCTTCAGAAAAAGACGCCCATGAATCGGACGCCGTGGGCGCCATGTTTCATCCCGCCGATCTGGGCGCCGAAAGTAACCAGTCCAGCGCGCGTAAAGCCGGGATTCATTGAGCGCCCGAGAATTCGTGAGCCGGTGATTGGACAATTCCGAGCATCGCGGCGAGTCGGTCTACCTTAGCGCGTCTCCCTTACAATATTGACTGAATAGCTCGCTCGCGTCGCCTATGCCTGATCCTCTTTATCTCAGTTTATGGTTCGCCGATTTTTCCGGTCCGGCGATGCTGCCACATGTGCTCGCCGTCTTGCGGCAGTTTCCTTTCTCCGCCCAGCAACCAGGGATCGCGTATGCCTCGGTGCAACCAGTCTCATGGAATGAGGCGAGCGTGCTGGAGCAGCGATTCTCCCCCGGCGCTGCAGCCGAGGAAGCCGTAACTGTTGTCGCCGATCTGATCCATGACGACTACGCTTACGTTTTCGATGCCTTCTGGGATCTTTGGACGCCGGACGCGGCCGGACAAGAATGGCGCCTTCTGCCCAGCCGAGTGAAACTCATTGTGCAGGGTGAGGAATTCGACGAAGGCGCACACGAGCAAACCGGAGACATCCAGATTGACTTCGGCCTCGACGCGCCTTTTCTTCAGGAAAACGTCGAACTCAATGGAGAAACGCAAAACAAGGTGCGAGAGAACGTGGCCAAACTCGTCGAGTTTACCGTGAAAGCGGAAAAGAATACGCGCGCCAGCGGCCGGCTGCTGTGGTCGGAGTCAGAGGAAAATCTGGCGCAGAAATTAATCGCACGCCTGCAGAAAGTGCAGTAGATGATCCGCGTTTAACCCAAAACCGCCGAGGACACAGGTATCACAGCTCTGACTCGGTGATCCCCTGTGCCCTCTGTGGTGAGAAGTTCTTACTTCGTTCTGCCGCCCTCGACCTTTAGCTTCTCTGCCGCTGCCGCCTGCGCCGCTGCCAGCCGCGCCGTCAGCACGCGGAAAGGCGAGCATGAAACGTAGTTCAGACCCGTGCGATAGCAGAACTCCACCGACGACGGCTCACCTCCGTGTTCTCCGCAGATTCCAACTTTCAGGTTGGAACGCGTTTTGCGCCCGCGCTCGGTGGCCATCTTGACCAACTGGCCGACACCTTCCTGATCGAGGGCGGCAAACGGATCCTGCTTCAGAATTCCTTCCGCAAGATACGTCGGAAGGACCTTGTTCACGTCGTCGCGCGAGAAGCCGAACGTGGTCTGCGTGAGATCGTTGGTACCGAAGGAGAAGAACTCGGCCTCTTTTGCGATCTCGTCGGCAACCAGCGCTGCGCGCGGCAACTCGATCATCGTCCCGACCATATAGTCGACCTTCGTTCCCTTCTCTTTGAAGACGTCCTCGGCCACGCGCCGCACGATCGCTCCCTGATTCGACATTTCCTTTAGCGTCGCGACCAGCGGAATCATGACCTCCGGCAATACCTTGATTCCCTTCTTCGTGCAATCAACGGCAGCCTCGAAGATGGCGCGCGCCTGCATTTCGGTGATCTCGGGATAAGTGATGCCGAGGCGGCATCCGCGATGGCCGAGCATTGGATTGAACTCATGCAACTGCTCCACGCGAGCCAACAAGCCCGGCAGTTTCCCTTTGAGATCGCCCGCGCCGCGCACGCCGTAGTCCTTATACTTCGAGACCAGTTCTTTTTTCTGCTTGGCGCTGTAGCGAGACAGCAGCGCGATGTCGACCATCAACTCTTCGCGGCGCGGCAGGAACTCATGCAGCGGCGGATCCAGCGTGCGGATCGTCACCGGCAGGCCGTCCATCGCCTTGAAGACTCCGGCAAAGTCGGCGCGCTGCAAGGGCAACAGTTTCTTGAGAGCCGCGCGGCGGCCTTTCTCGTCGTCCGCGAGAATCATCTCGCGCATGGGCCCGATCTTCTTCTCGCCGAAGAACATGTGCTCGGTGCGGCACAGTCCGATCCCCTCTGCACCGAAGGCTCGCGCTTGGATGGCATCGCGTGGAATGTCCGCGTTGGCGCGCACTTTCATCGACCGATGAGGATCGGCCCAGTGCATGAACTTCTGCAGTTCCGGATCATCCGGCGAAGGATCAAGCGTGTTCAGCTTACCCTTGATCACGCGGCCGGTGGTTCCGTCGAGCGAGATCCAGTCACCTTCTTTAAAGGTCTGACCTTTCACCCGCATCTCGCGCGCTTTTTCGTTCACGTCGACATCCCCTGCGCCAGCGACGCAACACTTGCCCATGCCGCGCGTTACGACTGCTGCGTGACTCGTCATGCCGCCGCGTGAAGTGAGAATGCCCTTCGCGACTTCCATGCCGTGAATATCTTCCGGCGTAGTTTCCGCGCGAACCAGAATCACAGGAACGTTCTTGCCGTGCCCGGCTTTCTCGACGGCTGCATCGGCGGTAAAAACAATCTGCCCGACCGCCGCGCCCGGCGAAGCCGGCAAACCAGTCGCCAGCACTTCGACTTTCGTGCTCTTCTCATCGAGGCGCGGAACCAGGAAGTCGTAAAGCTGGTTCGGTTCGACGCGGAAGATTGCTTCCTCCTTCGTGATCAGGCCCTCTTCCACCATTTGGATCGCTACGCGAACCGCGGCCAGCCCCGTGCGCTTGCCGTTGCGCGTCTGCAGCATGTAGAGCTTGCCATCCTGGATGGTGAACTCGAAATCCTGCATGTCTTTGTAGTGCTTCTCCAGCCGCGTGGTGATCTGGCGAAGCTGGTCGTACACGTCGGGCATGATCTTCTTCAGTTCGAGAATCGGCACCGGCGTGCGCACGCCGGAAACCACGTCTTCGCCCTGCGCGTTCATCAAAAACTCGCCATAGAACTCGTTCGTGCCGGTTGCGGGATTGCGCGTAAAGCCCACGCCCGTGCCGCTGGTATCGCCAAGATTGCCGTAGACCATCGCCTGCACATTGACCGCTGTGCCGAGCATGTCGTCGATATTGTTGATGCGGCGATAGTGCTTGGCGCGATCGTTCTGCCACGAACGAAACACAGCGTCGCGCGCCATGGTGAGCTGCTCGCGCGGATCCTGCGGGAAGTCGCGCTTGGCATGCTTCTTCACGACCTTCTTGTATTCCGCAATCACTTCCTGCAGCGCCTTGGCGTCGAGGTCGGTGTCCATCTTGGCTTTCTTCTGTTTCTTCTTCGCGTCGAATACCTCATCGAATTCCGATTTCTCGATATCGAGAACCACGTTGCCGAACATCTGAATCAGGCGGCGATAGGAATCGGCCGCGAAGCGCGGATTGCTGCTGCGCTTGGCCAGCGCTTCCACGCTCTTGTCGTTGAGGCCCAGGTTCAGAATCGTGTCCATCATTCCGGGCATGGAAAACTTCGCGCCGGAGCGCACGCTCACCAGCAGCGGATTGTCACCCGTCCCAAGCTTCTGCCCTTGCAGCGCCTCGAGTTGTGCCAGAGCGGCGTCCATCTGCTTGTCGACATCGCCCGACAAGCCGCCCCGCATGTATTCGCGGCAGGCTTCGGTCTGAATGGTGAACCCGGGAGGCACCGGCAGTCCCGCATTCGTCATCTCGGCCAGGCCCGCGCCTTTGCCGCCGAGAACATCTTTCATCTTGCCGTTGCCGTCGGCCTTGCCGCCGCCGAAGGAATACACATATTTCGTGGTGGACTGCTTGGGTTTGGTTTCTTTCACTTCAGTTTCGGGGAGAGTCATCGTCGCCATATAAGTCCTTTTTTTTGATTTGGTAATTGGGAAATTTGGTAATTGTGTAATTGCCCGAGAGGCTTTTGGGATTTTTCAATTAATCAATTACCAAATTTCTCAATTACTCAATTTTGTTTTACGCCTTCGCTTCCGTCACAATCTCGGAAAAATCGGCGATGGTTGAGAATTGCTTTAGAAGCGTACGCAGCAGAGCTAACCGATTGGCGCGCACACGCTCATCTTCCACCATCACCATTACTTTATCGAAGAAAGCATCTACGGGCGCGCGCGCCGTCGAAAGCAACATTAAGGCTTCAAAATATTCCTTCCGCCCGCGATGCGTTTCAATTCTGGGACCGTTCTCGCGAAGGTACGCAGCCAGGGCGTTCTCCTCCGGCGCAGATCTGGGGAGTATCTCAAAACTGTCCGCCGTTACGATTCCCTTTTCTTCTGCCTGCCGTAAGATATTTCTAATGCGCTTGCAGGCCGCGCCGATTGCCTGAAACTCCGGCATATGCAGAACTCTCTTCACCGCTTCGGCGCGCTCGAGAATATCGACCACGTCGTCGGATCCCGTTCCCAGCACGGCTTTCACCACATCATGAGAGTAGCCGCGAAGATCGCGTAGATAAAACTCGAGCCGCTCGCGAAAGAACGTTGTGATCGATTGCGTGAACTTCGCTTCGTCTACAAATCTCTTTTCCGCGTCCGATCCCTGATATCCAGTCAGCGCGTCTTTCATCATGTCGCCGAGATGCAACGGCAACTTCTTCTCGGCAATCACTTTCACAATGCCATTGGCCTGCCGCCGCAGCGCAAATGGATCTTTCGAGCCGCTCGGCACCAGCCCCAGCGCGAACATCCCGGCGATCGTGTCGGCTTTGTCGGCGATCGAAAGCACCGCGCCCTCGGTTGACCGTGGCACGGAATCGTCCGTCGACTCGGGCCTGTAGTGGTCGTAGACCGCGTCGGCAATCGCGAAGCGCGTCTCTTCCTTTAGCGTCGGATCAAGTTGTTGCACCCGCGCGTACAAGCCGCCAACAATCCCTTGCAACTCCGTGAATTCCTTCACCAGTTCAGTGGTCAGATCCGCCTTTGCCAGGCAAGTAGCCTTGTGCACCACGCCCGGGCGCACCGCAACGCCAGCCTGCTTGAGAATTTCGCAAAGCCAGCTGCACAACCGCTGCACGCGCTTGGTTTTTTCGTAGTACGTGCCCAAGTCTTTCTGAAAGGTCACGTGCCTCAACAGTTCGAGCCGTTCGAGCAGCGATTTCTTCTGATCTGTTTCCCAGAAAAAGCGCGCGTCATTAAAGCGCGCGCGCAGCACGCGCTCGTTGCCGTGCCGAATCAACCCTTGCGGATCTCGATCGGTGTTGAGCACGGCGAGGAAATGCGGAAGTAGCTTGCCGTCCGAGTCTTCCAGCGCAAAATACTTCTGATGATCGCGCATCACCGTGACCAGCACTTCCTCGGGAAGCGCGAGAAACTGCGGATCAAACCCGCCCAGAATGGCCGAAGGAAACTCCGTCAGGTTGAGGACGGAATCCAGCAGCGCATTGTCCTCGCGCCAGCGTGCGCCTGGGATGGTGCGCGCTGCGGCATCGAGCGCCTTGCGAATCTGATGTTCGCGTTCGGCACGGCCTAGCACCTTTGCAGATCGAAGCGCACCGATGTACGCAGAGCCGGCACGCGGAATGGTAACTGCGCCGTCAGATAGAATTCTGTGTCCGCGTGAGCTCTTCCCAGCCCGAATGCCGGCAAACTCGAACGGAATCGCCTCTCCATCCAGCATCGCCACCAGCCAGCGCACCGGACGCACAAAGCGCTCGTTGGGCTTGCGCCAGTACATATTCTTGGGCCAATAGATAGCCGCAATCTCTTTGGGCAGTGACTCCGCCAGAATCTCTTGGGCGCTGCGGCCCTTCTTGATCACCTTGGCCGAGATGTGCTCGCCCTTCGGCGTAGTCGCGCGCTCGAGTTGCGAAACGTTGACGCCGGCTTTCTTCGCGAAAGCCTGCGCGGCTGCAGTCGGCTGCCCATCCTTATAAGCAACATTCACCGACGGACCATTCATCTGCTCGGTCACATCCGCCTGTGAATCGGCGATTTGGTTTGCAATGATCGCCAGGCGGCGCGGCGTATCGAACGTCGTGACCTCGCCGCCGCTCAATCGCTCGCGATCAAGCAGCGCGACGACGCGCTCGCGCAACTCTTGCGAGGCAGCGGCAATCATCCGCGCCGGAACCTCTTCGCAACCGATCTCCAAGAGAAAATCTGGCATGCTTTCAAACCTTCAAGTCTTACGAAGCGATCGGTAACAGGCCGTGATCCACCTCACATCATGAACCCTTCAACATCACAGCGTGAGGTTGTCCCCACCCCGTGAGCGGTTGTCATCCTGAGCGAGGATTTTGCTCCGGCAAAGCCGGAGCAAAACCGCAGTCGAAGGATCCCTGCAATAACTCCTCACCCAGCCACTGGCGTCAACTTCTCCTTCGCCGGCTTCGTCTTCTTCGCCACGGCAGGCTCAGCTTCGTCCGTTTCCTCCGGCGACTGCTGATCCACCCACGCCTTAGCAATTCCAACCGCCAAAGCACGCACGCGAGCAATCACTCCGACGCGCTCGGTCACCGAAATCGCGCCGCGCGCATCGAGAATATTGAACAGGTGCGAACACTTCAGGCAGAGATCGTACGCGCCAAGCAGCGGAAACCGTGCCTTCTCGCGCGCAACTCCATCTCCGGATGCCTTGTCTTTCGACAGTTCGCCATACTTCTCGATCAGGGCCTTGCACTCCGACTCGCAAAGCTCGAAGTGCTTCCATGCTTTTTCGACATCCGCCAACTCGAAGTTGTAAACGGAAAACTGCAACTCATCCGCCAGGCGCACGTCGCCATACTTCACGACGCTATCCGAATCCGGATCGCGCGCCCACACGATCTCGTAGATCGAGTCCACATCCTGCAGGAAGGCCGCGATGCGCTCCAGCCCATAAGTAAGCTCAGCCGAAATCGGAAACAGATCGACGCCGCCGCACTGCTGAAAATAAGTAAACTGCGTGATCTCCAGGCCATCGAGCATGACCTGCCAGCCCACGCCCCACGCGCTCAACGTGGGCGCTTCCCAGTTGTCTTCTTCAAACTTGATATCGTGCTGGCTGAGGTCGATGCCGATCGCGCCCAGCGATTCCAGATACAACTCCTGCACGTTCTCCGGCGGAGGCTTCAAGATCACCTGCAACTGCATGTGCTTGAAAAGGCGATTGGGATTCTCGCCGTAGCGCCCATCAGCCGGCCGGCGCGAAGGTTGCACATAAGCAACTTTGTACGGCTGAGGCCCCAGCACGCGCAAAAATGTCTCCGGCGCCATCGTGCCCGCGCCGACTTCCACGTCGTAGGGTTGCTGCAGCACGCAGCCGCGCTCCGCCCAGAAGGTCTGTAGGCGCAGGATCAGTTCCTGAAACGTATGCGCGTTGTGCGAGGGTGTCATGAGAACAAGCTGCGAGCCCTGAGCCGGGAGCTTCGAGCTAAACCGACCAAACGGTCGGTTATCGCCCGAAAGCTATAAATCGATTCCTACAGCGCGCGGGAGCCCAGCAGGTTAATCTGTGATTGTAATGGATTGTGCCGCGAGCCGTCAGCCTCACCAGGAGAAATGTTCCTGAAAGAAGCCAACAGCACTGATGCCGACATGCGGAGAGTTACAAGCGGTAAGAGTTGCCTAACGGACCTGCAGTCTTCGATTGCTAGTCAGAACCCCCGTAGGAGTTTTGACTTCTACATACCCAGCCACAGCCTCAGCAGGAACGACCGCGACCAAATACGTGTCCGAAATAATCTTGAAGCTGGCAGTCGCTCCGTTGATGGTGACCGCAGTTGCTCCGGTGAAACTCTGCCCGAGAATTCCGATGGTGCCTCCCACCTTAGCGAACGGAGTTTGCAGACTGACAAACGGAGGCAAGCCGAGGTTCAAACTGAAGATCGTGCCGTCGTCATTGGTACCGCCGGAATACGTCACGCCGTAGAGTCTTCCGTTGGTATGCTGCACGAGCCCCGCATACGGATTTTCACCATCTGAACCTGAAAAGTTGTGCAGGACGGCCAAGCCGCCAGCAAGATTCATACGGAAGATTGTGCCGAAGTTGTTGGAGCCACCGCTCGAAGTGACGCCGTAGAAATTCCCGTCGGAGCCGAGCGCCAGTGCTCCGGGTCCGGTTCCGTCAGCACCGTCGAAATTATGTAGAACTCGAAAGACTCCCGCGGGCGTAATGCGAAACGAGGTGCCGGCACCCTTCGCGCCACCCGTGCCGGTGGTTCCGTAGAAATTACCGTCATTGCCCAACAGCAAAGTGGAGACGGAACCGCTTCCATCCGTGCCACTGAAGGTGTGCAGCACTGTGAACGCGCCACCGGGTGTCACTTTAAATATCGTGCCGCCAAAGCCGGCTCCCCCGCCATAGGTCGTTCCGTAGAGGTTGCCATCCCTCCCCATGGTCAATCCGGCAATCGGGTCATTTCCATCGGCCGGGCCGACGAAACTGTATAGGGTGCTGATTGCTCCCGCTGGCGTGCATTTGACGATGGCGCCAGCGCTATTGGCTCCGCCTAACCGGACGGTCCCGTAGTAATTTCCGTCATTGCCCAACGTCAGCGCGTCTTCAGGATTTTGTCCGTCGGTTCCGTCGAAACTCTGAACCGTGGAGAATGACTCGCTGACGGTCATGCGAAAGATGGTTCCGTAGCCGTTTGTCTCCTGGCCGAAAGCTCCGCCTACGAACGTTGTACCGATCAAGCCGCCCGAGTTCGCCAGAACCAGTCCTCCCAGCGGATTCTGCCCATCTGCACCACTGAAGCTGTGCAGGCTGATGAACGCTCCGGTCGGCGCCATTCTGAAGACAGTGCCCTTGCCATTGGCCCCGCCCGAGTACGTGGTGCCATAGAGTTCTCCGTCCGGTCCTTGAACCAGCGTGGAAGTACTATTTGCGCCAATGGTCAGATCGAAATTCAAAAGAGTCTTGATTGCCTGCGCGTGGACGGTGGCGATCAGCACTGTTACACATAGCATCGGCGCAAGAGGAGACGTGAGACGAGTGCGCAGGACTTTGACTGGGATCTTCAATAGGAGAGCCATGGGATTCCTTCTGACGTTGCGGATGCAGTGCGGGCTACGCCGCCCTTGGGGAGGGATGCCGATTTTACCATTGTTTTAGCGCTTGTAAGGGCAAAACTTACTGCTAGAAACCGCCTTTTTCCAGCATTCCGGCCGTGACAAGTTTCTTCTCCAAATGCCGCTGCAGAATCTGAATCAGGAATTTCCGCAAATCCGCCCCCCGCGCCTTGGGCCACGGTTTGTCCCCGAAGCTTTCGACCGGAGCATGAAACATCTGCGCGGCCAGCGCCCGCGATTCGGCCGAGATTTCAGACGATGCCAGCCGCTTGTCGTCGGCGCACATCAGTCCATCAGCGAGCGCGTGATAGTAGGCGCGGCTGCCATTCAGATTGCGGCCGCAGGTCACGCACTCCGTGAGTTCAGGCAGAAAGCCGACCAACCGTGTGAGCCAGAGCTCAAAATAAGTGATGGGCATCCAGATCTCGGCGCCGTCGAGCGCATGCAGCACCGAGAGCGTGAGGCGGAAGATAGCGTCGTTGGCTTCGCGATCAGGCAGAAATTCATCAAGCAACTCGGCGATGTGCCCCAGCGCCACAGCGCGCGCATAGCTGACCTCAGAAGCCAGGGGAGACTCCAGAACCTCGCAGGCGTCGAGCCGCGACAACTCTTGCCGTTCGCGGACGTCGTAGAAGGCGCGAACGTAGGTCAGCGGTTCGAGTGCGCCTCCGAAGCGGCGCTTCGATTTCTTGGCAGAGCGCGCCACGCCGCGTACCTTGCCCTCCGCGCGCGTGAACAAGGTGACCAACAGGTCCGCCTCGCGCAAGGGATAAGTGCGCAACACGATCGCTTCTGACTCTCGCAGCGCCATGGGTTTCAGGTGATTATGGTCTGGTGTGATTTTAGTGGATGCCGAGGCTTGGGCTTGGGTCTTCTGGTGTTGGGTGTTGGGATTCGACCGAGTATGACGGATAAGGCTCGGCCGCTCCAATCGTATACGTTGTCATCCTCAGCGAAGTTTTCGTTCGCGAAGCCAACCAGAACGCCGTCGAAGGATCCCTGCAATCTCGCACGCGGCCGCAAGCCTTCGTCGCCGCCTTATTCTAAAAACCCGGCATCACGGTCAAACTAGGGATCCTTCGGCTCGTTAGACCCGGCAGCGATACAACTTCAAGCGCGTCGTTCAACTCACACCCCTTGACACAACGCTGTAATTCAAATGCACAACCCCGTCGGAGAATTTCTTTGTCGACAGCAATTTCAACGGTACGGTGCGGTGTCGCGGCGCAATCAGCCGAATTCCTTCGCCGATGAAAACCGGAATCACGTGAATGCTGAACTCGTCGATTTCGCCTTCATCCAGAAAGGACGCGATGAGTTCGCCTCCTCCCATCATCCAGATATCCTTTCCGCCCTGTTGGCGCAGGTTTTGTGCAAATGCCTTGATTGGCCCGCGCGCGTATTCAAACTCCGGCAGCAGCACCCCGTCCGGATTCCGCGAAAACAGATAGTTTTTGACCTTCGGCCCGAAGTCCCCCGACTTCATGCCCATCTCGATCCCCTTGCTATAGGTTTTTCTTCCCCAGAGGATCGTGTCGATGGTCTTGAAGAATTCCCCCATGCCGTAATTGCCCTTGGGGCTCGGACGATCGAGCCAATCGACGGCGCCATTCGGGCGCGCGATGTAACCGTCGGCGCTGGTCGCGATTTCGACGATGATCTTTCTCTGTTTCTTCCGCGTTGGCTTCCTTGTTGGTTTCATGAGCGCTCCCACACCAGGCTTAGTTCCCCACAACGTTGTTCCCCAATAAAAGTTGGCGCCAAGATTCTAGCGGATGATGGGCCTGAGACAACCTCGCCGGCGCAATGGCTCAGTTTGAAATTTTGTACCTAGTCTCCGATGACGTCATCCTGAGCAGAGCTGTTCTTCAAGCGTAGCGAAGGATCTCCCTTGCCAGGACCTCGCAGTAGGAGATCCCCGGGCCCGATGGTAATAGTGCGGGCCTTCGAAATGACCTCCGCAGGGCTGTATTCAAACTAAGCCACTATCTGCAAGGCCGTCCGAGCGCAAGGAACGCATTCCGCACGCGCGCAAAAACCTTGTCGAATAACTGCGGTAACCAATTTTCCCGAACTTCGGGGACGTTTCACCCCCGCGATGCAGATGCGAAAGTACAAGTCCGGTCGGCCAATAGGCCGCATCGCACAAAGGTCACTTCATGTCGGTATCTGTTTCTTTCCGCAGTACTTGGTTTCACTTATCCGGTCTTCTTATTGTTTTGCTGGCAACAGCAGTATCCTCAGAATCGTTGTGGGCGCAGCAATCCGGCGTGCCCGCACCTTCTTTAAGCTCCGGCTCATCAGTTTTGGAACCAACTCTTGTGGCGTCGATTTCAGAGATTCCGGAAGCACCGGAATCCACAGCATTAGCGGCGTTTCCGTTGAGCCCCGCGCCCATGCCTACGCCGATCCTGACTACACCAGTTGTGCCCGCCACCCAGCTTCCCCATCGCTTTTGGGACCGTGAAAACACGATGCTTTTCACAGCCACCGGCGCGCTCGCCGCAGCCGACTTCGCCGTGACCCACTCCAATCTGGCGCGCGGCGGCAGAGAGTTGAATCCCATCACGCGGCAATTCAGCGGCAGCACCGCCGCCCTGGCGACGAACTTCGCGGTGGAGGCCAGCGGAACGGTGGCCATCAGCTATTTCTTTCACCGCACCGGACATCACAAACTGGAACGACTGACTTCGGCGGTGAGTATCGGCAACTCGATGTTCGCTGTAGGATACAGCGCGACCCATCGCTAGCCCAACGCGCAGAACGGGCTGAACTCAAGCGGGCTGCTGGAGAAGTCCGCTCTAAGGATGTGTCCTCGGGACAGTGAAGCGCGTCCGTTTGAGTCTCCGATATACTTTTTCCATCGTGCGAAGAATTCCAGCCGTTTTGCTCGCCGTTGCTTTCATCGTGAGTCTCGGCATATCCGAGGACACGTCCTTCCACCATGTCAAGGTCCCCGACACAAAAGGACGTCAGAGGAACGCAGTGCTCACCTTCAGCGACTCCAACAGAGCCCTAGAAGTGCAGTCGGCGAAAGGCAACACCGTCTCGATTCCCTACGCGGAGATCGACAAGTTCTCTTACGAATACACGAAGCAGCATCGAGTGAATGAGGGCACAGTAATCTCCGCTCCGGTTGGCGTTGGCGCAGTCGTGATGCTCACCAAGTCGCGAAGCCACTGGCTGGAGATCGACTATCGCGACCAGCAGATGCCGAAAGTCTATGTGTTGCGCATGGACAAGAAGAACTACATTCGCATTCTGGATGCGATCAAGGCGCACACTGGTCAGGACGCCGAGATTCTGGGCAATGCGAAGAAGAGATAGTTGCAGGTCGTTGCATTTTCGCGGTCATCCCGTGAGCCCGCGCTTTCCCTGGCTCCAACTGAAAAAAACGTCTCCGCTCGGGATGACGCCTGACACATTTCAAACACAGAAAAGCGCGCGCCTCGTGCAGGGACGCGCGCTTTCATCGATTCAAACTAGAAGCTAAGAGCTAACGGCGAACTACCGCCCGTAATACGCGGCATTGCGCGCGGTGAAGGCGGCCCACTTCTCCGGCAGATCGTCGAGGGCGAAGATGGCCGACACCGGGCAGACGGGAACGCAGGCGCCGCAGTCAATGCATTCCACCGGATCGATATACAGCAACTCCGCTTCAGCGTGGTTCGGTTCATCTTTCTTGGGATGAATGCAATCGACAGGGCAGGCATCCACGCAAGCGGTGTCTTTGGTGCCAATGCACGGTTCAGCAATTACATAGGCCATAAAGGTGTCAGTCTCCTGATAGGTCCTGCGAGTATTTTACTCCCGCGGCGGTTGAGCGACCGGACATTCTAGCAAGAATTCCGGCGCGGGGTACAGGCTTTCAGGAGAAGCTTTCTGGGAACGGTCCAAAAACAAAAACGGCCGGCAGCACAAAGCTGCCAGCCGTGATTTCTTGTGCGCTAAGCGCAGATGTCGCGTTAGCGCCGCCCACCGTGGAAGCCGCCATGGACCGCGCCGCCGCGAAAGCCGCCACCGTGAAACTCTCCACGTGCTTCACCTCGGGCAAATCCCCGAGCGTAGCCGCGATTGTATCCGCGATCCACGAAGCCGGGGCGGCCATAAAATCCGCGTCCGACAAAGCCCGGACGATTCCACCACCACGCCGGATGTCCCCAGTGAAACCACGGGCCCGCGCCGATGAAGACGCCGTCAACGAAGTAGTTCGGTCCGTAGTAGCCGTAAGGAGCGCACGCATACGGGGCGTAGTCATAGTAGCCGTAAGCGCAGACCGGAGGCACAGCGGCCACGTATCCGGGACCAAGTCGCACCCCGATCCCGACCCCCACCTGTGCCTGCGAATATGCGAAAGGCACCATCAGCACCGCCAACATCGCAACATATTTCAGGTATCGCATAATCCCCTCCCGCTCTGGATCCCAACCCCTCTGCAGGACCCTTGAGCCTGTCCAATTCCTCTACAGATTGGAACGCTACGGGGGGCAAAAAGTTGCGGATTCCAGACTGGCTCATTTCGGCCATCCTGGTTGAAATCAACCACTTAGAGCGGGCATCGGGCGTCGGCCCTTATTCGTTGGGCTCTTCAGCTGCTGGTGGTTTCTCAGAGTCCATGTGTCTGCCCCGACAACCCACATCCGCATGGAACTCAGGTCGAGAGAATTTGTGAAGTCTGACTTAGATAGTTCTGACTTTGGCGGCGGAGGCCTGACGCCCAACGCCTGACGCCCATTGGCGACAACAAAACTAAAGTGACCTAGCGTGGCGTTACCAAGAGTGCGTTAATGCATCCAGAAGTGGCCGTTCAACGACCTAGGCGGGTAGGTCCATCCATGTTCAATATCCTGGTTTCCCTGATCACCGAAGACAACGACTATCAGTTGGAACAGGCCGCATCGGCGCAGGCTGCGGGCCAAAAATTCGGGGCTGGCGTGCAGATTATCTACGCCAACAACGACGCGGTTCATCAGACACAACAAGTTCTGCAATACATCCAGGAGCCGGCGAAGCGGCCTGACGCCATTCTGGTCGAACCGGTCGGAACCGGCATGCTGCAGGTGGCAAAGGCAGCGGTGTCGGCCGGAATCGGCTGGGGCGTCATCAATGTCGGCGTCGACTACCTGACGCAGTTGCGCCAGCACGCTCTGGTGCCGGTTTTTTCCGTGCTTTCCAATCACGAGGAAATCGGCAAAATCCAGGGGCAGCAGATCGCGGCAATTCTCGGCGACACGGGTTGCGTTTTGTGCCTGGAAGGACCCGCCGGCCGAGACGTAGCTCGCATGCGGACAAAGGGCATGATGTTCACCAAGCCGCCCGGCGTCACCGTGAAGACTCTCAAGGGCGACTGGACCCAGAAGAGCGGCTACCACGCCATCAAGTCGTGGCTCGCGCTCAGCACATCGAGAGAGATGAATGTCGGCATGATCGCTTGCCAGAATGACGATATGGCGAATGGCGCCCGCCGCGCCTTTGAAGAATTGACCGATATGAAAGAGCGTGATAACTGGCTCAAGCTGCCCATCACCGGATGCGATGGGGTTCCGAAAGCCGGCCAGGCATGGGTCCGGCAAGGTCGGCTGGCCGCGACGGTTTATTCGCCACCACTCATGGCAGATGCCATCCAGTTGCTGATGAATGCGCGCAGCAACGGAATGCAACCCCCCGAGCGCACCGTAGTTGCTCCATCATCCTTTCCCGCCATCTCAGAACTCAAACGAGTTCAGGCAGCAGCTGCGGGCAAAACATAGCTCTGTCATCCTGAGCGCAGCCGTTTTGGTAGACCCCCGGCTTCAGCCGGGGGCGAGCGAAGCGAGGCGGAGCGAAGGATCTCCAGCTGAGCTGGCCTGACGCGTTAGCCAAACTGAACCGCTACTCAAGCCCCTTATGGCTTATAAAGCCACGCCTGCGCCGTCGCCTGATCGTTGTCAGGATATCCACCCGCCAACAGCACGCTGCCATCTTTTAACTTCGTCTCCGACATGTAGTGGCGAGCGTCTGCCATTTCTCCCGCTGCGACCACAAACTTTCCGCTCGCCGGATCGAACACTTCCACCTCTTTGCTGCCGCCCGCGATCAGAAGTTGTCCGGAGCTTAGCTGGACCGCTTCATCGGGAAGTTTGAAGCGGCTGTCGTGCAGAGAAGCTGCGGCAGAGAACTTGCCCGTTTGTGGATCGTAGATTTCCGCGCTGCTCAGATTCTCCTTCCAGCCGCGGGTATTCGAGCCGCCAGCAATCAAGACTTTACCGTCGGGCAGCACTCCCGCCGTTTGCTTGCAACGCGCAATCGTCATGCTGCCGGTCTCAGTAAAGGTGCCCTTCCTGGGATCGTAAAGCTCCGCGCTCGCCGAGACGCTGTCGGCATAGCCGCCGGCAATCAGCACACGCCCGTCCTGCAGCAGAGTTGCGGTGTGCGAAACGCGAGCATGATGCATCAAGCCGGTCGCCTGAAAGCTCAGCGTTTTCGCATGAAAAATCTCAGCCGAGGCCAGCGACTCATTGTCACGCTCTTCCCCGCCCGCAATCAGCACATCGCCGTCGGGGAGCAGAGTAGCACTCGGCCGCCCACGGCGAATCGTCATCTTCGAGATCAGTGTGAACTGACCGGTCGCCGGTTCGTATAATTCGGCCGAATCGGTTCCTCCGCTCCCCACCCAACCTCCTACAATCAGGACTTTCCCCGAGCGCAGCAAGACCGCCATGTGTCCCACGCGCCGCTCGTGCATGTCGCCGGTCTTCTGAAATTTTCCTGTAGCCGGATCATAGAGCTCAGCAGAACTAAAGAAATCCTGATTGCGCCGCATCCCGCCCGCGATGAGAACCTTGCCGTTGGGAAGCAGCGTTGCGCTGTGACCCGAGCGCGGCTCGAGCATAGGGGTTGCTGCGGCAACCGAGCCTGCATTGGGCGTCGAGAGTGTAGTCGCGCGAAATGCGCCCGCTGCGATGACCGAAGTGAGAACAGCGAGGCTGACAGTGAAAAAACGGAAATGTGTCATGGCAAACTCCTCGGTCGATTGGACGGGAGTGGTTAGTTTAGGTAAGCGAATAAGAAACTCTAATTTCGATGAAGAGCGTACCTTTCACGCAAGTTTTCAAAGCTCGCACGTTCCAGCTAACGGAAACGGAGCGCACTGTGCGGGCTGAGAATCAGAACTCGAAGAAAGCAATTGTCGCCATATGTTTGTCTGTCCTTGCCCTGTTAGTGGTAGCTCGACAGCTCTCAGAGTATTTTGGATCGCTTGCATCGGCCGACACTCAGCCAATTGGCGTCAATCGCAAAACCGCCAAAGACAAGTCCCTCAATTCGACCGACCCGACGCTCCATCTCGCTCAATTGGAACTTTCCGAGCATGTGGCATACAACGGCATCGGCAGAAACATCTTTCAGAACCTTCCCGATCCAGAGCCGAAGCCAACGCCACGGCCGCCTGAAAAACAGCGGCCTGCTCCGGCACTCAACGCAACACCGTCCGAGATTCCCCTCAAATTCTTCGGCTTCGCAACCATGGTGGGCTTTCCGCGAAAAGTATTTCTCTCCGCGAATGGCGACCTGTTCATCGGCAGCGAGGGTGACATCGTGAATCGCCGCTATAGAATCGCGAGGGTCGGCGCAACATCGATCGACGTTGAGGATCTCATGCAGCAGAGTACGCACATCCTTCCGTTGTCGATCGGCTAGGAAGGGAAGAAATCCAGTCACAATGAGATCGCTGAAGTCAGATGCATTCGGGATACAATGAAGGCGCGGCGGAGGTTTTCATGGCAACCAGTTCAGTTCAATCCCACCACAAAGTCTCTCGCGACACCGAACTGATCAGCTTTGAAGAGGCAATGGAACGTCTCTCGAAGGACGAACGGTTCCGAGCAACCGTCTATGCCATGAACACCCTACTGGTCCAAAAAGGCATCTACTCGCCGGGGGAATTCGAGTTTCAGTTCCGGCAGTATGCTCAAAAGCAGCTTCGCTAGTGTGGCTCGCGCGTCGGCTTTGGCCTGATATCCTTCCACTTCGGCATGTGGCATTTCGGAGACTTGCACCGTTCGTGCGCGCCGATCTCGCAGTTGGCGCATTCGCATTCACACCAAAGTTGTTCGGGCTTTGTTTCAGTTTTCTTGGCAGACTTAGCCATGAAGTTGCCCTCGAATATCCTGGAAGTTAATTACGCTTAACTTAGTAGGCACGGCTAATCCGCGATGGGCACGAATTCTGAAACGACTTTGGAGTCCCGCTACGTTCCAACCAATTCCCTCTGCTCGCTCGGCTCATACTCCACGATGTACCCCGCCACAGCGCTGGCCGCCACAGTAAGCGGCGAAGCCAGATACATCTGCCCCGGCCCGCTGCGCCCAGGGAAGTTTCTATTCTGAGCGCTGATCACCACTTGATCCGCCCGCGTTGAAACTCCCGGTCCGGCGTTGATGCATGCTCCGCAACTGGGCTCGATCACCTGCGCTCCCGCCTTGCGAAAGACTTCGAGATACCCGCGCCGCACGCAGTAGTCGCGCGTCTCCTGCGATCCAAACTGAATGAAGAATTTCGTCGAGTCCGCCACCCGCTTGCCGCGCTTCAGCGCATCGGCCAGCACCGCCGCATACATGTCCATATCCTCGTTCTTGCCGGCCGTGCAGGTTCCGCCGTAGGCAATTTCGACGGGCACAGGAGTGTGGAGATCGCGAATATACTTGCCGTTTCCCGGATCGCCGGGCGTGGCCACCATCGGCGTAATCTCTGCCGCATCGAGCTCGATCACGTGCGCATATTGCGCGCCGGGATCGCTGTAGAGCCCCGCAATCATCTTCTCCGCCGCAATGCGATCCATGCCGCGCCGCTCCACCAGAAAATCCACTGCTTTTCTGTCGGGTGCGACAATACCGGTAAATCCACCAATCTCCGCCGCCATGTTGGTCATGGTGGCACGCTCGTCCACGCTCAATTCCTCGATGGCATCGCCCGCATACTCCATGACCTTCGCCAGCGCTTTGCCGCTGCGAACGTAATCCAGGCTCAGGATTTTCAAAATAAAATCTTTCGCCGTGACGTTCGCATGTCGCTTGCCGCGCACAATCACCTTCACCGACTCCGGAACCCGAACCCGCACGTCTTTCGTGATCCACGAATTGAAAACGTCCGTAGTACCAATGCCGAACGCTACGCAACCAATCGCGCCTACATGCGGCGTGTGTGAATCCGAGCCGATGTTGAGCTGTCCTGGCAGCGCATAGCTTTCGAGAACAATCGAGTGGCAAATTCCCTCAGAACCCTTGCGATCAGTGAGTTCACCATGCAGCTTGATTCCCTGCTTCTTGGCAAAATCCTGCTGCTTGAGCTTGAGCTGAGTGGCGAGATCGAGCAGGCCGAGCTTTTTCTTCTCTTCCGAAATCACTTCGTCGAGAAACGTCAGGTGATCGCGGAAAAACAAAATCGTCAAAGGATCATTGACCTTCGCATCTTTTCCGACATAGTGCTCAAAAAAGATCGCCGCCATCGGCGTGACGTACTCATGGCTGAAGCGCAGATCGGCCCGCGCAAACCCGGTGTCACCCGGTTTTACCGACGGCACGCCCGCTTCGCCCTTCTCGTTCAGCATGTGCCGCGCGAAGATTTTCTCGGCCAGAGTCATCGGACGCGCTGCAAGCGGCCGTGTGGCCGCGGGCGACTCGCCCGCGTGGTTTTGACCTTGTTCTGAGCCTGATGTCTCAATGCCAGGCAGAAACACCTTGCCCTGCATGCGCGCCACATTAAACGGAAACAACCCACCGTATTCGATCACCTGCCGCGTAATCTCATCTTCCCCGGCCGTGAACTCGCTAAGCGCAATCTCTTCCCCGCCTCGAATGCGATCGATCAACGAAAAATTCGTCGACGTCAGCAGCCCCAGGTTCTGGCAATTCTGCTTGTAGATGCGCTCAATATTTTCCGCAATCACCACGCGAATGCCGGCGCACATCTCCGCATAAGGCGACTGTTCCCTGCTCGACCCTTTTCCACGCCGCTTGCCGCTGACCGCGCAAACAAATCCCCCGCGCTTCACATCGCCGCGCCCGATGGGAGTAACGCTGCCGCACTTCAACCCCAAGTATGGAATCTCTCCAAGCGTTTCATCGAAATAAAAACAATAGTGCGCCGGGGTAATCTCATCGGTAGAAATATCGTCGCGCAACTTGGGATTATTGGCGGGATTCTTCGTATCCCAAGGCAAGTCCGCTCCCGCCACCTGCCGCTTGATGAGTTCGGGATCTTCGGTAAGAAAAAGAATGCGTCCTTGCAGTCGGACTTTATCGGGGCGTTTTTCAATCTTCCGTTCCAGCAGTGAACTAATCAAGAACGTCTCCTTGGGCGGGGCATGCGAGGTTCTGCGTCCTCTGAACCCCAGACATTAGTTTTATTGTAACGCCCGAAGGAACATCGATCAGTGACCGTTCTGGCGATTCCTAGACACATCATCGCCTCGACATTCCGTGTTCTTCAAATCAGCTAGACTGAAGAAAGTCATGTCCACCACCACCCTGAACTCCCTCGCCCGCGCCTCCTCCGCCTACCTGCGCTCTGCCATGCATCAGCCCATCCAGTGGCACGAGTGGGGCGAGGACGCCTTCGCCGCCGCCGCGCGCGAGAACAAACCCATGCTGCTCGACATCGGCGCGGTCTGGTGCCACTGGTGCCATGTCATGGACCGCGAGTCCTACGACGATCCCGCCATCGCCGCCATCGTCAACCAGCACTTCATCGCCGTCAAAGTCGATCGCGACGAGCGTCCCGACATCGACAGCCGCTACCAGGCCGCCGTGCAAGCCATCAGCGGCCAGGGCGGATGGCCTCTTACTGCTTTTCTCACGCCCGACGGCAAGCCGTTTTACGGCGGCACTTACTTCCCTCCGCAAGACGGATACGGTCGCCCCAGCTTTCGCCGCGTACTGCTCAGCATCGCCAACGCTTACAAAGAAAAAAACTCCGAGGTCACCGAGCAGGCGAAGATGGTTGAAAGCGCCATCGCGCAATCGGAATCATTCGCCGGCCGCAGCGGACGCATCTCGCTGAGCGTCATCGACGCGATCCAAACTGCGGCTCTCCGCATGTTCGACCCGCACCACGGCGGCTTCGGCCAAGCCCCAAAATTCCCGCACCCATCAGCACTCGACCTGCTGATCGAACGCTACGCACATCCGAACGCCGACACATCCAATGTAGGGACGGCCGCCCCCGGCCGTCCAGCGGAGCAAAGCTCCGCAGAGCCGGCCCCCGGCAATCAAGCCGAAGATAACCCGCTCCACGACCTCATCCACACCACGCTCACCAACATGGCCAACGGCGGCGTCTACGACCAACTCGCCGGAGGCTTCCACCGCTATTCCGTCGACGAGCGCTGGGTCGTCCCGCACTTCGAAAAGATGTGCTACGACAACTCCGAACTGCTCAAGAACTACGTTCATGCCTATCAGGCGACCGGATCGGAATTTTTCGCGCACGTCGCCCAAGACATCATTCGCTGGATGGATGAGTGGCTGAGCGACCGCGAGCGCGGCGGCTTCTACGCCTCGCAAGACGCCGACATCAACATGGACGACGACGGCGACTATTTCACCTGGACTCTCGAGGAGGCCCGCGGCGTTCTCACTGAGGAAGAAGCGCAAGTTGCCGCCCTGCGCTACGACATCAACGAAGTCGGCGAGATGCACCACAACCCGGCGAAAAATGTGCTCTACGTGCGCGCCTCGATCGGCGACATAGCCAAACGCACCAATCTTTCCGCAGAAAAAGTAATCGACCTTCTCGCCTCAGCGACGCAGAAGATGTATGCCGCGCGCCTGCAGCGCCCCACACCCTACATCGACAAGACGGTTTATGTCGGATGGAACAGCCTCTGCATCTCCGCCTACCTGGAAGCCGCCAGAGCTCTCGATCTAGCCGACGCCAGAAAATTTGCGCTGCAATCGTTAGATCGAGTTCTAGAACAAGCCTGGAAGGCAGGAAAAGAAAAAAAGCAGGATGCAGAAAAGAACGCGGGTGCTCCACTTCTCGCCGCAGGTGCGAGAGGTGGGAATTCGGAGGCCGACAGCGCCCCCGCGAAACTCCTGCACGTAGTCTCCTACTCCGATCCCAAAGCCGAGCACCGCGAGGTGCCCGGCCTGCTCGACGACTACGCTTTCACCGCGCTAGCCTGCCTCGACGCCTACGAAGCAACATCCGACCTGAAATATTTCCAAGCCGCGCACTCCATCACCGACGCCATGATCGCCCGCTTCTTCGACGCAACCTCAGGCGGCTTCTGCGACCGCGAACCGTCTTTCGGAGAGAAGTTAGGAGTCCTCGGCACGCCGCGCAAACCGCTGCAAGATTCGCCCACGCCGGCGGGCAATCCCATGGCGGCGATCTCGCTCATGCGCCTGCATCACTACACCGGGGGTGCCAGCTATCGCGATAGAGCCGAGCAGACGCTGGAAACCTTCGCCGGAGTCGCCGAGCAATTCGGCATCTTCGCCGCAACCTACGGAATCGCCGTTCTGCACTTCCTCGAGAGCCCCACGCAGGTCATCGTGATCGGGTCGAGCAATGACGACAACGCCGACGCTCTCTATTCCGCGGCCGTCGCCAACTTCGCCTTCAGCAAAACCACGCTGCGCCTCACACCCGATCAAGCCACCACCGCCAATCTCCCGCCGCAATTAGCCGCTACCATCCCCAATCTTCCCCAACCCCGCGCTGGAAAATCGTTCGCAGTCCTCTGCTCGGGTACTTCTTGCCAACCGCCAATCTTCGATGCCCAACAGCTGCGGGAGTCGCTGAACGCTTGAAAATGGAGCCGCGGACGCATTCGCCCGCACAGCGTAGAGCAACGCAAAGTTTTCAGAGACTCGTCGACGGAAGGCACTCTGAACTCCACCACCAGTTTTGTCATGTTGAGCGGAGCAGAGAGAATCACGAAGTGATTCCCTCTGCGGAGTCGAAACATCCCTGCTTGCGGCACTGCACTCGAAGTAAAGTCCCCGGCACACCTCCGCGGACGAATGCGTCCGCGGCTCCCAAGATCAGGGGACAAAAAGAAGGGGCTGGCGAGGTGTATATGAGTCCTCGTCCAGCCCGAATATTGCGAGCCCAATAGGTTCGGCCCAAGGGGGAACTTTTACTGGTTACTGAATGTTACTTTGGTGACCTTGCGGTCACCGGCTGCCTCGGTTCTACTGCGGAGGCAGGTTGACTTGGCAGTTTGGTTGTTTGGGTGGGCACAAAAGAATCGGGCCTCCGTCCAGGGCGGGAACCTGTGGGACGGCGGCGACGAGGTAAGTGCCCACTACTCCTACGATCAGGACCGCGATCCTGACTGCACGTTTCATGGGGTTCGTCTCCTAGTTCGCGTACAGTCCAACCTCTAGGGAAACGTTTTCTTTCTAAAGTCTTCCCTGTAGGTCGACTTTCTGCGGAGCCGAATTATACGGTACGCGTCAAGCCTCCCCGCAAGTTATATATCCTACAGGCACTTCCCACTACACCGGGAGCGCTCAGACAGACACCTGTACGGCACGAAAGCAGGTAACTTACTGCACATTTATCAGTGGTTTGTATCGATGCACTAAACTACAACTTTAATGTATTGAATTGGCACACGAGATCTGCAAACGATAGCGGTCGCTGTTACGAAACACGAACAGCGGAGGACTTACGATTGGGAGTTTCTTCGGCCGGTTCCAAAGACGGAATGCAACTCGAACTTGACTGAAGCCTCAGTAGCGCCCGAAGCCTCGCGTCCCGGCGCTCGTCCACGACTCAATTCCTTCGATTCCCCGCTTCTCGCGCACCAGAGGAACTTCCGGCTGTGTGCGCTGCAGCGCCCGGTCCACCATTCCCTCGAACATCGGAATAAGTGAATCTTCCGGAACGGGGTTGTGCAGATCCGAGAGGCTCTGCTCCCAGCGCTGCGTCTGCAGATTGCTGGTCGCCGCATCCCGCGCCGGGCTCTTTACTGCGCAGTACCCGAGCCACACGGTCAAGCTGACGTTATAAGCCGTCATGTTTACGATGCTCAGCCAGGGATTGGCCAAGTGATGCCCCACCCATGAGGCCAGCAGGGCCAGCTCCACCATTGCAAAGGCGCCAAATCCCAGCGCGATGCCAAAACTCTTTTGCCGCCGGCTGACTCCCAGGTAGTGTGCAAAGAACAGCAGGAACAGCACCATCCCCACCTGAATCATGCGCACACAGCGCTGAGCCGTGATGATGGCCTGCATCAGCGGCCCCATGTCGGTCGTGTTCGCCGAAACCGCAACCACGCCGGCGACCAGCAGCATCACCAGGCCGGCCCACTTGAACAGAACCGTGCCCAGATCGCGCAACGTGTGAAACCAGCGGAATACGTCGACGAATACCTCATGAATCACGCCAAACCCAAAGGCCACGCTGATTGCCAGGCATCCCCAGTAGAAATAGAAGCGGACGTCGTAGTCCTTCCAGTGCGGCAAAAAGAGCACGCCGAAGCTAACCAGTTGCGTGAGGATATAGCAGAAGAAGAAACGGAACTTGCGATGCAGTCCGCGCCAGATCATGAATCCGGCAATGGCCAGTTGCAGGACCGGATGACCGATCCATAGCGCGTAGTAGAGGATTCTTATCTTCTCGTTCATCGCCAGCTCATTTAACTTCTTTCGCGCCGTCCGGCCGCACGCCGGCGTCGCGACTTCTTAAGAACACTCATTACACGCTTGCAGCAACGTTATCTTTTTCCAACCTGGTGTTCAATTCACTGAAGTAATCGGAAGTAACGTTACTGTTATGAGTACCGAGGGCGCAAGTTACCTTCGTAATGTGTGTTCGAAAGCACGGCGGAAAGGCACATTCGAAGGGAGAACAGCCGAGAACTGGAGATTCAAGAAGCGGCGGAAGCCCGTAGGTGAAACCGAGCCACGTCAGGGTGTCCCACTACTTGCGCGTTCGTTGCGCGAAAAGTGGGGATTGTGGCGACTCCGCAACGGACGCTTCACTACGAAACAACCCAAAGACAACAGCCCCGGACTAAGCGTCCGGGGCTCCACAAATCGACCGCGCCTAAGCGTCAGGCATGGAGTGAATGTACGCCCGCATCATTCGTACCTCGTCATCCTTTTCGTCCAGGTCGTGCAGCAGGATATCGCGCAACGAAACCATCCCGATCAGATGGCCTTCATGACAAACCGGCAAGTGCCGGAAGCTGTGCCGCCGCATCAGCGCCATGCAGTTCTCCAGATCTTCATTCATGCTGACGGTCAGCGGATCGTCCGTCATCACTTCCGCCATGCACGTCGCCCGCGGATCGCGCCCTTCTGCCACGACGCGTTTCATGAGATCGCGCTCAGAAAAAATCCCCACCAGCCTGCCGTTGTGAACCACGGGAACGGCGCCGATGTTGCGCTCCACCATCTCCTGCACCGTTTCCAGCACCGTCTGTCCGAGTTCTGCTTGGTACGTCGCCTGATTCTTGATCAGATCGCAGATTCGCATTTGGTCACCTCCGGGTCCAGAAACCTTCCATGCTCTCCAAAAAGCATCCAACGGGCCGTGAGTATATGCCCAAAAGGAGATGAAGCGAAAGCAAAAAAGGTTGGGAAGATACCGAAGATCAGAATGAATCCCGAAATGGAGCCAGGGACGAAGAATCCCTACCGCAAACGACGCACTCAGCCACGTCAGGGTGCCGCGCCTTTGTGGCGAGAAGTGGGCATTTTTGTCGAATCCAAAAACCTACTTCCCGACAAAAACAAAATACGACGAATTCCACAGCGCAGTCGGCAACCCCCCTCGCGTCCGAGCGGTGATCACAATGTGATACTCATCTGAATTCCCATGCGTCAACTCCTGCAGCACATCCTGCGCCGCCGAGCCATCCGTCCCCATCGACCCAGGCTCAACCACTGCCAAACGCGCCAAAAATTCATGCAGATCGCGCGTTTTCCCCTGTCCTGGCAGCACAAACGACAACTCCGCATCCTGTTCGGCAAAGTGCCACGCCAGCGACGCCGCCAGTTCCACGGCCTTTTCGTACGCCGCTTCGGCAATCGCTCCCGCCTGCGGATTGTCGAACACAATGCAGAGCTTGCGCTCATCTTCCCGCGCGAACTCGCGCACCTTCAGCGATCCCGACTTCGCCGTCGCCTTCCAGTCCACGTGCCGTGCCGAGTCCTCCGGCATGTACTCCCGGATGAGGTACAAATCTGATCCGCGGCCGCGCACAAAGCTCTCCCACTCGCCCCGCACCAGCGGCAGGACTTCGAACAACTCATCCGTCGCCTCGATCCGCGGATACACCAACACCTCGCGCGGCAGCGTCACATGACGCGTCTTGGTCAGAAAGGCAAACGGAAAGCGCGTCGCCAGCCCAAAACTGTCTTCGCGGTAGCGGCCGCGCCGCCCAAACTTCAACTCCAGATCGGCCGACAACTGCGACTTCGCCGGCAAAAATGGAAAGTACGCCATGCCCTGAAAAATCCCCGGAAGTGCCGGCTGAACGTCCACGCGCCGCAATCGCCGGTCGGGCAGTTGCAGCCATTGTTGTTCTTTGGGGCGATTAAACGGAAACGCAAAGGTCGCCGCCTCCCAACGCCACTCCTTCGCTGCAGTTTTCCTCTTCCTGCGCGTCGAAACCACCCGCACCGAAAGCGAGGGGAAAAATCGCCGCGGATTGCGCACCACGATCCGCCCCATCACCGCGCGCCCCGCGAACACATGTTCCGGCAGGCGAATGTCGAGTTCAAGGCAGCGCAGCACCCACGCCGAAACAATTCCTGAAACCAGGATAGCGGCCAGCATCGCCGCCACGATGATGTACAGCAGGTTGTTCCCTGTGTTCAGCGCCGCGATGCCAATCACGAGCGTGACCAGCACGTAGATAATCCCGGCCTTGGTAACGTCATAGTCGAACGTTTCGCGCAGCCGCTCCACCGCCACGCGCCGTGCCAGATATGGCACCGTGATCAATCCCACCAGCGTCGCCAGCAGCAACGACGCCGAAGCCAAAATTACGGTCGCCCAAACGTTCCCCGCATCGCGCGACACGGTCGAGAACAACGCCGCCCCAAACGCCAGGGCCAGCCCAACCAGCGCCAGCAAAAATTTCAACCACACTTCCGCGGTCGCAGACTGCAGCCACCGCGCCCCGCGCCCCGCAGCCGAAGGCGCCGATTTCAACGGATTGACATACGCCGAACTCACAACGCCGAGCCTAGCACTCCAGGCAGGTGGGAACAATCATCTTCGAGCGGCCTTCCAAGCCTTCGTAACTGGCCTCACTTGCGATGACGCAGGTACAACCCCAGCAGCAAAACCGCCGCCAGCGCTACCATCACGATGGATCCAAGCCACGACGTGCGCGAAACATAGTCCGCGTCACTCGCCTGCGTCGCCACCAAATACACAACCTCATCCAGTACCAGCCCGGCTCCTGCTCCCAGAGCCACGCAGGCCAGCGCTCGATGCCGCGTTTCAAACGCCAGCCCAAACGCCGCCGGAATCACCATAGCCACGCCGAAGAAAAGATGATGGACCAGATACCCGCCGGGATAGACATGCCGCACATGCACCAGATGCAAGTACAGGCGCAGCGCAACCACCGTCCCCAGCATGGGCAAAAGAATCAGCAGAAGGACCTGCTTCGCCGGCAAATCGCTGCGCGAGTCGTTCATGGCTAGAGAAGAGACCCCGATTCTACACAAAGCTCACAGTTTCTCCTTACCGCGTGCCCTGTGCTACTCTTCTGCCGCGCTAGCTCCCAGGCTTCCGCACCCACCTCAATTCGCGCAGACAATTTGCAGCACACAAAAGGAGATCCCCATGCCTATCGGCAAACGTGCAGCAGCGGAATTCTTCGGCACCTTCTGGCTCGTCTTCGGCGGATGCGGATCCGCCGTCCTCGCCGCCGGCCTTCCGGCAATCGGCATCGGATACGCTGGCGTCGCTCTTGCCTTCGGACTCACCGTCCTCACCATGGCATTCGCCATCGGCCACATCTCCGGCTGCCACTTGAATCCGGCCGTCAGCGTCGGACTCGTCGTTGGCAAGCGCTTCGCCGCTTCCGATCTGCTGCCCTACGTCATCGCGCAAGTCATCGGCGGAATCGCCGCCGCCGGCGTGCTCTTCATCGTCGCCAGCGGCGTGCCCGGGTTTGACGTCCACGCCGGCTTCGCCTCCAACGGATACGGCGACCATTCTCCGCAAGGCTATTCCCTGCTCGCAGGCTTCGTCTCCGAAGTCGTGCTCACCGCGTTTTTCCTGATCGTTATTATGGGCTCGACCGACAATCGCGCGCCCAAGGGCTTCGCGCCCATCGGCATCGGCCTCTGCCTCACACTCATTCACCTGGTCGGGATCCCGGTCACGAATCTTTCAGTCAATCCAGCGCGCAGCACCGGACCGGCAGTCTTCGCCGGCGGATGGGCTTTGCAACAGCTATGGATGTTCTGGGTCGCACCGTTAATCGGCGGCGCGCTAGGCGGCGGAATCTACGCGATGCTGTTCTCCGAACCAGAGCACCGGTAAGAGACGCGATGAGGAAGTAACTTCGTTCCCGCGGAGGAACGCGGATCGACGCTGATGAATTCAGGATCTTAGGTTTGATCCGCGAAATCCGCGTGAATCCGCGGAGAAGAAGTTCAGTATTCTGAAAGCTCTTTCATCGCCAAAAACAAATCATTCGGCTGGGGCAGGATGGCGTCTTCGAGAATCGGCTGATACGCCACGAACGTATCTTTCGCGGCCACGCGTCGCACCGGCGCATCCAGTTTGTCGAAAAGCTGGTCAGCGAGGCGCGCCGCGATCTCGGCGCCGTATCCCCAGCTCAAAGTATCTTCGTACGCGACGAGCACGCGATTGGTTTTTGAAACCGAGGCCGCAATCGTCTCCCAGTCAAACGGATTCAGCGAGCGCAGATCGATCAACTCGACCTTCACGCCCTGCTCACGCTCGAGCTTCTGCGCAGCCTGCAAGGCGCGCGGCACGACTGCGCCGTAGGTGATCACGGTCAAATTCTCGCCAGGATGCACGATCTTCGCCTTGCCAAACGGAATCATGTAATCCGGTCCGGGATACGCTCCCTTCCCAAATGGCTCGCGATACAGCCGCTTGTGCTCGAGGAAAAGCACCGGGTCGTCGCAGCGAATCGCCGTACGCAGCAGTCCCGCGGCATCGAGCGCGTTCGACGGAAATACCACGCGTAATCCCGGAATGTGCGTGAAGATGCTCTCGCCGCACTGCGAGTGATAAATCGCGCCGCCCGTGAGATATCCGCCGATAGCCACGCGAATCACCATCGGGCACGAGAATCCATTATTCGACCGCCACCGGATCACGCTCAGCTCGTCGCGAATCTGCATCATCGCCGGCCAGATGTAGTCGAAGAACTGAATCTCGACGACTGGCTTGAGCCCACGCGTCGCCATACCGGTCGCTCGGCCCACAATAGCGGCTTCGGCCAGCGGCGCGTTGAAGACGCGGTCGTTGCCAAACTCGCATTGCAATCCGAACGTGAGCTTGAAAACTCCGCCCTTGCCCTTGACCAGCTTGCGCTTCAAATATTCTTCGCGGCTGCAGTCGGCCACGTCTTCGCCGAAGATCACAATGCGCTCGTCGCGCTTCATCTCATCGCGCAGCGTGGCGTTGATCAGATCGGCCATGGTTTTGGTCGTTGGCTTCTTGCCATCGGCCGCAGGCGCGGTCTCAAGCGCCGCAGGCTGCGTGTCGAAAGCCGCGGACGCCGGATCGACATCCGGCGAGTAGACAAACTTCAAAATCGACTCCGGCACCGGAGGCAGCGCCTCCAGCGCCTTGTCGACCGCCGTCTGCAACTCGGCTTCAACTTCCTTTTCGAGCTGGTTGATACCCTTCTCGTCGAGCACACCCTCGCGCAGCAAAAACATCTGCATGCGCGACACGGGATCGCGCTGCGCATCGCGCTCGCGCTCGGCATCTGGACGATACAGGCGCTCGTCATCCGAAAGCGAATGCGAATACGGACGAATCACGTGCGCATGCACAAACGCCGGACCATGCCCCGCTCGGCAATACGCCACGGCTCGGTTGAATGCCCCATAGCTCGCGACCGGATCGGTGCCATCAACTTCTTCAAACAGGAAATTCGGGAATCCCGAAACCAGCCGCGAAATGCTTCCGCCCGCCGTCTGCACTTCCACCGGCACGGAAATCGCATAGCCGTTATCTTCCACGCAGAAGACCACCGGCAACTTGCCGAGCGCCGCAGCGTTCATCGCCTCCCAGAACTCGCCCTCGCTAGACGTGCCGTCCCCAAGCGAAACATAAGTGACCTCGTCGCCCTGGAACGAAACATTCTTGAACTGCCGATAGTCAACAAAATCGGGTGCCCCACCCTTCTCGCGTTCTGTGCGAGAGGGTGGGGAATTTGACTCGGGAACCCCAGCAGCCTTAGGCCGCCGCGCGTAATATCGCCCAGCCTCCGCGCAGCCCACGCCCTGCAAAATCTGCGATCCCGTCGGCGACGACTGCGTCACAATATGCAGCCCCGGATAGCTCCAGTGCGACGGCATCTGCCGCCCGCCCGAACTCGGGTCATCCGCCGCGCCCACGCCCTGCAAGAACATCTGGTACGGCTTCACCCCCAGCGCCAGGCAAAGCGCGCGGTCGCGATAGTACGGATAAAACCAGTCATATCCCGGCTTCAGCGCCAGTGCCGCCGCAACGCCAACGGCCTCGTGCCCCGCGCCCGACATCTGAAAGAAAATTTTCTGCTGGCGTTTGAGAAGGATCTCCCGGTCGTCAATGCGCCGGGAGGTGTACATGTGGCGGTAGGCCTGGATGAGCTGTTCGCGGCTAAGGCCTTCGTAGGACTTGTTCTTTCTCGCGCCGTTGGCCGCAAGGGCCAGTTTGGGGTCGGTCTTTGTGGTCGCCATCCGTTCCCTGATCGTCCTCGAGAAAAATTCTTACATTCGATTAGATTTCGCGCAGCCTAAAGCGATTCCGCACGCAGCATTGCCCACCGAGTTAGGTGCTTTCCGATAAAGGCCTGTTGCATTGTAAATGGTGCGGGGGTGTTGGAAAAGCGGAGAAAGTCCATCGCTCCTTACGGATGTCATCAGACCACGCACCTTCACCGGTTCCCCACTTCCAATGTCATCCTGAAGGCCGGCAACGCCGGCCTGAGGGACCGTACGATGGACGGAAGCGCTGATGTCGACGGCGAGACCCCGCGATCGCCGGCAGCAGAGCAGGGGCTCCTCCACGACATCGCGATTCCAAATCTTCGTACGGCCCCTCGGAGGCTTTCGCCCTCGTAAGCATGACATCGCGAGGATGTCATCGGAAAAGAGGAGTCGCATGGCGTCAGGAACGAACTGCAATCAGGGACGGCGCACCAAGTACAATCCTGCAGTGATTCACGACCAACTCCGAGTCGAACTCCTCGAAATGAAAGAGGAGGACCTGCGCGTGCGCCAGGAACTGCTCGACTCCGGCGAACTGGGCGGCCATTACGTTCCGGGCATGGAGGCTGTCCACATCAAGAACGCAGCGCGCCTGCGCGGATTAATCTCCGCACATGGCTGGCCTGCCGAAGACATTGCCGGCAAAGATGGCGCCGAAGCCGCATGGCTGATCGCACAGCACGCCATCGGCGAGCCCGAATTTCAGCGTCACGTGCTGACTCTGCTGCGTGAATGCGCCGCCGCCGGACGCACGCCCGCCTGGCACGCCGCGTACCTCGAAGACCGTATCGCCCTGTATGAAGGCCGTCCGCAGCGCTTCGGCTCGCAGTGGGTCGACGACCCGCGCGACGGCCGCACGCGTCCCGCGCCTCTGGCCGACCCAGAGCGCGTCAACGAACTCCGTGCATCCGTGGGACTGCGCCCCCTGCCTCCTATTCCCGAATCCGGCCCCGACCTTTCCCCGGAGCAACGCAGCGCCGTGGAAGAAAACCAGCGCTGGTGGAAGGATTGGCTGGCGAGCAAAGGCTGGAAGTAGCGATTGGCTGTTAGTAATTGGCAAGCCAACAACGGCGTCATCCCGAGAGCCCGCGTTTTTCTTCGCGGGCAGAGGGATCTCCCGCTCCCATGACTCATGGGTTCGGGAGATCTCTCGCTTCGCCTGAAATGCGGCTCCGCTCGAGATGACGCCGCCTTCTTGTCATGCTGAGCGGAGCCGTGAAGTGAACAAAGCGAACTTCACCGCGCAGTCGAAGCATCCCTGCCCATAAAGCTGCGGCGGCAGCAGGGATTCCTCGGCTTCGCTCGGAATGACAAATGAATTGGGACTGGGTAGATGCGCGGCTGAATGTTGAAGGCGAATTGCCAATGGCCAACTGCCAACAGCGCCCCACCCGAGTGCTATCCTGAATCCAATGATCCGCACGCGCCGCGCCTTTGATCCGCACGCGATCAAACTGGTCATCTTCGACCTTGATGGCACGCTGATCGACTCGCGCCTCGACCTGGTGCATTCGGTCAACGCCGCCCTGCGCCACATCGGACGCGAGGCCCTGCCCGACGACGTCATCGCCAGCTACGTGGGCGACGGGGCGCCGATCCTGATCCAGCGCGCGCTCGGCGGCGAACACGTCGACGAAGCGGTAGTGCGCAAAGGGCTGGAATTTTTTCTAACTTACTATCGCGCGCACAAACTCGACCACACGACAGTGTATCCGGGAATCGCCGAGGCGCTGACGACCATTCAGAATTGCGGCAACGGCTCACCGCGAAAGATGGCGGTGCTTTCCAATAAACCCGTCGGCCCGTCACGCGCCATCGTTGACGCACTCGGCCTCGGTGCGTTTTTCGCGCAGGTGTACGGCGGCAACAGTTTCCCTACCAAGAAGCCCGACCCCGAAGGAGCATGCCATCTGCTCGCAGAGAGCGGCGCGACTGCAGAACAAGCTGTGATCATCGGCGACTCGCACACTGACATCGAAACCGGACGAAATGCCGGACTCTATACGATTGGAGTGACCTACGGCTTCGCTCCGCATACGTTGAGCGAGACTCCGCCCGACGTGCTGATCGATGCGACGTCAGAACTGGTCGACATTTTCAAGAGCTAGTCGACGTTTTAAAGTAAGCGAAGCCCCGGACGCATTCACCCGGACAGACCTTTCCTCAGAACTAAAACCTACGCCATGTCATGCCGAGCAGAGTGGTGAGGCAAGCAAAGCGAGCCTCGCAACGGAGTCGAAGCATCCCTCCCCTCGCACGTGCTCTGTCACTCTTGGTCTTTTCTTGCTCTAGTCGTGATGAGTCGCCAGTCGCCCCACGATGCACATCAGATCGCAGGGATGCTTCGACTGCACCATGAAGTTCGCTTCGCTCGCTCCACGGCTCCGCTCAGCATGACTGACAATTTCGCTGAACTTTTTTTTCGGCACAGGCAACTTGAGAAATACCCTGCACCATTTCTTGTGCAGCAGCCTGCAACCACCTGATTCAATGGGCTTACGCCCACTCACGCCCTGTGCAAATAAATCGCTACATCTGACTTATTTTCAATTACTTATAAACGCCAGTTAAACCGATTTAACAAGTCGCTGCAGCGACGCAAAGTTCCTGCGAGCTCAGCCTCGACCGTAGTCAAGAACGCTCGAGCACGCGAACAGGAATCGCGGCAGCGGGCATTTCCTGAAGCGAGGAGCATGTGATTTTACTCACAGGTTTACCCGGCATAAAACCCTTTCGCTCCAAAGTAACTTTCTGCAAGCTCCGCCACAGCGTAAACAAGAGACAGAGTAAGCAAGGGACAGCGAGGACGTATTCGTGCCTGCATCTCGCCTTAGCGACGGTTTCTTTCTGACCATCGTTCTCGCCGTAGCCATTGCTTTCTCGTTGCTGGCATCTTCCACCCAAGCGCAAGAACGCGCGCTGACCATTTCGCCGGATAAGGCAACCATGCTGGTCGGCGAGACGCGCACCTTTCGCGCTGTCGGCAGGGACGGCCGCATCCGGCACAACGTACGCTGGGGGATTTCGCCTCCGCATGCAGTCACCATGACAGTGAATGGGGACGAAGTAGCGGTCGAAGCGCGAGAAGCATCGCCCAGCGTGCTGCTCACTGCCGTCGCGGAAGGCGATTCAGCTGATGCATCGATTGAGATTCGTCCCGCTGGCGACATGCCGACGGGTACTGCGATCTGGTCGGTGTCTCCGACTCCGGGCTGCAAGGCCACAAAGATCAATCAGGCTGTGCCGACCGCGAGTGGTCCTGATCTCTACGTGGAAGAGACATGCCCGGAAGGAACTATGATACGAGCCCTAACGGCGGATGGCCGTGAGTTGTGGCGACGCCGAATGGGAGCTTCCGGAACGCCCGGCACTGCGGCCGCGCCGATCGCCTCAGGGCCTTACATCGGAATCCTGCCCAACGGCACGAGTTCGAAAGCGCCGGCCAAGTCAGTCGAACCCTCCGCCGCGCATATCGGCGCGCACTCCACCTCGGTGTGCGACGCGATCCAGGTGGGCATGACGCGCGACGATGCGCTGCAGGCGATTACTGATCACAGGATTACGATCGACGCCAAGCAGCGCCAGAGCGACGACTGGTCGATCGAGGAAGAAGGCTTCGTTTGCGCGATTTCGTTTGACGCGAGCACTGGAACCGTGGTCAAAAAGAAAAAGACCGTAGTCACGGAGTAATATCGACACGGACTAGCATTCTGATCGACGAGTGAGGAACCTGAACCGTTGCGCACCCCGAAAAACGGCTCCCCTGAGTTTGGATTCACGCCTGCCGAACTGCGCAAGCTGCGCAGCCTGAAAAATCCCCACGGCATTCAGAAGTTTCTCGACGACATGCCGTATCACCTGGAAGATACAGCGTGGTCGCCGCGCAAGGTGCTGGCCGAGCAATCGTCGCATTGCCTGGAAGGCGCGATCTTTGGCGCCGCGGCTCTGCGGGCGAATGGATATCCTCCACTACTGCTGGATTTTGAGGCCGACCACGACACCGACCACGTCATCGCCATCTATCGTCAGGATGGCTGCTGGGGGGCAGTCGCCAAGTCGAACTACACCGGATGCCGCTGGCGCGAGCCCGTGTATCGCACGCTGCGCGAGTTGGCCATGAGTTACTTCAACGCCTACTTTAACCTGCGCCGGGAGCGCACCCTGCGTCGCTATTCGTTGCCGGTCAACCTCAGGCGCTTCGACTCGCAGCGTTGGATGACTACCGACCAGCCGGTGTGGTTCATCGTCTATCACTTGTTCGACGTGAAGCATTATTCCCTTCTCAGCAAAGCGCAAACCAAGCGCCTGCACCGCGTTGACGACCGCACGTTTCAGGCCGAATGCCTGGGCAAGGCGTACAAGCCCGGGCCGTAACGGTGGGATTAAAGGCCGCGCGCGACTTGGCCGATTCTCAGCCTATAGGGTTCGCCCACGCATTTCGGGACAACGTTTGTCGGACAACTCTGGCTGTTCTTGCCTGCCGCAGTTGGGCGTGGGACTTGGGGAATCGTCGGCCAAAGAGCAAGTCAGAGATGCAAGTCAGAAACTTAAGGACTATCGCCGTGGATCCTGGCACTCGATTCGGCATAGAACAAGCACGCGAGTTTGTTGACGCCCGCCGCCATCCGCGCTATAAGCTGCAGGTCAACATTCGCATCTATCCCAGAAATGCCCCGGTGGTGTACGGCGAAACCGTCGACTTGAGCGAGTCGGGCGTGTCGGCGATGCTGCGCACGGAGGTGCCGATCGGCGAACTCGTGCGGCTGGAATTTACTCTTGCTCTGGGCCCGGTCGAAGTGCAGGCGCTGGTGCGGCAGCGCATCGCTTTCCGCTACGGGTTCCAGTTCGTCGGCACGCACGCCGAACTGGAATTGATCGCGCACACCTGCCGCGGCCTCGCCACTGAGCAGATGGCCAGGGAGCATCATGTAGAGGGTTCTACGGATTAATGCTCTGTCATTCCTCGCGGAGACTACGAATCCCAAAAAGCACAGTGACTCTCGGTGGTCTCGATGCTTCGTCTGCAGAGTGAGGTTCGCTCAGCCAAAATGGGTGGGTGTATGGAGGCTTCCCCGAAAAATCTGCACCCTCCTGGCGACGCCGAATCGTAATATGCAGTCATGAGGGTTTGCGGTCTCGTTTTGCTTCTGCTGCTGATGGCCGCGTCGGCGCTCGCGCAAGACTCTGTCCCGCAAGACTCTGCCGCTCAGAATCCACAGGCCGGTTCGGGTACGGCGTCAAGTCCTGAACTAGCGCCGACCGCTCCGGCGGCTCCTGCGCTCGATCTCACTCCTGACGCCAGCGGCAATCTTTCGCAGGAGCAGATGCGCGCGCTGACTCGTGTCGTGGCGCAGAACTATCGCGACAACTATAAGAAGCTGCGCGACTACACCTACGTCGACCGCGAGGTCGCCCGCAAGCTCGACGGCCGGGGGCAAGTAAAGTCGACCGAGATCAAGACCTACGAAATCATGGAGCTCTACGGCGATCCGGTGGAGCGGCTGATTGAAAAAGACGACAAGCCGCTGAGCGAGAAAGAGGCGGCTAGGGAAGAGGAACGTATCCGCAAGCTGACCGAGAAACGCCGCGACGAGTCAGACGAAGAGCGCGCTCACCGGCAGGCTGAAAAAGAAAAGCAGCGGCAGAAGGGGCGCGAGTTCGTGAGCGAGATTCCGGATGCCTTCAATTTTCGCCTCATGGGCAGTGCGACACTGAACGGGCGCGAGATGTGGGTGATTGCAGGCGAGCCTCGCACAGACTTCCAGCCCCACCTGAAAGAAGCCGAGATGATTTCGAAGTTTCACGGCCGCATCTGGATCGACAAAGCCGAGTTGCAGTTCGCCAAGATGGACATTGAAGCGATCGACACTGTGTCCATCGGCTGGGTGCTGGCGCGCATTCATAGGGGAACGCGCGTCGTCTTTGAACAGCTGCGGGTGAATGACGAAGTGTGGCTGCCGCAGCATTGGGAAGCCAATCTAGACATGCGGATCGCCCTGTTCAAGAAGGACGACGAGCGGGACGAGGGGACGTTTCGCGATTACAAGAGATTTCGCGCGTCTGCGCGTATTGTGGGCGTGGGGGAAGCGAAGTAGGGGTTGGGTCCTGGGTCCTGGGTCTTGGGTCTTTTGGTGTTGGGGCTACAGCTGCCGACTGCTCTTCCTTTAATTCTTGTCATTCCGAACTGGCGCGAAGCGCCGGTGAGGAACCTGCTGTTTTGCTGGCACTATGCGAAAAGCAGGTTGCTCGCCTTCGCTTCGCGAACGCGTCGGAATGAAAGAGTTTTTGGGAGTAGCATACTTGTTGGTATCCCACGTTTGATTTATCGCTGCTTCAGTGCTAATCACATCCTTTCCGCTACCGCGTTTATCGCCTTTCTCGCTGCATCGGCGCTCCCCGCTGTCGTAAGGTCCCTCACTCCGCCTTTTGGCGGAGTTCAGGATGACAATACCAAGTAGCAGCGCAAGCACAGAAGTGTACCGCTTGTCGCAGGTATAATGCGCGCCATGACTTCCCTGACCCGCCGTGATTTGATTCGTTCTGGTCTGGCTGTTTCCGCTTCCACGTTGGTTTCTACTTCGCGCGCGCGTGCTTTGATGGCAGCATACTCGGCGCCTTCGGCTGATCTGCGGGCGCCTGTGGGTCCGCGCGAGCGCTTGCTGTTTGATTTTGGATGGAAATTTTTTCAGGGGCATGCTTCCGATCCGCGGAAGGATTTGGGATTCGGCATGGGACAGGGCGACTTTGCCAAGTCCGGTGAGTTTGAGTTTTCCACGGCGAAATTCGACGACTCGAAGTGGCGCTCGCTCAACCTGCCGCACGACTGGGCGGTCGAGTTGCCGTTTGTCTACGACGAGGAGCAAAACTCGCATGGATATAAACCGCTGGGCCGGCGCTATCCGGAAACGAGCGTGGGCTGGTACCGGCGCACGTTTGACATTCCGAAGGAAGATTTGGGACGGCGCATTCGGGTCGAGTTCGATGGCGGATTTCGTAGCGCGCTGGTTTTTCTCAACGGATACTTCATCGGCCGCAACGACAACGGGTATGCGCCGTTTCACTTCGATGTAACGGATTTTCTGAAATACGGCGAAAAGAATTTTCTGGTCGTGCGCATGGACGCAAGCTTTGGCGATGGGTGGTTTTACGAGGGGGCGGGGATTTACCGGCATGTGTGGCTGACCAAGACGGACGCGCTGCATCTGGGGCATTGGGATAGTTACGTTCGAACCAGATCGGAGAATGGCCGGACGTTCCTTACATTCGGTTCAGTTGTCACGAACGATAGCCGGGAACCGGAGAGTTGTCAGCTACGCTGCCAGGTTTTCGATGCGAGTGGAAACATTGTATCCGCCGGGGAAGCGCATACTGTTGTTCCGGCTGGCGAATCCAAGGCGCAAAAAGGCGATCTTCTCTTGTCCGCTCCGGCGCTGTGGTCGCCGGAGACGCCGAATCTTTATACCGCAGTCGTTACTGTCGATTCCGCTGGCAAGCCACGCGACGCCGAGCGCATCACCTTCGGCGTGCGCGATCTCCACTGGGATGCCGACAAAGGATTCTTCCTGAATGGCAAGCGGGTTGAGATCAAGGGAACTTGTAACCATCAGGATCATGCGGGCGTCGGAGCGGCGCTGCCTGAGCGGCTGCAGTACTTCCGCATCGGCGTGTTGAAAGAAATGGGAAGTAACGCGGTGCGTACTTCGCACAACATGCCAACTCCGGAGTGGGTGGAGGCCTGCGACCGGCTCGGGATGATGATGATGTGCGAGACGCGGCTGATGAGCGCGAACGACGAGGGCATGGCGCAGCTGGAGGCGATGGTGAAGCGCTATCGCAATTCGCCGTCGATCATTTTGTGGTCGATGGGCAACGAAGAGTGGACGATGATGCCGCAGGAGCAGGGGCCGCGCGTGGTTGCGGACATGATTGCGCGCACGCACGAGCTTGATCCCACGCGCATGTGCACGGCAGCGGTGAATACGGCGTTTCAATCGCACTTTCCTGAAGTGCTCGACGTGATGGGCTACAACTACAACCTGAAGGAGCACGATCCCTATCACGCAAAGCACCCGAAGCAGCCGAGCGTGGGATCGGAGACGGCGAGTACGGTTTCGACGCGCGGAATTTATGAAACTGACAAGCTGCGCAACTGGGTGAGCGCCTACGACCTGAACCACACCGACTGGTCGCAACTGGCGGAGGAGTGGTGGAAGTTTTATGCGGCGCGCGAGTGGCTGGCCGGCGGCTTTGCCTGGACCGGCTTCGACTATCGCGGCGAGCCGACGCCGTATGGCTGGCCGTCGATCAATTCGCAGTTCGGCATCGTCGACATGTGTGGCTTTCCGAAAGACAATTTTTATTATTACAAAGCATGGTGGGGATCGGAGCCGGTGCTGCATCTGTTTCCGCATTGGAATTGGGATCAGCGCGAGGGCGAGCTGATCGCGGTGTGGGTGCACTCGAATCTGGATTCGGTCGAGTTGTTCTTGAACGGGAAGAGTTTGGGATCGAAGAAAGTCGAGCCGCTGACGCATCTGGAGTGGTCGGTCAAGTATGAACCCGGAGTGCTCGAGGCTCGCGGCACGAAAGATGGCAAAGTTGTGCTGACCGAGAAGCGCGAGACGACGGGCGATCCAGTGGCGATCCGGCTGACGACGGACCGGACGGAGATCAACGCCGATGGCGAAGATTGCGCCGTGCTGAAGGTCGAAGTGCTCGACAAAGAGGGGCGCGCGATTCCGACGGCGCACAACAAGATTTCATTCAAAGTGACTGGCGAGGGTGCGCTGATCGGCGTGGGCAACGGCGATCCGAATTGCCAGGAATCGGACAAAGAACCCGAGCGCAGCCTGTTCAACGGGCTGGCGCAGGTGATTGTGCAGTCGACGCGCGAGCCGGGGACGATCACCGTCGAGGCCTATTGCAAACCCTATCCGCGGCCGGTGTTGCCGGCGGTGCGGGTGACGATTGCTACCAAGAAGGTGGAGTTACGGGCTAGCGTGGGGTAAAACTGCGATATTGCTTGGCGTCGTGGACCTTTGCTGGGTAAGATATTAGAGAGTGAGTCAAATGCTCGATTGGTCCCAATGTTCGGTCGTTGAAAGCGTTCCCGGAAAGATGAGTGGCGCGTGGGTTTTTCGGGGTACGCGGATGCCGGTTGCGACGGTCTTTGAAAATCTCGAAGATGGCTTGACGATTGACGAATTGATAGAACAGTTCGACCTAACCCGCGAACAGATCACCGCTGTACTCGAGTTCGCTGCCCGAAGTTTGGACGCAGCGGCAATCAACCGCTGATTCCCCCCCAATGCTGATCCTATTCGACCATGGCACTCCCAGAGGCCTTGCCCCTTACCTTGTAGGACACGAAGTGCGAGAGGCCAAAGCGCAAGGCTGGGATCGATTGACCAACGGCGAATTGCTGGACGCAGCCGAGGCTGCTGGGTTCGGCGTCTTGCTGACAACTGACAAGAACATGCGGTACCAGCAGAAGATCGCGGGGCGAAGAATTGCGGTTGTCGTGTTGGGCGAAGGGCGATGGACTCTCATCCGTAAGGCAATTCCCGCAATCGTGGCCGCAGTACATACCGCAAAGCCGGGTACATTCACTGAAGTGGACATTTCGCAGAATGAGTAACTTCACTATTTATTTGACTTAATAGCTGCATAGTTATATCTATGGCGACGCATGCTTCGTCTTAAGTTACGCCTACTCACCTTATCGATCATTCTTGTGGCCGCGTCACTTACGGCTGCGCGCGACAAAACCGAGACCTGGGTGCAGGTGACGAGCCCGCATTTTGTCGTCGTCACCAACTCCAATGAAAAGCAGGCACGGCGCATCGCCGACCAGTTCGAGCGGATGCGGTCGGTATTCCATGTGGCTTTCCCCAAGGTACAAATGGACCCAGGCTCGCCGATCATTGTCATCGCGGTGAAAGATGACAAAGAATTTCGGGCGCTCGAACCGCAAGCCTATCTTGCCAAGGGCTCACTTAAGCTAGGGGGCCTCTTTCTGCGCACGCCGGACAAGAACTACGTACTTATGCGCCTGGATGCGGAGGGCGACCATCCCTACTCCGTCGTGTATCACGAATACACACACTTACTTCTGAGCAAGTCGGCCGAGTGGATGCCTTTGTGGTTGAACGAAGGCTTGGCCGAGTTTTACCAGAATACCGACATTCACGAAAAAGACGCCGCGCTGGGTGAACCAAGCGGCGACAACATCGAGTGGCTGCGCCAGAACCGGCTGATCCCGCTCGAAACGCTGTTCGCGGTTGACCAGAACTCGCCCTACTACCATCAGGAAAATAAAGGATCGATCTTCTATGCAGAGTCGTGGGCGCTGGTGCATTTCATCCAGGTCAACGATTTCAAGGAAAAATCGCAGCGGCTGGTTGATTATTCGACACTGCTGCAGCAGAAGGTGGATCCAGTAACTGCGGCTACCCGCGCTTTCGGCGATCTGAAAAAGCTGCAGTATCAACTCGAAGGTTACGTGCGCCAGGGCAGCTTTAGCTACTTCAAGATGGCTACGACCACCGAAGTAGATGACTCTGCGTTCAAAGCGCAGGTGCTCCCCGGGCCGCAGGCCGACGCCGTGCGGGCTGATTTTCTGGCCTACAACGAGCGCTTCTCTGATGCGCAGGCCTTGCTGGATCACATTCTGCAGGAAGACCCGAACAATGTTCCTGCGCACGAAACCAAAGGGCTGCTCGAATTCCGCCAGGGCCACCTCGAAGATGCGAGAAAGTGGTATGGGCAGGCGGTGCAATTGGATTCGCAGAGCTACCTCGCGCACTACTATTACGCGGCCATATCGATGAATAGCTCTTCTGGGCAGAGCGAACAAGCGCAAGTGGAGAACAGCCTTCGGGCGGCGACCAAGTTGAATCCGTCGTTCGCGCCTGCTTTTGATCGGCTGGCTGTTTTTCTCGCAATGCAAACCAAGGACCTGGACGAAGCCCACATGATGGGATTGACTGCGGTCTCGCTCGATCCTGCGAACATCGGATATCGCGTGAACGTTGCCAACATCCTGATGCAGATGCGACGGGGCCAGGATGCCGTCAGCGTGTTGCGTTTCGCGACGAAACTGGCAAAGACTCCGCAGGAATCGCAAATGATCGACAACATGCTGATGCGGGCGCAGGAATATGCCGAGAGGCAGAAGCGTTACGCCGATGAGGAGAAAGTTTTTGCCAGCAATGGCGAGGATCACGGCTCAACCGTGACGACGACCGTCGAGTCCAGCGCTCCTGTGCCTCGCCTCAAACGGCGCGACTTTGTGGCGAAGGGGCCGCATCGCTTCGTGACCGGCGTGCTGAAGGGCGTGCATTGCGACAATCCCGGACTCGACCTCACGGTGACTGCAAACGGCAAGGATCTCTCGCTGCACACCGATAACTACTTCAAGCTTCCTTTTAGCACTCTCGGATTTCAACCGAAGGGCGATCTGAATCCTTGTCTGGAACTCGACAAGCGGCCTGCCAAGGTCGAGTATGTCGAATCTGCGGATCCCGCGGTGGCAGCGCAACTGATCTCGGTTGAACTTCATAAATGACGAGCGGCTTGCGCACTATTCTCACTCTTTCCTGCGTTTATAATAGAAAGATTCTCTGGCGGCGGAATTGTGGTCTGTGGAGCTGCCGGGCTTTGCCCGACCCGACAGCCGAGGCGGCTGTCGCTACATGTGCATCGCCGATTGACGCAAAAAGCAGATTCCTCACTTTGCTCGGAATGACAAGGCCTTTGTTTAGGACAGAATTTGTCCTGAATGGGATTTAGCGTGGATCGTGATTTGCCGAGGGCTGAGGTCCGAAGCCCGAGGTCTGGTTTTCCATGGATTTTAAACTCGTTTCCAACTACAAACCGCAGGGCGATCAGGCGACAGCGATTTCGGCGCTGACGCGCGGGATTCTCGACCGCGAGCAGCATCAGGTGCTGCTGGGCGTTACCGGGTCGGGCAAGACCTTCACCATGGCGAAGGTGATTGAGGCGGTGAACCGTCCAGCGCTGGTCATGGCGCACAACAAGACGCTGGCGGCGCAGCTTTATCACGAGTTCAAGAATTTTTTTCCCCACAATGCGGTCGAATATTTCGTCTCGTACTACGACTACTACCAGCCTGAGGCTTACGTTCCCGCTGCGGATCTCTACATTGAAAAAGAAGCGACGATCAATGACGAACTCGACAAGTTGCGGCTGTCGGCGACTCGGTCTCTCTTTGAGCGCCGCGATGCGCTGATTGTGGCTTCGGTGAGCGCGATTTATGGACTCGGGTCTCCCGAGGCTTATTACGGAATGATGCTCTTCGTTGAGAAGGGACAGAAGATCAAGCGCGAAGACATTACGCGCAAGCTGGTCGATATTCTGTATGAGCGGACGAACGGCGAGTTTCGGCGCGGCACGTTTCGCGTGCGCGGCGACGTGATTGAAATTTTTCCTACGTACGACGACATGGCGTACCGCATCGAGATGTGGGGCGATGAGATTTCGTCGCTCTCGCAGATCGACCCGCTGTTTGGCACCGTGAAACAGAAATATATGCGGCTGCCGATTTATCCGAAGACGCATTACGTGATGAAGGATGAAACGCGGGCGTCGGCGGTGGAGTCGATTAAGAAAGAGCTGGCGTGGTGGGAACCCGAACTGGAGAAGCAGGGGCGGGTGGTCGAGGCGCAGAGAATTCATCAGCGGACGATGTTCGATCTGGAAATGATCAAGGCGATGGGTTACTGCCACGGCATTGAGAATTATTCGCGGCATTTTACGGGGCGGTTGCCGGGCGAGCCTCCGCCGACGCTGCTGGATTATTTTCCGCGCGATTGGCTGCTCTTTATCGACGAGTCGCATCAAACCGTGCCGCAGTTGCGTGGCATGTATGCGGGCGACCGGTCGCGCAAAGAAGTTCTGGTCGAGTACGGATTCCGCATGCCGTCGGCTTTGGATAATCGTCCGCTGACGTTTGAGGAGTTTGAGCATCGCACGAATCAACTGGTGTATGTGTCGGCGACGCCGGGGCCGTATGAGCTGACGAAGTCGGCGGGCGTGGTGATCGAGCAGATTATCCGGCCGACGGGGCTGATCGATCCGCCGGTGGAGGTGCGTCCGGTGAAGGGGCAGATTGACGATCTGCTGCACGAGATTCGCGCGCGTGTGGAGAAGGGCGAACGGGTGCTGGTGACGACTTTGACGAAGCGGATGTCGGAGGATTTGGCCGAGTATTACGCCGAGGTCGGCGTGAAATGCCGCTATATGCATTCGGAGATCGAGACGCTGGAGCGGGTGAAGATTCTGCGCGATCTGCGCAAGGGCGAGTTCGATGTATTGATTGGCATCAATCTGTTGCGTGAGGGACTGGATCTGCCGGAAGTTTCGCTGGTTGCTGTGCTGGATGCGGACAAGGAAGGATTTCTGCGATCGACCGGATCGCTGATTCAGACGATTGGGCGCTGCGCGCGGCATTTGAACGGGCGAGCGATCTTATATGCCGACCGTATGACCGATTCCATGAAGCGCGCCATGGACGAGACTTCGCGGCGCCGCGCGATTCAGTCGGCTTACAACGAAGAACATGGGATTACGCCGGAATCGATCGTGCGTCCGCTGGATATGACCTTGGCGGGGATTGTCGCGGCAGATTATGCCGATGTTCCGGTGAACGAAGCAGAGGGCGTGCCCGAGTTCAAGTCGCAGGAGGACGTCGACGCCTACATCGCAAAGCTTGAAACTGAAATGCGCGAGGCGGCCAAGGCGTTTGAATTTGAGAAGGCTGCGAAGTTGCGCGATGCGATCAAGGAGTTGAGGACTAAGGAGTTCTTGTTCGCGTAGCCAGCAAGAGCGTAACTTTTCAACCACAGTTATATGAATATGACCCCGAAAAGGGGCATTAAACCGGTTGACGCAGTTTATTGCCCCAAAAAGACCTTCCTTCACGTGGTAGACAGCCATCGATGGCTGGCCGCCAGTGGGTGCGCCTGGAATTTAGTGGGGCCTAATGCAACGCAGACGCAGGAGAAAGAAGAGGCTCACCGACTCTTGCCGAATATTGACGTGATGGTGCGAGATTGCCTCTTGTTGCACGCGCGCTCGCTGATCGATTTTTACACGAACAAAGAGAAAAAGAATCAGAAGGACAACAACACCGATATCCTACTGCGCGATTTTGGTGGACACTTGACCGGATGGAATGACGATAAAAGCTTAAAAGAATATCGAAAATCAATTGAACTTCATTTGCTTCACTTGACCGCTTACCGAGATGATAATTTCCGCGCCGAGAACCCAATAAAAAACGACCTGCACACTGCTCGCCAAGAGTGGGATGATAAAGCTGCGCCTTTGGTAGAAAAACTCCATGCATGTCTTAAGTCCGTCGCGGAAGCAGCACCTGGAGGATGGGCAAAGGCTTTTTGCAGGTTGTACGAGGCATCTATCGAGCGATTTCAAGACAAGTCATCTCAATGGCCGTCTGACCTTCGCGAAAAATCTGACGTTGAGCAATATCTCACTAGTCTAGGCTTGTAGACTCTTGATTTACCTGTTCGTTCTTAGGTAGTCATGGGGCGACAGAGTCGCGATCCCTCGCCAAGGATGCATCTCTAGCAAGTCCTCATCGCCGGTGATGATCACATCTGCTCTACCATTCAGTGCCACTTCCAGGAACTTGTCGTCGCTTGGGTCGCGGCATTCGCGCACGAGTTGAATAACGGAGACGAACTCGGCGACGCCGGCCACTTGAGCTAGAAAACGTGCGCGCTCCTCCCTGCTGATATAGCGGTCGAACTTTGGGCGGGCGAGAACCTGGGTTAGCTCGTGCATCGTGGACTCGGACAGAAGCACAACATCGCGCTCGATTGCTTGGTTCACCGCCCGCCGCGGGACCGACTCTGGAAACACGACAGCGCTTACGAACACGTTCGTGTCGATGACGAGTCGGCGCATGGACCTTCGCATCACACCGCGGTGATTCAGTCCTTGAGGATGTCAGCCAGGATTTCTTCGGTCATACCACGAGCTTTAGCTTCAGCGCCGATGCGGTCCATGGTGCGCTGGAGTTCGGCAATATTGATCCTGCGAATTCGCTCAAACTCTTCAGCCGAAATTAGAACGGCAATGTCGCGGTCGTGGCGGCGAATGAGAACGGGTTCTCGCTGGGCAGCATCGATCAAAGCGCCGGAGCGTTGCTTAAGATCGGTGGAAGAAACGACTTTCATTTGTCCATTATAGACAAAATGGATAATTTGGACAATATAGCCATGTCAACACCTTCCGGATTGGTCCGGGGTAGCGCGAAACTACGGGATCGGTGGTTAGTAGCGTGATGCCCTCGACCGTAGCCTGACCTCACGTGAGCGGTATTTCTGTAGAAGATTGTCCCTTGACATGAGATTAGGCCACTTCTAGCCTTTTGAGGCTGCATTTTCAGTGTTGGACTTAACGGTTCGTGATTGAGGTCCTATGAAGACAAGCTTCGCGAAGTGCCTCCTGCCATTGGTTCTGTTGGCCCCAGTGCTGTGTGCGGCACAAACCGATCTTTCGGTTACCTATCAAATCAATCCCCAGCATACCGGCGCGGTCAGCACTCCGAACGTGCTGCCACCGCTCAAGGTGAAGTGGTCGGTAGACATGGGGGATACGGTTTCCTATCCCTTAATCGCGCAGAACATGATCTTCGTGACGGTGGGCTCTCTCAACTCCGGCCAGGTGAATCTGTATGGCCTGGATGCAGGCAGTGGCAGCACGATTTGGGGACCAGTGCCGATACCCCAGGGCGCATATTGGTGGGCCGCGGCGGCTTACGACAACGGAATGATTTTCGTCGTTCCGAATACAGTTTCAGGTTTCGGCAACGGGGCGATCTACACTTTTGACGCAAACGACGGGCATGCCCTGTGGACCGCAATTCTTCCTGGCCAGTATTTCTTTACCGCCCCACCCACTGTGGGCAATGGCATGGTCTATACCGGCGGCGCCGGCAGCGGCGGAACGCTATATGCCGTTCGCGAGACTGATGGAGAGGTAATGTGGACTGCGTCCGTGGAAAACGGCGACAACTCCTCGCCGGTGGTGACTCCGACCGCCGTGTACGTTTCGTATGTCGGCCCGCAAACTTACAAGTTCGTCCCCAAAACCGGCCATCAGATTTGGCATTACAGCGGACCGGGCGAGGGTGGAGGCGGAGCGACCCCGGTCCTTTATAACGGACTTCTTTATGTCCGCGACTGGGCCAGTGACCTGGGCCAAAATGGAGACATCTTCAACGCTGCCACCGGAGCGCTAGCGGGGTCGTTCGAGGCGGACTTCGCTCCCGCGTTTACCAAGAATACTGCCTTCTACGTGCAAGCAGCGGGTCTGACGGCTGTCGACGTCACTTCAGGCGCTACCGTCTGGACCGCTTCGCCGAACAATGGCAGCTACTCCACTCCACCCATCGTTGTGAATGGAATTGTGTACGTCGGGACGAGTGGCGGCTATCTGCTGGGTTACCGGAGCAAGACGGGAGGAGTGGTCGCCTCGATGAACCTGGGATACGTGATTTCCGCGTCTGAAACTGGAAGTGTGGGCAGCGTTGAGTCGGGTTTGGGCGCCGGACAAGGTCTTCTGCTCGTGCCCGCCAGTACACATTTGTTTGCTCTGTCACGATAATTTCGCCAGCCCGGAGAGCTGCTTACAGGGGCAGGCTATCTGCCATACGCGGCGCTGGCAGCTAAGGGTTTGCGGTGCATGGTGTAGCCGTCGAAGGTTTCGGCGCGGAAGTTTAGGTTGGCGATGCTTAGCTTTTCGGTTTGGCTGACGAACAAGTAGCCGCCGGGCTCGAGATAGAGATGCAGGCGTTCGATCAGGGCGGTGCGTTGCGCGCGGGAGAGGTGCGGCAGGACGTCCATGCAGAAGATGCAGTCGAAACGTCCGATGTAGACGGGCTTGGTCAGGTTCATGGTGTTGAAGGTGACCAGGCTGCGAATGCGCGGCTTGACCAGCATGTGCGAGCCGGGAGCGGCACTCGAGCTGTTCCCTGCACCGTTGCCGCTTTGAGATTCGGTAGCTGCAATGGCGGGTGTTCCGATCTTCGAAAAGCAGGCGCGGATCGTGGCGGGCGGCAGACCGGCGAGAGCGGATTGCGGATAGAGTCCGCGCTCGGCCACCTGAATCGATGCCGGCAACAGGTCGCTGCCGACGATGTGTACCGACCAATCTTTTGGAACCTGCGCCGCAGCGGGCACAGTACTTTCGACGATGCCGCCGTTGCGGGCCGGGGACTTCTCTTTTCCGTCTTTCTCTCTTACTTCTTTTTCTTTGCCGTTTCCGGCCGGGCCCAACATGGTGGACGGCACCAGACTGCACAGGGCCATGGCGATCGAGTAAGCCTCTTCGCCGGTGCCGCAGCCGGCGCTCCAGATGCGAAGGGTGCAGCGGCCTTCTTCACTCTTGCGCGAGTACAGTTGCGGCACGGCATGGCGCGCCAAAGCGGCCATGGCGCCGGGATGGCGGAAGAATCCGGTGTTGCAGTTGAGGATGCCGTCGAGAAAATTGGGCAGGATGGAGGGATCCTGATCCGATGCCTGAAGGCGCTGGAAGAGTGCGGCCAGCGATTCGAGTTCGTGGCTCTCGAGATATTCGGCGACGTGGGCCGCGAGAGCGCTGTTGGGGCAATCGAGAAGAATTCCCGCCTGGCGCTCGACGAGCAGGCGCAATTCGGAGAGTTCATGCTCCAGGATGGTTACGCCCGCCATGATTCTATGCATAGTGTCTTCTTCTCTTGGGGGAGAAGGTTTTTTTAGCTTCGAGCTATGAGCTTCGAGCTATGAGCAAAAACAATCCCGGTCAAGACTGAACGTTCAAAACTCATTACTGACTGCTCGCAGCTCGTAGCTCGCAGCTCATAGCTTTCTTACATTCCAGCAGCTGCCGCATACGACTTGCCGGAATCGTTCACTGCCTGCTTCGCGACTACGTTCATCTCCTTCTCCAACGAAGAGAAGCGCTGCATGATTTCGTGAATGCGCAGCGTCATATTCCGAATCGTTTCAATCTGCGAGCGGGTTTGCGCCGAGAAACTGCCGGGCTCGAGCAGCAGCAAATCCGAGTTGCCCAACACTGAAGTCAAGGCGTTGTTGAGGCTGTGCCGCATTTCGAGCATGTAACGGCCGAGCATGGCCTGGCGTTCCAGCGCGGCGCAGGAAAGGTCGGCGGCGCGGGCGCGGGCTTCAGCGCGGGCGCGATGCACGGCCTCGCTGGCCGAGAGAACCAAAGTTTCGAGCCAGTGCTCGCTGGGACGGAGAATCGAAATACGCGGCCAGCGATCGCGAATGAGCTGCGCCGTGGCGGAATCCTGGCAGACGCAAAAAATGGGCTGCGCGGTCGAGTGCAGCGGTTCGAGCACGACGGAAAGCAGGTCGCGGCGCAATTCTCCCACGATGGCTACATCGAAGGCGTCGACAGTGAACCGCGGCCAGAGCTCTCCGCTCAGGAGCGTGAACGTGGGGACGCTGCGCTCCATCTGCCAGCGCGCGGTGATGCGCCGGGAGAAATCCACTTCGTCGGAAATGATCAGTACGGTCGGGCTATCCACGCGTCTTGGGTCTCGGGGTCTTGGCTTTTCGCTAGCTCTTAGCTTTTCTCTCTTGTCGGATTCGTTATTGCTGGCGGTGTCGCTTTACTTCTTTCCGCCGGGTTGGGAATCGGAATCAGTTTCCCAGCCGGGTGTGGAGGAAATGTCGAACTCGGGCACATCATCTTCTGCCGGAGCTGGTTCTACTCGAGATGGGGCGGCTTTCGGCGCCGGCACGGATCTCGCTGTCGCGGAGCCAGTCTTGGCACCGGCGGCGGCAGCCCTGGCCAACGGGGCTGCGGGTTTTGCGCCATTCGTTTTCTGAGCGGCCGGTTTCGGAGGCGCGGGCTTCTCGGCTGGTTTGGCGGGAGCGGAAATCGCGGCCGCTTTCGCGATCGCGGATTTCGAAACCGCGGGTTGCCTTGCTGCCGGTGCCGCAGGCGTCGCTTTCGCTGCTGCGGGAGCCTTGCTGCGCCCGAGAGCATCCTCGACCGCAGCGCGGAGATCGACCAGCATGCGCAAGGGCGAACCGGACGAGTACTCCGCCTGGAACATGACCTTCCATGACTGGCAGATCATGCGCAGGCGCAGAATGGGTTCTTCCGCGGAGAACTGGGCGCGGCGGCAGTCAATGGTGGTAACGCCTTTTGCTTCGAGTTCACTGAGGCCATCGAGAATGAGATTGAGATCGCCCAGCATGAGCCGGAAAAACACTCGCCGCATGAGATAGCCGAAGCGGGTGAAGGCGACGAGTGCAACCGGGAGATAAAAAAGATCGCCGGCCTGACCCTTGGCCTTGCGTCCCTGCTCAAGGATGCCGCCGTGCAGCAGGTCATCGAGCGAGGTGCAGCGGCGCGCGGATTCGAGGACGCGATCGAGCGCGTTCAGCCAAACTGGAGCTTTGAGATCGACCTGGCTAAGCAGCGGCTGCAGAGCCTGCGCCACGTAGGCGAGATCGACTTCGGAGTCATCGATGCCGCTGGGCGCGATCTGGCTGAAATATTGCACGAGAAGAAAGTCGATCTTGTCGCGGAGGATGTCGTTCTTGGGAGTCTTGGCGAGAAAATGCTGCAAGAGTTCGAGGATGCCCTCTTCGGTGACGATGGAATTGGTCTGCAGAAACTGGCGCAGCTGATGGACCTGAACACGCTGATCCAGCTCTTCGAGCCACTGATTGGCCTGTTCCACGGCTTCCTTGCCGGGCGTGTCGTTGCCGGCTTCGAGATCAGGACAAGTCTTGGCGTCGATGGCGAACTCGCGCGCGAGTTCAAAGTAGATGGGATAGAGCCGGCAAGCGTTCTTCCATTGGGTGGCGAGATCAGGTGCGGGTGTTGAAGGTGTCATGGTTTCACGATCCAATTGGGCACATCTCCGCGAAAACGCGCGGCGACGATGGTGTTCCCGGACTGGTATTGCACGGCCACAACCCGGACTTCTTCGTCGAGCGAGCCATCGGAGTTGCGCACCCGCAGAACGTCGGCAAACTCAAACTGCGTCCTGGAGGAGAAGAAGACTTCGCGCGGCGTGCCAAACTCGATGACGGTGCTTTCATTGAAGGCACCGGGTTCGGCGCCTTCAACCTGGCGGGAGAGCTGAACGGGAATACGGACGGGGGCAGCTTCAGGAAAGAAGCGGGCAAGACTCGCCACTGAGCTGGCGGCGTCGATACTGCGTCCCGGTGCTGTGGCTTGTTGCGCCAAGCGATTGATGGCCCCAAATCCCCGAACTCGATTGAGACGGCAAAGTGCGGAGGGCTCCCCTCTTCCCGGTTAGGAAGAGCATTGGGGAGCCGGTATCCGCGGTTCGAGCTGGATAGGAGCAAGGCGGCAACCAACCGAAAACACGGAAGGACTAGCACCCAGGCGGGCTTGTTTTCAACGAGTTAGGGGTGATTTTGGAGTGTTCTGGATTAGGCCGAAGTTTGGGTCGTCTCACGGTGAGACGGGGGTCTCAAATCCGTCGACAGAAGGCTGAGGAGAATCAAATTCCTCGGATCGAAAAATTGCCTCAGCGACGCACGCGGCTGGAGCCGCGCCCTTTCAAGACCTGCGTTCACTCCGAGTTCTTCAGCAAACTGTTTCTGGACGGCAAAGCATGACGCCGGCGAAACCGGATAGAGCATTTCAGACTGACCCAGTTCCGGTTCCGGAAGCAGGCTGACGCGACGGCTCGTTCGCGGTAGTCTAGTGCGCATGTCTGATCTCGTGACCAAAGCTGGGTTTCAAGGGGCTCGCGTGCTTGCTCTTGAGAGCCGGCGCGCGAAGGAGATGGCGCTGCTGATCGAGAATAACGGCGGTCATGCCATGGTTGCGCCCTCTACGCGTGAAGTTGCAGCGGAAGATCACGGCGACGTGGCGAAATTTGTCTCTGCGCTGCGCGCGGGACAGGTGGACGTCGTCATTTTTCTGACAGGCGTTGGCATGCGGGCCCTCGCTCAGGCCGCGGAGACTGTGTGCACACGCGAGGAATTTGTCGCTGCACTAAGCAAGACGACTGTAGTGGCACGTGGCCCCAAGCCGATGGCCGTGTTGCGTGAATTCGGCGTGCCGATCGCCGCGACGGTTCCGGAGCCGAATACATGGCGCGAGCTGCTGCAGACGCTCGACGAGAAGAACGATGCAATTCCGCTCAAGGGGCGATCAGTGGTGGTGCAGGAGCACGGCGCACCGAGTGTAGAACTGATCCAGGGATTGACCGAACGTGGCGCGAACGTCACAACCGTGCACGTCTACGAGTGGAGCCTGCCGGAGGATCTGGGGCCGTTGCGCGAGGCGGCGCAGGCGGTGGCGGGCGGAGAGATTGAAGTTCTGTTGGTGACGTCGGCGGTGCAGATTCGGCATCTGCTGCAGATTGCGGAGGAAATGGGGATTCGTGAGCAGGTTGTTGACGGGCTCTCGCACGTGGTGGTGGGTTCGATTGGCCCGATCGCTTCGGCGGCATTGCGCGAACTTGGCATTCAGGTTGATCTGGAACCGAGCCATCCGAAGATGGGATTTTTAGTAAAAGAAGTGGCGGAGAGAAGCGCGGAGCTGCTGCAAGGCAAGCGTGGGTAGACCTATTGTCCGCTGAGGTGTGGTGAAGAGTGCAGGGATCTTTCGGCTGTGGTTTTGTTTCGCCGCAGACGGAACAAAATCCTCGCTCAAGATGACAACCATCCTCGAGCGCCTACTTCTGCGACAAAAGATAGAGGTCAAACTGGCCGCCGGGGCGCTGGTAGACGATTTTCGAGAGATCGCGGGCGATGTCGTAGTTGTTGCCGTTGGTTCCCTGAGCAAATGCGAAGGGGAGTTTCATCACGAGCTGCGAGGGTCCGGTGACTTTGCCATCGTGCCAGGGCAGGCGGTTGAGGATGACTTCTCCGCGCGTGGAGACGGTATAAAGAATGTATTTGCCGTCGCTGCTGAAGCGTGGAACGAAGCTGACTATGCCGGGTAATAGTGGCGTACAGGTTTTGTCGGCGAGGGAGAGCTCGAATACGCCTACTTTGTCGCCGTAAAGCACGCTCGAAACCAGATACTTTCCATCGTTCGAAATGTCGATCGGGAAACCGCAGTTCTCTGCCAGCGGCTCGGGAGGTCCACCCTCAGTCGAAACACGCCATGTGGAGTAAACGTCTCCGTTCGTCCTGCGTCCGCTGGCGTAGAGATATTTGCCGTCACGGCTCCAAACCGTGGTGCTGACGCCGCCGCCCAAAGTTGGAAGCTGACGCTGGTGGCTGCCATCGGCGTTGATCACGTACCAGTCCTCGATATCGTTGTGCGATCGGAAGTACGAAACCTGCGAACCATCAGGCGGCCAGTCTCCCGCGCCCAAAGTGTCGGAGGATGTCGCCAACTTCAGTCGATTGTTGCCGTCAATGTCGGAAATCCAGAGCTCATTGCGATTCGGCTCCGGCTGTAGAAGATACATCACCCGCTTGGCGTCGACTGAGAGCGTGGGCTGCGAAGCCAAGTCCGGGATGATGTCGCTGGACAATTTGGTTTTGAGGTCGAACGCACTGAGGTAGCCAGATCTCTTTCCATTCAGAAAATAGATTCCCTTGCCAGCCGGATCTTTCATCGGGTAGTAATCCGGCCCCGCGCCCGAGGTAAGCTGCGTGTACGCCTTGCTGTCGAGATCGTATTCCCAAAGATTCACAATGCCATTGAGGTCGCGATCAAGAAGCAGTGTCTTGCCCGGAGTGCCCCACGCGATTGAGGTTGGCGAGCCAGTAATTTCGCCCAGAGTCGTAGCGGTGTGGTTGGCTGGGTTATAGCGCACGATCTGGAATGTGCCGGGAGGCGTGCTCTCGGTCGGACCAACCGCCAGAAAATCGCCCTCAGGATAGAGAATCACAGCCTGCGGAAAGACCTTGAGTTCGCTCACGTTGAAGGCGGGCTTGGGATTCGAGCCGTCGGGCCCGGCCTGCATGATTTTTCGCGTTACCAGATTGAAGTAGTAGAGTGTCTTGCCGTCGGAAGTTGGCGTGGCGAAAAGGCCCTCGACGAGGCGCGATGGTGTCCCGCCCAGCGTGGGAATCGCCCACACTTGATAAGCACCGACCTGGCGTCCGTAATAAATCTGCGTGCCGTCGGGGGAAAATGTCTCGACCTCTTTGTTGCCCTCGTCATTGGTGAGCTGCAGTGGTTCGCCGCCAGAAGTGAGCATCACGAAAATCTGCTCATAGCCCTGCGTGTACGAGGTGAAGGCGATGGTGTGCCCATCCGGAGAGAGCACCGCTTGGCGAATCGGCTTGTGCCAGTGGCTGATTTGCGTGATCGTTGCCGGACCTTTCGCGGCGGGAGTACCCAGCAAGAAACGGCGAAAGCCGTAGGCGGCGGCGACTGAGAGAATGACCAGAGTGATTGCGATGCCGATCGCCTTCCCTTTGCCACCGGACACGGAGGCGACGACCGCATCGGAACAAGTCTGCCCTGCGGGTGTCGCGGCAGGAACGGCACCCGAGGATTGCGCGCGCACGCCACTCTCAGAAACGGTGTCGGCCGGATAGCTTGAAGTACGAGCACTGCGTCCAGATTCGATGGCGCGCTTGAGGCGCTTGAGATCGCTGCGCATATCGGCGGCGTGCTGGTAGCGCAGGTCTCGATCCTTCTCGAGGGCTTTGTCGATGATGCGTTCCAGCTCTGGCGGCAACTCAGGATTCAGCCGCACCGGCGCGGGGAAATCGCGATTGAGAATGGAATCGAAAATCAGGCCCGTCGTGTCGCCTCGGAATGGGAGTGCGCCTGTGGCCATTTCATAGAGAACTGCGCCGAACGAGAACAAATCGGTTCGGGCATCGAGTTCTTTGCCGCGCACCTGCTCGGGCGACATATATGCGACGGTGCCGAGAGCACTGCCGGGGCTGGTGAGATGCTGCTCGTCAACGGTGCGCGTCTCGCCCTCGGCGCCTACTCCGGGCATGATCGACATTTTCGCCAAACCGAAATCCAGAACTTTGGCGTGCTCCGAGGCGGTGACGAAAATATTTGCGGGCTTGATGTCACGATGCACAATGCCTCTGGCGTGAGCCGCATCCAGGGCGTCGGCGATTTCGATGGCGAGGGCAAGCAAGAGACCCCGTTCCAGCGGCCGTCCGGAGATGCAATGCTTCAGCGTCGCGCCGTCAAGAAACTCCATGACGAGGAAGCTCAGATCGCCTTGCTTCCCGATTTCGTGAATCGTGCAGATATTCGGGTGGCTCAGCGCCGAGGCCGCGCGGGCCTCACGTCGAAAGCGTTCAAGCGCCTGCGGATCGCGAGCGAGCGCATCGGGAAGGAATTTGAGAGCGACGAAGCGGCCGAGATCGGTATCTTCGGCCTTATAGACAACGCCCATCCCTCCGCCGCCGAGCACTTCGATAATGCGGTAATGCGAGATGGTTTGGCCAAGCATGATGGAATTCCGCTAGAAATAGGGCCCGGGATCGATTCATCTTACGGAGGCGGATTCGGTGAGTCAACGAAACAAGGAACTCGGCAGTGGCTCAGTTTGAAACTTGGAAATCATCTCTGTCGTCGGCGTCATCCCGAGCGTAGCCGCTTTTCAGGCGCAGCGAGGGATCTCTCTCACACAGGTCCGTGGGCATGGAGATCCCTCAGCGCGCTGGTAAAAGCGCGCGCTTTCGGGATGACGCAGCCCTGACAAAATAACGATCCGCTATTGCAGCGTGTGACTAGACGACGAAGCGGCCTGCGCTCCGCCGCTGATGTTGTAGCGCTTCAGCTTGCGGTAGAGCGTGGCGCGACTGATGCCGAGCATGCGTCCGGCGAGGGCCTTGTCGCCTTTGACCTGTTCGAAAACGCGCTGAATGGTGGCGCGTTCGATGTCTTCGAGATCGGTGGTCGACATAGGTGCGCGTGGCGAATCGGCGGCGGAGGATACGACTGCCGCGGCAAGGTCGGGATCGAGGACGATTCCCTTCACCGGAACTGCGGTGCTTCCTCCGTTCGAAGCGCCGGCCGCAATACCCACCGGCAAGTCGCCGAGATCGATGACTTGTCCGTTGCCTAAAGCAACCGCGCGCTCGACGCAGTTCTCCAGTTCGCGGACGTTGCCCGGCCATTCGTATTGCATGAGAGCTTTCATGGCGGCGCTGGAAACGTGCATCTCCGAGCCGGGAGCGTAGCGCTCGAGGAACCAATGCACGAGCATAGGAATGTCACTGCGCCGCTCGCGCAGTGCCGGAACGTAGAGCGTGACCACATTCAAGCGGAAGTAGAGATCTTTGCGAAAAGTGCCAGCCTTGTAGGCGGCCTCAAGATCGCGATTGGTCGCGGCGATCACGCGTACATCCACCTTCACGCGCTGGTTGCTGCCGACCGGGCGCACTTCCCTTTCCTGCAGCACGCGCAGCAGCTTGGCCTGCAATTCGAGCGGCAGCTCGCCGACTTCATCCAGAAAAATCGTTCCTCCGTCGGCGGACTGAAAAAGTCCCTGCTTCGACTTGAGCGCGCCGGTGAATGCGCCTTTTTCGTAGCCGAAGAGTTCGCTTTCGATCAGCGTGGGTACCAGCGAGCCGCAATCGACGGCGACGAAAGGACGATTGGAAAAAGCGCCGCGGAAATGCATAGCGCGGGCGACGAGTTCCTTTCCGGTGCCGCTTTCCCCGTAGATCAATACGGGCGTGCGCGTATCTTTCAGGCGCGCGACCATGCGAAGAACATCCTGAATTTTTGCCGATGAGCCCACGATGCCATGGACAGCGGTCTCCGAGTCCATGCGCTGGCGAAGAAATTCATTTTCCTCAACGAGACGAATTTTCTCCGCCATGCGGCGCAAGAAAAGTCGAAGCTCTTCGAGGGGAGAAAACGGCTTGCTGATGTAGTCGTAGGCGCCGAGTTTCATGGCCTGCACGGCGGTTTCGACCGAGCCGTGGCCGGTCATGACGGCGATTTCGGTGCGCGGCAGAACTTTCTTCACGCGCTCCAGAAATTCCAGGCCCGACATGCGCGGCATGACCAGATCGGTCAGGACCATGTGTGCTGGCTGCTCTTCAAGCAGCGCCAGGGCGGACTCGCCGCTTTCGGCCTCAAGGCAGACAAAACCCAGGGCTTCGCCGACTGTCATGCACAGTTTGCGGATGCTCTGCTCGTCGTCCACCACGAGCAAGCAAATGCGGAGGTCCTCTTTAGACACGCTGGTCACTCTGCTCTCCCCATCGTCCGAGAAATAACTTCAATGAATTGCTGCACTCGAAAAGGCTTTTCCACGCAGGGCGCGCCGGTTTCACGGAGGGTTGCCACGGTTTCCTCATTGGCAATGTCTCCCGTTATGAAAACGACGCGATTGGCAAGATCAGGGCGGTGGGCCGCGATCCAGGCGTGAACCTGGCCGCCATCGACGCCGCCCGGGGTACGCATGTCGGAGACCACACCGAGGAACGAACCATCTTCCAGCAGGCGCAGGGCGTCGACTCCGGATTCGCAGCAGACCACGGGATATCCGCTGCGCTCGAGCGCTGCCTGCACGTATGCCATGACGGCCGGCTCATCCTCGATGAGCAAGACGGGTAAAGGATTGGATCGGATTGCTGGCACGCTCATGGTTGCTCGACTCCCGCAGCCACACCGAAGGACGCGGTGTGAATGGATGCGGGCAGGCGCACCACGAAGGTGGCGCCCAGCCCGCCGATATTGTTGTGGCAGAGAATCTCTCCGCCGTGCTCTTTGACGATGCCGTAGCAGATGCTCAGGCCGAGGCCGGTGCCTTTGCCGACCTCTTTGGTGGTGAAGAACGGGTCAAAAATCTTGTCAGGATGCGTGATGCCGTTGCCGTTGTCGCGGAAAGAAACTTCGACGGCATCCCCGGCTTTGGTCGACATGATTTCGATGCGCGCCGGGCGGCCGACTTCATGCACGGCGTCGTAGGCGTTGTTGAGAATATTGAGAAAAACTTGCTGCAACTGGTGCGCGTCGCCCATGACTTCAGGCAGTTGTTCGTCGAGATGCTCGATGACTTCGATGCCGTGGCTGGTGAAGTCGTAGGACCGCAGTTGAATGGTGCGCCTCAGGATCGCATTCAGATGCACGGCGCTGCGCTGCGGCGGCATCTGGCGGGCGAAACTCAGCAGGTTCTGCACGATCTGCTTGGTGCGCTGCGCTTCCTGCAAGATGACGCGGAGATCCTTGCGGGCATTCTCGGGAAGATCTGGATTCTCCATCAGCAGGTCGGCGAAACCAAGAATTGCGGTCAGGGGATTGTTGACCTCGTGCGCGACCCCGGAGACGAGTTGGCCGACGGCGGCCATTTTTTCGGTGTGTACCAGCTTGTCGCGAAGCACCGCGGAGTCGGTGATGTCGGTCATCACGACGACGATCGAAGTGACGATGCCCTGCTCGTCTCGCATCGGGCTCAGGTTGGCAGAGAACTGTCCGGCGATGCCGGTGCGGCGCACGATCTGCAACTCCAAATTGTCGACCTGCTGACCGTCGAGCGTGTTTTGCAGCGAGTCGGCGAGCGGACGGACGAAACCCGGAGCGGCGAGTTCGAGCAGGGGGCGTCCGAGCAGTTCGCGCTGCTCGAAGCCGGCGTCGATCCAGCGGCGATTGGCGTAGCTGATCAGGCCGGCGGTATCGGCGACGAGAATCAGGCTCTGCGTGTTGGAGAGAATTTTGGCGGAGAAATCGCGCTCGCGGTGCAGCTCCGACTGATAGGTGCGCAGGCCGGTGACATCGAGCATGAGCCCGCGAATCTGCTGCAGTTCGCCCTGGTTGTCGTACATCCCGAATGCGTTGATCAGGACGTGGATGGGCGATCCATCTTTGCGCCGCAGCGTGGACTCAAAATTCCGCAGGTGTCCGTCTTCGGCAAGAGTGTTGGTGTGGCGCAACCGTTGCTCGGGCGAAAAATACAATTGCGTGGGGATGTCGATCTGCAGCAACTCTTCGCGGCTGTTGTAGCCCAGCATGCGCACCATGGCGTCGTTGACTTCCACGAAGCGGCCGCCGGGCGTGCTGAAGAATAATCCCTCCTGAATATTGTCGAAGAGTTCGCGATAGCGCCGTTCAGCCTCGCGGCGATCGGAGATGTCTTTTAGAACATGGATCGTCTGCAATCCCTCGTCGAGAGCGCCGTGCACGCGGGAAGTCGAGACCAGGTAGGAGCGTTCGAAGACCGGGTGCACGAATTCGTCGGAATCGTCGGCCATGGCGCGGCAGAAGGGGCAGGAATAGGCTGTGACTTCCTGGTTGACGGCCAGCAGCGCGCGCATGTTGACGCCGATCAACTCCGCAGGAGGCACGCCGATCATGGCTGCCATGGAGCGATTGACGCGCAGGACTTTGCCGGTCGAGTCGTGCACCACGATGAGATCGCCGATGGCGTCGAAGATCTCCATCCAGTGGCGATTGGCCTGCTCGATGCGGGTGAAGAGGCGCGAATTCTCCAGCGCCATGGCGGCGTGCCCGGCGATGGTTTCGAGGAAGTCGCGGTCTTCGTCATCGAGCGGGCGAGCGCGCCCGGACAGAGCCAGCAAACCAGTGAGTTCCCCGCTAGCGCCGTGAAGACGGACAACCATAGCGTCGGCCCAGTCGAGAACCGAGGCCGCGGCCGAACCGAGCAACTCTTCGGCGCTGCCGGAGACGACGGAATCGGAATGGCGCGAAACCAGGTCGGCGATGGCCGAGGCTATGGCACGTTCTTTACTTCGATCAGCAAGATTTCGGTCGTGAACATTTCTGTCAGGAACGGCCTGGTCGGCGGACGCCTTCGACGAATCTTCCGCGGTGTGGTGCCGAATCTCGCTCGGAGCAAGCGACTTCGCCTTGGTGTCCGCGGCAGCAGATTCGAGGGCGGCCTGCGGATGCGTTGCGACAACCTGCCACTGCCCTTCGTGGCAAACGGCGAGCAAGCCTGCACGCGAGCCGGTAAGATCGGCGGCCCGGCAAACGAAGCGGCGGGCGAAGTCGGGCAGTCGCAGCGCGCCATCGATCTCGCGGGCGAGTTCGATGAGGGCCTCGGCGCGGCGACGATGCTTCTCCGAAAGATGAAGATTACTGGCGACTTCAAGCGCGACTGCGGCCTGATTGGATAGCGCCCGGGCACGCCGGATGTCTTCCTGCGAAATACCAGTGCCGTCGAGGCGGTCGAGCACGGCAAACATTCCCAGAAGATGGCCTGTCGATCCCAGCAGCGGCACGGCAAGAAACTGGTGAACGTCGTATTTGGCCACGACGTCGAGATTCGCGCCGGGAGTACGGCTGGCTTCGTCGGTCCAGAAGACCTGCTTATCGCGCAGAGATTTGGTGGCGATACCCTCGGGAAAGATTTCCTCCAAACGGCGCCCTTCGCCTTTTTCCACCCCATAGCGAACGCGGAACTGGTTGTCTTCGAGCAGCGCGATGAAGCAGCGGCCGAAGCCTAGGAAATCGGAGGCCCGCCTGACAAACGCCTGCAGGAAATGCTCGAGGTTGGCGCTGGAGCTGAGTTCGGAAGAAATCTCGAGCAACTGGTGCAGTTCGTGCGCCTGGGCGCGCGCCGTGGTGTGGAGTTCGGCGTGGGCGACGGCCACCGCACCGAAACCGGCGATCGCCGAGACCAGAGCCTTTTCCTCGGAGCTGAAGGCGCGGTCAGGGCGCGGATAAACAAGAATTGTGCCTTGTGTGCGCGAAGTGCGGAAGGGCGCCGCGATCAGCATTCCGGGAGAAACGAGATTGCCAAGGGAATGAACGTCGGCGCCGAGGCTTACCGTGATCGGTTCGCCGGCAACGACGGCGCGTTGTGCGAGGTCGGCAGCAAAACGAATGGTCTGGCGGTCATGGCGGGCTCGCGCAGCGTTCGCCAGTTGGGGAGTTTCGGCCGAGACTGCCCGCAATTCGAACGGCCCCTCGCGGCGCAGAAGCACGCACACCAGGCGCGTGTTCAAAAGAAGTCGGAGGCGATCGGCGAGCGCCTCGATGACCGCAGCCACATCCGGCGAGCTATGCAGGACATGGGCAACGTCCGCGAGGATTTCCGCACGCCGGTGCTCCTCGCGCGAAACCTCGCCCAGGCGAGTTGCTTCAAGCAGGCTGCCCAACTGACCGGCGAGGATGGTCGCCTTGGCGGCAAAGTCTTCCGTAAAGAAATCGTCGATGGCGTCATGAAGAAACGTTACCGCGCCGATGACTTCATTGGAGACCAGCAAGGGAGCCGACAACAGAGCCCGGGCGCCGAATTCCGCCGCAGCCGGGAAGTTCTTGGCCTGCACATGGTTGGCGAACACGGTGCGGCGCTGGCGAACGGCCTCGGCCGAGGAAGCGCTTTGGTCCGGTCGCAGGCGCAGGCCAACAAAGTGGTCGGCCAGTTTTCCGTCGGCCTGCTCCCCCACCAGATCACCGCCCGCGTGGCGCCGCCAGAAGTAGACGCCGGAGACCTGAAAGAACTCGCGTGTGGCGCGGCAGAACAGTTGAATCAACGTGTTCGAGTCGGCCTTCCCGGCGGCCTGCGCGGCGATACGTAATAGGAGCTGTTGGAAGGCTTCATCGGACCCGGGTGCAAAGCTGGCATCCCGGGGGATCAATGGTCCACCTGACAGACCGACAGCACCGACGATCGACGAAGCGACGGGTTCGCGATTCACAAGTGATTGAAACTAAATGGAAACTAATTTGTTATCTCAATTTGAGTCAAGAGAAATGGGGGAGGGAGTGCCTTGGTGTGAAATCCCGAGACTCAAATGAGACGTTTTCTCACTGTGAGAAGCATAACCCTATTTGACCGGAATGAGACTGAGCTAATTCCGCGGCGGGTCATTTTGCGACCGGCAGGAACGCTCAACAGACTTATTTTCCAATGAGATAGCACCCATTACTTTGGTTTTCTCCTGAGCTCTCAGGTGGCCCGGGTGTTGCACGTTGAGCAACGCCAAGTTCTGTGCGGCCCAGGAGGAATTGTGTCCAAGCAAGTCGCGGCGGCAGTATTGGCCGTCCTGATCGTAGGAGCAAGTGCAGCGCCGATTGCAGTTCGCGCGCAGCAGTCTCAAAGCGACGAACTGATTCGACGCGCCAAAAGCAAGGTGCAGCCGGCCTATCCCGAGCTGGCGCGCAAGATGAACATTTCCGGAACTGTAAAGATTGAGGTCGTGGTGGCCTCGAACGGCACGGTGAAGGAAGCGCGAGTAGTGGGCGGGCACCCGGTGCTGGCGAATGCCGCGCTGGATGCAGCCAAGAAGTGGCGTTTTGAAGCGGCGGGGGGAGAGAGCACGGGAATTATCGACTTTAAGTTCGAGCCGCGCTAGGCGGGCTGCAGGCGCGGAGGAGAAACGCATGACGATCGGCAAAAAGCTTTATGTGAACTTCGGAATCATCCTGACCACAGTAGTCGTGCTGTTTCTGGTGAACTGGTCGGCGGTGCAGCGCGAGCACTCGGCCAAGCAGCTGGCGGACACCACCAACGCCGTTCGCTTTCAGATGATGCAGAACCGCCTTTATCTGAGCAACTACCTGCTCAGCGGCGACACGCGCGAGGTCGACCGCATGAATGAAGGCTTGCGCACGCTCAATGAAAAGCTGGATTTGGCACTGAAGCTGGCGACCTCGGACCAGGTCAAGGCCGCATTGGGCAGAGTGGAGCAACTGGAACAGGCGTGGGGCAAAGAGTTTGCCCAGCCGCTGATTGACAAACGGAAAGATGTGGATTCGGGCAATGCAACCGTCGCCGAGCTGCAGATCTATTACCTGCAGAAGGACGCGTCTTCTTGGGTGAAGAATTCCACTGACTCGCTGGACGTCGCCGACGGCGAGAGCCGCAAGTCCGACGAAACCGCGGCCAAGGCCACCATTATCATCTCTCTGCTGAGCACGACGCTCGCCCTTTCGCTGGGAGTCGTCATCGCTTTCCGCACCGCCAAGTCGATCACCGCGCCGCTCACTAATCTGATGAATGTGGCCCGTGGCATCGGCAACACTGGCGATCTCGAGCACAACATCGATATGACGCGCGACGACGAGATCGGAGAACTGGCGCGTACCTTCGCCAAGATGGTGACGTACCTCAAGGAAATGGCCGGAGTCTCTGAATCGATCGCGGGCGGCGACTTGCGCGTAGAGGTCAAGCCTCGCTCTTCGCATGACACGCTGGGCAACGCGTTCGTGCGCATGGTCGAAGGACTCGCCGGGCTGGTCCGCAGCGTGCGCGATGCCTCATCCCAAGTGGCCAGCGCTTCCGGACAAGTCGCCGGAGCTTCGGACGATTCAGCGAAAATCGGATTGCAAGCCTCATCCGCGATCGACGAAGTCACCAGCACCATGCACGAGATGAGCGTCAACGTACAGAACATGGTGAAGAGTACGCAGGTGCAGGCGTCGAGCGTCAGCGAAACATCCGCATCCATCGACCAGATGGTGGCCTCCATCCAGCGCGTGGCCGATACGGCGAAGGTGCTGCTCGATATTTCCAACCGCTCGCGGGAGGAAGTCCACGCCGGCATCGGAACCATGGAAAAGGCCACCGATGGCCTGAACCGCATCAACTCCACCATCAACTCGTCGGGCGAGATCATTGGCGCGCTCGGCCAACGGGCCGACGACATCGGCAAGATTATCGAAGTCATCGACGATCTGGCCGAGCAGACCAACCTGTTGGCATTGAACGCCGCCATCGAAGCCGCGCGCGCCGGAGAGCACGGCCTGGGATTTGCCGTGGTCGCCGACGAAGTGCGCAAGCTGGCGGAAAAATCGGCGCAGTCGACCAAAGAGATTTCCGAACTCATCCAGAGCATCCAGAAAGAAGCCCGCAAGGCAGTCGAAAACATGGACCGTTCGACCTCTATCGTCAACGAGGGCCTCGAACTGGGCAGCGAGCTGAACTCTGCGCTGAAGAAGATCTCGAACGTGGTGACCGAGGTCTACAAGTTCGCGCAGGAGATCGGTGCGGCCACCAATGAACAGTCGCACGGCTCGTCGCAGATTGCGCGCGCCACTACGCGGCTCAACGAAATTACCCACGAAATCAACTCGGCGGTGGAAGAGCAGGCGTCGGGCGCGCAAGCCGTGGTCAAGGCGATGGAGCGGATGCGCGAACTGGTGCAGCAATCCACCTCGGGCTCGACCGAGCTGGCGGCGTCGTCGGAACAGATGTCGAAGATGTCGCGCGGCCTGCTGGAATCGCTCGATCGCTTCAGCCTGGACGAAGCTGCACGGGCCACCGCGGCAGCGGACTTCTCCGCCCGCCCCGGCCGGCGCGGTGCGGCCGCGGGATCGCAATTCTAGGGCCTGCGAGGAGCCGAACGGGGGAGCCCAAATAATGAGCCGAGAACTCCATATCGTGGGATTCAAGGTGGGCCGCGAGACCTACGGCGTGCCCATCACTTCCCTGCACGAGATCGTGCGGGTGCCGGAAATTACCGCCGTGCCCGATGCGCCGGAGTATCTGGAAGGCGTCATCAACCTGCGCGGCAAGATCGTGTCGGTGATGGACCTGCGCAAGCGCTTCGGAGAAAAGCAGGCCTCGCTCAAAAAGCAGAACCGCATTCTGGTCGTCGAGCATTCGGGGCGGCTGGCCGGGCTAATCGTCGATTCGGCTTCTGAAGTCTTAAAGATTCCTGCCGATGCCGTGGAAGCGCCTCCCGCCGTTTTTCAGGAAGGCGGACTGAACTGCGTCACCGGCCTCGGCAAAGTCGGCGGACGCCTGGTGGTCTTGCTCGACATGAGCAAATTGCTGGCGCCGGCGAGCCTGCAGGTGGAAAAGAAAGACGTCGCAAAAAAAGAAGACGCCAAGGGAGCGGCGGCGAGATGAGAGTGGCCAGTGGTCGGTGGCCAGTGGCCAGAAAAACGGGGGATCGAACCAAGGTTTTTCTGACCACCGGCCACTGCCCACTGATCACTGAGTTCAAAGATCGAGAGAACGCATGAGCACATCAGGAGCGGCACCCGCTCCCATACTGACGGACGCGGAATTGAAGCTGCTGCAGGCGCTGGTCTACCAGGAGTGCGGCATGCACTTCGACGAGCGCCGCACCCACTTTCTGCAGGACCGGCTGCTGCGCCGGCTGAAGGAGTGCCGCCTCGACTCGTTCTATTCCTACTATCGCCTGCTCATCAGCCCGCAGGGCAAAGACGAACTCACGCGCTTGCTCGAAAACCTTACGGTCAACGAGACCAGCTTCTTCCGCCACAAGGCGCAGCTTGATCTGTTTCAGAAAACGGTCATGGAAGAATTGTTCCGCCAGAAAAGCCAGCGCCGCGAGTATTCGATCCGGGTGTGGAGCGCGGGATGCTCGACCGGGCAGGAGGCCTACACGCTGGCCATGCTGGTCACCGACGCGTTGGCGTACTACTACCTGCGCAATCCGCTGCCCATCGAGTTGCCATTGCCCAAGCCGCTGGTGCCTCCGCCGTGGCGCGTGGAGGTTCTGGCCTCGGACATCAGCTACTCGGTGTTGCGGCACGGGCAGGAGGGCGCCTACAGCGAGAACCAGATGTCGATGGTCGACTACGGCTACCGGTTGCGTTACTTCGACAAGGTCGGCGAGCGCTATGCGGTGAAGAAGGCGCTGAAAGAAATGGTGCACTTCGACTTTCACAATCTGAAGACCGAGTACCTGCCGCAGCGCAACGACGTAATCTTCTGCCGAAACGTAATGATGTACTTCGACGAAGCGGAGCAGAAACGCCTGGTGGAAAAGTTCTACCGCTGTTTGAACGCCAACGGATATCTCTTCGTCGGACACGCGGAAAGCCTGCTTGGTCTGACCAAGAAGTTCCAGATGGTGCACAAGGACAGCGGCACGGCCTACCAGCGGATCGAGCAACGAGATTAGAGCATGACCCACACACCCGATGAGCGCGGCCTGGAGATGCGGGAACTCTTCTATGAGACCTCGCAGGAACTGCTGCAGGCGCTAAACGACGAGGCCCTGAAGCTGGAGAAGAATCGCGGCGATGAAGAGATCGTGCGCGGGATCCGGCGGACCGTGCACACCCTGAAGGGCGACTCGGCGGCCTGCGGGTTGCGCGAGTTGAGCGAACTGGCGCATCAGTTCGAAGACGCACTTTCGATCGAAGGGGCGGCGGCGCAGCCCGCTGTTGCCGAGATCGCATTTGCCGTGGCTGACGTTTTTGTGGAGATGATTGCGGCCTATCGCAGCGGCGGCAAGATGCCCTCGACTAAGGGCCTGCGTAAGCGGATTCAAGATCTGACCGCAGCGCCGGCCGCGGGAAAGAAAAGCCGCACGAAAAAAGAGACCGGGAGAAAAGGCGCAGCCAAAGTCTCGGCGAAGGCAGCCAGCGCCTGGACGGAATACGAAAAGCTGGCCATGACCAAGGCCCAGACGGCGGGCCAGGCCGTGTATCACGTGCAGATCAAAATCGATCCGCACTGCGCCATGCCCATTGCCGGGCGGCAACTGGTACACAACGCGCTGGCCGGAGTGGGGCAGATCGTGGCGGTGCGGCCCGATCTCAAGTCGCCCGCGGCAGCCAAGCAGATCGAGTTTGTGCTGGCCACCGATCAGGCAGTGGAACAGATTTCGTCCAAGGGACGCATCCCCACCATCACGGAGGAAATTACTGTCGACCTTCTGCTGGCGCCGGCGGCCAAAGAAGAATTAATCGGCCTGGAGCCGGAAAACGCCATCTACGAACCGATTGAAACGCCGGCTGCGACTGCCGCCGCGGCCGGCGCTGGACCTACCACGCCTGGATCCGCCACGCCTGCGTCAGAGCACGCGAGTCCGCATGCCTCCCAGGAGAACATTCTGCGCGTCGAAGCCGGGCGCATCGACAGCGTGCTCAACCTGGTCGGAGAGCTGATTATCGGTAAATCGATGCTGCAGCAGGCGTTGAATGAATTTTCCAAGCGTTATCCGAAAGAATTGTTGCGCGGCAAGTTTGCCGATGCCATGGCCTTCCAGTCGCGTGTGCTGAACGACTTGCAGCGCTCGGTGATGAAGATTCGCATGGTTCCGGTCGACCAGTTGTTCCGGCGCTTCCCCCGCATGGTGCGCGATGTATCGCGGCAGTGTGGACGCGAAGTGGAGCTCGCCGTCAGCGGGCACGAAACCGATCTCGACAAAGGCATTCTCGATGCGATCGCCGAACCGCTCACGCATCTGGTGCGCAACGCGGTCAGCCACGGTATTGAACCGGCCGAAGAACGGAAAAAAGCGGGCAAGGCGGCGCACGGCACGATCCGGCTGAACGCCTATCACCACGGCAACCAGGTGGTCGTGGAAGTTTCTGACGACGGGCGCGGCATCGATCCGCAGAAAATTCGCGCCAAAGCGATCGAGCTTGGACTCACGAACGCCGAGGAAGCCGCGCGGCTTAGTGAGGCTGAGATTCTGGATTTCATTTTCAAACCCGGCTTCAGCACCGCCGAGCACGTCACCGAAGTTTCAGGCCGAGGCGTCGGCATGGATGTGGTGCAGAGCGTTCTCCACCGGCTCAAGGCATCGGTCAGCGTGGAAACTCACGCCGGACAAGGCACCACCTTCCGCTTGAAACTGCCGCTGACGCTGGCCATTATCAAGGCGCTTCTATTCTGGGTCGAGCAGCGTCTGTACGCGATTCCCTTGAATGCAGTGGTCGAAATTTCGCGGACGTTCGAGTCGGAAGTGCACCAGGTGGACAACTATGAAGTCCTGCAGCTGCGCAATCAGGTGCTGCCGCTGCTTCGGCTGGGGCGCCCGTTGTCCGAGGCAGATGACCGCCGCGGCAAGCTGTTCGTTCTGGTGATCATGGTGGGCGAACGCAAATACGGATTGATCGTCGATGCGCTCGAAGGAGAAGAGGAACTGGTCATCAAGGCTCTGGACGATCAGACATTCTCGACCGACCTGGTGTCGGGCGCGTCCATCCTCGGCGATGGACGTGTCGTGCTCATTCTCAATCTGCCTGCAGTCGTCGATCACGTTTCCCGCTGGAAGCCCGAGCACGCCGGTAAATCGAGTTCCGGCTTGCTGCTGACCCACACCGACCGCATGCGGCTGGCGATGAGCAATCTTTCTGGCGCCGCCGGCGCGGGAGGCCAGGCATGAGCCGGTCGGTGCGCGTGCTGGTGGTCGACGACTCGGCGCTGATGCGGAAGATGATTCCGCAGATGCTGGCGTCGGACGACTCCATTGAAGTCGTCGGCACGGCTATGGATGGCTCCTTCGCGCTGAAAAAGATCGAAGAGCTGAAGCCCAGCGTGGTCACTCTCGATCTGGAAATGCCGGGCATGAACGGCATCGACACGCTCAAAGAAATCATGCGGCGGCGGCCGGTGCCCGTGATCGTCTTCAGCTCGCACAGCATCGAGGGCGCGTCGGTGACGATGAAGGCGCTGGGCCTGGGTGCGTTCGATTTCGTGACCAAGCCAAAAGACGCCTCGGCGCACATGGTGGAGACCTCGCGAGAACTGATCGCGAAGGTCAAGGCCGCGGCCGATTGCAAGCTGAAACCGCGCATCCTGGGCGGCGTCCCGCCGAAGCCGGAGAAGGCGGCGCCTGGGGCCGGATGCCCTTCGAAGATTGTAGCCATCGGAGTCTCGACCGGCGGGCCGCAAGCCATGGAATATCTGCTGGTGCATTTGCCCGGAGATTTTCCCGGAGCGATCACGGTGGTACAGCACATGCCCGACGGTTTCACCGACATGTTTGCGCGGCGTCTGGACGAACTCTCCGCGCTGCGCGTGAAGGAAGCGCAATCGGGGGACATTCTGCAGCCGGGGCGCGTGCTGATTTGCCCCGGGAGCCGGCACATGAAGGTCAAACGGCTGCCGCTGGGAGACATCGTCGTCCTTAGCGAAGAGCCCCACGTGAACGGGCATCGGCCCAGCGTGGATGTGCTGATGCGGAGCGTGGCGGAAGAATTTCGCGGGAGTGCCGTCGGCGTGCTGATGACGGGCATGGGCGACGACGGAGCGGAAGGTCTGGGCGCCATCAAGAAGGAAGGCGGCGTCACCATCGCGCAAAACGAGGAATCGTGTGTGGTGTTCGGCATGCCCAAGGCCGCAATCGAGCGCGGATACGCCACTCGCGTGGTCGGACTGGATGCCATGAGTTCCACGCTGCAGGCAGTATGCGGCCGCGGTGGATCAGATGTTAGTGCTTCGGGCAAAGCCGTGCGCGCCGGACACTAGAAGATCGCAGGAGAACTCGGAGCCTAGAGGCTGCAGAGAAATAGAGTCAAAGCCTGGTGTCGTGACCGGAGTGATCTGGTTGCTGGGCACCGTAAATGATAGGGATTTGAAAGGGGAGGTCGGTATGGAGCAGTTTGCACCAGTAAAGCGCAGCAAGGACGGGCAGGCGGTCCGCTACTTGATCGTGGACGACTCCGTGTTTGCCCGTAAGAATCTCGCCCGCATGATCGAGACGTTCGGCGGGCAGGTGGCGGCCGAGGCCGGCGACGGCTTGACCGCTATCAGCGAGTTCGACCGCACGCATCCCGACATCGTGCTCATGGACATCACCATGCCGCAGATGGAAGGAATCGAGGCGGCTGAACGCATCGTGCAGTCGCACCCGGAAGCGCGCATCGTCATGGTCTCCTCGGTCGGTTATCAGGAGAACATCGTCGCGGCGCTGCAGCGCGGTGCGCGGCACTTCGTGCAGAAACCGGTCAAGCCGGAAGTTCTGTATGAAGTCATCAAGTACGTGCTCGGTGAAGACGGCGCCGTGGCCAACACGGCGGGAGCGGGAGTCTAACTCCAATGAAGATGGAATTGATCCAGCCTTTCATCAATGCGGCCGATGCCGTGTTGTCGCAGGGCCTGCAGGGGCAAACTAAGGTGGGCAATCTCACCATGGAAGAGGACGCCTATCGCCGCAAGGGCGTGGCAGGCATGATTGCTCTCACGGGCGACATCGAGGGCCGGATCATTCTCGATCTCGAGCCGCAGACCGCCGTCAAAGTCGCCAGCCACTACGCCGGCGCCGAATTGCCCGAGTCCGACGCGCTGATCAAAGAAACCATCTTCGAACTGGCGAACCAGGTCGTGGGCAACGCCATCTCCGCGCTCAACGACCAGGGCTTCCATTTCCGCGTGCATCCTCCGCTGCTGCTCACCGCGCAGGAAGGTGACAAGACCAGCGAAGACACAGAAGCACTAATGATCTGCTTCGAGACCTCCCTGGGCAGTGTCTTCATGAACGTCGCCCTGCGCTACAACAAACGGCGCATGTCGGATCATGCGGCGGTGGGAGCGTAGCGCATTATCTGCCGGGCCAGGAGCGTTCGCTTCTCGGGGGAAAATCTACGGTGCCCCACTTTCGACTTTTCTTAGCGTCAAGATCCGATACGGTGGGTGGGCGGGTGGCTCACCCTTTCGATTTTTTGGCGTCAGGTTCCGAAACAGCGGGTGCCCCGCTCTTCGCGTCCGTTGCGAAGGGCGGGTACGATGCTGCCGATCCCTTGTCTTCTGACGTCAGCGCCCACGCAACATCTATGGAGCGCCGTCGGGCCCGCTCTTCAGACAACTTGAGTTGCGTGGTATTTCAATATTGGGATCGAGGTCCGTGGTGCCCACCCCTTCGGCAAGCTCAGGGGCGGCTCTTCGCAAAGTGCCGCGAAGGATGGGGCACCCGCTCTAGTGATAGCGGACACGAGATCAAAGGCTGGGCCACCTGAGCGGACCACCCAAGTTAGTTCACTGCAGCGTGACCAGCACTTCGATCATCCCGCTACCCTTCGCGATGGGCTCGAGCGCTTTACCGACGACCGCACCAAGCATGCGGCGGCGGTCGGTTCCCTTCATCGCGTAACCCGGACGCGACGACGTTACCAGCAAATCTCCAGGCGCGATTGCGCCGTTTTCTGTGCTGACTTTGCAAGGAACGATTCCCACAATCGCCAGCGGTACTTCGCTGGTTTTCACGCTTGGGTCTTCGATCGTATGAGGAGTAGCCAGAAGGCCGGGCTTGGTGGAGTAGATTCCCGCAACGAGCGTGGCATAGGGACGACTCGATAAAGCCACGCCGCGATGCGCCTTGCGATCGATTTCCAGAACGTCGCCGGGCTCATATTCGTTGCGTAAGCCGCGCACAGCAACGGATTCGGCGAAGTCGGCGCCGCTCGATTGATATCCGCCGTCAGCATAGGTTACACCGTTGACGTCAACCCGGAACTTGTGCACGCCTTCGGTCATGCCCAGGTAGAGGTTTCCTCCGCCGCTATTCACGACAACGCCGCCATTGATTGTGCTATTGCTCGTGGCGTCGACGGTAAGACCGTAGTCGTTGAAGGGAGTGGAGGTTCCAATGCCGACCGAGACCGCATTCGAACCAGTGGAGCCGAGGATCAAGGCATTACTCTCTCCGACGTTCGCCGAGGCCCCCACAACGGTCACATTGGTCAAGCCCGACGTGCTGGCGGTGGTGTTGTAACCCAGGAAGGTTCCCAAATTGCCGTTATGCTTCTCTCCGGCACCCTCACCCACGGCAGTATTTTGCCGACCGGTGGTGTTATTCTCCAAAGCTACAAACCCGATCGCTGTGTTGTCGCCGCCCGTTGTATTCGCGCTCATTGCGAATCCGCCAATTGCCTCATTGTCGCTGCCTGAATTCGAGAAAAGTGTTTGGAAGCCGAGTGCTATATTGTTGGAGCCGGTGTTGGCCTGTAGTGTCTCCTGCCCAATCGCGATGTTCTGAAGGCCGGAATCGGCGTTCGACATTGCCTGGATGCCAACCGCAATGTTCCCGCCTCCAACGGTTTCCGTAGAAAGAGCACCCGCACCAATCGCGATGTTTCCCGCTCCAGTGGTCAAATGCGATAATGCCCCGACACCCACTCCGGTGTTTTGAATGCCTGTGCCGCTAGTGTTCCCGGCAAATCCGAGATAGGCGTTCGAGTTGCTATTCTGGCCGAAAGCAAAAAGATCGCTACCGATCTGATAACTGCTCGCCGAGACAACTCCGGTTGCGCTCACATTCCCATTGACCGTTTGGCTGCCTGTGAAAGTGTTCGCTGTTTTCAACTGCGGTATAGCCGTTGTGTCGATCGCAAGGCTGCCGGAAGTGGTGATGTTGCCGCCGGTCAGGCCCGTGCCAGCTGTGACGCTGGTGACTGTTCCTTTGCCGGTTCCGGGGAATGTCTGCCCCGCGGCGAATGTAATCTGACCATTACTGCCGATTACCAGGCCGGTCTCAGCCACATTCGAGCGTCCGGCTCCGTAGAGAAGGTTCAAACTGCCAGAAGGATTTGTGGTGTTGTTGGCCACCGGCTCCACCTGCCAGCGAAACGTCTGGCCGACAGCGGCGTTGGTGCTGCTACTGAACGAAGAGCCCACCATATTCAACGGCTGCGAGTTTGAACCCGAGGTGGAGGTCGCGTTGGCGATGTTGGGCAAGCTCAGGCTGCCCCGGACCAACGCTGTTCCCTTGATGTCGAGCGTGCCAGCAGGAGTCGTCGTGCCGAGTCCGATCTTCGCCGTGGCTCCAGTTCCCGTCTGCGTAAGAACCGAACTTTGAATGTTGGTGGACGTGCTCCACAGCGGCAGAGCGCCAATCGTACCGCCGGTAGTGGTTACGTTCGAAGAGGCAGGCGCATTTGCTGCCGCCGTCGATGACGACACTGAAGACGTCGCCGGACCCACGCTCGCTTGAACATTTCCAGGCGGAACCGCCAGCGCGAAAGCCGACGGCGGAAGCCCACCCAGCGTCTCCGCATCGGCAGCCTTCATGGCGTAGGGCACGGCCACCAGCAGCACGCGTGGCTGTTCCGCCTCTCCCACGACCTGCACCGCGAGCCAGCGCGGTTCTCCTGCAACAAAAAGTGCCGGGGACAATCCCGCGCTGCTCGTTGATCCCAACTGAACCGTGTAGTGTCCGGACTTGTCCGGAGTGACATTCTGCGTCTCCAGCCAAACCGGCGCTCCGCCCTGCGATTCTTTGTAAAGCAGGAATGTGACCCCCACAATTCCGGTCACTGGTTTTCCGTGGCCATCAGTGAGCGTGCCGTTGAAGCTCACAAGATTCGGCACCACGCTGGGGCTGACAGCAACGTTCGCGGCTGAAGTCTGCGCCACAGCGCTGAGCGACATCAGAAGGACAATCAAGAGACCTGCCATCCGGAAAACAATCTTGGCATTCTTCACACACACCTCCACACTGAATGGCCTTGGAAAGGCGCGGGGGCACTAGTCGATAGAAGTCGGCCTAATAGGCCCGAGAAGACAGGGCTCGAAAGGCGTGCCCTAAGCAGGCGAGATTATTTCAGCGCGGTTCGACGTGGTCAAGATGCAAAGGCTTGCATCTCTCGCTCAGGCGTTCCTGGCCTCACCTAATTCAGCCGCGGCAGATTGTCCACCATGGTGATCTCACGCTCGGAGGCATCGTTCACCAAAGCACGTTTGCCGTCGAAGGAAGCTCCCATCCAGAAGGGGGCGCTGCGCAGCGAGACCACATCGCGGAGTTCGCGACGCGTGGGCTGATAGAAGCTCAACTCCGGTTCGCGGCCGGGGAGATCTTCCACGAAAAGAATTCCTTCTTTGGTGACGGTCCAACTTGCCCAGGTGCGCGGCCGCAACCGGGAAGAAACTTGCTCCTCTTCTCCGCCGGCAATGGGAATGCGCCAAAGCTCGGGTTGATATCCGTCGGACTTGGAGTAGTAGAGGAAGCCATCGGACGATTCCAACGCGGCGAATCCGCCCCCATGAGTCACCTGAATTTCCTCGCCGCCGGAGGAGCGTGTCTTCCACACCTCCGCATCGCCCGAGCGCTCGGACGCGTAGTAAACCCAGCGCCCATCGCGAGAAAAGCTGGGGACCTTGCCCTCGACAAGCGGCCGAGGCGCTTCCGACCCGTCCACCAGTTGCGTTACTAGGTAGGTGCCGCCGTGCATGGGAGCGTCGTAGACGATGCTCCTCCCGTCAGGCGACCAGCGCGGCGTTCCAGCGCTTTCGGTCGTGCTGACCTGGCGCGCATTACCGCCGTCGGCGTCACTTACCCAAATCTGCCACGGCCCACTGCGGTTCGACATGAATGCGATTTGCCGGCCGTCCGGGGAAAACTGCGGCCCGGCAGCGCCACCCTCATGCGACACAACCGTCGTAAATCTCAGGGATGGTGAATCCGCTTCCCTGTCTCGAGTGGACGTGTGTTCGCTGACCAGGATCGCCTTCGCCTGCGTCATCTTCGCAGCCAGTTCACGCTTCGCCTGTTCTTCGTTAAAGCGGGGCGCCGCTTCCTGCCCTGGCGCCATCGGCAGAGGAGTGACTGTGCTAATGGTTTCAGTCCGGCGTTCCGGAAAGTCTTGCCGCACACGAATCCCAACCGCAATCAAGACCATCATGCCGACTCCGACTAGCACGGGGACGTAGAAATTGCGGCCCTTCGCCAGCAGTGCGAGAGACTGCCTGCGCGGAGCGGCGACTATGACGCCAATCTCCGGGATCGCGGGCGTAGCCGCCACACCTTTGCACTCGGACACAACGTTGTCGACCTGGCCGATGAAGCGGTATCCACGACGCGGCAGGGTCTCGATGTAACGCGGATTCTGCGCCGAATCGTTGAGCGCTTCCCGCAGCTTATTCACGGCGGCATTCAGCCCATGATTCGAATCCACGAAGACGTCCTGCGACCAAAGGCGTTTCTGCAATTCCTCGCGCGCGATCAACGTTCCTGGTTCCTCCAGAAGCGCGAGCAAGATCTGCAGAGGCTGTCCGATGAGTTTGACTTTGGTACCAGAGCGCCAGATTTCCTGGGTGTGCACATCCACCACGAACTCACCAAAACGAATGCGACGCCGCAGCTCACTTGCACTCATCGTTTCCACCTCGCCATAACTTCAGCCCTGCCGTTGTTGTTCGATGCTCCCCAAGCCGCAGCCGAAACCACATATATACAGACGAACGACTCCCCGGAGAAGTTCAACCTATTTAGACGGAGTAGCTGGCGTCCGGTTAACAGGCAACCCACAAGGTTGTTTTGTTGAGAATGAGACGTTACGGCGTGATCTCAAACAACACGCCCTGATTCTGGCTTCCACCCGTCACCGCCGTTCCGAAAACGTTTCCCCTGCTATCGACGGCCAGGCTGCCGCAGGGCAAACCGCCGTCGTCCATTAAGAACGGAAAAACGAAGGAACGGAAAGTTCCCCCCTGCCGCCACGCGATAAAACGGCGGCGGGCTCAGGCCTCGGCGGCCTCTTTGATTCTTTTGTAGATTTCGACCAGGACTTTGTTTCGCTGCGGCTCGTCGAGCGTCTCCAGTGGGTGGGCGGGATCGTTCGCTGCCTGGAACTGGTAGATGGGTGAATGCTCGACCGTGCTCGCCTTGACTGCAATCCAGATGACTTTAAGTCCCTGCTGCTCGGCCTTGGTCAGCAACGGCGGAATCTCGTTGCCCAGGATGAAGGGCGAATCCAGAAACTGCTGCGTCACCAGAAGCACGGCCATCTTTGCCGACTCGAGAGACTTCTCGATCTCCTCCCGCCATTTCGAGCCGGCGTGGATATTGGTGTCATCCCAAATGCGCACGAGGCCCTGCCGTTCCAGCGGCTTCAGAAACGTGCGAAGCTGATCGAGCCATTGTTTATCGGCATGACTGTAGCTCACAAAGACCGGCTTCAGTTCGGAAATCGGGGCAGAAAAGTGCACAAGGTACAGTCGCCGGTTCTGCCGGTCAACTTCGTAGGTGACTTCTAGCGGTAGTTCAGGATGCGCGTACAAACACAGCTCTCCGCCGCTGGGGCCCTTGCCCAGCTTGTGAGTCTGCTCCGGAAACCCATCCGGATTCTTTGCCAAGTCATCGACCGCGGCAAGCAGCTTGGGCAGCATGTCCTTGGGGCAGCGCTCGCGGCCCCTGCGCGCAACCACCGAATACGTGCACGCATACTCGGTGAACTCGATGGTTCCATTAGGCATGGGCTTGTCCTGCCACTCCGGCGCGCTCGAGCGATACCAGCCTGATGCAGCGCCCGGAATCGTCTACGGAATATTCGATCTCCCAATCTGTTTCACCCACGCGCTGCTTCAGCAAGCCCGTGGTTGTATCTTTCTGTAGGTTGCTGGGCCGAGGCTGCAGAGACAAATCGTCGATTGCCTGCTCGATCTGCAGGCGGCTGTCGATGTCCAGGCCGGCTTTGGTCTCGAACACCTGACGGCTCGACAAGATCGAATAGGCCGGGGTCCGCTTAGACTCACAGATGGCGCGGGCCCGATCGCGCGCAATCTCCGCAGCTTCAATCTTGGCGAACCGCTCGATCGTCTCGGCCGGGACCGCGATGCGCTCAACTCCCGCACGGCGCGCCTGTTTTTTGGCATCGAGCATGAAGGCTCTTACCTCGGCCGCATTTCGCGATTGTGCTGCCATTTCCTCTAGCCAGTCTTTTCCCTTTCGCAGCAAGGGAAATGCCACCAACAGAAGCGCGACCAGCAAGCCAACCCAACCCACGACCCAGTCTTTCTTGATAAACGCAACCATGCCTCCCAGCGCCATCAGCGCCCCCACACCATAAGCGAAGACGGCGGTGATGATCACCCAATACCGCCGCTTTGAAGGAGTCGCCCTGCGAACATCTGCGAGATTCGCTAGTTCCAGCCCCCGAAGGCACCATTTCTCTCGGATGATCTTCACGATAAGAGAGAGGTTGAGTAACAGCAGAGGGATCAAGGCTAAAAGGCAAAGGCCAGTCCCCCCAGCGAATATCAAGAGGGCGTTCGAGACCCTCGGACTTTCCTCGTGAGCGAGGAACGCATAAATGATCAGCCCAGCCAGGCAAACCAGCAGGCCGCAACTGAAGATGACGTAGAGGCGGTAGGAGATCCTCTGAGCACGAGACAGTTGCATCGACTTCTGTTCTTGCTTGAGCAGGGAGAGCGCTCGATCAAGATCGGCACGGGCGACTTCGCGCTGTCTGGCAACCTGTGCCATCGAGGGCCTCCTCGACGAGCTTCGGCGGAAGACACTTCGTTGCTTATTAGAATGCGCTTAGCGAAAGTTAGCCTCTGTGTCGCTGGTCACGAGGGAACGTGATGCAAAATACGAACACCATCCGCCGGAAAGATGCGAAGCTCGCCATTTTTCTTTCCCGCGCGGGCGGCCCAGCCTTTGCCTTCGCCGAAATGAAGATGAACTGGGTGCCCCATCCTTCGCGATTTTTGCGAAGGGTGGGAACAATGCGGCCGGCAGCGTGAGATTTTCGCATCCGCCGAAATCTCATGGCACAAGCGGCATCGCGCCCGCCCTTGCAAAAAACGGGCGCCACATTTTCGTTGCGGGAAACTGAAATCAAACCGCAGAGGATGGGCCACCCGCCCACAGATTTCCACAACCGTCCACTCAAAATTTCTTCTCCGTTGTGACGAACAACCTTGACCGTGGATACAGACGGCGCACAATGGAATCGTGCGCAAACTGCACCGCAATGATTCGGATCAGACGAAGCCAAAGGTCGTACAACGACTTTTTGCTAACTCCTGATCCTGGAATATTTTGCGAGTAAGTTCTTCTTTGACAATATTTTAGAAGCGAACGAGATATCAAAAATCCAGCAAGTCTTGCCGGATCAATATTTTACGGGCCTTGGTATTTGAAAAAAAAATCGCACACCTGGTATCTATGCCAGCAGCGGCAGCTGCGTTGCAGACGACGAAGCGCCGCCATCTTCCGAAGCGTCCGCGAACTTTTTGAGCTCGGGATATTTTTCGATCAAAGTCGGCGGAGCGGCAACTCGGCGCCCGGAGATCATCGCCTTCAACTCGATCGCGTTGACTCCGGCTTTGCTTTCGAAGTGGTTGTTGGTGATCACGTAGGTCGTCTGGGCGCGCTCGGCGACGTTGACGATGCGATCTTTCCAGCCTTCGAGTTCCCTCTCTTTATAGAGATAGTTGTAGCGGTCGTTGCGATTGTCGGAGTCGAACCACTCGCTGTAATTGCGGCCGTGCAGGCGCACGTAGGCGATGGGCGCGGTCACGTGCTCGGTGGGCGCGAGCGATTTTCCCAGCACCGGCTGATCGATGTTGCAGAAGGCGACGTGATTGCGCGTGAAGTCGGCGAGGGTCTCGGCGTTGTTCCAACTCGAGTCGCGGACCTCGACCACGCGCGGGTACTCGATGAACTGTCGCAGCAGGCGGTCGAGATATTCGCGGTTCAGCGGCGTGTTCTTGTACGACACGGGAAACTGGATGAGCAGCGCGCCCAGGCGGCCTTCGCCGGCGAGCACGTCGAGGCCTTCGCGGGTGCGCGCTTCGTCGTCATCAGTCGGACGGATGGTCGCGGCCGAGGTCGGCTCCATCACCGCGATGGGTGAGTGCGTGAAGGCGCGGTAGAGCTTCGCGGTGAAAAGAAATTTCGGATTGACCTCGGCCACGCGTCGGCACCAGAGCTTGGCGAGTTCGGCCTTGAGCGGGCCGTAGAACGACGTGTTGATCTCGGTCGTATCGAAGAAGCGCGCGAGATACTCCAGCGGATGAATCTTGCGATGCTGCAGTCCCGGAGGATAAAAAAATCCCTCCCAGTCTTTGTAAGACCAACCGGCAGTGCCGATGCGAATGTCGCCGACGCGGGCTTTGCCGGCGGAAACGCCGCCAGTGTTCGAGGCGCCGGTGCGAGCCTGGCCTGTGCTCGCTTCGGATGGTTGGTTTGAACGAAAACTTCCCGTGGATTCCATAGTCGGAACCGCAGACGGAGGGCTGGGCCCAAGACTAGCACATGAGGGTATTCATTGATCGAGCAGAGACGATCGATGAGATACCAGACGTCTTAGTCGAGCGTCAGCACGACCCAATACACGCCTGTGGGGTAGGTTTCAGTGCGGGCGTAACAGGCGCCGACTGAAAAGCTGCGCAGATTGCGGCTGTCGATGGGGTGGCTGGCTTCGGCTGGCAGTGATTCAGGGTGCAGACTTGTGTAGGTGAGCACGGTGTAGCGCTCGGCTAGCTTGCGAACCGGCGAAGTTCCAAGTTTGTCGGCCTCGGCCATGGAGCAGGCGGCTTCGTCTGCGATAGCCAGGTCTCGGCGTGGCAGATCGCGCTGGTGCTGCTGGCGGCGGAGTTGATTTACTGCTGCTGCGACGCGATCCTTCCAATCGCCGGCCGAATAGGTGGGGAGGGCGTGACCGAAGTCCTGCACGATGAAAAGGCGCGATCCGCTGCGAAGCACGGCGAGTCCGATTACGTTGTAGGCCGGGTTGAGCAGATTCGCTCGGTGCGGCGGCGAGAGCATGAGATGTTCGTGGCCGGCTTGAGGCGTGTAGTCGAGCGCGACGTTTTCGCCTTCCTGATCGAGTTGCAGCTTCGTCATCACCGCGAGGCGTTGCGCTAGCGCGGACTCGCCTGGGAACTGATGGGAGAGCTGATTGGCGTCGAGCATCGCTTGCGCGTGAATGCGGGCGGCGCGGGACAGTCCGGCGTCGAGCTTCAGCGCAGGCGCTCCTACTCTCTGCCGCGACTGATTCGCTAGTTGCAAGAGAATTTGCTCGGACTGAAGCTCGGAGTCGTCGAATGGAATGTCGGGCTCCGGTGCGGCGGTCGCGGATACGGGTTTCAGCGTGGCTTTCTGTGGCGGGGCGGCGGCTTCGGACGACGCCATGAGGCGACTCGCCGGATGCACGGTCACCGATCCGGTGGCCAGCAGGAACGCCAACAATAGTCTGGTGGCTCTACGCATTCGTTCGCCTACGCAAACATCTTTGGGGAGAGCCGCAACAGCGTTCTTGTCGGCCTATGTTTACTATCGACTGCCCTTCGTTCGGCCTAACTGCACGAAGGGACGGTTCCCTCAGGGGCTAAAGCCCATTTCGTTTTGGGCTCTTTGACGGCACGGCTGTAAGCCGTGCCCTTCCCAAACCAGTTACGAGGAGGCTCAAAGCTCAACAGGCTCAAACTTGCCACGGATGCTAGGCTAGAGGCAGGAATTGGGCGTTCGTAGTTACCTGCGTGTATGGAACAGATGATCAGTGGGGGCATTGGCCTGTTGTTTGGCGCTGTGCTTGCATGGCTGGCGCTGCGCTCGCGCTCGGCCTTGATGCAGGCCCGGTTGTCGTTGACGGAAAAGGAATTATCGGCCGGAAAGGCAGAACTGGCGCGGCTTTTGGCCGATCAGAAGGCCCTGGTGGAGGCCCGCGCGCGGCTCGATTCCGCCCTGGAATCGGAACGAAAGGCCAGCAACGAAAAGATCGAATTGCTGACCCGCACCGGGGAAAACCTGCAGAATGCGTTTAAGGCGCTGGCCGCCGATGCCCTCAAGAGCAACAACTCGTCTTTTCTGCAGATTGCGCAGGAAACCTTAAAGCGCTTCCAGACCGAGGCACGAGGCGATTTGGACGCGCGGCAGAAGGCGGTTGAGGATCTGGTGACGCCGGTTCGAGAGTCACTCAATAAGGTCGATGCGCAGATTCAGCAGATGGAAGTTGCGCGCGGCGATGCCTATGGCGAGTTGCGGGCGCAGGTGCAGTCGCTGATCACGACGCAGAAAGAGTTGCAGTCGGAAACGGGGAATCTCGTTCGCGCGTTGCGTACTCCGGCGGTGCGCGGGCGCTGGGGAGAGATTCAACTGCGACGCGTGGTCGAGATCGCCGGCATGCTCTCGTACTGCGACTTCACCGAGCAGGAAACGGTTACGACTGAGGCGGGAAGAATCCGTCCTGATCTGGTGGTGAAGTTGCCGGGTGGGAAACATGTTGTTGTGGATGCGAAGACGCCGCTGCAGGCGTTTCTCGACGCGTTTGAGACGACCGACGAAGAAGCCCGGCGCGCTTGCCTGGCGAATCATGCGCGGCAGGTGCGCGATCACATGAAGACGCTCAGCAGCCGCGGCTATTGGGAGCAGTTTGAAGCGACTCCGGAATTTGTGGTGATGTTTCTTCCCGGAGAGACGTTCTTTAGCGCCGCTTTGGAGCAGGATTCCGGCCTGATCGAACAGGGCGTGCTACAGCGCGTGATTCCGGCGTCGCCGACCACGCTGATTGCGCTGTTGAAGGCTGTGGCCTACGGATGGAATCAGGAGAAGCTGGCGCGCAACGCGCAGCAGATCAGCGAACTGGGAAAAGAACTCCACGACCGTCTGCGCAAGCTGGGCGGGCATATCTCGGCGGTGGGAGCGAACTTGGATCGTGCAGTCGAAGCCTACAACCAGGCGGTTGGATCGCTTGAGAACCGCGTGCTGGTCTCGGCGCGGAAGTTTGCGGAGCTTGGGGCTTCAGTGGCGGAGGATATTCCTGAGCTGGAGCCGATTGAGACTACGGCTCGGGCGCTGTCATTCGATTGGGGGGATGAGCCCACCGAGATTAACGATGGGCGGAAGGCTGGTTAGCGAGCGTCTGTATGGGCATTACTCACCGCAACCACTATGTACCTCAGGCTAGCCTCAGACGTTGGTCACTGGACGGCGGTGAAAGGGTCTATGCCTATCGAACTCTAGTCTCAGAAGCCATCGTTCCAGAATGGGAGCTGAAAGCAATTCGGGGACTAGCTAGTCAACCAGACTTGTACACTTCTGTTGATGGTGGACAGGAAACTGACGAGTTCGAGCGTTGGATTGGACGGGAGTACGAAGATCCAGGCCTGAAAGCAATTGACAAGGTTGTCTCGAACAAGCGCCTGACCCCCACAGATTGGGACTTCATCGCACGGTTTGTTGCAGCACAAGACCTAAGAACGCCTGCAAATTTCTTAGAGCTACAAAAGCTGTGGGATAGCCAAGCGCCCGCTATCTTGGATGGTTGCATAGAGAGTTTCAAGAAACTGCAGCGCGGCGAGCGTTCCGTCCCGCTCAACACCAAAGGTCGCGATCCTACAATGGACAGCGCGATACGTGTTCGGGTTTCTCCGGGGGACGACCCACTAACAAATAAGGCGACGGTGGAAGTCGAAATCGCTCCGCGTAAACTCTGGCTGTGCCAAGTACGTGACTTGCTCACTAGAAAGGCTGCGAGTCTGAGTAAACATCGTTGGAGTGTGGCCACTCCCGATGGAGATGAGGAATGGCCGCTCACCGACCATCCGGTGATACGCCTCAACTATTACAAGTCTGGTAATTATGACTTTTTGGGCGGCTGGGACAGAAAAGGCTCCGAGATTCTCATACCGGTCTCACCTAAGCATCTTCTGTGCGTTCAGGTCGGCAAGAAATTGCCGAACCGGTTCGTTGCTCCCAATGAAGTAACGAAGAAATTGCAACGGATAATTGTAGAACGATGCCATCGCTGGATTTTCGCCAGGCGTCCAGACAGTTGGATTTCGGAGGTTAGGCCTCGTGTTGTTGACCGGGAGGCCTTCCATGCGGAACAGGAAAGCTGGTCTTGTTGGAGTGAACAACAACGTCGAGTCGAGACAGAAATGCCAGAAGACTCGCCCGCGCCGTCGATTACGTCATAGGGAATGAAGGGGCAGACGGGGCGCCCCTGAAACGAGTTTCTCCTTCCTGGCACTATCTCTTGGTGGTGTAACAACGCGAGTCGCGGCTTTTGCGTCCGCAAGCGCGGCAGCATTCTGCTGCCGCAAATTCACATCTGCGAGGCGACATATGCAACTCAACGCTTTCGGCAAGGTTGGAAATCTAGATCCGATCAAGAGTTTCGGGTCGACGGTACAGGACGCGGCAACTAAGCAGGCGCAGGAAGTGCTGGCGCAGATTAATTTGTTGTTGAAGTTGTTGCAGTCGGCCGGATACTCGGTGGGCAACTTCGACTTCGAATTAGGTTTGCCGCCGAAAGTTACGATCAAACTGAAGACAGGCACGCTGGTGAATGAAGAAAAGCTGGCCGAGATTGTGGGAGAAAATTCCGACAAGAGTGCTATCGTGGCGATCGTCACTGCCCTGATGCAGGCCAATAAACTACGAACTCAGGTGACCGTCGACTCGCTCAAAATGGAAGACGTGGAGATCGTTCTCGCGACGACTCCGACCATTACTTTGCAGTGGACGGACAGAGCCGGCTCCGACATTTGATGGACGGTGGCCCGTTCTTTGATTTCGAAGGACGCAAAAGATGAACTTAGGTACCCCACTCTTCGCGATTCTTGCGAAGGGCGGAAAAGATGGTGCCGGGAGCGTTGGATTTCGAATCCGCCCAAATCTCATGACCCAAGCAGGATCGTTCCCGCCCTTGTACAAAACGCAAGGACGGCGCACCCACAGTTTCGTTCGGGGACAAGAAGATCAACACCGAGGTTGGGCCACCCCCTAGGGCCTTCTTGCTTCCCGACGGAAGACCATTTCACCACCGAGGGCACAGAGGACACCGAGGAACACTGGGCGGGAACTTGCTATTCGCCTGAGGAGCATTGATCGTTTCAAGAATTTGGGTGTTCTTTAGGAGCATTTTCCATCCCCCGGTGATCCCAGCTCATCCTACAGCCAGACGGATGCCCGATCACCTTATCCGTTGAAAAATCGTAGGGGGCATCCAAGAACCTCAAATCAAAGCGGATACAGAATCCCACAGGAACATCCAGAAAGGCATAGTTCGCGAGGAAATTTGCATCTATAATTTTGGAAGTGCCTTTGTCTGTGGAACTTAGACTTCCCAAATCCGGAACAAACATGGCAGCGCAGTTGCATATTAAGAATAGCCGTGGACTGGGGCAGCATTCCTGCGCCGACGGCTCGGGTCGCCAACGGAAGCCATGAATCGGGAGAGCCAAGCTCGCTTTTTCGCGGTTGTGCTGTTTCTGCTGACGGTGGCTGCAGTGGTCTTCGCGGGCTTCAACTACGACCGCGAACGGGCATCGGCGGTCCCGGATGACGGTATCTGGTGGGTGGAACGCGGCGGACACCTGACCGCCGACCGGGTCGATCCCAAGGGACGAGGGGCTGAAGCCGGCATCAAGGCTGGCGATGAACTGGTCGCAGTCAACGGCCAAACGGTTACCAATACGCCGGCGCTGGTGCGGCAGCTTTATCGGACCGGTGTCTACCATACGGCGGCTTATTCGGTGGTGCGGCAATCGGTGCCGCTGGATTCCAATGTCCTGCTCCTGCCCGCCGACCGCTCTCTGAATAACTGGCTGCGGCTGATTTCGCTGATCTACCTCGGCATCGGCGTGTACGTTCTGCTGCGACGGTGGACGGCCCCCGGCTCAACCCACTTCTACTTCTTCTGCCTGGTGTCTTTCGTTGCGTATTCGTTCAAGTACACGGGCAAACTGAACGATTTTGACTGGACGATTTATTGGGGCAATGTCGTGGCGTGGGTGCTGCAGCCCGCGCTATTTCTGCATTTCGTATTGACCTTCCCGGAAAAGCGGCAGTTTGTGAAGGCGCGTCCGTGGCTGCTGGCCCTGCCCTATGTGCCAGGGGCCATATTGCTGGTGCGGCACATCATTGCGCTGCAACTGGCGCAGGCGACGGGTATGCTGCGCTGGGACATGGACCGGCAGGAGCTGGCTTTTGGCGCGGTGCTGTTTATCGCCGCCGCTGCCGTTCTATGGGACAGCTACCGTCGCGCGGGCACAACGATTCTTCGCCAGCAGTTGAAATGGGTCACGCGCGGCACGATGCTGGCCATTGTCCCCTACAGCCTGTTCTACGTCGTTCCCTACCTGATGGGTGAATTGCCCGGAACGGGCATGAAGCTCTCTGTGCTGTCGCTTGGGTTGTTGCCGCTGACATTCGGTTACGCCATCTTCCGCTACCGCCTGATGGACGTGGATCTGATCTTCAAGCGCGGCGTGGTCTACACGTTGGCAGCCGCGGCGGTCGTGGGATTGTATTTCGGCCTGGTGGCCGGAGTCGCCACGCTGGTTCATTCGCGGCAGCCGAGCACCGGGCCGTTGGGATTGATTCTCGCCTGCGTGGTTACGGCGCTGCTGTTTGATCCGGTGCGCAAATGGATTCAGGATCGCGTCGATCAGTTCTTTTATCGCACGCGCTATGACTACCGCCGCACGCTGATTGAATTCGGGCGCGAGTTGAGTTCGGAAACGGACTTGAATGCGCTGCTGTCGGCGGTACTTGATCGGCTGTCGCGAACGCTGGCAGTGGATCGTCTGGCGATCTTTCTCAATACCGGTGATGAACCCGGCCAATTCTTCCTGTCGAAGTCTTCCGGCATGAGCATCCCGGTAAAACTTGATTTGACATTTCTCAGCGCACCACGGCCGGAGCAGGCAGGTCATCTGTTCTTCGAGAACACTCACCAAGTGCCGCGGGAGTCGAAAGAATCGCAGGATACGATTGCGCGGCTGGATTTGAATTACTACATTCCCTGCCGCGCGCAGCAGAAGACCATTGCGGTGCTGGGGCTCGGCAAAACGGCCGACGGCGACTTCTTATCCAGTGAGGATGTCGAGTTGCTGGAGACGCTCGGCGGATATCTCGGTATCGCGATTCAAAATGGACGGCTGTACGCCTCGCTGCAACAGAAAGTCGCAGAGTACGAGCGGTTAAAAGACTTCAACGAAAACATCGTCGAGTCGATCAACGTGGGCGTAATGGCGCTCGACATGGAAGACCGCATCGAGAGCTGGAACGCGCAGATGGAAGTGATGTATGCGCTGCCGCGCTGGCAGACGCTGACGCAACCGCTCGAGAAGATTATGCCGGTGGAGTTCGTGGAAGAGTTTTACCGCGTGCGGCAGAACCCGGGCATTAACAACCTGTACAAGTTCCGGATGAAGACACCCGCAGGCGAGACGCGGACCGTGAATGTTGCGATCGCGCCGCTGGTCACGCGCAAATTCCAGGTGATCGGGCGGCTGATCATCATGGATGACATTACCGAACGCGTCGAGCTAGAAGGACAGCTTTCCCAAGCGGACAAGCTTTCGTCGATCGGCTTGCTTGCCGCCGGAGTTGCTCACGAAGTGAACACGCCGCTGGCGGTGATTTCGTCTTACACGCAGATGCTGGCCAAGCAACTGCAGGGTGATCCGCAAAAGTCCGGCCTGCTCGACAAGATCACGCGGCAAACTTTCCGCGCATCGGAGATCGTCAACAACCTGCTCAACTTCTCGCGCACCAGCGGCACCGAGTTCGCCGATGTAGACATCAACAAGGTCATCAACGACACGCTGGCGCTGCTCGAACACCAGTTCAAGACGGCGAAGATTCAAGTGGAACGCGAGCTGACGCCGGAGATTTCGTCGATCCAAGGCAATCCGGGAAGATTGCAGCAAGTGTTTCTGAATCTGTTCCTTAATGCCAAAGACGCGATGGCGGGTGGCGGCACGCTGCGTATCGCCACGAGCAATGGCGAACTGGTCAGCGTGCGCGTTACCGACACTGGTTCGGGAATTGCCGCTGATCATATTCACCGCATCTACGATCCGTTCTTCACCACCAAGACTGCGCCCAAGGAAGGCCAGACTCGCGGCACCGGGCTGGGACTCTCGGTAACCTACGGAATTATCCAGGAACACGCGGGCAAGATTCGCGTGGAGAGCAATCCCGGCGCGGGAACTACCTTTGCTCTGGATTTTCCTTTGAGCAGAAAGGCTGTCCATGTCTGAGGCGGCCGTCATTTCGCGCAGCACGATGAACGGCAATCCGTCACCCTCGGGCTCGGTACTCATCGTCGACGATGAAGCCGAGATTCGCGAATCGCTGCAGACTCTGCTCGAGATGGAAGGCTTCGAAGTCGAAACCGCCGTGAGCGGCGAAGATGGCCTGGCGCAGATGGGCGACCGGCCGTTCGATCTGGTGCTGCTTGATCTGACCCTTCCCGGCCGCAACGGGATGGAGATTCTCTCCGAGATTCGCAGCCACGACGCGCGCCTGCCGGTCATTATGATCACGGCTTATGGCACGGTTGAGAATGCGGTGCGGGCCATGCAGTCGGGCGCGGCGAATTTTGTTCAGAAGCCATGGGACAACGAAAAACTTCTGGCTGACGTTCGCGCCGCGGTGGGTTGGCGGCGCGCGGAAGAAGAGAACGTCCAGCTCAAGCGCGCGCTGAAGCAGCGCTATAACTTCGAGAACATCGTGGGCAAGAGCGAGCCCATGCTGAAGATTTTCGACCTCGTCGCGCAGGTCGCCAACAGCCGCTCGACTGTGCTACTGCAAGGTGAGAGCGGCACAGGCAAAGAAGTCATCGCCAAGGCGATTCACCTGAATTCGCCACGACGCGACAAGCCGTTTGTGCCGGTGAATACGGGATCGATGCCGACCGATCTGCTCGAGTCGACTCTGTTTGGCCACGTGAAAGGCGCATTCACCAGCGCAATTGCTTCGAAAAAAGGTCTGTTTGAAGTTGCCGACAAGGGCACGCTGTTTCTCGACGAGATCGCGACCATGGGACTGGAGACGCAGGCCAAGATTTTGCGCGTCTTGCAGGACCGGCGCTTCATGCATCTCGGCGGAATTCAAGAGGTGCAGGTCGATGTACGCATCATCGCGGCCACGAACATCGATTTGCGGCAGATGGTGCGCGAAGGGCGCTTCCGCGAAGACCTCTTTTATCGTTTGAACGTAATTACGGTCGAATTGCCGCCGCTGCGGCAGCGCAAGGAAGACGTCCCGCTGCTGGTGGATTTCTTCCTCAAGAAGTATGCCGAGGAGAACGGGCGCTCTGCGCCGCGCATGACGCCGGAGGCGCTACGTCCGCTGATGGCTTATTCCTGGCCGGGCAATGTGCGCGAACTGGAGAACGTCATTGAGCGTGCCGTCGTACTCTCGTCTGGACCGGAGATCACTGCCGAGCTGCTTCCTGATTCATTGCTGGGCCGCGGCTCGTCCCTTGGCATGCATGAGCCGCCCTCCGACGCGTCGTTATTCGAAATCGTGGAAGATGTCGAGCGCCGTGTGATCACCGACATGCTGGAGCGCTGCAACTGGAACCAGACCGAAGCCGCCGAGCGCTTCCACGTACCTCTATCCACGTTGAATCAAAAAATCCGCCGGCTGAATATTGAGATTAAGAAAAAAGGCCGAGGATAGGCCCGGTTCTCACTGCCCTGCCGCATCATTCCTACGACTCTTGTACGAAAACTGAGGCGCCTTTGCCACCGCTAAGCCGAGGGATTACCATAGCGGGACTCTAATCGGCGCGTGATGAAGAGGATGCTGGAAAAACTGGAACCTGATCTGCAACCGCACACGACGACGCGCGAGAACGCGGATTCTTCCAATAATCCAAAACTTGGCGGGATCTCCCGCTCAGAGATCAGATTTGTCGCTCTCTTCACGCTGGTCCTTTGCATTGTGACCACCGTGCCCTATGTTGTGGGCCACGTCGCATCCTTTCCGGGGACCACGTTCGACGACGTGCTGGTCCATTCGCTGGATACCAACAACTACCTGGCATACGCGCGGCAAGCGGCTTCGGGCAGTTGGGTGTTCCGGAATCCGATGACCAATGAACCGCACCGCGCTGTGTTCGTCAATCTGGGCTGGTTGGTTTTGGGCAAGATTGCTTCCACGCTGCATGTCTCGCTGGGACTCGCGATGGGCATTCAGCGACTCCTATGCCTTGTATTGATGTGCGCGGCGGTTTACTGGCTTTCGTGGTTTCTCTTCGAGAGCGTTTTCATACGGCGATGCGCACTGGTGGCAACCATGACTGGCGGAGGATTCGGCTGGATCGTCACCTTGCATCTGCTGCATATCCCCATCAACTCTTCGTACTTTTTCGATTTGAGCAACGGCAACCTCTTCCCTTTTTATTGGGCCTTGAAGCTGCCGCACTTCCTCGTGTCCGAGTCGTTTATCGTGCTCAGCTTTTGCTTCTTTCTGCTGGCGGAGCGCTGCCGGCGACCGTGGCAATACGCCGCAGCCGGCGTTTGCTACATGCTTGCGGGCCTGTGCCGACCCTACGACATGCTCTTCCTGATGGCCGCGACCACGATTTTTCTCGCGTTCTGCTGCTGGGAGAATCGCGGCCTGGTGCCGGGAATTGCGCTGCGTTCGCTGCCCGTTACGATGTGTGTCCCGTTGCTTGGCTATTACTATTGGATTTTCAAACTTCATCCCATCTTCCACTGGTGGAGCCTGCCCGGCGGCGGCGCTCCTCCAGCATTGCTGCTGGCGCTGAGCTTTGGGATGTCGCTTGTACTTTTGCCGATCGCGGGCTGGTACTTGTTGCGCAGGCCGCTCGGCAATGCAGAGCGCTTCCTGGTGTGTTGCCTGCTGACCGCAATCGTTTTGTCGCATCTCCACTACTGGCTTCACTTCTCATTCCAGTTCGCGACGAACATCTATGTGGCACTCATCATGCTCCTGATGGCGGGCCTGCAGCGCCTGATCATCGCGTGGAAAGACCGGTCGCGCGCGGCAGGCGCTGTCATCGTCGGGCTTTTGGTGGTAAATAGTTTGACTTCAGTCGCACTCACCGGGCAGGCAGTTGTGCTCGTCAAGCACGGAGACTTTCGGACTGATTCGGAGCTTCTGACGGCATTCTCGTGGCTGGACGCGCACTCGCAGAGGGACGATGTCACGCTGGCGGACTTCGCGATCTCCAACGAAATTCCGGCCTACACTCATAACATCGTTTATTGCGGCTATCTCAATGCGGTCAACTTCGACTTCAAGATGAAGGCGATGCAGGAGTTTTTCGGTCGGGAAACATCCAACGGATTTCGGGAGCAGATGCTGCGGGACAATCAAGTGCGATTCGTGGTACTGACCGCGGCCGAAGCTCGCGACTTGGCGCCACTCTCGGGCGCGCCCTTTGCGCAGGAGGTTTTCCGCAATAACGCAGCCGTGATATTCAAGACGCTTCTCTGAGGTCAGCACCATGGATATGATGCTTACTGGGGAACGCAGCGGCTGATTAATAGCCGACTTCTGTTATAGTTCGTTCAAGCGCCGCGACCGGGGCAGGCGGCGCCGACTCTCACGCATGGAACTGATCTCTCCCACGGAATTCGCCAAGCAGAAGGTTCAGGCAGTTCAGGAATACATCCTGCTGGCGGCGCAGTCCGTTGGCAATCTGTTTCGCAAACCTCTTTATCTCGCCGACATGATGCAGCAGGCCGACCTGATCGGGGTTGGTTCCCTGCCCATTGTCGTTCTTACCGGCTTCTTTACCGGCGGCGTTCTTGCCCTGCAAACAGCGAATACCTTGCAGCGCTTTGGCTCGATCACGCTGATCGGCCAATTGGTTTCGACGTCGATGGTGCGCGAGCTGGGGCCGGTGCTCACGGGCCTGATGGTGGCCGGGCGGAATTCGTCGGGCATGGCGAGTGAACTGGGATCGATGATTGTGACCGAACAGATCGACGCCATGCGCGCGCTCGGCACTGATCCGATGAAGAAGCTGGTCACGCCGCGGGTCACGGCGACCGTGTTCATGCTGTTCTTCCTGAGCATCATTTCGGATCTGGTGGGACTCGCCGGCGGCCTGATGGTGGCCAAGCTCTTCCTCAGCCTCGACGCACGGCAGTACTGGAGCAATGCCTGGCAGACGCTGGTCTTTGAGGACGTATTCATGGGATTGCTCAAGCCGGTGCTCTTCGGATTCATCATCGCCACGATCGGCTGCTACTACGGAATGACGGCGCGCGGCGGCACTCAGGGTGTGGGCCGAGCCACGACGCAGGCCGTAGTGGCGGCGTCGGTACTTATCCTTGTCACGGATTTCTTTGTCACCAAGATTTTGATCTCGGTGCTTTCCTACCGATAGCTGCATGTCCGCACCTACTCAACCCGTCGACAGCGCTGTGAACGTGCTGGAGCCACCGCCAGGTTCGGCGATGGTGTTCGAAGACGTGCATTTATCGTTTGAAGAGAATGCGGTGCTGCGCGGCGTTTCGTTCCAACTCCCGTTCGGAGAAACGAAGGCGGTGTTCGGCGTCGCCGGCTCGGGCAAGAGCACGATTCTCAAGCTCGCTCTGGGTTTGCTGCCGCCCGACTCGGGAAAAATCACGGTGCTGGGCAACGAAGTGACGGCGATGCAAGAGCGGGACCTTTTCCCACTCCGCGGGCGCCTCGGGATGGTGTTTCAGGAGAGCGCTCTGTTCGATTCGCTGACGGTACGCGAGAACGTCGCGTACCGGCTGATGGAAGAACACGGCATTTACGACGACGAGATCGATCAGCGCGTTCGGCAGGCGTTGAGTTTCGTGGAGCTGGAGCACACCACGGAGATGTTTCCTTCGGAACTTTCCGGCGGCATGCGGCGGCGGGTCGCGATTGCGCGCGCCATCATTACACGCCCCGAACTTCTTCTTTATGATTCGCCGACGGGCGGGCTCGATCCGGTCACATCGAATACGATCGTGGAACTGATCGTGAAGCAGCGCGACGTGTACAAGACGAGCGCGCTTCTGGTAACACACCGGCTGCAGGATGCATTTACCATGGCGACACATCAGTTCGATCGCGCGAACAATACCATGCGTGTGCTACCCCGCGGACAATATTGCGCGTTACCCATGAGCTTTCTGATCCTGCGTGATGGCAAGGTCATCTTTGATGGCGACATCCGGCAGTTGGCTCACACCAAGGACGAGTACATCCGCGAATACATTTCATAGAAACTTCGGAGCTTGGGAAGTTTTCAATTGAGCGATTGAAATGCTGTGGGTTGCCATTTCTCAATTGCTCAATTCCAATGCTCGCTTCACTTACTTCCCTGCCATGATTTTCTCGACGTCTTCTGCTTTGGAGGGCAGTGCGGCGCTCAGCTTGATCAGCTTGCCCGCGGGATCGACGTAATAGTCGTCTTCGATGCGCACGCCAAGATTTTCTTCGGGGATGTAGATTCCTGGTTCGATGGTGAAGGTCTGGCCCGGCCCGAGCACGGCGTCGTAGTCCGTGAAATCATGCACGGCCAAGCCGATCGGATGCCCGAGGCCGTGGATGAAATATTGCCCCAACGGCTGGCCATGCAAGTCCTTTCCATGCGTATTGATGTAGTCGTAGGCCACTTTGTACAGCGAGTCGGGGCCGTCCCGCTTCATCGTGGACTTGCCGGATTGAAAAGCGGCAGCCGCAGCCTCCTGCGCGCCGAGGACGATGTCGTAGATTTCCCGCTGGCGCGCGGTGAAGTGTCCATTCACGGGAAAGGTACGGGTGATGTCGGCGGCATACATCGAATATTCGGCCGCGGCATCGATCACTACCACATCCCCGTTCTTCATGGTGTTGGTATTGTCGTCGTAGTGCAGGACGGTTGAGTTGTGGCCAGAGCCGACAATGGGAGAGTATGACGGGCGCTCGCAGCCGCGCTTTCCCCATTCGTATTGCATGAGGGCAGAGATTTCGTATTCCGGAACGTTGGGTTTGATTGCTTTCATTGCGGCTATGTGCGCCGCGATGGATGCATCGACCGCCTTGCGGATCAAAGCAACTTCGCCGCCATCTTTGGCGGTGCGCAGCGAGCCAATCATCGGCTTCACATCCTGAGAGAAAAGAAAAACGCCAGCCTGCTTGACAAAGAGCAGAGACTCAGTGCTCGGGGTGGGCGCTCCGTCGGAGGCGAGATCGGTATAAATCACGGGACGGCCGGTCATGAGCTTGGCAACCTCATCCGGCAGCTTGCTGGTTTCTTCTACGCGATCGAAGCCTGTAGTTTTTGTGACGTCGGGATCGTTGGGGCCGAGCTTGGGACCGGTAAATTTTTCAAACCTGAGGTTACGCGGCGGAAGAAAGAGAATTTCCAAATACGAGCGGGCCGGACTGTCGCCGTGGGCTTCAGCGGCTGGCGCAATTAGTAGCCCCGCGGCCGGCACGGTAATGCCGGAGAGATAGTAGAAGTTATTTTCCTGGCGAAAGGCGTAGGCGGGGTCGGCGCCCTCCATGGGCGCGAGCAGCACGATAGGCGCACCAGCTTTTTTCGCGAGCGCTTCTCTACGCGCGTGATAGTCGGCGTTGGGTTGGCGGTCGAGGGTGCGCGCCGCTGGACAGGCAAGAAGACTCGCTGCAAAAAGAGAGAGAACAAACTTCTTCATTGTGGCTCCGCTTTTTCGTGTCGTGTGGAGTGTGTTGGAGGTCTAGATGTACCGCCTAGCGGTGTCCGCGTCGTAGCCTCTTTCGCCCCTTCGGGGCTGAATTCCGTTCCGGTTTCCACCCACGGCTCACGCCGTGGGCTGCACTCTTACGCCACTTCGCGGCTGCCCCTCTTACTTGGGAGCCGTGGCGTCCTTCGCGGCTTGCATAAAGGCATCGACGTTGCTTTTGTCGATCAATGCCGACCCGGTATCCACGAAGCTGGGGATAGGCGCATAGCTATCTTTCGACCAGTCCTTCTCCAAAGAAGACGGCTTGTGGTGGTAAAGGTTATCGAGCATCTGCATGCCGACGAAAGCCATCGTATACGGCTTTTGCGCGATGGTGGCGGCGATCAGGCCTTTTTGGATTCCGTCGAGCGTTTCGGGATCGGTGTCCATCGCCATCACCACTTTTCCAGTGACGTGGTAACTGCTGAGCACTCCGGCGACTTCTTTGCCGGATTGCGCTTCGAGACAGACAAAAGCGTCGACCTTGTCGCGCTCTTTGCCGACAATCTGCGTGGTGGTGTCGAAAGCAATGCGCGGATCGCCCTGAATGTCGACCACACGCGTGATCTTGATGTTCGGCGATGAAGAGATTGCCTCTTTGTATCCGCGCAAGCGATCCTCAAGGTTCGGCTGTTCGGGCATTGTGAAGACCACCACGTTGCCTTTGCCCTTTAATTCCTGCACCAGACGCTGGCCGCCGGTAAACCCGGCCTGGTAGTTGTTGGTCCCGATGAAAAACAGGCGTTTGCTCGCAGGCGCGTCGGAATCAATGGTCACGACCGGAACACCCGCTGCGACCGCCTTGTCGATGCCATCTTTCAACAATGCCACGTCGGTTACATCGAGAAGAATACCGACCGCCTTCTTCTGCACGGCCTGATCAAGCGCCTCGCGCTCCGCCTTGGGATCGAAGGTTTGCGGTCCAGTGAAATCCGCGCGCACCTTGAGCTGACCTGCCGCGTTGGAGAATCCGGCGCCGGCCGCCTTCCAATACGGTACCTGCAGATTAGCCGAGACGAAGACGTAGTATTCGTCGGAATCGTGAGCAGAGCCGCAGCTCAGAAGAATCATCGAGAGAAGTGAAAGGGTGGCAAAGGCAAGAACCCTGGGAGAGAGGAACATTGCATCCTCCTGGGAACGGCCGGCAGTTGAAGATGGGGCTCATTCCACGCGCCAGCCATTCAGCGACTGGATTGTAAACGAACCGTCAAGGAAAACTCCAAACTTCAGCGCAAGGCTTTTTCCAGCCTACCTGAGACAACCGTCTCATCGACTTCGCCGGACGAGTTGTAAACGGCTGATCCCGACGAGTCGAGCACCACGACATGCGGAATGTAGCCGCGGTAGTACTTCTTCTGCAGTTCCTGCTGCGGTGCAGAAAGCGGACGATCCAGATCGATCACCACGAACTGCACGCGAGCTTTGTACTTCTCATACAAACTCACCGTGCGCCGAGCTTGCCGTTTGGAGTTGTAGCAGCCCTCGCCGTAGAGGATCACGTAAGCGGGCTTGCCGGGAACAAAACCAGAGTCCATGTTGTCGCCGGTGATCAGTGGGCCATCCTGACTGTCGCTCGAGTAGTCGAGCTTGGGGTTGAGTTTGAGATTGTCCGCGGCCAACGACACAGCGACCAAAGCAAGCACGACCAGCAGTGCGGTGAATATTCGCATGAGTTGCCCACCCAATGGGACGAACTGAACCGCAAAAAGTTACATCGGCTGATTCAGACTCCGACTGGAAATGGCTTGGTGTGCGTTGTGGCGGTGAGCGACCGTCCGCCGAAACGGCCCTGCAGCAGAGACATCAGCCCGGTGTACCAGTAGCCGACTACGAACAGGAGCAGGAATGGCACGGTGATGAAGTTTTCGTTCTCGATCGCATAGTAGACGGTCATGGCGAAGTACGTGCCGATCGCCAGTTCCAGCCAGGGCACCCATCCCAGCCGCCTGCGATATTTCGTAGCACCGACTTTGTCTTGCCGCGACACCACGCGATACTTCGGAGTGCGCGCGAAGGCGCTCTTCTTGCCAACAATGGCCTCCAGCACGGCCTTGGTGTTGGTGATCGTCAGGCCGATCCCCAGCGCCATCAGAAATGGGAGATAGAGAAGCGCCCGCGGCCAGCTCCTCGGAAAGAGTTCGCGCTGCGAGACGAGATAAAAACTGGAGATGGAAAATGTCGACGCCATGAACAAGGGCAGGTCGATGTAAAGCATCTGAAACCAGCCCTGGTAGAAGCGGATCACCATCGCCGGCAAGAGCAGCACCGACAGCACAATCATCAGCGGATAGCTGATGTTCGCGGTCAGGTGATACCACGCTTCGATTTTCGTGTGCAGCGGGGCGTCGCTTTTGAGAACGCGCGGCAGAATTTTTTTGCCGGTTTGAATCAGACCTTTCGCCCAGCGTGCTTGCTGCGTTTTGAATGCTGTCATCTCGACCGGGAGCTCAGCGGGACACTCGACATCCTGCAGATAGATAAACTTCCATCCCTTGAGCTGGGCGCGATAAGAAAGATCCGTGTCTTCGGTCAGGGTGTCGTGCTGCCAGCCGCCAGCTTCTTCGATCGTCGTGCGGCGCCACATGCCTGCGGTTCCGTTGAAATTGAAAAAAAGTCCTGTCCGGGCGCGGCCGGAATGCTCAAGGACGAAATGGCCGTCGAGCAGGATCGCTTCGACCTCGGTCAGGAAGGAATAGTTGCGGTTGATGTGCGTCCAGCGCGTCTGCACCATGCCAATTTTGGGGTCGGTGAAATGGTGGATGGTGCGCAGGAGAAAGTCTTCGGCCGGAGTGAAATCGGCGTCGAAGATGGCGACGAACTCGCCTTTCGCCGCCTGCATGCCTTCGGCCAGCGCGCCGGCCTTGAATCCCTCGCGATTGGTGCGGTGATGATAGGTGATTGGGTTGCCCAGAGCGGCATAGCGCTCGACGAGTCCGCGCGCGACTTCAACTGTTTCGTCGGTGGAATCGTCGAGCACCTGAATGTCAAGCTTTTCGCGCGGATATTCCAGCTTGCAGATGGCATCGAGCAGGCGCTCCACGACATATTGCTCATTGAAGATGGGCAACTGGACCGTGACTCGTGGCAGTTCTTCAAAGTGAACCGCGGGCTCGACCGTGCGTTTCTTGCGGTGCTTGTAATAGAGATAGACGAGGATGTAGCGGTGGATGCCGTATCCGCTGAGCAGAATCAAAACGACGAAGTACGGAATCAACAGCGCGAGATCGAATCCGTTGACGTGGTACAGACCGCGAAACGTGGTGTCGAGAAAGTGCTGGCGGAGGTAGCCCCCGATGCCCTTAGGGGCGGTCCACAGCGCCAGCGCGGCACAAAGGATGGGATCAGAATTCAGCAAGCAATCCGGTGCAAACCCTTATTTTACCGGATTTGGCGCGTTTCATCGGGGAGAGGAATGCCCGGGTAGTGGCTAATTCTACGGCGGGGCGAATTCATTGCCGGAGGATCAGCAACAGAGAGTTCGCCCACTACTCAAGCCCGGCGGAGAGTTAGGTTCGACAGCGCTAACGCGCCGGGCAACTGCGAACGGCCGCATACACGACCTGGACTTTGCTTTGTGAGGTATTTTGACCGCGTTACTCTGCCCCAACCAGTGCACATCTGTCGCATTGGAAATGATTTCGCCTCTCAGGGATCCAAGAAAACGAGACAAGGGTATTGCATTGACTGCTATTTTCATATCATACATACTAGTTGGTATGATCGATACAACACCGATGCAGAAAGAGCGCATCACAAGGAATCGGGTCGTGATATCTGCGATAACAGGGAGGATGTATGGACCGAAGCACGTTCAAGATAGTCGCATTCGGAAGCTGCATGCTCGCGGTAGGGCTGGGTGCGCTCTCGCAAATGCAAGGGCAATCCAAAACCCCGTATCCCGGCATGGCTGCGCTTGACCGGTACCTCATGGCGGACCGAAATGCCGAGATCGCCCTGGCACGAAGCGCGGCTCCTGATTCTATATCCCACGACGCAAAGGTTCTGGTTTTAGGGCGGCACGGCTATGAAACCGCAGTCGAAGGCAAGAACGGTTTCGTGTGCATCGTGGAGCGAGGTTGGATGGCTCCCTTCGATAATCCGGAATTTTGGAACCCCAAAATTCGAGGCCCCCTCTGTTTCAATCCGCCTGCGGTGCGTTCCATCCTTCCGATGACTTACAAAAGGACCGAGTTGGTGTTGGCGGGCGAATCCAAGGCCCAGGTCATGGAAGGAATCGCGACCTTCGCCAAGAAAGCGCTGCCGGCCCTGGAGCACGGCGCAATGACCTACATGATGTCGAAGGACGCGTATCTCACCGATGCCGGCGACCACAACATGGCCCATCTGATGTTCTATTCACCGGTCATGGACGGTGCCGTTTGGGGCGCAGATCTGCCCAAATCCCCAGTCATGCTGAATCCGCAGTTCGCTCACGAACAGATCGATGTATTCATGGTTCTTACCGGTATGTGGTCGGATGGAACGCTCGCCCCGGTCAACAACTGACGATGCGCGAATTGGATCTCAGGTCAAGGTGGTAAGTAGCTCCCCGATTTCCAGGTGCAACATTCCTCGAAGCATGGAAAGGGAGTTGCAATCGTGATGGGACTATCACCGCAATACAAAATCGCTAAGAAAAGGCCGGCCTCCCGGATGGAGGAGCAGAACCAGCTGTCACCGCGCGTTGCCATCAAGGTGAAGGGAAAAATTCTCTTCATCAATCTCAGCGATGTGGTTGCCGTCGAGGCTGAAGGAAACTATGTATCGCTGCAGCGGACCGGGAATTCCTATCTGTTGCGCCAGTCACTTTCAGCGCTGGCCGAAAAACTTGAGCCACAGGGATTCCTTCGGATCCATCGCTCGATTCTGGTGAACACTTCTTTTGTGGAAGAGATCAGGCCTTATTCAACCGGCGAATATGGTCTTCGGGTGCAAGGTGGAAAGGAATACACGGTCACCCGTACCTACAGGAAGAATCTCAAATCCCTCGCGGAGTTTTGGATTGGAGCCGGCGCCTTCTTCCACGACTGACAGCGGTTCTCATAGAGTCAATAACGAATTCCTTCTTGCTGAGGCAATACGAAGACACTTTGCAGTGGCCTCACCGCTCATTTACAAACGATCTATTGCCCTCCACTCGCTCCGGCTGGGCGCAGCGACTCCAAATGGCTAGTCACGCTTCTTTGTCCTGATTCCAGCATCCGTGCATCCTGCGAATTCTTTCCTAAAACGGCGTACCCCTCCCACGCCGCGAGCAGGAACGTAGCCGTTTCATTCGCGTTTACGTCACTCCGAACCACCCGGCGTTTCTGCCCCTCGCGCAGTGCCTTCGCCATGGCGTGGTGCCAGTCCTTATAAATTCTTGCCGTTCTTCGGCGGAATCCCTCATCAAGACCTGACATCTCCTGAGACAGGTTCAGCAAGTAGCAGCCACGCTGAACGTCTTCTTTTTTCAACGATTCGGACTGAAAAATGCGGATCAGGATGTCGATGGGGTTCTTGGCGTTCCGTAAAGGCTGCACCCACTTCTGGTGGACTTTCCTTGCGATGACCTCGTCCACAACCGCATACCCAAGGGCCTCTTTGTTGTCAAAGTGGTAGTAGAGCGCACCTTTGGTGACGCCGGCTGCGGCCAGAATGGCGTCCAGGTCAGCGCTCCGAAAGCCAGAGCGGTGCATCTCTTCGAAGGCAGCCTGCAACAGGAGTCCGCGTGTGCGCTCTGCATTCCGCGAAGTGGCCCGCCTGCTTCGTGATCGTTCTCCAACAGCGGACATACCAATTAGTATGCACGGCCACGCGAAGACGTGTCGAGCCGAACATTTTCACCCTCTGCGGGGACTGGCCAAGCCGACCAGGCAAATCCAATTTGACAACCGTCACAACTGCAACAGAATGGCTGTTCGATATGCCCTGTTGCAGAATGCAGATACGATGCGCGGGAGAATCGCTCTAGCGATTCTCCGCCACTTCAGCTTTGTCCGGGACGAGGAAGGCATCCACTCGCAGACCATCCGGCAGCGATGAGCCGGGATCGAGTTCCACCAGCGTCTCCAGAATCTTGGTGTCGACTTTTTCGGTCGGTTCGTCGGTCCGGACGTTCTTCGGACCAAGCTGTTGCCCCACGCGAACGACGTGTCCCCAGAATTTTTGTGTGCCGAAGGCGTCGGCCGTCACGTAGGCCTTTTGACCAACCCGAATCTTGGCGACGTCGGTTTCATCCACATCAACGCGCACGCGCAACGTTTTTCGATCGCCGACGGTGAGAATGGGATCGGGGACGGTGGAGGAGTTCGAGACGCTCTCTCCTCCGCGATGATGCTTGCGCAACACCGTGCCGTCGATGGGCGACCGGATGAAAGTCTTTTCGTAGCGCGCCTCGGCCTCGCTCAACTGGCCGCGCGAAAGCTGGAGATCGGCTTCGGCGAACGCCTGATCTTCTTCGCGGGCGTGGTCGTCGACCAGCGCGTGCTGCTGGACGGCGGCGTCATATTTGGCCTTTGCGACATCGGCCTCGCGAGCATAGCGGTCGAGTTCTTCGCGAGAAACTACTCCGGCAGAGAACAACTCCTGGCGTCGATGGAGCTCCGCCTGAGAGTTCTCCATGACAGCCTTGGCTTCGTTCACGCTCGACGCGGCTTGGTCGCGCTCCTGGCGGCGGGCACCGTTGATCACTTTCCGCAACGTGGCTTCTTTGGCGACCACGTTGGCTCGCGCGGATTCGACTTGCGCGCGATAGTCGGCGTTTTCCAGTTCGGCCAGCACCTGACCCTGACGGATGGCATCGCCCTCTTCGACATTGACGGTTTTAAGCCGTCCGCTCAATTCCGAGCCGATTTTGATGTCTTCAGAATATGGCTCGACGCGGCCCGGACCGGCGATCAGCGATGGCCCGTGGTTGGCGCGAGCCGAGGCGGCAGCCGCGGTCTCGTGCGAACGCTTGGTTGCAAGCACCAGCGAGGCTGTCAGCAGAAAGGCGCCGAGTGCGATCCCCAAGGTGGTGCGGCTTTTCAGAAAAGATACGATCGAAGGATTTGTACTCATAACTATCTCCCATCAGAATTTGTACTGCAAAAACTCGTGTGTTTCAGACCAGACCCATAGCGGTCTGAGGCAAGTGGCTTGTCAGTAGTTCCGCTGGGAGCCTCTCTTGCTCCGGCGATGCGGCAATCACTCCATCCTCAATGCGAATGATACGATCGGCGAAATTGAGTACGCGGGAATCGTGGGTCACAATGGCAACGGCGCGGCCGCGCTTGTGCGCGAGATCGCTCATCATCTCCATGACGTTGCGTCCGGTATGAGAGTCAAGCGCGGCGGTCGGTTCGTCGGCCAGAATGATTTCGGGATCTCCCGCCAATGCGCGCGCGATTGCGATGCGCTGCTTCTGGCCTCCGCTCAGGTCCGCCGGAAAACTTGAGTACTTGTTGCCGAGGCCGACCTGATCGAGCAGTTCCTGGGCTCGCTTTTTGGCGGCGCTGGCCGAAGCGCCCTTCAGGTCGAGCATCAATTCAACGTTTTCTCCGGCGGTCAGCGTCGGGAACAGGTTGAATCCCTGGAAGACAAAACCGATGTGTTGCAGCCGAATCGCGGGCAATTCCTGCTCACGCATGCCCATCACTTCCCTGCCAGCCACGCGCACGCTGCCCGAAGTGGCGGTGAGAATGCAGCCCATGATCGAGAGCAGCGTCGTTTTGCCGCTGCCGGAGGGACCCATCAGCATGAGCAGTTCGCCGGCGTGGACGTCGAGATCGACTCCGCGCAGCGCGAGCGTGCCGGTCGCACCTTCTTCGTAGTTTTTTGTGAGCTGACGAACTGCGATTGCCGGTTGCATTGCTTGTCTCCCCATCCCTTGTCATTTCGACGCGTATTCTGCTTTCGTGTTTGTGGCGAGAAAAAACAGATTCCTCGTCGCTTCGCTCCTCGGAATGACAATGTTCTGTCTAGAACCCACTACCCCTTGAAAACCATGGCTGGATCGATGCGCGTGACTTTATTGATGGAAACCAGGCCCGCGCCCACGCACATCAGCAGCGTGAGAAAGAACATGCCGACGGCCATCGACGGCGGCATGAGAATTGCGGCGCCACCCTTCTGGCTGCCTTGCACGACAAAGATGCTGACGATCATTCCAAGCGCGTAACCGATGACTGCGCTGATCGCCGCCTGCTTCATGATGACTTTGTAGACGTAGCGGTTGGGCGCGCCCATTGCTTTGAGCGTGCCGTATTCGCGGATGTGATCGACCGTGGTCGCGTAGATGGTCTGCGCGACTACGACGAAACCGACGACCAGCCCAAGAACCGCTGCGATCAGAACCGCAACGCCGGCGCCGGTGGTGAACATCCAGTAGAAAGTCGTCATGCGGCTGAATTGTGCCGTGGTGAATACGTCCACGTCTTTGACGCGGTCGAGTACTTCACGGCGCACCTGCTGCACATCTGCGCCCGGAGCTACTTTCACCAGCACGAAATATGTTTGGTCTTCGCGCAGGTTGGTGTAGTCCTGCGCGTTCTTGAATGAAGTGAATACGTACGGCGAAGTCGTGAAGGAGCGGATGCCGCGCGTGAATCCCACAACCCGGGCGCGATGTCCGCCGATCTCGAAGACTTCACCGATGCGCGTCACGCCAAGCTTCTGCTTGTAGAGTTCGTCCATGATGACCGCGTCGGGCGACTTTAAGTCTTCGACTCGCCCCTCGACGACATTCCACGGGCGCTCTAACTGGTCGTCGACGTTGATGCCGACGATCTGCACCGAGTCTTCCCCGCCGTCGTGGCGCTTCCATTGCGTCCAGTGCGCGATGATCTTCTGCGCATCGGCCACTCCGGGAATTGCGCGCACCTGATTGAGCTTGCGCTCGCTGAAGGCTACTCCCTGCTCGACATAAGGAACATTCTTCGACGTGATCCACAAATCGGCGTTGGAGTGATCGATGAGATTCGACGTCGCCGTGGTGAATCCGAGAAAGAGTCCTAGTTGAACGACGATGAGAACGACCGAGAAAACGATTCCCGTGAGCGTAACCGCGAGCCGGACCTTGTCGTGAAAAAGATTGCGCTGCGCCAGAGGAGGCATGATTAACGAACCTCCTTCGCCGGATTCCGCAGGCCGCGGAGAGTCAAATCCAACATCATCTCGGCGCGATCCTGCAACGGACGCCACTCGACCCAAGGATCCTGATGCTTCGCAATGTTGAGCGAGATCACGCCATGCACAGAAGCCCACAGCGTCTGCGAAACCAACTCGGCGTCCTGCAGCTCTGGACGGAAACATCCGGCGTCGATGGCCTGCTGCACCGCCCATTTCAGCAGGGCGTAGGCGTCGACCTCAGGATTGCCCATGATTTCGCGGTCTTCGTCGTCCGGTTCGTGCGCCGGATGCGGCGTCATGAACATGAAAACGTAGTGGTGAGGAAAGTGAGTGCCGAAATCGATGTAGCGGCGGCCGATGTGGCGCAGGCGCTCGAGGGGATCTGCAGGCATTTCGGCGCTCTTCATCACCTCCTGCAGCCGGGCGAAATCCTGGCGGCAAAGCTCGTGGAAAAGCTCGTTCTTGTCGGCGAAGTGGACGTAGATGGCGGTTGGCGAGTACTCAATCTTCTCCGCCACCTTGCGCATGGAGACGCCTTCGTAGCCTTCGGTGACGAACAGTTCCCGGGCGGCGTCGAGGATTTTGTCTCGGGTTTCCGACTTCTCGCGCTCGCGTCTCTCTTTCACGCCCATGGCTGCTCCGGTAACGGCGATTTCTTGGTTAACGATGTTTAGTTAACATCGTTAAGTTACTGCCCTTCGTTACGTAAGTCAAGAGAAAAATCATGGGCTTTATTGATTTATCGCTATCCAGTTGATCGGGCGTGGCTTATGTCGATGCCGCTACCTGCTCCCGCGGAGCGCGTCATGGGCGTCTCCGGTCCCCGGGATATCCCTAGACCCGCCATTAATGGCCGCATTCCGTGGTACGATGCTCAGCGAAAATTCTCTCCCCCGGGAGGACCTGTGAATTCCATCCGCTTTGTCTGCTTATCCATCGTCTTGTCCGCGTTGACGGCTTCGGTTGTGGCGCAAGACGCTTCGAATGTAGTGCGCCACGTTTCCCGCACGCTCCCAGTGCAGACCGGCACGCGCGTGCTGTCTGCGGATCGGCCGGTCGTTCCTCCCGTGCGAGAGGCAGAGCCACAAGTCAGAAACGTTCCGGCCAACGCGTGGACAAGATTGGCGACGTTGCCTGGAGCGATCATTCACGACATGGTGTTCGTCAATCCGACAATCGGATTCGCTGTCGCCGAAGGCGGACAAGTTTGGAAAACGGTGAATGGCGGCAAAACTTGGACTGAGGTTTTGAATCTCGGATTCCCTTACTACTTCTACGGCGTAGCAGCGCTAAGCGCGAAGGCCATCGTCGTTTCCGGATTTATTGATTCTTCGACGGAGCAGGCTGGCGTCATTCGCTGGAGCCAGGACGGCGGGAAAACGTGGAGCAACGATGTCATCATGGCGACGAATGGCGACTGGCTGCAGCGCGTGCGCTTCGCGAATGCAAGCGACGGATTGATTTTCGACCTCAGTGGCGGAACCGTGCAGTACACCACCGACGGCGGTGCCGGCGCTTCTGACTGGACGACTGTTGTAGCAAATTCCGATCAGGGATGGTTCGGGTTGCAGTTCAGTTTGCTGCTGAACCAGCATGCTCGCGCTTCCGGAATTAATTTCTGCACCAGCCTCAACGGCGGCTCGGTGTGGACTTGTGGTCCATCGGTAGATTCGGTCTTTGATGGCCCCGTGCTGTTTCAAGGCGACTCAATGGGCTGGGTCGGCGGCGGAGAAATCTCTCCGGCGGTCGAAGGCTGGGTACACATCACCACGAATGGCGGGAAGACATGGAGCGCACGCACACTCGACGGGCCCTGGCCGATCCGGCAGTTCGTGGCCATTAATTCGAAAACCGGATGGGCTGCCGGCGGGAACATTTATTCCGGCGTCGGTGGGATTTACTTCACCAGCAACGGTGGCAAAACGTGGTCGGTCGACGTGAACACCGGCGCGGAAATGGACGCCTGCGACAAGAAAGCTCTCAAGACCGGCCACCAGATTTGGTGCGCGGGCTATGACGCGTCGTTCAACGGGTACATCTACAGCACGACGACTAGCAATTAGCGTTTCGCAAATTTCTTATCTGAAAGGCGTGCCCCACAACCTGCCCTGAGCCTGCCGAAGGGGCTCGCCGATTTTGCGAGACGTAAAAACATTTGCACCCACCTCCCAAGTTGCCCCCATCCTCTCTCTCCATTACAAATAAAGACTCATGAATCCCCGATCAGCGGAGAGTGTGCACGGTCCTGAGCATCACACTGTGCTCGTCGATTTGTGGCGGCGCGTGCGCATTTCACAGTTCTGGATCGTCGCGATCGCACTGCTACTCCGCATCGGGTGGATCATCGTCGGCCACACCTACAAGTTCAAAACAAGCGATGACAATTTCAGCTTTGGCTGGGAGATGGGTCGCATTGCGGCTTCGATCGCATCGGGGCACGGATTCAGCAACCCATTTGGCCCAGTGAGCGGTCCGACTGCGTGGGAACCACCGCTCTATCCGTATATGGCGGCGGGCGTGTTCTCGATTTTCGGTATCTACTCGAAGGCGTCCGCGTTTGTGTTGCTCTCGCTGAACAGCATTTTTTCCGCGCTGACTTGCCTGCCGATTTTCTGGATTGCGCGGCGCATGTTCTCGGAAAAAGTTGCCGTCGGTTCGGCGTGGGCATGGGCGCTGCTGCCGAACGTCATGTTCTGGTGCACGCGCGCGGTGTGGGAGACGAGCCTCTCGGCACTGCTTTTGACGCTGGCGTTTTGGCTGGCGCTTTCGTTGGAGGATCACGAGGGACTCTGGCCATGGGTTCGATTCGGAATCTTATGGGGCGTCATCGCGCTGAATAGCCCTTCCCTCCTCTCGTTTCTGGCACCAGCTGGATTGTGGGCGTGGTATCGTCGCGCCAAACGTTGCAAGACCTCGCTTATTGGCGTTGTGATCGCGTCGCTTCTTTTCTTCGCCTGCATCACGCCTTGGTTGCTCCGCGACTATCGCACCTTCGGTAGATTCATTTTCATTCGCGACAACATCGGAGCCGAACTGCGGCTGGGAAACGGCAACGGCGCCGACGGCACTTGGATGGAATATCTCCACCCGTCGCAGGATGTGTATGCGCTTCGGCAATTCCTTGCGATGGGCGAACTGCCGTACATTGCCTTGCGCAAGCAGGAAGCAGTCGGCTACATCAAAGCGGACTATTTACGATTCGCCGGATTGTGCGTCCGCCGCACGATTTATTTTTGGGCGGGTCCGCCGAAAAATCCGTGGTGGCCGCAAGCGATAAAGAACTCGCTGTTCCTTGCGTCCTCTGTTCTGTCGTTTTGGGGCTTAGGACGCGCCTTGCGATCACGTCTGCAGGGCGCACGGCTGCTGTTGTGGTTGTTTCTGCTATATCCCGCGATTTACTACGTGGTCTTTCCGGCACCGCGCTATCGCGTGCCGATTGAACCGGAGATGGCGATTCTTTGCGTTTACGTATTAACCGAGGCGCAAATAGGATCTACGGTTTCTCGTCCAGATCGATCTTGATCACGTGAATCTGGTTAAGCTTGGTGTCGAGCGTGCCGGTGACCTTTACCTTCTGGCCCTCGAATCCGTGCACCAGATCAGCGCGATCGAGGCGGAAGACATCTTTGCCGGACGATAACACCAGATATCCGCCCATGTGCTCGATGCAATAGGTGGTGCAGGTATTGGCGGTTCCACCCATCGATTTGGACTTGAGCATTTCCTGATGCGAGCGGGTGAGCGAATGCACGTTTAAGGCGCACTGGCTGTCAGAAACTTCGCCGTGAAAAACGCGCGCGCTCTGGCCCCAAGCGGCAACCGTGAGGACCACGGACCCCGTGAAGCAAAGAATAGCCCGATTCATAAGTTAACCTCAGGCGCTAAAGCGCATTGGAGCTTCGCTGTCTAACGGCACGAGTGGAACTCGTGCCCTTCCTTTTCTCGGCCCCTTACTGCCTGCTTCAGCAAACTTCTTACGGCAGCACCGTGAACTTCATGTGCATGCCTTCGTGATCTTCGCTGCAAATGACCGTACAGACGGCTTCATAGTCGCCGGGTTCGGCAGGAGCGGTCATTAAAACTTCCTGCGTTCCCGGCTTGAACAGCAGATCCCAGCCATCCACCCGAGTTCGGTCCTTGGCACGCAACAATGTGAATCCGTGAATCGATCCATCGCGATTCCATGTCTTCGCGCGGTTTGCTGTCACTCGCAGCAAGATCTGTTCGCCGGCTTTCACGGTGATCGACGGTGTCTTTTGCCCGGCGATCTTGTAGCGGCTGTCTTTGTCGGCAGTAAGTTCGATCACTCGCGGCTGCTCGCCCGCGCGAGATAGAGGAGCAAGCAGAGCGAAGACACATGCGGACAATGCGAGCTTACAATTCAGGCTGTGCAATGTTGTCATAGGACGGTAAATCGCGGTTTACTTTCGTGATTACTGGGTCATGTAGAACAAGATCATCCGCATGTCATCGTCGGTGATAGTGGCGCGCACACGCATGTGGCGCAGTACGGTCTTCATCATGCGCGGAGGAAATTTCTGCGGAGCGGCGTGGCAGCGTCCGCAGTTGGCGTGAAAGCGCTGCTCACCCTGGACTCGCATGGTGTCGGCATCGCTTGCTTTCACAACCGGGGCGGCTGTCGATTCCTTCTCGGAGCCTGTACTCGCGCGTGTCTCGCCGAAGGCACACGCTGTCAACGACAGAACGAACAGGAGGAAAGATGCAAGCCGGATTCTCATAGCGCCCCCACCCGGCCCAGCGGAAGCATCCAACGATAAGCCACGCCGAAGGACCACTGATTGAAATTTCCCGCGGAACTGAACTGGCGGCCATAGCTGACGATGCCCTTCAGGCCACCCCGCAAGAAATAGTTAACCCCGAAGTCGGCTTCGCGCGTGTTGGCGACCGGCAATTCAAGTTCGGCTGCAGTGTCTGGGCTGACTTCGCCGACGAAGAACTGCTGCATTCGCGCGGCAAACTCGATGCGGCGCATCGCCTTTTGCCAGAAATGTGCCTGGCTGAAGCGGTAGACGCCCTCGGCCCAATAGCCGCTTCCATCGAAGGTGCGAGCATATTCTGCGCGCACGCTGAGAGGTGTCTTCACCGGTTGCCACTCCATGTGGAAGCCGAAGGCATTCTTGCGGTCATCCTGCAGAGTGCGCTGCCAGGAGCCTCCCACTTCGAGCCGCGGGCCGGGAAAGAACATTCCCAGCCGGCCTCCGATATGACGCTCGGAATCGACGCTATCAATGCCAATGCTCGTGACGGATGCGTAAAACGCGTAGTTAAGATTTGCGGAAGCGTTAACCGGGAAGCCACCACGGAGCATGCCACCGTCGCTGGGCGCGGTGGCGAGGTTGTAGGTCAGCGGATCCGGTTGTAAGGCTCGAATCCAGACCGGATAGAGGCGCTCGTTGTAAATGCCAAACGGCGTGAGGAACCGGCCGGCGGTAACAGTCAAATATGGATTCGCGATGTAGTCTACTTGTGCATAGTCGACGTGCTTATCAACCGGGCCGCCGTAGGGACCGCCGCCGGGTGGGCGCTGAAACTCCCCCTCAAATTCGGCGCGCGATTCGATCAGCCACTTGTCTCCGAAGGGCAGCAGGAGGACCGGGTTGATCTGGGTATCGATGACATTCTGGCCACCGGTGACGAAGCTGAAGGCGCCGGCGCTGCCGCTGAGGATGGGAACGGCCTTTTCGTTATCGGTTGACTGCGCAGTGCTCAAAGAAGCAACAAATAGCTGGACCACTAAAGCCAAGACGCCGGGCACACTCATCCGCCGGCGCGGGGACGCATCTTTTGTGCTCAAATACAGCAACTTGAACCCCACCTAAATCGCTGTAGAAATTGTCCTTTAGCATGGGCGGCTAGGGAACATCACCGAGGTAATCTTCGTATCACCGAATAGGGAAAACAATTCAACAGGAAATTGTGATCTCACCGAAGCCTGTCAGCCTCGTCTAAACCACAAAACGGAGGGAGTTATGAACCGTTATCGCCAATCTGCCACCTGGGTGGGGGCCGTCCTCGGGACCGTATGCGCACTGCTCATCTTTGCGCTCGGGGCACACGCCTCCGACCATCGCGGCTCGCTCACCGAAGAAATACACAAAACCTATCCGTTTACCGCGAGCGGGCGCATTGAACTCGACAACATCAATGGGCCGGTACACATCACGGGCTGGGACCAGAACGAAGTCAAGCTGGATGCGGTGAAATATGCCGACACCAAAGAGCGGCTGGACGAAGCCAAGATCGAGATCGACGCCAGCAACGACCGCCTTTCGATCGAGACCAAGTACCCGAGTCACGATCACACCTTCAATTGGGGATCGCATAACAATCCGGCGAGCGTGGAGTACACCTTGATGGTGCCACGGGGTGTACGGCTGGATGAGATCAAACTGATTAACGGCTCGCTCGATATAACCGGGGTGAGCGGCGAGGTTCGCGCTTCGTGCATCAACGGAAAACTTCAAGCGCAGAATCTGGCAGGCAGAGCGGAACTGTCGACGATAAACGGAACGCTGGATGCGCGGTTCGACCAACTTTCCGGGTCCCACGTCGAGTTGAATTCCGTCAACGGCCCTCTGGATTTGACGATTCCTTCTGACGCGAAAGCTGAGATCGAAGCCAGCACGGTCTCAGGAAGTATCCACAACGATTTCGGACTACATGAAAATCGCCATCAGTTCGTTGGCCACGATCTGCACGGAGAACTCGGCGGCGGTGGCACCCACCTGAAGCTCAGCAACGTGAATGGAAGGATCGAGATTCATCACGCCGCAGATGGACGCGCGCTGAGTCCGGTCAAGGACCTCAGCAGCCGCGATCGTGACAGCGATGATGACGATGACAGCGAAATCTAGAAGCAGTGGCTGGTGGTCAGTGGTCAGTGGCCAGATAGAGAAATTGGTAAGATTCAGCTGTTCGATTCGAACAAACGCTGTTTGGGTGGGCAGGTTCAGTGTGATTGCTGACCACTGGCCACCGGCAACTGGCTAGTGCTAGTAAATCGTGTATCCCGGAGCCGGCGTGCGCAGGTCTGGTTTCGAAGCACTCAGCAGCAAGGCCCCTTCCTTTTTGAAAGCTCTGAGATCATCCAAAGAGTGGAAGGACTTGGTCTGGTAGTCGTCCGGAGTAGGAGTGTCGTCTGGGATCCGGCGCGCCTCGACGTTGTCGAAGGCATGTTTCTTCAGAAGCTCGACATACTCCGCTGCCGACCGCACGTGCACCGGTACTTTCAGCTTGTCAACCCACTGCAGCGAGTATTCATTGTCTTTAAAAAGGTTGATCAGGATGAAGAGTCGCCCGCGCGGCGCCATCACGCGAAATAGCTCCATGAGGGCGCGATCCTGGTCGGGATAGTAATAGAACGACTCCACCGATAGAACTTTGTCGAAGAAGTTTTCCTCCCACGGAATCTGCTGCGCGGATCCCCACACGTAGAGAATATTGTCGAAGTCTTTCGAGGATTCGCGCGCCTGCCGCACCATTTCATCGGAAACATCGAGTCCGACGACCTGACCGAATCCTTCTGGACCTTCACCGACAAGCCGAGCCAGCAGGCGCGTGGCCCATCCTGAGCCGCAACCGAGATCGAGCACGCGCTCGCCCGGGCGAAGATTCATCAGGCGAATCGTCTTCTCGGTGATATCGAGATGGTGCTGTTCCATCTTCGGACCTTCGCCGGCCGCGGCCCAGCGGTTGAATTCCTGTTGCAGCTTCTCGTCTGGGGTTTGGGGTCTCTCGGGCATGGGGTCCCTTACGATTTCGATTCTACGGCGCTCACAGGCTTCCGCGGTCGTTCATCGACCTGCAATTGAAAAATGTCAGGCCGGGCATAGTGGCCGACCACGTCGAGATCGAATTTTCCGCGCAGGATCTGAGCCCGATCGATCTCCGCGGTCAAGATCACTTCACCCTCGGTGTTCGGACCCGCGAGGAAATTTCCAAATGGATCGACTATGCAGCTACCGCCACGGCAGACAATCGACTCCGGGGTATCGCCCATCTTCGCGCCGTAATCAGCCGGAAAATCGCGACGCCGGCTGAACTGGTTGGCCGAGAGCACAAAACAGCGGCCCTCGACCGCGATATGCCGCATCGACGCCTGCCAGGAATCGCGGGCGTCGGCGGTAGGCGCACAGTACAGTTCGATACCCTTGGCGTACATTGCGCTGCGCAAGAGGGGCAAATAGTTTTCCCAACAGATCACGGTGCCGAGTTTGCCCAGAGGAGTGTTAAATACGGGCATGGTCGAGCCGTCGCCAACACCCCAGACCAGCCGCTCCGACGCAGTGGGCATCACCTTCCGGTGCTTACCGAGATATTTGCCGTCGGGTGCGAAGAAAAGAGCTGTGCAGTAAAGTGTGCCCCCATCTCTTTCGATCACTCCGATGATGAGGTAGAGCTTGAAGCTTCTGGCCGTACGCTGAAGAGCTTCGACGGCCGGTCCGGGCACATCGACGCTGCTCTCCCAGTAGCGGCGATATTGCTCCCGGCCCGCGTCGCTACGCGATCCGACGACGGCTCCGAAATCGAGGCCGCGCGGATAGGCAGAGACAAAGGCCTCGGGAAAGAGAACTAGTCGCGCTCCTTTGCGCGCGGCTTCACCGGCCAGCGCGTGGACTTTCTTGACCGTCCGCTCGCGGTCGAAAACCACCGGGGAGGCTTGCACGACGGCCACCCTAAATCGCTGAAGGGGCCGATCTTCTTTTTTTAGCTTGGGGTTCGCGGCCTTCATGCGCAACTCGATCTCCAGACGGCGTTTTAACTATAAACCAATCGCGTAGCTTGGACGGACGCATACCGGGCCACATGATCGAGGTTGTTCGGCCCTGATCCGTCCTAGGACGCCGCCAGCCCTCTATGCTACAGTTCTCCTCTTCATGGCGACGCGGCCTCAGAATCCTGCTCCCGATCCAGCAGTGCTCTATTGTCCGAACTGCGCCGAAGAAGTCACCGACCCACTGACCTGCGGCGACTGTTCGTCTGTGATCTGCCGCAAATGCGGCACACCGCTTGAATCCCCTGACGAACTGGGGATCGGATAATGGCAGCCGGCTCCGAGGCACCCACCACCGAAACATCCGCACCGCAATCCCGAGACGCGAAGCCCACTCTGATTCGCGGCCTCGGCCTGCTTGACTCTGTCCTGCTGCTGGTCAGCGGCGTCATCGGCTCTTCGATTTTTCTTACCGCTAAAGACATTGCCGGGCCGCTGCCGCATCCCGTGATGTTTCTGCTGGTGTGGGTCTTGGGCGGGCTGGTTTCTCTTTGCGCGAGTTTCGCGTTCGCTGAACTCGGATCAATGTTCCCCGACTCCGGCGGACAGTACATCTATTTGCGGGAAGCCTATGGTGATCTCGTCGCCTTTCTCTACGGCTGGATGCTCTTTGCCGTGGCCAACGGGGGCACGATCGCTGCGTTGTCGGTTGCATCGGCGGCGTATGTGGGCGAAGTGTTTCCCTTCGTGTCGCAGCAGCACATCGTCACCGTGCTTCACATTCCATGGGCTGTTTTAGGCGACGGTCATTTAACGCCAACCACCGCCGATATCGCTCTCACCCGCGCACACATCTTTGGACTGTTGCTGATCGTGCTTCTCACTTACGTCAACGTAGTGGGATTGCGCTGGGGAGCGCTACTGCAGAACGTCTCGACCTGGACCAAGTTTACGGCGATGGCGGCATTCGTGGTTCTGGGTTTCGCGATCGGTCACGGTAGCTGGTCAAACTTTCGGCCTCACGGCGTCCCTCTCACGATGGGAATGAGTCCGGCACAACTCATCTCCTCGCTCGGCGTCGGGTTAATCGCTGTTTATTGGGCCTACGACGGATGGGTCTACATCACCTGGGTGGCGGGCGAGGTTAAAGATCCGCGGCGCACTGTGCCACTCGCCATGGTGCTCGGTATCCTGGCAGTCGGCGCGATCTACATCGCGATGAACCTGACTTACATGTACGCGCTGCCGCTGAGCGAGATCGCGAAGCACGAAACCATTGTGCACGCGGCGGCGGCAGTGCTCTTCTCTCCGCAGGCCGCGGTGTGGCTCTCGCTGATGATCGCGGTCTCCTGCTTCAGCGCGGCGGCAACATGCACGCTCTCTGGCGCGCGCGTTTATCTCGCCATGGCGCAGGACGGCGTGTTCTTCAAGCGCATGGCCGTGATTCATCCCAGATGGCGCACGCCGGCGCTGAGCCTGATTGGGCAAGGCATCTGGGCTGCCCTGCTGACGCTGAGCGGTCGCTACGATCAGCTTTACACCTATGTGATCTACGGCATGGTTCTCTCGTATACGCTGACGGTGATTGCGATGTTCTGGCTGCGCTGGAAGCATCCGGAAATTCCGCGGCCTTACAAATGCACGGGATATCCGTGGCTACCGGGAATTTACGTGCTGATCGGCGTTGCCTGGATTCTGAACACGACGATTCGTCGACCAGTGGAGAGCTTCTGGAGCATGGCCATCGTGCTCATTGGCGTGCCGGGATATTTGTACTGGAAGCGCAGTAGCCGCCGCCAGACAGACTAACTTTCGGCTTGCCGAGCACCCTGTGCAGTGATATTCCTCTTGTTCTCCCTCACGTTGGACCTGACCGCGGGACACACCATTGGCCGATTCCACATCGACGCGACCATCCGACAACGCTTCTTTCCTCTCGCCCGGCGTCTCCATCGCTGAGGCGGAAGATCCCAATCGTCCGCGCCAGGTGATGGGCTTTCGCGACCTCGTGTTTTTCTATGTGATCACCGGCATCAGCTTGCGCTGGATCGCATCGGCCGCTGCCGCCGGTCCGAGTTCCATCGTGATCTGGATTGGAGCCTGGCTGTGTTTCTACACGCCGCTGGCGCTTTCGGTGCTGGAACTCTCGTCGCGCTATCCGCATGAAGGCGGCCTTTATGTCTGGAGTAAACGCGCCTTCGGCGACTTCTCCGGTTTCATGTCGGCGTGGACCTACTGGACCAGCAATCTTCCCTACTTTCCCGCCGTGCTCTACTTCGCCGCCAGCAACGTGCTCTTCATGCGCGAGGCCAATTGGCAACATCTGTCCGGTAACGCGACTTTCTACATCGTGTTTGCTCTGTTGACGCTGAGCGCGGCCACGCTGCTCAATATCATCGGCCTCGACGTCGGCAAGTGGCTGCACAACGTGGGCGCCATCGCCATGTGGATTCCCGTTTGCATCGTGATCGGGATGGGCTTTGTGGCGTGGCATCGCTTTGGATCGGCAACCTCATTCACCCTCCATTCCATGATCCCGAGCACGCACCTGAACGACCTCATCTTCTGGTCGGTGCTGACGTTTGCCTTCGGCGGCTGCGAGACTGCCTCCTTCATGGGAGAAGAAATCAAGAATGCGCGGCGAACGATTCCCTTCTCCCTGCTCTCCGCAGGAATTACCGTCACGATCTGCTACATCCTGGGAACGGTCTGCGTGCTGCTGGCACTGCCGTCGGGCGAAGTCAACAGCCTGCAAGGGCTGGTACAGGCGGTCTCGAAGACCGCCTCGCGTGTGGGATACCCAGGCGTGTTGCCGCTGGCAGCGTTCCTCATTGCCTTGAGCAACATCGGCGCGGCGGGCGCGTACCTGGCCGCGGTGGCACGGCTGCCGTTCGTGGCCGGGCTTGACCGATTTCTGCCGCCATCATTCGGCGCGCTGCACCCAAAGTGGAAAACACCATGGGTTGCGTTGTTGACCCAGTTCGTCCTTGGCGTTGTGTTTATTTTTCTGGGACAGGCGGGCACCAGCGTGAAGGGCGCTTATAACGTGCTGGTCAGCATGGGAGTGATTACGTATTTCATTCCCTACCTTTACCTGTTCGCGGCCATGTTCAAACTGCAAGGCGAACCCGCGGGGCTGGACGTGATTCGCGTGCCGGGCGGAACCCCGATGGCGAAACTGGTCGCGGCGGTAGGATTTCTCACGACTACGCTGACGATTGTTCTGTCGCTGATTCCACAGCCCGATGAGCCAAACAAGCCGTTGGCGCTATTCAAAGTTGTAGGCGGGTGCGCTGCTCTGCTTCTGATTGGCGTGTGGATCTACTTCGCGGGCAAGCGCAGCGCTAGAACCATGTAGAAACGATCCGCCTTCCGCTTTTCCCACGTGTATGTTTGCAGGTATCTATACTGGTGTTGCCGTCTTCCTCGCCGGATTGAAGAATGGAATCGGCACGACTTTCACGTTCGTCTTCAGCCGGATTGCCTCGATGGTGATTTCCATCTGCAACCGTGTTCCGGCCCTCGAGTGTTCGGCCTCGACGCTCCCCAGAGCGATCATCTTCTTCAGAGTGGGCGACCATGTCGTCGTCGTAGCCTTCCCCACTTGCTTCTCGCCAGAATAAAGCGGCACGGCCACACGCGAAGCCTGCGCGGGCGCGGCTGGAGTCAAACCATATCGTTCATAGAGCTGCTCCACGTCGGTCCAATCGACTTCGAGCCCGACCAATTGCCGCGCGACGCCTTTCTTGGCATCTTGTTCGAGAGCGCGCTTGCCGATGAAGTTTTCTTTTTCGAGATGAACCATCTTGGCGAAGCCAAGCTCATACGGAGAAAATTTCTGCGCGGGAATCAATGCCTTCTTCGAACTCGTATAGTCGACTTCGATCAGCAGCAGTCCTGCCTCGACACGGGCTACGTCCAGAGCCAGCATCCCTGCAGCGTGCAGATCGAACTGCTTGCCCTTGTCGGCAAGCGCATCCCAGACTTTCACGGCGTCATTCCACTGCATCCAGATCTCGTATCCCAGATCACCGGTGTAGCCGGTGCGTGAAATGTCGACCGGAATGCCGGCGATCTTGCCGCGCGTCACGCGAAAATATTTCAGATTGGCAATATCGGCTTCGGCGACAGCTTTCAGCAGCTTCGCAGAAGTTGGCCCTTGAAGCGCCAGCGCAGCCGTCTTCTCGGAGATGTCTTCGATCTGCACATCCATGTTGAGGCCGTTCTGGCGGAACCAGCGCAGGCTCGGATCGGCAGCCGTCCAGCGATAGACGTTTTCCTCGAGCCGCGAGATGGTGCCGTCGTCGATGACTTTGCCTTCTTCATCGCACCAGCAGCAATAAATCACCTGCCCGACCTTCACCTTGTTGATGTCGCGGGTGATCACGCGGTTCACCAGGCGAGTCGCGTCTTTACCCGTGATCAGATATTTGTAGAGCGGCGAGATATCGATCAGCGCGCACGCGTTGCGGATGGCGTTGTACTCGTGCTCGTGATGCACCTCATAGACGCTGACGGTGTAGTAGCCCGACCACTCGCGATAGTTCAGGCTGTGACAGAGAGGAAAAGTACGCTCGTGAAATGCAGTTCCGATGGGCAAGGAAGTGGCCTCAAGAAAATTTTGTTCGCGTTTGGATTATATGCAGGCGCTCGCAGCAACGGCAACACCGCTAAGAAAGATCAGAATCCAGCGCGCTCGACTGGAGGAGTTGATCGGCTGAAGTCTTTCACCTCACCGTTTGGGTTGCTCCACTCGCTGATTTGCTCGACCGCCTGCGCCAGTGACGAGACGATAGCATCGGGCCGCGCGCCAACGAAGCGCTGCTCCGCTCGACCAAGCTCGCCTGAAAAGCCCCACATGCCTGCCAGAATTTTGATCTCCGGCAGATGCAGGCGTACGCGCTGACACAACGATGCCGCCTGAGCAAACGCACAGGGCGGCAGTGCCGAAATACAGATCACATCCTGGGGCTCGGGCGGGAGATGCCGCAAGATCTCTTCCAGAGAAGATTCCATAGGCAACGAGATCACCCCATGCCCCGCTCGTTCAAGCAGCTGAGCCAGCATCGAAGATGTAATTTCGTCGGCCTGATCGTTCGCAGCCAGGCAGAAAATGCGCGTCGCGGACGGGGCGGGCTCGGCATGGCTGTTGATGGGCAGAGCTGTTGGTCGATTCGGCCTCCAGCGCGCCATCAAGCGTCGCGGCTTCGCCACTATTTCTTCCGGGCGGTAGGACGCCAACTCCGAAACGATTTCGCTGGCGCTGAGAAACAGAAACGACTCGCGCCTTTCATCCATAGCTCCCTTGTGCCGATCCTGCTCCGCCAATGCCAGCGCAGGGATGAGAACGCGGTCGTACAGGTTCGCCAGCGAATTCGATTTCAAGAAGTTGTAAGCGATGGTGCGCGCATCATCCTGATCGAGCGCAAGCAGCCGCTGGTAAAACTGCGCTTCGATCGAGAGCGCGGTATCGTCGCCGAGCAAAACGTGCAGAAACGACATGCGCGGCACGTAGCGGCCCAGAACGATCACACAAACGGTCAGCGGAATCGCCAGCACGAGCCCAGCCCATCCCCACAGCATGGTCCAGAAGACGGTAGTCACCAGCAATGCGAGCGACGAAATGCCAGTATGCGCGCCATACAGCCACGGCTCGACCACATTGGAAGCAATCAAATCGAGAACGGCGAAGAGGAGGACGACCAGCAGTGGAGGTCCCCAGCCATGAAAGATCGCCAGCGCAAGAATGAACGGAAAAGCAGTGGCCCCAAGTGCGCCGACGTAGGGCACGATGCGAAACAAGCCCGCAATCACGCCCCACAGCAGTGCGTTGGGAATGCCGATGAGGAACACTCCGATTCCGAAGCAGATGCCGTAGCAAGCATTGACCAGCAACTGCAGCACGAGATAGCGGCTGATGCGTTGCGCCGCATCGTTCAAAGCCAACGTCATGGCATGGAGTTGCGCCACTCCGGCCAGGCGCAAGAATCGATCCCGCAGATCTTCCTGCTTGATCAGGATGAAGATCGTGAAAATCACGACCATGCCTGCAGTTCCCAGGGGCTGCAACAACGGCTTCAGCATCTCGCTGAGATATTTCAGTCCGGTGGCAGGCGGCGTAACCACCTGTACCGGCACAGCGGGCTGGGTCTGACTCGGGGGCGATTTCGCACCCGGCTGCAGTGTATTTAGAGCATTCCCTGCCGGTGCCGGCGAGAAATCCATGTCGATTTCTTTCACGCTCTCGGCAGCGCGGCCAAGAGCACTCTCCGGCGGCAGGTGAAGCGAGTCAAGCTTCTGGCGAATGTTCTCGCGATACTTTGGCAGGTCGCTCGCCACCTGCAAGACTTGACCGGCCACAATCCATCCCAGGCCACCCACGAATGCGCTGGAAACCAGCATCACAACGGCGACCGCCAGCACGCGGCGAAGGTGCAGACGCTGCAGCCACACCACGAGCGGCGTGAGCAAGAAATTCAGAGTGAGGGCGAGCGCAAGAGGAATGAGAATAGCCCGCGCAAAGTATAGAAACAGGACGACGCCGGCCAGCCAGATCAGCGGGCTCAGTGACGACCATTCCTGGCGAGTACGGGCCATAGGCACTGCAACTCTACCCTATTTCCGAAGCTTTTGTTAGCCGTTGTAAAGGGCGGTTGAGCTGAGTTTCTTCTAATTTCTGTCGCAATTAGGCAGACAAAAATGGACATACCCGCTAGAATGGCGGTCGAAGATTTACGCTTGACCATGCGCGCCATTCTTCCATCGCTGTGCAACATTCTTCGCAGCTGGACCGTCCTTCCCAGCGGCCTCTGATCTTTTCCCGCGCCAGTATTCTTCTACGCGGGTATCATGGCGTTTCCTGAAATCGCATTTGAGAAGCTAGCGGCTAGTCGCTAGGAGCCAGAAGCTTATGTCCAACTCATACGACGTAATCGTGATCGGCGGAGGCCACAACGGCCTTGTGAACGCCGCCTACCTGCAACGTGCCGGCAAGAAAGTGCTCGTCCTCGAGCGCCGCTACGTGCTCGGCGGGGCTGCCTGCACCGAAGAAATTGTTCCCGGATTCAAATTCTCTGTCTGCTCGTATGTAGTCTCGCTGCTGCGCCCCGAGATCATCCGCGACCTCGACCTGCCGCGGCACGGACTAGAGATTCTTCCCCTCGACGGCACGTTCACACCGATGCCGAGCGGCGATTATCTCTGGCGCGTGAACGATCACGGCAAGACCCACCGCGAGATCGCTCGCCACTCGCGCGTCGACGCCGAAGCCTACGACGAATTCGGCAAAGCGATGCAGGCCATGTGCCGCTTCGTCAAGCCCATCCTCAGCATGGTGCCGCCGGACCCGACCACGCTGAATCCGCGCGAGCTGATGAAGCTGCTATTTATTGGAAAGCGCTTCCAGGGCATGTCGAGCTACGACAAATACAATCAGGTCCAGCTCATGACCATGAGCGCGATTGATTTTCTCGATCAATGGTTCGAGACCGACGTGCTCAAAGCGACGATGTCCGCGTCGGGAATCATCGGAACGTTTCTCGGCGTCCGCTCGCCCGGCACGGCCTACGTTCTGCTCCACCACTACATGGGAGAAATCGACGGCGCGTTTCGCGCCTGGGGATTCGCGCGTGGCGGCACCGGCGCGATTTCCAATGCAATCGCCGACGCGGCACGCGAAGCCGGAGTGGAAATTCGCACCGAGGCCGCGATATCACAGATCATCGTGAAGGACGGCAAGGCCAAAGGCGTCGTCCTCGCGAACGGCGACGAGATTTATGCCGACGTGATTTCGTCGAGCGTCGATCCGCGGCTGACGTTTACGAAATTCATCGAAGCGCAGCATCTGCCCGGAGATTTTCTGGAAGAAGTCAACCGCTATAAGTATCGCGGATCGTCCGGCAAAGTAAATCTCGCGCTTGATGCCCTGCCAAACTTCAAAGCTATTCCTGGTCCCGGCGCACATCTGCGCGGCGCGATTTCGATCTCTCCTACCGTCGAATACATGGAGCGCGCTTACGACGACGCGAAGTATGGGCATTTCTCGAAGCGCCCTTATATCGACATGGTGATTCCGTCGCTTACGGATCCATCGGTCGCGCCGCCGGGCAAGCATGTAATGTCGTGTTTCGTGCAGTACGCTCCGTACAAACTTGCTCCCGGCCTGCACTGGGACACCGAGAAGGAAAAATTCGGCAACACGGTGATCGATACGATCGCCGAATACGCACCGAATATTCGCGACATCATCATCGACAAAATGGTGGTCACGCCGCTCGATCTTGAACGCGAGTGGGGACTGAGCGAAGGCAACATATTCCAGGGCGAACTTTCGCTCGAGCAACTTTTCTTCCTGCGTCCTGTTCCCGGATGGGCGCAATACCGCACGCCGATCAAGAATCTCTACATGTGCGGATCGGCAACGCATCCCGGCGGCGGCATCATGGGTGCGAATGGCCGACTGGCCGCGCTGGAGATTTTGAAAGACGTGAAAGGAGCGGCATAGCCATGGCGACGAACAACGGAAACTCTCGCGACGTCGTCATCATTGGCGGAGGCCACAATGGCCTTGTCACTGCCTTCTATCTCGCCAAGGCCGGATACAAACCGCTCGTGCTCGAGCGCAACGCGCAGGTCGGCGGTGCAGCGATTACAGACGAAATTCACCCCGGCTTTCGCTGCTCCACGCTCGCGCACTCCGCCGGTCCCATCCGGGCTGACGTTCTGCGCGACATGCAACTCGAGCAGCACGGCTTGCGAACAATCACTCCCGTGTCGTGCGTCGCCGCACTTTCACCCGACGGCCGCGCGCTCACTCTCTATCAGGACACGGCGAAATCCAAGGAGGAAATCGCTGCCTTCTCGCAGAAAGACGCCGGCAAATATGCGGAGGTCGAGCAATCACTCGGAAAAATTGGCAAGGTCATTGCCGAGGCGCTCGCGACCACGCCGCCCGACATCGACAATCCGTCGCGCGGCGATCTTTGGAGCATGCTCAAGACCGGCCGCGCCATCCGCAAGCTCGGCAAGAAAGACATGTTCCGCCTGTTGCGTTGGGGGCCCATGGCCGTGGCCGACTTCGCTGCGGAATACTTCGAGACGGAACTGCTGCGCGCCGTCATCGCCTCTCGCGGCATCTTCGGAACTTTCCTCGGACCGTGGTCGGCAGGAAGCGCCCTCGTGCTCTTGATTCGTGCCGCCGCTGATCCGCATCCCGTCGGCTCGGCAACTTTCGCCGCAGGCGGGATCGGTGCGCTAACCCAAGCGATGGCGTCCGCTGCCAAAGCGGCCGGAGCCGAAATCCGCACGGGTGCGCAAGTGATCGAAATTCGCGTCCAGAACGGCGCTGCGACCGGCGTCATTCTCTCAACTGGCGAAGAGATTCATGCTAAAGCCGTCATCTCAAACGCCGATCCCAAGCGCACGCTGCTCAAGCTCACCGATCCCACGCACCTCTCGCCCGACTTCGTGCAGAAGCTGCAAAACTATCGTGGCAACGGCACGGTCGCCAAAGTAAATCTCGCGCTTTCCGGATTGCCGCAATTCACCGCGCTGAAAAATGGCGCCACCACAGCTCTCAAGGGCCGAATCCACATCGGCCATGAGATTGACTACTTAGAGCGCGCTTTCGACGAATCGAAATACGGACAATTCTCGAAACAGCCTTATCTCGAAGCGACGATTCCGTCGCTCACCGATCCCACGCTCGCGCCGGATGGCAAGCATGTGATGTCGATCTACATGCAATACGCGCCATACAAGCTCAAGGGCGACTGGGAACAGCAGCGCCGCGCGCTCGGACAAACCGTTGTACAGACGCTGGCGCAATACGCTCCGAATCTGCCGGAGCTGATCCTGACGCACCAGATCATCACGCCGCACGATCTCGAAGAGAAGTACGGCCTGACCGGCGGACAAATTTTCCACGGGGAACTCGCGCTCGATCAGTTCTTCACTATGCGTCCGCTGCTGGACTGGGCGCGGTATAAGACGCCGATCGAGAATTTGTATTTGTGCGGCAGCGGGACGCATCCCGGGGCAGGACTGACGGGAGGATCGGGAGCGAATGCGGCGCGGGAGATTGTGAAAGAGCTGAAGAAGTAGAGTGGCGATTCGTTTCACGCAGAAGTAATTTATGGGCAATCTGCCTGATTTTCACGACGGGTATTTGGATGGACTTTTCGCCTCCGACTCGGACGCTCGTATTTTTCTGAGAACTGTCGACGGCCAAGCTTTTACTTTTGTATTGCGCAATGTCGAGGCCCTGAGAGCCGATAACTTTAGATTAGGAAATATCATTTTCGAATTGAACTTGTTAACCCCGGAGCAGATTGATGAATCTTTTCTATGCCAGGCGTATGAGTACAGCGAGCAAGTCAAAGAGAGACTTGTGTTAGCCGGTTGGAAAGTGCGGGCCGCTCAGAAAGGATTGTCGGGCTTGGAAATCACAACATCCTACGGGTGCGAGTTGCGGTCGATATACGCCGCTCACGAACTCTCTGAGGGGCACGCAATCCCGACAGACAACAAACCCCGCCGCTGATTGCCCCTCATGAAACCCTCCGCCATCCTGCTCATCTCCTGCCCCGACCGCAAGGGCGAAGTAGCGACCATCGCGGACTTCGTCTTCCGCCACGGAGGCAACATCCTTCACGCCGATGAGCACGCCGACGAAGAGACCGGCCTATTCCTGATGCGTGTCGAGTTTGACCCCAAAGATTTTGATATTCCGCTCGCCGAGTTCGGCAAGCACTTTTCTCCGGTCGCCGATTCATTCGCTATGAAGTGGCGCCTGGCACAGTCTTCGCAACGTCCGCGCATGATCATCTTCGTCTCCAAGTACGACCACTGCCTGGTCGACCTCCTTTACCGCCACAAAAGCGGAGAGCTTGCCTGCGACATTCCGCTGATCATTTCCAATCATCCCGACAACAAGGCCATTGCCGACTTTTACAAAATTCCTTACACCGTGATCTCGGTCAGCAAGGAAAATAAAACGGAGGCCGAAACCCGCATCCATTCCCTTATCGCGGAACACAAGCCGGACTTCATGGTACTCGCGCGCTATATGCAGATTCTCTCGAACGACTTCGTTAACCGTTATCCGCAGCGGATCATCAACATTCACCACTCATTTCTGCCCGCGTTTGTCGGCGCACGGCCCTATCACCAGGCATTTGAGCGCGGCGTAAAGATCATCGGCGCCACCAGCCACTACGTCACCGAAGTCCTCGACGACGGCCCAATCATCGAGCAGGACGTCGTGCGCGTCTCCCACCGCGACACTGTCGACGACCTCATCCGCAAAGGCCGCGACCTCGAGAAAGTCGTCCTGTCGCGCGCCGTGCGCTGGCATGTGGAGAACCGCGTGCTCGTTTACGGAAACAAGACCGTCGTTTTCTGAGGCGATGCTGCCTCGCCGCGAAAGGTCATAGACCTTCGGTGCGAGTTCTCTTTCCGCGCTCCTCACACGCCTCGAGCGCCGTCGGTACCGAAAGTAACCTTCCCCCTTTACTTAGACATTAGTAAAGTTTTAGCGAGACATCTTGTCCCCCGGGGGAAATTTGGCCGAAGATCTTCGGTTTGAGCTAGCCATTCTGGCGACGGTGCAGGGCTTCTATCAGAAGCTCATGTCCGACGCTCTGGGTGGACCAGTGCCGGTTCCCAGCGACCTCGATGAAGATGCGCTGCGCCACTCCGAGCGGGAACTTCCTAACACCCTTACGCGCATGTATCGCTGGCTGCACCTGCTCGACATGGCGATCACACCCGCCATGCTGCGCCAGGCGCTGACTCCTGACACCGACTCTGAAGTTGCTGAGGCTTTGCTGCGCTACTTTGTCCGCCGCCGTGAACCGAGCGACGAGAACCGCGACAAGACCGACCTGATCGCAACATTTCTCTACCGCCACCCGCGCGTGCCCGGTCAATGGGAGCAGAGCGGATACGGCCTCGATGGCGCACTTCCGCTCTCGCCATTTGAAATTGCGCTGATCGAAATCCTTGCCGACTCCGATGTGCCGTCTCTTCCCGAAGAACACGTGCAATTGCTACGACGATTCGACCCTTTGCGCGAAGAAATTTCCCGCTTTCGCGACTTCAACGCGCTGATCGATTCCGGCATCATCGGCCGTGTGCGCGAGCTCAAGCAATGGCTCGATTCTTCCTTCTATCATCCAGGCGTGCTGGCGACGGTCTCGGCATACAACGCCACCTTCGGCAAGAAATTCGACGAGTTGTTCACGAAGGCCCTCAATGAAATCAAGACATTCGGCCAGGCCCTCGAAGAAATGGGGGGAACAATCCTCACCACGGTGGATGGCGTGGAAGTGACGGTCGAGCACGTCGCCGCGATCGAAGAGAGGCAGATGCTGCAAGCCGACTACGGCAGCACGCAGGAAAAATTTCGTCGCGTATCAAAATTGAAAAAGGAACTCGACCGGCGGCCGCCCATCCGGCGCTCGCTGCTCACGCCCTCCACACAACTATCGCGGAGTTCCAGCGGTGCTGCCGCCGCCCCCAAGGCGGCAAAAGCTACGACAAAAACGCCGCCTCCAACGCCGGTGTTTCAGCCGCCGACTGTCACCGCGCAGCAGATTTCAGCCGAAGAAGGCAAACTTCGCCGCGTCGAAGAATCCATTCGCGTTTTCGTGCGTGTGGCCGATCCCAAATATCGGCAAGTCGTACCGATGCGTTTCTTCAACCTGACGCTGACTGTGCCGGAGGCGGACGCCTACGGCGCGTCGTATCTTGAGGAAAAAACTCCGCGCGCCGACATTGCCCGCATACTGATTCGCCTGGTCTCTCTATCCGCCCGGATCAGCACCGAATTAGAAGAATTGAAGCGCAGCCAGAAAATGTCGTCGGTATGGAAGCTCCACGCCGATGCCGTCGTCGTGCTGTTGGATATGGCCAGTACATCCACAGAAGACGCCGGAGCCATTGCGCGCATAGCCGAACAGGGCGGCGCCGGCCCCGCGGGCCAGGCCGTTCACGAATCTGCTCGGAAACTCCGCACGCAGGCCGATCTCGCCGTGAAGACACTCGCCCACGTCAGCTAGCGTCCGATCACTGCACTTGGTTGCTTTTTCACTTCTCTTCCAACGGAAGGCTGGCAAAGGCGTGAGCTAACCGATGTCACCGCCAAGGTTGTGATCTACGAAGCTTTCGTGGAAGGCAAGCTGGACGCTCCGAAACATCTGGCTCGCACTGTGCATGAGCTTTACTTCGAACCCAAGTACGAAGAGTTTCGATCGCGAACGATCTGGAGTCTTTCGAACGCGTTCACCTCGGCATTCAAGGAACTGGAGCCGGTTCCGCAATTCAAAGCGACCTTGAAGCTTGGTGAGTTTCTGGAGGCCCGATTCTCGCAGTCGTTCTAGGTTTTGTGGCGATACCGGCCCGCCGCGCTCCATCCCAGTAGGTCACTGCCCTTGTCATTCCATTGTCGAAAACATAAATTATCAACTAATGATGAAACCCTGGGTTTTTGCAGCTGCGATCGTATTTACTTTTCCAATCTTGTCGGCTGCTAGTGAGAGCAATTTCACCGCGCACCAAGAACTCATAGAAAGGATCGGGGCGACCAAAGAGAAGGTCGAGCTTTATTGGACCGCCCCATCACATGTACAGGCCAACAAACTGTATCCAGCAATCATCTACATTCACGGTGTTCAGGGTGATACCCATCCAGGTGCGATCAACATGGTCGATGGAGGTCTGTTACAAATGACCTCGGACTTGGGTTACTTTGCTGTCGCCACTTCCATGCCAGGGTACGGACACTCTTCGGGAAAAAGAGATTTTTGCGGAAGGGATTCCCAAGTCGCTTTGCAATCAGTTGTGCGCTACCTACGGACAAGGCCCGATGTAGATCCGAAAAATATTGCTGTTTCCGGGATTAGTTGCGGTGCCATTACTTCCGCGATGATTGCTGATAAGGAATCGTTGGCGGCGATGATCTTAATTTCTGGCGTTTACGAATTTAAAGACATGTATTTGAAATGGCACACCGCGGAATGGCAATTAGAGCCAAGCGTGATCAAATATATTGACGAGAGTGTCGCACAAGATGGCGGTATCGATACGGCTTCGAGATATCGTTCAGCGCTAGAGAATGCCCAAAACTTCAAATCGCCAATTTTGGTCATTGCGGGCGCAAAAGACCCGATCGTGGATCACAACCAGAGCGCAACTTTCGCTAAAGCTATCGAACAAAACGGCTACTCAAATCAATTTGTATTGAACGCTGGTGGCGGACACATGATTTCATACGAGGATTGGTCGAAATATGCGACCGGGTTTTTGAAGATGCACTTGCGATAAAGTGCGCGACCAGCCCTAGCAACTTGCTCACAGTATCTACAAACTCCTTCAGATTCCATTCTCGAGACTGGAAATATTCCGCGCCTGGTAGTCCAAAGTGATCGGCTCTCCCATTGGATCCACACTTTTCCTCTCGAACTGCAACAATTTGAGGATGTGACTCGAAGCGCGGCGGCGTCACAGCAGTCTTGTGAGGTAGACTTGGAAACACTGTACCTGGCGATTTCTCGCCCGTCTTCGGTTTTACTCGCGGCTCAGGACTCACGTCTCGCAGCTAGTTAATATCGAACTGCTCCTGATGCACGGCCGGATCGCTCTTCACGATAATGGTTCGCTTCGTAAGTTCCTCCATCTCGTTCAGCAGCCGCGCATTGCCTGCTTTCAGCTCCTTGGCTACGTCCGGATGCACTCGCAGCATTACGTCTTCATGCTCCAGGTGTTTGGCGATTTTCCGCATCTCGACATAGATTTCGTTACATACCGTGTTCACCGATTTCACGTAACCGGTCGACTGGCAATACGGGCAGGGTGCGCCGATCGTCCGTTCGAGCGATTGCTTCACGCGCTTGCGGGTAATCGCGACCAGTCCGAAGTCATTGAACTGCAGCGTCTTTGACGGCGCGCGGTCATGCCTGAGTTCCTCTTCCAGCGCCTGCATCACGCGCTGGCGGTTACGGCGCTCATCCATATCGATGAAGTCGATGATGATGATGCCGCCCAGGTCGCGCAAACGGACCTGACGAACGATTTCTTTGACCGCGTCGATGTTGGTCTTCACGATCGTGTCTTCCAGCCGCGCGGTCTTGCCGACATATTTGCCGGTATTGATGTCGATGGCGACCAGAGCTTCGGTCTGGTTGATGACGATGTAGCCGCCGCTCTTCAGCCACACCTTCGACTTGAGCGCCTTGTTCATCTCTTCGGCCAGGCCGAATTGCTCGAACAGCGGCGTCTCTTTCGTATAGAGTTTGACGCGCTTCACCAGCGCAGGCTGGAAGCGGTTGAAGAAGCGCAGCACGCGCTCGTACTCGGGCTCGGTGTCGACCCAGATCACGTTGAAATCGGACGTAACCTGATCGCGCAGTACGCGCTCGACCACGTTGAGATCGTGATAGATCAAGGCCGGGGGTTTGGAGCTTTCTGCCCGATTCTTGATGTCCTGCCACAACCCCTTCAGGAAGCGGATGTCGGCGCGCAGTTCGTCCTCGCTCGCGCTTTGAGCAGCTGTGCGAACGATGAATCCGCCGTGGCCGTTTTCGCGCTCGCTCAAGATGATCCGCTTCAGCCGTTGCCGCTCTTCTTCGGAGGAAATCTTGCGCGACACACCGGTGTGATTCACCGTCGGCATATAGACCAGGAACCGCCCCGGCAGCGCGATGTGGCTGGTGATACGCGCGCCTTTCTTGCCGATGGGTTCCTTCGCAATCTGGACCAGAATCTCCTGCCCTTCTTTCAGCAGGTCGCTGATCAAGGGAACCGGCGCCGATTCACGGCGGCGGAAACGGCGTGCGCCTCCGCCCCGGCGTCGATCACGGCGTTCATATCCTGGACGTCCTGAGCGCTGCGTACGCTGGGTGTAGCCCGCCGTCCCGGATGGGCCACGCACTTCAGCGCGCGCGTCCACAATGCCGTTTCCGCGCGCTTCTGCGTCAAGCATCGCCTCGGCTTCGGCCTGGGCTTCTTCCAATTCCAGTTCTTCGCTGTCATCCTCGGCCGCGGCTGCTTCAGGCGCGTGCGCCTCGCCTGAGTCGCCTGTTCCCGATTCCACCATCGATGACTGATGAATCTCCGCAACCGTTTCGCGCGCGTCTCCGTTCAGATGAGCGGGACCTGCCGATTGCGTCTCTTCTTCAAACTCCTCGTAGCCCTCATCCGAGGACGACTCGTAGCGAATCGTGTCCGCCTCTTCCTCTTCGATGGTCTCTTCTTCCATCGTACCGGGAGCGGCAAACACCGGAATTTGCTCTTCTTTTATCGAGATGTGCGCAGGAGAATGCTCCGCTTCAAAAGAATGCGGCTCTGCCTGAGACTCTTCATCGACCTCGTGCTCTTCGATGTCCTGGCCGCCATCTGCCTGGCTCGTTTCAACCGAAGTTGCCTCAGGTTCCCATGCAGCAACGGGAGGCGCATCTTGCGCTCGGCGGAACTCCTGGTTCCAATCGGCAGTGGTTGAAGCAGACTCTGCCGGCTCATAAGTTCCGGCGTGAGTATGGTCGTGCTCCTCATGCAGAGGCTCGGCCACTGATTCGGCTGCCGCAAACATGGGCTCATCATCCGGAAACGCCGAATTCACGGGAGCCACATCGTCGAGAGGCGCCTTCGCCGTTTCGTCTTCCACATAGGAAGGAGTGGCTGTGGGCTCGAAGCCAGACGGCTGCGTCCGGCGATATTTCGAAAGCGACTCGCCCGGCAAAAGAATCGGGGTATATCCCGGCGGCGGGCCCGATGGCTGAGATCTCGTGAAGTCCTGGGTCCGCGCCGTTGAGCTTTCCGGCCCGCGCGAGTAACGAGACTCCGAGCCGCGATCACGGCTCTCCCGCCCATCTCTTCCTTCGCGGCCGTCGCGGCGTCCACCCCGGCGGCGACGGCGTCCGCGCCAATTTCCCCGGTCGCGGTCCGCGCCATTTGTCGACTCCGGTGCCGCAGCAGCCATGGCTTGCGGCGCTTGTTCCCCAGCATCAGCTGAAAAAGCCCCCGTCTCCTCGGAGGTTTCGCCTTGCCCCTCATCATTAATCGCGGCAGTGTCTGCTTCGACTGGCGAGCCCTCCGCCCTCACCGGTTGAGGCCGCAAGTCCTGCACGCCCCGATTGGCCGGGACAACGTCGGTCAGATCGTCGTCATGCTCCTCCAACTCCATGAAGTCGGAGACGTAGAGAAACGCATCGCGCTCCAGGCCAATGTCGACAAATGCCGACTGCATGCCCGGCAGCACGCGGGTGACGCGCCCCTTGTAGATGGATCCCGCTAGTGTGTATTCATTTTCGCGCTCGAGGTAGACTTCCGCGAGCAGGTCGTCCTCCACCAGGCCCACTTTGGTTTCGTGGGGGGTGGATGACACAAAAAGTTCCTTGTTCATCGAACACTCCGGTCCCGCCTCGATTCATCGAGGAATCAGGCGGGGTTCACCGGCAACGACCGAGGCAAGGAAAAAGAAGGGGAGGATTGAGCGTGGCGATGTAGCCCGATTGGGGACGGGAAGGAGCAAGCAAGAACCGCTCGTTCTTTTCTTACTCGAATCCGTTGCGCAAGCTTGGGAATCTTTTGCACGTATCGCTTTAACTTTCGCCGGGGTTTGTGACCGCACTCTCAGACCGATGATTCGGTCGGGGGGCCGTTCCCTGCCCGGCTGCAAAAACTGCTGCTCAAATCCTGCCCGGCCTTTGACTGCACTCGCTTAATGCGGCCGGTGAAATGCCCTCTTCACGCGAGGGCGATCGATATTTTTGGGGCTGCGCGTAGATTCTTAACCGAACCAGACGCAGCAAACTGCATCCTGCCGTCTTCCCCGTTTCTGATCCCTCTTCGCTCTGCCGACGAACCCTGTTCGCCCCGGCTAGTTCACGAAACGGCGCATACGAACATTCATTACCATCCCCAGCGCCAGGAACATAAACAAAACAGAAGACCCACCATAACTCATTAACGGCAGGGGTATTCCGGTGACCGGCATAAAACCAACCACCATGCCGACATTGACCAGGATATGGAAGCTAAGCACAGCTACCACACCCATCACCACGAACGTGCCAGCGCGGTCGGGCGCCGTCTGCGCGTTCTGGGTCAAACGCATCAGCACAATGAAGTATAGCAGCAGAACCCCCAGTGCGCCTACGAATCCATGCTCCTCGGAAAACGCGGCGAAAATGAAGTCCGTCTGCGGAATCGGCAGAAAAGCCCCATGTGTTTGCGAGCCTTTTCCGCCCCAAAGACCACCCGAGCCGACCGCAATCATGGATTGCTTAACTTGATACCCCGATCCCTGTGGATCTGAGTCCGGGTCCTGATAGCTGGTCAGCCGCTGCTTCTGATACGACTTCAAAATATGAACCTGCGGAACGTAAAACGCGACGCCTACTCCCACCACGGCCAGCAACACCACTGTCAGCCCCTGCCTCCACTGCAACCCGCCCAAGAACATGCCCATCGCGGCAATCGGCAGATACGTCAGGGCTGTTCCAAGGTCAGGCTGCTTAAGGACCATCAACATCGGGATGCCGACAATTGCCCCAGCCTTTAAGAAATCCGGCCAAGTGAGTTCCCGCTGCCGCATGTCGGCAAAATACTTCGCAACCGCCAGAATCAGAATCAGCTTCACCCATTCCGAGGGCTGGAAGTGATTCCCACCGGGCATCTTGATCCAGCGCCGCGCGCCCAGCGCCTTGGTACCGAACACCAGCACAGCCATGAGCGACGCGACGGCCGCAACGTAAAACCAGTGAACCTTCTCGAGCAGCGCCTGGTAGTTCACCAGGCTCATGAGGAACATCGCTCCCACGCCGCCGATGATCCAGTACACCTGCTTCACATGCGACCCGGCAAACTTGGTGTGCACAGTGGCGCTGTGAATCTCCATGACCCCGAGCCCGCAGATCAGCAAGACAAAGATCAGCAGGACCCAATCAAAATCGCGAAATGAGACGTAACGTGCCATTGAAAATCAGTAATCAGTACGCAGTACCCATACCCAGTACTCAGCTAAAATGCGGCCTCTGGGTAATCGCCACTAATTCATCCCCGGCGCCGCAGTCGCCAACACCGGAGGCCGCTTCGGTAAATCCACCTCAAACCGCCCACCTTCCAACTTGTCGCGACTATTGCGATCCGAATCCGGCGCGTTCCATAGTCCACCCACATCCACGGTCCCGGCAGGCTTCTGCACCATTTTCTGCGGAGTCCGCTTCTGCTTCTCCACGTAGGCCTTGATCACCTGCGTGGCAAGCCGTGCCGCCAACCTTCCATGTTCGCCGCCTTGGAATAACACGCAAACCACAATGTCCGGATTCCGCCGCGGCGTGAACCCCACAAACCATCCGTTCTGGGCAAATTCGTCCTGATTCTTTGCCTTGGCTCTCAGAGCTAGCGAAACAACCTGCGCCGACCCGGTCTTTCCCGCTATATCGATTCCCGGCACATGCGCCGAGGGCGCAGTGCCTTCGGGCAGCAGCACACGTCCCATGGCGTCAGTAATGAGAGTCCAGCCGTTCGAATCAAAGGCGACGTTCTTCACTTCCGTCAGATGGCTGGCCTCCACGTACCCGGGCGGCATATCCGTTGGATTGATCACATGCGGCACGACCATCTTCCCGCCCATCGAAATCGCGCTGATCGCCCGCAGCAATTGCACCGGCGTGATCGCAATCGCACCCTGACCGATGCCCACCGAAATCGTTTCGCCGGCAAACCACTTCTGCTTGAAGTTCCTGATCTTCCACTCTTCCGATGGCATTACGCCGCTGACCTCGTTCGGAAGATCGATGCCGGTTTTTTGTCCGAGGCCCAAATCCGTAGCGTACTTCGCGATCTTTTCAATCCCCAGTTTGTTGGCCAGCGTGTAAAAGAACACATCGCACGATTGATAAATCGCCTTCTCCAGCGTGACCGGCCCATGCCCGCCCTTCACCCAGCATCCGAAGCGGCGCCCGTAAAACTCGGCGCTGCCGGCGCAATTCACGTGCAAGTCCTGCGCTATGCCTTCCTGCCAACCCGCCATGGACATGATGATCTTGAAAGTCGACCCTGGCGCCAGTTGCGCCTGAATCGCCTTGTTCAACAGCGGCTTGTCGGGATCGGTAACCAGCTTGTTCCACTCATCGCGCGAGACGTGCACCGAAAAATCATTGGGATCAAAGCTCGGCCCGCTCACCATGGCGAGAATTTCGCCCGTGTGCGGATCCATCGCGACGATCGCTCCGTTCTTCCCGGCTAGAGCCTCTTCGGCGGCAATCTGCAGATCAATGTCTACTGTCAGGCGCAGCGGCCTGCCCGGAATCGCTTCCGTCTCACCGAGCCTGCCAACCTCGCGCCCATGGCTGTCGACCAGTGCCTGTCGCGAGCCATTCGTGCCCATCAACAGATTGTTGTACTGCCGCTCCACTCCCGAAATTCCGACCACATCGCCCGCGCTATAAAGCTCGAACTGCGGCTGGTTCAGCATGTCTTCGCTGACTTCGCCGACATAACCGATCAAATGCGCCATGAATCCGTTGCGCGGATAAAGCCGCCGGTGCGCCATGATCGTGTCGAGTTCCGGCAGTTCGTTGCGGTGGGCTTCGATGAACTGCAGTTCGTCAGGAGTGATATCTTCTTTCAGGAAAATCGGTTGGTACTGCGGCATCGAGGCAAAGCGCCGGATGCGGGCCCGCACGTCTTTCGGGTCCATATGCAGACCCTGCCCGATCAGGTCGGCATCGGCTGCTAGGTCGCGCGAGGAGTCGCGCAGCAGCAGCGCAGAAAACGAAGGATAGTTGTCGACAATCGTGCGCCCATAGCGGTCGAGAATTTTGCCGCGCGGCGCCAGCACTGGCACGTTGCGAATACGATTTTTTTCGGCTGCCAGCGAGTAATAATCGCTCTGCATCACCTGCAGCCGCCACAATCCGTAAGCGAGAATCAGGAAGATGCCGACGATGGCATACTGCGCCGCCGTCAGCCGAATCGCGGAGACTTTTTCGTCACGGCCAAACATAAGTCAGTTGCGAGTCCCGAGCCCCGAGTCGCGAGCTAAAACACGTGGAGCGGCTGGATTTAACTGACGGTTGGGATGCGTCGGGTCTCTCTATTGTAACGCTCGAAAAGGGCTACACAGTGGGTTGGAAGCACGAAGGTCACTACAGTACTCAGTTCGAAGCTAGGAGCCCAGGACTCGCGACTCAGGACTCAGGACTCGGGACTAGGTTCTCTGTTTAAACTTATCCAATAAGAAGTACAGCATCACGCCCAGAATCGCATTCATCAGCCCCGCGAGGATGCCGCTCAGCCAGTCCCAGTGCTGCGTCATATTCACCATGCCACGGGCCACGGTGAAATACACTGCCGAATGCACCAGATAAAATCCAAGCGTGACTAGAAAACGCGCGCCGGCGTTCTCCACGTCGAGTTTCACGCCCAAAGACGAAGCTCCGTAGCCAACCACGGTCTTCGCGATGCCATAGATTCCGATAGGATTGTGGCCCAGCATGTCCTGCGCCAGGCCGACGGCCGCGCCCGTAAGCAGGCCGGAAATCGGGTTTCGCCGCGCCATGGCGAAGAAGATCGTCACCAGCAGCGGCAAGTCCACGTACACCGCAAATCGCGGAAACCGCAGCGGCACAAACGCCTGGATAAACAACGCCAGTAATGGCACGCCAATCGTCACCGGAATACTGAACCGGTAGACCTCAACCTGCTCCCCCGATGTATAGGTGATCGGCACGCTATTGTGGGCCGCTCCCATCGGGAGGCGCGCTCGGCGTAGACGGCTTCGTCGAATTCTGGTTCGCGGTGTTTTGCCTTACCGGCGCGGGCTTGGTCGCGTTGGGTTCCGCAGGATTCGAAGTGCCAGCCTTGTTTTGCGACACCCGCTTCGGCGGAATCTCAGTGATCGATCCCGTCGCTGGGGTTATGTGGCTCGGTGCGGCGGGATTCAGGCTCGTCGGCTTGACTTGGCCCGGAGTGGGAGCAGCGGGACTTCCCACGATAGTCGTGGGCTTCGAAGCAGCGCTTTGGGTTGTAGCGTCATTTTTTGGCGGCCCTAGCTTCGGCTGAGTAGAAGGCTTCACACCCGGAGTTCCCGTCGTCGCACCCGCGGCCACTCCGCCAACCGATTTAGCGTCCGCCGGTTTTACTTCCCCGGGCTTGGCATCCGCCGGCTTCTCCGGCACCGAAGGCAATCGTTGCGCCAGAATGTCCGCTGCGCGCGTATGGGTATCGTCGGCAACCGCATCCCGTTCGCGCTTCTCCACCAGCACCAGCACTTCTTCCAGCTTGCTTAGATCAGCTGCCGGCTTCACCTTGATCTCGAGAAAGAGTTCTTTCCCGAGCCCCACGTGCGATACCGTCCCAACCGGCAGGCCTTTGGGAAATATCTGATCCCCGCCGCTGGTCAGAAGCGTTTCGCCGGCTGGCACGGTTTCATCGCTCATCACCCGCTCCAGCACAATCTCGCCCGACGGAGTTCCGCGCAGCACACCCTGCAGCCGCGACTTCTCCAGAATCGCGCCCACCCCGCTCGACTGATCGCTGATGAGCAGAACCTGCGACACATTGGGATAAACCGTCAGAATCTTCCCCACAATTCCATCTGCAGTAATCACCGCCATGTCGCGCTTCAATCCCGCATTCTCACCCTTATCGATGTAGATCACGCGTGACAGGTCGCTGCCGCTCGATCCGATCACTTGGGCGGCCACAGTCTTTGCGATGTATTGTTCCTTGAAGGCCAGCAGGGTCTGCAGCCGCCGCGCCTGTGTCGCATCCTCGCTCAGCCGCACCTGCTCCAGCCGCATGTGTTCGATCTGCTCTTTGAGCTGGCGATTCTCCGCCCGCACGCCGCGCAGGTAGAAATAGTTGTGCCAGATATTGCCGGTGCCGCTTTGCATCCACACCAGCGCGCGTTCAAAGGGAGTGATGGCGCCAACGGCCCAAATGCGTATCAGCCGCGTGTCCTGCGTCTCCGTGGTGCTGCGCTTGACCTGCATGGCCAAGCCGAGCAACTGGAGAAACAGAACTCCCACCAGGATGATGAGATTCTTGTAGCGGCCGAACACATCCATAGACAGTACCGAGTACCGAGTAGCGAGTACCGAGCTTTTCTCGCTACTCGGTACTCGGTACTCGCAACTATTCGATCGAGATCTTCCTCAGCAACTTGAAGTCCGAAAGCATCTTGCCCGTGCCCAGCACCACGCTGCACAGCGGATCGTCTGCAATCGAAACCGGCAGACCGGTTTCTTCGCGAATACGCTTATCGAGATTCTTCAAGAGCGCTCCGCCGCCGGTCAGCACAATGCCGCGGTCGCTGATGTCAGCCGAAAGCTCAGGCGGCGTCCGCTCCAGCGCCACGCGAATCGCATTCATGATCGTCGATACGCACTCGCTCAGTGCCTCGCGAATTTCGCCATCATCCACCGTGATCGTCTTCGGCACACCTTCAATCAGGTTGCGGCCCTTGATCTCCATGGTCATCGGCTTGTCGAGCTGATGCGCCGAGCCGATCTCCATCTTGATCTGCTCCGCTGTGCGCTCGCCGATCAGCAGGTTGTATTTGCGCTTCAGATAGTTCATCACGGCTTCGTCCATCTGGTTGCCGGCCATACGCACCGACCGCGAATAGACGATGCCGCTAAGAGAGATGACCGCAATGTCGGTCGTGCCGCCGCCGATGTCGACCACCATGTTTCCGCTCGGCTCAGTAATCGGCAATCCAGCGCCGATCGCGGCGACCATCGCCTGCTCCACGAGATGCACTTCGCTCGCCTTCGCGCGATACGCCGAGTCCATAACCGCGCGCTTTTCCACCTGCGTAATCTCTGAAGGCACGCCGATCACGATCCGCGGATGCACCAGCATCTTGCGGTTGTGCGCCTTCTGAATGAAGTAGTTCAACATCTTCTCGGTAACTTTGAAATCGGCAATTACGCCGTCTTTCATCGGCTTGATGGCGACGATGTTGCCCGGCGTGCGGCCCAACATCTCTTTCGCCTCTTTGCCCACGGCCTCGACTTCGCCCGTATTCTTGTTGATCGCGACAATCGAGGGCTCGTTGACCACAATGCCCTTGCCGCGCGCATAAACAAGCGTGTTGGCAGTCCCGAGATCGATGGCCAGATCGCTGGAGAAAATGCTGAACAGCGATCGAAGGTTGTGGTTGCGCGTCCCGTTGGAATGAAATCCGTTGGTTGACATGACGATTATTCCGCTTCTTCCGCGTCCTCGTGGACCCGCTCGTCCCGGAGCGTCCCCGTTATCTTCTTTCTATTTAGATTGAATGGATGTCCCTATTCTACGGGAACAGCCACAACCCATGCTCAATGTTTCAAAGTTTCGAAGTTTCGAAGTTGAAACTCGGCACTGCCAGCGCATCTGCTCTCAACAAACTTTGAAACCTTGAAACTTTGCCACTTTGAAACCTGCTCTCACTGAATAATGATCTTCTTCTGCTGCGTATTCACCCCACCCTGCGCCGTCTGCGCCGTCACCGTAATCACGGCCTCGCCCGGCGGTAGCGGCGGCGTAAAGTAATGAAAGCCGCCGTCTGAAGCTATCATCGGCACTTCGCTGCCGTTCACCATCACCCGCGCTCCAGTTTGCGTCTTCCCGGTAATCTCGATCACGTGCCCATGCTGCACAAAAGGGTCTAATTCAAGGTCAATCGCGTCCGTCGCCTTGCCCTTTGAAATAATGGTGAAGCGGTTCTTCTCGCTTTCCACCGACTCTTTCCCGCCCGAGTCGTACGACTGCACCATCCAGTAGTACGCACCCTCGCCGAGTCCCGTCACTGTCACTGCTGCTGTGTTGACCTTCTTGTCGACCAGTGTAGAGGAAAAGTACGGATTGCGGGATATACGCAGACGGTAACCAACTGCATTCGCCATCTGCGTCCAGGAAAATTGCACGTCCTTCGACGCTTCCCCAGCAGAAAACAAAGGAGCCATATTCGCAGGCGCGATCGGCGTCGGCGGCCCGATCTCCTTCGCCTTCTCAAGGTGCGACTGTTCCCCCGCGAACGAAACTTTTTCCCAGTTGGCCAGTTTCACGGTCTCGCCATTACGCGTGACCTCGCCCGTTCCTTTTTTCATCAGGATTTCGTGCTGGTCCGCCTTGGGATCGTTATGCACCTGCGCCGCCGATTCCGGCGCCAGCGAGGCCGTTGCTCCTGCCACAATCACCTGCGATCTCGATCCCGAACTGTACGTCGCCGTCGACAAATCCACAGTTCCGGTGCTCACTGCCACGGCGACGTTGGTCTGCTGCTGATCGTTCGCCGAGTTTTCTTCAATCACGATCAACGAATCCTGCTTCACCGTGTAGCTGGTGCCGTCGTTGAAGACGACCTTCGCCATACCCTCCGAGCCGGTTTGCACGACGTCGCCTTTTTCCAGCGGAATGTTGTAGTCCGCAGGAACCCAGCTGTTGCCGTTTCCTTTTTTCACCCGCACCGTGCCGTCGAGCGCGGTAAAGTGAGCTTGCTGCGCAGTCGAAACTCCCGTCCCCGCCGCCGGAGCCATCCCAGCCACGTGCTCGAGCAGTTTGCCGGCAACGTCGTCGGCCTTCTTGATGCTTGCCTGCGTGAACTGCGGAAACGCCACGCGCATGGCAACAAACAACACCGCCGCCACGGCGAGGATCAGCAAAGCCACACTGCGGTAGGTGACCGTCGTCCACGCAACGTGGATTCCCGGTTTGCGGTTCGCAGAAGACACTTTTGCCGAAAGACCTTATTTAAGCGTGCAAATGGCAGTAAAAGAAAACGGTAGCACAAGCCAAACTGAGGTATGCACTGCATATGACTTCAGGACGTTACGGAAGTGTCTAATCCCGTTTTGGGTGCCGCGGAAGTCAAGCATTAGCCGGGACTTAGATACTCCTGCGTAGCGGTGTCATCCTGAGCGAAGCCGCTTTTCAGGCGTAGCGAAGGATCTCCCGCTTAACCGCTATGTCGCGTCAGCCAAACTGCAACGGTCTGCCCAGCGCGCCCGTTTGATACCATCTTCATTCACTAATCCCCGGGAGCCCACATGCGCAAGTTCATCCTCGGCCTCATCCTCGGATTGCTCATCATTCCAGCCGCCATCTACTACTATTTCTCCTCCGGATCGGCCCCAGTCGCCACCGCCGCGCCGCCAATGCCATTTGAAAGAACCCTCGCCCGCAAGGCCCTGCACGCGCGCCTCGAAAAAGAAATGCCAAAGTCCGTTCCCATCGCCGCCGACGAAGCCGCCTTCACCGCCGGGGCGCAAATCTACAAGGATAACTGCGCCGTCTGCCACGGCCTGCCCGGCCAGCAACCCACCGCCATCGCGAAAGGCATGTTCCCCAAGCCGCCAAAATTAATGGAAGGCACCGGCGTCACCGACGACGAACCCGGCGAAACCTACTGGAAAGTCTCCGGAGGCATCCGCATGACCGGCATGCCCGCCTTCGACAAAACACTCTCGACTTCCGAGATGTGGCAAGTCAGCCTGCTCTGCGCTAATGCCGACAAGCTGCCGCCAACCGTAAAAAACATCCTGGCCGCGCAGCCCGCAACAACGCAGCCTCCAGCCAAGCAGCAGATGACGAAGTAAGTCGTGCGGCCAGGGTCTGCCTTTCTCAGCGCCCTCTGCGGATTTCTCTGCGTTCTCTGCGGTAAGAGGCTTTCGACTCGGGTGAGCAATCCAAGAAGCCCTTAACCGCAGAGATCGCAGAGAACAGCCGCAGAGATCGCAGAGAAAATTCGTTCATCTTCGACTAAGTTGGGGAATCGACTGTAGTGACTCGAAACTCACGAGTTGCTATCTGATGCTGGCAATCTCGCCCACAGTCCAGACACTTTCGTCCTCAAACTCGCGCGTGTCCGCGTGCTATCCTGCCCCATCTCATGGGATCGATGCTTCTTTACGCGTTTTCGTGGTGGGGCATTCTGCTGCGGATTGTCGCCTTCGTCCACTTCATCAAGCGGAGGCCGGACTATTTCTGGATCTGGGTGATCATGATTCACCCGATTGGCGCCCTGGCTTACATCGTCGTCGAAGTCATCCCCGACGCCGGCCTGTTGCGTAGTTCGTTCCAGGTCTTCCCGCGGCGCCGCCGAATTCAGCAACTGGAGCACATCGTGCTCGACAATCCTTCAGCCGGAAACTACGAAGAACTCGGCCTGCTCTATCTCGATGACGGAAAGTTCGCGCAAGCCCGCGCCGCTTACGACAAAGCCATCTCTTCGCGCACCGATCACGCCGATCCGTTCTACCGCCGCGCCATCGCCGAAATCGAACTCGGCGACTACACCGCCGCCGTCCCCGATCTCGAACGCACCGTCACCATGGACGCCGACTACGACTTCCATCGCGCCAAGGGACTGCTAGCCTGGGCCTACGCCCAGACCGACCAGCACGAAAAAGCCGATGCCATGTTCCGCGAGGCGTTGAAGCTCTCGACAATTTCAGAGACCTACTATCACTACGCCCTCTTCCTGCAATCCCAAGGACGCGCCGCCGAAGCCCGCGAATTCGCGCAAAAGATCATCAGCAAGAAAGCGACGATGCCAAGCTACCTCCGCCGCCGCGAACGCCCCTGGTTCCGCCGCGCCAGCGGATTGCTCTCCAAGCTACCGGCGTAGCGACCCCGCAACGCAGGCTCCGAACTTTGTCATCCTGAGCGAGGATTGCCGATCGCGCCAAGCGCGATCGGCAACCGCAGTCGAAGGATCCCTGCAAGCTCACGTGCACAAATTGACTTGGCGAGGAGTTTCCACTGGCGGCCCTGCATGAACTACCCCGAACCAATCGCCGCAACGTGGCCGCAGGGATCTTTCGACTGCGCAGCTGCTTCGCCTCGCGAAGCGGTCACTTCGCTCAAGATGACAGAAGCAAGGCCTAACCACCCGAAATGCTAAAATTTACTGTGGAAACCCAATCCAAGCCTGCCGTCCGCCTAATCGCAACCGACATCGACGGCACCCTCCTCAATCCCCAATTTGAAATCTCCCAAGGCGATCTCGCCGCCCTGCGCCGAGCCCACGCCGCCGGAATCGAAGTCGTCCTCGTCACCGGCCGCCGCCACACCTTCGCCCTGCCCATCGCGCGCCAACTAGGCTTCGATCTCTGGCTCATCAGCTCCAATGGCGCGGTCACGCGCTCTCTCTCCGGTGAAACCTTCCACCGCGAGCTCCTTCCCCGCGAAACCTGCCGCAAACTCTGCACCGGCATGCAAGAATTCCGCGGCAATACCGTTTTAACCTTTGACAAAGAATGCAAAGGCGCCCTCGTCCTGGAACACCTCGACGATATCGGGCCCAGCATCCGCCGCTGGCTCGAAAAAAATATGCAGTACATCGAATTCGTCATCCCGATCGAGAACGCGCTCGTCGCCGACCCGGTACAGGCCATGTTCTGCGGCACCATCGAACGCATGAGCCAAGCTCTCTCCACCCTAGGAAGCATCGGGATGAATAGCAGCATCACTGTCCTGCGCACCGAATACCCCGCCCGCGACCTCTCCATGATCGATATTCTCAATACCGGATGCTCCAAAGGCCACGCCCTCGAACGCTGGGCCGCCCATCGCGGCTACCGGCGGGAAGAGGTCATGGCCGTCGGTGACAATCACAATGACATCGAAATGCTTGAGTTTGCCGGCCATCCGGTTATCATGGGGAATGCGTGTGAGGAACTTCTAAGCCGCGGCTGGAAGATCACCCGCGGAAATCACGACTGCGGCGTAGCAGCAGCCGTCGAAGCGGTAGTGGGCTAGCGCGTCAGGCGCCTTCAGCCGCTGTTGGTGGAAGAGCGACGCTTCAGCACCGCGTCAAGCAGGCAACAAAGAAAACCGGGCTTTAGCCCGGTCTAGCCGCGAAGCGGCGCAAGAATGCAGCCCACAGCGCGAGCCGTGGGAACGGGCAAAACGTAATCCAGCCCCGAAGGGGCGCAAGAAAACACTCTCCAATTGCGGAGCATTCTCCAACTCGCCGCCCTCCTAACTCTCGCCGCTCTCCCCTGCCTCGCGGGCGACCTTGCCGTCCTGAAAAACGGATTCTCCATCCGCCACGAGCGCCGCGAAGTCGTCGGCGACGTCACACGCCTCTACACCACAACCGACGGCGCCAGCTTCGTCGACGTACCCACTGCATCCATCGAACACTACGAAGCCGCCCCGGATTTGCCGGCAGCCACCGCACCTCAACAAAGAGCCGTCACCGCGCACAATCCTCAACCAGCCACACAAGTTAAATCGGCCAACCTGAACGAACTCGTCAATCTCGCCAGCTCGCGCTACCGCCTCGATCCCGACCTAGTTAACAGCGTCATAAAAGCCGAGAGCGGATTCAACGTCCGCGCTCGTTCTCCCAAGGGCGCGCAAGGATTAATGCAGCTAATGCCCGGCACTGCCTCGCAACTCGGCGTGCCCAACGCATTCGATCCCCAGGCCAACGTCGAAGGCGGAACAAAATATCTCCGCGAACTACTCGAGCGCTACAACTTCGACGTAGTCAAAGCGCTAGCCGCCTACAACGCAGGACCACAACGCGTCGAACAATACGGCGGCGTGCCCCCATACTACGAAACACGAGCCTACGTAGCCCGCATCGTGAAAGACTTCAACAAGAAGAAAGTAGCACAGCAAAAAGCCGCGTCAAAAAAGACGATCACGAAGAATCCGGCATCCAGCACCACAACAGTGAAGGCCTCGACCACGCCCTCCCGCACCGTAGCCAATAGCACTCCCGCAAACTGATTCCTCTGTGCCCTCTGTGTCCTCTGTGGTAACAGCCTTTCCTTTCAGCAGCCACTCACTCGAAACCAAAGTTGCGGCGTCATTTCGAACGCCCGCGTTTTCACCAGCGGGCGGAGGGATCTCCCGCGCAAGTGCACCGTAGGGAGATCCTTCGCTCCGCCTGGAGAACGGCTGCGCTCAGGATGACGCCCTCAATAAGAATCTGTAACTTCTCTACGTTTGACCCCCGCCACTCGCTCATTTACCTTGATCATGCCGTTTCCCTCTTCGCGTTGCCGGGGCCGCGGCGCGGAGTCTTCCCCGATCAATGGAAAAAAAACGCATTCTGGCCAGCGTCGTTGTGTTCCTCATCCTGGCCATTCTGGTTTACCTGCAATACCGCCATTGGCGCACCTTTGACTGGGGAACCTTCTGGAGCCAGACTCACCGCATCAACAAGCGCCACGTTCTGCACGGCATTGTCCTGATTTATTTCGCCTACTGGATGCGAGCCCTCCGCTGGAAAATCTTCCTGCGCCCGGTTCGCCCAAAAACCGGAACGCTCCCTTTGCTCTCATCGACCCTCGTCGGCTTCACCGGTCTCGCCCTCCTCGGCCGCGCCGGGGAATTCATTCGCCCCTACCTCATCGCCCGCCGCACCGATCTTCCCTTCTCTTCGCAACTGGCAGTCTGGGGCGTAGAGCGCATTTTCGATCTGGGCGCCTTCACCGTGCTGATGATGCTCGCCATCTTTCTTCCCAGCGCGCTGCCGTCAATCCCGCATCCCGAGTACTATCTCCGCTTCCGCGAACTGGGATTTTTCCTCAGCGCACTAGTCGCCGGTACAACCATCGCCGCCGTAGTCATCCGCCGAAACGGCGAGCGAGTCGCCGCCTGGGTCGAGCTGCGCTTCGCTCATCTTCCCCAGCACTTCGGCCAAAAGCTCGGTCAAAAAGTCCGCGACTTCGGCATGGGCCTCAACACCATCCACGGCCCCTGGTCGATGCTTTGGCTCACACTCGTTTCCGTGGGCATGTGGTACGTGATCGCGCTCTCCTACAAAGAAGTCACGCACTCCTACAACGCAGCCGCCCTCGACATCCCCGTCTCGCAACTTCTCATCCTGATGTTCGCCAGCATGCTCGGCTCCATGCTGCAACTCCCCGCCGTCGGTGGCGGATCGCAAATCGCAACCATTACCACCCTCTCCAGCGTCTTCGACGCCCCACCCGAAGTCGCCGCCAGCTGCGGCATCCTGCTCTGGCTGGTCACTTTCGCAGCCGTCGTCCCCTCCGGCCTGATCCTCGCCCAGCGCGAGCACCTCTCATTCCGCAAATTGTCCGAAGAAAGTCACCACAAGGAATGACCAGGCTCTGTCTGTCTGCAGAGATCGTCGATGGACATGTTAGAAACGGAGAGCTTCTATTTCGTCGGCCGATCAGATGCTAGAATATCCGGTCAGGCATCGGTCTCGCGCGACGTACTCCCGCCAACCCCGCCAGGTCCGGAAGGAAGCAACGGTAACGGGCTCTTGCGTGTGCAGTGAGCCCCCGGTGCCTGGCTTTTTTCCACAGCCGTCAGCACCTCCGCAGTCCCTGTCCCTCCCATTACTAATTTTTACCTCCCGTTTAAGACTCTTTTTGCAAGAAATCGCAGGCTCGCGCATCAACATAGAGTAAGCGCGGCAACGGGCACGACCCGCCGCAACAAAACATTTCGAGGAGAGCAATGAATATTCGTACGAAATCCGCAAACCTCGCCCGCCCTCATGTCACAATTCGTGTATCCGGAACCTTATCTCAAGGCCATCTTCCTTATCTTGATCAACTCATTCACTCCGCTGCCGAATACCGGCTCTGGCCGGTGCTAAACCTTTCGAATCTCGAAGAACTCGACCGCGCCGCGCTCGCCTATCTTGCCGAAGGCGAAAACCGCGACTTTGAAGTGGCGAGTTGTCCGCACTTCGTCCGCGAGTGGATGGATCACGAACGAGGCAATGCCGCAGCGGCGTAGGAGTAGCGAAACCTTATCGACTATCGACGGCATCAACTATGAATGTCATCCTGAGCGAAGTTGTCGCCGGCAAAGCCGGCGACAACGCAGTCGAAGGACCTGCTGCTCGCCTGATCTACCAATGACCTAGCGACGAATTCCACGCCATCGTCGGCCGGACGCCACCAAAAGACGGAACAGAAACGGATCGCGAGCGCAAAGGCCGCGAGTCACGAGACCGAAAGCCGCGAGCAGACAACGCTCCCGATGTCGTTAGACTTTCTTCGTCCAATCCTTCAAAATATCCCTTCATCTCATAAGCCTCTCAGGAGCCCTCGTTGACCACACCGATCCGCGCCAAGATTAGCGCTCTCGGCACCTATGTGCCGCCCCGCCTTCTCACCAATGCCGACCTCGAAAAAATGGTCGACACATCCAACGACTGGATCATGGCTCGCGTGGGCATCCGCGAACGCCACATCGTCGACAAAGGCATTGCCACCAGTGACCTCGCCGTCGAAGCCGCCAGGAAGGCTCTGGCGCAGCGTGGCCTTGCTCCGAGCGACATGGAAGTGATCATTGTAGGCACGGTCACTCCTGATATGTTTTTCCCCTCCACGGCCTGCATCGTGCAGAACAAGCTCGGAGCCAAAGGCGCATGGGGATTCGATATTTCCGCCGCCTGTTCTGCCTTTCTTTTCTCTCTGCAGACCGGAGCGCAGTTCATCGAAACCGGCAAACACAAACGCGTGCTGGTGATCGGCTCTGACGTCATGTCCTCGATCATCGACTACACCGACCGCGCCACTTGCGTGATCTTCGGCGATGGCGCGGGCGCCGTTGTTCTCGAACCCGCCGAAAATGACAACGAAGGCATCATCGACTTCATCCACGAAATCGACGGCTCCGGCGGATCGTTTCTCTACATGCCCGGCGGCGGTAGTCTTAACCCACCGTCCAAAGAAACCATCGAAAAGAAAATGCACTACGTCCACCAGGACGGCCAGCAGGTTTTCAAATTCGCCGTGCGCAAGCAGACCGAGGCCTGCGAGAAGTTGCTGGCCCGCAACGGGCTGAAGGGCTCCGACATTGATGCCTTCATCCCGCACCAGGCGAACTTGCGCATCATCAGCGCGACTGCCGACCGGCTTGGTCTGCGGCCCGACGCTGTTATCGTGAACATCGATCGCTACGGCAACACCACTGCGGGCACCATTCCTCTCGCCATGAATACCGCCATGGAAGAAGGCAAGCTGAAAAAGGGAAGTCTCGTCTTGGCAGCTTCGGTCGGCGCCGGCTTCACCATCGGCGCGACTCTCATGCGCTGGGCGTTTTAGGGTTGGCATCCTTCCCCGTGATTAGAAAATACAAAACCACGGCTGGTCCCCAAGGTCCGACGCCCTCCCGATGACGTTCGTAACTCTGCCTTAACTCATTTCCGTGGCCGCGAGCGCCGCGCCGCTGCTATGTTTGCAGCACGTCGCGCTCCCACAGTGGCCGTGGACGTGTACGAGCATGTCATGATTCGCAATACCTTCTTCACTCTTCTGCTGGCGGCGGCCTGCCTCACCACGGCTGCTCAACAAGCCGACCCGCGGGAGAGCAAATTGCTGATCCTTGAGCGCTTGTGGAACGAAGCGCAAGTGCATCGCGACGCTGCCGCATTGAACGAGCTCGTCTCCAGCCGCTTCATCAATACGGAATGGGACGGAGAAGTTACCGACAAGCAAAAATTTCTGGCCGATATCCGTGATCCCCGCTTCAAGCCGACCGTGGCCAACATTCAGGACGTCAAGATGAATTTCTTCGGCGATAATACCGCCGTCGTGACCGGCACGTATCACACCGCCGGGACTTACCAAGGCAAGCCCTACGACCACGTCGGCCGCTTCACCGATACCTGGGTACTCGATCTCGGCAAGTGGCAATGCGTCGCCAGTCACACCAGCCTGCTCAAGAAATAATCTGCTTATAGCCCCATAAAAACATTTGATCGCCGAAGCAAGAGTCGCCACCAGCTTTTGCTGATCTAATCGATTGCAGAATGTGGCGCGGGCTCCCCCGCCCGTGCGCGGCGCGTCATCCGTCAACGCATTGATCGCTTATGGAAGCCCCAACGCACCCACGAACCTGGAAGGTACTGCTCGCTTTCGCGATCATCTACTTCGTCTGGGGATCGACCTTCCTGGCGATCCGAGTCGGCGTGCGCGAAATTCCGCCGTTTCTGTTCGCAGGCATGCGCTTTGTAGCCGCAGGCGCGGCGCTCTACGTCTGGGCGCGTTTTACCGGAACTCCATCACCTTCCAAGCGTGAGTGGATTTCTGCGTCCGCGATCGCCGTTTTCATGTTCGTCTTCGACTACGGCCTGTTGTTCTGGGCCGAGAAGCGTGTGCCCTCTGGCATTGCCGCTGTCATGATGGCAAATATTCCGGTATTCATGGCGATCTCGGAAATTGCAATCCTGAAAACGCAGCGCCTGACCGTGCGTCTCGCAATGGGTCTGGTGGCTGGCATTGCGGGAGTAGCCGTGCTCGTCAGCCCCACATCGCACCTCGGCGAGACCGCCATCGATACCGCCGGCGCGTGCGCCTTGATTGTGGCTGGCATCAGTTGGTCGGCGGGCACTGCGCTCACTCGCAAGCTGCCATTACCCGCGTCCAAAGCCATGAGTTCGGCCGCGCAAATGTTTGCGGGCGGCCTCTTGCTGACGGCGGCCGCAACTCTGCTCGGAGAATTTCGCGGCTTTCAGGTTCAATCCGTCTCGCGCGAAGCATGGCTCGCGCTGGCGTATCTCACGGTGGCAGGATCGATCGTGGCGTTCACCGCATACGTGTGGCTGATTCATCACGAGTCGCCGACCAAAGTTGGCACCTATGCTTACGTCAACCCCGTAGTAGCCATTCTGGTGGGATATTTTCTGGGAGGAGAATCCATCGGCCCTCGCACCATCGCCGGGACCGCATTAGTCCTGCTCAGCGTGATCGTAATTACGACCGCTCCCGTGCGAAGAACGTCGGCCCCGGAATGGACTCGGACCCCGCAACCCCCAGGCGATGCCGAATAGCTTCCCGCTCTGCGGTCGCCAGCCTTTTTACATTCCTGAAACAACAATCATCTACACTTCCAGCGCCCAAAGAGCCATCCACTGAGAGGTAAGCTCAAATTTCTATGCCCGCGACCGCCAAACATCTGAAGCCAAGCAAGCCGACGATCCGGAGCGTGTCGCCCGTTGTCGTTCCGCAGCCTTCGCCCAAGCCGGCCGCAATCGGCATCCCGCAGGCAGCCTGTTACGGGGCGACAATCCTCCTCAGCGCCTTTCTGCTCTTCCAGGTGGAACTGATCATCTCGAAAATACTCTTGCCTCGCTTCGGCGGAGGGCCATCCGTCTGGAGCACGTCCATGCTGGTGTTCCAAGTGCTGCTGCTCGGAGGATATGGCTACGCAGCGTACTTGTCCAAGCGGCTAAACGATCGCCAGCAGGGAATGGCGCATATCGCATTGCTCTTCGCCTCTTGCCTGACGATCGGGCTGCTGGCGTGGCTGGGCCGTTCACCTCTCTGGGCTTCGCACGTTGCATCGACGGATGCGCTACAGCAGCCGGTCTGGCACATCACCACTCTTCTGCTGATTTCAGTCGGAATCCAGTGTCTGGTGCTCTCCGCCACAGCTCCCTTGCTGCAGCACTGGATTGGCCGAAGGACCAGGGCATCGCCATATCGGCTCTACGCGTTATCCAATCTGGGTTCAATGCTCGGACTGCTCGCATATCCAGTAATTGTCGAACGCAAGCTGACTCTCTCGCAACAAGGCTGGTTCTGGATTGCAGGATATGGCTTGTTTTCGGTAGCGGCCATCGCGTGTTCGCTCCATGCTATGCAGGCGAACACTGTCTCTTCAGTGAATGAGCCACCCAAGCCGCGCATCAAGAAAAAGAATCAGCTTCACACCAGAAATCCGCGGGTCTTGTGGCTGATTCTCGCAGCTTGCTCCTGCACCATGCTTCTGGCCACGACCAACCTGCTCTGCCAGGAAATTGCGCCCATTCCTCTGCTCTGGGTTGCGCCGCTCGTTGTCTATTTACTCTCCTTCGTGATTTGCTTCGACCATGCTCGTTGGTACAGGCGAGGAATCTTCTACCCGTTCTATTTTCTTTCGGCGCTGCTGGCATTGCGTCTTCTGCCGGTTTACGGTGACCTCCCCACCATCAGCCTGATCTTGATTTACAACTCGGCGCTGCTTGCGGTCTGCATGATTTGCCATGGCGAGCTGGCTCGCTTGAAACCGGACGTGGAGCATCTCACATCGTTCTACCTGCTCGTCAGCGCAGGGGGCGCACTAGGCAGCGCAGCCGTTGTGATTGTCGCTCCGCAAATTTTCGATCGATACTGGGAATTCCAGATTGCCGTTGTGGGGGCCGGACTGTTGGCCGCGCTGTGCACGATCCGTGATCGCGCCTCCTGGTTCTACCGCTGGAGCTATGGACGACTTTGGTGTGGCGCCGCAATTCTCACTCTGATCGCCTGTTCCGCCTATTTCACCTATCAACTGCTCAATCGGGATGGCGACATCGATGTGTTTGTGACCCGAAACTTCTTTGGTGTGAAAACCATCACGCGCAGCGATGAAGAACTCCAGTTAGCACACGGCAACACCGAGCACGGAATGCAATATCAGGTTCCGGAGGCACGCAAGACGCCCACGCTCTACTACGCAAGGGACAGCGGCGTTGGATTGTATCTGGATCATTACCAGCGCCCGGCGGGAAGGCCCTTGCGGCTTGGAGTCATTGGCATGGGAGCCGGCACTCTTGCTGCCTACGGCAAGATGGGCGACTATTTCCGCTTTTACGAGATTGATCCCGCGGTTCCCCGGTTTTCAGATGGAACGAATCCGTTTTTCACGTTCGTGGGCGATTCTGCGGCGCACACCGATGTTGTCCTGGGCGACGCACGGATCAAAATGCAGGACGAGATCGTGCACGGCCAACTTCAGGATTTTGATGTTCTGGTAGTTGACGCCTTCAGCGGCGATTCGATCCCTGTGCATCTTCTGACACGCGAGGCCATAGAACTATATCTCCGCGAGTTGCACGGTCCCCAGTCTCTGCTGGCGATTCACGTCAGCAGCCGCTCACTCGCCCTTGCCCCGGTGGTGACGCAGTTGGCGGAGTATTTCCACCTGGCCAGCATCGAGATCGACACGACGACCTCGCGTTGGGTGCTGTTGTCGCGAGATGAAGCTGTTCTTCGTGCGCCGGAACTCACCGACGCCGGTCACGCCATCGAAGTCACCCGCCCTCTCCGCCTGTGGACTGACGAATACAGCAGCGTTCTGGATGTTCTTCGCTGGTGAGGCAAATGCTCCGAATTTTTGAGGGTCCCCATCCCCATCTTCCTTTCCCGCGTGTCCTTCTCAGGTACATCCGTAACTTTGAACCGTTAATTCTGCCAACTAACCTAGGCGTGGCGCTTGGGAGGCGACTCGGCTATGAACCGGTTTTGGATCGTCGCAATGCTGGCGGGAGCAGGCCTGTTTTTCTGGGGCATAGGCTACGTAGTGAGTCCGAATGGCGGGGACCTTGAGTTCCAGAAGATGCTGGAAGCAACTCAGCACGTAAAGAGCTTTCGCGGGGCTTACGTTGATACCACGCAGCACACACAAAGGCTGTGGGAGGTAGATTGCACCCGCAACATCGTCCACAAGCAGTCGCGCGACGCGCAATCCGATATCGCGACGGAAGATCAGATACTGGTAGGCCTGGATCGTTACTCTCATCAGAGCGACGGATCGTGGCTAAAGATCGCCGACAAGCACGTGATCTATTCAGGAGGTTGGTACTGCGACAATCTCGCACAAGGCAACCTTCGCGATCTGCTGCCGGATGCCCGAGCCATGCTCAGAAGCGCCATGTTTGGCAAAGGCGACAAAAAGACCGTCAACGGCGTTCGCTGCCAGGACTGGCAGTTCGCGATGAAGGCCTCAACCTCTGGCGTGAAAGGTACGGTCTGCATCGGGCTGCAGGACCATCTGCCCTATGAGATGACCACTGATGGCACCGGTCACTATTCTTATTCCGATTACAATCGGCCTATCGATTTCGAGGCGCCCGAAGCTATACTGCAGCAGGTCAGCGTGACTGGGTCGAATTAAGTTGGTCTGTAAGACCTTTTTGAGAGCAAGCGAGGAAACGAACGTATCGCCCTCGCGAAATTTCAATCCCCCGCATCCTTCACGATCGTGCTATTCCGATTCTTCGAAAATGTTACTAGTTCTAGAGCGAGCGGCCGCGGCCAGCCAATCGATCCGTGACCTGTTGTTGAAGGGGACCGAGCATGGAATGCAAAACGAAAGACGACCTTGAGCAACATCTGTCCGACATCCGCCGGCTCGCTGTAGTCCCCGGTCTGACCGCCGAACAGATGGGCGCGGTCGCTCGCGCCGAACGCTTCGCCATCGGCCTCCTCCGCGAACACTACATCTCCGGCCACAACGGCAAACGCTGCCCCTTCGCCACCATCACTACCGGCACATCCGAGACCTAGTCCAAATCGCGGCCGGAAGAAGCGGCGCCAATACTCCAACAAGACTAGAGATCGCTGCGGACGAATTGTGTAGCATTCCAATCTCGCCACTCGAAACACCTCGAGTGCACGAATGCGTTGGGGGCATTCACCATCGACAATCGCAAGGGAGCTTCGCATCGGTGTCCGCAGCGGAAGAAAACTTGAACGTAGTCGTCGCAGCGGAGCATCCGCACGTTGCGCCCTATCCAGCGCCCACAGAAGTCAATTCTTCCTATTACGGCTGGCGTGTCGTGCTCGCAGCCTGCCTTGGCGTGATGGCCGGCTTCGGCTCGCTGTTCGTCTACACGTTTTCCGTATTCGTAAAGCCTCTGTCCGCAGATTTCGGATGGAATCGCGAGTCCATCTCCGCGGGATTCGCCATCGCGGCCGTCACGCTCGGAACCGTCTCGCCGCTGCTCGGCGGCTGGATCGACCGCTTCGGACCGCGCCGCATCATTTTGCCCTGCATGACCGCGTACGCCTGTGGAATCGCTTCGCTGGCGCTGCTGCGATTCGGGCTCTGGCAGTTTTATTTGACCTGCTTCGTGTTGGGCGCGGTCGGAAATGGAGCCGCGCATCTCGCCTATTCGCGATCCATCTCCACTTGGTTTCAGAGCCGCCTGGGAACCGCGCTAGCCATCGTGATGGTCGGAGCGGGCCTTGGAGCGATGATCCTTCCGGTGGTCGCGCAGACCATCATCACGCACGCGGGCTGGCGCGCCGCTTATGCGTCTCTCGGTGGAATCGCGCTGCTGCTCGGCCTTCCCCTTAGTTGGAAATACATTCGCGAGCGCGGGGCGAGTGATCCCGCGGCCGAACACGCTGGTGAGCGAAAAACTGCGCCGGTCGCTCACTCCGGAGTTTCGTGGCAGCAAGGCCTGCGCTCCTCTCCATTCTGGATCGTGACCGCGATCCTGTTCGTAAGTTCAATCAGCATGAACGGAGCCATCACGCATCTCTCCGCCTTGCTCACCGACCGCGGCCTCACGGCGGCGAATGCGGCGCTGTGCGCGTCCATCCTCGGCGGATCGAGCCTGATTGGCCGAGTTCTAGTGGGATGGCTGCTTGACCGCTTCTTCGGGCCACGAGTCGCATTCGCGATCAACTGCATCACAGCTCTGGGAATCTACATGCTGTCACGCGCCGATAGTTTTTTGACCGGAAGCGTAGCCGCAGCGTTAATCGGCATCGGCGCCGGCGGAGAAGCCGCCATCACGCCCTATCTCCTCACACGTTACTTCGGCCTGCGCTCCTTCTCCGCACTCTACGGTTTCACCTGGACGTTCTACGCCGCCGCCGGCGCCATCGGGCCCGTAATCCTGGGCCGCGCCTTCGACGCAACCGGTTCATACGCGTCGTTGTTGATGCTCCTGGCCGCCGCGTTGGGTTTGATGGCACTGACCAATTTTCTATTACCGCAGTACGAAACGAAGGCGAGCTAACCGTCCCAGTTGCTAACCAAAGGCCCTGCTGACTAGTCTATTCCGTTCACCCGTCTAACCCTTAAGGAGCCGATTCCATGAAGCGAGCCGTTGTGGTCTCAATTCTTTCGCTGATGTTTTCCCTGGCAGCCTCTGCCCAGACTAAACAGGCGCCCGCGACCTTGCGCAGCGTCCTGCTCCATCAACTAAAGAGCGCGCACAACCAGGCCGACTGGTACGCGCCGATCAACGCCGCAGTCGATGGCCTGACTGCCGAGCAGGCGAGCTGGCAACCCCCGAAGGGCGCGCACTCCGCCGGACAGCTCACCTATCATCTGCTCTTCTGGAATCGCCAAAGCCTGATGAAAATGAAGGGCGAGACTCCGGACAAGTTCAGCGGCGATAACGAAGAGACCTTCGCCAAGTTCGACGCCAAGCAGTGGAGCGACATCGTCAAGCAACTCGACCAGGTCTTGACCGATCTGGAAAAGTTAGTCGAAACCGCCGACGAACAGAAGCTCGCCGCCATAGCGCCAACCATCGCGAACATCGCCACCCACAACGCGTATCACGACGGCCAGATCATCTATGTGCGCAAGCTGCAAGGCTCGTGGAACCCAGACAAGGGAGTAAAGTAGGAGGGGCAGCGGCGCGAAATCAGTATGTCGTTCTCCTCGGAAGAGTTACGACGAGTTGCTCCCTGAGGGAGCGTTGAAAATAGCCCGGCGTTTCAACGCCTAGTGTCATCCATCAAGACGGCACCGCGTGCCGTAGGCACGCCTAAACCACATTCCAACCGTCTGAGACGGGACATGGGCAATCTCGAAAAACAAAAAAGCCCCGCCTTGCGGCGGGGCTTCGGTTCTTGCTAACGACTAACGCCAAGGGCTAGCGACTAACTTAGTACATATCCCCCATGCCGCCACCGTGTCCGCCCGGAGCCGGAGCTTCCTTCTTTTCCGGAATCTCCGCCACAAGGGCTTCGGTGGTGAGCATCAAGGACGCGATCGAACCGGCATTCTGCAGCGCGGTGCGAACCACCTTCGTCGGATCGAGCACGCCGGCCTTGACCAGGTCTTCGTACTCATTCGAGAAGGCGTTGTAGCCATAGTTGGCCTCTTTCGCGTCGAGCACCTTGCCCAGCACGACCGCGCCCTCCTCGCCGGCGTTCTCCGCGATCATGCGCAGCGGTTCGGTGATGGCGCGCTTCACAATGTTGATGCCGATCTGCTCATCGCCTTCGGCCTTGATCTTCTCGAGGCTCGAAGCGCAACGGGCCAGCGCCACGCCGCCGCCGGGGACAATGCCTTCTTCCACGGCCGCGCGCGTCGCGTGCATCGCATCTTCCACGCGGGCTTTCTTTTCCTTCATTTCGGTTTCGGTCGCGGCGCCGACTTTGATAACGGCCACGCCACCGACCAGCTTCGCCAACCGCTCCTGCAGCTTCTCGCGGTCGTAGTCGCTGGTGGTCTTGTCGATCTGGCTGCGAATCTCTTTCACGCGGCCTTCGATCTCGGCATGCTTGCCTTTGCCTTCGACGACGGTCGTGTTGTCCTTGTCGATGGTGATCTTCTTGGCCTGGCCGAGGTCGGAGATCTGTACGTTCTCGAGCTTGATGCCCAGATCTTCCGTGATGGCCTTGCCGCCGGTCAGGATCGCGATGTCCTGCAGCATCGCCTTGCGGCGGTCGCCGAAGCCGGGAGCCTTAACGGCCGCGACCTGCAGCGTGCCACGCAGCTTGTTGACGACGAGCGTAGCGAGCGCTTCGCCTTCCACATCTTCCGCGATGATCAGCAGCGGCTTGCCGCTCTTCGCGATCTGCTCGAGCAGCGGGAGCAGGTCCTTCATCGAGCTGATCTTCTTTTCGTTGATCAGGATGTAGGCGTTCTCAATTGCAACTTCCATTCGCTCGGGATCGGTCACGAAATAAGGCGACAGATATCCGCGGTCGAACTGCATGCCCTCGACGACTTCGAGCTGAGTCTCGAGCGTCTTGGACTCTTCCACCGTGATCACGCCATCCTTGCCGACCTTCTTCATCGCTTCGGCAATGATCTTCCCAATCGTCTCGTCATTGTTGGCAGAAATGGTGCCGACTTGCGCGATCATTTCGCCGCTGACGGGCTTGCTCAGCTTGTCGAGATCGCCGTTGACACGGTTGCCTTCCTTGTCGAGCTTGCCCGCGACGGTCGCGACGGCCTTCTCGATGCCGCGCTTCAACGCCATCGGATTCGCTCCGGCAGCCACGGTCTTCACCCCTTCGCGATAGATCGCCTGCGCCAGAACGGTAGCGGTGGTGGTGCCGTCGCCGGCCACATCAGAAGTCTTGCTAGCGACTTCGCGCACCATCTGCGCGCCCATGTTCTCTAGGCCGTCTTTCAATTCAATTTCTTTGGCCACGGTCACGCCGTCTTTGGTGATGGTCGGCGAACCGAATTTCTTTTCGATAACCACGTTGCGGCCCTTGGGACCGAGCGTAACTTTCACGGCATCAGCCAACAGGTTGACGCCGCGGAGAATCGCCTGCCGCGACTCTTCTCCGTGAACGATATGTTTTGCCATTGTGTGAATCTCCTCTGATTTCGTGTGTAGCTGTCAGCTATCAGCTGTCAGCTTTCAACCAGGAGCAAAAGCTCCCAGCACTAACTCATGTCATCCTGAGCAGTGCGCAAAGCGCAGTGCGAGGGACCGTACGACCGCGTAAATCGCCAGTGCAGCAAAGAAGACAAAAAACGCAGTGTGGAGCGTTCGGTTTTAGCTGACAGCTGAGAGCTGACAGCTGAAAGCCCGTTACTTCTTCGACCCCGCCAGTTCCTTCTTCGAACCCGAAGCCGCGCCCGACAAAATCCCCAGCACTTCGTCCTCTTTCATGATGATGAACTCTTCACCATCAATCTTGATTTCGGTGCCGGAGTACTTGCCGAACAGGATGCGGTCGCCTTCCTTCACTGCCAGTGGGAAGGTCTTGCCCTCGTCGTTAGTGCGGCCCTTGCCGGTGGAGATCACTTCGCCCTCCTGCGGCTTGTCTTTGGCCGAGTCGGGGATGATGATGCCGCCACGCGTAGTGGCAGCCTCTTCCACGCGCCGGACCAGAATGCGGTCATGGAGCGGTGCAAATTTCGCCATGTGCTGAACTCCTTTCAAAGAGTAGAAGGTAGATCGACTACAAAGAGTTGATCTGCGTAAACCTATGATTTGATTGGGAAAGGCACCCGCTGTTAGCAGATAAGCCTATCGAGTGCTAATTGTAAGTATGTGAGCGGGAAGTTGTCAAGAAGCAATTCTTTTATCTTATTCGACTTCTTCCTTCTTCCGAAAAATCACACGAACGTGTACGAGCAGAGTAGCCCACATTAACGTTGTACTTGCCCCAACACTACGGCACATGAGAATCATTACTCTTACTCCGTTCGACTGTCTTGACCTTCCACACCAACCCGTCCGATTCCTCCAGAAGAGGAGCACAATCCGCTAGGGAAGCTCGACGTCGAGGGCGTAGATGCTGGCGACGCTGGCACGGACCGACGAGAGGTATGAACCATCCGGCATCCGGCCCTCAAAGGTGCAGCCCGTGGCACCTTGTGCAAGGAGTGGGCCAAAGTCGAAGACAGGCTCGATCTTGCCGCTGTTTACGTTGACACGGAAAACGGTTTGAGCCGGAGCCAGCGCGTCCTGGAAATAGAGGTCGCTGCTGTTCGGGTCCCACTCATGACGACGTATATATTGCGCGGTCGCGAGATGTTTCCATTGTTGCGAACGGAAGTCGAAGAGGAATAGCTCCTTCTCGTCTTCGGAGCGGGCGGCGAGATAACGCCCGTCCGGAGACCATCGTACATAGTCCTTGCTCTTCGAGTCCGGCACGAACGACGGAATGTGCGTGTTCAGGTCGATGACCGAGATTCCTTCCTGCGAACCCGACCCGGAGGCGGCATCAAACACGACGGAGTTACCATCGGGCGACCAGTCAGCCTGCGCGTAGTTGGCCGTTCCTTCTTCTGCGACCGGCACAATCGCCCCTCCTTCGGAGGGGATTATGTAAGGAGTCGAGGTAGTACCCTCTTTGTGGCCCATAAAGAGGATGTGAGAACCGTCCGGTGACCAGCGCGGGCGTAAGGCCATGAGGGGATGTGAAATGAGTTGCACTGCCTCCGTGCCGTCGATCCTGCTGCGCCAAAGTAATTCTCCTTCGCCGATATAGGCGAGCCACTTTCCATCGCGCGACAAAGCAAAATCGAACATCGGCTTTGAACTGAAGGATGGGATGAAGATCTCATGCGAAGGATCAAAACGAAGGGCGGAGCGACTGAACTGCAGGCCAAAGACAAACAGGCGCTTCCCATCTTTGCCGGGAACCGGCGTACTCAAGCCCACGGGACCATTGGTCAGGCGCAGGGGAATTCGCTTACGACGCCAGACAAGGCCCTCCGACTCGGGCAGAACCCAAAGATCCTCGACCCCATGTTCAAAAGCAGAGAAGACATAGTTGCGGCCATCGGGCATCCAGGAGCCGCAACATTCGCCCTCAGGCTCTGCCCAGTTTGGAAACAGAAGGTGCTGGCTTTGCTCTCGATCCGAAGCTTCCCAGAGGGAAAGATCTCCCTTGTTGTCGATCACCGTGAAACGAAACACGCTGCCGTCTGGCCGCCAGGAAAAATCCGCGGCAGAATCATTTACATCGAAGAGATGACGCGGGTTGGTTCCGTTGAGTTCGACGGAAAACACTCCCTGCTCCAGCGAGTACAGAATGCGGCTCCCGTCGGGAAACCAGGCGGCGGCGTCGACCATAATGTCCCCAATCCGATGGAGCGCGCCACCCTGAATCGGCCACGTGTACAAAGGCATGGGATGACGGCCCGCGACAAAATCACCGATGAGAAATTGGGAGCCATCGGGGGAAAGCCCGAAAATGCGGGTATGAGGAAAAGGGGCGGCGACCTGAGTCTCATTACCACCGGCGACGGAGGTCTCCATCAGCCGAATACTTCCGCTTTGCCACTCGAGGAAATATACGCGGGAACCGTCGACGGTGATGCCGCCCCAAGGTTCAGCCCGCCCAGAAGTGGTGAGTGACAGCGCGTGCACGACTTTGGGCTCGGTGGGTTGCCAAATCCACTCGAAGGAAATGGTGGCGACGAGCAGAGCGGCGATTCCGATCAGTCCGGCTGCCAGTTTTCGAAGACCCAGCTTGACGGGCGACGCTTGTTCTTGCGATGTGGTTTGAACGGCAGGCACCGGTGCCGTCTTTGACTTGTCGCTCACCAAATGTACTTTGCCGACAAAGCGGTAGCCTAACTTAGGCACGGTCTCGATCAAGAGACCGTCTCCGCCGCTCAGTGTCTTGCGCAGCACCGAGATGTTCTGGGATAAGGCGGCCTCCTCAACAAAGGCGTCCGGCCATACCTTCTTGAGGAACTCATCTTTGGGGACCAGCCTGCCGGCGTTTTCGACCAGCACAACCAGCGTATCGAAGACCTTGGGTGTGAGAGGCACGGGCTCGCCGCCGCGAAGCAGAAGATGCCCCGCGAGGTCGAGACGCCATTCGCCGAACTCATAAATTGCCTTGCCTAGGGCGTCCATGTCACAGGTCCGTGGACGGGGGAAAGCGTTTGAGGATTCTATCAAGAAAATTTCACAGTTTCATGAAGACTTTGATGGCCAAGTAGGTATTTAGTCACCGGCATGTGGGGGGCTTTGGGGGCTTCCAAACATAACAGGGTTCTGTTCAAGGGCTGTTCAGAGGGAGTCGAGAGATAGCGAAGACTGGGCTATCCACGTGCGCCTGAGAGCGCGATTTGGGTGACCGTCCCCTCGATTCAACGCACTTCCAAGGGAACTAATTTCAATCAGGAGAAGGATATGAAGACGAACACGATTAGGAACCTTTGCATTTGCGGTGCGCTGACTCTAGCGGCGGTCCTGCTAATAGTTCCCCCTCAGGCAGGCGCTACATCGGGCACGTTGGTGATCACGACTGATACCACGCTCACCGAAGACCACCAGGGCAACATTCTCATTAATGCCAGCAAAGTGACTCTTGATTGTGCCGGTCACACCGTTTCAGGGCCGGGAGCGTCGGGCTTCAATGGCGGCATTGAGGTTACCGGACTGAGCGGCATCACGGTACGAAGATGCAATGTAACCGCCTTCGACGTAAACGGCATCTACGTCGGAGGCGGGGCGACAGATGGGCGTTTTGAATCGAATGTTGTCTATGAAAACGGAAACCACGGCATGCATCTGGATGTTGGAAGCGGTTACGTGGTTCTCGGCAACACGTGTCACGACAACGGCGCGATTGGGATCGTGCTGACGGGTGCAACGAACAGTTGGATCGTGCAGAACACAACCGAAGGCCAGCACAACTGGGCTGGGATTTCGTTACTCGGAGGGTCAGATAACAACTGGGTTCTGGAGAATACTGCCAACCAAAACGGCGCGGCGATTGTTCTCGATGGCGCTTCGAACAATCACGTCAGATATAACAGCATGTCATCGAACGATAACCAGCGCGTTCTACTGATCCGAAGCGCGGATCACAACATCATTGAGTTCAACGTTGCCAAACAGAATGCGATCGGGTTCCAGTTAACGGATGGCGCAGCTTCCAACCAGATTCGCAACAACCAGTCAAATGGCAATAGCTCGTCTGGCTTTGAGGTCTACCAGTCGAACAGCAACATGTTCGTCAGCAATACAGCCGCCAAGAACGGCAACTATGGCTTCCTCGTTTACGGCGGCTCCAGCTACAACACTCTGATCGGCAACTCCGCCTTCGGCAGCGGACAGTTTGATGGCTACGACGAACAGACGGGGACCGGAAACGTCTGGAAGAACAATCATTTCATAAAGACGACTGGGTTCTGAAGAACAAAACCATTCGCGTTTCGATGCGCGGGATCTACAGGAGGAAACAAATGAAATCGACTACGAGCACATGGACGTGGATCCTTCTCGGCGTATTTGCAGGCGTGACCTTGTCATTGCCTGCAAGCGCTCAAATATCGGTAACTTCTTGCGGCGAAAGCTGTATAGATTCTTCAACTCCACGCGCCTTTCCCGGCGTCGAGGCACTCAGTGAACAGTCAACTACGCCGATCGAACCTCAAGTCAGTGCGGGCGCCGAGACGCCGCAGGAATTCCCAGCACAGGAACGAGCCAAGGGCGACATCGATTGGCTTATGAGGGACAGGCTTCTGGTTCCCGGGCATACCGAATCTGCTGTTCCGTCTACTTCCCAATCTTCCGAGCCGGCTCGCTTGCCGCAGAGTTGCGTTCCCATGGGGGGACTTTGTTACGGACCTGGTTCGACCCATTGCTGCCCTGCACCTTACCCGCATCATTCGGTTTGCAGCAATCGGACTGGCTGGGGGAGATGCACGATGACCTAGTTCGAAATTCCGGAAAGCTATCTCTCTCGATCGTCTACATGCAGTTTTGAACATGAACCGAAGATGAAAGGGGATCGTATGGCTGCGAAAGCAAAGTTCTGGCTCTTATTTCTCTGTCTTACGTTCAGCACGAGTGCTCTGGCGGCGAACGTTTCAGTGAATTGCAACGGAGCCACGCCGGGCACGTTTCCCAGCATCACTGCCGCATTGAGTTCGCTGGCTCCTGCTGGGCCAAATGTCATCACAGTGCGCGGAATCTGCCAGGAGAACGTTGTCGTTGGGTACTACCAGAACCTCACGATCCAGTCCGCGCCGGGAGCGGCAGCCGTGATCGAAAATGCCGCCAATCCTGCCGATATTGTCTTTCAATCAGTCGGCTGCCGGGGATTGGTTTTGGTCAACCTTGTCATTGAGGGAGGAACTGTTGGATTGCTGGTAAATCAGGCATCCGAAGTAGTGATCCATAACGTAACCGTCAAGAATAACGGCGCTGACGGGGCGACGGTTCAGATCGGTTCGACGCTTGGCGTGGAGAGCAGCCAATTTATCAATAACGGCGGCAATGGGCTCACAGCGGCAGCGATGTCGAATGTGACACTGTCAACTGCTCCCGGCGAGACGATTCTCTTTTCAGGAAATGCCGGCGCCGGTATCAGTGTGGATGCTGCCTACCTGCAGGTGAATTTCGGGGCAATTCGGGTGGTGCACAACACAGGACCAGCGATGCTCGCCGACAATGGGCAATTGTTGATTTTTGGCGGCAGCACGGCTGGAGAGGGAAATGTATTTCAGGGCAACGGTGGAGGCATCGATCTCTTCGATACTTCGTCCGGCCGCTTCTACGGAACCAACATCATCGAAAACAATGGTGAAATCGGCTTGCTGATGCTGAACGGGAGTTCCGCCAATTTCTTTGGTGGGCCGTCTGGGGCGAGCACTATCAGCGGGCATTCCGGTACCGGCGTCCTCCTTATAGACTCGAGCTCTTTAACGTTTGACGGGCCCCACGTAATCAGGGGCAATGGTAGTGCCACAGACACACTGCGATCGGGAATCGCCGTGGGGCACGGCAATCTCGAGTTATTCAATGGAGCGACAGTACAGGGAAATACCGGACCGGGAGTCACGGCCGACGAAAGCAGCACCGTCAACGTGTCGTGGAACGCGCTGATTCAGGGCAACACCGAAGACGGAGTCCGCCTCGCGATTCAGTCGAACGCAAACTTCACTCAGCCGATCTCGATCGTCGGAAACGGGGGAGCATCCATCGCATGCGACACAACTTCGGTCGCCTACGGGGACTTCACCGGAATCAAGAATGTCGACTGCAGTCAGGTAGCAGCATCCAGGCTGAGCGCAGCCGGAATCAAGTACAGACCAATTCAACACTGAGCATGCGATTGTTTTGATCGCCAGGAAGCAGCCCGCATCTCTAGATCTGGACCTGGCACACGTATGGTTCTTTCTCAAAAGTGCGTCGGGTAGTCGTCGCTCGCGAGCGTTGATCTTGGTTCGCAGCGATAAGGATCGGCGATCTCGGAGGCGCGATGAAGACAGCTCTGAAGCTCCTGGTCGTAACTTGCAGCTATTGCTACATCACTGCCTGCGGCGGCGGGTCTACTCCCATCGTTTGTGGCGCAAACTGTCCTCCTCACCACGAGAGCGCGTGGACTTGGGTCAGCGGGGCCAACATCGTGGATCAGGCGGGGGTGTATGGCACGCAGGGAACTCCATCTCCGGGCAATGCGCCGGGCGCGCGCGACTTTGCCGTGTCGTGGACTGACCACCAGGGAAACTTGTGGATGTTTGGGGGGCAAGGTTTCGATTCGAACGGAGCGTCGGGCGAACTCAATGACCTGTGGAAGTTCGACGGTAGCAACTGGACGTGGGTCAGCGGGGGAGACACCATCAATCAAGCCGGCGTTTACGGCACACAGGGGACCGCGTCTCCGTCCAATGCGCCCGGCGCACGCAACAGCTCTGCCACTTGGGTCGACAGCCAGGGAATCCTCTGGCTCTTCGGCGGAAATGGTTACGATTCGCAGGGCGCGAATGATTTCCTCAATGACCTTTGGAAGTTCGACGGCTCCAATTGGACGTGGGTAAGCGGATCCGATACGTGTCGCCATCTTGGAGTTTACGGAACGATAGGCGTTGCCTCGCCCTCAAACCTTCCCGGTACCCGTCTTGGCTCCGCCTCCTGGATTGACGGCCAGGGGAACGTGTGGCTCTTTGGCGGATATGGTTACGACTCGATCGGGCCTCTGTACGGGCAGGGATTTGGCGAATTGGGCGATCTGTGGAAATTCGACGGCGCCAACTGGGCCTGGATGGGCGGCTGGAACACGCGAAATCATTCCGGACAATACGGCACGCTGGGTGCGCCAGATCCCACGAACATGCCGGGCACGCGCGACAGTTCGGTGACGTGGATGGATAAGAGCGGCAATCTTTGGCTGTTTGGCGGAATTGGCATGGACTATTCGCTCGGCTGGGACAACTTGAACGACGTCTGGAAGTTCGACGGCGCCAACTGGACCTGGATGGGTGGGAGTTACATGGTTGATCAACCCGGCGTTTATGGCGCACGCGGCAGTTCATCGTCATCGAACATTCCCGGCGCGCGTGCGATTTCCGCGTGGGCGACCGATAGCGTTGGGAATCTCTGGCTGTCCGGCGGATTCTCGTCTTTCGACTACAACACCTTTACCCAATATGAGTTCAACGATTTGTGGAAGTTCGATGGCACGAGTTGGACCTGGGTGAGCGGAGGGAGCAGTACAAATCAGGCTGGTCAATACGGCACGAAAGGCACACCTGCGCAATCCAACGTACCTGGAGCGCGCGGAGGCCAGGTCGGCTGGATCGACAGCAAAGGCACCTTCTGGTTGTTTGGAGGCTATGGTATTGACTCAACGGGAACTGCGGATCTGATGAATGATTTCTGGCGTTTCGACCCATAGAAGAGAAACCTCTGACTGGGCTGGTGGCCCAGGCTTTTGATCACCGGATAGGACTAACACAGTGGAAAATGTGGGGAAAATGTGGGGACATCCATGATAGGGGAGAAATGCGGGGACAGACGGGACGTTTACCAGTTTTCACTTCCCGATTCAGAACGATAAACCGGTTAACGTCCCGTCTGTCCCCAGGTTCTCCCCCAACGCCAGGCTCGGCTACGATCAATCCAGCGTGACGATGGGGACACAGCAGTTCAACGTAGCTAACAGCATTGGACGATTGAGTTGGGAATGCACACTGAGCCCAACCACCTGTACTGCCGGGGCTGCCACGATGTCAGCCTTCAGTTACGATCCCATGGGCCGTACTGGGGGATACCCCCCTCCAAATCAAAACGACGGAACGTATACCGGAATCTGTTCGAACCGGAGGTCGCACTTAAGCCCCGAAATTGGGCGTGAGTGAGCACTTGGGGACGAACGGCCCTCACCCGCGCTCGCGGTTCTTGCCCTCCTGCATCACGCGGCGGAGGATTCGGTTGATGCGCGTCTGGTAGCCCGGGCCTTTGGATTTGAACCAGTCCACGACTTCGCGGTCCATGCGCAACGAGACCCGCTGCTTCAGTGGACGGTTCCAGTGCGACTCCGCCCGCGTCTCCTCCTCGGCCAGCGAAAACAAGTCGTCCTCCACCGACGCAAACAGCCGGTCAATCACAGCCCGCTTCGGCCGCCCGGATTTATTCCGTGTTTTCTTAGGCTTAGCTGTCATGACAGGATTGTACAGTCAAACCCGCCATGACGATATGTTCCTGCAGGAACATTTTTCGCAGTGGCAGGCCGCGATTCTCGTCAAGGCAGAGGAAACCAGGTCCGCGAATGTCCATCGCTGTCGCATCTGATTCGCTATGGTTTGCGGATGCGCTCCTTGAGTCGCCTACAGCAGCCGCACGATTCTCACCTGCACAGGATTCCTATGTCACTCGTTCGTAACAGTTGGCGCTACACGCGCGTCCAGGGTAGCGAAGGCGACTGCTTCAGCGAGACCGTACTGGCGGGCGCGATCTGCACCGCCGTCTTGATGCTCACGTTTGTGCTGATTACATCGGCATTCGTGCACGGAATAGACGGCGATGACATCGATCGCTCGGTGACGCCTGGCGACGACTTCTATCGCTATGCGAATGGAGCATGGCTCGCTTCGGTGGCGATCCCTGCGGGTCAATCGAGTTATGACAATCGCGCGATGATGAAAGAAAAGACGAGCGGGCGCGTGCGCGAACTGATACGCGAGACCGCTGCATCCCATCCTGCCAAAGGCAGTAGTTCGCAGAAAGTCGGTGACTACTACGCCAGCTTCATGGACGACCAGGACATTGAGGCCAAGGGATTCGCGCCACTGGGGGAAGAAATGTCGGCGATCGCGTCGATTGCTGACAAGACTTCACTGTCACGCTATCTCGGTACGACTTTAAACAGCGAGGTCGACGGACTCACGGCTAACTCGGACCACATTTTCGGGGAGTGGATTAATCAGGGATTCGAAGACGCGGAGCACAACTTACCGCACATCTGGCAGGGCGGTTTGGGATTGCCGGATCGGGATGATTATCTGGACTCCTCGCCCAAGACGATCGAGTTACGAACGCAATATCAGGCGCACATTGCGGCGGTGCTGAAGCTGGCTGGCGTAGCGGATGCGGAGACGAAAGCAGCCAGCGTGCTATCGCTTGAAATTAAGATTGCGCAAGCATGGGCACCGGACTCGGATGCCTCCGACGTCCACAAGCAAAATAATCCGTGGAAGCGAGAGGATTTCTCCGCCAAGGCGCCGGGGATGGATTGGCCCGCTTATTTCAAGTCTGCCGGGCTGGCCGAACAGCGCGACTTCCTCGTCTGGCAGCCATCCGCGGTTGTTGGAGTGGCGGCGCTCGTTGCAAACGAAGCTATCGATGAATGGAAGGACTATCTTCGATTTCACTTGATCGAGCACTACGCAAGCGTGTTGCCCAAGGCGGTGCGTGACGAGCAGTTCGCTCTCTACGGAAAACTTCTTTCTGGTGCGCAGCAGCCACCGGACCGCGAGCAAGATGCCATCGCAGCGACGAATGGTGCGCTCGGCCAGGCGGTGGGGCAGCTTTATACGCAGCGATACTTTTCTCCGGCGGCGAAGGCCAAGGCGCAGGCCATGGCCGCCGATCTGATCACGGCGTTTCGCGCGCGAATTTCTAACGTGACGTGGATGTCGGCGACAACGAAAGAGAAGGCGCTGGCGAAGCTGGCAGCGCTGAAGGTGATTGTTGGTTATCCCGACCAATGGATCGATTACTCCACTCTTGCTGTCGTCCGTGAAGACGCATTCGGAAATATGCGGCGCGCAGAAGCGTTCAATCGCCTGCGCAATCTCGCGAGGCTGCAGCAGCCGGTCGACGCCATCGATTGGCCGATCAATCCGCAGGTGCCGGGCGCGGTGATTATGTTCAGCCCCAACGCGGAATTTTTTACCGCCGGTATTTTGCAGTCGCCCTATTTCAGTGCCGAGGGCGACGCGGCCTCGAACTACGGTTCGGCGGGCGCCGGGATGGCGCATGAAATCAGCCACAGCTTCGACGAGTTAGGAAACATCTACGACGCAAAAGGGCGGCTCGGAGATTGGTGGAGTGCCGAAGATGAAAAACAATTTCAGGCGGCCGCACAGAAGTTGGTTGCGGAAGTGAATGCATATTGTCCGATGGCAGATGTGTGTGTAAACGGAAAGCAGGTACTCACCGAGACCGTCGCCGATCTGGCCGGGTTAGCCGTGGCGCACGATGCTTATTTATTGTCACTCAACGGCAAACCAGATGCCGTAATTGGGGGGCTGACTGGCGAGCAGCGTTTCTTTCTGGCGTTCGCGCAGCGCTGGCGAAAAAAGCAGAGCAAAGATGCACTTCGGCAGCAGACCAAGACGGATACTCATCTGCCTGGAGAATATCGAAGCGATTCCGTGCGGAATCTGGATGCGTGGTATGAGGCTTTCAAAGTTGCGCCGGGTGACAAGTTGTATCTGAAGCCCCAAGACCGCCTGCGTATCTGGTAAGTGCAGCGGTGTATGTGTGTCAAGCGGCGGTTGTGGCTGGTCAGTCTAACCGGATGAATCGCTGTTGCTGAGCCAACTGCGGCTGCGACGCTAAACGTAGTAGCAACCCTGTAACAAGGAAACAAAACGCTCCTTTGATCGTTCCGAACAAGGTGATCTCAGCAGGATTGTTGGCCAGGCGAATGCGTTGTGGGTTAGAGGACTTATACAGAATGTCGATAGTACGCCCAGGCGACATTTGTGCTCCCCAGACCTCGGCATCAATTCTGTGAGCAGACACCGGCGAATCAAGCTCTGAATGCAGAGTTTCCCCGGCTACCGAGTAGGAGACTGTGCAGTGGAAGAAATACACACTGGACGACTCGACAGCACCTGAACCCAGCCTGGCTGTTGACCCGGACGAGCCCTGCCGGAGTTCGCCATTCAGCACAGTAGCATCCGCCTTTGTCCAATGCGTCAGAAGCCAGTAGTGTGCAAACCCTAGATATCCACCAAGGGCAAAACAAAGGATCGAGAGAAGAACCAGTACCCGGCCCACAAACCGCGAGAAAGTTCTTAATTGAGTTCCCGGAGACAAAGCACTCCCGGCAACACTCTCTGTGGACGTCTGCTCGCGGAATGATGTCATGACCGGTGATCTATTAGAGGCTCGGGTGATTCCACCTCCCAAATCTTAACGGAACTCCCGAACAACGGAAGATTACCTGGATAAGAAGACCGTTGGCGCGAAAAGCACGAGTATTTTCACGACGGCCGGCCTGAGGTTCCAGGCGGAACGGCAGAATGAACCAGGGGGCCTGGTAGGTGCACCGCCTCCTTTTGAGATTGACAAGCCTTCCGCCGCGCCGCAGAATGAGGGCCCTGCCATTCCCCCCTATTTCTTGTGAATGGAGAACGTCACATGTCAAGGAGTAGAGAGCAGAAACAGCATCCTTTCCGAAGCCGTCCCAAAGCGCCTCTTAGCCAGAAGCTCGCGGAAAATCTCAAAGACTACGCAGTAGCAGCCAGCGCAGCCGGAGTGGGCGCGATGATGCTTAGCGCTTCCGCGGGCGCGACCATCGCTTACACGCCGGCAAACACCAACGTTGGCGGGCCGACTGCAATCGACCTGAACCATGACGGCATCGCCGACTTCAGCATTCAGGAATTTTGCTGTGGGCAGCACTATGTAGTTCTGGCTGTGAAGCCCGAGGTGTTTGGCAACCAGATCCGGCCGACGGCTACGGGATTCTATGCCGCGTGCGGATTTTTTGGTGTGCCTGTGGGCCCGGGAGAGAAATTTACGCCGGGCACATCCTACCTGGGACTATGGATGGCGAATGCCGGCTCTTATGGTGGCGCGAGCAGTTGGTTCCTCGGGCCATGGGCCAATGCAACGAACCGTTATCTGGGATTTAAGTTTCTCATTAACGGTAAGGTTCACTATGGATGGGCGCGCCTGACGGTGAAGAATTTCAACCAGGGCGGTGCAGTGACGATCACCGGGTACGCATATGAAACGACTCCGCAGACGGCGTTGAAAGAGGGAATCTTGTCTGGGCCGACGAAGGAGTCTGCGGAGATGCTGGCTCCAGTGGAGGATCGCGCTGGTCTGGGTGCGCTGGCGCTGGGCACTTCCGGGCTCGCGATCTGGCGGCGCGAGGAAGAATTGTCTCCGGCCTAGAACGTTTTGGGCGGCGACGATAACTAAAATCGAAATCCCCACTTCTCCCAACCTCAGGGAGAAGTGGGGCACCCTACTAGCCTTTGCAGGTTTCGTATGGCGGCGACTGAGCCGTTTGTCGATATCAACGCGCTGTCTGGTTTCCTGATGTCGATTGGGTCGTACCACGTTGACCTGGTATGGACTCCACAGAATGAAATCAACCAGGCGAATTTCAAGCTCTATCACTACACAGACCTGGCCGGCCTGCTGGGCATTGTTCAGAACCACGACCTGTGGCTGACACATTCGCTCTATTCGAATGACTCCGAAGAGATGGTGCACGGCGCGAAGGTCGTCAAGGGAGTCATCGACGAGGCCATCAAGAACAAGCAGTATGACGATGCTTACCTGCAGGAGTTATCCCGGCTCACAAGTGAGCCGGAGGGCGTGTACATCTGCTGTTTTTGTCGCAATGGAAATTTGCTGAGCCAGTGGCGCGGCTACGGGGCGAACGGGGCGGGAGTGAGCCTGGAGTTTGCGCCGAATCCGTTTACCAACGTTGCTGGGCCGGACAATACGCACGGTCTGCTGCGCTTCTGGAAAGTCTTCTACAATCCGGATACGCAGAAAAAAATCATTGGCAGCGCGCTGAAGCACTACTCTCCAGGTGAGTTGCAGAACAAAGGCGAGGCCTTGCCGGCGCTGGCCCGCAAAGCCGCCGACGCGGTGCGATTCTTCATTCCAACGTTCAAGAACCTGGACTTCAAGGAAGAGGATGAGTGGAGGCTGGTGTTTACTCCGGCGCCGAATATTCAGGTGCAGCCGCAGTTCCGCGTCTGCCGCGGTATGCTGGTGCCGTATTACCGCTTGCGCGATCTGAGCGGAGCGGCACTGCCGATTCTGCCGCTCGAGAAAATCTGCATTGGACCGAGCGCAAACAAGGAACTGAATTTGAAGAGCGTGCAGGCGTTGATCCAGAAATCTGGTTATTCCACGGTTACGGTTGACGTTTCGAATACTTCATTCCGCGCTTGAGTTGTTGCGGTACGCACGTTCTCTCTCGCGACGATTTCCTCAAAATCGCTTGACAGGAATCTGGTTTCGCACTTGCGGCGTTCGAACGCGCTGCCTGAGAGTAATGGCACGAGCCAAGAGTGGCTAGGAGGCGACGTGCAACCGATCTTTTGCCTGCGGTGTCGCAGGGAGATTATGGTGGGGGACAAGTCGGTCGCGGTGTATATGTTTGCGCAGACGGTCGGGGTGAAGCCGCGCCAGAAATCGTCGGCGCAGAGAATTTGTTTTTGCCCGCAGTGCGCGGTGTCCCTGGCCATGGGAATGCCACCGGAGGGCGCGTTGAATATGGCGGCGTGGGATATGATCCGCGATCTGGTGAGCGCGGAGCCTTCACTGAATGAAGCGGCGTGGGAAAGTTTGCGGGGAGTGATTGGGTTGCTGGGCTCGGGGGAATCGTCGGAAGGTTCGGGAAGATATCGAAGAGCGGGATAGATTGGCTGCTCTATTTCTTGCGCATGGAGATTGGCTTCACAGCCAAAAAGACTTCTTGAGAAATAGACTTAGCGGCTTCGGGCTGCAGCGATAGCCTTTTTCGCAGCTAGACGCGGCGCTGAAGCGCCGTTTCTCCACATTGTACTGGGCGTGGCTCTGAAGAGCCGTTGTTCTACGTCTTGCTGGCGAGCGGCGCAACCCAGGCTCCCGCCATTTTCACGCTGCGCTATTGTGTCTTTTGGTCTGCGTCGGGCTTCTTCGATAATGACCGCACGTAGTTCACCAGGTCCCAATTTTCCTCCGTCTTGACGCGCTGGCCTTCGGGCGGCATGTCCTCGTGACCATTCTTAATGATGTAGAAAATTTCGCCGTCGGTGCGTTCCTTCAAGGTGGCCGGGTCGGTGAAGTCTTTAATGGCGAGCTTCATATCTTGGGCGGTCTCGCCTTTTCCGTTGCCGTCTTTGCCGTGGCACATGGCGCAATCAATCGTCCACCATTTTTTAGCCCGGGCAATGGATTCGGGTCCGGGCTTGACTGGGTTTTCGGCCTTGGCGGCTGCAACGGGAATGGCCGAGTAAGAAGGAGTCTTGGGAGCGGTGGCTGTCTGTTGCGCCGTCAGGCTAGGTGCTAAGACGAGAGATGAAAGGAAAAAAAGAGCAAGTCGGTACATATGAACCTCCCCTGGGATAGAAGTTCCTACATAGTAAGTGTAGACCCGCCGGAGGAGGGCTGCAAGAAATTGCAAAGTGTAGAAGTCGTCGCAATGAGACGGCGGTCGCAAGAATTTTCATTGGCTGGGGCTTGAGAAGTCGGCTAAACTTTCGAAGTAGTTTCGTTGGCCCTCCCCCTGGCTAACCGTGGCGAAGTCCCTGACAATCTCGAAACCCTTTCTGACAAATCAGGAGTAAAGAGAATGAAGCGCATAACACTTCTGTGGTGCGTTCTGATGCTGTTGATAGCAGTGGCGGCGGAGGCACAGATTCAGCCTTCGTTTTTTGGCATGGGCGTGGCGACTACGCTTGATATGCCGAAGGTGACGTATGGGACGCTGAGCCATCCTCCGGTGGCGTGGACTTTGGTGGAGGGCAGCGCGCGGGGGACTTTCAACTGGACGAATCTTGATCCGTTCATCACGCACGCGCCGAAGGATGCGAACGGAGTGGCGCAGGTCGTGATCACGATGGGATGGACGCCGGGCTGGGCGGTGGCGAATCATCAGCATTGCTTCAACACGCAGAATAAAGTTGTGGCGTGCACCGTGCCGCCGGACAACATGCAGGACTGGGTGGACTTCATCACGGCGCTGATGGCGCGCTACAACGGCAAAGTGAAGCCGCACGTGAAGTATTACGAGATCTGGAACGAGGCGAACGATCCGCTGTTCTGGACGGGCGACATCCCGACGATGGTGAACATGGCGCAGCTGGCGTATCCGATCATCAAGGCTGATCCGTATGCGGTGGTCACTACGCCGTCGGTGATATGGAGTCAGGGCATTTCTTTCTTGACTACTTATTTAAAAGACGGCGGTGCGAATTATGCGGATGCGCTGACGTTCCATGGTTATCCGAGCGCGACGGGATCGAAGTCGCAGGTGCCGGTGCCGATGCCGGAGAGCGCAGCGTCGACGAATGCTCCGGTGCAGAAGATGCTGGCGGATTTCCGCACGGTGGCCGATCAGAATGGAATGCTGGGCAAGCCGATCGCGTCGACTGAGGGTGGATGGGGCGTGCATGGCGTGTCTGATCCCGATATGCAGGAGGCGTGGATCGCGCATTATGAAATTGTGCAGGCTGCGCTGGCGGCGACAGATAACGTTGCGTTCCAGACCTGGTTCACGTGGGGGCAAGGAAATTCGGGAACGATTGAAACGAAGACGGGGAATCCGACGGGCGCGGGGCTGGCTTATGACTTGGTGCTGACGTGGCTGACTGGGCAGACGCCGTCGCCTTGTACGACTTCAGGGAATATCTGGTCGTGCGCGGTAGGAGCGAATCTGATTGTGTTTGATGCGTCGCAGTCTTGCGCGAATGGGGTTTGCACTACGTCGTCTTATACGCCGCCGGCCGGGTATACGAAGTTTGTGGATCTGTCAGGGAAGTCGTGGAAGATTAACGGGTCGATTCTGCTGGGGATTAAGCCGATCTTGATGGAGCCGTAGGATTGTTGATTTTTGATTGTTGAATGGGCAGCGGTGCTTCCGGCTGCCCTTTTTTGTTTGGGAGAAAGGCTTTCACCACAGAGGGCACAGAGGAGCACAGAGGACGGCTGGATTTGTTCAGCGGTTGGCGGGGCTGTGTGGGCGGATGCTAATCTGAATGGGCGACCCCGTAGCTCAAACGGATAGAGCCTCGGTTTCCTAAACCGATGATTCCGGTTCGATTCCGGACGGGGTCTCCAGAGTTTCGTTTTCTTCCGCCGCTTCGCGGCTTCCCCGGCGAAATCAAATGCGGGCGAGCCCAGACTGTGGGTTCCCATAGGGTTGGATATTTCGGTCGATAGCATTTGGTGACTTTCGGTGCAAGGATTGCCGCTCCGAGCCTTCCCTTCTTTTCATCGATAGCGAAGAATAGAGGCTTGCGGGGCCGGACAGCCGAGGCGGCCGGCCGCCCCACAGGTATCTTTCAGCAGATGTCACAGTACGCAAATTCCGGCGCGATTCCGCTGCAGCGGGCCATCGACTATTACTTTGAGATAGCGCTGTATCTCTTGGTTTTAACGGGCTTTGCCACCTTGGCGTCAACCGGTGGCCTTGATTTTCCGGCGATGCTTCTGACCGGGCTGGCTCTCGCCGTCCGCGGATATTTTTTCGTTAAGCGCCGCGCCATCGTGATCTCTGAGAAGTGGACGACACCACTATCAATCGGGTATTTCGTCTTCTTTGCTCTCGACTACCTCGTGGTTTCGCACAGTTTCCTGCCGGCGACGATTCACCTGGCGTTGTTTGGCGTGGTGATACGTTTTTTTTCCCTGCGCCGTGAGCGCGATTACATTACGCTCTCCATTCTCGCTTTTCTGATGGTCCTGGCTGCGGCGGTGCTGACTGTCGACAGCACTTTTCTGTTTTTGTTTGCCGCGTTCCTATTGATGGCGGTCGCGACGTTTGTGCTCATGGAGATGCGGCGCTCCGCGCGAACGGCAAATGTGCAGGCGCGGCATTCGGGCGATCCGCAGGAGCACCGGCGGCTGGCCATTTCGCTGACGCGCATTCTGCCCGCGCTGATGGCGATGATTTTGATCGGCGCAACGGTCGTGTTCTTCGTGTTACCGCGCATGTCGGCGGGATATCTGGGCGCGTACTCGTTCGGCACAGACTTTTCGTCGGGCTTCAGCGATCACGTGGAACTGGGGCGCATCGGCGAGATTCAGCAGTCGAACGCCGTGGTGATGCACATCCAGATCGACGGCGACGCCGAAGGGCGCTACGACCTGCACTGGCGCGGCGTGGCGCTGGCGAATTTCGACGGGCACACGTGGTCAAGTTTTCGTGACCAGTACGTGTTGCGGCGCCAGTCCGATGAGAGCTTTGCCGTGCCCTGGCTGGAAAATACTTTCCTGCCGGGACGCTCGGCGCCCGGCGTGCGGCGCGAACAGATCATTCACTATCGCGTGCTCATGGAGCCGATCGGCACGAATGTTTTTTTTCTGGCGCCGTGGGCGCACACCGTGAGCGGACCATACCGCCTGCTGGCCGCCGACACGGGCGGCGCTGTTTATGACTTCGACACGCAGCGCGCCATCAGCCGCTATGAAGCCGACTCGGACATCTCGCAGCCGTCGCCAAACGAACTGCGCGGGGCGAGTCAGGATTACCCGTTGCGCATTTCTGCGAACTTCCTGCGGTTGCCGGTGATGGACCCGCGAGTGGCGCAACTGGCACAGCAGGTGTCGGCTTCGGCGAAGACTCCATACGACAAGGCCGCTGCGATCGAAAATTATTTAAAGACCAAGTTCGGCTACACGCTGCAGCTTCCACGAACCGAGGTCAGGGATCCGATCGCAAATTTCCTGTTCGAGCGAAAACAAGGGCACTGCGAATACTTCGCATCGTCAATGGCGGTGATGCTGCGCGCCATTGGCATCCCATCGCGCGTAGTCAACGGTTTCCGCAGCGACGAGTTCAACGACGTAACCGGCAACTATGTGGTTCGCGCCAAGGACGCTCACGCCTGGGTGGAGGCCTACTTCCCGGGATATGGGTGGCAGACCTTCGATCCTACTCCTGCTGGAGGCACAGCCACGCCGCAGGGCTGGGCCCGCGTCGCGCTTTACGTCGATGCGATGTCTTCTTTCTGGCGCGATTGGATCGTAAGCTACGACACCGCGCATCAATTCGCGTTGGGTCAGACAGCGGTAAGCGGCACCCGCGGGCTCTGGGAAAACTCGCGACTATGGGCACAGCGGCACTACGAATCCATGCTGCGCTGGGCCGAGCGCAGCCAGGATCGGGTCGCACGCGCGCCGCGGTTGTGGACGGTGGTTTGCGTCACGGTCGGAATCGTACTTTTCACACTCGCGAACCTCAGCCGCATTTTGCGATTGCTTCATGAGCGCTGGATTACGGCGCATCCGGAGCGCGCTCCGGAGCAGGTCGCGACGATCTGGTATGGACGCATGGCTCGGACTCTGGCGAAGCGCGGGGTGAGAAGGCCTCCGGCGGAGACTCCGCAAGAGTTCGTCCGAAGGATTGGAGATCAGCGGCTGCGTGAGCCAGTGGCACGATTTACGCAAGTCTACGAGTCGGTGCGGTTTGGCAATGTCGCGGATGATGCCCAGCGATTGGCAGAACTTTATGAGGAAGTGGAACTGGCGGCGACGAAGGCTGCCCGGGGTTGATAGCCCATCCTCAGTGGCAAGACGGTCGTGAGTTGTGCGCTCACCACCCCGGACGAATGCGCCCGGGTCTGGTTCGCTAAAATCGCCAGAACGCTCCGCCGCCCACGAAGAAGTTGTGCATACGCGATTTGCCGGTCTGCGCCAGGGGCAAATCAGGCTCACCCGACCAGAAGTCCCGCACCTCGCCGCGCATGCTCAGCTTTTTCCAGACTTTCACGTCGAGTCCGAGTCCGGCCTGCAGCGCGAAGTCGCTCTTTGACTTGCCCGGGTTGGTGCCGCCATAGACGAGAGTGCTGCTCTCGCTGAAGTGGCCAAATCCGGCGCCCAGGCTCACCCAGGGGGAAACAGCGGTCGTGGGAAAAACATTGACCCGCGCCGACGGCGTCACGAAATAGGATTGAAGGTCGGTGGGAACTACGGCGTGTCCGTACTCGCCCGCGTTGAGATCGATATCGCGGTTGTACACAAAGGGGAGTTCGGCAGAAACAGAGTAGATTGGAGTTACGATGAAACGCCGCGCGTACTCGCCCTCGAAACTGAGTCCCTTGCCGAAGTGGATGATGGGGTCGAAGTAGGAGGCGTTCTGAATGCCTTGATCGCTGATGAAGGTGCGGCCGATGACTCCGCCGATTTCATTTCTCTCATCTTGTGCCAACGCCGATGCCGCGAAAATGGTTGTTACCAACAAGACCACAATCCAAAATCGTTTGGCAGACATTTCCCCTCCTGCGAGGTGGTTCATAAGCTGTTAAGGCGGTAAGACATAGCCTAGCACGACAGAACCCGTTTTAAATCCACAAGTACTTCTTTTCTAATTTGCCGGACTCTCTTGGGCGGAGGGCGAAGGCGCCGCGACAATACGAAACGGCTAAGCTGCAGATGTTAAAATGAAAAGATTGCATGCCAGTCAAGACTCTCACCGTTAGCGGTTCCGACCCTAAGAACAGACATTCAGCGGACGGTCGCCAAAGTCAGCCCCCGGTGAAGGTGGGTTTTGTCAGCCTGGGCTGCCCCAAGAATCTCGTCGACAGCGAAGTGATGATGGGCCTGCTGGCGCGATCCGGCGCCGAACTGACGCGGCGCGCCGAAGATGCGGAAGTTATCGTCGTCAACACCTGCTCGTTCATCGAAAGTGCGCAGCAGGAGTCGGTGAACACGATTCTGGAAATGGCCGAGATGAAGAGCGGCGGTAAGGCGAAGAAGTTGGTGGTAGCCGGATGCCTGGTGGAGCGCTTTCGCGATCAGATTCGCAAAGATATTCCAGAAGTTGACGCCGTGGTAGGCACCGGTGAGCTCGAAAATATCTTGTCTGCGACTGGCGTTGCGCGTCCTGCCGAGCCGGGCAATTCTCCGTTCGTGATTCTGCAGTCGCGGCCGGAGGGCGATGCCCGCGAGGCGCAAGGGCGCTTTTCGCGCGAGGCGTGGTCTGGCCAGGCATGGAACGGCGCCATCGGCGATCTGCCGAACTATCTCTACGACGACGAGACCCCGCGGATTCTGGCGACGCCGCCCCACATGGCCTACATCAAGATCGCCGAGGGCTGCGATCATCCCTGTACTTTTTGCATTATTCCGCAGCTGCGGGGAAAGTTCCGGTCTCGACGGTTTGAATCAGTCATCGCTGAGGCCGAGCGGCTGGTGCAGTCCGGCGTTCGCGAAATTACCCTCATCGGCCAGGACACGACGTGCTATGGAGAAGATTTCGGCCTTAAAGACGGTCTGGCGCTGCTGCTCGAAAAGCTGGCTACGATTGAAGAGCTGCGCTGGGTTCGCTTCCTTTACGCGTACCCAAACAAAATCACCGGCAAGCTGCTGGAGACCATCGCCTCGCAGGAAAAAATCTGCTCCTACATGGATGTGCCTCTGCAGCACGCCTCGGCTTCCGTGCTCAAGCGCATGAAACGGGGCGGCGGCGCGGATGTGTTTTTGCGCTCGATCAGCAAGATGCGGCGCATGGTGCCGGATCTGACATTGCGCACGTCGTTTATTGTCGGCTTCCCGGGGGAAACCGAGCAGGAGTTTGAAGAGCTCTGCGATTTCGTACGCGAGGCTCAGTTCGACTGGATGGGCGCGTTCGCTTACTCCGACCAGGAAGGCGCGGGCGCTTTTACGCAGGCGAAAAAGCTGTCGCCTCGCGAGATTGAGCAGCGTCGCAAGCACCTGATGGGGATTCAACGACAGATCAGCAAGAAAAAGAAGAGAGCGCTGGTCGGGCGGGAGTTCGATCTGCTGCTCGAAGGCGGGTCCGAAGAAAGCGAACTGCTGCTCGAAGGCCGTACGGCCATGCATGCACCGGAAATTGATGGCAAAGTTTTCGTCAATGACTTTCCGGAAGATGCCGTGCCCGAGCCGGGCCGCTTCTACACCTGCCAGATCACAGAGTCGCACGACTACGATCTTGTGGCCAGAATCGTTTAAAACCTGCCCTGTGCCCGCTGCCCTCAGCCAACAACAAGCTTAAAACCGATGTCATCTTTAAAAGTGCTGTCATTCCGAACCGGGCGCCAAGCCCGGTGAGGAACCTGCTTTCCCTGAAGGTGTAGACAAAGCTCGTATCGCTGCCTCATAGGGAGCGCCGCACGTAATTTTCAACGAATATTTCAATTCTGCAATCGCGAGGCGTTCCTTCTACAATCAAAGCCATGCCGCGCAAGCGCTCTGTAAAACTCCGCTGCCCCGTCTGCAAGAAAGCCGTCAGCAGCAACACCGCGGACTTCCCTTTTTGCAGCGAGCGCTGCCGTACGATCGACCTGGGCAAGTGGGCCAGTGGTGGCTATGTGATCTCGTCTCCCGTAACGGACGCGGAAGAGTTTTTCCAGGAACCTTCACCCGACGACGCGGAGAAACGATAGTGACGGAAAGCGCAGCGGCTACGCCGAGTCGTGCTGGGTGGGCGATGCTGGTTGCAACGTTCTTCGGCGTGGGTCGCTTGCGGCCGGGACCGGGAACCTGGGGATCTGCTGCCACCGTGCTCCTCTGGGCGTCGCTCGCACACGTTTTAGCGCCAAACTTACGCGCTGCGGTCGCAGCTTCACTGGCCTTATGTGTAGTTTTGATCGGTATCCCCGCCGCAACGCAGGTTGCCCGAGCGTCTGGATCGAAAGATCCACAGTTTGTCGTTATCGACGAAGTTGCCGGGCAACTGATCGCGCTCATTGCCGTGCCGCTCGCGTGGCAAACTTTTCTGGCGGGTTTTATACTTTTTCGTGTCTTCGATATTTTGAAGCCACCGCCGGTGCGACAGCTGGAGCGGCTGCCGGAAGGGACAGGCATTGTGCTGGACGATGTAGCCGCCGGAATTTATGCGCTGGTGGTCATGCAACTTCTGCTGCACTCTGGTCTACTAAAATAGTAGCGAGTACCGAGTAACGAGTACTGAGAAAAACCCTCGACTCCCGTTACTTTGTACTCGCAACTCGGTACTTCTTCATGGGATTTTCCGATCGTATTCTTGGCAAGAAAAACGTAAACGGGACGCCGCGCATTGAGGCCGTCGCTCCGGAGGCGGCGCTGGCTGGCGGAGAGATTCGCATCACCGGCTCGGGGCTTCGGCCGCAGGAGATGCAGCGGCCCAAGGTACGTTTCGGTGAAGTAGAAGGATCGCTGGTAGTCAGTTCCAATGCGTTTCTGGTCACGCGCGTTCCTGAAGGAGCTACGTCTGGTCCAGTCGTTGTGGCCACCGATGGTCATGTGAGCAACGCCCAAAACGTCAAAGTGGCCGTGCCTATCGCGGAAAACCTTCATCCCGTCACCAATCCCGCGCTCGATTCTGAGGGAAACATCTACGTCACGTTCTCAGGTTCGCGCGGCCAGAAGGTCCCGGTCGCGATTTTCAAGATCGACACGAACTACGCCGTGAAGCCGTTTGTGCCCGAGATGATGAATGCGACCTCGATCGCATTCGACCGCCAGGGACAGATGTACGTCTCCTCGCGCTTCGATGGCGCCGTTTACCGCGTAGCTCCCAATGGCACGATGACGACCTACGCTGAAGGCATGGGCGTGGCGACTGGAATCGCCTTTGACCGCGAGCAGAATCTCTATGTCGGAGACCGCAGCGGAACAATTTTCAAGATCGGGCGCGACCAGCAGGTCTTCGTCTTTGCCACGCTCGAGCCGAGCGTTTCGGCCTATCATCTGGCGTTCAGTCCAGATGGGCATTTATTTGTCAGCGGGCCTACAACCTCCAGTTTTGATCGCGTCTACCGCATCGATCCGCATGGGACGGTCCACACGTTCTACAAAGGACTGGGCCGCCCACAGGGACTGGCTTTCGATGTCGACGGCAATCTTTATATAGCCGCGTCCATGGCGGGAAAACGCGGCATTGTGAAGATCACCCGAGATGGGAACGCGAGCCTCGAGGTCGCCGGACAAGGCCTCGTGGGACTGGCTTTCGGCCCTGCACGCTCGGCCATTCTCGCCACCACCAACGCCGTGCACCACCTCGCGTGGAATGTACAGGGCCTGCCACTTCTGCCCGAGTAAGTCGCTAGCCTTCGCCGAACCGGATGTACCCGAGCTTTTGTTTCCCATTCTCATTTACGACAATCACGAACGGCGCCAGCATGACGCCGATATCGGTCAAATAACTGTCTTCCTCGCTCGGCATGATGGTGATCGGAATCCAGGCGACGAAATTGTTGTCGCTGATCTCAGCAGGAATCGGATCGTCCGTGCTCTCATGCTGGCGAAGATCGGCGATACCACTCGAATTGGAGCCGATTTCGTAATCGGCGAGGGGCGGGGGTGAGGCCAAATCGAAGCCCTCTGCGATGGCTGCACAATCCCTTTGAACCCGCTCCCGTAAAGTTTCGGCCGTCCATTTCGGCTGCAGCCAACTGGCCAGGAGAGCGCGCGCCCCATCGTAGTCCCCCTGCACAATCGCGACTGCAAAGCGATCGGCCAAAGTGTCAGCCTTCATCGCTATCGCTGGCGGCGAGAACTGGCCCGACGCCAGAGCCAGCATTTTTGCCTGCAGCACGTTCTTACAGAGCGTTGCTGCCGCCGCACCCATGCGTGCCTGATGAGCGCGGCGAAGAAGTTTTGCCTCCTGCCGCGGCAAGGAGGCAAGGCCGGCGTCGAGTTCCGCCCAAGTCTGGCGCAGCTGATCGATCATCGGTTGCAGTTCGGTGAACGATTTTCCGCCGGAGGAAGCGTCTGCCATTTTTTCCAGTTTTAGAGCGGTGTCAGAAAGCAATATCTCTGGGTCCATTGCTGTAGCCTGTACCTTTCTATCCGGCAACGGGCATTCGTGCGCAGTGCGGACGAGAGCGACCGATGCGGTAGTTTAAACTGCTACGAGTGAACGCAGAGATTATCGCGATTGGTTCCGAGATGCTGACGCCCTACCGCATGGACACCAATTCGCTCTACCTCACCGATCAGCTCAACCAGCTTGGCGTCGACGTAATTTTCAAAAGCGTCGTGGGCGACAACCTGCGGCGATTGGTAGCGGCGGCGCAGCATGGATTGTTTCGCTCGGAGATTCTGATTTTCATCGGCGGCCTCGGCCCGACGGAAGACGACGTGACCCGCGAGGCAGTTGCGGAAGCCCTGGGCCTGACCCTGCATCGCGATGCCGAAATCGTGGCGCGCCTGGAGAAGCGCTTCGCGGAACGCGGCTGGAAGATGTCGCCGAACAATGCGAAGCAAGCGGACGTGATTGCGGGCGCGACGGTATTGCCCAATCCCAACGGCACGGCGCCCGGGCAATGGATCAACGGCCAGTTTGAGGGGCGCGAGCGAATCATCGTGCTGCTGCCCGGCCCGCCACATGAATTGAAGGCTCTGTTTGAGAGCGAAGTTCGAGAGCGGCTGCGCGCTAAGGTTCCACCGGCGTTTCTCGCCGTGCGCACGCTGAGAATTGCCATGCTGGGCGAGTCTGCCGTCGACGCGCGGGTCGCGCCGATCTATAGGCGCTATGAAGACGTGGAGACAACCATTCTCGCGGGTGCCGGCGAGATCGAGCTTCACTTCAAGAATCGCGCAGAAACGCAGGAAGCGGCACAGTCCCGTGTCGACGAAGTTGCTGGGCTGTGTGAAGACGAACTGGATGAGGCTGTCTATTCGCGCGACGGACAATCGCTGGAGCAGATCGTCGGTTACTGGCTGCAAATGCGCAACGCCACGCTGGCGACAGCGGAATCCTGCACCGGAGGCCTCCTGGCCGAGCGCATCACGTCGATCAGCGGGAGTTCCCGTTATTTTCGAGGCGGAGCCGTCGTGTATTCCAATGAATTGAAGACGGAGTTCGCGGGAGTTCCAGCTGAAATGATCGAACGGCACGGCGCAGTCAGCCGTGAAGTGGCTGCGGCTTTGGCCGAGGGCATCCGGTATCGCTGCGAGTCGACGCTGGGCGTGGGCATTACCGGTATAGCGGGGCCAAACGGCGGCACACCGGAAAAGCCGGTCGGCCTTGTCTTTCATGCGGTCGCGAGCGACAGCGGGACAGAAGTCGTGCAGCGCAATTTTCCCGGAGACCGCAAACGCATCCGCCGCTTCGCCTCGACCATGGCGCTCGATATGGTAAGGAAAAAGCTGATGTAGTCGTGAGCTCCGAGTCCTGAGTCCTGAGCATCTGGCCATCGGAGCGCAGCGACTCAGGACTCGGGACTCACGACTCGGGACTAACATGCGCCTCTTCATCGCACTCGATATCGACGACGGTATTCGCGAGCGCATTGCGCGCTTTGTCGAAGGTGTGCAACCGTTTGCCCCCGACGCGCGCTGGGTAAACCCTGAGTCGCTGCACCTCACGCTGAAATTCATCGGAGAGCAGCCGGAGAGCGAAGTCGACAAAATCAAACAGGTTCTAGCAGCGCTACGGCAGCCATCAACCGAAATTCTGTTTCAAGGCTACGGATTTTTTCCTACGGCGAAATCGGCGCGCGTGTTCTGGGTAGGAATCGAAGCGGGGCCGCAATTGCCGGCACTCGCCCACGAAATCGACGCGATGACAGCTACACTGGGAATTGCGAAGGAAGATCGAGCGTTCAGTCCGCACCTGACGCTGGCGCGCGGTGCCGGCGGTTCTGGTTCACCGCGCCACCATAAGCAAGACCGGCCGAACTGCGCGTTCGAACTCGTGCAAAAGAGGCTGTCCGCGCTTCCCACACCGGAGTTTGGTACCATGACGCCCCGCGAGTTCTTTCTGTACCGCAGCGAACTCTCGCCGAAAGGATCGAAGTACACGAAGCTGGCTCGGTTCGCCCTGCAGTGAGCGCGAACTGACGTCCGAGTTTCGCGAGGCGGACATTTTGTACACAAATATTTTCATCGCCGCAGGAAGCTATCTTCTGGGATCGATTCCCTTCGGCTATCTGCTCGTACGCATCTGTCGCGGCGAAGACGTGCGGCGGAGCGGCAGCGGCAACATCGGCGCGACCAATGTGTCGCGCACGTCGCCGGTTCTCGGCGTGGTTACTCTTGTCCTCGATGCGCTGAAAGGCGTCGCGGCGGTGATGCTGGCCATTATTTTTTATGACAATACCAACCGATCCTTATCCGTGATTGCGCTCATGTCTTTGGCGGCGCTCTGCGCCGTCGTGGGACACATGTTTCCCGTCTGGCTGAAGTTCCGCGGAGGAAAAGGCGTAGCCACGGGCCTTGGCTCGTTCGCAATGATCGCGCCGGTTGCTGTGCTGGCCTCTGCAGTCATCTTTCTTGTCGTCATTCTGATCTCCCGCTATGTATCGCTCGCATCGATTGTCTCCGTCGCTCTCTTTCCCTCGCTTGTGTGGACATTGCATCAGTATGGTCATAGTCTGGCTGCGCTGGTGTTCATGACGATCGCTTCCCTGCTGATCATATTCAAGCATCGCCAAAATATTCATCGGCTGCTCACCGGCACCGAAAACCGTTTTGGATCGAAACGCGCATGAGAATCGCAATCATCGGCGCGGGAGCGTGGGGCACGGGCATCTCGATCGTGCTCGGTCGAAAAGGCACGCACAGCGTGCGTTTGTGGGCGCACGAGGACGATGTGTGTTCCTCGATCCGCGAGCGAAGAATCAACCAGAGGTTCCTGCCCGACCGGCAAATTCCTCAATGCGTCGAGCCTACCAACGATCTCGCGGCCGCCCTCAGGGGCGCTGAGATCGTGGTCAGCGTCATGCCTTCACAGCACTGCCGCAGCTTATTCAGCCGCATGCGGGAACACGTCCCTCACGACGCCTTGATCGTCAGCGCGACCAAGGGATTGGAAGAGGACTCGCTCTTGCGGATGACGGAAGTGATCGAGCAGGTCTTGAGCCGCGACGGTGCAGCACCCGCGATCGGCGCCCTTAGCGGCCCCTCGTTCGCGCACGAGGTTGCGCGCGGTGATCCGACCGCAATCACCATTGCATCGCAGCATCCCGCTCTCATGCGCACCGTGCAGGATGAATTCAGCGGCGCCAGCCTTCGCATCTACACCAACAGCGACGTCATCGGTGTGGAACTGGGTGGCGCCCTCAAGAATATCGTCGCCATCGCCGCTGGAATTTGCGACGGCCTCGGCCTGGGTCACAACTCAGTGGCGGCTCTAATCACTCGGGGCCTCGCGGAGATGACGCGACTGGCTGTCGCCTGCGGCGGCCGCGCCGAAACCATGGCTGGACTGGCGGGGCTCGGCGATTTGGTGCTCACCTGCACGGGAGGTCTCTCGCGCAATCGCAGCGTTGGATTCGAACTCGGCCGCGGAGGGAAACTTCCCGAGATTATCGCCGGCATGCACGGCATGGTCGCTGAAGGTGTATTCACTACGACCGCCGCCGTGGGATTGGCAAGAGCACGCGGCATAGAGATGCCAATCACCGAGCAGATGCATGCCATCCTGCATGAAGACAAGCCGCCGCGTGACGCTATCCAGGAACTGATGACGCGCAGCGGAAAGAGCGAAGTCGGTGCGTAGTCATCATAGAATTCGGGGGCACGAAATGATCCGCAAACTTACATGCATCGTGGTGCTGTCGCTTCTTGCGACGTTGGCTTTCGGCCAGACTCGCAACATCGCCGAGCGCCTCGGCTACCCGCGCGACGCCAAGCTGCTCATCGTCCACGCCGACGATCTTGCGGTCGCGCACTCGGAAGACGCCGCCAGCTTCGACGCGCTGGATCGCGGCGCCGTCACATCGGCGAGCATTATGATTCCGTGCCCTTGGCTCACCGAGGTCGCGGATTATGCCAAGGCGCACCCTGACGCCGATCTCGGCCTTCACCTCACCCTCACCAGCGAATGGAAGACTTACCGCTGGGGCCCGGTGGAGTCGAAGGACAAGGTTCCCAGCCTGCTCGATCCCTCAGGCTATCTCTGGATCGAAGTCCAGCCCGCGATCGCCGCCCTGAAGGCGGACGAGGTCGAACGCGAAATTCGTGCCCAGATCGTTCATGCCAATGCTATGGGCATTCACCCGACTCATCTCGACAGCCACATGGGGACGCTTTTCGCGCGGCCGGACCTTTTCGCGGTCTACGTGAAGGTCGCGCGCGAGTACAAGTTGCCGTTTCTCGCTTTCCTCGGTCCGAACACTCCTCCAGCGCTCAAGTCCGTACTCTCCGACAAAGATGTACTGATCGATGGTATCGTCATGGCCGACCCCTCCGTTCACGCTGCCGACTGGAAGAACTTCTACCTCAACGCGATCCGCAGCTTAAAACCGGGCGTGACCGAATTCATCGTTCATCTCGGCCACGACGATGCAGAACTGCAGGCCGTCGCGGTCGACCACCCCGATTACGGCTCCGCCTGGCGCCAGCGCGACTATGACGCCGTCACCAGTCCCGAATTCAAGAAGGCGCTCGAGGAGAACCACATCATCCTCATCCACTGGAAAGACCTCGGGAAATTGTTGCAATAGCAAGCGAAAGATCGACTGCGAAAAAACTGATGCCTCGGCGCGCCCGTGTGCTCAAGCCCTTTATTTCCGAGCCCCGAAGCGCATCCGTCATCGCCTCTCTCTGGTACTTTGGTAACGCGTGTCGACCAGCGGCCCCCATTAAAATTTGATGGATACCTTCATCGTCGGGCGCCACTTCGCCCGCGGCATCTTGCGTTTCGGGGAAAGGCTACAGACTTGGCCTCCAGCACGCCGCATCACGCACGCATACCGATTCTCTATGTCATCCTCGGTGTGCTTCTGGTCATCAGCATCATCCCGATGTACTTTTACTCGACCCAAGTTGAGGCCATCAACCGGGACCGCCTGAAGACCAACGAGATGCTGTTGCAGAACACGGTGACGCGCTCGCTCGCGGACGATCTGGCGCAGCACGAGCGCTCGCAGCGCATGATGCTGGCGAACCTGTCGTCGGCGATCCAGATCGCCAGTGGTGGCGACATCAGCGAAAAAAACATTAATTCTCCCGAACTCCGCGCATTACTCGAGAACTTCGTTTCCTCATCCGACGACGTCGCTTACGTCACTGTGCTCAGCTCCGAGGCTAAAGGCATCTCTGCGCCACCAATCGCCCCAGATGCCTTCCTGAATCGCGAACTTGAGCGAGCTTACTCCGCGGCTCGTGATGGCCGCGTCTACAACGGACAGGCTCTCGTCGTAGGCGAAGGCAAAACTCAACGCACCGTCTTCGTGGTCAGCACGCCTGTGAAATACGGCGATCGCTTTCTCGGGATGATCGCGTCAGTCGTCGATCTGCAATTCCTGATCCGGCGCCTGCAAGAAGTCAGCGGAGGCGGACTCACTCCCTACGTAGTCGATGCGCAGGGCCGCCTGGTCGCGGCCGCCACGCCGGAATTTGCCACCGGCCAGGACATGAAGAAGCTCGACATCGTCCGCAATTTCGTCGACAGCGGCAAGAATGCGCAATTGGCGGCTACCAACGAGTTCAGCGTCGACTCAGGCAGCGAGCGCGTGGAAATGCTCGGCACTTACAGCCCGGTCACATCGCTCGATTGGGCCGTGGTGGTGCAGAAGCCGCAGCGCGAAGCTTACCGCGGCGTTTTTGAAATGCAGCGCACCGCGCGCCTGCTCGCAATTCTCGCTGTGCTGCTCAGCGTGGGCGTCAGCATATTCGCCGCGCGCCGTATCACCAATCCCTTATCGATCCTGACCCAAACCAGCCGCGCGCTCGCTCGCGGCGACTTCAAGCAACGCGTGCATCTCTGGAGCCGCACCGAGATCGGCGAACTCGCTCAGACCTTCAACACAATGTCAGAAGAACTCGAACGCTTCGTTGAAGACCTCAAGCGCGCTGCCGACGAGAACAAGGCGCTGTTCATGGGCTCGATTCAGATGCTTGCCGGCGCCGTCGACGAAAAAGATCCCTACACGCGCGGCCACTCTGACCGCGTAACGCGGTATTCGCTGCTGATCGCGAAAGAGATGAAGCTCGATCAGCACTTCCTGGAGACGCTTCAGATTTCCGCCCAATTACATGATGTGGGCAAGATCGGCATCGAAGATCACATCCTGAAAAAACCTGGAGCGCTAACGGCTGAAGAGTTTGAAGTCATGAAGACGCACACCACGAAGGGCGCGAATATTCTGCGCCCAGTGACGCAGCTGGCCGAGATGCTGCCCGGCATTGAACTGCACCACGAAGCGCTCGACGGCCGCGGATATCCGTACGGCCTGCAGGGCGATCAGATTCCGCTGCTGGCGCGCGTTATTGCCGTCGCCGACACTTTCGACGCGCTCACTACGAATCGCCCGTATCAGAAAGAGCACACGCCCGATCAGGCGCTGCAGATTATCCAAAATCTCGCCGGTAAGCGCCTCGACCCGGACGCCGTGAAAGCCTTGCTTGCCGTTTACGGACGCGGCGACATCAAGATTCAGCGCTTCACGATCAAGCGCCCTGTCGCACAACCTGTGTCTACGCCAGCTCCTGCTATTGTCTCCGAACCTGCTCCGGCAGCCGCCGCAGTTGCGCTCGCCGCCGAAACTACCGCTCTCGAACGAACCCGCGTCTAGGATTCTTCGGAAAAACAATTCTGCGCGATCAACCGTGGAAGAGCGGCCCTTCAGGACCGCGTAAAGTCCACCCAGAAAAGAATTTGGGCTTTAGCCCGTCACAACGACGCCACACGCCGCTGCACCGTCAGAAAATACAACGCGACAACAACCAACAGAAATCCGTTCACGCCCAGCACAATCGGCGCCGTATACCTCGGCACCAGCCAACTCGAAAGCAAATTCCCCATCGGCATGCCGCCGCGGAAGGCGAAGTTGTACACGCTCATCACGCGGCCCCGCATTTCGTTGGTCACGATCAGCTGCACCAGCGAAATCACTGTGGCAAATACCGCCATCATCGACGCCCCCACCAGCACGAGCATGGCATAACTCAGCGGCAGCTTCTTCGACAGGGAAAAAACTGAAATCGCCGCGCCCAGGCAAATCAGCATGCTCAATGCGAAGCGGCCTTTCTTTTTCATGTTTCCGGCTCCCGCCATTGCCAGCGAACCGATTATTGATCCGATCCCCATCAGCGAAAGCATATTGCCGTAGGTTTCCGCGCCGCGATTAAAAATATCTTTCACGAACACCGGAATATAGGTCCGCGTCGGCATGCTGAGAAAAGTCATGCTAAAAGCCAGCGCGATGATCCCGACCATCGCGCCCTGATGCCAGATAAAGCGGAATCCCTGCAGGAAGCTCCTGAACATGGACTCCGCAGATTTCTCCGGCAGGAAGCGCGCCGAAATCATCGAAAGCGAAATAATTGGAGCCAGAAACGAAACCGCATTCAGCCCGAAACACCATTTTTCCCCGAGATGTGCCAGCGTGATCCCCGCCAGCGCGGGACCCACCGTCACCGCCAGGTTGAACTGGATCGAATTCAGCGCAATTGCGTTTGGCATATCGTCGCGGTCGACTAAAGTCGGGATCAGGGCTGAGTACGCCGGGCCGCCGAAGGCCTGCGCCAGTCCCGAGACGAACGACAGGCACAGGATCTCCCAGACGTGGACTAGCCCGGTCGCGACAAGCAGTGTCAGGATCGCCGCGCTGGCCATCTGGATGTACTGCGACACAAGCAGGATTTTTCGCCGCTCGACCCGGTCAGCTACCACACCGCCAACCAGGGTGAAGAGAAAAATCGGCAGGCCGCCCAAAAACTGGTCCAGCCCCAGCAGAAATGACGAATGACTCAGCCGGTAGATCAGCCAGCCCTGCGCAACAATCTGCATCCAAGTGCCGATGCTGGAAGTGCAGGCTCCAATCCACATCAGGCGGAAGTCGCGATATTGAAAAGCCTTGAAGAGTTTTCCCAGTCTCGAGCTCTGCATCGGCGGCGTTGGTATGGATGGGGCGTTCACGGCGTCGCCGTCTATCTTCGCATGGAAGTGCTTTTCGTCGCCTCAACGCTGGCAGAGGCCCACAGGAAACCCGGAAACCGTTCCACCATTCGATTCCCAGAATATTTTGCTGGCTCAAGACAAAATGGCTGACTCGACGCTGTGATCCGAATCACTGTCGCATTCTGCACTCGCCGCTAAGATCAGAACGGGATGAGCAGGAAGCTCAGGGCTGGAGTCCTAGGTTACGGGCGCATGGGGCGCGGCTTTGTTGCCGCGATGCAGGCCAGCGATCTGTGGGATGTGGTCGCGATCTACGATATCTGCAACGAAACCCGCCAACTGGCTCGCAAGCAGGTTCCTCACGCGGTGGTTTACAACAACCCCGAGGCAATTTTCGCTGACCCGTCGATTGCCGCAGTCGGCTTGTTTACTCTGGCGGACGCGCGGCCACAGCAAATTCAGCAGGCCCTCAAACATCACAAACATGTCCTGGCAGAAAAACCCCTCGGGGCCGATGTTGCCACAGAGTGGCAACTCGTCCGCGAGATCGAGGCCAGCGACCGCTTCGTTGCGGTGAACTTGTTCAACCGCAACGCCTGGTATCACAAGCAAATCCAGCAGTTCATCCGCGAAGGGGAAATCGGCGATTTGGCCGTAATCCGCGTGTGTCACATGACGCCCGGACACATGCCGCTCGAAGGCCACGCTCCGGAGGGCCCTCCCTTCCACGACTGCGGCATGCACTACGTTGACGTAGCCCGCTGGTACGCCCAGAGCGAATACAAGACCTGGCACGCCCAGGGCATCCGCATGTGGAACTACGAAGACCCCTGGTGGGTACAAGCGCACGGCACCTTCGAAAACGGCGTAGTCTTCGACATTACCCAGGGATTTGTCTACGGCCATCTGGCAAAACAGCAGCCCCACAACTGCTACGTCGATGCCATCGGCACCAAAGGCGTCGCACGCATGCATCACGACTTTACCGAGGCCACGGTCGAACTCTTCGGAATCCACAACACGCTGTACAAGACAGCTCCTTTCAACGACAAGAAACTCGACGTGATGGTCGATGTCTTCGGGCGCTCCATCCTGGCTGGAAAAAACCTTGGCTTCCCCGAGGCCCGCGACAGCGTAATCGCCTCCGAGATCAGTTGGGCAATGCTCCAAGACGCCATCGCCAACCAACCTCCAGTGCGTGGCACTCCGGAGCAGATGAAGCAGATTCTCGAACACCGCCGCAAGCTGGTGAACGGCTACGGCCTTCCGGTGAAATCAGCAGATCCAGTGACGACGCCCGCCGTTACGCACGTCGACCTTCGATAGCGCCCAAATATGAAGTTCGGAGTCACCCGTTCGATGGCGTCATCCCGAGCGTAGCCGTATTTCAGGCGGAGCGAGGGGTGCCCCGCTCATCCGGCCCAACGCGTCAGCCAAACTGCCGAGCCCGTATAATCAACTGTCGTCTTTTTATGATCCAGACCCTTTTCGGCAGCCTAGAAGAAGAAAAAAAGCCAGGCCTATTCGACCGCATGAAGCAGGCGGTCACGCGCACGCGCGAAAACCTTGCCGAGCGCATCGACGACATCGTCTCCATCGGCAAGGAGATCGACCGCAACACGCTCGACGACCTCGAAGCCACTCTGATCAGCGCCGACCTCGGCACGACCACGACACAGGAAGTACTAGCGAAACTCCGCGAAAAAGCCGACCGCAAGCAGATCGGAAACGTGCAGGAACTCAAGCGCCTGCTCAAGGAAGAGTTGCTGACGATTCTGAATGCAACCAGTCATCGTCCAGTGCAGCGCGTCGATGGAACTCCGGAAGTAATTTTGGTCGTCGGAGTCAACGGGACCGGCAAGACCACGAGCATCGGCAAGCTCTCGCAGGTCTTCCGCTCGCAGGGGAAAAATGTCCTGCTGTGCGCCGCCGACACATTCCGTGCAGCCGCCATCGAGCAACTCGAAATCTGGGGGCAGCGCACCGGCACCGAAGTGATCAAGACCAAGCCCGGAGGCGATCCTGCAGCAGTGTTGTTCGACGCTCTTCAGGCTGCAGTCGCGCGCAAGACCGACTACGTAATCGTCGACACCGCCGGGCGCCTGCACACAAAAACCAGCCTGATGGCCGAACTTGAAAAGATGCGCCGCACTGCCCAGCGCATCATCGCAGGCGCCCCACACGAAACCCTGCTAGTCATGGACGCCACGACCGGACAGAACGGCCTGCAGCAAGCGCGCCTGTTCACCCAGTCAGCGGGAGTAACGGGGATTGTCCTCACCAAGCTCGACGGCACCGCGAAGGGCGGCGTGGTGGTTGCGATCTCGCGCGAATTGGGATTGCCTGTTCGGTTTGTCGGCGTCGGCGAAAAAGCCGGCGACCTGCTGCCCTTCGATCCCAAAGAATTTGTTGATTCACTGTTCGAATAGGTGGAAGAGCGGCGCTTCAGCGCCGCGTTAAAGCGAGCAATTTCAACGGGGCTTCAGCCCCTGAGGAGCGCATGCCAGACAGAAAAGAGCGTTCGCGATTGCACCGGCTGCTCGATTTTTTCAAGCGTCTCCTGGGCAAGAAGCCTGAGCACCCGGGCGATCCGCATGCGTACGTCACCGCCCCCGTACGTCGCGGCCCGAAGGGACGCAGCGGAGCCGCCGTGGCCGAGATTGAAGATGACTCGTTTGAAAGTTTCCCTCCGCGACGGTCCTAGCTCCCAAGAGCGACGATGCTCAAGAACGACGAGCCCGCAAACAACCGAGACGAGCAACTCCTCCGCCGCGCGCTCGAACTCGCCCGTCAGTCCGTGGGTCTGGCATCGCCCAATCCCTACGTCGGGGCAGTAATCGCCGACGCTCACGGCAACATAGTCGGCACCGGAACCTACACCTACGCTGGCGTGAAGCACGCCGAGGTCCTAGCCCTTGGGGCGGCCGGTGACAAAGCGCGCGGCGGAACGCTTTACATCAACCTCGAGCCGCACGCTCACCAAGGCCGCACGGCGCCGTGTACAGATGCCCTCATCGCAGCAGGAATTCGCCGCGTAGTCGCCTCCATGCCCGATCCCAATCCCAAAGTCAGCGGACGCGGATTCGATCAACTGCGCGCCGCAGGCGTGCAAGTCGACGTGGGATTGCTCGACGAAGAAGCGCGTCAGGTCAACGAAGCGTTCGCGCGCTACATCCGAAGCAACGTTCCCTTAGTAACGCTCAAGGCCGCCATGACGCTCGACGGCAAGATCGCTCCTCCACCGGCGGAAGACTTGTCACGCGATGTCATCGTTCCTACCGGTGGCTGGATCACCAGCGAAGTGGCGCGCGCGCACGTGCAGGAACTCCGCCATCAGCACGACGCGCTTCTGGTCGGCGTGGGCACGGTCTTAACCGACAATCCCCTGCTCACCGATCGCAGCGGACGGGCGCGCCGCCGCCCTTTGTTGCGCGTGATTCTAGATTCGCGCCTGCGCCTGCCGCTCGACTCCCGGCTGGCAAAAAGTGCCGCCGAGCGTCAGAACGATGTATTGCTCTTCTGTTCGAAGGCCGACGAAAAGAAAAAAGCGCAACTCGAAGAACTAGGCATTCGCGTCGAGATCCTGCCTGCCGCTGAGCCTGACGGACGTCCATCGATGTCGGCGATTCTCGCGCGGCTGGGCCAGTTGGAAATCACATCGGTGATGATCGAAGGTGGAGCGGCGGTCAATTGGGCCGCTCTCGCCGCAGGCGTAGTCGACAAGGTTTTTCTCTACTATGCTCCGAAGATTCTTGCTGGCACCGGATCAATACCTTTCGCGGCGGGGGCTGGGTTTCGTCACATGGCTCAGGCCGCACAGGTCAAACGAATTCAACTGCACCGCTTTGGGGAAGACTTCGCGGTGGAAGGGTACGTGCGCGATCCATATGGCAATTAGTTCACCACGGAGGCACCGAGGACGGAGAGAACATTTTTTGAAGATTTCTCCGCGCCTCTGTGGCTCCGTGGTGAATTATGATGTTTCTTCGCAGAGGTTCTCATGTTCACTGGCATCATTGAAGAAGTCGGAAGCGTCGCCCGCATCGAGCAGCGCGGTGAAAACCGTCGCATTACCATCACAGCAAAGCAGACACCGAAGGAACTGGGCACTGGCAACAGCGTCTCGGTCAGTGGCGTCTGCCTCACCGCGCTGGACATCACGCCCGGTTCGTTCTGTGCCGATCTCGCGCCCGAAACCTGGACGCGCACATCGCTCTCGCGCATTCACGAAGGTGCGCTGGTCAATCTCGAACTGCCGATGAAGGCCGACGGCCGCTTCGGCGGACACATCGTGCAGGGCCACGTCGATGGAGTCGGAAAGCTCATTGCCTTCGACCGCATCAAAGATTCCGAAAACTGGTGGCTGGAACTCGAACTGCCCGAAGACGTCGCAAAATACACCGTCTTTAAAGGCTCGCTGTCGATCGAAGGGATCAGTCTTACGGTTGCCAAGCTGACTCAGAATCGCTGCTCGGTCGCCATCATTCCGCATACCGTCGAAATGACCAATCTTCACTCGCTGAAGCCCGGCGATCCGGTGAATCTTGAAGCCGATCTGATCGCAAAATACGTGGAGAAGATGATGAAGAGCGAGTCGGCAGAACACTCCTTCACGATTGACGAACTGGTGCAGGAAGGTTTTTAGTTGCTGGTGCCTGATCCGTTTTCAGTCAGTTTTCGTTTCTGACCACGACTCCGCCTTTCATTACGAACTTTACGTGCTGCAGCAACGTGATGTCTGTGAGCGGATCGCCGTCTACCGCGATGAGATCGGCATAGTGGCCAGCTTCGAGAGTTCCAACTTTGTCCTTCCAATCGAGCAGTTCGGCCGCGTTGATGGTCGCGGCCTGGATCGCCTCTAATGGCTTTAAGCCACGCTTGGTTAAAGCTTCGATTTCCAGCGCGTTTTTTCCTTGGGTCTCCCCTTCGGCCGAATCGAAGCCCGCCGCAATTCTTACGCCGAGGCTCTTCGCGGTCTGAACTGCTTCCTTCACCCCATCAAGAAATGCGTCTACCCGCTTTTGCTGCTCGGGAGACATATCAGTCCGACGCTGGGCGATGCTGTGGTCGATCACGCCGACAGTCGGAATCAGAAAGACGCCTTTTTCCTTCATCATCTCCAGATCTTCGCGATTGGCGCCATGGCCGTGCTCGATCGAGTCCACACCGGCTATCAGCGCGTTCTTGATTCCCTCCGGAGTCGTGGCGTGCGCGGCCACTCTGCGCTTCTGCTTGTGCGCTTCGTCGACGATCACACGCATCTCGTCGACGGTCAGCGTGGGATTGTCCCAATCGGCATAGACCTTGATCCAGTCGGCGCCGTATCCGATCTGCTCGCGTACCGCGCGCCGCGCCTCTTCCACGCCGCTGATCATTTGTGCTCCAGTGGGAAACGAAGGTAGATCTGGCGACACGCCAAAGGGATTGTATTGCCCAACCCCCGCGATCGCGCGCGTCGAGACAAACATGCGCGGCCCTTCCGCGAGGCCTTGCTTGATGGCGTCGCGCAACGCCACGTCGGCGTAACCCGCACCTTCACTCTCCACGTCGCGGATGGTCGTGTATCCCGCCTGCAACGTGATGCGTGCGTTATAGGCTCCTTCAAGCGCACGGAAAGCCTGCGACTTCGTCGCGAGATTCAAGATGTAACCGTCAGCGCCTTCCGGAATCCGCGCCATGATATGCGTGTGGCAATCGATGAGTCCGGGTAAAAGCGTGGCGCCGCCAAGATCGATGACCTTCGCTGTTTTCGGGGCGTGAACTTGAATCTGCGATGCTGTGCCTACTTCTTTGATTTTGTCGCCTTCAATCCAAATAGCAGCATTAGCCGCGTAGGCTCCGGTGCGAACATCGAGAAGCTTTCCAGCCTTGAGGATGACCGTTGTTGGTGACTTGGCTACGGCGGTCGATTGCGCAAATGCCGCGAGAGAGCAGATGACCGTCGCAAAGAAAAGCAGGAATCGCAGTCTCATGGGCTGAAGCGTATCGCGCGCTGGGTTACCCGGCAAGGTGAATCAGTAGTCAGTGGCTAGTGGTCCGTGGCCAGCGGTCAGTGGGCAGTGGTCGGCGGGAAGTAGTCAGTGGTCAGGGGAAAAGACGATCGTCGGTCGAAATCAAAAGCAAAAGCCACGTGCAATCCCTCCGCGCTCTCTGCGGCACTTCTCCGCGCTCTCTGCGGTCAAAATCTCTTCTGTCTCAACCAGAACTAGCTCAAAGCCCGAATCAAACGAGGGCCCGAATAACTAGCCGCCGACCACCGGCCACTGCTCTTACGCTTCAACTTTTAATTCGTCGAGTTCCAGAAATTCCTGCACGATGGGTTGTTGGCATTTCTCCATATCGGGGTAAGTCCCGAAGAAAATAGCGCGGCCCTCATGCAAAAACATGACACGATCCGCAAGCTTCTTGGCCAGGCGCATATCGTGCGTGACCACAATGCTGGTCAAGTTGAGCTGAATCTTCAGCCGCTTGATTAAATCCCCAAGAAGTTGCGCCATCAACGGATCAACCATGGTCGTCGGCTCGTCATACAGCACGCACTCCGGACGCGCCGCCAGCGCCCGTGCAATCGCCACGGAGCGCTTCATTCCGGTCGATAAATCTGAAGGCAGCAGATCGCGCATTTCCTGCACGCCGACCATCTGCAGCAAACCGTCGACGATCTGGAAAATCTGCTCTTCGCTGAGGTCTCCGGTCTCGCGCAGAGGAAAAGCGATGTTCTCCCCAACCGTGAGCGAATCGAACAGCGCTCCGTTCTGAAAGACCATGGTGACTTTTTTTCGAATCAATTCGAGCTGCTCTTCGTTGTAGTCGGTGATGTCTTCACCGGCCACGATGACGCGGCCCGAGTCCGGCTTGAGGAATCCCATGATGTGATGCAGCGAAACTGATTTGCCCACGCCGCTTCGGCCAAGAATGCATACAGTTTCGGCCGGCATGACGTCGAAGCTGACGTGATCAAGCACCACGTTGTCCCCGAAGGCCTTGGAGACATCGCGGAATTCGATGTAGGGCGCGAGTTTTGCGTCTTCAGGCATTTCTGGTCCTGAGTACTTATCTCATAAATCGATCCGGGAAGGGTACGGCTTCCAGCCGTGCCGTTAAGGCCGCCAAATACGGGGGCTTTAGCCCCTGAGGGCAACTCGGACTGTCCCGTCGGTTCATTTATGAGATGGCTATGGCTTGTGCGTCGTGAGTCCTGAGCTTCGCGTTTACTTAGAAATCTAGTTTAACGTTTGCTGCTCAATTGCGCTGATTCGACGTCTTGCCGGGTATTCAGATTCTCAAACATGCGTGGCGAGAATCCGGCCGTCTCCAATTCCTCTTCGCCGATGACATTGATGGTCAAATGCTCGAACAAGGCATCGATCTTGTACCGGCACGCGCGAAGAGCTGACTCAGCTGCGTCAGCAAATTCGCGCCGATAGACCGCGCAGAGCGGCTGCCAGCCTCCGGACTGCACAAGGGTTACGATCGCATCCGACGCGCGTGCGCGAGTAATCAAGAACTGCAGCAGCGCGAGTGAGGCAAACGGCAGATCGACCGCCAACACCAAATTAAAATCACGCTGCGAGGCCCGCAGCGCCGCGTGAATTCCCCCCAGCGGTCCGCAGCCGAGAAAGACATCTTCGACGACAGCAGCAAAAGGAGAAAACTTCTCTGCGCTGCCCACAATGCGAACGTCATCGGTCACACTACGCGCGACATCGAGCACGCGAGCCAGCAGAGTGCGCCCGTCAAGGGCAACAAATGCCTTATCCGTCCCCATCCGGATACTCTTGCCCCCCGCAAGCACAAAGGCAGATACGTCTGGATTCGCCATAGGCACGCGCCGATGATACACGGGCTTGGTTGACTTCGTGCTCCGATCGAACTACGCTTTGCGGATGTTGCCGGACCTTCGGGTTGCGTCGCCATGCACTGCCAGCTGGGAGCAGATGACGGGAGATGACCGTGTCCGGCACTGCGCAGAGTGCAATCTGGATGTCTACAACTTCTCCGCGCTTACGCCGGCCGAAATCGAACAATTGCTCGCCGCCAGCAAAGGACAGCGCCTCTGCGGCCGCCTTTATCGACGCGCCGACGGTACGGTTCTAACTCGCGACTGCCCAGTCGGATTTCGCGCCCGCGTACGACGAGTGTCGAATCGAATTGGCGTAGCTCTCGCCGCAGCCATGAGCGTGACTTTCGCGTCTGCACAAAGTGCGCACCAGAATACGCCTTCGCTCGTGCAGATCGCGCCGGCGACGGCCCGCGCAGAGATTGTCGTGTATGACGCTAGCGGCGCAGTGATCCCTCGTACGAAGATCGAGATATGGTCATCGGCCAAACTGATTGCCGAAGGAGCCGCCGACGCGAGCGGCCGATTCACAGCGAATCTTGCGCCCGGGACTTACAACGTTACGGCGATTCCCTTTGTCGTAGGGTTCAAGACTGGTCATGCGCGTCTCAGCGTGTCAGATCAGCCAGTAACACTTCCGCTTACGCTTGAGGTTGGTGGCTCGATGATGATGGGATTTGTGGTCGACGTTACGGAGCACGCGGTAAGTCCCAACCTCTCCACCGTAACCAATTTCCTGCCAGAACCCGCGTCCCTAAAACCGACCCTGCCGCCACCAATATCCCAGAAATAGTTTTTCCACAGACAGCGTCCAGGGCCACCGAGACACGTAACCGCCGCGCCTTTGGCCATACCTAACCCACTGCATACAAGTCACTTACGGATCACGCGATTATGCGCCATTGCACGAAAGTAACCTATCCAAACGATCTACTTCGCGCGATGATGGGCCTGCGTCCGAGGTTGTGACCCGGAAGTTCTCATCATGCCGCAGAAAATCATGGATGTGCTTATGCTTGGGCGCTGCTCCCACGAGTTCTCCTGGCCGCGTCGTGGCTCCGATGGCGACTACTATCAGGTTTGCCTGCTGTGTGCAGCGGAATACAAGTACGACTGGTCGACCATGCGCCGAACCGAGCGCGTCGAGCGGGCGCCCGAGACTGGCATCCGGCGCAGCCACGCGCGCGAAAAACGGCCTTCGTGGGTACCCCGGGCGCGCCGCCTAAAGCTCGATATTCCTTTGCGTTACCGCGTCAACAAGACCAGCACCTGGCATGAAGGCATCATCGAAAACATCAGCCAGAGCGGAGTCCTATTCGCGGGACCGCAGCAGCTACCTGTGAATGCTCTCATCGAAATGGTCTTTGAGATGCCCGAGGAAATTTCCGGGCAGAAGAACAGCAACGTAGTCTGCCAGGGACGCGTGATGCGAACCAAGGATGCTCCGGAACAGGAAGACGAAAAAGTCGACCTGGCCGCATCGATTGTGGACTACAAGTTCATTCATTAGCCGGAACTAAGCCGCAACGCGCGAGGCGTGGCGCAGTTTGGATTTTTTGCGTGGCGTCATCCTGAGCGGAGCCGCTTTTCAGGCGTAGCGAAGGATCTCCCGCTTAGCCGGCCCAACGCGTCAGCCAAACTGCACCACTATCGACGCGCACGAGGCGTGGCGGCGTTTCGGCAACAGCTTTAAACTCCCCAAAACAACCTCATGGTGTGCCCTCACTGCGGTCACGAGAATGTTGAGGGGCGCAAGTATTGTCGTGGCTGCGCCAAGCCGCTTCATCCGGAAGAGGCCGCGCCGAAGCCTGCAGCACCGAAACTCGCCACGTCAAGGCTTGCCCAACCGAAATCTACGGCTCCCGTTTTCGTCAGCACACCAGCACCGGTCACTCCCACTGAGAGCTCAGTTCATGGCGCGGGTCATGGCTTCGACCCGGACTCTGGTCAGGGAACATTCATCCCCAGCGTTTCGATTCATCCTATGGCCACGGCCTGCCTGGCGCTGAGTTTCCTCGCGATGATTCTTCCGGTCGGGATCGCCGCTGTGGTAATGGGCCACGTATCGCGTGCTCAAATCGCGAAACACCGCGGACGCTATACCGGCGACTGGCTGGCGTTTGCCGGACTGGTAATCGGCTATCTGCAGCTTGCATTTGTTTCGCTGATTCTGTTCTCCGCTGGCTCCACGCTGAATCGAATGAGCATCGCGATTAACCGTGACGACGTAGCGCGCGAGGCGATCCTCGCGCAATTCAAGTTCTTCACGCCCAAACCGCACCTTGATGCCGCCAGGCAGCGCCAGGACGCCAAGAACGCGCTGCGCCTCATCGGCGCCAGCGAAAGCGAGCTTTTCTCCGGCCGGCCCGATAGGAAGTACTCCTGCGATTTTCCTTCGCTGGGATGGGACACGCGCGATAACGAACTCAACCTGACGATCGCCCGCTCGCACTACTCCATCAAGGTTGATGACTGCGGCGGAATCGACAGAGCGGCTTACTCTACAACTGCAATTCCCTGGGCTGATTCGAACCCCGCGAATGCGCCGTCTTTTTGTATCGATCAGACCGGACTGCTGCGCCGCTACCCGCCGGAGATGGTGAGCGATCTGAACCATGCTCTGTTGCATGACCACCTGCCGTGCCCGGAGTCGGGCGAGGTGGTCCAATGACTGAAACGCCCAACTTCACGACGGACTTCGCGGTTGAGAATCAGAACGATCGTCAGAACGACGATCAGCCGGCAAAGTCCGTGCGAACCATGGCTCGCGTAGCGCTCAGCCTGAGCTTTTTCGCCTTCATCATTCCGATAGGAGTGGCGGCGATTGTCGTCGCGCACATGGCGAAGCGGCGGCTCGAATGGGGCGATGGCCGAGAGATGGACGACGCCATGGTGCGGGCGGCGTCGTGGATTGCCTATATTCAGCTGGCCCTGGCCTTGTTCATCACGATTTTTTTCTGGAGCCTATTTCAAACCGCGATCGGGCTTGGGCGTGATCCCATGGTGCGGCAAGCCATGCATCCCGTCGACATCAATCGAACTCTCGACCCGGCCGGGGCGCGCGACGCGGAGCAAACGGCGCTCACACAGGTAAACCAGCTGATCGCCATCGAAGAACAATACCGGCGGCATCGCGAACATGGGGACTATGCATGCCGCATCGACCAGCTGATTTTCATGGGACCAGAGACCGCATCAGCCGCGCAAAAGCAGCAGTTCGGTATACAGCTCTATGAGTCACCGTATATGTTCCGTCTCAGCAACTGCAACCCGGTCAGCCGAGGTATGACTTCCGCGGCATTCGTGCTGACGGCGGTACCGCATCCGGTTCGGATGCCCGAGAAGTCTCTCATCTACTGCGCCGATCAAACGGGACTCGTGCGCGAAGTTCGCGGCGGCACGTCGCTCGATTGCCTGCAAAACGGCGAGCCGGCACAATAACGATTCAAAACTACCCGGCCAACGTTTTCCCCCTGCGTTATCCATCGCCAACGCTTGCCCCGTGCATCTACACTGTATTGAGATGGCGAGGGACGGTCATGGCTAGTGGCCATTTTGAAATTTCGAAGTCATCTCTATCGCGGGCGTCATCCCGAGCGCAGCCGCTTTTCAGGCGAAGCGAGGGATCTCCCTCACACAGGTCCGTGGGTATGGAGATCGCTCGCCCCCGCTGGAGAAGAGTCTGCTACGAAACCCAGATTTCGCCCGCAGGATGTGGGACAAAGTATGCTCCAGTCGCAACGCGACGGCATTCATTAGCCCGCCACGTGAGTGGCGGGGAAGGCTACCAGGTCGGGTCCCCAAGGAGTCGAGCGATGAAAAAATATTCCCTGTTGTCTTCTTCCATCGTGGTCGCAATCATTCTGAGTCTAGGCGTAGGCTGCGCAAAGAAGGCGGACGACGCCAAGGTCACCAGCGAAATCCAAACCCGCTTCAGCCAGGATTCCGGCCTGTCTTCGAAGCAACTGCAAGTTCAGGCCGAAAACGGCGTGGTCACACTCTCGGGCAATGTCGACAACGACGCGCAACGCGAAGCCGCCGGAAAGCAGGCTGCGTCGGTGTCAGGAGTAAAGACGGTCATCAACAATCTCCAAGTCGGCACGACAACCGCAAGTGCAGCACCGCCGCCGACAAACGCTTCGTCAGCGCCTGCGCCCGAGAAACCTGCGACCAAGCCTGTCGCGGAACCGTCGAAGCCGGCAGCCGGAAAGAAGTCCAGTAAGCATCACGCCAAGGCAAGCGACATTGCCGACAATCCTCCTGACAACAGCCAAATGGCGGACAACACTCCGCCGCCGCAACCAGCCGCTGACAATCCTCCAGCGCCGGCTCCGGATAACACGGCATCAGCCCCGCCTCCGCCGCCCGCGCCCAAGAAGCTGATCATCGATCAAGGAACGCAAATCACGGTGCGCCTCGTCGATGCCATCGACAGCGAGAAAAACCAGACTGGCGACACTTTCCGCGCGACGCTGAACGCTCCGTTGACTTCAGATGGGGAGGAGGCAGTCCCCGCGGGCGTGGAACTCACCGGGCATCTGGTGGAGGTGAAGAGTGCAGGAAAGTTCGCCGGGCAATCCGCGGTGGTGATGCAACTGGACAGCCTCTCTTCCGGCGGCAAAACTTACAACCTGCAAACCGACCAGTACAAGAAAGAAGGCAGCTCGCGCGGAAAGAACACCGCGGAGAAAGTCGGGGGCGGCGCGGTTCTGGGTGGAATCATTGGCGCAATTGCAGGTGGCGGCAAAGGGGCCGCGATTGGTGCGGCTGCTGGTGCCGGGGTGGGCGGCGGCGTACAGGCTGCCACCAAGAGCCAGCAAATCAAGTTCCCCTCGGAGACAGTACTGAATTTCACGCTGCAGGCGCCGATCACGGTCGTGCAGGCACCTCCGCCGGATGCGAACCGGCCCAAGCTGGACAACTCGCAATAGGCCGATGAAACAATTGCGCCGCGATATCAGGCGTGCGGAGAATTCTCCGCACGCGATTTTTTTGGCCTTCGAAGAGTCTTAGCGCTACCGATTACCCTCAAGCGATTCTGCGCATTCCGGGGCAGCCATTACAAAACAGTGCAGATCGCTGGAAGGCTGCATACCCCGCCCGTTGCCGCAAGGGATGCGACGCGCTGATTTTCCTTGCGCCTGAAAACAATTGCAGCTACAAAGTCCCAACGCTGATTTCGGACGCTCCCTGAACTCTTCAGTCCTTTCGGCAGTTCCACCGCGCCATTCCGGCTGCACTACCCAAAACCCATAGTCACAAGGAGGAGCCATGCTCCGCCAACGGCAGTCCCTTCCCCTTGCGCGGAAGGCAAGAAAACTTCTGCGCGCAGCAGCGATGGCAGTCGCCGCATCAGTGATCATGATCGCGGCTACCTCGCAGGCCCCAGCACAAGCAACAGATCCCGGCCCCCGCGGCGGTCCCGCAGGCGCTGGAGGTTTTTATCCCACGTTGAACGCGAACGAGCAGCAACTCTTCAATCAAGCCATGGGCGTGTTCATGGAGGTGGATTCTGTCTCGGGAACCATCGAAGCCGGTTCGGGCCTCGGACCTACCTTCAACGGCAACAGTTGCGCGATGTGCCATGCACAGCCGGCGACAGGAGGCAGCAGCCCGGGAATGAACAGTCCGCAGAACCCAGTGGCCAATCCACAAGTCGCGCTGGCCACGCTCGATGGCGCGATGAACACCGTGCCGTCATTCATCACAACCAACGGACCGGTGCGCGAGGCACGATTCGTTTCGACCAGCCCGACCAGCCTGCATGCCGCGCTGGATGGCGGCGTGCACGACCTGTACACGATTCAAGGCCGCACCGACGCTCCCGGATGCACGCTCGCGCAACCGAACTTCACCCAGGCGATCGCGCAAGGCAATGTGATCTACCGCATCCCGACGCCGACGTATGGCCTCGGGTTGGTAGAAAACACTCCAGACTCAACGCTGCTGGCAAACTTCAACGCCACTGCCAGTGCCAGAAAAAAGCTCGGCATCGGCGGCAGCTTCAATACCAGCGGAAACGATGGAAGCATCACGCGCTTCGGCTGGAAGGCGCAGAACAAGTCCCTGCTGATCTTCGCCGGCGAAGCCTACAACGTGGAACAGGGAGTCACCAACGAGGCATTCCCGAATGAACGCAACACAACGACGGGATGCCAGTTCAACACCACGCCCGAAGACTCCAGCCACATCCTGAACGGCACCAGCACCACGGGGACTCTCTCCGAGATGTCCGCCGATCTGGTGAACTTTGCCGCGTTCATGCGCCTGCTGGCACCGCCCACGTCGGCGCCGTCTACAACGTCCACCACCAACGGAGCCGCTCTGTTCAACCAGATCGGCTGCAATCTTTGCCATTCGACATCCCTGCAAACGGGTACATCGCCCTATACGGGCATGTCGAATGTCACCTATCAGCCCTACTCCGACTTTGCGCTGCACCACATGGGCGCGGGACTCGCCGACGGAATCCTTCAGGGAAACGCCGGTCCCGACCAGTTCCGCACGGCGCCTCTATGGGGGCTGGGACAACGGTTATTCTTCCTGCACGATGGACGAACGACCGATCTTGTGGCGGCAATCGCAGCTCACTCTTTCAGCTCATCGAAATCGTGCGCCGCATCCGCTTCCGCACAGGTTTTCTTCGTAGGCGCGAACAACAACAAGGTCTTCGAACCTGCGAGCGCTTCCAACTCGTGTAATTCGGAGGCCAATGCCGTGATTGACCGCTACAACAAACTGAACAGCTCCCAGCAGCAGGACTTATTGAACTTCCTGCGAAGTCTGTAGCAGTCGTTTGGAATGCGGGGCGGCAACGTCCCGCATTCCTGATTTCGGCAATCGCCGGCCGTTATCTCGTAGTCTGCGATTCTGACGGAACGGTTTCGGTGTTTGCGTTTCGGCTTTCCGAAAATGCGTGGGCGTGCTGAAGTGAATTTCCAGCCGCCGTGCTTTCTCCGCTTCAACAGGCCATCCGCAAGATAAAACAGACAGTTCAGACACTCCGACATTTCTTATCTGTTCTGACTTCGTAAATTTCTACGAATCCCGTGACGGGCGTAGCCAATCGGGTTAGAAAGGCTGCGCCACTGCAGCCTGACTCCTGCGCCCGCCGTCGGCCTGTTGCGGCGATTGCGTCACTACCGTCTGGGGCATCACCGAAAAATCAAATCAGTTAAAGGAGGAGCCATGCTCCGCGTGTGCATACCCCTTTCCCGTGCGGAAAGGGCAAGATGCAGTTCCCTCCATGTCCTTGCAGCAGCGTTGATTCTTGTACTTACGCTGTCAGTTGCTCCCAGTGCATTCTCCCAAGCCAAGGATCCCGGTCCGCGTCCAGGAGCATCTGGCGCCGGCGGTTTTTTCCCCACACTCAACGCAGACGAACAATCGCTGTTCAATTCCGCAATGGGCCGCTTCACTGAGGTTGACTCCGTCTCCGGAACCATTGAAGAAGGATCTGGACTTGGACCGACTTTCAACGGCAACAGTTGCGCGCAATGTCATGCACAGCCGGCAATTGGCGGCAGCAGTCCGGGACAAAACAGTCCACAAAATCCCGTTCCTAACCCGCAGGTCGCACTTGCCACGCTTGACGGCGCAGTGAATACCGTGCCATCGTTCATCACGGCAAACGGGCCGGTGCGCGAAGCGCGATTCGTAGCCACCGATCCGACCAATCTTTACTCGGCGCTCGATGGCGGCGTGCACGATCTTTACACCATCCAGGGTCGCACAGATGCTCCCGGCTGTGTCCTGGCGCAACCCAACTTCACAACGCAACTTTCTTATGGCAACGTGATCTTCCGCATCCCCACGCCGGTGTTCGGGCTTGGGCTGGTAGAAAACACGCCAGACGCGACGCTGGTTGCGAACCTCAGTTCTACCTCCAGCGCACGATCCAAAGCAGGCATCGGCGGAGCTTTCAACACCAGCGGAAACGACGGCACCATCACCCGCTTCGGCTGGAAGGCGCAAAACAAATCCCTGCTGATTTTTGCCGCGGAAGCTTACAACGTGGAGCAGGGCGTCACCAACGAAGGCTTCCCCAACGAGCGCAACACCACAACGGGATGCGTCTTCAACGCCACGCCCGAAGACTTCAACACGGTGGTCGGCGGCGTCTTTCAAACTTCCGACCTGATCAACTTCGGCGCGTTCATGCGCCTTTTGGCGCCACCGACACCAGCAACTGCGACCACTTCCACGACAAATGGCGCGGCGCTGTTCAACTCAATTGGATGCAATCTCTGCCACTCGACCAGCCTGACAACGGCGGCGTCACAGTTCACCGGCATGTCGAACGTCACGTATCATCCGTACTCTGATTTCGCTCTGCATCACATGGGAGCGGGGTTGGCCGACGGCATTGTGCAGGGAGGCGCGGGACCCGATCAGTTCCGCACCGCGCCGCTCTGGGGATTAGGGCAGCGTCTCTTCTTCCTGCACGATGGCCGCACCAGCGACTTGGTGGCGGCGATTCAGGCTCATTCCTTCACTTCGAATAAGTACTGCGCGCAGGTTTCGTCGGCCCAGTTGTTCTATGTGCTGACCACCAACAGCGTATACGAGCCAGAAGTGCAGACCAGTTCCTGTAACTCGGAGGCAAACTCTGTAATCGCCGCATACGGCAAGCTAAGCAGTTCGCAGCAACAGGACTTACTGAACTTCCTGCGAAGTTTGTAGTGGCTGATGCCTCGCTGGAATGCGGAGGGGCGCTCCGCATTCCAGCGTTTCTTCTCTACTGCGTGCTATGATGCGACTTCCCCCTTACATCATGGCACTCACCAAGGTCGACATCCGGCCGCGCCGTTCCATGTGGTTCTTCGCTCTGTTCTCCATCTTCATGGTGGTGGCGTCGTATGTTTTCGTATTCGCGCTGGCGGGAGCGTGCGTCTATCTTCCCTACCTGATCATCAGCAACATGGAGTCGCCCGATTTCCGCATCATCCTGCTCTTTCTCTTCGGAATTGTCATTGCCGGCGCGATGCTATGGTCGCTCGTGCCCAGGCGTGACAGGTTCGAGGCACCGGGCTTGCTGCTCGATCGCGAGTCACAGCCGCGACTGTTCGCAGAGCTTGAGAGTATCGCCGCGTCGCTCAACGAACCCATGCCGCGCGAGGTGTATCTGATAGGGGACGTCAACGCATTCGTCGCCGATCGCGGCGGAATTATGGGCTTCGGCAGCCGCCGCATCATGGGCCTCGGCCTGCCGCTGATGTCGATTCTCACAGTGTCGCAATTCCGCGCGGTGTTGGCCCACGAGTTCGCGCACTACTACGGCGGCGACACCAGCCTTGGGCCCTGGATCTACAAGACGCAGAAGGCGATTGTCCGCATCTTTGAAAATATCGGCTCGGTTGGGAAACTCGCCCGCATCGCGATTCTCGGGGCGATGTATTTGGTCGTGGCAACGCTGATGAAGTCGTACTTCATCGTTTTCCTGCGCGCCATGAACTTTGCCTCGCGGAAGCGTGAGTATCGCGCCGATGAACTCGCCTGCCTGGTAGCTGGGCGCAAGCCGCTGGTCGAAGGACTACGCCTCATTCACGGAGCGGCGCTGGCCTGGCCGAGCTATTGGAATACGGAGATTGCCCCCGTCATCAACGACAATGCCCTGCCGGCCGTCGGCGACGGATTCTCGCGATTTGTCGCCGTGCCAAAAATCGACCAGCAGATTCGCAAAGCGGTCGACCGCGAACTGCAGGAAGGCAAGACCAATCCGTACGACACCCATCCTCCGCTGCGCGATCGCGTTGCCGCGGCCGAGACATTTGAAACAGGAACCGTCGAAGAAGATGCGCAACCAGCTTCCAGCCTGATCGACCGCCCGGATGCGACCGAACTGCGATTTCTCGAGGCCGCGAACCCCGATCTGAAACCGGGATCGGTGCAATGGGTTTCCTGGGACAAGATCGTCGACCAAGTGACGGTGCCGAGTTGGAGGAAATTTACGCAAGAATACGCATCGGCGCTGGATGGCGTAACCGCTGAAACGCTTCCCGCGCAGATTCCCAATCTGCTCAAAGTCGGATCGGCGATGCGCGATCCGAAGGGAATGCTGCTGGGACCCGAACAGCGCACGCGCCGCGCCGCACATTTCTTTGGCGTTGCGCTAGCGCTCGCCCTGATTGACAGAGGATGGAAGCTAGATCTCGCCCCAGGAATCTTCGAACTCCGCGGCCCTGCCGGAGAACCGAACATCTTCCCGGTCATCGAAGAAATGCTAAGCGGCAAGATGACGGCTCAGAACTGGGTCGAACTATGCCGCAAACTCGGCATCGCCGACGTGCCGCTCTCCCCCGCCGGAGCTCAGCAACCTGATCTGCTGACCAACGCGACCTAGGCGGCCCTTTTCGCGTTCGACTCTTTTTTCGCCTGAGCAGACTCCGCGTTCCCCGCCCTTGCGTTATGTGCAAGAGCCTGCCCTGAGCTTGTCGAAGGGGCGGGTACGATGCTGCTTATGCCATGAGCTTTCGGCGCATCAAAAACGATGCGGGCAGCACTTATGCCCACCCTTCGCAGCAAACGCGAAGGATGGCGCGCCCAGTTCATCTTCGTTCTGGCGAAATCAAAGGCCGGGCCACTCGCCGCAGGTGTCAGGGTTCAGACACCAGGGAACAGAAACCTGGGCTCGCGAGAATATCAATTGACATTCAAAAGAAATCCACTACCATATGGTTGTGGATTGCCTGGGTACAACATTTGCGGCTTTGTCTGATCCAACCCGGCGGGCGATGATCGAGCGGCTCGCCCGTGGGCCTGCCTCTGTGCACGGCCTGACGGAACGGTTTGCACTCTCACAGCAGATGATTTCAAAACATATTGCCTACCTGGTGCGGGCGCGGATTGTGATCAAGACGAAGCGTGGACGAGAGAGCCTGTGCACGCTCAGGCCGAAGGCGATAAAGACAGTCAGCGACTGGGCGTTTAACTATCGCCAGTTCTGGGAAGAGAGTTTCGACAAGCTGGAAGTGGTTGTCAATCAACTGAAAAAAACGGAGATCAGAGATGACAAAAAGCACGGTGAATGAGATAGAGCGGATGATGGTCACAAGAGTGTTTGATGCCCCGCGCGAGTTAGTTTGGAAGGCGTGGACAGACCCGAAATATGTGATGCAGTGGTGGGGGCCGAAGGGTTTTACTGCGCCTTCTTGCAAGATGGATTTTCGCGTGGGAGGGAAATTCCTCTGCTGCATGAGATCTCCAGATGGGCAGGAGTTCTGGAACGCGGTGGAATACCACGAGATTATTCCCCAGGAAAAGATCGTTTCCCTGATGTATTTTTCCGACTCGAAGGGAAACAAGATTGATCCTGCACAGCTGGGAATCGAACATGAGGCCGTCGAGGGTGCGTACGATGTAACCATCTTTGAGGATCTGGGAAACGGCCGGACGAAACTCACCTTCATTGGAAATGAACCCATGGAGAGCGCGAAAGAAAGCGGTCAATTCGAGGGCTGGAACCAGATACTCGATAAACTTGCTGAGGTTGTTGATGGGCTGGCGCAGCAGAAATAAGAAGCTGAAGCTTTGATTTGCAAAACTCGAACGGCGAAACTCAATCGTGGAGAAAGAAATGAAAAGAATACCGTTTCTCGCTATCGTCCTGCTGGCATGGGCATTTTCCGCCCATGCCCAGGACGCAATGAATAAAGACGCGACCAAAAAAGAAGCCGCCGTCAAACCTGCCGATCCCGAATTGAAAGTCGTCCTCGATTCCTGGAATGACATTGGCCGCAAGCTGATGGCGATGGCCGAAGATTTTCCCGAGGACAAGTATGACTTCAAGCCGACACCCGCGCAGCGGAGCTTTGCCGAGCAGTTGCTGCACGCGGCGGGTTCAATGTACTACTTCACGAATCCCGCGACGGGACAGAAGCCTCCCGCGCCAGAAGACCCGAAGCGCGACCAATACAAGACCAAGGCCGATATCGTCGCATTCGTAAAGAAATCCGTTGCCGACGGAGCTGCTGCCATTCAGTCAAGGGGCGAGAAAGGCCTGATGCAGACCGTCGTATACGGCGATCAGAAAGCGCGCGTTCTCGACATCGCATACGGCCTCATCGAACATAGCGGTGAACACTACGGCCAGCTCGTTGTGTACTACCGCCTCGCAGGCCTTGTGCCGCCGGAGTCGCGGCCCAAAAAGTAACGAAGTAAGCTCATGAGACCGGCCCAGACACGTGCGGCAATGCTGGACGGGTGGCCCACACAACGCGGTTTTCGTTGTGTGGGTGAGTCGGGCGGGTGGCTAACCCTTTCGCGTCTGACTCTTCTTCCGTGTCAGGACACTGTGGGTGCCCCGCTCCTGCGTTTTGTGCAGGGGCGGGCACGATGCAGCTTGTGCCATGGACCTCGGCGGATTTAAAAAGCTCACGCTATCGGCAGCACAGTGCCCACCCTTCGCAAACAACGTGTTCAGTCTCATGACATCCTTTCCAAAACGTCTCGGGACATCCTTTACACTCCCGCGCGAGCGCAGCGAGCGCGGGGGCGAGCATGGCGTGGAAGACGATGGATGTTCAAGAACAGCGCGTTCGG
>Ga0335080_10000018_pt1 | contig 222078 bp, 191 predicted proteins | sample Lox_Sample_34_FD_206720 | JGI IMG/M metagenome (GOLD analysis project Ga0335080, IMG submission 206720) | Soil microbial communities from Loxahatchee National Wildlife Refuge, Florida, United States - Lox_Sample_3.4 | ecosystem: Environmental > Terrestrial > Soil > Wetlands | place: USA... | reverse complement strand
CGTCGCGGGTGTGGGGTTTGACGGCGATGTGACGCGCCGCGCCAATCAACTGCCACGATGGCTGCGGGGAAACGGAGGATATGCACTGAGTCTACTGCCGACCATCTTCACGTTCACCCCCGTGCGTTTGAAGGTTTCGACACGCAACGGCGCGACTGAGGAATGGACTGTACGCAGCGACAAGCCCTCTCTGGTCGCGGCGTTCGCCAACAGTCCCCTGTACGGCGGCGGGATGAAGGTCGCTCCCAAGGCGAAGATGGACGACGGCTTGCTGGATGTGTGTTTAGTCGGTGCGGTATCTCCACTGCGGCTGTTTCGGCTGTTTCCAACCGTGTATAGCGGGCGGCATTTGAACATCCGCGAGGTGGAGTACTTCCACACATCGTGCGCGCGAGTGGAGACTGAGGGTCCGATGGATGTGTATGCCGACGGCGAGTATGTCTGCCAGACGCCGATTGAGGTTGGGGTGCAGAAGGGGGCGTTGAGGGTAGTCACACCCGCGTCATAGCCGAATGCCGCTCGGCTTCGCCGTCGCGGGACAGCCCAAGGCGGCTGTCTCCACGTGAACTCGCGCGGTCCCTACACCTGTGTTGACCAAGTGCTACACTTCTGGCATGTCACAAGGACGTTCGCGCGCACTGCTCTGGATTCTGATCGGCGGCGGAGCATTCTTCCTCTTCGTCCTGGCCGTCTTCACGTTGGTGTATCTCACCTTACATGCGAGCGGCGGCGAGGCCAGCCTGGGCGGATTCGGTGATCGCATCGGGGTGGTCGATCTCGACGGCGTCATCCTTTCGCCGCAGCCGGTCGTCGGGCAGTTGAAGAGATTCGGCGAAGATTCGTCGATCAAGGCCATCATTATCCACGTAAATTCTCCCGGCGGAGGCGTGGCCGCTTCGGAAGAGATCTATCGCGAAGTAAAGCGGATCCGCAGCGAGAAGAAAAAGAAGATTGTCGTATCGATTGAGACCGTCGGCGCAAGTGGCGCGTTCTACGTGGCCTCTGCCAGCGACAAGGTTTTTGCCGACCAGGGCAGCATCGTGGGATCGATCGGCGTGATTGCGCAGTGGGTGAATTACGGCGACCTGCTGAAGTGGGCCAAGCTGAAAGACGTGGTGATCAAGACGGGAGAATTCAAGGATACGGGCAATCCAGCGCGCGATCTGACTCCCGCCGAGCAGGCCTACATGCAATCGCTCATCGACAATATGTTCGGGCAGTTCATCAAGGCCGTCGCGGACGGCCGCGGCATGAAGTATGACGATGTGAAGACGATCGCCAACGGCAAGGTCTGGACTGGCGAGCAGGCGAAAGAGATGAAGCTGATCGACAGCGTGGGCGACTTTGAGGCCGCGGTAGCGGACACGGCGAAGTCGGTGGGGATTTCCGGTGAGCCGACGCTGGTGCGTCCCGAGAAGGAGCGACGGACGTTGCTGGACCTGCTAATGGGCGATGTCTCGCCATACATTCCCAGCCGCGAGAAGCTGATGGAGCAGCAGGTTGGGTTCTACTATCTGTGGAAATAGGGACACATTAGGAAGCGGATGATAGAAAGATCGCCGGAGGCGGGTAGGTAGGCTCCAACAGCCCGGCGACACTTAGGAGGTTGGCCATTGAGGCGTTATCTCGGTCTCGCTGCAGTCGCACTCCTCGCGATCATAAGCTGCAGCTGCATGAAGAAGATGGCACCGGCTCCGCCTCCTCCGCCTCAACCCGAATCTATTCTCGATACCGATCAGAGCACTCAATCCCTTTTTAAGGGAGATCAGGCAGTGCTTTCCGATCAGGATATCGCCAGGATCCTGGGCGTCCAGGTTCCGCTTGGCGATCGCCATCGGCTTGCCATCCTGAGTCTCACTCCGGTCAATTACTGGTCTGAAGATCTCGCCGCGATGGAAGCCAAGAGTCTCGACCGAATTGTGCAAGCTCTACAAGCCTCTCCGCAGCTCACCGAAGTTCGTTTTCTGCCCTCGCTGCTTGTACCTGAAAAAAGATCCGTTCCTTATCTTCGCGAGGCCGCTGCGCGGATCCAGGCCGATCTGCTCTTCGTCTACAGTGTTCGCATTGAGTCGTTCCGTCGCGATCGCTTCCTCAAAACCAATGAAGTTCACGCCCAGTGCAGCGCCGAAGCTGTATTGCTGGACGTCCGAACCGGAATTGTGGTCCACACCGCACACGCCACTGAAAATATCTCCATGCAGAAGACTCCCTCCGATCTCAATTTCAGCGAAACGGTGGCCCGCGCAGAGTCGGAGGCGCGTGCCAAGGCGGTTTTCTCTCTCGCGGCGTCTGTTAACACGTATTTCTCGCAGCCCGGGAAGTAGACGGTAGCGGCAAGTTCCTGGAGCCTTCCCTGGGCCAGCCCGAGCCTGTTTCAGGTTGAGGAGAGGCGCTCTGGGCTCCGACCTTCTGCCCTCCCTCGACCCAAACCCGTAACTTGCATCCAACCCCTGAAATTTGAGAAGGTTATGAGTGCTGGTGGCGGGTCGTCCCCGCCCCGGATGATTTCTAGCGGGTAATACTGCAAAAACTGGTTCTCTTTGCTTTTCGCCCGACTGCGGGCAGGAGAGGGGCGTTATGACCAAAGCCGATCTGATTGATGAAGTCTCGCGTTTGGCGGAACTTACGCGCAAAGACAGCGAAGTCATCGTGGAGACGATATTTGACAGCGTGGTGCGCTCGCTGCGCGCCGGCGACAAGATCGAAATCCGCGGCTTTGGCAGCTTCCGCACGCGTCAGCGCCGGCCCCGGGTCGGACGCAACCCCAAGACTGGCGAGCGGGTGGAAGTGCCCGCCAAGAAGATTCCTTTCTTCAAGCCCAGCAAAGAGTTGAAGGACCTGGTCAACGAGACGACGCCGGCTGCCGCTGCGCCCCCGGCTGCACCTGCGGCTCCTGCGGCGCCAACGGCTTAGAGAACGGACAACATCTCACAAAACACAGGCAGCGGCGTCTGACTAGTATGCGTTTCTCCAAACTCGCATCCACCCTGCTGGTATTTCTTGCACTCACAATCATTTGCGTCGCCCAGACGCAGTTCCCCGGTACGGCCGCCGGACACCAGTGTGCCGCATGGTTGGCGAGCTTCAACCGTGGCGACAGCGACGCTCACCGCGAGTTTCTGGAGAAGAACTCGCCGGCGCGGCTTTCGAGCCTGGACCGCGAGATGGCCTTTCGGCGGATGACAGGCGGGTTCGACCTCAAGAAGATAGAGGACTCCACCGAGACGAAGATCGTTGTACTGGTGCAGGAACGCTCTTCCGATCAGTTCGGACGGCTCACCCTCGAAGTCAAGCCGGAGGAGCCTCACCAGATCGTCAACCTTGAGGTCCGGGCGATTCCACGCCCTGCGGAATTTGCGCTCTCGCACCTCTCGCAGAGCGAGCTGATTGCGTCCACGCGGAAGAACATAGAGGCAGAAGTCACGGCCGACCAGTTTTCGGGGGCCGTACTTGTTGCCAAAGATGGCAAGCCGGTGTTGACCGAGGCGTACGGCTTGGCCGACCGGGAGCAAAAGACTCCGAACACGCTCAAGACACGTTTCCGCATCGGCTCGATGAACAAGATGTTCACCGCGGTGGCCACGCTGCAGTTGGCCCAGGCCCAGAAACTGGACATGAAAGAGACGGTGGGAAAATATCTGCCTGACTATCCGAACAAAGACGTCGCCAACAAGGTCACGATTCAGCAACTCCTGACGCACACGGGTGGCACGGGCGACATCTTTGGGCCCGATTTTGAAGCGCATCGCCTGGAACTGCGCACGCTTGGCGACTACGTGAAGCTCTACGGCAATCGCGCGCCAAAGTTCGAGCCAGGCTCCCGCTGGGAATACAGCAATTATGGGTTCATTCTGCTGGGAGCGATCATCGAGCAAGTCAGCGGGCAGAGCTACTACGACTACGTCCGGGAGCATATCTATGCGCCGGCTGGGATGACTTCCAGCGGGTCAGAACCGGAAGAGAAGGCCGTCACGGATCGCAGCGTCGGTTATACAAAGATGGACTCCACTGATTGGAAGGCCAACATCGACACATTGCCATATCGGGGCACGTCGGCCGGCGGCGGGTACTCCACGGTCGAGGACCTCGCGCGATTTGCTGAAGCGCTCAAGGATCACAAACTGCTGGACGCGCTCTACACTGAGATGCTGACCACCGGGAAGCCAGGTACGCCCCAGAACTCATACGCATTCGGATTCGAGGACCGCATGATTAACGGCATGCGCTGCTATGGCCATGGCGGCGGCGCACCCGGGATGAACGGCGACCTGAAGATTTGTCCCCAGTCCGGCTATGTGGTGGCGGTGCTGGCGAACATGGACCCTCCCGCGGCTACCAGGGTCTCAGATTTCATCACTAACCGCTTGCCAGAGAAATAGGTCCGTGCGGTCGCGTCAGGGCTTTGGCGCCTGGTACAAGTCGGCCACTTTCAGTGCGAGAGCGTCTGGATCGAGGTCGAGCCGATTCGCCAGCACGATGATCGTCAAGTTGTCGTCGGGAAATCGCTGAATCGTCGTCCGAAAGCCAATCGTTCCGCCGTCGTGCCACATCCGCTTGTGGCCGTTGTAAGGATCGAGGAACCAGCCGAAGCCGTAGCTGACTGCCTTGCCGTCAGAAAACTGCGGTGGGCCGGATGTGGGCTGCACCGGCGTCAGAGCGATTTGCATTTCGGCTGCACTCAGCAAGGTGTTCTTCCGCAGCGCGCGGTCCCACTTCACCAGATCGTCGATTGAGGTATAGATTCCGCCATCGCCCAGCACTGCGGATGTTGGGCTCTGATCGGTTTCCTTCCAGCCACTGTCCTGCTTGGTATGGCCGTAGGCGCGGTGTGGAACTTCGTTCTTGCCTTTCTCATAGGCGAGGGTGTGATTCATCTTGAGCGGCGCAAAGATACGGTCGTGCAGGAATTGGCCGAAGGATTTTCTGGAAACTCTCTCCACGATCATCGCCAGAACCGCATAGCCGGAGTTGCTGTACCGCCATTTCGATCCTGGAGGAAACAAGCCTGCGTCCTGCTGCTCCAGCGATTTCAGCACGCCCGCGTCGAGAATCTGCGGAACTTGCTCCGGCAGCGTGTTGGGATACTGCTTCATCAGGATTTCTTCGTAGTCAGGCAGGCCGGACGTGTGGTTCAGCAGGTTGCGGATTGTGATCGTCTTGCCATACGCGGGAAACTCCGGGAAGACGTCGGTGAGGTGGTCGTCGTAGTGCAGCTTGCCGTCGTGCACCAGCAACATGACGCACATCGCGGTGAATTGCTTGGTGAACGAGGCCAGGCGGAAGTCGGTCTGGGAATTAATCGGCCCGTGGGTGCGGAGATCGGTGACGCCGTATCCGCGCCGGAACACGGGCTTGCCGTTGCGCACGACCAGGACGGCGGCGCCGGGGGCGTCACTGGATTTCAGGGGCGCAAAGATGGAATCAATCTGGCCGGCGGAGACCTGGGCCGAAGAGATGGCTGTCAAGCAAAGCGCGAACAGGAGTCCGAACATGCACCTCGTCTTCACCGGAGTGTATCTATTCTCGTTCTTCACTTCTGGCCCTCCGTAGTATGCGGCCTTGGGCTCGCGTGATGGAGTAGCCGCGGCAACTGGCTAAGATGCTCCAAACCGACCCATCTATCCTGGACGTTCACCGCTCCGCTATGCCAGAACAGAAGGACTTGATTCGCATTCGTGGCGGTTCCGATTGAGAGTCTGAAGTATCGACCATCCTTAGTGTCACCGCGAACGTCCACGCTGCCGATGAAGTCAAGGCCCGCAGCATGGAGCTTATCTGCTCGATTAAAGCGCCAAGTGGTGGTCCAGTCCGGTCCGGCGTTTTCACGTAGCCAGTCTTCGAATCTGGCCGTGGGCAACCCCTTCTCCAGCCTGGACACCGACACATCTTTGACCCTGGCAATCAAGTCGGCAGACTGTGAGTCAGTCGATTTCTCCGAAGAAGTGGACTTTGGCGCCTGCCCTGCTGGTTTCGAATGACAGGAGAGTGAAAGACTCAATGCGAGCAGTACGCCAGCAGCAAAGATGAATGAGGAGCTAGGATGAGGGCGCGACACGGGACAGGCTAGCAGTTTCTGGTTCCAGGTGTCGATAACAGGCGCTAACGTTCATTGGCCAGCTATTTGCCGATGGGAGGTACGGCGCAAGCGGCCACCGTCGCCAACAACGTTACTCGCTATCCTGCTTCGCCCCGGGTATGCGCTTCTTCAGGAACTTGATCTGGCCGTTATGGTTCGACTCGTGTTCGCAGACGTGGAACCACTTGCAGTAGTTGTTCGTCGGTCCCCAGCCCCACGTTTTGTCGACGGCGAGGAGCCAATCATCATCACGCTTGCGGAATTCGGCGAGCGTTGCCTCGCGGGTCTCCTGGAGAATGTTGAGGTAATAATCGAGATCGTGTCCCTTGATTCCCTTGCGCGCCGGCTCGCCGAGTTCCATCGGCATGCCCCACTTTTCCTTGAAGGACTCTGGCAGGTCCTTCAGCGCGACGTTCTGGAAGGTGTGCACGTGATACAGCCGGTCGGTCGCCGCCAGATGCAGCAGGAGCGCCCCGATGGTGTTGGAGTCTTTGTCGAAAAGGAAATCGAGATCCTTCTGCGACATTCCCCGGACCGACCTCAGAGCGACATTTCGCATCCAGGTCATCATCGACACGAGCGTTCCGATCTGCGGCGAATAACCCTTCTTCGGGCCAATGATGTTGAGGTCCGAGTCCTCGGAAAATGCCGGCGTCGAAAGCAGAGTCAAGCCCGAGGCCGCAGTGGTGAGCGCTGTAGCACTCACGAGAAATTGACGACGAGTCGGGGCGCAGTCCGCTGGAAACATGTTCAACTCCGTGGGAGAAGCCGTTAGGCCGAGATGGGGCGAGGGGATAGTACCACAGGCCTGACCGTTTATTCGCGGATTCCCGCGACCCCCAGCATCCTGCCTGTCTTTCCGCGCTCGGCTCGGTACGAGAACAGCAACTCCGGATGGCAGTTCGTGCAGAGCGGAGAGGCCTCGATGCTTTTCTTCGGAACTCCGACGGCCAGCAGTTGCTGGCGATTAGCCTCGACTAGATCGAGGAAGATCTTCTTGGGCAGGTCGCTGTGTCCGGGGGCGCGGGCAGTGAGGAATAGCAGCGGGTACTTTTCGTGGATGGCGTCGGATTCCTTCACTTCGCGAAACAGGCTCGCGGCATAAGCGAATTGCGACTCGAACTTCGCGCGGACTTCCTCGCCCACCTCATAACAGCATCCCTGAATTCCCGGGCCGATGGCGGCTTTCAAGTCGTGCGGACGGCTGCCGAAGTGGCGGATCATTTCCCCCACCCCTTTTTCTACGATGCGCTTCACCGTGCCGCGCCACCCGGCGTGAAACACGCCAACGGCCCGGCGCTTGGGATCGACCACAATGACTGGCAGGCAATCGGCGGTTTGAATCCCGAGCAGCAGGCCGGGAGTGGCCGTAATCACTCCATCGCCGACAAGTTGGTCTTTGGGAACGCCGTCGACAAGGTGAACGAGGTCAGAGTGAATCTGGCGCAGGGTAACTATGGGCCAACAGTCGAACTTCGCTCGACTGGACAGCCGGGGGCGGCTGTCCCCACATGCTCCGATGGCGCGTAGAAAAACGACGCGGTTGCGCTCGACCGCCGTGCGTGAGTCGTCTTTGGTGAAGCCGAGGTTGAGGTCTCCATTGCGGTAAGCGCGGGACGATCCGCCGAGGCGCGTGGAGAATCCGTGGATGAGCCACGGAATGGTCTTCAGATGATCGGCCTGGAGAATCTTGACCGAGGTCTTCTTGCGGGAAACAGTGGGCACGATTCCATCATAAAGGACAGTCTGTTGGAGTCTGTAGTACGGGGGGTGTCATCCTGAGCGGAGCCGTTTTTCAGGCGGAGCGAAGGAGCTAGCGTGGAGCATCGGTTCCACAATGCAGTAACGGCACTGATTTTGGGTGGCGCAGCGCTTTAGCGGCGGCAGCGCTGTTTTTGGGTGGCGCGGTGTCTCAGCACCGCGGTAACGGCACTGATTTTGGGTGGCGCAGCGCTTTAGCGCTGCGGTAACGGTGCTGCTGTTGTCGGCGGCTTCAGCCGTTGAGGTCAAGCATCCGGCCTTATGCTCGGTGCGTTTGCGGCGGCTGGCACACCTCCGCTATGATTTTGCCTATGTTTGAGAACTTCACCGCAACCGACCGCTGGACCAAGAAGCAAGTGCACTGCCAGTATCAGTGCCAGATCGTGGCCATCGCCACGCGCCACGCCGATGCCGTCGACTACAAGTTCCTGGTCGATGGGCGCAAGGTCTGGGTCGCGCTGCCGCATCCCGCGTGGGTCGAGTACCACAAGCGCACGGGCAAATCGATCACCGACTCACTCTCGGTGGAGATCGCCGGGCATTATCTCAAAACGGCCCTCGAATCCGGCGAAGGCCTGGGGCGGGAGATGTATTCGCTGACGGTAGAGGAAACGCTGGCCCACCTTGATGCAGCCGTGGGCGAGATGCAGGCGCAACCGGCGTGATCTGTGGGTGCTAGTCCGGTTTCGCGAACGGTGCAGCCTTACAACCGCTTTCAGGAAACCGGATGTTCAGTTCGGATTTAGAAGTCTTGATTTCGACTACAACCTTCGCGTTCACGTATCGTCCGTGATAGTAGGCAGGCTTGAATTTCCACTTTCGCAACACTCCCTCGAACACTGCCTTGTCCCGCTCTGAATAACTTGTCTGTTCGGTACGCAGTCCAAAGATCATGCCATCTGAACCCACTATCAGCTCTGCGGTCAACGAACCTTGCTCCCAGGGCGGAAGTGGGGTTTCGACGGGCTCAGCTGAACAAAGCTCTGGACGAGGTTCGCCTGGCGCCAGAACGGCTTTAGGAAGTTTGCCCGATTCGATCTGTCCAGCGGCGATGAGACAAGGGGACATCGCGAACATCAGAATGAGTTTCTTCATACTTGCCCTTCAAAAACTAGATCACGACCGCTTCTTTGTACTCCCCAAACACCCGCCGCATGGCGTCAGAAATCTCCCCCACCGTTGCGTTGGCTTCGACGGCGGCCAAGATGCGCGGCATCAGGTTCTCGCCTGAGCGCGCGGCATCTTCCACGGCTGACAGAGCAGCCTTCCACGGACCCGCATCGCGCTTCGCACGCAATGCGCGCAAGCGTTCGACCTGCTTGGGCTCCAGCGCGGGATCGATCCGCTGAATCGGGATTGGCTTCTCTTCTTCCACCTCGAAGCGATTGACTCCCACGACGATCGCCTCCTGCCGGTCCACCTGCTGCTGGTACTCGTAGGCGGCGTTCTGTATCTCTTGCTGCACGAAACCGCGCTCGATCGCTTTGAGCATCCCGCCGAGAACTTCGATCTTGCCGAGGTATTCGGCGGCGCGCTGCTCGATCTCGTTGGTCAGCGTTTCGACGTAGTACGACCCGGCCAGCGGATCGATCGTCTGCGGCGCACCGGATTCGTAAGCGATGACCTGCTGCGTGCGTAAAGCAATGCGGGCGGCTTGCTCGGTGGGTAGAGCCAGCGCCTCGTCGTACGAATTCGTATGCAGCGACTGGGTGCCGCCAAGAACTGCCGCCATGGCTTGGATGGCAGTACGGACGATGTTGTTCTCAGGTTGCTGTGCCGTTAGGGTTGAACCCGCAGTCTGCGTATGGAAGCGCAGCATCCACGAGCGCGGATTCTTCGCCTTGAAGTGCTCGCGCATGATGCGCGCCCACATGCGGCGGGCAGCGCGGAACTTCGCAACCTCTTCGAGGAAGTTACTGTGCGCGTTGAAGAAGAACGAAAGACGCGGGCCGAACTTGTCGACATCGAGTCCCGCCCGGATCGCCGCCTCGACGTACGCCATGCCGTTCCCCAGCGTGAACGCGACTTCCTGCACGGCGGTCGATCCGGCCTCGCGCATGTGATAGCCGGAGATGGAAATCGTGTTCCAGTCGGGAACATTGTCATTTGCCCAGGCGAACATGTCGGTGATGACCCGCATCGCCTGCTGGGGGGGGTAAATGTATGTCCCTCGGGCTATGTATTCCTTAAGAACATCGTTCTGCACCGTACCCGAGAGCTTGCGGACGTCGCCACCGCGCCGCTTCGCCACCGCGACGTACAGAGCCAGCAGAATCGACGCGGTTGAGTTGATCGTCATCGACGTCGAGATCTTCGTCAGTTCGATGCCATCGAACAACCGCTGCATGTCCTCGATGGAATCGATCGCAACTCCTACCTTGCCCACTTCTCCGACGGCCAATGGGTGGTCAGAGTCGAGTCCGATTTGAGTCGGCAGATCGAAAGCGACCGAAAGTCCGGTCGTGCCGTTCGCCAACAGGTACTTGTAGCGTTTGTTCGACTCCTCGGCGTCGCCCATGCCGGCGTATTGCCGCATGGTCCACAAACGTCCGCGGTACATCGTCGCCTGAACACCGCGCGTGAACGGATATTCGCCCGGGTAGCCGACCTCGCCTTCGTAGTCAGAACCTTTCAGGTCGGCGGGACTGTAGAGAGGCTTTACCGGGATATGAGAGGAGGTTTCGATCTCGTCAGCGACGCCGGACTTTGATTTTTCGGTCATCGGTTATTACCAGGAACTGTCCCGGTCGTACGCAGCCAGTACATAGTCCTTCGCGGCAAAGTCCGCTGCCCAGGATGACAAAAAGCACCCGGCGTGAACTAAGGCCTTTGGCTTTTGCGGTGCACTCTCCAGAACGAACTCAGCCCGAACCATGCAAAAAGCACAGCCGCACTGATCGCCAGGGCGAGCCGGCCGGTACCGACCTGTCCGGCGTGATACTTTCCGTACTCTTTCACGGAGGCTCCGGCAAAACTGAGCGCCATCACCAGGAACACGACGCCGGTAACCTCAAGCCAAAGAAGATGAAGGACATGGACGAACGACCGGGCGGTAGCACGAACGGCGCCGATGGCGGCGTTCACTCTCCGGCTGCGGCCTGCCATATCGCGAAGCACGCGAAGCGCGACTCCAGCCGTTCGTAAGCTCGAATTTTGGCTCACGGCCTCGATTTTAACAGCCCGGGGGCGATACAATGAGCGCAAATGGCGGTGCGGCGAACCGTTCTGCCGCGGTCGGCATCTGATGGATTAGAAGCTGGTGGTGAGGTTCAGGGGGGGAAGTGGATCCACAACTCAAGCAGCTGATGAAAGAGCTGGGCGACGCTATCAACGAATCTCTCTCCGATTCCGAGCAGATCTCCGAAGTCGTAGCGCGAATCAAAGAGGGCGGCTACGACATATTTCTGGTGCTGGAAGCGACGATCGGCGTCAGCAAGCAGGGCGAAAAGACGGCGGACAAGACCTCGCTGGTCACCACCATGTCGTCGAATCCGGAATTGAAGGTAAGCGATCAGGATCTGAAATTCCTGAAGTCGTTGCGCATCAAGATCGACGAGGACAAGCAGGAAAAGGACAAGTAAGCAACGCGCTTCGCAAAGCGTCTCTGGACTTTCCCGATTCGGTCAAGCAGCTTTCTCAGTTACAGCAAAGTCTAAGTCACACCTCTCCGCGCGTTCCAGCGCGATCGAAGTTCTGTGCTACCATCAATTGCTTTTCCTTTGCTTTTTGCCGCGAGGCAAGTGCCTGCGTGCTGAACCGACGAAGCAAGGGAGCCTGAGGGCTGGGGAATGAAGGACACTCTGGGAGTTCTTCTCGCAGGCGGGGTCGGCGAGCGTCTGTATCCTCTCACGCGCGACCGGGCCAAGCCGGCGGTCACCTTCGGCGGCATCTACCGCATCATCGACATCACGCTCTCGAATTGCCTGAACTCCGGCCTGCGCCGCGTCTATATCCTCACGCAATACAAAGCTCTATCGCTGAACCGTCACATCCGCGAAGGATGGAACATCCTGGGCCGCGAGGTGGGCGAGTTCATCGAGGTGCTGCCGCCGATGAAGCGGGTCAGCGACCAGTGGTACCAGGGCACGGCCGACGCGGTGTACCAGAACATCTATTCCATCGGCTCGGAGCAGCCCAAGTACGTCCTGATTCTCGGCGGCGATCACATCTACAAGATGAACTACAGCAAGATGCTCAAGCAGCATCAGGATTCAGCTGCCGATATCACGCTGGCCACGATCCAGATCGATCCCCGCCAGACCCATCAGTTCGGCGTGGTCGATATCGACAAGGACGGCCGCGTCAATGGGTTCGAGGAAAAACCGAAGTTCACTCAATTGCGATCACCTCTGAACCCCGAGAAGGTCGGCGGATCGATGGGCGTCTATATCTTCAACGCCGATGTGCTGATCCCGGTGCTGCTCAAGGACGCAGAGAATCCGAATTCGAGCCACGATTTCGGCAAGGACATCCTGCCCAGGATGGTGGACGACTACCGCGTCTTCGCTTACGACTTCGTCGATGAGAACAAAAAAGAGGCGATGTACTGGCGCGATGTGGGCACGCTTGAGGCCTACTACGAGGCCAACATGGATGTCGTCTCGGTCTCTCCGATTTTCAACCTGTACGACGAGGAATGGCCGATTCGGACCCATCAACGCCAATATCCGCCGGCGAAGTTCGTGTTCGCCGAGAAGGAGCGAATGGGCCATGCTCTGGACTCCATTGTCTCGAACGGCTGCATTCTCTCAGGCGGCGTGGTCGAGAAATCGGTGCTCTCACCGGATGTCCGCATCAACTCTTATTCGCAAGTCGAAGAATCTATCCTGTTCTCACATGTGAGTGTGGGGCGGCACTGCCGCATCAACAAAGCGATTCTGGACCGCGACGTGCACGTCCCGGAAGGCACCACGATCGGGTTCGATCCAGAGGCCGACCGGCAGCGGTATTTCGTGACCGAGAGCGGCATCACGGTGGTCACACGTGACTATTCACTGTTCGAAAATCCGGTAACGGTTGACTACTTCACGAGCGAATAAACTCTGGTAACTGGCTCACGGCCTACCCCTCCACAATCTGCTAAGCTTACGAGTTACTTCGCGCCTCAAGGAGTCCCAGCTCCGCATGAAGAGAATTCTTTGTAAAAGCTATGTCTTTTTGTTTCTTGCTCTCACCTTCTCATCTGGCATTCCCAGCTGGGCAGCTACCAAGCCCGCGGACAAGCCTGACGTGCTTCTGTCGGCCATGCAGGAAGAACTGCAACGCGCGCAGGCAAGCCTGGGAAAACTTGATCCCGCGCCGTATTTCCTGAGTTACTCGGTGTATGACCAGAGCATCGCGCTGGCCTACGGAAGCGAAGGGAGCCTGGTCAGTTCCACGCACGCGCGGCGGCGTGCAGCCGACGTCAGCATGCGGATCGGCACCCCTGCCCTCGATAATTCGCATCAGCAAAATCGTCCTTCGGCGCGAATTTCCGGGTCGTTGCCCTTGGAAGATGACCGCAACGCCATTGCTCACGAGTTATGGCGCATGACTTACGAAGAATACAGAAGAGCCTCCAAGGCCTATGCCAGCGTGAAAACGAACACGCAGGTGGAAGCGAAAGAGGAAGACACGTCTCCCGATTTCTCCGAGGAGAAACCTCCGACGCATCTGGATTACAAGGAAGGCGCTCCGGTTCCCGATCAGAAGGCGCTGGAGAAATTCGTTCGCGAGTACTCCGCGCATTTCCGGAACTATCCGTATATCTATTCGTCGGCGGTGCTGGTTACCGCGCAGTCGACGCGCTTTCACTATCTCTCGACCGAGGGGAATCACATCGTTGTACCGGCGAGTTTCGTCCGGGTCGCAATCGAAGCCGAAACCCGGGCCGATGACGGCATGGAACTGATGCGCGTGGAGACGTTCCAGGCCGAGAGTCTGGACCATCTCCCCCCCGCCGCGGAGATCGCTGCCAAGGTCGAAAAGATAGCTGCGGATCTGAAAGCGCTGCGCGACGCTCCGCTGGCCGAGCCGTTCGACGGACCCGCGCTGCTGTCTGGCCGCGCCTCCGCGGTCTTCTTTCACGAAGTGCTGGGACATCGGCTCGAGGGACATCGTCAGCGCGGCGAGCAGGAGGGCCAAACGTTCACGAAGAAAGTGGGCCAGGCAGTTCTTCCCGAATTCCTGAGCGTGACCGATGACCCGACGCAGCGCAAGCTGAACGGCCTCGATCTGGGCGGCTGGTACGAATTCGACGACGAAGGCATGCCAGCGACACGGGTGGACGTCATCAAGGACGGCGTGCTGAAGAACTTCCTGATGTCTCGCATGCCGATCAAGAATTTCTCGAACTCGAATGGACACGGGCGGTCGCAACCCGGCGCCATGCCGACCGGAAGACAGGGCAACCTGATCGTCTCGTCCACGAAGACGGTGAAGGATTCCGAACTGCGGCAGAAGCTGATCGACGAGGTGAAGAAGCAGGGTAAGCCTTACGGACTTTATTTTGAAGATATCCAGGGAGGGTTCACGCTGACGCAGCGCAGCATGCCGCAGGCCTTTCAGGTGCTGCCGGTGCTGGTCTGGCGCGTATACGCCGACGGGCGGCCCGACGAGTTGGTGCGCGGCATCGATATCGTCGGTACACCTCTGGCGGCGATGAACCGAATCCTCATTACGGGCGATAAGACCGACGTCTTCAACGGCATCTGCGGAGCGGAGTCGGGGCAAGTGCCCGTCGCTGCCGCGGCGCCCGCGATGCTCTTCTCGGAGATCGAGGTGCAGAAGCGGGCACACTCGCTCAACCGTCCGCCGATCCTGCCGGCGCCGACGGATCAGCCAGCCGGCACCACTAAGGAAACGGGAGCAAAACAATGAAGAGAGACTTCATGGCGCAAGTGAAACCGATACTGCTCTCGATTTTCCTGCTTCTTCTGGGAGCCACCGCGATGGCTGAGCCCGCGGGCGACGACAAAGGCGACCTTGTTCTGTCGGCCATGCGGGCAGAACTGGAGCGCTCCAAGTCGCAGTTGAAGATGGACCAGGTGGCCGCGCCGTATTACATCGAATACCGCATCTACGATGTCGACGAGTATTCCGCCGAAACTTCGTTCGGCGCTTTGCGGGGAGATGTCCGAGGCCGCTTCCGTTTTCTCCGGGTCGTGGTACGCATCGGTGACTACAAGCAGGACAGCTACTTCGGCCAGGGTGAAGGCTCTTTCGACTTCATGCCGGTCGACGATGACATGCTGGCGCTGCGGCACCAGTTGTGGCAGGCGACGGATCGGGCTTACAAGACTGCCGCCGAGTCTCTGACGGCCAAGCAAGCGCAGCTCAAGCAATTGACCATCGATCAGCCGGTCGACGATTTCGCCCACGCCGATCCTGTGCAGTCGATCGGTGCTCTGGTCAAACTGGAGTTCGATCCGCAACCGTGGAAGAAGATGTTGCAGGACGCGTCCGCTCTGTATAAGAACGATCCGGACATGGAAGCGTTCGAGTCCTCTCTGCGCTTTCAGGCCGTGAATCGTTACTTCGTCAACTCGGAAGGCACCGTCGTGCGCAGTGGGCAGGATCAGTACCAGATGACGATCACGTGCAGAACACAGGCAGCCGACGGCATGAGCCTGGCACGGGACAACGGCTTCTTTGTATCGAGCATGAAGGAATTGCCCTCTGCCGCAGAATTCATCAGCCGCGCCGAGGCGCTAGCCAAGAGCCTCAAGGATTTGCGCAGTTCTCCGCTGGTGGAGGAGGAATACCGCGGGCCGGTGCTGTTTTCCGCGGACGCCAGCGCTTCCGTCTTCGCCGATCTGGTAGGCGAAAATCTCCTCGGGTACAAGCCCGACCTCGGCAAGAATGCGCGGACCACCGGGGCCTTTGCCTCCAGCTATAAGACCCGCGTATTGCCTGATTTTCTTTCCGTCGTCGACGATCCGACGATCCCGTCGTATGCGGGGAATTCGTTACTCGGTCACTATGAGATCGACGACGAAGGTGTGCGCGCACAGAAGGTCTCCCTGATCGAGCACGGGAATCTCGTGAACTACGACATCGGACGCGTGCCGATTCGCGATTTTCCAACCTCCAACGGGCACGGCCGCGCCCGCGTCCCGAGTAATCCTCCCGGCCCCAGCCTGGGAAATTTGATCGTGACCTCGTCGCAGCCTACCTCCAAAGAGGATCTGAAGAAGAAACTGCTCGAACAATGCCAGCAGCGCGATCTCCCGTACTGCTACTACGTGGAGACGTTCGGGCCGAGGCTGGCCCCGCGTCTGCTGTACAAAGTCTGGACCAAAGACGGACATCAGGAACTGGTTCGCGGCGCGGTTTTCGGCGAGCTGGATGTGCGGGCGTTGCGCAGCAGCCTGGTTGCGGCGGGAGACGATGTTTATATCGACAATCGTCCGCTCAACATCCCGCACAGCATTGCGGCGCCTTCGGTCCTGTTCGACGAACTGGAAGTGAAGCGCGCGAATCTTAACAAGGAGAAACTGCCGGATTACCCCGCGCCGGCAGTGAAGTAAAAGCAAATAGCAACTGCTTCTGCAGAAATGCCAAAGGCATCCTGAAGTTCAGGATGCCTTTGCTGTTTCGGGCGGTTCGTGTCGTTCTACTGCGGTTTGTGCTTTTCGTCCTGCTTCTGCGGTTTGTTCGGTTCGTGTTGCGCAGGTGGTGGCGCCGGTTTGTTCTGGACAGGCGGCCGAACCTGCGGGCGTTCTGCCGGCGGAGGAGTCTGCGGCCGCGGCGCCGGCTCATTGCGGGGCTGCGGACGACTCGGCTGCGCCTGATTCATTTGCGGCTGAGTCCTCTCCGGCCGCGGCTCGGGACGAGGAGGTGGCTGCATTGTGACCGGGCGGTCGTTGCGCACCGGTGGCTCCGAGGGCCGCTTTATCTCGTTATTCGGCATCGGCTGATTTGGTGGTGCCGTCGCAGGCCGGTCGTTACGCGCGGGCGGTTCGAACGGACGGCTGTTCTCCGGCCGATTGTTCGGGGCCGGCTGATTCGGCATCGGACGGTTGCTCGACGGATCGGACGGCGGGTTGTTGGGTTGCGCAGGAGCGGGTCGATCCGTGCGCGGAGGCGGCCCGAAGGGACGAGTCGCTCCGGGCTCCGGCCGATTAACAGGCGGATTCGGCGCGGGGCGATTGTTGGGCTGATTGAATTCGCCTGCGGGCGGATTTCCGGGCTGGGGGTGAATCGGCGGAGGCGTGTTCATGCTCGGTCGCTCATTCCCTCCGGGCGCCGGTTGGTTTCCCATGTTGCCGGGCCGCGGATTCGCCTGATTCATCGGCTGATTTCCACCGGCAGAGGGCATCGGGCGAGCCGAGGGCGCAGTGATCACTCGGGGTACCGACGCAGGCGGATTCGCGGTACGCATCTGCTGAAGTTGCGGACGAGCCAGCGGCACTCCCGGATGCTCGGTGAGCGCCTGCTGCCTGGCCGCAAACGATGGCGGCGGAGGAGGCGGCGCGGTCTTGGCGATAACCTGACGGTTCATCACGGCCGCGGGCGGGGCGGCCACGTGGCTGACCGTCTCCGCGCGTACTCCCAGAACTGCTTGCGGCGCCGGGGCTACGGCCGCACGAGTGGTAACGGAAACTCGCGACAGCTGGGCCTGGTTGACCACAACGGCCGTGCGAGCGACCGGCTGCGCCGTGGCAAAGGCATGCTGTGGAACCGCGGTCACGGCTCCGTGCACGTTGCGGTTCACGTAGGTGACGTTGTTGATCGTCGTGTTGTTGTTGATGATCGTCGTGTTGTAGACGTTCGTGACCTGCGTAACGTTCACGGTCGTGTTGGTCACGTTGACGCGATTCACGTATCCACGGCTCACGTGGTACGACGGTACATAGACTTCCCGCGGACCGAGCGGGAACCACGCAACGTTGCCTCCGACGCCCACCCCGACTCCGCCAACGAACGCAACCAGCGCCGGTGCGTACACCGGATGGACCTCTCGCGGACCCGGAATCCAGCCCCAGCGTCCTCTGATCGACACCCAGCGCCCATAGTGAAATGGCGCGTATCCCCAGTGAGCGTCGTCGACCCAGGTCCATCCCCACGGATCAATCCAGGCCCAGTGCCCGTTGTGATACGGAGCCCAGCCGACTTCGACATGCGGATACCACACGTATCCGTACTCCGGCGCCGGACGCCAGTCTCCGTTGTCGTCGAGGTCATCGAAGCCGACCATTTGGCGCGAGCAATACCGCGCTGACGGCGAATCCTCGAAACGGCGCTCCCGGTCATAGCTCCAGCGGTCGAAATGATCGGGCTCGCCAATCTGCTCGAAGTCCGCATTGAGCGAATTCGTTCCGCGCAGCGTCACCCGCTGTCCGGTATGGATCGTGTAGGTCTGTCCGTTTCCGGCTGCCTCGCCTTCTCCTTCACGAACCGTCACGACCGTGTAGTCGCCGTTCTCGGAGGACTCAAGCCGATACCGCCCCGGCCGGGAGATCGTGAATGCCTGGTTCGGCGTGTCGATCTCGTAAACGTCGTCGCGGTCCAGCTCATAGACGCGCACATTGATCGTGCCCGCACTCAATTGGACCTGCACCGTGCGGTCATCGAGGTTCAGAAACGAGAAGCCGGTATTCGGTGCGAGATCGATGGTGGACGATCCGAGTTGGACTTCGGCCCGGGAGTCGCGATCCGACCAGAGCTTGTCTCCGGTGGTCATGGGACGGTTGCGCACTGCTTCCACCCATTCCGACTCGCCCGCAGGTTGAAAGGAAATCGAACCGTCCATATGCCCGAGCCGCGCCACACGGCCCGGAGGATCATCGCGGTCCGGCTCCTGAGCATTTGCCAAAATCGAAAACAGTAGCGTGACGATAACCAGCGCGCCGAACCATGGCAGCGCTTTTCTGCAAAAGATGAGTCCTGTCCTGTTCATGATCGATCACCTTTCCCAAATGTCTTGCGCGTTGACACGTCCAACGGGTCCCGGGGGTATTAATCCTTCACCATACCGCCGGACCCGAAGGTAACCAAGCTTACTTTGGATGCTGCCCCGGGGAGGATATTGCCTACGGTGATTCACGGAGTTAGCTGGGTGGGCACATCCCTCGCTGCTACAATGCCGTGTTCACAGAGACTTCACACAGCCGCGAACTTCAAGCCCTGCAATAACGTACTGTCTAGTGTTGCAGGCTTGGAGCGGTCTCGGTTGTCCAAGCCTTGAAGTCTCAGTTTGGATGTCGCACTTCTCCGGGGAGTGAAACGTGGAAGACGTCCAGGTCGTCGCGATGCTGGTCCGGCGTTGTATCGCCGGCGACGCCGCCGCCTGGGAGGAGATCGTGCAGACTTATAACCGCAGGATATACAACATCTGCTACCGCTTTGCTGGATCCGGTGACGACGCGCAGGACTTGACCCAGGAAGTCTTCATCAAGATGTACCGCACGCTTACGAGCTATGACGCGTCGAAGGGCGCTTTTGTGACCTGGGTGACGACTATTACCCGCAACCTGCTGGTCGATCATTTCCGCAAAACCAAGCAAGACCGGATGACGGACTCGATGGATACGACGGCATCCGACCATGAGGACGCCCAGCCGCTCAGTGAGCAAATTCCGGACCAAAGTGCACCCCCGGACGCCCGGGTACGCCAGCGGGAGGTCTCGGAAACCGTGCACCAGGCTTTGGGCAAGCTGTCGCCAGAACTTCGGGAAGCAGTGATTCTAAGGGACTTACAAGATCTAGACTATAAGGAAATTGCCACCGTTTTGAGGGTTCCGGAGGGCACCGTGAAATCAAGAATAAATAGGGGTCGGGCGGAACTTGCCAGGCTCCTGCAACGTACCTATAGGCAGGTGATGTGATGCCAGACCACACCAGTAACGGAATGCATTGCAACGAGTTCGATCTGCTGCTTGCGGACGCGCTTGACGGCGTCCTGGGCGGCGCGGAACTCGACCGCTTCCAGGCACACGCCGGCACGTGCAAGATGTGCGGGCCGCTGTTTGCGGAAGCGGAGGCAGGCCGCACCTGGCTGAAGGGTCTCACGGAGGTGGAACCTCCAGCCAGCCTGGTCACGAACATCCTGGCATCCACGACGGGCGTTGACAGCCAACGCCTGCGGGTGATGACGCGCGCTCCCCAACCGCGTATTTCGTGGTGGGAGCAGGTACAGGCGTCGTTCCTGGAACCGATGTGGGCCATGGTTCGCCAGCCGCGCTTCGCCATGTCGTTCGGCATGGCGTTCTTCGCGCTGTCGGTGAGCCTGACGGTGGCCGGAGTAAAACCGGCCGATCTTACTCAGATCAGCCTGCGGCCCTCAGCCATCCAGCGCACGTACTACAACACGCAAGCCCGCGTCATCCGCTACGTTGACAACGTCCGGCCAGTCCTGGAACTTCAGGCGGCGTTCCGGGGGATTCGTCGCAACATGAATCCCGCAGAGCCCGGGCCGGCCAAGCAAAAAGAACGCAAGAACGACACAACACAACAGCCCGAGCAGAAGCAGGATCGTAACTATAGCCAAACAGGGGAGAGGTTAATTCTGGCTGGCGATCCGCTGGGTCCATCTAATCGCGATCTGCCTGTAGTGTCGGTGACCACTGACAGGAGGTTCGTATGAACTGCGCCAATCACAGCGATCAAGCTGCGGTGGCGTTCTGCCGCACCTGCGGCAAGCCACTTTGCAATCAATGCACTCGCGACGTCCGCGGTGTAATTTACTGCGAGCCATGTCTGGCCGCGCGTCTGGAGGGCACGACGCCTGCGCCGGGCGCGACATTTGTCCCGCCGCCCCAGCCCAACGTGTATCCACCGATCGGCGGGCCATCGGCGTATGTGCCGCCACCACCCGGACTCCCTCTTAACACCGGACCGAATCCAACGGTGGCCGGAATCCTCGCCGGATTCTTCCCCTTCGGCGTCGGCGCAGTCTACTGTTCGCAATATGCCAAGGGGCTGACACACCTGGCGATCATGGTGCTGCTGATCGTCGCCGAGAGTTCCCATGTGCCAGCGCTGATGCACGTAGTCCTCGCCTTCGGGCTGGGCTTCTTCTACGTTTACCAGATCATTGACGCTGTTCGTACCGCCCGGGCAATTCAATTGGGCGAACCGGCTCCGGACCCATTCGGACTGGTGTCGATGTTCGGAGGCAATCCCACTCCGACTTCGGCGGCCGCCGGCGAGAAAACGGAGTTGACCAAGGTTCCCATCGCGGCCGTGGTCCTCATTGGACTGGGCGTGCTGTTCTTGATCAACACGGCGTTCGATTTCAGCCTGCATCGCTATTGGCCGCTGTTACTGGTCGCTCTAGGCGTATACCTGTTCGTCAAGCATTGGGGGCTGCTGGGGAATTACCGCCCTGGCTGTGTTTGCGAACGTTGTCGTACCCGGAAATTGATGGGGCCAGCACTGCTGGTCACGATCGGGATCATTTGTCTGCTCAACGAAATCTCCGAAATCGGCTGGGACAAAACGTGGCCAGCTATCCTGCTCGTCATCGGAGTCGTGAAGCTGATGCAGAGCAATGCTTCAGCGTCCGGCCATCTTGGCACGCTGCCTCCTGGTCCGAGCAACTATCCACCGACACCGCCTCCGCCGCCCAGCATACCGGGCAGCTATACGGGAACGCCGCAGCATCCGTCGGGATCATCGGCGCAGAGTTCAGATCCCCTGTCGGGCGAGGTGAAAAATGTCTAACCCGGTTTCGACGCCGCCACCGCAGTTTTCTCCGCTGCCGCCGCTGCCACCTCCGCGCCAGCGCTCGTTCGCAGGGCCGTTCGTGCTGATCATTGTGGGCACGGTCTTTTTGCTGGGCACGATGCGTGTTCTTTCCGTTGGCAAGTTGGCTCACTTGTTCGCCAGCTACTGGCCGGTGCTGCTGATCCTGTGGGGCGTCATCAAACTCGTGGAGCACGAACAGGCAAGGCGTACGGGCTCGCGGTCGTCGGGCATCGGCGCTGGCGGAGTGCTGCTTGTCGTGATGATCGTCGTCTTCGGCCTGGTTGCCAATCAGCTTGAGCGCGTCAATTGGTCCGGCTTGCGTGACGAGATCAATGTCGACAACGGCGACTTCCCCAACATCTTCGGTGACACGTTCAATTACAACGATCATCTGGAGCAGAATTTTCCGGGCGACGCCAGCCTGAAAGTCATCGATAACCACGGCGCGGTCAGCGTTCACGCATCGGACGACGACAAGATCACGATCGTCGTGCGCAAGCGCATCGGTGCCGAGAATCAGGAAGACGCCGACAAGTACAACAACGAGACCAAGCCCACGATCACCAGGATCGGAGGGCTCGTCACCGTCGACGCCAAGGTGGAAGCGGCCGGAGATCATCCTGTCGAAACCGACCTGGACATTTCCTTGCCGCGGAAGGTGCCGGTAGCCATCGTCTCCAGACGAGGTGATGTGAACGTAAGCGGCCGCAGTGGAAACGTCGACATCTCCACCCAGCACTCTGACACCTCCGTTGACGACATTACCGGGAACGTCAAGATCAATCAGGAAAAGGGCTCGATCAAAGTCGGGCAAATCACCGGCGATGTGCAACTCGGCGGCCGGTTGAATGAAGTCACGGTGACCGACATCAAGGGCTCCGCCCAACTGGAAGGTGAATTCCAGGAGAGCGTAAAGCTGGAGCGCATCGCGAAGACGGTTACCTTCAAGTCGTCACGCACGGATCTGGAGTTCTCGAAGCTGGCGGGCTCGCTCGACCTCGACTCCGACGAACTGCATGCCGACGACATTGCCGGCCCGGTACATCTGACGACTCGTTCCAAGAATATCCGCCTGGAAGCGGTTTCCGGCGATGTGCGCCTGAAGGATGACAACGGTTCGGTCGAACTGATCATGCGCAGCCTGGGCAATGTGCAGATCGACAATCGCAATGGCGATGTGCAGCTGGCAGTGCCCGAGAAAGCAGGCTTCCGCCTGGATGCGCGCACTCGTGGCGGAGAGATTCAATCCGAATTTCCCGAGTTGAAGGTCGCCAGCGACGAGCATGAGGCAAAAGCCAGCGGCAGCGTCGGAAATGGATCGTCCCACGTCGTGATCAACAACGAGCACGACGGCATCGAGATTCGCAGGGCGTCCGCCGCGCCGGCGACTCCCGCACCGCCGGCGACACCGGCAAAACCATCGAAGGCGCTGCCGGAGCCGAAGGAAAGCCCGGAGCCAACGGACAACTAGGCAAACCTTTCTATCGAATGGAGAACGAGATCGCCTCGCGATCTCGTTCGGGGTAGAGGCATCCCTGCCGATATCATCCAGATCACGGGACACGGCAGTCCTGCGTGGCGGCACTCACTAAGCCGTTCTCAGCTATTGCCTCTCTTTCGCCAACTGCTCGACCTTCGCCAACACCTCATCCTCACTCATCGAGGTCGAGTCGATGACGATGGCATCGCCCGCCGCGACGAGGGGAGACGCGGCTCGGGTCCGATCCCGTTGGTCGCGCTGCCGAAGCTCTGCGGCCACATGCGCGGCGACAGAGCCTGAAATTTTCTGCTGTGCCATGCGGCGCTGTTCGCGGATCACAGGGTCAGCGTCGAGGAAGATCTTCAGGTCCGCATCGGGAAAAACCTTCGTCCCGATGTCCCGTCCTTCCATCACAACGCCACCGCCCGCGCCCATCTCCCGCTGGCGGGAAACCATCCACTCTCTGACTTTGGGATGCACGGAAATGCGGGAGGCTCCCTCGGTCACGTCGCGCTCGCGAATCCGCGCAGAGACATCCTTGCCATCCAGCAGAGTCCGGTTTCCGGTGATGGTGGGCTCCAGTTGAATGCGTGAACGGTTGGCGAGCTCCACCAGCGATGCTTCGTCGTCAAAAGATGCGTCTCTTGCAATCGCCTTCAGCGCCAAGGCGCGGTACATGGCGCCGCTCTCAAGATTGACGTAGCCGAGTCCGCGGGCAAGCCGAGCGGCAATCGTGCTCTTCCCCGCGCCGGCCGGTCCGTCGATAGCAATGATCAGTCTGCGGGTGCCTTGTGGTTCGGTGGGATGATCGTTCATTGTCGCAGCAAGATTGTACACGCCGAAGCGCTGTGAACTGCGGGAGCACGTTGGGAACAGCCACCAAAACTGCCGAGCGAAAGCTGGGGCCGCGCCAGGCGAATGTGGCGCAACGCCGCTAGAGGTTACCGCCCAGAGGCAGCGAGGGGCGCCCTTCCCGCACTTGCTGCGGCGTCCATCCCAGTTCCCGCAGCTTGCGGACGCTGAGCGAATCATGCCGCTTTGCCAGGCGCACTCCAACTTCGTCCCGCACGAGGTCGCAGTGATAGAAATCAGGAGCGGAATGGCCCAAGGCTCGATAGAGCAGAATCTGCCGCGCTGTCGACTTCAGTAGATCGGCGCCGCGCGCTACTTCTGTGATTTCCATCGCGGCGTCGTCGACAACGACGGCGAGCTGATAGGCCGGAACGTCATCACGCCGCCAAACCACAAAGTCGCCGAAGTCTCGCCCCGCAACAAAACGCTGCGCCCCCAGATGCAGGTCGTCGAAACATATCTCCTCACCGTCGGGTACGCGAAAGCGCCAGTTGACCCCAACCGGAGAGTCCACCAGAGCTTGTGTAGGGGCGGACGCCTCGTCCGTCCCCCGAGCGAAGCGAGGCGCCCCCAGCACTGAACCTGCCGGCCGGCACTTCCCCGAGTACACAGGCTCGTCGTCGCCTTCGTTCGGCGCCCCGGCCGCCATTGCCACGTCCCTGCGCGAGCAGGTGCAGGGATAGATCGCTCCCAGGTCTCTCAGCCGCTTCCACGCTTGCAGATAAAAACCTCGGCGTTCGCTTTGGGTGTAGGGACCGCTGCTGCCGCCACAGTCAGGCCCCTCCTGCCACGAGATCCCCAGCCAGCGCAGGTCTTCGATCATGGCATCGACGAACTCAGCCCGGCACCGCTGGGGATCGAGATCCTCGTTGCGCAGAATCAATGTTCCGCCGCCGTGCTCTGCCGCACGCTGCGCTGTGGTCCAGAATGTTCGCGCATGCCCCATATGGAGCAAACCGGTGGGAGACGGCGCCAGCCGCCCTCGATAGCCCGCCGAGAGCTCGCTTGGAAGTGATGTCATGTTCGTCAGGCAATCGCCAGTTGCAGAGGTGCCGCGATGAACTGCGAAGCGGCGTACTCGATGTGGAGCACTCGGCGCGGCTTCTCGTTCAGCAGCTTCGAAGACGCGTGAACCAGCAAGGGACGCATGGCAACAACGCCTCCTTTCTCGACCACACAGTCGACTGCCGGAAGCTTGCCGCTCAGTTCGTCGATCTCCTCGTCTTTTAGTACGCCGCGATTGTGGGTTCCCGGCAGAACCCGCAATGGCCCGTTGTCGCGAGTCGAGTCGTCGAAATGAATCCGCAAGGCAAGCACTTGCGAGAGCGCCGACGCCGGAGCGTGTGCGTAAGTCACTCCCTCTTTGATGGACCACGGTCCCCAGCCGGGAATCTCTTGTCGTTCGCGCAGTGGCAGCGCCGTGTCCTGATGCCAGACCACCAGCCAGTTCGCGGAGGATGTCTTCTCGAACAAGGTGGCGCGGTATGGAAAGGCGGCGGGGCCCAGCACGTCCGCTGCAAGGCTTGTCAGCTGCGGACATCTCGCAATCTTCGCCACCGGCGCGAGACGAAGAGCGTGTCTCACTCCCGCGCGGCTGCGTTGTGGGGCCAGGCGTGACATCTCTCCCAGCGCCTGATCGAGGAACTCGGCTGAAAACACGCCAGAGATAATCGCGAAGCCGTGTTCTTCGACGGATCGCGACGGAGAGGCAGGCTTCACTTGGCAGGACTCCGGGGCCCCGAGGCAACCACAACTTTCGCCGGTGTGATCTGCAGCATCGACTTTCCACCTACATGCACGAAGCTCAGTTCTCGCGCCGCCAGCAGAGCGTTCACCGCTTCCTTGACCTTCGAGCGCGCAATGAATTTCCCGAAGAACGACTCCAGATCGCCCTGCTCCACCGCCACCACGCAGTCCAGATACTTCGAGACCAGCGCTGAAAGCGCTTCGGGCACTGATAGGCCAACGCCTTCTTTGACGGCGTCCGGCGCCCATCGGTACAACAGATCCCAAACCGATCCTTCGTTTGCGCTGTAGTCCACGCGGGTGATGCGCAGCTTCGACCACAACTCCGCCAGTGCCTTGTCGAGCGCGGCCACAGACAGGCCTCCGCCTAACCGCTCCAGCAATTTCTGTTTCGAAAGCGCACCTTCCCGCTGAATCAGCGCAAACGCGTCCGCCGCCAACTGTGAATATGGCGACCGCGTTCCCGCATTCGGCGCCAGCTTCGGATTCCGCTCGCCCATCAGCGCATAGAAATAAGGAAACACCGAGGCGGCAACCAGGAAGCCGTTGTTCTCCTCAAACAGGTTTGCCTCGAACGCCGTCTTCTCGCGCAGCAGACGCACCATCAACTCGGTCGCCTGTGCCGCCCGCGAATCTTTGAACGCATGCTGCCATTCCGGCAAATGGTCTTCTGCTCCGACGAAAGCTCCTATAAATGTCGGCACCAGCAGCGGCGGACGTTGCGGATACATCAGGCAGAATCCCGCGTCCTCCAAGAACGCGCGCGCCGATTCGATGGTACGGATGGCCTTTCCATCCAGCCGCCATTTCGCCTGCCGCAGTTGTTGCAGTTCGAGGTCAGTCATGGGCTGATTCGATTATAAAGAACCCTCTTCTGGCCAGAGCCCCTCGGTATACTGTGGAGCCTATGAAGACACGGTCGGTCCTGCTATTGATTGCGTTGACAGTCGCCTGGGTTCACGCATTTGCGGCACCCGCAGAAACGTCAGAAGAGGAAGTACGTCAGACCCTTTTCAGTTTCATCAACGCGTTCGACAATCTCGATTGGGACCGCTTCCGCGCATTTTTTGCGGACGACGCCACAGTCTTCTACCCGCGCGAATTTCCGCACCGTGCCGAGGGGCGCGAGCAAATTGAAACGTTCTTCCGGAAGGTCTTCGACAGGATTCGCGGAGGAAGAACACGAGCGCCATACATGGATATTCAACCCAGAGAGCTCAAGCTGCAGATGGCTGGAGAGATCGCGATCGCAACGTTTCACCTCGACGACCGTCCCGGCTTTCTGAATCGCCGCACCATCGTGCTGCAAAAACGAGCTGAAACCTGGAAGATCATTCACCTTCACGCTTCTGAAGTAGCGATACCGTAGTTCAGATTCGCTTGAAGGCCTTTTGAATGTCTTTTACGGAATATCGCAACACGACCGGCCTGCCGTGCGGGCACGACATGGGGTGATCCGTCTTGGCCAACTCGGTCAGCAGCCACTCCATCTTGTTTTGCTCCAGAGGCATGTTCACCTTGATGGCGGCGTGACAGGCGATGGACGCGGCGATGCCAGCGCGAATCTTCTCGAGGTTTAGGGATTGTTCTTCGGCGGAAAACTGGTCCAGCACCTCGTGAAGCAGATGCTCGACCGCCCCCGCGTCGACCCCGGCCGGCGCAACCTTCACCGCAACGCTTCTCGCTCCAAATGGTTCGGCTTCGAATCCGTTGCGCGCCAGTTCATCGGAGATTTCGCCGAACACAGCCTGCTGCGCGGGGGATAGTTCCAGCACGATCGGCATCAGCAGGCGCTGACTCTCAACTTTCATCGCGGCACGCTGCTTTAAGACGCGCTCAAACAGGACGCGCTCATGCGCCACGTGCTGATCGATGATCCACAGTCCGTCCTGGTTCACGGCGAGGATGAAGGAATTGCGAATCTGGCCGAGAGGTTTCAATGTGCCCAGTGCCGAGAGGGTCGGCTCTTCCTCGGCGTCATCGAGCACGGGCGAACATCCATGATCGGGCACGGCATCGAATTGCTGTCGCGCCAGAGTTGGTGCGAAGTTTGAAGCGAGAGGCACCGACTCAAGTCCGCGCGCTACAGGAACGGCCGCATTCGCCTCGACGGCGATTCCCCCGTCGAACTGAAAGCGGGCCGAGAGCGGCGGTTGCGTGGGAGCCTGCAAATTGAGAGCGTCAGGCCCCATCTGTTCGGCTGCCGCATCCTCTGACGGATGCCACTCCGCACCGGGCGTCAACGCTCCTGGCGTCAGAGCTTGCCCAGCCGTTGCGTGCGCGCGAATCTCGGCGACGAACTGGGGCACCGGACGCGCTTTCATCAACGCACCCCGCACCGAGTCGCGCACAAAATCGTGGACCGCCGTCTGCTGCCGGAATCGCACTTCCGTCTTCGACGGATGCACGTTCACGTCGACCTCGGCGGCAGGCAACTCCAGAAACAGCAACACCACCGGATACACGGTCGGCGGAATGATGTTGCGGTAAGCCTCGGTCAGTGCATGCTGCACTAGCCGGTCTCGAATCAGCCGTCCGTTGACGAAGATGAAAATCGAATTGCGATTCAGCTTCTGAATCTCGGGCTTCGAGACAAACCCGTGAATCCGCATCTCTCCAGGATCTTTGGGCTGCGCTTCCTCGCCGTCCTCTTCTTCCTTCCGCCGCCACGGAGGAGGCTGGGGCAATCCCACACGTTCCAGCGCCTGCCGCGCCGCCACCGGAATCAACTGGTCGAGCGTCTCCTTGCCGAATACCTGATATACCCGCTCGCTGCTTCCCGCCACTGGCGGAGCGACCAGCATGGCATTCGTCGCCGAATGAAGTTCGAAATGCTTGTCTGGATGCGCGAGTGCGTAGTGAGTTACCAGTGACGCGATATGCGACAACTCCGTCGACTCGGACTTCAGGAACTTCTTGCGCGCCGGAGTATTAAAGAAAAGGTCGCGCACGGTGATCGACGTTCCCAGCGGTAATCCGGCTTCTTCCACACGCGCAATCCTCCCACCATTAATTTCGATCACGGTCCCGGAAGGCTCTTCACCAGCGCGCGTCTCCAGCCGCAGTCGCGACACCGATGCGATCGAGGGCAATGCCTCGCCGCGGAAGCCCAGCGTCGCTACGCTCAGCAGATCTTCGGCGTTCTTGATCTTCGACGTTGCGTGGCGCTCGAAGGCAAGCATGGCGTCGTCGCGCACCATGCCGCAGCCGTTGTCGGTGATCTGAATGAACTTCTTTCCGCCGGCCTCCACGCTGATCTTGATTCGAGTCGCTCCCGCGTCGAGCGAGTTCTCGAGCATCTCCTTCACCACGGACGCAGGGCGCTCTACGACTTCCCCGGCGGCAATTTGGTTGGCAACGGTTTCGGAAAGTACGTGAATGCGGCCCATGAAAACCAGTGGCCAGCGGTCAGCGTGCGGTGGCCAGTCGCCAGTTTCGCAGATGGAACATCAAAAGACAAAGTCATGCCGACCCAAGCGAGATCCTTCACTCCGCCGGAAGCACGGCTTCGCTCAGGATGACTCAGTTTGAGGGGGCGACTCCAACAAAGACCCGCAATGACTCGGGCACACTTGCGTGACTGTCCTTGTCTCGCTTTCGCGCATTCGCTAGAATCGCCTTGCTGCCCCGGCCGTCCCACGTAAGAGGCCACATCTCACATCCCGTTTGAGGACCCATGGCACTGATCCAATTCACGCGGAATCACAATGACCACTCCACCGATAAGGGATTCCAGTTCGAATTCCTTTGCGACCGCTGCCATAACGGGTTCATGTCCGAGTTTCAGTCGTCGATGACTGGCGTGGCCGGAAGCGCGTTGCGGGCCGCTGGAAACCTCTTCGGCGGATTCCTGGGCCAGGCCAGCAACTCGGCTTACGAGATCGAACGCGCCATCCAGGGACCGGCTCACGACCACGCGTTTCGGGCAGCCATCGAAGAGGCCAAGCCGAATTTTAAGCAATGCCCCAAGTGCACGAACTGGGTCTGCATCACTTCCTGCTGGAATGCCAAGCGGTCGCTCTGCTTCGATTGTGCGCCTGACCTAGAGGTCGAACTCGCCGCCCAGCAATCGCAATCCACGGTCGATCAGATGAAGGAAAAAGTCCGTGCGCAGGACCTGACCAAAGATCTCGACCTGACCAGCGAGGCCGCGGCGTTGTGTCCGGCCTGCGGAGCGCGCACGCAAGGGGCGAAATTCTGCCCGGAATGCGGCAAGCCGCTGCGCCCCAAGAACGAATGCTCACGCTGCGGGACCAAGGTCGAGGTCGGCACCAAGTTCTGTCCGGAGTGCGGCAACAAACTCTGAGCGCAGCGGATTCTGAAGAACGCGAGTTCGCAAAAGGATCCGCGCTTTACTTCACATCCGCAACCTTCTCGCGCTCTTCGTTATAAGCCCCGAACTTCTTCGCTACCGGCTTCAGCGTGGGATAGAACTGCACGAACGTGTGCTCGACCGCGGCATGGGCATCGTGGCACGCCCAGCATCCGTTGCCGTGGGGCATGGCTCCGGCCGCCTGGCCTTCGGCGTTGAATGCATAGTAGGCCCACTTGTCGGGATTGCGGGCGGAGTCCTTCACCTCGACCGCCAGGGCCATCAGATCCGTCTGGTAGTGGCCTTTCTGGTTGATGGAACTGCGGCTGGCGGCGTCGCGCTCGTCGATGACGAACATCGTCTGCTCCGGCCACTTGCCTGACTTCAGGAACGCGTCATAGGCCCAGCGCTGCACGAAGACGTTGGTGAACATCTCGTGGCTGTCGGGTCCGGGACTGTAGTTCATGCCGTATCCGGCGGAGAGAAACATCCACTCGCGATAATCCGCCGGACGCAGAAGCTGACCCTTCTCGTCATATAGCGGCTTGGGCATTTTTTCGTCCGATGCCGCACCCACCAGTATCAGCAAAGCCGTCAGAATCACCCCAAAGGCAAAGACCTTCTTCATGTGGAGCCTCCCCCGAAGCAATACGGAATCGACAACAGCATGGTTCCCCCAAGTCGTCGATAGTAAATGAGACTTGGCGCGACGGAGAATGTCACCCGGGAAAGTTCCTCATGAAGCCCTGGGCGCACGAAAAAAAAGCGCCCTGCCGAAGCAGAGCGCCTTCGCGTTGAACTCTTTCCCCTACTGGACGACCACCAGCGTAAATGTGGTCTGCCGCGTCAGGGTGCCTGAGGTCGCTTTCACGGTGATCGTGTAATTGCCGACGGGGGTTCCGGGATCCTTGGTGCTGCCGCTGGAACTCCCTCCGCACGATCCCAACCCGATGGTCGAGATCCCCAGAACGAGCATCAGGCCGAGGAGGCGCACGCCACGGGCAGAGCGCTTGCCCGAGGCAGCAACAACGACAAGTCCGAAGAATCCAGGCAGAAGAGCCGCGTAGAGAATCTTCGAGCCGCGATCGAAGGGGCGATCCAGCCTGGCGGTCGGGGCGGTCGTCTTGATCGAGAAGCTCGCTGCCTGCGTGCTCGGGATAGTTCCCGGCCCGGTGCAGGTCGATTCCGTCGCGCTATCCGTGCACGTGTAGGTTACGTTCCCGGTGAAACCGTTAAGGGCATTGAGGTTGATCGTTGCCGTCACGGTCGAACCCTGCGCCACCTGGTAGCTGCCGGCGGTCGGCGCGAGCGTGAAACCGGGAGCACTGCTCATGGCCTGCGCCAGCGCGAAGCCGTTCACTGACCCCAGTCCGGTCACCTGATCGTAGCCGGTACCGGCGCTGAATCCGATCTTGAGTGCACCCGTCGTCGGACAGTCAAGTGAGCCCGACGCACAAGGCACTTTGTTATCACCCGTAGTCACGTCATTGAACACGGCCGGGTTGCTCGCCGCGAAACCGTAGAGAGTGGGATTGATGGGAGCGATTCCGGTGGAGGAGTCGTTGCCCAGATACTGATTGACGAGTGCCAACATGGCGGCAAATGTCGGCGATGCAGCCGATGTTCCGCCTACCACGTCCAGGAATGCCTGCGAATCGCGAAAACCGGTGGTGCAGCTGGGCAGCCCTTGTGAATCGGTCTGCGAGCAGAACAAGTAGCCATCGTGGTCGGGCGATGCAGCCAGCGAAACATCGGGAACATCGCGCTGGCCGTCAGGCGGCACTCCCGTGCCGGTTTGCCATGTAGGTTTGGAAAAAACAGTACTGGCGCCGCCGCCTGTGGAGGATAGCTGACCGGCCAGTGTGGTGTCGTTCCACCCTTCCTCTGGGATATAGATCAGGGCTGAAGAGATGGTGTCGCTGCCCGTAGCCCCCTTCCAGTAGGTCGTGTCGGACGTGCTGGAGGCATCGCCGAAGAACTCGTTGCCGCCCAGTCCGGTGACTTCGGGAATGGACGCGGGAACGTCAACCGCAAGGCCTTTAATGGCAGTCGTCGCGCCACTCGCTTCGCAGTCGGCTGCGCCGGCGTCGCCGGATGCGGCAACGACCGTTTGCCCTTGGGTAACGGCGGCTTGCGCCCAGGTTTGAACCGTTTCCGGAAAACCTGGACTCGATGTCTCCAGACCTTGCTCGCAGAATCCGTAGCTGGTGGTGATGAATGGAGCGACGTTGGTATCGATTGCAGTTTGCAGCGAATCCCACACGCTGGCGTTCGCGTTGGCGCCGACGTAAACGAACTTGATCGTAGCGTTCTTCGCCACCCCACCGGACCATTCCACATCCAGATCGCTTTCCACCAGATCACCGCTGAACACGGTGGAGGCGCCAGTGCCTGGAACGAGGACCAGAGTGGGCTCTTTCGCAGTCAATCCCGCCGCAGAACGGAAATGATCCAGATCGCTGGTGATGAGAGCCGTCTGCCCGACCACGGCAATCGTCTGCCCGGTGCCGTCGATGCCGGAATCATACAGAGGCTGCAGATTGTAGATGGTGGCGAAATCGCCGGGCGTCAGGAAGTGATTTCCGCTGCTCGAAGACGTGAAGTGTGCCCCCGGCCGAACCCGCGGCTTGGGGCGGAAGGTATCGAGGTTGCCCACGCTGATCACGGCAGACGCCATTGCGGCCGGCACGGAAACGACTCGGGCATTGGCGAAGTGGAGTTCGCCGTCGACCAGGTAGTGATGGAATTCAGTGTTGAAAGTCGTTTCGATCTGCGCCACAGTGCCATCAAACGTGATCCGGTAGCGACCGTTCGCTACGCGGATGTTTGTGAAACCTTCCGACTGCAGCCATTCCCTGATCTTCTGAATGTCGTTGCGGCTCAGGCCGAAACGCTCTCCGAATTGCTTCGGGGTGATGTACTTGTGGTAATTCGGCGAATTGCGGTCGCCCAGTTCGGCGATGAACTTGTCGAGATCCTGCTGCTGCGCCGGTGAAGGCCGGAAGTTGAGCGACGCACCCTGGATCAGGCGGTTGCCGTCGACGCGGCCGATGTCGGTGCCGGGCCTCACCAGTTCCCGCACATTCCCGCGGAGGACCACTTTCTGCGTTCCGCTGAGCGGCCCCTGAATGCGGTCCGCCGTGACCGCATAGCTGAAGGTTGACAATACGACGGCAGCGCACAGCAGACACAGAATGGCCCGACCGCTCTTTACCATAAGCTTCCCTCTGGATTTGATTGCATTGAAAAGGCTGTGCTTAAGCTTATCGACTTCTGTCTGGTTCGATCAAGTAAATACAGTGAAGGTTGTATCCCCGACAGAAACTTGACAAACTTTGACACGGCAGAATTCGGCCGTGCCGTAAGAACCCTGAGTATCCCCGCAAAACGCTATCAAATCCGGCTCTATTAGCCAGGTTCCGCAAGTGCATTCCCGGCGTGAACTTCCTGCATTCCCGGCTTGCGCCTGCCGTATACTTGCCGGTCGGCAAGCAAGAGCATGCCCTCCGTCATCGCCCCCAAAGCCCGCCTCGCCTACATCGACTGGATGCGCGGCTTGGCCTGCGTGCTGATGTTCCAGACCCATTGCTATGACGCCTGGCTGGGCGGATCGGCCCGCCAGAGCCGCTTCTTCATGTACTCGCAACTGGGTGGGACCTTTCCCGCGCCGCTGTTTCTTTTCCTCGCGGGTATCTCGTTCGCTCTGGTGACAGACAAACTGCTACAGAAGGGGTTATCGGCGTCTGAGATCGCGCGCAGCACCATCCGCCGCGGTGCGGAGGTTTTCGCGTTCGGGTTGCTGTTTCGCGTGCAGGAGTACCTCATCTCCTGGGGATGGGCGCCGATAAGCGATCTGCTACGCGTCGATGTGCTGAACACCATCGGGCTGTCGATGATGCTGATGGGCGTGCTGTGCTGGGTAGTACTGGCGCTGAGACTGCAGGTGGGTGGAGCAGCTCCGCGCACACGATTGGTGATCGCTACTCTCGCCACCGCTCTGCTTATCTCGCTGCTTACGCCTCTGCTCTGGACTACCTGGCGCCCACGTTTCCTACCGTGGCCGCTCGAGTCTTACGTGAACGGCGTCCACAATCTGGGCACGCCGCAGGCATGGTTGTTCCCGATCTTTCCCTGGAGCGCGTTCGCCTTTGCCGGACTGGCGGTCGGATTCATCCTGCAGAGCCCCTGGACCCGCGCTCGCGAAGCGAAGGTATTCTTCGCCGCCGGAGGTGCAGGCGTAATCCTGATCGAACTCTCCCGCTGGCTGGACGCACGGCCGGTACAACTCTATCCGGTGTATGACTACTGGCACACCAGCCCGAACTTCTTCCTGATCCGGCTGGGAATGTTGCTGGTAATTCTGACGGGCACCTACGCATGGTGCCGCTGGGGGCTGGCGCAGTGGGGATTCAGTCCGCTGATCCAGTTGGGACAGGCGTCATTGCTGGTGTACTGGGTGCACATCGAATTCGTCTACGGGCGGGTTTCGATCCTCACCAAGCACGTGCAATCGATCGGCGGCGCCAGCGTCGGACTGTTGATCATCACCGTTGCGATGTTGGCGCTCGCCTACATCCGCACCCACGCCAAAGGATGGATGAAGGCGCTCGGTCCCGGAGGGACCCATGAGGGTAGCCCCGCCAGTTTCACTGGCGGGTAAAGGCCAGCCATAAGCTAATCTTGTGCCGTAGGCACGGCTGAAACACATCAGGGAATGGTCAGGCGTCCCTGCCGGGACGCAGTCTGTTTTCTGCGTCCACCCGGCGCTGAAGCGCCGGGCTACTTTCAGATGTCCCTCCGGGACAAAGAACTTGCGATTACCGGACCCCTTACAAACTCCACGACTTCCCGCTCCGCCCAGCGGCCGTCATAGCCGTCGCCATCGGGCTCGCCTACGAACGCGCAGTGCCCGCCATCGGTGGTCTCGATGTAGGTGAGATTGGGATTCGCCGCGATCTTCGCCAGCGTCTCCGGCTGCATGCGGATGAAGGGGTCGTTGGCCGCATGAATGATCAATCCCGGTACAGCGATTCGGTCCACGACATTCGCTGCCGCGGCACGCGCATAGTAGTCGTCCGCTCCGGTGAATCCGCAGTAGTGCGCCGTGACGCGATCGTCGAACAAGCGCAGGCTGGTCACGCCTTTCAAGCGATCCAGATCGAAGGCGGCTGGAAAATGCTTCGCCTTGATCCGCATCCGCCGGAACAGCTGCAGCAGAAAGTACCATTCGTAGATTCGGTTTGCGGGCTCGTGCAGCGCGTCGGCCGAGGCCGCGAGGTCCATCGCCGGACAAACCGCCGCGACTCCCTTGAATTCCGGCGGCCCTGCGCTTCCCCACTCCCCGGCACACTTCAGCACCAAATTTCCGCCCATGGAGAATCCAGCAAGGGCGAAGCCAGTGACCCCATCCTGTTCGATCACGTTCTTGGCGACGGTCGCCACGTCGGCTGATAGGCTCGAGTTGTAGAGAGTCGGCGCGTAATAATCCATGCCACCGCAGTTGCGCTGATTCATCAGGACAACATTCATCCCGGCCGCAAGCCCGTTGCGCGTTACGCCCATCATGTACTGCGAGTCGGACGATCCCTCGAGCCCGTGGACGACGATGAGCGTCATCGCCTCGGAACGGTTGTGCTGCCAGCGGCACCAGCAGCGGATCCTGATGCCCGGGGCGACTTCCACCAGGCGCTCCTCGGCGGGAGGAAGATGAAACCTCCGCGGCATCAGAAAGCTGGCGATGGTCTGCACGTGCCCGCCGCCCAGCCATTTTCGGGCGCGGAAGGGCGCGGTCACGTCCCATGTGCGGTCGTCACTGAAGACGCCTTCTCCGCCGGGCACTTTCGAGATTTGCGAACTCCCCACAATTTGATTCTAATAGGGACTGGAGTCTCGCATGCCAATCTACGAATACATCTGCAAGGAATGCCACCATCAGTTCGAGGCCTTGGTCTACGGCAAGGAGAAGGCCGAGTGTCCCAAGTGCCACGCAAAGAAGCTCGAACCCCAGCTTTCTGTGTTCGCCGTCAGTGCCAAGGGGAGTTCAAGCTCGGCGAGACCGGCCGGCCCCTGCGGATCGTGCGGCCATCCGGACGGACCGGGTTCGTGCTCGATGCGCAACATGAACTAGCCGCGGCATCTGGTCGTTTACGCAAACGGATCTTCGTCAGCACTACGCCCGTAGATCACCGGCAGCGGCACATCGAGCATTCGCAGATACACCGACAGCTGACCGCGATGGTGATACCAGTGATTCAGCATAATCGTCCGCACAACGCCGGCTCGCGGCTGATTGAAAAGCTCACGGTCGCCTTTCATCAGATGAAACGTGCCGGCGGCTCGCTCTTCAGTTAGCCCCTGGAGGAACTGCTCTGCGTCACGAACGGCCTGTTCGTATGCCGCGAGAATCTCCTGCACGCTTTTCGGCTGCGGCGGAACAAACGATCCCTTCAGAACGTCGAAGCTGTCCTGTTGAGCCAGTCGTGAAATCCCGCCCGGAATGTTCGCCACATGCCACGCCAATTGGCCGAGCGTCATCGACTTCGTATGCGGCTTCCACGCCAGCTTGTCTTCGGGCACACGCTCCAACACCCGCTTCGTCGTCGCTGCCTCTGTTTGAAACTCACCTAACACAGCCTTCATTGTTTGTCCGTCCTTTCGAAGAGGAATCCTTTGCAGTAATTCGAATCTCAAAGATCTTTGGCCAGAGTTTCCCGGTCACAAACAGCCGCTTGGTAGCCGGGTCATAGGCGATGCCGTTCAGCACGGCCTCGGCATCCCGCTGATAGAACGGCCCGAGTAGTCCGGTCAGGTCGATCCATCCGACGACTTGTCCAGTCGCCGGCGAAATGCGGGCAATCCGGTCGCTATGCCAGACGTTGGCGAATATCTCTCCCTCGACGAATTCCAGTTCGTTCAGCTGATCGACCGGCTTCCCCTGTTCACGAACCTTGATGCGCCGTTTCTCGCGGAAGGTGGTCGAGTCCAGAACCCGAATTTCCGCGCTCCCGTCGCTCAAGTAGAGATCGCGGCCGTCGGTTGTCAGTCCCCAGCCTTCGCCCGGGTAGTCGAAGGTTCGCAGCTGATGGAAATCGCTCAAGTCATATACGAATCCGAGGTGCGAAAGCCATGTCAGCTGGATGACTCTGCTGCCAACAATCGTGATGCCTTCGCCAAATAGATCTGGTGCGAGATCGGCCTTGCGAATCACCCGGCCCGTTTCAGCGTCTATCTGCCGAAGTGACGAGTGCCCCTCGCGACCTGTCCCTTCGTAGAAGCAACCCTTGTAGTAGACCAGTCCTTGTGTAAATGCGGCGCTGTCATGCGGAAACGAGCGAACGACTTCAAAGCCGTACTCGGGTGTCTTGCTGGGGAACGCAGGAGACTGTCCGAACGAGACAGCAGCCATCGCCAGCACAGCGAACAGGACAAGACCTGAACCGGACAGTCTCCCTCTCATCCGTGCATTTTCGCACGGAAGTTTTCGGCTGGCCTTACTTCGCGGTTAATTTGCCGATGTCCACCATCCTGTTGTCGCTATACCGGTCGTGGTGCCGGACCCAGGCCATCGCGTGCGGCTTTATCTCCGCTTCGTCCCGGCCCTTCGCGGTCAGATCGATCCAGTTGTACATCGGCAGCAGGATGTCCAGCCCGCGCGCGTAGGTGGAGTACGTGTGGAAGATCTGCCCATCTTTCTTGGTGAATGCGCTCGCGCCTGGCGTTTCTTCCCCGTAGGCCGGCAGCGTCTCGTGGTTGTAGAGCGGCTTGCCACTCGTAGCCTGTTCTTTGCTGAACGATACGCCGTAGTCGTAGTTGAAGTCGTTTGCATTCGACGACACCCACTTAAACTTCCATCCCATGCGCTTCTTGAACGCATCGATCTCGGGCAGCGTCGCGCGAGAAACCACAACGAAGGTCGTGTCGCGCTGGGTGATGTGCGGATGGATGGCATCGAAAGCATCCGCCAGGAAAGAGCAACTCGGACATCCTTCCTTCCATCCCGGCCCAAACATGAAGTGGTACGTGATGAGCTGGCTGCGGCCGTCGAACAGATCCGAGAGTGTCTCGGTTCCGTTCGCGCCCTCGAATACGTATTTCTTCTCGACCTTCTCCCACGGTAGTTCGCGGCGCAGGCGGCTAAGCTCGTCGCGCCGTTGCGTGAATTCTTTTTCTTTCGCCAGGAACTTCTTGCTCGCGGCCAGCCATTCGTCATGGCTCACCACCTTGGCCGCAGACTTGTCCGTCGTCGCTGTCGTCATGCTCCTACTCCTTTTCCTTTGAATCGCTCTTCTCAACCTTCTTCTTACGAAGAACTCTTAGGACCAACGCAGTCAGCCCACCGGTGGAAACCGCGCTGCCCACCACCACACCTGCACTGGCAATGCATGCTGGACACATAACTGCCTCCTCACTTCTTAGCTTCCGCCCTGACCTTCACGAGCTGATGGATGTGCGTCCATCCTGGACCGACGCCCCGCCGATGTTCATCCTGAATGATCCCAAACGCCTTGTGGTGAAATCGGATGACGGTCTCGCCGTTCTCTTCGCTCAAACGGTACTGAACGTTTGAAACTACGCCATAAGACATGAAGAGCGGCCCCGTAATCTCAAGCAGCGTCGGCCGCTTGATCGCCTGCACGTGTCCCCAAAGGTGCCCGTTGTTGTCGCCCAGTTCGCGATACCATCTTCCGCCCGGCCACGGCTCGATTCTCATCGGCATCTTGCCTTGCGGCGATTCGTTTTCCGGACCGATCTGCTCGAGCAACGCCTCGAATGTGGTCTGCAGCGAAGCCTTGACGTGGATCTCCTGCGTCACCATCAAGGTCAAGCTTTCAATTCCCGGAATCGTCGGACTCGTGCTCATCATCTTCTTCTTTCTCCTTGAGATTGCATTCCCGTGTCGCTGATTTGGCGGTTTGGGCGTCATCCCGAGCGGAGCCGTTCTTCAGGCGAAGAGAGGTATCTTGCGTGGATCGTCAATGAACCCGACCCGTGCCATCACTCACCCTTCAGGCTCTTCTCTTTCTCTTCAGCCCGCTCTTTGATTCGCAACAACTGATGCGCCCACAGCCGCTCAAACGTCTTCGTCCATTCATGTAATGGACGTATAGCCTCCGCATTGGTCCGGTACATCATATGCCGCCCATTCCGTCGCACCCGCACCAAGCCGACATCCCGCAGCACCTTCAGATGCTTTGACACCGAGGGCTGCTCCAAGCCCGTGCGGACGACCAGGTCCCCGACCGGCAACTCGGCGTTGGCAAGATGCTCCAGAATCTCCCGCCGCCGGGGCTCGGCCACGGCGTTGAAAGCATCGGAAGTAGTAGCCGCCCGTGCCATTGATGAAGTGAATATATATTCCGATATGGGAATACGTCAAGGGAGAAAATTCTTTTCGTCTCGAGGGGATTCTATGGTTGGCTGGAAGGAATTCAGCAAGGAGGGTTGAGCACAGATTCCAAGAAACTCACCAACAAGGCTGCGGCGCGATCATTCCGGGAATCGCGCCGCAGCCGGGGCCCTCACTTCGGCTCGGTGGCTACCGGCCCCTCAGGGCCGAAGCGTCCACAGCGCTCGCCCCACTTCTGGCGAAGCTTCTCCCGCTCCTCGGGGGTCATGCGCTCCCAACGCTCTTCCATGCGGCGGCGCATCCGCGGGCCTGGACCGCCATGCCCACCCCAGTTTCCAAAGAGAATCCGGCAGAGAGCCAGGAATCCCAAGGCCTGCCAGAAGGTCAGCAGCCGGAATCCAAACAAGGGCGGCAGCAGCCAGTTCCACAGGTGCTGGACCGCCCAGCCCCCCAGGAAGATGAATCCCGCGATCGCCACAATCGCCAGGGGTGCAATCCAGATCAGTTTCCTTTTCATAGAGTTCCTCATTTCCCCAAATACTCGTCGTGCAGGACCTGCAGTCGCTCGCGCAGATGCAGCACGGCATACCGTTTGCGCGAAAGCAGAGTATTCACGTTGACTCCGCTCTCCTCCGCCAGCTCCTTGAAGCTGCGCCCTTCCAGTTCGTTCGCCACGAATACCTCGCGCTGCTCGGCCGGCAACTCGTCGAGCGCGTGACCCAGTTCGTCCAGAACCATCTGGCGGAGGTACAGTGCGTCCGGTCCGTCCTCGGGCGACGGCAGCAGATCCTCAATCCCGAGCACTTCTCCGTCTTCGTTCTCGATCGCGGCATCGCTGAAGTTCTCCGGCTTCTTCTTGCGAAAAAGATCGGTGATACGATTCCGCGCCACGCGGTACAGCCACGCCGTCACATATTCAATGGGCATCAACAGGCGGTTGGCTTCGACGAGTTCGTAGTAGACCTCCTGGAGCAGGTCTTCCGCGTCAGCCTCGTTCGACACCCGCTTGCGGATGAAGTTGCGCAGACGGGCCCCTTGCTCCGCGACCACCTGGGAGATTCGCCGATCCTGCTCGGTCATCAAGGTGTGACCCGCCGTTCCGTCCATCCACTCGTGTAGACGAATGGTGAGCGGGAATATTGTAGAGATTTACCTAGCAGAAGGCGGGAAGGCGAGGTTATCAAGTAGTAAATGAGGCCCAGGCGCAGATGACCAATATCCGAAGACAGACTTCTGCATTCTGACCTCTGAGTTCGGACCTCTACGTTCTGCCCTTAGACCTCACCAGCGGATGCCGATTGTGATCGGCCGCATGTCGGTCGAGATTCCGTTGTGTTTTCCGTGGATGTAACGAAATTCGGCGTAGAAATCGATGTCCGGCCGGATCTTGCGGGTAATGCCACCCCCGAAGTTCTCGCCGAATTCGTTCTGGCTGGAATGCAGGAAGTTGCCGTTGACCGGCAAGTTGCCGTTGAAGCAATGTCCCCACCACAGGTAGAAACCGTTGCATGCGGACCCAGGAATCGCAGTCGAAGAATCCAGTTTGCCCGAGCGATGCAGGAACGCCGGACCAAACACCAGATAACCACTCCAGTTCTTTGACGCAGGGATGTTGATAATGGGACCGAACATGGCCACATAGGCGTGATCATTCGCGCCCGGTGCCTGCGCGAGTTGCAAGGCGGAAGTCTTCAGCGGCAGATTGTCGAACTGAACGTCGAGGCGAAAACCGAAATACTGGCTGTAGTTGCGCGCGACACCGGCGTCGGCGATGCCGCCTCCGCCGCGAACGTACGTCTGCGTGGTTCCATTGGGAAGGCTTGCGCCTCCGCCGACGTTGAAAGCCCAGTTCTTGTAGTTCTTGGGTTTCTTGCGCCGCGCCGTCTCGTCGGGAGACGCCTCCTGGCTGCTGCTCGATTGCTGATCTGGTTGCTGCGTTTGCGGTGCCTGGGCCGGTGGCTGCGCCGGGGTTTGCTGGGCTTGGGTTGCGACTCCCGACAGGATGGTGATCAGAATTGCGGATTGCAGAAACCCGGGAATCGTAGCGAACTTTCGAATCATTCCATCTCCTCCCGCTGCCGGGTTGCGGACGCGAGCGCTCGAAAACCGTCAACGACAGGCGCTTGAGAAAGAGCTTGTCCGCGCTGGCCCCGCCGTACGCACTCGCAGCAGGCAGGCACCATATTACCAACTTTGATGCGCACTTCGCGCGCCAAGCCGCCCAGACGCACTCTCGAACCGGTAGCGAGCAGGGCAATTTGTTTATTTGGGCTTTATGTGCTCCGAGAGACTCTGAAATAGCGCTGGCAGCCAGGAGTTCCACTGGTTCCAGTCGTGTCCGCCACGAGCAGTGTGAAACTCGTATCTGAAGTGGCGCTGTGCGAGCAGCGCAGCGAACTCGCGGTTCGTCGGCAAGAGCCCCTCTTGCTCGCCACACGTGAGAAAAAGATACGGTGTCGCTGCGGGATCCGCTTTCTGAAGCAACATAAAGGGATCATTCCCACGCCGCGCCTCACTGCCAGATGGACCGAAGATCGCTTCGAAGTGCCGCGATTGCTGAAGCCGCTTGATCGTGAAAGCGCGACGAGGCACGTCGAGCGCTGAGCTCAATCCGCCCGCGAACACGAACAGGTCCGGATGACGCAGCGCCAGGTTCACGGCACCAAATCCGCCCATCGAAACTCCAACAACGGCTCGGCTGGAGCGACCGGTTGCGACAGGGAACCTGCTTTCTACGTCTGAAATCAGGTCGTTCACGATGAAGTCCTCATATCGATCTGCTGGCGGGTCGACCGCGTTGATGTAGTACGAGGAGTTGCCCTCGGGCATTACCAATAGCACTCCTGATTCGGCGTAGCGAGCAACGTCAGAGTAGTTCGACCAGTCGCGAAATCCGCCTCCTGCTCCATGCAATAGGTACACGACTGGAATCTTCTGGCCTGCAGTCAGCTTCGCGGGCAATACAACTCGGTACTGCATTTCACGGGAGAGCGCGGCGCTATGGAAGATAACGTCTTTGAGAACAACATTGGGAGTGAGGCGAGGGCGATCGATTGGGTCGGGCTTCTTGTTGCAGCCCGTTAACGCGAATGCGGCAACAACCGCCACCACACGAATGAACCACCTGCTCCCTTCGAACATGCGGACTGATTGTCTCCCTCATCATTTGTAGTTCCAGAAACCTACGCAACGCACGTATCATGGAAGATTCCATTTACATCGAGAGAACCCCTGTGAAGCAGAGCTCAAAATCGGGAAGCAAGGCAGAAGTGCATACCAAGGCGGACTCCAGTCCGGCCTGCAAGATCGCGCTGATCGGCTTTGGAACTGTAGGCCGAGCGGCGGCGAAGATTCTGTGTGAAGGCAAGAATCCTGCGCTGCGGTTGACGCAGATCTGCAACCGGAATGTGGCTCGGAAGAAGCAGGACTGGGTTCCGGCGGACGTAGTGTGGACGGAGGACGTCGACTCGGTGCTGAACTCGGATGTGGATGTAGTCATCGAGCTGATCGGCGGACTGAATCCAGCGGAACAGATCGTGCGCAGGGCGCTCGATTCGGGAAAGTCGGTGGTCACCGCCAACAAGCAACTCATTGCGCGCTGCGGCCCGGATCTGCTGCAACTCGCGGCCAGCAAGGGCAGCCAACTTCTGTTTGGCGCGTCAGTGGCTGGCGGAGTGCCGGTTTTGCCTGCCCTGCACACGGGATTATGCGGAGACCGACTGCACGGCATCGCGGGGATTCTGAACGGAACCTGCAACTACATCCTGAGCCGGATCGAAAACGCGAGGGTTCCTTTCAGTGAGGCGCTGGAAGAAGCGCAAGCGCGCGGATACGCCGAGGCGGATGCATCGGAAGACCTGGACGGCGGCGATGCGCGTGCCAAGCTGGCCATTCTAGCCCTCGCGGGCTTGAACGTGCGAGTTGAACCGCAGTCGGTGCGGGCGCGGACGATCCGTCCGATCGACGCCGTAGACTTCGACTACGCCGCGGAACTTGGCTGCACGATCCGCCAGATTTCCCGCGCTGACCTGAAGGAAGGCACGCTCTACGCGGATGTAGGACCTTGCTTGGTTCCTGCCGATTCGCCTTTCGGGCGCGTGCAGCGGAACCTCAACCTTGTCCTGACCTCGGGGAAATACGGCGGCGACATGGCCTTTATCGGCGCAGGAGCCGGTGGCGATCCTACAGCGGTCGCGGTGGTTTCCGACGTAATGTCTGTGGCCAAGAGCCTTGCCGGCCGCCAGAGAGACGTTGCCAGCAACGTCTCTGCACCGGCCATTAGCGCGGACTTCGAGACTCCCTGGTATCTGCGGTTCTTTGTGAAGGATCAACCGGGGATCGTGGCGCGGTTGGCGCAGATTCTGGCCAATCACAAGCTCAATATCGACTCCCTGTTGCAGAAGCCGGGATTTGAGAAGAGTTCCCTGCCCTTTGTGATCACGCTCGAGCCGTGCCGTGATTCGCAGTTGCGTCCTGCACTGGAACAGATGGGAGGCCTGGATTTCATGATCCGGCCATGCCTGTGCCTGCCGATCCTGCCGTAGCCGGACGATACGCAAAAAAATTCGGCGCCGATCATCTGCCCATGGCCGGCGCCGACCCAGTTCGTTCGAATTCAGCTAGTTCCAGAAAGGATTGTTCAGTCCTGCGGGCTTAAGCGCACTGTCGGACTGCGCTTCCGTATCGGATTCGTTGGAAATCTTCTCGTCGACGAAGCGGGACGGCGGAAGCCGTTCCTCATTCTTCCCCGGTGGAAGATTCGTTTCCTGCGGAGGTAAAAAAGGGAAGTTGGATTTCATGGCAAACTCCTGCATTCTTTATGATCTATTTGTATTAAACACCCTTGGGGCGTGGGCACGGACGCAATAATTTTGATGGACCTTATCAAAAATTCGCATGCGGGAAATGGGTTACTGCACAGGACTTGGCGGAGGACGCAATCATGAAATATCGGAAGCTGGGACGGACGAATTTCGAAGTCAGCGAGATGGGCGACGGACTTTGGGGGATGAGCGGCTGGACCGGGTCTGACGATCGCGAGTCTCTGTCGTCCATGCAGGCGGCGGTCGATCTGGGGTGCAACTTCTTCGATACCGCCTGGGCCTATGGCGCCGGAAAGAGCGATGGGCTGCTGGGCGAAATCATGCAGCGGAATCCGAAAAGGCGGCTCTATGCAGCGTCGAAGATTCCTCCGGCAAACGATCGCTGGCCGGCGCTTCCGGAATACAAATACCGCGACGTCTTCTCGACACAGCATGTGTTCAAGTACGCCGATCTGATTCGCAAGAACCTGCAGGTCGATACCATCGACATTCTGCAATTCCACGTCTGGGACGACAGTTGGGCAGAGGAGCCGGAGTTTCGATCCACGGTCGAGAAACTCAAGAAGGATGGATGGATTCGCTTCTTCGGGTTGAGCGTGAATCGCTGGGAGCCGGAGAATTGCCTGAAGGCTCTGCGGACCGGACTCGTGGATGTGGTGCAGGTGATCTACAACATCTTCGATCAGTCACCGGAGGACGAACTATTCCCCGCCTGCCGGGAACTCAACGTCGGCGTAATCGCGCGGGTACCGTTCGATGAAGGAAGCCTCGGGGGAAAGATGACGCTCGATACGCGCTTTCCGGCGGGCGACTGGCGCGCGGGATATTTCGGCCCAGAGAACCTGCCGCCCACAATTCAACGAGTCGAAAAACTCAAGAAGATTGTCCCGCCAGGAATGTCGCTGCCTGAGATGGCTCTGCGGTTTATCCTGTCGCATCCGGCCGTCGCTACCACCATTCCCGGAATGCGCAAAGCCGAACATGTGCGGCAGAACATCGCGGCCGGCGACGCGGGACCGCTGGACAAGAACCTGTTGGCTGAACTGAAGAATCACCGCTGGGACCGTAAGCCGCAACGCTGGTCCGACTAGCAGGTTGGCGCGATTCGAGTCTGATCCGGCTGGCGTCTCCATTCGCTACGAGCGCTGGTAGTAGTCCGCATGACCGGGCTACGCTTCCTATCATCGTTTGGCTTCACGCCGGCCCTGCCTTTATCCCCGAACGTACGCACGAAAGCGAGGAATCCGTTTGCTCAGGAAATCTGCTTGGTTGTCCCTCTCTTGTGTTGTCCTTCTGACGATCTCGCATGCGCAGAATCCGAAGGGGACGCTCCGCGGCATAGTGCAAGACGCGACAGGCGCGCGGGTGACATCGGCGAAGATCGTGGTGGAGTCCGTCGATTCGACGGTGCGTCGGGATGCGACCAGTGAGGAGCGCGGGGAGTTTCGCGTGGATGATCTGGCGCCGGGCTCCTACCGGATCACGGCGAACGCGCCGGGGTTCGCGCAAGCGCATGCAGAGGTGGCCGTCGCAATCAGCTCCGTGCGTGAAGTCGCGGTCACGTTGACCGCAGCGTCGGCAGGGGAGAGCGTCAACGTGAGCGGCCAGAGCTCCTCGATCACGACCGAGCCGATCGACTTGGTGAGCGTCGTTCACCAGGGAGTGATCAGCGGCCAGGACCTGCAGACCCTACCTTTGGCATCGCGCAGTTTTGCCAACATCGCTTACATTGCGCCCGGAACCCAGCCGGTAGAACCGTCGGACCCCACGAAGGCGCGCATCACAGCGGTATCGACCGGTGGCAGCTCGGGACTGAACAACGACGTGTCTGTGGACGGAGGAGACAACTCCGACGACTGGATTGGCGGCTTTTTGCAAAACTTCTCTCCGGACGCGATCCAGGAGTTCGCCATGCGAACGGCGAGCGAGGACGCAGATTCGGGAGGCACCACGGCGGGGTCGGTGGTGATCACGACCCGACGGGGAAGCAACGACTGGCACGGCACGGGCGCATTTTTCGACCGGGCGGCGTCATTGAACGCCCGTTTTCCGATCGAGAATCCGGCGCAAACCTGCGACTCCAGCGGGTGCGTGAACAATCCGAAACAACCGTTCTCCCGGCAAAACTATGTGGGAGCGATCGGCGGACCACTGCAACATGACAAGTTCTGGCTCTTCGCGTCGTTCGAGCACGTGCACGAGAATGCGAGCATCGCTTACAGCCCGGCGAGTACTGCGGAATTCGACGCCTTGGCGCAATTGGCGTCTGACGGGCTGATTCCGGGCGTAGCTTCAATCGATGTCCCGAAGACTGTGCCCATCCCCTTCCGCGACTACATCGGATCGCTGCGCTTCGACTGGGCCCAATCGCAGAAGTCGCAGTGGTTCCTGCGGACCTCGGAAGATAGTTACGTGACCCACAACAATCTGGTACAGCAGGCGACGCTGCCCTCGACCGGGCTCACCACGCACAACAACTATTGGAATACTGTCGTCGGCAATACCTACGCTTTCAGCCCGAATTGGCTGGGGACATTCGTTTTCGATGCGAGTGAATTGCACCTGACGCAGGCGCGGAATCAGACGCTGGGATTTGCCCTGGCCTTCCCTTTCAGCGCAACTTCGCTCACGGTGTCCGGATTCGAAACCTACGGTGACAACCAGTTCGCCACGCCGATCACGCTCTTTCCATCGCTGCGCAATCAGCAGAAATATCAATTTCGCTACGACGTCAGTCACACGCACCGCGATCATTCGCTGAAGTTTGGCGTGAACTTCATTCACGAGCCGGTGCTTGGCGGTGCATTCCCGGGAAATGAGGAAACGCTGTACTCGTTCCCGCAGGATCCCAGCTTCTACGTGGCGAATCCGGACCAGTTCGCAAACGATTTCGAAGATGGAGCAGCGACGACTCCGGGTGGCGATGGCACGTTCGGTCAGCATGTGCAGCGCCTGGGGCTGTATGCTCAGGACTCATGGCGCGTGACCCGGCACTTGACGGTCAATCTCGGCCTGCGCTGGCAGACGACTTTTGGGCTATTCACGGCGTCGAATCACAGCCAGGCGCTGAATCCGGCATTAATAACGCTGCAGGCGCTGCAGATTCCGCTGCAACTCGGCGTGCCCCACGACTACCGCAAGCAGTTCGGACCTCGGGTCGGCTTGGCATATTCTCCCGGGAACAGCGGCAGCACCGTGTTTCGTGCCGGATTCGGATTGTTCTACAACGATCTGGCACAAGGCGGATGGGGAACGGCATTTCAGGGCGTGAATTCGACCAACGTCGCTGCCGGTGCGTGCGCGCTGACGGGTACCGATGGTGCTTACGCGTTGACGGGAGCAGGTTGCCTCCAGGGCGGCGCCGGCGCGGCCGGGAACCTGATCGATCCGAACTACAAGACGCCGTACGGCATCCACATCACAGGCGGCGTACAGCATGCGTTGAATCGTAACTGGACGATCAGCGCCGACTTCACTCATGAGCAGGGCAATCACGGCTACCGCGGATACACCTTCACCAGTGACGCGAATCTGTTCACGCCGCTGATTCCAACGTCCGATGAGTCTTATGACTTTGACCAGGCTAGCGTGGTGCCGAACCTGAATCTGTTCAAGTCGGATAACCGCTCCAGCTACAACGCGCTGATGATCGTGGCGCAGGGCAATGTGAGCCACCGGTTCAATCTGATTGCACACTACACGCTTTCTCGGGCGACGACTTGGGGATGCGTCTTGGGCGAGCTTTGGGACTACGTAAACGGAGTGTGCGATCCGCTGAATGCGTTCGGGCCGGGCGACTATGGACCATCCGGAGAGGATGCGCTTCACCGTTTCGTGCTCGCCGGGACATTGCATCTTCCCGGTGGAGTGGAACTGACGACGCTCACGCAAGCCGAGTCGGCACGGCCCATTACTCTGACAACTCCTGCCGGAGATCGAGCGGTTGTCAATGGAGTGAAGACCACGCTCGACCAATTCCGGGGAACGCCGTTCATCCAGGCGGATTTTCGAGTAAGCCGGCCGTTTCGCTTTGGCGAGCGATGGGAGGTTACACCCTTTGCGGAGTTCTTCAATCTCTTCAACCGCAACAATCCCGGCGCGAACTACGTGACCGACATCTCGGCTTTGCCGATTCCCGTGAATGATCTGGGGAATGCGACAGCCCTTTGCCCCGATCCGAGTTGCAGCGTGCCGATCACGAATCCGCAGAAACAACTGCTGTTTCCCTCGGGCGCCTTGGGCGATTTCTTCGGACCCGGGACGACGGTAGGAACTCCATTTGCGGCGCAGCTTGGAGTGCGAGTGAATTTCTAATCGCGACGGTTCTTGCGTGACCTGAAATTGCTAGCGGACGAGCCACTCGGTGGCGGTGTGGACTCGCACCAGCAGGTGACTGTACGTCAGTGCAAAGGTTGCGAAGGCGGCCAGCGCTGCCGCTCCACCATACCAGGCTGACACCGCCGGGCGCGTGGACGCCCGATGATCCTTCCACGCCAGCAGGCGCTCGACCCGGGCATTCATGATGGAGGCCGGGCTCCGCACAAGGGCTGTGGTCAGATCGGCGACCGGCTCGGCGGGCAGGCGCGACACTTTGATCAACGCGGCCGCGAGATCAAGAGCCTCACTCGCGTTTGTCACCGCGGCATCGTCGGCCGCCATCTCCGTGGCCTCAAGCCATGCCGTCTCAAGACCCGCCATTCCCGGAAATGCGACGAACTGGAGGAGGACTTTGCGAAGGTTGTCGCGGCGGCGAACGTGCACCATCTCATGGTTGAGTGCAGCGCGCCGCTCCCTGTCGAAAAGCACAAACTCAGCCGCCGACGAGATCAGAATTCTTGGCCGGAAGATGCCCACGGCGGTCATGGGCGGGATTGGGCTGGGAATTCGTAGCACCGGCACGGGACCGTTCTGGATCGACTGCGCCTGATTCGTCCAGGTCGAAACGGTTTGGGAGACCTTGCGCATTGTCCTCGCCGTATTCAGACTGCCGATCAGAACCACAGCCATGCCGCCGCAGCCCAGCAGGATGGGGAGGAGGCCCATCGGCTCATCGACGGCCCGGGGCTCCAGCAAGACGAACGACGGTACAGCAAGTGCGGCGGTGACTGTGACTGCCGCGACTAGCGGAAGCATGCGCAGAGCAAACAGGAAGTTCGCAATGCGAAGGGGCGGGGGGTTCTGCACCTGGTCCCGAAGTCTCCGCCACGACAGGCACACCACCAGCGACAAGGCGGAGTACACGATGGCAAACACAGAAAGAGAAACCGCGAGGCCGCGCAGGGCGAACATCAGGATCGGTCCTTCTTGGGAGAATTCGGGGATTGTTCGGGCCGGGCGCTGGCGAGCTCGCGGCGCTTGGCGTCTACGAGCTCGCGAAGATCGTCGAGCAGCTGGGCATCGCGCTCGGTGACGATCTCCACAAGATACGACAATGGCAAGGACGCCGCTGGGCTGGCATTCAGCAACTGGCGAAAGGCTTCTCCTGCAACCTCACGGTGCAGTTCCTGACGACTGAAGCACGGACTATAACGAAAAGCGCGGCCCTCGGTCTCACGCCTCAACAGGTTCTTCTTGAAGAGGCGATCCAGCGTTGTCATCACAGTCGTATAGGCCAGGTCATGACATACCCCGTTGTCGTCAACGAGTTCGCGCACGGTGGCGTTGCCGCGCTCCCAGAGTGCTTCCAGCAGCCGCTGTTCGAGCGGCCCCAGTTGGGAGGAGGACGCATGAAAGTGGAAGATTCGTCTCATATCGTTCGAGAAACGAATAGCGATTCTAACCCGGGAGGAAGGGGTTCGTCAGGAGATAGTTAGGGATTCGGCGGACAAACTGGCGACCCCGGAGGGAATCGAACCCCCAACCCTCAGTTCCGAAGACTGATGCTCTATCCAGTTGAGCTACGGGGCCGCAGGTTCCAGAAGATACGGGAGAACTTGGGGTGGGAAACGGGAATCGAACCCGCAACCGCTGGAGCCACAGTCCAGTGCTCTGCCAGTTGAGCTATTCCCACCGCGGAAGTTCATTATAGCAAGGCGTCGGGCGTCGGGCGTCAGGCGTCGGGCGGCAGGCAGTAGATTTTGGACTTCGGACCTTGGACCTCAGACCTGACGCCTCTGTGAGCTGAGGTCCGAGGTCTGAAGTCCGAGGTCCAGTTCCTATACTCGGCCGATGCCGACGTACTCGAATCCGAGGGCGCGGAGGCGGTTGGAATCGAGCAGATTCTTGGTATCGACGATGACCGGCTTTTTCAACAGGTGCTTGATGCGGTCGAAATCGAGGGCGCGGAATTCTGGCCATCCCGTGCCGACAACCAGAGCGTCGGAGCCTTCGGCTGCGGCATAGGCCGATTCGCAATAGCGAACGTTCTGGCTCAGCTGGGTTCTGGCTTCGGGAATGGCGACGGGATCGTAGGCGCGAACGCGGGCGCCCTTCGAGACCAGAGTTTCGGCCAGACGAAGCGAGGACGATCCAGCCACGGAGTTCGTGTTCGGCTTGAAGGCCAGTCCCAGCAGGCCGACGTCTTTGTTCTCCACCGAATTCAGCGCGCTCGAGACCTTCTCCGCCATACGATCGGCGAGTTGGCGATTGACATCGCGAGCTGCGTCGAGCACTTTCAACGCAACGCCCTGCGACTCTGCCAGGCCGACGAGTGAATTCATGTCGGACTCGGCAAACACACCGCCCATGCCGGCTCCGGGCTGGAGGCAGCGGGGCGCGATCTTCTTGTCGAGACCGAGGGCAAGTGCGAGGTTGACGGCATCGGCGTTCACGCGTTCGCACAAGGCAGCCACTTCGTTGATGAACGAGATCTTGGTGGCGACGAAAGCCGTGGCGGCTTCACGCACGAGTTCCGCCGTGGCTTGATTGGTCACGATGACCGGCACGCCGCGCATGACGAGCGGATGGAAGATCTGCTTCAGAATCTGGACGGCCTCGGTGGAGGTCGATCCGAGAATCAGGCGGTCGGGCCAATTGAAATCTTCCACGGCGCAGCCGTCAGTGAAGAACATGGGCTGGGACACAATCGTGGCTTGCAGTCCAATGTCCTTGATGCTCCTCTCGAGCGCATTGGCGGTACCGACCGGAACCGGGGTGACAATCGTCAGGACGGGCGGCTTGGGGGCAAGGCGGGCGATCCTGATGGCGATGTCATTGAGGCTGTCGGCTCTGTCTTCGGCGAGAAAAATGACGCCGGTCTTGCGGGCGAAGGACTCGATGTCAGTGGAGTAGGCGAGGCGTCCGGCGCGAACGTTGCGGCGGATGATCTCCTTCAGATTTTTCTCGAAGAACGGAATATTGCCCTGGGCCATCTCGACCATGCGGGAACGGTCGGGGTGGCAGCACGAAACTGGAGTGCCGAAATCCGCGAGGCACGCTGAAATCACTGTTCCCAGATACCCTGATCCGTAAACCCCGATTTGCATGTGCCGTCTCCCGTTGGATAGCGGGAAAGCCGCGTCAGAAGTGGCATTTGGCGCGATTCCCGAGTGCCTGCCCTACTCTTTATCTACAAGCACGCAATAGGGTTTTCAAAGTACGGGAGTGGCATGTACCTAGGGCCATGTACGCGCGACGGCAGTAACCAGAAATTGGGGGATAGCAGATTACCGTGAGACGAGGCGTCGGCCAAGCTGGACGGGAGCGATGTCGACCCAGCAGCTGTCCGAGTCCTCGCGAACAAAGGTGAGTCTTTCCAACAGGATGCAACGGCTTCCAGAATAGTCGTGCCAGCGCCGGCGGGCGACCTCGAAGGCCGCCTGCGCGGGAGGCTCCGATCCCATCTTCACAATGGTCAAATGTGGGATGTACGGCCACTCCTCCTTGAACTGCAATTCTGCTGTGTTGAGCTTGCGGTGAAGATTCCGCATGCGGGAGGCGGCGCCGTCAATGCGGATATACACCGTGGAGGTCACCGGGATGAAGGTCTCGACCGGGCCGAGAGAGACTTCGAACGGATCTTCATCGCCGCAGAGCCGTTCCAGCACCTGCAAGGCAGCACCCTCAGCACCGCAGATCGGACGAGGGGGCAGCACTGTGAGATGCGCCGGCATGTGCGGGAGGTCCGGGTGCAGCTCGCGCCGAAGGTTTTCGACGAACTCCCCAGCCGGGGTCTTCAAATAAGCCACCAGCGCGTAACGCGGCTTCAGCATAACTAGACAAAAATTATAGCGCGTGCGGGGCGCGGATTGGGGCGTGCGGCGTCCGGGACCTGATAAGAAACCGACAGATGAACTGGAGAGACCTTGCGTTGTCGATTCACGCGGCCGAGCGGCGAGCCACAGCCCTGGAGCCGAAACGGACTGGAGGCCGGGTGGCAGAGAACTCGCACCGTGCTTTAGAATCAATTCTGCCAGTAAATGTCGGGGCGTAGCGCAGCCTGGTAGCGCACCTGCCTTGGGCGCAGGGGGTCGTAGGTTCAAATCCTATCGCCCCGACCATTTCTAAAGAACTTAGTCGGATTGCGCTCTGTCCTGCGCTCCGTGACTCTGAAAAGCTAGCGCGGCTACTTTCTTGCTTGCGGCGGTCATCTCATCATCAAAGACCGTGCCGTATGTGTCCATGGTCATTGTGATGGTGGAGTGCCGCATGAGCTTTTGCTGAGTTGCAATCGGAGTCCCGGTTGCGTTGAGCCAAGTACGGTACGTGTGCCGAAATGCGTGTGTGGTGAGGTGTCCGATTCCGGCTCTCTCCGCTGCCTCATCCAATATCCGGCTTGTGCCGGTATAGGAGTACGGCAGATTGCCAAATTTGAGCGGACTCGCAAACACCCAATCACTCGACGCGGAGAAATTAGTTGCTTGCCTCCAAGCTCTGAGCCGCGCCGAAAGGTCTTCGGCTAACACGAACGTCTTAGCGGAGCCTTCCGTCTTGCACTCATCAACTTGCTGTGCAACTATCCCACGCCGAATACTTAACCGCCCACCTAACCAGTCCACATCGGACCAACGCAATGCCAAGCACTCAGAGATGCGGAGGCCAAAGCAGACGTCTGCGAAAAACTCCTACCTAATCACCATTTTTGCGGGCTTTTACGTGCCTTAGCCCATCCACAGGGGCTAGCCCACTTTTGGTGCAAGCGAAGGAATGGCGTACAAACCAACAAGTTCTGACATTCTGAGGGCAAGAGTCTCTGCGGGATTTCAGGAACTTGAGTGTAATTCCGGATGTTTCGCCAACTACGAATCTACCGATTGATTCTTAGCCATTACGATGTTGGGACGGGCACCCGGTTTCCAGATAAGCAACAAAGCAAGCCCGGCTGCCAAGACGGCATTGACTAGCCAGAGTGGACCGTGGAAGTAATAAAGAGTAAGCCCCCACATTCCGACTGACGTCCCAGTCGCGAGACGCATGATGTGTCCGACCATCCATCGGCTGAGCGGTGTTGACGTTGTCGAAGGTCTTCGAGGCCGAGTTGCGGCGCGATTCACCCTTCGCTGGAACGTGAAGCCCACAACGGCAGACCAGATCGCTCCCACAATCATTAGCAACTGCACAAGCTTGATTTCCCGACCAGAAGGTTCAGGGCTTCCAAGAACACCGAGATGCAGAAGTAAAATGCACAAAACAACAAACAATGTGCAGCCTCCTTGAATCAGACGAAGCTGCTGTTCAGGTTTTTCCATTTTTTCAGTGTAGCGACATTGACAGGAACTCGCAGCGTAACTGTTGTAACCAGGCCATTGCACTTAAATTTCGGCTTCTTTCGGTTCGCTTCACATCCTACCGTTCATCATCTTCCCGCGCTCTAACTGCGCTCCGATTGTCCGTGTAGGCATGATTCCTAACGCTTCGAACGTCATCCGCTGACTTGCATCTAGTTGATACTGCGTTTGGTTGAGAATTCAAATCCTATCGCCCCGACCAATTCCACTTTCATGCACGGGCCCGGAGAGCTAGGCAGCCCATCCACCGTTGCTGATCCGATTTTCTTCCGGCTGACCTCTTGCGTTAGATCAGCACCGCAGAAGATTCGCTCCTAGGCGGTTGCTTCACTGCTCACATCGGAGGCGGGAATGCCGGCGAGCGGATCTTGAGCTGGATTTGCCGGACGGGCTTTCCGTCCGAAGACGGCCTCTATCATCAACTTCGAAATGGTTCGGTGGTTTTGGGCGATCACTTTCAGCCACGACCATTTCGTCAGCGTTGGGAAATAGATGCCGCGAAAACACAGACGGGCAAGAAAGATGTTGACTCGATAGCCCAAGCGCTCATGGTCCAGTGAATCGACTGCGTGAGCCAGCGCTCCGGGGCTGTAGGAGTGGTCCCATCCGTATTTCACTTCGGCGTGCGCTTCTTCGATGGTCATCTTCAGCGGTGTGTGCGCCATGCTGAAGGGAATGAAGTCCTTCCAGTGCCGCGGACGTGTGAGCCGCCCGGCAGCCTCCAACCGCTTGTAGAGCGGGGTTGAGGGCAAGGGCGTCAGCAGGCCGAATATCGGCAGGCCCGGAGGCCAGGTGCGAACCTGCTGGAGTGTACGTTCAGCAACGCCCGGCGTGTCGTTGTCCATGCCAAAGATGAATGAGGTGATCGCGTACACATTGCGTTTTGCCAGGCTCCGAAGCACGGTAGCGTACTCGCCGGGCTTATTGAATCCCTTGTTCACGTCTTTGAGATTCTGAGGATCGATCGATTCCATCCCGATGAATATCCACTTGCCTCCGGATCGGGCGATCAAGTCCACCAATTCTTCGTCCCGCAGCAGATTGGCGCTGATCTGAGCCACCCAATGCACCTGCGCTTTGGCCGCGATGATGTCACGCAGCAGTGACTTGGTGCGTTTTAGGTTGATGGCGAAGTTGTCATCGATGAAAAAGACGGCGATCTGGCCTTTCTCCTTACGGGCACGCGCTTTCAGCAGGAGTAGTTCATTGACCACACTCTCGTTGGTGCGGAAGCGAATGGAGTCACCAAAAAAACCAGTGACGGTGCAGAACTCACAGCCGTAAGGGCAGCCTCTGCCCGATTCCACCGGCACGATGCGAAATGTTCCCCAACCCTCCCCGATCTTCTTGAGCAAGGGGTACCACATTTTGGGCACGAGATTAAACTGGCTGAGATCGATGGTGTCCCAGGGAATCGATGGATAGGGCTTCAGGGAAGGCTTGTACTCCTTACCCGCGGCGTCGAGAGGCGCGTAGATTTCTTTGAGCTCGCCGTTCACAGCATCGTTCACGATCTGTGGCCAGGTCTGATCGGCTTCTCCCAAGGCAACCGCGTCGGCGTGACGAGGGCCACCGTCGCGGCCGAGGGCCTCATCGGCCTCTTCGGTCACGTGGGGTCCCCCCATTACGACCGGTACTCCGGTGGCGCGAATGGCATCGGCCATGCGGTAGGCGGTAGCGATCATCCGCGTCATGGCGCCGATGCCGACCAGTCCGATGTCCTTTTCTCGAACAAATTGCGCGATCTGAGCTTCGTCCATGGGCTGGGCGTTGCCATCGATCAACAAAACTTCGTGTCCGGGAGGCGTGAGTGCCTGCAGCAGGAACATCCAGAGGTGGGGCATGAAATTGCGGGTCACGCCATTGTCGGGATTGTAGAGCAGAATTCGCACGACATTCCTCCTGGGACAGTCGATTGCCCAAGCCCTGGTCATCACGAGCGATGCCAGAGACGTGGCATTTCAGCTGTGCTCTGCGAAAGGATTTCCTTGCATCCCCAGACGCGTGGCAATTGTATACCCAGTTCCGGCAGGCGCTCCGGTAATGATGCTTGCCGTTGTCGAGGATGCCTCCCAGTGCGCTGAGGAAGCGGAACTGCTACGAGCGTGAGCGAGGCAGGCGTCAGCACGACACAAAAAAACCGGGGCCGGATATCCGGCCCCGATTGCTTGCGGTTGAAATCCGTGCTCTAGAACGAGAACTTCGCCACCAGCGCGATGGTCCGAGCGTTGCTGGCAAACACAGCCTTCGGATTATTGAAGTTCGCGTTCCCCGGAGTGACGAAGGCTTTGTAGCCGGTTCCCACCGAGGCAAAGCCGTTCACATCGTTCACGCCCAGGCCAAAGCCCGGATTGCTTCCGGGAATGAACTGGGGGTGGTTAATGATGTTCCCAAACTGCGCACCGAAGCGGAACTTCATGGTCTCGGTGAAGCTGAGGTCCTTGTAGACTCCAAGGTCGATGTTGTTCGTCCCCGGCGTCTGCAGGGTGTTCCGGCCTGTGTTGGGCAATGCACCCAGACCCGCCCGGATGAATTGTGCACTCGGATTGTTCGCCACATACGCTACAACCGAGCCAGCATTCGGTCCGGTTGCGGCGGTTAACGGCGAAACGTCGCTGCCTGTTCCATGAACCCCGGCCCGATTCGTAATGACCCGGTCGCCCGCCGGATCGCCGTTCAAGTTCGCGTCTTGCTGCGACTGAGCGGTAACCCATTCACCGGTTTCGTACGTGTAGACGGGGCTGAACGTCCAGTTGCCCAGAACATTCTTCGTCATCCAATTGCCGCCCTTGAAGAACGGCAAGTCATAGACCATAGCCACGGTGAACCGTTGAGCGCGGTCGAGAGCGGAGTTCGCCTTTTCTGAGGCGAAGCTGAAGAAATCCTGCGGACGGCGAGGGGTGATGTCGCTCGTGTGGAAGTCCGCAGTGCTGTTGTCAATGGTATGGCTCCAGGTGTAAGCGGTCTGGAAGGTAAGACCGTGCGAGAACCTGCGAATCAGTCCTGCCTGTAATCCGTTGTAGGAGGATTGGCCACGCGGGACGAAAGCAGTGATCGCATTGCCAAATCCTGCGTTCGCGTAGTTCGCCGGTATGATGTTCGCATTCTGCAAAGCGAACAGCTGATCCAGGCTGCTCGGCAAAGCATCGAGCGTTGCCTGGTCTGGCGCCTGGAGATATGTTGGCAAGGCATTCGTGGGAGTCACGATCGTTGCCAGATCGATGATGTCCTGCATCGGGAGGTGAACCCCTCGAGTGCCCACATAGTTGATTTCGGCCGTGTAGTTCTTGCCGAAGGAATGCTGCACTCCGAAGTTCCAGTTGATGGAGTAGGGATCCAACTCCTTGTTCGGAATCCAGTTGGCAGTATTGGCGAGCGCGTCAGCCTTGCTCAGAACGGTGGTACCGCTGCCACTGGCAGGCGGAAGGCCGCCGTTCGTAAGAAAGTTAGGACTGAGTGGCGCAACGTTCGGCGGCAGCAAACCCGCCGCCACGTTCTCTGTCGAACCGATTTGCGGAGGGACGGCCAAGCCGCCAATGTTGTCGTACAGAGTATCGAAGGCCATGCCGAAGCCGCCGCGAATTGAGGTGGTTCCGCTGCTGCCCGGTGAGTACGCAAAGCCAATGCGTGGCGCCCAATTGTTCTTGGCAGGTTGAATCTTCCCAAAGACAAGTGGCTGATTCCCGGCCTGTGGAACCAGGATGCTCGGCGTATCGGATATGGCATTCAGAGTCTGACGATTTTCGCCGGCCGGGGTTGTGGTGTACTCGTAACGAACGCCTGCGTTCACAGTCAGGTGCTGGTTCACTCGCCAGCTATCGTTTACGTAGAAGTAAATCGCCTTGTCGTTGCCGTAGTAAGTGCTGGACCCCGTGCTCCGTTGTCCAAAGTTATCCGGCGCGAGGTCTTCCAGATATACCTGGGTGGCGTTGTACTCATAGTCACCGCGGGCACGCTGCGTAAAGCCCTGCGGTGAAATGTACCAACGGTACTCCGCCCCGACTTTGAAGGTGTGTTTGCCTCTGACGATACTTACGTTGTCGACGAACTGATAGAAATTCTGGATGGTGAACTGAGGAGCGTTTCCATCCGGCCCAACGTTGAGGCCGTTGCCGAGGTCAAACAGAGTGATGTTTGGGAAAACATCCAGCCCGGGATAGTTGAAGTTCCCCGACGGAATGTTCTGGTCGAAGCGGTTGAAGCCGACGCGGAACTCATTCGTCAAATTCGGCGAGAAGGTGTGATATTCGCTAGCATTGACCAGTGCGAACGTGATGGAATACGGCGCAAAGAACGTCCCCAGCTGCGCCGCATTGTCCAGCAGGTTCTCTTTGTTGTAGATAAAGCGTCCGCGAATCTGGTCTCTGTCGGACATGTTGTAATCGACGCTCTGGACAAAATTCGTCCAGCTCTGCCATGCCGCAGGAGTAATGGGAACGTTGCCGACTTCGACGCTGCCGGCCGCACAACTTCCATTCGCGGGGGCACTGAAAGGATTCGGCCCCAGTTGCGTGGCTCCGCTGTTTGTTGTCCCGTCGTAGGTGATGCAACCGGACGCAGTCGTAGCCAGCGGAACATACGTCTGGAAGATCTGCAGGTTCGTGGCATTGACATTGGGATCGGCGCCCATAGCAGCGAGGCCGGCCGCAGTGGGAGTTTGCACGGCTCCACCGCCAACCGAGATGAATCCCACGGGATTGCGCTCAAAGTTGGTGAAGAAGAAAAGTTTGTTCTTGAGGATCGGTCCTCCCAGGGTGCCGCCGAAGCGATTGGCGTCAAAACGAGGATTCGAGGTGAGCCCTTGCTGCACCCAGGTTTGATCCACCGCGTTCAGATTGCGGTTGCGGAAGTACTCGTAAGCGGAGCCGTGAAAGCCATTCGTGCCGCTCTTGACCGTCGTATTGAATTGACCGCCGGAAGAGTGACCGAACTCGGAATTGAACTGATTCGACAGCAGGGTAAAGTTCTCCACCGACTCGGGAGGAACTGTAATCAGCGCTCCGGTAACGGTCTTGTTGTTGTTGTCGACGCCCTCAACGGTGAAATTGTTGTCCCGTGGACGCTGACCGCCGACCGACGGACCAGCGCCGTCTCCCATTGCGCTGCCATTCGTAACACCGGGGCTCAACAGAGACAGATTCAAGACACCGGCGCCTGCGCCTCCTGCGGATGTGAGACCGAGATCCTGGGAATACTGAGGATCGTAGGTCGACTGGAGCTGCGCGGTCGTCGTATCGATCGCGGGCGGCGCTGCCGATACTTCAACCGTCTCGCTGGCTGCGCCCGGCGTCAGGATCGCATTGCGGGTGCCCGTCTTATTCAGTTCGACACTCGTCTGCTCGATGATGGTGCGAAAGCCGGTCGCCTTCACAGTAATCTTGTACGTGCCCACCGGAAGATTCTCGAATCGATATTCGCCAGTGGAGTTCGTGTGAGTCACTGCCGAAGCGTTCGTGCCGACGTTGGCGGCCGTCACCTCTGCATTTGCGACCACCGCACCGCTTGCGTCGGATACCGTGCCCACCAGGTTTCCGCTGATGGCCTGCCCGAAGGCAATGCCGGCCCACATAGCCAGCAAGCTGAACGACGCAGTTAAAAATCTCAGGGATTTGAAAAACCGCGAGCCTTGCTTCATGTAATTCACTCCTGCTAATTCACGCATCCCCACAAGAAACACCATCGTTGTGTTTGTCGCGGGATGACATAGTAGTTACGTGTGTTTTAGCTTGGCACGTGGTCCTCCATAACAGATTTCCCGTAACAGCATTTCGACAAACACTCATTCACACAGGTGCGGTGTTTCGCTTTTCCAAAATTGGAAAAACGACGCTCAGTGTCTTATGAATTTCTGTAGCCGCGAAGAAACACACACTTGTGGATGGGCTATTGTGTGGTGATGTTAATGATTTGGTGTGGGGCGCGACGAGATGGAGATTGGCTTTGCACGACGCAGAATTCCCCAGTCAAATCTCACGCTAGCGAATCGGGACTCGCCTGGCGATTGGAGTTCTTCGTGCGAGGTGTGACTCCCCTCAGCACCAGTGCGCATAAACTGTCCACAAATTCTGGAGTCAAGCTGTCGTGGCGGATCAGGAAGCGCATGTAAATCGGTCCATAGAGAGAATCCAGAATGAGATTGAGATCGGAGTTCTTTGGGAGTTCGCCGCGTAGTATTCCCCGGCGGAGGGTCTCATAGGCTTCTCGGCGGCGGGGCCACAGGAAGCGGTCCCGGAAGGCAGCGATCAGATCTTCGTCAGTTTGTCCGGCGGCCAGGATGGCGGCGACGATGCGTCCGGTGCGGCTGCGGAAGATCTTCACCAGTTGCTGCATCTGCCGGCTCATGTCGGAGTAGACCGAACCCGTGTCGGGAAAGCGCAGCTTGCGCGTGGTGTTGCCGGCAAATGCATCGGCGATCAGCGCGCCTTTGTTGGGCCACCATCGATAGACCGTGGCCTTGCCGACTCCGGCTCGGGCGGCAACTTCTTCGATCTTGAAGTCGGAGAATCCGTCTTTCTCGAGGATCTTCAGCGTACTGCCCAAAATGGCTTGACGCGCCCGTTCGCTACGCGGACGGCCGGGAGGGCGTTTGCCGTTTTTGCCCGCTTCTGCGGCCAACAGGCTTTGGCGCATGGACCTAACCTACCATATAATCGAGCGATGTAATTAGAATCCGATACGGCGAGTATCGAATCTAAGCTGGCATTGTTGGTGTGCTTTGGGGCAGCACGTCGCGATGTCCTGGGATCTGCAGTGCTTGGACGGGGTACTACTTCATGTGGATTGTAGCTCTAGCCCTAAGACGGCCTTATACCTTCGTGGTGATGGCGATCGTGATCCTGATCCTAACGCCGATCACGATCCTGCGCACACCGACTGACATCTTTCCCGACATTAACATTCCTGTGGTATCGGTGGTCTGGTTCTATTCCGGCATGGCGCCGCAGGATATGGCGGATCGCATCGTCGCCAACTCCGAGCGCGGCATCACGACCACGGTCAACGACATCGAGCACATGGAATCCCAATCGGTTTACGGGTTGGGGATCATTAAGGTATTTTTCAGGCCGGGGACGAACGTTCAGGGCGCTATCGCGCAAATTACCGCGATCTGCCAGACGGCCGTGCGAAGCATGCCGCCGGGCACGACTCCGCCTCTGATCATTTCTTACAGTGCCTCGACCACGCCGATCATTCAGCTCGGATTGAGCAGCAAGACACTTCCGGAGCAGCAACTGTTCGACCTGGGGCAGAATTTCCTCCGCACCTACCTGGCGACCGTGCCCGGCGCTGCAACGCCTTATCCCTACGGCGGCAAATTGCGCCAGATTCAGGTCGACCTCGACTTGCCCAAACTGCAGGCGTACGGGCTGGCTCCCGTCGACATCGTGAATGCCGTAAATGCCCAGAACATCATCCTGCCGACCGGCACGATGAAGATGGGTCCGCTCGAGTACGACCTCGAGATGAATGGCACGCCGCAGACGATCGCCGAGTTGAACGATCTGCCGGTGAAGACCACGAACGGGTCGACGCTCTACATGCGCGACGTGGCGCACATACGCGATGGATTCGCGCCCCAGACCAACATCGTTCGACAGGACGGGAACCGCGGCGCCTTGATGTCGATTTACAAGAACGGCACGGCGTCGACGCTGCAGATCGTCGCAGGTGTCAAGAGCATCGTCGATCAGGCAGCACAGGCCTTGCCTCCCGAACTGAAGATTTCGCACCTGTTCGATCAGTCGCTCTTCGTGCGGGCATCGATCAATGGAGTGATTCGTGAAGCCCTGATCGCCGCAGCGCTCACGGCCTGCATGATCCTGATCTTCCTCGGGGATTGGCGGCCGACCATTGTGATCTCGATTTCGATCCCGCTCTCTATCTTCGTTTCGATTCTTCTGCTGGGCGCCATCGGAGAAACGATCAACATTATGACGCTGGGCGGACTGGCTCTGGCCGTGGGCATCCTGGTCGATGACGCCACGGTGGAGATCGAGAACATCGAGCGCAATCTGGCGATGGGAAAGGAAATGCGCCAGGCGATTCTGGATGGGGCGCAGCAGATCGCAGTGCCTGCATTTGTATCGACGCTCAGCATCTGCATCGTGTTCGTGCCCATGTTCTTCCTGAGCGGCGTGGCCAAGTTTCTTTTCGTTCCGTTGGCGGAGGCTGTAAGTTTCGCCATGCTCGCCAGCTATCTTTTGTCACGGACGCTCATCCCCACCCTAGTCATGTACATCATGCGCGGGCATGAGCATCGAGCCGAGGCACCGCAATCGGTACTTGGGCAATTTCAACGCGGCTTTGAGAAGAAATTCGAGCAGTTCCGGCGAAGTTACGAAGCGCTGCTGGAAACCACGATCGCCCACCGGGGTGTATTCGTCGCCTGTTTTCTGCTCTTCTGCGTGCTGTCGCTCGGACTCTACTCCTTTCTAGGACAAGACTTCTTTCCGCAAGTCGATGCCGGACTATTGCGGCTGCATGTGAGAGGACGTCCGGGATTGCGTGTGGAGGAGACGGCCCGGCTCTGCGATCAGGTGGAAAATGCCTTGCGGTCGGAGATCCCGCCCGCACAATTGAAGACGATTCTCGACAACATCGGGCTGCCGAACTCGGGAATCAATCAGTCCTATAGTTCAAGTGGAACAATCGGCACGAGCGACGCGGAGATTCTGATCGCCCTCGACCCGGACAATCATCAGCCGACCGCTGACTTGACCAGGCATCTACGGGAATTCCTGCCGAAGCATTTCCCAGGCGTAGAGTTCTTCTTCCAGCCCGCTGACATCGTCTCGCAGATTCTGAACTTTGGCATCCCTGCGCCGATCGATGTGCAAGTGGTGGGAAACGATCTGCAGAGCAACTACGCCATCGCGCAGCAGATCGCCGGGAAGATGCGGCACATACCCGGCACGGCAGATGTACACGTGCAGCAACTGCTTTCGCTGCCGACGCTGCACATGGATATCGAGCGTACGCGCGTGGCACAGGTCGGGCTCACGACGCGCGAAGTGGCGCAGAGCGCTCTGATTTCGCTCAGCGGCAGTTTTCAGACCTCGCCCAACTTCTGGCTCAGTCCCAGCAATGCGGTCACATATCAGATGGCAGTGCAGGCGCCGCAATACCGCATGACGGATCTGCAGGACCTGATGAATATTCCGGTGATTTCTCGGCAGGGACCGCAACTGATGGGAAACCTGGTGCAGGTCAGTCCGGTAGTGCGCCCGGCGACCGTCAATCACTACAACGTGCAGCCGACGATCGATGTCTTCGCGGCAACGCAGGATCGCGATCTGGGAGCCGTCGCCGCCGACACGCGTGAAGTCTTGAAGACCTTCGAGGGCAAGTTGCCGCGGGGCACGCATATTGTAGTGCGCGGACAAGTAGCTACGATGCGGTCGTCCTTTGTAGGACTGGCCATCGGTCTGGTGGGCGCGATCGTGCTCGTCTACTTGCTAATCGTCATCAACTTCCAATCGTGGCTGGACCCGTTCATCATTATTACGGCGCTGCCGGGGGCTTTGGCGGGAATCTGCTGGTTCCTGTTGCTCAGCCATACCACGCTGAGCGTGCCGTCTCTTACCGGCGCGGTCATGTGCATGGGCGTGGCCACGGCGAACTCAATCCTGATGGTAAGTTTTGCGCGCGAACAGATGGACGAGGGGGTCCCGGCGGTGCGGGCAGCCGTGGCAGCCGGCTACACCCGCATACGACCCGTGCTCATGACAGCACTGGCCATGATCATCGGCATGGTGCCGATGGCGCTGGGCTTCGGCGAAGGTGGAGAGCAGAACGCGCCGCTCGGCCGGGCGGTTATCGGCGGCCTTCTATTTGCCACGGTGGCGACATTGTTCTTTGTACCGAGTGTCTTCGCGATCTTCCATAGTCGTCGGGAAGCGCGGCTGATCAGAGCGCAGCAGTCATAATTCAAATAACTGGTTTCATGGATTCGGAGCAGGAATATGAAGGTGAACGACGAATACAAGTTAGGGGCGGGCAGTGGCGGCCGCGAAACAACCGCGGAGCCGCATCACGAAACGCGGGCCGAGCGCGACGACGAGATCGCTGCCATCACCCAGCGTTCGCGGCATCAGACGCACACCATTGAGGCGCCACCGGAGATTCCACCGGCTCCGCCACGCCGCGCGCTGGTGGTCGTTGGCGTCGCGTTGCTGGTTCTGCTCGTCGCCGGCGCCGTCACGCTGATTGGTCGCGCGAGTCACGAAAAGGCTCTGGCGAAGGAAACCGAGCAGATGACGATCCCGACGGTCGCCGTCGTTCATCCGCAGTCAGAAAAGCCGGATGAAGAACTCGTACTGCCCGGCTCGCTGCAGGCCTACGAGGATTCTCCGATCTACGCGCGCACCAACGGATATCTGGTTCGCTGGTACAAGGACATAGGGAGCCATGTGAATGAAGGCGAGTTGCTGGCGACCATCGATACGCCAGAAATCGACCAGGAACTGAGCCAGGCGCGCGCCGCCCGGCAGCAGATCGTGGCGCAGCTGGAACTCGCGAAGATCAGTGCGGATCGGTGGGAGAACCTCCGCAAGAGCGACTCGGTCTCGGCCCAGGAAGCCGATCAGCAGACAAGCGGTTACAAGCAGGCGCAGGCGAATCTGGCGGCATCCGACGCCAATGTTCGCCGTCTGGAACAACTCGAAGGCTTCAAGAAGGTCTATGCGCCTTTCTCGGGCGTCATCACCAGGCGCAATGTCGACCCGGGAGCCTTGATCAATGCCGGCGCGGGCGCAGCCGGACGCGAGTTGTTCGATATCGCGCGAGTCGATCCTCTGCGCGTCTACACCAGCGTTCCTCAATCGTACGCGCCGTTCATCAAGGTTGGTGCTGCAACCGCGGTCACGCTGCAGGAATTCCCCGGCGAGCGCTTCGTAGCCAAAGTGGCGCGCACGGCCGAGGCAATCGATCCGGGAACCCGAACCTTGCTCACCGAGGTGGACGTGCCGAACAGGTCGGGACGTCTCCTGCCGGGATCATTCGCCGAAGTGCACTTCAAGGTGGGTTCGAACATCGACAAAGTTACTGTCCCGGTCAATGCCATGCTGTTCCGATCCGAGGGCACGCGGGTAGCTGTCGTTGGTTCAGATAACAAGGTGCAGCTGCGGGCGATCACGATTGGTAAGGACTATGGAACCACGCTCGAGGTTCTCGGAGGAGTCTCGACGCAAGACCAGATCGTGATCAATCCGGCGGACTCACTGGAGGACGGGCAGCAGGTGAACCTTGCGCCGCCTTCGCCGGGACAAGGCCAACCGCTGTTGCGGCGTCAAGACAGCCCCAGCAAGGGAAGCGGACAGTGATGCAGACGCGTCTCATCCTGGTTGCAGGCTTGCTGGCGCTCTCGGCGGCGTGCACTGTCGGGCCAAGATATGCGCGGCCTACGGCGCCCGCCCCCGCGCCGGATGTCTGGAAGACGCAGCCGCCGTGGCAACAAGCCGCGCCCAAAGATGCTATTTCCAAGGGTGCATGGTGGCAGATTTTCCAGGATCCCGCGCTCGACGCATACGAACAACAACTCCTCGCGGCGAACCAGTCTCTGGCCGCTGCGCGGGATCGGTTGAGTCAAGCCCGGTCTCTGGCTCGGGTCGCCACCGCCGACTACTTCCCTCAACTCTCGACGGATCCGTCAGCCCTTCGCCAACGAGGATCGGGCAACCGTCCGTTGAACGGAGCCGTACTTCCCAACGGAGCTGCCCCCTACACGCAAAGCGTCTACACGATTCCGTTTTCGCTGAACTATGAGGCCGACTTATTCGGACGCGTACGCCGAAATCTGGAAGCTGCCAACGCTTCCCTGCAGGCCAGCGTCGCGGATCTCGGCAACGTGCAACTCGTGCTGACCGCCGAACTTGCAGCAGATTACTTCACGCTGCGGGAACTCGATGCGGAGTACCAGGTGGTCGAAGAATCGGTTGGCAATCAGCGAAAAGCCCTAGATCTGCTCAACCAGCGGCACACGGGCGGAATCGCCAGCGGACTCGAAGTTGCGCAACAAGCCACTCTGCTGGACTCGACCATTTCGCAGGCCTCATTGGTACAACAGTCGCGGGCGCAGTACGAGCACGCCATCGCGGTATTGGTTGGCCAGCCCGCATCAGGTTTCAACATTCCGGTGGCGCCGCTGAACACCACGCCACCTGCCGTCCCGCTCGGAGTTCCTTCTGACGTGCTGGAACGCCGGCCCGACGTTGCCCTGAACGAACGGGATATGGCCTTCGCCAACGCGCGGGTTGGACTCGCGAAAACGGCTTTCTATCCCCACATTACTCTCGGTGGCTCGGGAGGGGTGGAGAGCACCGCGATGAGTTCCCTGCTAAATGCTCCGAGCTTCTTCTGGTCATTGGGCGCCGATGCGCTTGAGCCGGTTTTGCAGGGTGGACGAAATCGCGCCAACCTGGCCGCGGCGCGCGCCGCGTATGACGAATCTGTGGCGAACTATCGCGAGACGGTGCTGACTGCGTTCCAGCAGGTTGAAGATGGAATCAGCAATCTGAGTACGCTGTCGCAAGCGCTCTCGACACAAGGCGCCGCAGTCGAAGACGCGCGCAAGGCCCTCGACATTGCCAACAACCGCTATGTCGGTGGCGTCACCAACTACCTTGACGTGATTACGGCGCAGACTACGCTGCTCAACAACCAGCGCCTCCAGACACAGCTGCTGGGCCAGCAACTGGTGAGCACCGTCTACCTCGTAAAAGCTCTCGGGGGCGGCTGGGACTCCAGCCAGATCAAAGACGAGCAGGTCCACCCTCAGCGGGGACAGATTCTGCAGCAGTAAGCTACTTAGTGAGTTCTGCAAAGGCGGACTGGGTTCAAGCGAATATCACGAGTTCCCTTCGAGGAATTGCCATGCCTGCAAAAGTCGCACTTGTTACGGGAGCTACCGGCGGCCTAGGGATCCACGTCACCAGAGCCCTACTCGACGCTGGGTTCGTTGTTGTGGGCATCGCACCCACAATCCAGACTAAGGATTTCGACCACCCGCACTTCACGGCGGTGCCGGCTTCACTCGACAGCCTTGCCGCAGCCAAACAGGCTGTTGACACCGTTATCGCGCACTTTGGCAAGATCGATCTCCTCGCCCATCTCGTCGGCGGATTCGCTGGCGGACAATCGGTCGCCGATACCGACGACGCCACCTTCCAGCGCATGTTCGACATGAATCTTCACAGCGCCTTCCATGTCCTGCGGGCGGTGCTGCCGCATATGCGCAAAGAACGCATAGGACGGATCGTCGCCATCGGTAGCCGTGCCGCCGAAAGTCCCGGAGCGATGGTCGGCGCCTACAGCGCATCGAAGGCGGCTCTGGTTTCCCTCATCCGCACGGTTGCCATCGAGAACAAAGACCTCGGCATCACCGCCAACGTGATCCTTCCCGGCACCATGGACACCCCGGCCAACCGCCAGGCCATGCCCGACGCCGACACCTCGCAGTGGGTCCAACCGGCGTCCGTGGCAAGCCTCATCGTCTGGCTAGCCGGGGACGGCGGCAAAGACGTGACCGGCGCGGCAATCCCGGTGTATGGGCGCGGATTGTAGCTCAGCGCACCATAGCCTGGCTTGTCATCCTGAGCAACGCGAAGGACCCATGCAACCTGCTTGCGGCGAGGCACTGCGGCAAATTGCACAGGTCCTTCGCGCCAAGAGCGCGCTCAGGATGACCAATCCGTGACCCAAGTTTCTCGGGCTGGCACGTAACCCTTTCGTAACCCTTCAAAGTGCACAATTTTTGTTGCACGTTAACACTCTTGAAATATCTTCCATGTAACCTGTTTTCAGGAGGAGCCCATGGGATCGGACCGGATCGCGAAGTCACTGCCGTTACAGGTAGCCGCAGTGTGCTATCGGCGACGTGGTACGGCGATCGAGTTCCTTCTGGTCAACACCAACGGCGGCAGCAAGTGGACGTTCCCCAAGGGTTCTACCGACCCGCGCCTGTCGCACAGCCAGGCTGCGGAGCGTGAGGCTGCAGAAGAAGCCGGAGCCATCGGCACCATCGAGCCCCGTCATTTCCATCTCTACATTCACTCGAAGGGCGTTTTTTGGCAGCCCGGCGGCGTGCAGGAATTCGTCGTGAAGGCGTTCCTGATGGAAGTTCACCAGATGCGTAAGCCGGACGAGGCTAACCGTAAGCCCACGTGGTTCTCGCCCGAAGAAGCAAAGAAGCGGCTGGCCAAAGGCCGCGAAGTGAAGTACTCCCACGAACTCGAGTCCGTCATTGACCGGGCCCTGGAGCGGATCCAGTTCCACAGCGAACTCTGGGGAGTGTACCCGGGAGTGAGGAATTCCCGCCCTTTCGTTAAAGATCCCATCGCCGCTGCAGTTTGGCCGTAAACAACCCAATATTCCCTGACATCGGGTACAATGTCGCACCATGTCTGGGGTCGACATCAATTCCTTCCGCTCTGCGTTTCATGGTCAGGTATTTGAGCCAGCCGACATCGGTTACCACGAGGCTCGCCAGATCTGGAATGCCAGCATCAGCAAACACCCCAGGGTGATTGCCCGTTGCTCGGGCGTCGCCGACGTTATCGCCGCTGTCAATTTCGCGCGCGCGAACAATCTGCTTACGGCGATTCGCGGCGGCGGACACAACGTTGGCGGCCGCGCGCTCTGCGACGACGGGCTGGTGATTGATCTCTCACGAATGAGGTCGGTGTTCGTCGATCCTGCGGCAAAGACGGTCCGCGCCCAAGGCGGAGTTACGCTCGGAGACCTCGATCGAGAAACGCACGTTTTCGGACTTGCCGTCCCTTGCGGGATTGTGCCAAAGACCGGAATCGGCGGCCTGACCCTCGGTGGAGGAGTTGGCTGGCTGATTCGCAAATATGGAATGTCGATCGACAATCTGTTGTCTGCGCAGATTGTCACCGCCGACGGAAGGGTGCTCACCGCAAACGCTTCCGAAAACGACGATCTGTTCTGGGCGCTCCGTGGCGGAGGCGGGAATTTCGGGGTAGTCACAAGTTTCGAGTTTCAGGCACATCCGGTTTCGACGGTGTTGGGTGGTCTTCTGGTTTATCCACGGGCAGCGGCCTTCGACGTTATTCGCCACTTTCGGGATTTCATAACATCGGCTCCGGACGAACTCACCGCGTACGTTGCACTCCTTCATGGTCCGGATGGGTCTCCAGTGGTCGGAGTAGTTCCTTGCTATTGCGGGAGCACAGCAGACGGCGAACGCGTCCTGCAGCCGCTGCGTAAGTTTGGCAAACCGATTATGGACGGCATCCAGGAAATTCCATTCCCCGTGATGCAGTCGCTGTTCGGGCCATCATTCCCCGACGGTAATCAAAACTATTGGAAATCGACATTGCAGCGGGATCTGCCGGATGACGCCATTTCTGCAATTGTCGAGCACGCGAACCGGCTGGAGTCACCTCTCTCTGCAGTGGTCATTGAATACTATGGTGGTGCGGCAGGGCGGATCGCAAACGAAGCGACTGCGTTCCCTCATCGGCACCTGCCTTGGGATATCCTCTTCATCGCCCAATGGACCGATCTAGGAGAGACTGACCTGCACCGGAATTGGGCCCGCTCTGGCGAGGAGATGCTGCGACCCTACTCCCAGAACGCACACTTGCTCTCGGCGCTCGACGTCGAAGCGGACGACGTCATTAAGACCGCATTTGGCCCGAACCTGGCGCGACTGGCCGCCGTCAAGAAGAAATACGATCCGACGAACTTCTTCCGGGTAAATCAAAACATCAGCCCGGGCGCGCAAGCTGCGGCTTGAGAAACCTAACCCACGATGCTCTTGATGGGAACGTCGATCTCCCTGCTACGATAATTCCAGTCCCATGATTCAGCTTTCCGGCGCCGGAAAACGCTTCGGCCACAAACTTCTGTTTGAAAATGTCGACTGGCTGATCACCAACCGTGACCACATCGGCCTGGTCGGCGGTAACGGCACCGGCAAATCTACGCTGATGAAGGTCCTTGGCGGAATGGACACCTTCGACTACGGATCGCTGACTATCGCCAAAGGCGTCTCCGCCGGATATCTTCCGCAGGACGGCCTCACGCTCTCGGGGCGAACCGTCTTCGCTGAGTGCATGTCGGTTTTCGACGACCTGCGCGCCATGGAACTGGAACTCGAGTCCCTCACCCACAGCATGGCGGAACTCGATCACACCGGCCCTGAGTACTCTGCCGTCGCGGATCGCTATCAGCGCGTAGAACACGAATTCCGCGCCCGTGACGGATATTCGATCGAAGCCGAAGTCGGCCGCGTCTTAATGGGTCTGGGGTTCACAAAAGATGACTGGCAGCGACAGACCGACGAGTTCTCCGGCGGCTGGCAGATGCGCCTGGCCCTGGCGAAGCTCCTGCTGCAGAAGCCGAATCTCCTGCTGCTCGACGAACCGACGAACCATCTCGACCTTGAAGCGCGCAACTGGCTGGAAGAGTATCTGCAGAACTATCCGTACGCGTTCCTGCTGATCTCGCACGACCGCTACTTCCTCGACGTCACGGTCGGCAAAATTGCCGAAATCTGGAACAAGCGGTTCTGGTTCTACACCGGCAATTACGACAAGTTCCTCGCGCAGAAGACGCAGCGCAACGAGCAAATGCTGGCCGCCTACAAGAACCAGCGCGACCGAATCGAGCAACTCGAAGTCTTCATCAACCGCTTCCGCTATCAGGCGACGAAGGCCAAGCAGGTGCAGAGCCGGATCAAGGAACTCGAAAAGATCGAGCGCATCGAGATTCCGCCAGAAGAAAAGACGATTCACTTCTCCTTCCCTCAACCCAAGGCCAGCGGACGGATCGTGGCCGAGTTCGAAGCCGTTGCGAAGACGTATCCAGGCCGGAATGGCTCGGGGCCCAAGGATGTCTTCCGCAACGTCAGCTTCATGATCGAGAAGGGCGACCGCATCGCACTCGTAGGAGTGAACGGCGCGGGCAAATCGACTCTGATCAAGCTGCTCGCTGGCACTGAGCCCCTATCGCAGGGAGAGTTTCGAACCGGCCATAATGTGCAGTCCGACTACTTCGCGCAGGACCAGTACAAGGAACTCGATCGCGACTCACGCATCATCGACGACCTGGGAGCGGTATCGCCGCGCTCGAGCGAGACGGAACTGCGCAGCCTGCTCGGCTGCTTCCTGTTTTCCGAAGAAGATGTCTTCAAGAAGATCGGAGTGCTCTCGGGCGGTGAGCGCGGCCGCTATGCTCTGCTCCGGCTGCTCCTGCATCCGGCGAATTTCCTGCTCCTCGACGAGCCGACGAACCACCTCGATCTGCGCGCCAAAGACGTGCTGCTCGAGGCGCTAATGAAGTACACAGGCACTGTGGTCTTCGTCTCGCACGACCGCTACTTCATCGACAAGCTGGCGACCAGGGTGTTTGAAGTGGGCGGCGGCGAGGTGGAAATCTTCCCCGGAAACTACGAGGACTATCTGTGGCGCAAGGAAGGCGGCCAGCACGACGTGCCCACGCTGGACGATGTCCCGGACTTGATCGGAGAGAGAATCGCACAGAAGAAGGAAACGAAGGGTGCCCCACTCCTCCCTGATGTTGGGAGAAGTGGGAATTCGATGCCGCAAACCTCGGCAAACGGCGACAACGGTTCCAGCGCAACTGAGGCGCCTAAGAAGCGACTGAATCCCATCAAGCGCAAGCAGATGGAAGACCGGGTTAAATCCATAGAACAGGAAATCAGCCAGACCGAAGACGAAATCGCGCGCCTGGAAACTGCACTGCAGAGTTTCGTCAGCGCGGATGAGACGCAACGGCAGTCAGAGGATCTGGAACAGCGAAAAGCGAACCACGCCGCGCTTCTCGAGGAATGGGAAGGGTTGTCGCAGGAACTGGAAGTCTCCGAGTAGATCCCCAGCAGCCAGAATGCACAGGTCCTTCGGCCTCACTGTGCGCGGCCTCAGGATGACAAAAGTTTTCCGCCGGCTCTTTCGCTTCCGCGCCCGTACACCATCTTCCGTAATCTCTCCTGTCCGCTTACCCCTGTGCGATAGTCAGGATGGCCATGTGGCCACGCACTGCCGAGGCCACGAATCCCAAGACCAACCGCTGGAATGGTGTCAGGCGCGAGGCGCCGGGCGGGAACCCAAGGAAGGTCGCATGCTTCAATCGTCGGAGAACTCATTCTTGAAGCCCGGCTCGCCGGCTTCCAACCCCAACACGTATAACCCCGTCAAGACCGTCACCGCTCCCGTCGATCAGGCGACCATCGGCCGCACCCTGGTCATCAAGGGCGAAATCACCGGTTCCGAAGCTCTCTACATCGATGGCCGCGTCGAAGGCAAGATCGTCATGCCCGAGAGCCGCGTCACGATCGGCCGCAACGGCCGGGTCGACGCCAGCGTCCAGGCCAAAGAACTCGTGGTGATGGGCAAGGTGAACGGGAACATCGAGTGCACCGACCGCGTGGACATCCGCGCCGAAGGCTCCGTCGCCGGAGACATCACGACCGCACGCATCAGCGTCGAAGATGGCGCCGCGCTCCGAGGCGGGATTCAGATCCTCGCGGAAGGCAAATCCAATCAGCAGCAGAACCAGGCCAAGCCCGAGCCCCCCAAGGCTCTCGCGGCCACTGCCAGCGCATAACAAGATTTTCTCGAGCAGAAATGAGGGGCACGCTCAAGGCGTGCCCCTGTTCATTTCGTAGAGACGTTGCTTGGAACGTCTCTGTATGCGGCGCCTCAAACGCCGACTCTTGTTATACTGCCGGCAAAGACGTAGCAAGCTACGTCTCTACAATGAGTCCGTCCTATTTCTTCTCCGCCGAACGGAAATCCAGCGACGCCGAATTCATGCAATACCGCAGCCCGGTCGGCGCCGGACCGTCCTCGAACACGTGTCCCAGATGCGCATCGCACTTGGCGCAGCGGACTTCCGTCCGCACCATGCCGTACGCCGTGTCGCGGTGCTCGGTCACCCCACCCTCGGCTGTCGGCTTATAGAAGCTCGGCCAGCCTGTGCCCGAATTGAATTTCGTCTGCGAGTTGAACAGTGGAGCCCCACAGCATACGCAGTGATAAACACCCGGCTCCTTGGTGTTCCAGTACTTGCCGGTGAAAGCGCACTCAGTCCCGGCCTCGCGCGTCACGTGATACTGCTCCTCGCTAAGCTGCTTGCGCCAGTCGGAATCAGTCTTGACAACCTTCTCCACAGTATTTTCCATAGATGAACCCCGTTTTAGAAGTTTCCCCAGTGATTAGATGTTTCGGGGCCCCAAAAGTGGCACGCGCACTACTCGCCCACTTCCGGCCCGACCTTGCGGTACTTCCCCCGAAAGAACAGCAGCGGCTCACCTTCTCGTATCACGACATCCTCTACCTCGGCGATAAAGATCGTGTGGTCTCCCGCATCCTGCGCCGTCTGCAGACGGCATTCGAAATACGCCAAGGCCCCGTGAAGGATCGGAGTTCCGTGACTTGTACGGTCAAACCGCGCTCCCGCCTCCTGCTCAGCGTGCTCGTGAGTGCGTTCCGGACGGGCATAGTAATCAGAAATCGCCCGCTGATCCTCGCACAGCACATTGATCCCAAACCGCTTCTTGGCGTGCAAATGCGCGTGAGTCCGCGTGCTGTGGTCGACACACACCAGCACGAGCATGGGATCCAGCGAAACCGAGGTGAAGGCGTTGGCCGTCATGCCGTGAACCTCGCCGTCGAGGTCCACAGTGATGATCGTCACCCCGGTGGCGAAGGCTCCCATCGCTTTGCGAAATTCGGCCGGATTCAGCGGCATAGCCTCTGCAACCGCCTACATTACCACGCCGGGCCGTTGTATCATTCGGATCAACGTGGCCGTTACTCATCCCACACCCGCCGTACAAGGAGCCAGCAGCGAAGTGCTGGCCGGAATCCACGCTGGAGAGGTCATTTCGCGGCAATCAGCTTTGACGCTCATTCGCTGCGGCGACGATGACCTGCCGGCACTTCTGGCCGCCGCCAGAGCTTCAAAGGAACGATTCAAGCCCGGAACCATCACCTATTCCCGCAAAGTATTTCTGCCACTGACGAACCTCTGCCGCGACTATTGCGGATACTGCACTTTCCGCCGCGATCCCGGCGAACCGGGCGCTCATACCATGACGCCGGACGAGGTCCTCGACGTATGCCGGGCGGGCGAAGGACTCGGTTGCACCGAGGCCTTGTTCAGCCTGGGCGACAAGCCGGAACTACTGTTCCCGGAGATGCGCGATACTCTCCGCCATCTCGGATACAAATCGACGCTGCACTATCTGGAAGCGATGTGCGACCTGGTCCTGCGCGAGACCAGCCTCCTGCCTCATCCCAACCCGGGGCTCCTGAGCGCCGAATGGATCGCCCGTCTGGCGGCCGTTTCGCCCAGCATGGGCCTGATGCTCGAAACCACAAATACCGACCTGCTCGCTCCGGGCCGGGCTCACGACAACGCGCCCGACAAGCTTCCTGCCAAGCGCTTGCGCACCATCGAAGAAGCCGGCAAACAAGGTGTGCCCTTCACCACCGGCCTGCTGATCGGAATTGGAGAATCCCTCGACGACCGCGTCGACACGCTGCTGGCGATCCGCGATCTCCACGAGCAATACGGGCACATTCAGGAAGTCATCGTGCAGAACTTCTGCGTGAAGCCTACGATTCCCATGGCACAATGGCCCGAGCCCGGACAAGGCGACATGCTTCGCACGATAGCGGTAGCGCGGTTGTTACTCCCCGAGGTCAACATTCAGGCGCCGCCCAATCTTTCCGCGCCTTACTATGAAGAGTTGGTGGATGCTGGCATCAATGACTGGGGAGGAATCTCGCCTCTGACACCGGATTTCATCAACCCTGAACAACCTTGGCCGCATCTCGAGCAACTTCGCCAGCGCACTGAGGCGAAGGGATCTGTGCTACGGCAACGTCTGCCGGTCTATCCGGAATTCCTCGACTCCGTCTCCGCAAGACCAGGACTCTTGTCACAGAGACTTCACGCGGCCGCCGGAGATGACGGCCTGGCGCGGAGGGCCGCATGATCTGCGTTCTCAGCGGCGGCACAGGGGGTGCCAAGTTTGTCGACGGCTTGCGTCAGGTCATGCCTGCCGAAGAGATCACGCTGGTCGTCAACACCGGCGACGACCTGATGTGGTGGGGACTCTACGTCTCGCCCGACATCGACTCCATCACCTACGTCCTTTCCGGCATGCTGAGCCGCGAGCGGGGCTGGGGAGTCAAAGGCGACACCTTCCTCTGCCTGCAGGCCATGGGACAACTCGGCGAGCCGACGTGGTTTCACACCGGCGACCGCGATCTCGCCATGCACCTGCTGCGCTCGCGCCTCCTGGCCGAGGGCAAGACGCTGTCTGAGGCCACGTCCGCGATCTCGCAAAAGCTCGGCGTCAAAGCACGCATTCTGCCCATGACCAACTCGCGTGTGGAAACGCGCGTCGATACTCCGGTTGGCGAATTGAGTTTCGAAGAGTATTTCGTGCAGCGCTGGTATCAGGACCCAGTGAAATCGGTGCGATTCGCCGGAGCCTCCGATGCCGAGCCAACTCCCGGCGTCCTGGAAGCAATCACCGCTGCCGACGCAGTTCTGATCGCGCCCAGCAATCCGGTGACGAGCATCGGTCCGATTCTCGCCGTGCCGGGCGTTCGCGATGCACTGTTGCATGCGCGCGGAAAGATCGCCGCCGTCAGTCCCATCGTCGGGAGCTCGCCCGTAGCCGGTCCCGCCGGAATCCTGATGGAGGCTCAGGGGCTTCCCTGCTCGATCGCAGGCGTGGCCCAGGCCTATGCGGACTTCCTCGATGTGCTGGTCTGTGACATACGGGACACACGCGCCGCCGAAGCGCTTCGTGAAACCGGCCTTCGTGTGGAATGCACCCAGACCATCATGCGCAGCCCCGAAGACAAGGCCGCGCTGGCGCGCGAAGCCCTGTCAGCCGCCACCGCAAATGCTCCCGGCGAAGAAGCCACCGTCGACACGTCCTTCCGCCGCCTGGACCGCCAGTCGTGATCCTGGTTCCGATCAAAAACACGGCCTCTGCGAAGCAGCGTCTCGCCTCGATCCTCGATCAACCGGCACGCACGGCGCTGGCGCAGGCTATGCTGACGGATGTGCTATCCGCTCTTCACAGTTGGGAGAACTGTCCCAGGGTCGGTATCGTGACCGGTGATCCCTATGCGATGAGACTGGCCAAGGAATACAGTTTCGAAGTCATTCTTGACTCCGATAATCCGGGGGAAACCGGGGCCATCGAGATGGCAACCCGTTTGTGCGTGGAACGCGGGGAGGACAGCACGCTCGTCGTCCCTGGGGACATCCCGTTGATCGAATCCTGGGAACTCGAGGAAATCTACAAGCACGCGCCGACTGAAGGCAGCGTGCTCGTTCCCGCTGGCGATGGACGCGGAACCAATGCCGCGCTGCGTCTCCCCGCAAACCTGTTCCCGCTTCGCTTCGGCAATGACAGCTTCAAGCCCCACCACGCCGCCGCGCAGGCAACGGGCAAGCCCTGCGTTGTGCTAAAGCTGCCGGGCATCGCTGTCGACGTGGACAATCCACCGGACCTGGCCCAACTGCTCTCGCTTCCTGGTGACACCCGCGCCCAGCGACTGGCAAGAAGTTGGAACCTGCCTTCGGACCTGCTCACAACCAATGCGGTATAAACGATCCGGTATATAAATGTGGGTGCCTACGATATAAATGTGGGTGCCCCATGTCTCGCCGCTTTTGCGAGACGTGGGATACTCCATCCACGCTCCATCGATGCCCCAGACAAAGAAACTCGGCGAGATCCGCCTCATCCCGATTCCGATTAAGGATGAGATCGTCCAAGGCGACTCGCTCGCCGACAAACTGCTGACTGCAGTGGGCCGAAGGCGCCTGCGGTTCCAGTCTGGCGACATTCTCGTCGTCAAACACAAGATCGTTTCCAAAGCGGAAGGCCGCTTTGTCGATCTAGCAACGATCCAGCCGTCGCCGGAATCAATGAATTGGGCCAAACAGTATGGTCTGGACGCACGCGTCATCGAACTCGCCCTTCGCGAGAGCCGCACCGTGATCCGGCGAAAAAATGGCGCTCTCATTACGGAGACTCGCCACGGCTTCCTGTGCGCAAACAGCGGAATCGATGTCTCCAACGTTGATGGAGGCAAGACCGCGTTACTGCTGCCGGAAGATTCCGATCGTTCCGCTGCCAATCTTCGCCGTGCGATCAAGAAGACGATCGGCGTCTCGGTCCCCGTCATCATCACAGACAGCTTTGGCCGTCCCTGGCGCGAAGGCTTAACGGAGTTTGCCATCGGCATCGCGGGGATGAAGCCGCTGCGCGACGACCGGGGCCACCGCGATCCGCACGGATATCGCCTGAAAGCGAGCGTCGAGGCCATCGCCGATGAGCTGGCTTCCGCTGCTGGCCTTGTCTGCGGCAAGCTGAACCGCGCTCCCGCCTGCATCGTGAGAGGATTCGCGTTTGCGGCCGGACGAAGCAGCGTGCGGGAATTGCTGCGCAAGCCGGAGACGGATCTATTCCGCTAAGGCAAGCACCACCGGCGGACTCAGCAGTTTCAATTCGCGGATCCTGCAGCCTTCACACGATTCCATTAGACTGTTGGCAAGCAGTGCGGCCGGTTACGGAGGTTCTGTGGTGCGTGCATTGATGCCTTCTGAACTTGAGTCCTTCCCACAACTCGGATGGGAAGATGTGTCCGGGCAACTGACTCCTGAGATTCGCCGTTCACTGGAACGAGCAATCGACAACCAGGACGGTGCCTGCCTGTCACTGGACGAGTCCTATGCTCTCGCGCACGCCGAGGGCGACGATCTGCTGGGACTCCTGGTCGCCGCGAACTTGTTGCGACAGGAACTTGCGGGCAACATCGTCACCTACGTGGTGAACCGGAACATCAATTTCACCAACATCTGCTTCATCGGATGCAAGTTCTGCGCTTTCAGCCGGGGCCCGCGCGAGCACGACACTTACTTCCTGACACTCGAGCAATTGGCCGAGAAGACCGTCGAAGCCTGGAAGATTGGCGCCACCGAGGTCTGCATTCAAGGCGGACTCCCTCGCAACTTGCCCAAGTTCTACTACCGCGACATTCTTCGCGCCGTGAAGCAGGCCGTCCCGCAGATGCACACCCACGCCTTCTCGCCCATGGAAATCGTCTATGGCGTCGAACTGACCGGGATGCCCCTGCCCGACTATCTCTCCATGTTGCGCGACAACGGACTGGGCACCATGCCCGGCACCGCAGCCGAGATTCTCGACGACAACGTTCGCCAGATCGTCTCGTCGAACAAACTCTCCACCTCACAGTGGGTGAACGTCATCCGCACAGCGCACCGTTGCGGCATCCGGACGACCTCCACCATGATGTACGGACACACGGAGACGCCCGAACACTGGGTCCGCCAGATGCGCTTGCTGCGCGAAATCCAATCGGAAACTGGAGGGTTCACCGAGTTCGTCCCGCTCGGGTTTGTTCACCACAATACCCTGCTCTTCCAGCAGGGTCTGGCGCGGACCGGGCCAACCATGGCCGAGCATCTCAAAGTCCACGCGTTATCCCGGGTGCTGCTTGCCGGCTCGATCAACAACATTCAGGTTTCGTGGGTCAAGCTCAACCGGCATCTGTCACAGCTCTGCCTGCACGCGGGCGCCAACGATTACGGCGGCACGCTGATGGAAGAGAACATCTCGCGCGAGGCAGGCGCAACCGCCGGTGAGTACACCAGCCCGGAAGATTTTCAGGCCATGATTTCTGAAGTCGGCCGCATTCCGGCGGAACGCAACACAACCTATTCGAAGATCACGATCAAGCTGCCGCTCGAGGAGTTGACTGCGGAACAGGCGCTCGAGGCCGAGTTCGCATGAGTTCATCGCCCGTCAAGGCAGTCCGGCCAATTGCAATTATCGGAGGCACGGGCCCGGCAGGAATGGGGCTGGCCCTGCGCTGGGCCAGGGCCGGAGAAACCATCATCATCGGCTCCCGTGACGAACGACGGGCGCAGATGGCTGCAGCGGCGGTTCAACTGCAAGCAGGCAAAGACACCATCGTCTCTGGCATGGAGAACAGTGCCGCATGCGCGGCGGCCGACATCCTCGCGCTGACCGTTCCCTTCGAAGGTCAAGCCACGCTGCTGAAGCAACTGAAGAACGCCATCACGCCCGGCAGCATCCTGATTGACGCCACCGTGCCCCTGGCCACATCGGTTGGCGGACGAGCCTCGCGGCCCCTCGGAGTGTGGCAGGGCTCAGCAGCCCAACAGGCGGATGAACTCGTGCCCGACGGAGTGAGCGTGGTCGCGGCGTTTCACAATCTCTCGGCCGATCTGCTCAACGGGAGCGATCCGCTGGACTGCGACGTCATCGTGTGCAGCGACGATCGCGACGCGGCGCAGTTAACGCGGGAGCTTGCCGCGAAAATTCCGGGCGTGCGCGCCATCGATGGCGGCGCGCTGGAGAATGCCCGCATCGTGGAGCAGATCACCGCGTTGCTGATTGGGCTCAATATTCGTCACAAGGGCCATTCGGGAATCCGCATTACAGGCCTGCCCCCCGCTGCGTATCGCTAAAGGGCCTTACATTAGGAGCCGTGTTGAGCGACAACAACTTGATTGATGTTGCGCGTCAGTACCACAGCGGCTCCAAGCACTCCTACCTCAGTGTCCGGTTGCATCCGCACAAGCTGGATTGGGAGAACAAGCCTCTCTTGTTCAAGATTTATCCCACGCTGGAGGTCACGCGTCTCCCCCGTGATTTTCAGGACACCCGCAAGCCGGCGCTGGCGGCGATTGCTGCACCTGAGGTTTTGGGACACACCGAAACGATCCCCGACCTGGAAACCCTCGCGCAAGTTCTCTTTTTCACAGCTGGCGTCACCAAGAGCAAGAAGCACGAGCAGGGCGAGACCTTCTTCCGCGCCGCAGCCTGCACCGGCGCACTTTATGAAATCGAACTCTACATAGTATGCACCGATCTGCGATCAAAGATTCAGCCTGCCGGGAGTTCTCCGGCTCTGCCGGCCGGCGTCTATCACTTCGGAGCCGCCGAGTTTGGGCTGCGCCAGCTTCGCTCCGGAGATTTCCGCAGCCTCATCGTTGAGGCCGCAGGCAACGAATCGTCCCTCGCTCATGCCCCAGTGATTGTCGTTTGCACCGGCGTGTACTGGCGGAACGCGTGGAAGTACCGCTCGCGCACCTATCGTCATTTCGGCTGGGACAATGGCACGATCCTGGCCAACTATCTGAGCGTCACTGCGGCCATGAGTCTGCCTGCTCGCGTCGTCACCGGCTTTATCGACCCGCAAATCAACGGACTGCTCGATCTGGATACGAATCGGGAGGTCGCGTTGTCGCTGCTCTCGCTGGGACACTCGCAAACATCGCCGCCGGCATCCCCGGAGTTTGAGCCGCTGGCGCTGGCCACAGTTCCTTACTCGGCGCACGAAGTCGATTACCCCTCGATGCGCAAAATGCATGCGGCGTCCTCCCTGGATTCTTCCGCTGAGCTGAAAGAGTGGCGCAGCCAAACTCCCTCGCGCACTCTCCCTCCGGCAAAAGAGGCCACCACGGCTTTGCTCCCCCTGAGCGACACCAGAGCTCCTCAGGACACCATCGAGCAGGTCATCTCGCGCCGCGGCTCCACCCGGCAGTTTTCGCGCGATCCCATCACAATCACGCAACTTTCAACCATGCTGGACCGCGCCAGCCGTGGAATCCCCGCCGACTTTCTCAACCCTTTTGGCGCTCATCTCAACGATCTCTATCTCGTCGTCAACAACGTGGTCGGGCTGCCGGCCGGATCGTATGTTTATCACTGGGACGAGAAATTCCTGGAGCCTCTCAAGCGTGGCGAATTCCGCGAGAAGGCCGGCTACCTTGGACTCGAGCAGCAACTCCCGGCCGACGCCGCCGTGGACGTATTCTTTCTGGCCGATCTGAAACAGATTCTGGAACGGTACGGGAATCGTGGATACCGGGCGGTTCAACTGGAAGCGGGCATTTTGGGCGGAAAGCTCTATCTCGCAGCCTACGCGCAGAAACTGGGTTGCACCGGATTGACCTTCTACGACGATGACGTGGTCAGTTTCTTCTCGCCGCATGCGCGCGGCAAGAGCGCCATCTTCCTGGTAGCCCTCGGCCGCAGCGCGTTGCGAAAATAGTGGAGCAGGCCGCCCTAGTCCTGAACGACGCGAGTCGTCATCTCTTCGGCTGGTTCGCCTCCAACCATCGCTTGTGCCATCAAGAGCTGCCGGGCCTCAGCCCGTACTTTTGGCAGTTGTTTGCTGAACCACCACGCGCCGAGTGCCGCCGCCAGACCACCAATGGCAACGGTCCGTGGCGCTCCCAGAGAATCCGATAGTGCCCCGCCCAGCAGAGCACCAATCGGCGCCAGTCCCATGAACATCATGGAGTACACGGCCATGATCCGCCCGCGAAGCGCGTCCGGCACCATGGCTTGAATCAGCGTATTCGACGACGCCATCTGCAGCATGATGAAATAAGCCGCCGGCAGTAGCAGCAATACCGAAAACCAGAAGGACCTGGAAAGCGAGAATGTAATCAGCGTGATGCCGAATCCCGCGCAGCACGTCGCAACCCACCTGCCCAATCCCTTCACGCCGGAGCGCATCGCCAGAGTAAGCGCACCCAAGAGTGCGCCCACACCCGCCGCTGACATCAGAATTCCCAGGCGCACCGCGCCCAGATCATGCGACCCGATCATTGAGGCAAACTCTTGCCCACCCTTGTGCAGGATCTTGTCTGCAAAGATCGGCATCAGTACGACATACGGCATGCCTGTAACACTGACGAGTCCCAACAGGAGCAGGAGGTTTCGTATCGGTCCGGTGCGGCTGGCAAAGCGGAATCCTTCAATGATGTGTTCCAGCGGCGATGTGCTCGCCGACGCCCTGGCCGGAGCGTGCACGTTCATCATCATCAGCCCAATAATGACGGCGATGTAACTCACGCCGTTCGCGAAGAAGCACCAGCCCTCGCCCAGTCGGGCCACGAGAATGCCCGCCACCGCCGGCCCCACAACGCGCGCCCCGTTGAACATCGACGAATTGAGCGCGATGGCGTTCATCAGGTCTTCCTTCCCCACCATGTCCACGAGGAACGACTGCCGACCGGGAATATCGAATGCGTTCACCACGCCCAGCAACGCTGCGAGAATGAAAATCTCGGTCACTGTGATTCGATTGGTGAGCGTGAGCAGTGCCAGTATCAGCGCGAGAATCATCGACGACGCCTGGGTCGCAATCACGACCCGCTGCCGATTCGAGCGGTCCGCGACAATTCCTCCCAAGGGCGCGACCAGAAAAACCGGAATCTGACTGGCAAACCCCACCGCCCCCAGCTTCAATCCCGATCCCGTCAGCCGGTAGACAAGCCACGATTGCGCGACCGTCTGCATCCAGGTGCCGACGAGTGAAATGAGTTGTCCGCAGAAAAAAAGCTGGAAATTGCGATGGCGCAAGGCCCGTCCGGCAGCCTGCCACTTCAAAGTGCGATCAGAAGTTTGCTCTCCGCTGGGCGCTGGAGATTCCTGGGTTGCCGCTGTTGAATCGGTCACTGTCATTTTTAGATGATCATGCTCTGCGGCGCACTTCACGAATATTGTGTACTCCCGACAGCTTGCAACGCCCGCTTTTTCCACAGAACGGGGTCACGCGACAGGCAACACCCGGCCTTCATTTTGAGTCCAAGTACCAGCGAATGATCAGCTTGCAGGGAAGAAACGGCTGTAACTAACTTGCAACTTCTATCGCGAAGCGTCCTGCGCTAAAGTATCGACCTGCGTTCAGGCGATGAGCCAAGACCAAGTGACCGCGATGACGACTTCTCCAGTCCGGGTTGAACGCCGAGTCGGCCAACGTTTTCCGTATCTCCTCCCCCTCACCTTGCGCCAGCCATCGGCGTCCATTGAAGATGCCGGGTTCACTCAGGACCTGAGCTCTCGGGGAGTGTTTTTCTTCACCGACGCTCCGTTGACCGAGGGCACCCAAATCGAACTCACGCTGCGTATGCCGTCGGAAATCACCCTCGGCGAGGACATGCGCGTGCGTTGTCGCGGACGCATCTTGCGCGTAGTAAGGCCCGCCGCATCGAGTCAGAACCTTGCTGCGCGCGCCGAAACCAAGATTGGCGTCGCCGTGAGGTTCGAGTGCTACGAATATCTGCCGGAAACCGATTCCGCGAGCCTGGCACGGGCGTCCTATCTTCATCCGCGCCATGAAGAAGAACCCCAGTCGGGTCCTTCTCTCGTTCGTCCGTAAACGATCCACCCTCCGTCGCATTCCCCGGCGCGGATAGCACCAGTGTTCCAGTTCGTAGCGCCAAAGTGACCTTTTCAACACGGAGACGCTGTCTTACAATGAACTGCAATCGGAAAAGAGACCCTGTGCTTTTCCACGTTGCGGCTTTTCTCCCAGCCATTCTTCCGGCGACAGTGTGGCTCGGGCGTGCCGCTTCGCGATCCGGTTTACAGAGGTTTCCCCGATTACCTAGGTCACTTGGCGGACAGTACTTTCTCTTTCTAACATGCAGACACCGAGAGAATTAAGCGAGCACCGCGCTATGCATGGGATCGCAGTCGCCCTCCTGACCGAGGACCGGGAACAATCGTCTGCATTGCAGAATCGTTTGGAAGCGACGCGGCTGGGGCGCGCCGTGTTCGCAAACGTGGGCTTCCCTGCTGGGCCAACCGACGCCATTCTTCGCCAGTTACAGGACTCGCGGGCCGAAGTAGTGATTGTGGACGTCCCGCCCGGTAACGCGGAGCGCGCCATCCGCGCCATCGAACTCATCAAGGCCACAACCCTCCAGATCGCGATCTTCGCCAGTGGCGAAATGACCCAGCCCGCCAATATCGTGGCCAGCATGCGCGCAGGTGCGGGCGAGTATATCGACAAGTCTGCCGGCGCCGAAGCATTGCTGGAAGCGCTCACCCGTTACAGCTCTTCTCGCACACGTACCTCGGGAGCGGCCGGCCGGGCGCGGGTTTTCACATTTCTTAGCGCCAAGGGTGGCGCTGGTTGCACGACCGCGGCGGTAAATACCGCGCTGGCCTTGCAGCAGGCCTACGGCGACGTGGCCCTCCTCGACTTCGCGCCCATCGGACATGCCGCTCTGCATCTGAACCTGCGGCCGCAGTTTGGCGTTCTGGACGCGCTGCAGAACCTGCACCGCATGGATTTTTCACTCCTCGATGGTCTGATGACCCCCAGCAGCGAAGGATTGCACGTCCTCGCCGGGCCTCAACAACCTTATCCCACCGAGCCCACTCCCGGAGAGATGGCAAGGCTCTTCGACCTCATCGTGAGTCACTACCGGTTCGTGGTCGTCGACGCCTCCAGCCGCCTGGACCCAACCACCCGCCTCCTTTCCGACCTCTCCAACGCCGTGCTGGTTGTGGCGCAAACGGATGTGGTTTCGCTTTGGAGCACCGGCCGGATTCACGCGTTCCTCGAGGAAGGCACGGGGCGCGACCGCCTTCGCGTGGTGCTCAACCGCTATAAGAAGATTCCCGGATTTACCGACGAGGACGTCCAACAGGTTACGAATTGCAAGGTTCTCTGGAAGGTGCCCAACGCCTTCCAGCTAATCTCGCCCTCCATCGACCACGGGACGCCGATCGTTCTGCAGGAGGGACCCGAGATCAGCCGCTCCTATCGCGCCTTGGCGGAGACTCTCGCCCAGGCCTCGGCACAGTCTGACGGCAGCCCTGATCTCATCTACGGAGCCGAGGGCTCTCGCAAGAAAACGCCGAGCCAGTTAAAACTGTCTCCCGCCCGGGCCGGTCAATAATCTCGCCAACTCGCCCGCTAATTTCTGGCAGCTGGGGCCGGAGCCGCATCCTGCGGAAACATCTTGAACACAACCGGCTTTGGGTGAGATGTCACTTTCTTATTCGCGTCGGTAATGTTCTCCGTCAGGGTTCCCTTGATCACGAAATAGGCTTCATCGCCCGGATTCTTTCCCTCTCCCCGCTCAATCATTCCCTGGAAATCGAACGTGACGCCGTGCACGATCTCGGTTGTGAACGTCAGCTTGTTCCCTTCCAGTTTTCCGGTCTTGAAAAACTGATCGAGGAACGCACCCTTGTCGCTGTCGCCATCTCCGTACCGTGAGACGAATCCAGTGACACTTCCGCCCTCCTCGACCGTGACCTGCAGGAATTCACCGTCTTTCAGGAAGCTGTACATGCCAGAATAAGCGCGTCCATCGCTCGACTCGGCCGAAGAGGATGCTGCCTTGTCTGGCTTCTTCTCGCCGGACATCTTCGCATCCTGTGCGCGCAGTTCGGCGGTCGAGAAACAGAGCCCGAACACAACAAACCCGGAAATCAGAAAAGCCCAAACGGTTTTCATGATGATGAAGCCCCGGTCAATCGTACTACCCCGGCTTCGAATACGGCCAGATTGGTTAGGCAAAGTTCGTTGGCGCAAAAAGAAAGCCCCAGTCCGCAGACTGAGGCTCCGGTTCGAGACCCCCCGCTGTTTATTTCTTCGTCGCTTTTCCTTCCATGAACGGCATCCAGTTCTTGCCGTCCATCGATACCTCGAACTTCATGGTGTAGCTGGTCGGCGAGAGCGTCTTGATGGTCATCTTCTGCTGGATTTCCATGCTGCCATAGGTCATCGAGCTCGTCCAGGTCCAGGTATCGCCGCCGGTGAGCGTTCCCTTGGCAGACTCATGCTGTCCCGCACTGCTGTAATGGTCGGACGTGTACGTGTTCTGCTGCGTGTCGTAGCCCATGATCCCCAGGCTTTCGGTATCGCCGCCAATCTCCGCAGGCATCTGGGACTTGGTCTTCGACTGCACGAAGAAGTTGCCGGGCATCCATTCCGTGGTAAAGGTCGAGGTGAACTTCCCGCCCGCGCCCCATGGGCCTTGTGCGATCATGCCATCCATCGTCCACGTGCCAACGAAGTAGTCGAGTTTCTTCACTTCCGGGCCCGGGGGACCGCCCATCTGGGCCATTGCCGTGGCCGCGATCATCAAGAGGAGAACAGGTATCAGGAAACGTCTTAGCTTCACGTTTTGCTCCTTGCAAACCGGGATGTAAGTCAGCGCTAGAAGGTTATCGCGCCGGCGATGTTCGCGCCAGTGCGATTCGTCAACTCGCCAATGTGACAATTGTCAGGTCAATCGCTTACTTCGTGGCCTTGCCATCCATGACAGTGGTCCACTTGGTGCCGTCTTGGGAGATCTCGAACGAGAAGTTGTAAGACGTCGGCGAGGTAACCTTCATGGTGAAACGCCCCTTCATGCTCATGCCGCCCATCTTCTCGTCGCTCGTCCAGGTAATCGTGTCGCCATCCCAGGTGCCCTTGGCGTCCTCAAATTCTCCCGAGCTGTTGAATGAGCGATAGGTATAAGCCTTGTCATCGGCTGAGTATCCCATCAACGAAAGGCCGGATCCATTCCCCATGACAGCGCTGGTGAACTTCACGTGGCAAACCAGATAGAAGCCTCCTTCCATCCATTCGCACGTTTCCTTCTCGGTGACTTTTCCGCCCGGGCCCATGGGCCCCGGCTTCAGATCGCCGTCCAGCGTCCATGATCCGGCAAACATGTCGAGTTTCTTGTGCTCCGGTCCGGGCTTCGGCATCTGCATTTGCCCTGACGCGAACACGGCCAGAATCAGCACCGCAGCACACAGCATTCCCAATGTCTTCATTGCGCCCCTCGCAAGGTTTGGATGGTTGAACGGTTGAATAGTCTCGCTGCGCGACCAGCGAGCCCAGCATTTGTCGCGAGATACTAGCCCGCGCGAGCGATCGCCGTCAATGAAAAGAATGGCGGCTTCCCGAACCTACCTCTACCAGTCTCCCCAATGGGCAGCGGTCATCTGGTGAAACTTCATCTTCCATGCGTCGCCTTGCTTAACCCAGACCGTGCTGAAGTGCTGATACCGCGGCGGTGGCCCCTGATCTTCCACCGCAGGCACGCGCAACACCACGTTGTAGGTTACGATGGCGGCGCCATCTCCGGCCGCGACGACCTTGATTTCATACGGCATCACGTCGACGCCGCCCTGGCCAAACTGGTCGATCATTTCCTGACGGCTGTAAAGCTGCCCATCGAACGCCACGAACGAGAAGTCATCGGTTAACGTGCGCTTCAGAAAGGCGACATCCCCCTTCTTCTCCGCCGCAAGGAAGCCCTTCTCGGCTTCGATCAGCGTCTGCTCAAAAGGACTGAGCGCTTTTTCCACCGAACGCGACTGCCCGACGCGCGCACTGCCGATTGCACAGGAAAGCAGAACTACGGAAACGATCCATCCGAGTTTCATTCCGACCTCCTGAACCGCGAACTTACGCCTTCAGAATTCTTGCGGGTAACTCCGCCCGCGCCACTGAGATCTGCTCGCCCGTAGCCAGATTCTTCAGGGCAAACGCGTCCGCCTTCACTTCGTTCTCGCCGACGATCAGAATGTACTTCGCTCCAACCTTCGTCGCCGCCTCGAAAGACTTCTTCAGGCGGAAACTGTCGTCGCCCAACTCAACGACCAGGTCGTGCCGGCGCAGTTCCCGCGCCAGCCGCGCCGCATCGCCATTCATTCCCGCCATCGGCGCGATGTAGACATCCGGCTTCCGCAAGACGCTTTCGGCCGAGGACTTCTCTTGCAGCGATAGCACCAGCCGGTCTTCCCCGATCGCAAATCCAATGCCCGGAGCCGCTGGCCCGCCCAGTGCTTCGGATAACCCGTCGTACCGGCCGCCACCCAGAATCGCATTCTGCGCGCCTAGCGCTCCGTGCGTGAACTCAAAGGCAGTTCGGGTGTAGTAGTCGAGCCCGCGTACAAGACGGTCATTCAGCGAGAATGGAACTCCGACCTTCGTCAAGATGGCCTGCACCGCTTCGAAGTGCTTGCGGCAGCCCTCGTCGAGAAATTGGCTGATGCGCGGCAGGGTTTCGATGATCGGCTGATCCTCCGGAACCTTGCAGTCAAAAACGCGCAGAGGATTCGTGACTGCACGCCGCTGGCAGTCACCGCACATCTTGTCCTTCACCGGCTCCAGCGCCTTGCGCAATGCCTCATTGAACTTGGCGCGGTCGCTCGGACATCCCACAGAATTCAGGTGCAGATTCCAGTTCTCGATGCCGAGCCGATCGAGCAATGTCGCGAGCATCTCCAGAATCTCGGCATCGCGCGCCGGCGACTCGCTGCCCGACGCGGTCGGTCCGATCATCTCAGCCCCAATTTGATAGAACTGCCGATAGCGCCCTTTCGCTGGACGCTCGCGCCGAAATTGCGGCCCGATGTAGTAGAGCTTGTTCAGCCCGCGATCCCAGAGATGGTTTTCTATGTAAGCGCGGACCACCCCGGCAGTGTTTTCCGGGCGCAGTGTGAGAGACTGCCCTTTTTCGGAGGCCGCGCGCGCCTTATCGTCCCATGTGTACATTTCCTTTGTAACAATGTCCGTCTCGTCGCCAACACCTCGAGAGAAGAGCTCCGTCGACTCAAAGATCGGCGTGCGAATCTCCTGGAAGTTGTAAGCGCGAAACACCTCTCGCACCACCGACTCGACGTGGTTCCACAGCGCCGTATCCGGCGGCAGAAGGTCTCGCGTTCCTCGAACCGCTTTGATCATCCCGTTCCCTTCACCTCTGTCATCCTCTTATCCTTGTCATCCTGAGCGCAGCGAGCTCGAATGAGCTCGCGCAGTCGAAGGATCCCTTGCAACTCCCCGCCACCCGCGGCTCAGCAAGGAGTTTCCACAGCGCCGTATCCGGCGGCAGAAGATCTCGCGTTCCTCGAACCGCTTTGATCATCCCGTTCCCTTCACCTCTGTCATCCTCTTATCCTTGTCATCCTGAGCGCAGCGAGCTCGCATGAGCTCGCGCAGTCGAAGGATCCCTTGCAACTCCCCGCCACCCGCGGCTCAGCAAGGCGTTTCCGCAGCGCCGTGTCCGGCGGCAGAAGATCCCGCGTTCCTCGAACCGCTTTAATCATCCCGTTCCCTTCCTCTGTCATCCTGAGCGGAGCGAGCTCGAATGAGCTCGCGGAGTCGAAGGATCCCTTTCAACTCCGAGGTACCTGCGGCTCAGCAAGGCGTTTCCACCGCGCCGTACCCGGCGGCAGAAGGTCTCGCGTTCCTCGAACCGCTTTGATCAAGTCTTATTCCCTTTCCATGGTCCCGGAGGGACCTCTGACAATAGCCCGCCGCTTCAGCGGCGGGTTAGGCCGGCAGACCGAATCCGTGCCGGAGGCACGGCTGACCCTCTCCGCACTGGTTCAGGCGTCCCTACCGGGACGCGGCCCCATGCCGCCATCGCACCCGGCGTTAAAAACGCCGGGCTACCATCAAACGTCCCTCCGGGACGCAACCTTTTCGCCACCCGCAAAATCTAAATCCGACGCCCGACGCCCGACGCCCGACGCCCGACGCCCGACGCCCGACGCCCGACGCCCGACGCCCGACGCCCGACGCCTACCGACAACTGCCGCTCAAATACTCATCCTTATACCCAAGATAATTCTGCGCATACCGCATGATCACGTCCTGCTCGGCAGCCTCCAGTTTCCGCCGGAATTTCCCCGGCGATCCCATCCACAAAGATCCCGGCTCCACAACGGTCTTCTCCGGAATCAGAGTCCCGGCGGCTATGATCGATCCCGCGCCAATTCGCGCGCCATTCAGGATGATCGTTCCCATCCCGATCAGGCAATGATCCTCGATCACGCAGCCATGCAACGTGACCGAATGCCCGACCGTGACGTACTCACCGAGGTAGACGCCCCACTGCTGCTTCATACCGTGCAGCACGCTGTTGTCCTGGACGTTGGAGTAGGCGCCAATCTTGATCTCGTGCACATCCCCGCGCACCACAGCATTCATCCACACCGAGGCGTGTTCGCCGAGCACCACATCGCCGATGATCTGCGCCGACTCGTCGACGTAACAAGTGGCCGGGATCGTCGGCGCGACGCCTTTGTAGGATCGGATCACGTTCTCGCCTGAATTTCTTCGCAACTAATGGGACATTCGAACATATCAGATTTCGCACCGCCCACGCCAAACCGCCCGCCCCTCGGTCCTTGCGCAGTTAATGACAAATCCGCGACGGTCTCCTGACATCTCCACGCCCTTTTTACAAGGTCAAGACGCGAGTGTGACACGCGGCCTGTCTCGCGTGCTTACCCTCATTTCTGTAAGCGGATTGCAGAAGCGGACGCAGCTGATTGAACCACCGAAAAACAGCACCACGAACCATCAGTTCGGGAGTCGATCCGGGTAATTCGCGCAAGGAGAAATGACAATGTATTCCAAAACACTGGCCTTCGCGGCAGTGATACTCGGGTTACTCACCTTCTCGAGCGGATCTTTGGTCTTCGCTCAGTTCACGGGATACTCGCAAACCAATCTCGTCGCCAACACCGCCGGCGTAGCACGTCACACCGACGCTCAACTGTCGAACCCGTGGGGAATCTCTTTCATCCCCGGCCAGCCCTTCTGGGTCGCCAACAACAACGGCGGAACATCCACCGAGTACGACGCTCAGGGAAACAAGGTCCAGCCGACTGTCGGCATTCCGGTCGCTGCGCACAATCCCTGCCCGCAGGGCTGCCCGACGGGAACTGTCGCCAACGACCAAGTCGGATTATTCGGCAACGCGTCCTTCATTTTTGATACCGAGGATGGACTTATCGCTGCTTGGACCGGTCAGAACAATGCCTTCACCGTGGTTGACAACTCCGCCGCGGGCGCTGTCTATAAAGGACTGGCTCTGCTGACGAACAACGAGGGTACTTTCCTCCTGGCTGCGAACTTCAACAGCGGTCAGATCGACGTCTTCGACAGCAATTTCCATTCGACCCGCCTGGCGGGCAACCTGACTGATCGCAATCTGCCTGCAGGATTCGCTCCGCATGGCATCAAGGTCATCGGTAACCTCATTCTGGTGGCGTATGCCATGCAGGACGGGGCCAAGCACGATCCCACGACCGGCGCCGGGTTGGGCGTGGTCGATGCCTTCGACGCTGAGGGCAACTTCCGTGGCACTTTTGCCTCCGGCGGAACCTTGAATGCCCCTTGGGGAATGGTGATGACGCCAGCCAACTTTGGCGACTTCTCGAACGCCATTCTGATCGGCAACTTCGGCGATGGCACCATCAGCGCGTACGACACCGCCGGACACTTCCTCGCCCGGGTCACCGACTCCGCCGGCAACGTAATCGTGAATCCGGGCCTCTGGGACCTGGTGTTCGGCCAGGGTGGTACCGGCGATGCCAACACGCTCTACCTCACCGCCGGAGGGGCCGATCAGACCAGCGGTCTGTTCGCGAGTCTTGTTCCCGCTAACGCCGTTGGCGGACCGGACTTCTCGCTCAATCTTCCGATCCAAAACGTAACGGTCACGGCCGGAGGATCAGGCACGCTCACCATCAACTCGGCGGCAGTAGGCGGCTTCAACGGGCAGATCACGCTCTCCTGCACACCGGCCGCGGGTCTGACTTGCGCCTTCAACCCGACGACTATCACGCCCGGCGGGAATGCTTCGTCGTCCATGCTGACGATTTCCGCCGCCGCTACCGCCCCAGGCGGAGGCTATGGTGGACACCCCGGCGTGCTGTTGCTGACCGGATTAGGTCTGTTTGGGACCCTCTTCACCGTCGGCCGTGGCAAAGTCAATGCAACCAAGGGAAAGAGTCTCTTCCTGATGGCTGCGCTCGCTCTCCTGGCTGCTGGGATGACCTTCACGGTCGCCTGCGGCAACTACTCGAACAAGGCGTCGAACGGCGGCCGGGCAACAGTCACGATCACCGGAACTTCCGGCGGCGTAGCTCACTCTGTTCCCGTGAGTGTCACCGTAAACTAGGCCAACCACAGGCAGGGATGCTCAACCGGCATCCCTGCTTTCTTTTTGCTGAAAAAGGAGTGACGCGCAATTCCCACTCCGGGAACAATCCTCAAAAAAATCCGCCCGATCACAGAACTATCTTCCGCTCGATGCTATACAGAACTGGGTTTCTATTTTTGGCCTGAGTCCGGCCGCGCTTTCGTTAGATCGCGCTCCGGTTCTTCGCCGCAAAGCCGCCTCGCGCGCGTCCGGTTAACGAACGCTGGGTGGTCCCTCCGAGCTTCATTTCGCACTCAGGGGCGACTTATGCGCGCGCACCGCAATCCTTCTTTTCTGTTCGTTCTTTTTCTAGCCTCATTGACTTGCGTTACGACCTCGTTCTCTCAAGACTCCGCCACCGGATCCCTCCACGGCACGGTGCTTGATCCCTCTGGCGCCCGAGTCCCGCAAGCGTCCATCGTGGTGGTGAACAATGGCACGAGCGCACGCTACGTCACTACCAGTGATGCCGAGGGACACTTTGGTCTCGACTTACTGCCGCCCGGAGACTACTCCGCCCGCGTGGAGGTTCCGGGCATGTCGCCGCAGGTCATGCCCGCGGCCCATGTGGATGTCGGCGGCACGGCCGACCTTGAATTCCGTCTAAAGATGGCAGGTGCACAAGAGAGCCTGACGGTCTCCGGCGGACCGTCGATGGTCGAGACCAAGCCAAGCGCCGTCTCCACCCTGCTTGATGAGCGCGCGGTCGGGGACTTTCCTCTGAACGGCCGTCGCTTCTCCGATCTCGCCCTGTTTTCGCCGGGAGTGACGCAGGACCCGCGCAGTCTCACATCCGCCACGAACGGCGATCTATCCTTCGGCGGCATTCGCGGATCGCAGAACACCTTCCTTGTCGATGGCAGCGACTACAACAACGCTTTCTTCGCCCAGTCCCGAGGCCGCTACCGCGCCCCCTACCAGTTCTCCACCGAAGTCGTTCAAGAGTTCCGGGTCTCCTCGAATTCCTATGGCGCCGAGCAAGGACGCTCCGGCGGCGCGGTGGTCAACGTGGTCACCAAGTCAGGGTCCAATCATCTGCATGGCACCGGATTCTACTTCCTGCGCGACAGTTCCTTTGGCGCGTCCCTCCCCCTCCTCGCTTTCAAGCCGCACAACCGCCAGCAGCAGGCAGGGGGAACGATCGGTGGGCCTCTGAAGCGGAACAAGGTCTTCTTCTTCGCGGGATTCGATCAGCATCTTTTCCATGTGCCGAACGTCGTAGAGTTTCTTGACGGGAGTTCGCGCGTGGTTCCGCAGCCCGGCACGGGACCCGAGACACCCGGAGACTACGACGCTGCGGACGACGCACTGGTGTTTGCCGCCGCCGACCGCCTCACTTCGCTGGCTGGAGAATATCCAGCCGCCCAGATCGGAAATTCTTCCTACGGCAAGCTTGATGTCAATCTCACGCCGCGGAATCAGATCGCCCTTCGCGTCAACACCACGCGTTACTGGGGATCGAACAACGTATTCCTCGATCCCGCCAGTCCGGTCACATACGACTCGATCACCAACAACGGCGAAGAACAGGTCTCGACGGAAACCGCCACGCTTTCTCTGACTTCGAGTTTTACTCCGCGCGTCATCAGCCACTTTCGGGCGCAGTTTTCCCGCGACCTGCAGCAGTCGTACAGCAACAGCAGCGACGTCCTCATCAAAATCCCCACAATCCTCGACGGCGTGGGACGTTCGAATCTTCTTCCCCGGCAGACGCGCGAGCACCGCCTGCACCTGGCCGAGACCGTCAGCATCGAGGGCTCGCGGAACACATGGAAGTTCGGCGGCGACGCCCTGTTGACGTCAATTTACGACTTCTTCCCCAGCCAGCAGAGCGGCGAATATCTGTTTTATCCGATCAAGGTCGATCCCTACACGTTTGAGCCGATGGAGGCCGGGCTGCAGCTCACGCCTCTTCGTGCCTATGCGCATCAGGTTCCCCACTATTATCTGCAGAATTTTGGAAGTTCGTCGTCACATCCGGACACCAATGAATACGCCGCCTTCGCACAAGACACCGTTCGCATCACCGACCGCCTTGCCGTGAACTTCGGAGCGCGATGGGATCTGCAGACCTTCACAACCACTGGCCTGATCTCAACCCCGCTGTTCCCGCCGTCGGGCAAGGTGCCGTTCCAGCCGTACAACTTCGCCCCGCGCGCCGGATTCGCCTATTCGTTCGGTTCCAAACGGCCGCTGGTGGTCCGCGGCGGTTATGGCATCTTCTTTGTTCGGATTCCGCAGATCTACAACTCGGTGGTCCAGACCGAGAATGGCGTCACAAATTCTCATGTATTCCTGAACAACGCCAACTACTACGATCACCAGGTCTTTCCGAGCTATCCCAACCCGCTGGCAGTCTGCGCGCTTGATGCCTCGACCTGTACTCTTCCCGCCGGTTTGTCTCAGGGCGTGACTCACGAGGTATCGGCGTTTGCGCCAAACTTCGTGACTCCACGCGTGCAGCAATCCAGCCTGACGCTTGAGAAGGAAGTCGTGGATCGCACTACCGTTTCGCTCTCACTGCTCAACGTTCGCGGAGAACACCTGATCCGCGCCCTCGACGTCAATCTTCCGCAACCGGTCGCGCTCACCTACCCGGTCTTCGATTCCACCGGGTCGATCTTCGAGGGCGGATCCTACACGGTCGACTCCTTTTCGACCTGGCAGTTCACGCGGACTCTCCAGTGCCCATGGCCGCCCTGCATCAACCCGCTGGGAAGGCCCATTGCGGAGCTGGGATCCATCAATGAATTCCAGAGCGCGGCCTCGAGCAACTACAACGGAGCCACCCTGTCGCTCAACCGCCGCGTGGCCCGGGGCACCTATTTCCGCCTGTCGTATACCTATGCGCGCGCGATCGACGATGGACAGGATTCGCTCGTCGCCGGGCAGCCCGCGACCGTGCAGAATTCTTATTCCCCCAGTGCCGAGCGAGGCCCCAGCGTCACCGATCAGCGCCATCGCTTCGTTGTCGCTTTCTCAGCCGAGCCGCGGCCGTTTCACCGAGGTCACGAACTCCTCGGACGGTTCTTGAATGATTGGAAGATTTCGTCCGTCGTGAATTACGGTTCAGGCCGCCCCGTAAACGCGACCGTCTCAGGCGATCCCAATCAGGACGGCAACGATCTCAACGACCGCCTCCCCGGTTACAGTCGCAACGCGTTTACTGGACCGGACTACGCAACCACCGACCTGCGCATCACGCGCAGCATCCGCTTCCATGAACGCTATAAACTCAACCTGGTGGCCGAGTCATTCAATCTTTTGAACCGGGACAACCAGCGAGTCGCCATCACCTCGAACGGCATGGTGGCTTCGGCGAGTACGTTCGTTCAGAGTTCGGTGACGGCGAACATCGCGCCCTATCCGGGCTATTACCAATTGCCCAACAACTTCATGAAGCCAAATGCTGCCTACGCGCCGCGGCAGGTGCAGTTGGCATTGAAATTCATCTTCTGAACTGGTCAGAAACAGTTTTGACCGCCGAGAATTCAGGTCTGGCGCTCGCGGACATATAATGCTGCGAGTCCCGATCTATGAGCACGCAAGTCTCGGCAAAACTCCCGGCGAGAACAACGACGGGCATCGTCCTCTTTGTTCTGTGCTCTCTGCTCTCAACCCTTCGTATCGTCTGGAGTGCACCCAATCCGGCGCGCCCGGCGGTCGATGACATCTACAGCCGTTCCGACCAACGTTTCGCCGTGCTGAAGACTCGACTGCCCCTTCGCGGTGTAGTCGGGTACATTGGCGAAAGCGGCGATTCAGCGACTCCCGATTACTACCTGACTCAATACGCTCTCGCGCCACTGGTGGTGGAGCGCTCGTCCGCGCACTCGTTTGTCGTTGGAAACTTTCCTTCCTTGTCCCCGAAGGGGATCCCGTTGAATCTCCGACTGGTCGAAGACTTCGGGAACGGAGTCCTGCTCTTCGCCAACGAGGGCCCGCGCTAGATGGCGATTGCGCTGCCGATCGGATTTTGTTTCGCTTGGGGATTTCTTCTCCTCGGCGCAATCTGGCCACCCCGCCAAGTCAGCTCTTCAGAACACGGTTTCAGACTCTTTCTGACTCTCGGCTTCGGCATCGGGCTGTTCTCGGTGGTCTTCTTCGTCACGCGGCTGGCGGGCATCACTCACCTTTTAGCCGCAGATTCGTTCGTCACCCTCGTGCTTGCCACCGTATACGCGTGGCGGCGCAATCGCATCACGCATCCGCTCTTGATCGAATCTCGATCCCAGGATTTCAACCTTCCCGTCTGGCTAAGACACGCCCTCACCGCCTCTTTCGTGCTCTCAACCCTCGTCGCGTGCGGCTCGGCACTGCTCCAGACACGTGCGCACCCGCACGGCTACGGCTGGGACGCCTTCTCGATCTGGAACCTCCACGCGCGCTTCCTGTTCCTCGGAGGCGATCATTGGCGGGAAGGATTCAGCGCTCTGATTCCGTGGTCGCATCCGGATTACCCGCTTCTCACTCCCGCGGCGATCGCACACTTCTGGAGTTATCTCGGCCACGACGATCCCAGGGTGCCGGCAGCACTCTCCATTACCTTCGCTTGTGCCACGCTGGGCCTCCTTGTTTCATCTCTCATGCATCTCCGCGAGCGCCATGCCGCCATGCTGGCAGGCATCGCGCTGGCCTCGACTCCATTCTTCGTCGAACAGGCAACCGCGCAATACGCCGACATCCCCCTTGCGTTTTTTTGTCTGGCGTCGATGGTTTGTCTGCACCTCGGCCTGCGCAATTCCGGCGAGAACTCTGCCCATCATCCAACCAACTGGTCGATACTCGCCGGCGTCGCACTCGGATTCGCCGCCTGGACCAAGAACGAAGGTCAACTGTTTGTCGCTGCATTTTTGTTGGCGCAGGTTGCATCGGCGCTTTCCGCCGGACGCCGACCGTCTTCATGCGATTCCGCGCAGAAGAACCGGCTCCCGATCGCTGCTCTCCTGATTGCCCTCGCCCCGATGCTGCTCCTCATCGGCTGGTTCAAACACACGATTGCCCCGCCCGGGGACCTTTTTTCGAGCGGCTCGGCCATGCTTCAGAAGATCGCCTCTCCGGGCCGCTACTGGATCATCCTCCGCTGGTACGGAAAAGAGTTCTTCCGCTTCGGCAACTGGTGGATTGTGCCCGGTACGGTTCTGTTGGTGGTCCTCTACCTCGCCCTGCGCTCCGGGACTCGCCGACACGATCCCGCTCTTCGATCATCAATCCTGACTTTGGCCCTCACGCTGGCCGGTTACTTCGCGATCTATGTGATCACTCCGTATGACATCTACTGGCACTTGCGCTTTTCCCTGAACCGCCTGTTTCTGCAGCTCTGGCCGTCTACCATATTCCTGTTTTTCCTGTTTGTCGGCGGTCAAAGTCGCTCACTATCTCCAGATAAATCGATTTAATATCCGCCAAACGCAGAATTGCGGCAGAATTCAACACTTCCACTTGACTTGCGGTCAAATCCTTGTCATAACTATTCGGTCCAGCCGGACGAGTCTGGGGGTGTGTAGATTTGGCAGAAGTTAGGCTTCAAGAGGGCGAATCTCTAGAAAATGCCCTCCGCCGCTTTAAACGCAAGGTGCAACAGGAAGACATCATCAAGGAGGTCAAGCGTCACTCCTTCTACCTGAAGCCCGGCGAAAAAAAGCGTGTCAAAGCAGCGCTAGCTCGGAAGCGCGCCAGAAAAAAAACACGCAAAGAGCAGGATTAAGGCGAGAAAGAGCCGCTCCTTCCCGGAGCGGCTCTGCTCAGTTCTGGCCCCCACCAGTTTGAGCTGAAACAGGGATTTCATAATCGAGACACTTCCCGGCATTTCGTAGAGAACCGCTGTATTCCACGCACCGTTCCCGGCGCGTGGCGGGCCGAGTCCAGGGGCATTACCGAGGGGGAGCAGTAGACAACCTGTCTTTCGGTGACACCTACCGCAGTTTCTTTCCCCGCGAGTGGGCGCGACGGAAACGGGCTGAAGGAGCCATCCTCAATGGAATTTCAGGACAAGGTGCTGACGTGTATCGACTGTGGGACCGATTTCATCTTCACGGCCGGGGAACAGCTCTTCTTTCACGATAAGCAGTTCAAGAACGAGCCCAAACGCTGCAAGTCGTGTAAAACCAAGCGGGTTGCCGTGCTCGGCGCCACTCCCGCACCAGGGCAGAATTATCGCTACACCAAAGTCGAGACCCAGGCGACCTGCTCCGGCTGCGGCAAGCAGACGACCGTTCCCTTTCGTCCGACCCAGGGACGCCCCGTCTTTTGCCGGGAATGCTTCCAGTCGCGCAGAACCCAGGCCACGGCCTGATTCCGCGCCGCTCCTTCAGGAATCCGGGAGTGCGATACCATAAAGTGTGCCCGGATTCTTTGTAGAAAACTTCGGCTGCCGTGCCACCCAGGCAGACGGCGCTGCCCTTGAGCGCCAGTTCGAGGAGCGCGGACTGGTCCGCGCTGATAGTCCGAAGCAAGCCGCAGTCGTCATCCTGAACACCTGCACTGTCACCAGCGGCGCAGATCAGGATGCTCGCGCTGCCATTCGCCGCGTCCGCCGCCAGAATCCCGGCGCCCGCATCGTAGTCACCGGCTGTTACGCGCAGCGCGCCCCGCAAGAACTAGCCGACCTGCCGGGCGTGGACCTGGTCGTAGGCAATTCCCACAAGCACCAACTAGCGGAGATTGCGCTGGGTTCGGGCCAGGGATCCGATCGCATCTCGCGTGGCGATAGGTCACGCGGCGGCACGCCGAGCGATGCTGTTTCGAGCGATTCAGACTGGCGCAGCGACCTTGGGCGCGACGACTCTCCGGACAGCGGCCCAGCGCAATGCAGTGACCAAGAGCAGCGCGGCGACTCTGCGCAGCGCAGTGACTCTGGGCGGCGCAATGACTCAGGGCAGCGCAGTGACCAAGGGTGGCGCAGCGCTTCCAGCGCTGCGAATCAAGGCGCGTTCAAAGAAGGGGCTTCAGCCCCTGAGGTGCCGGCCTTCGTACCGCTGAGCGCACTCACAACAAGCCAACGACCGACGACCACCGACCACCGACCGATCTTCGTCTCCGACATCTTCGCCCACACTGAACTCCTCGCCGCCCCGGTCTTCGACGCCGCCAACGAACGCACCCGCCCCAATCTGAAGATTCAGGACGGATGCGATAACCGCTGCTCCTTCTGCGTGATCCCCTACGTCCGCGGTCAGAGCCGTTCGCTGACCACGGATCGCATCATCCAGGAAGTGAACACGCTTGTGACCGCGGGATATCGAGAAGTAGTCCTTAGCGGAATCAATCTGGGCCGCTGGGGCAGGGATCTGGGCGCCGGGCTTCAGGCTTCAGGCGCCAGCCAAACTCCACCTCAGACCGCAGACTTCAGACCTCAGCCCTCGGACCTAACGGATCACTGCTCCACTGCCCATGTAGGGACGGACGCCCTCGTCCGTCCGGGCGAGCAAAGCTCGCCAGCGCCGTCGCCCGCTGGATACCGAAATTCCAAAGCTGAACACCTGACGCCCGACGCCCGAAACCTGGCGCCTGCATTCCCGAGGTCCGAGGTCCAAGGTCCAAGGTCCGATCTTGGCCTGACGCCGGACGCCCGAGGCCTGACGCCCAGCCTTCCAGGCCTCATCCGAGCCATCCTGAACGAAACAAGTCTCGAAAAACTCCGCATCTCCTCCGTCGAACCCATGGACTGGTCCGACGACCTAATCGACTTGGTAGCAACCTCGCCGCGCATCGCCAAGCACGCGCACGTTCCAATGCAATCCGGCAGCGACGCCGTCCTCCGCCGCATGCGCCGCAAGTATCGCCCGTGGCATTATCGCGAGAAGATCGAGAAGATTCGCGCCGCCATGCCCACCGCCGCGATCGGCGCCGATGTGATGGTCGGCTTCCCCGGAGAAACCGACGCAGAATTCGAAGCCACCCGCCAGATGATCGAAGGCCTGCCCTTCACCTATCTGCACGTCTTCACGTATTCCGCGAGGCCCGGGACTCCAGCAGCAGAAATGAAGAATCAAGTCCCGGTCCACGTCGCACGAGAACGCAACCGCATCCTGCGGGAATTGGCGTCAGAAAAGAAGCTGGCCTTCATGCGCAGCTTCATCGGGAAGACTGTGGAAGCCATCACGCTGAATGTTGTAGGCAGTGATTCGGAAGGCGAATTCACCGAAGCCCTGACGGACAACTACTTGAAGCTCCGGCTGCACGGTAGGCATGAGGCAAACCGCTGGCAGACGGCAATGGTGAAGAAAGTCGCGACAGGATCTCTTGTCGGGTCCGTCCGCCACGGTCAATGAGGATGCTGACGATGTTACGTCAGCGATGCCAACGAGTGTCATAATTAGCTCGATTGCCCGACGACCCTTTACGCAGAATTGCAGCGCTGCTGGCCCGAGCAGATCGCTGCCAGAAAGAGACACGCCCGGCAGAGGCCGATTTGCTCGTTGCCGAGGCAAAGGTGTTGGCTGCGGAGAACCGACACGCCTCGGCCGTGGTTGAACTGTTCTGTGCGACCACATTGTTGGAGCAAAACAACCGAGAAGAAGGGCTTCGAGCGCTGGTATCAATGCTCAGCGAATACAGTGGTTGGCTGGCAAGTCCCGAAGGCCACCCGATGTACGAGTTCATTCAGCTACAAAGGGCTTTCTCTCTCATGCACCTTGGCAGGAATTTAGAAGCGCGGCCACTTCTGGAAGCCGCCCTGCAATTCGATCTCGACGCAGAGGAAATTGACGAGGAGCTTCGAATCGACATTCACTGCCATCTCGGTCGTTGCTACCACGAACTTTCCCTGTACCCATTGGCAAGAGAGCAATTCGAGCAGGCCAACGCCCTCGGTATTAGTAAGGAGTGGGAACCCGCATTCCATTACTACTACGGCTACACCTTGTATGAGCTGAAAGAGTACCAACGGTCAAAACGAGAGTTCATCCTCTGCGTGCAATCAGGGTCGTCTGGGCCGGAAGCTCGATTGCGATATATGATGCTCGCGGCAGCAAGCCGCAAACTCGGTGAGCACGCCGAGGCCCGAGCCTATGAAGAACGAGCAAAGTCGGAGAAGCTATAGGTATTGGGGACAGGCGTTAGCGCTCGTTGACCTGCCCACCTCACTTCTTGATCGCAATCCCTAGATCCTTCAACTGCTTCTCATCCACCGGCGTCGGCGCATCGCACATCAAATCCACCGCGCGTGCAGTCTTCGGGAACGGAATCACCTCGCGCAGACTCTCCGCTCCCGCCAGAATCATCACAATACGATCCAGCCCCAGCGCAATTCCTCCATGCGGAGGCGTCCCATACTCCAGCGCCTCCAGGAAGAACCCGAAGCGCTTCTTCGCGACCTCATCCGTCATGCCCAGCGCCTTGAAAATCTTCGCCTGAATATCCTGCCGGTGAATACGAATCGAGCCTGAACCCAACTCCGTGCCATTCAGCACGACGTCATAAGCCAGAGCCCGCACCGCACTCAGCGTCGAGTTCGGATCATTCACTGAATCCACGCCCTGCTCCAGCAGTCCCATATCCTGCTCATGCGGCGACGTGAACGGATGATGCGCCGCCATCCACTGCTTCTCACCCTCATCCCACTCAAACATCGGAAAGTTCGTTACCCACAGAAAGCGGTAATCCTTCGCCGGATCGCCCGTCTTCTTGAAGATCCCATGCCGATCGGCATACTTCTGCGCCAGCGCGAGGCGCAGCAAACCAGCCGACGCATAGATCGACAACTCCGCCGGCGTCACCTTGCGATGCGCCGGCATCGCCGTCTGCGGCCCGGTCTGCGCCGAACCCGCAACCAGCACGATCAGATCTTTCTCCTCCGCTCCGCACTTCTTTACGATCGCCGCCGCAGCCTCGGGATATTTGTTCGCAATGCGCTTGAAGTCTTCGTAAACCCGCGCCCCACCTTTCGAGTGGAACATCGGCTTGATGTCGTCGCGCTCCTTGCGCGATAACTCGCCGACTTTCGGCGTGCGGATCGCAATTATTGGCAGATTCGGATTGATCGCCAAGTCCTGCAGATTCGCTTCCGAGAAGCAATCCCGCACGTCAGTAAACGGCGGAATCCGCAAATCCGGCTTATCGATCCCGTACTGCCGGATCGCTTCGTCGTAATCCATGCGCGGGAACGAGGTCGCAATCTTCTCGTTCGCAGCTTGGAACGCCGCCTGCAGAAATCCCTCGACCACAGCCCAAACGCTCTCCGGCTGCGGATACGTCATCTCCAGATCGATCTGCGTAAACTCCGGCTGCCGATCGGCCCGCAGGTCCTCATCGCGGAAGCAGCGCACAATCTGGAAATATCTATCGAATCCCGAGATCATCAGGATCTGCTTGAACATCTGCGGAGACTGCGGCAAGGCATAGAACGTCCCCGGCTGCACGCGGCTCGGCACGAGATAATCGCGCGCTCCCTCGGGCGTCGAGCGCGTCATGAACGGCGTCTCGATCTCGAAAAAACCCTGCGACGACAAATAGTCGCGGATCGCCTTCGCCACGTTATGCCGCGTCTCGATGTTGAACTGCATCGCATCGCGCCGCAGGTCGATATACCGGTACTTCAGCCGCGTCTCTTCGTTGGTCAACGCCGTGTCCGACGGCAGGAACGGCGGCAGCTTCGACTCGTTCAAAATCCTGATGTCATCCGCGACCAGTTCCACTTCTCCGGTCGGCATATTCGGATTCACCGTGTTGCCATCGCGCAACTTCACCGTTCCAATCGCCGCGATGACATATTCATTCCGCAGCGTTTCCGCCTTCGCATGAATCCCAGCCTTTTCGGCATTCACTACAACCTGGGTCACACCGGTGCGGTCGCGCAGATCGACAAACAGCAGGCTGCCATGATCGCGGCGCTTGTTCACCCAGCCCATCAGCACCGCTGGCTTGCCGGCATCGGAGGCGCGCAGCGTGCCGCACGTGTGGGTGCGTTTGAGATCTCCTAAAAAGTCGAGCAAAGTATGTCCTTACGGTACGAATTGGCAGTACATCGAGCCCATGATTATAAACGGTTTGCAAGCCGAACTCCTCTCAATCAGCCAGCACTGCACTTGTTGAATCTCCGCTCACCGCGCCCTGAGATGCCCTCCCGGCTATCCCTGACGCCGCTTTCGCATCTACTATGGATAGCAATGACCGCCGTTCCCCCAGCCCTCGAAATCCCGCGCGCAACGCCCGTTCCGCGTCTGCTGGTTGAACTGCCCTCGCGGCCGCACGTCTTCTTCGGCAACCTTCGCGATTTCGTCTTCCCGCGACGCCTGCCGCCATTGCAGCTCCATTCATCCCCAGCTCCGTTCTGGCACGACGTTTTCGTCAACCGCCCTCTGCCCTGGAACCGTTTCCTCCAGTCCGGCGGGCTACACGTCATCGCCGGCATGTTTCTGCTCGGGTTCACGCACATTCTCGCCCTGCAGCCCCGCGTCGTATCGGCCCCAGTCTTCGAGCACTCGCAAGTCGTGTACTATCGCGCTTCGGAATATCTTCCTCCGATCGACACTCGCACCGCGTCGGCCGAGCCCGCCCCCAGAACCGATCCGGAGTTCTCGCGCCAGGCGATCATCTCCGTTCCCCGCGAAGCCGACAACCGCTCGCAGACCCTCGTCACACCGCCCAATGTAAAGCTCAAGACCAACGTGCCGATGCCCAACGTGGTCCGATGGTCCGACGCACCCGTCAAGCCGCGCCTGGCGATCCCTGACGCTCCGCTTTCTCCTGCCGCCGAGATCACTCGTCTTGCGCCCACATTGGAGAACCAGGTGGCAGCTCCTCCTCAGGACGCTCTCCACCCCGCACGCCGCCGTAATCTGCCCGGCCTGCAGGATCCAGTCGCCGCTCCGCCGCAGGATCTGCGTGCCACAGCTCCAACGCCCACTCAGGGATTGCAACCCGCCCTGATTGCTCCACCCTCCGATCTGGACATCTCTCCCTCGCGCCGGGTGGGGAGCATGAATATCGCTCCCAGCCAGGTAGTGGCTCCAGCCCCGCAGCTTGCCGTGGCCGATCAACGGGCCACCGGAGCCGGCCGGAGAACAACTCTCGGCGGGCCGCAGGTTGTCGCACCACCGCCTTCGCTCGGCGCGTCCGGCTCGTCAGGAAATGCATCCGGGTCACCCGGCCTTATCATCGCCTTGAACCTTCATCCCGCCGTCGAAGCTCCTCCCGATCCACCTGCAGGCAACCGCCGTGGCGCGTTCGCCACCGGCCCTCTGGGACGCGTGGGCGCCTCCGGCACTCCGGGATCGTCGTCGGGAAGCCCGGGCTCTGGAACATCCACGGGCGGAGGAACCACCGGAAAAGGAACTGGCGGAACTGCGACATCAAATGCGCACGGAGACGCGCCTGCCGGTCTGCACGTGGGCAGTCAGCCGAATCCGTCATCGGTGGCCGGCAACACCGTCGCAACCGCGAATGCAGTCAGCCCGCCGCTGGTGGCCAGCGTGCGCGCTCCACGCGTCACGACCGCCCGGCCGATGCAACCCGACAACGCAGCCAAGCTGTCTGAGCCCGAGCGTGCCGTCTTCGGCAATCGCCGGTTCTATTCGGTCACGCTGAATATGCCGAATCTGAACTCCGCTGGAGGAAGTTGGGTCATCCGCTTCGCCGAACTCAAACACGACCCCAGCGGCCGCGAGTCGAACGCTCCGCCCGATGACCTTTCCCAGCCCACGGCCACCCGAAAGGTCGACCCGGCCTATCCCACGCAACTCATGCGCGAGAACGTGCATGGCACGGTGATCTTGTACGCAGTGATCCACGCAGATGGCACCGTAGGAAGTGTCAGAGTGCTTCGCGGAATCGATGACCGCCTCGACCGCTACGCGACGGAGGCCATCCAAAAGTGGCAGTTCGAACCGGCAACCAAGAACGGCACGCCGGTCGATGTCGAGGCGACGTTCCAGATCCCGTTTCGCCCGGCCCGGGTGGGAACGAACTTCTGATGGTAGAGACGTAGCTTCGCCGTCTCCTGCCGGGAAGCTTCCAATGGTGGATTGAATCAGACTACCCGCTCGCGCCCTTGCGTTTTTCCAGCGCGCCGTAGATCGCGGCGTCGGTGCAGATTTCGTAGTACTTGCGGTCCGTCCAGCCCTTTACGGTGAAGTTCGTGGCATCAATGCGTGGAATGCGGCTCTCGCGCACCACGATCTTGCGGAAGATATCCTTGTCGACGGGCACCGTGGCCGTAAACAACTTGTATTCGCCTTTGTCCGACGATGCCAGAGAAGCCGGCAGCCGCACCTTCAGCGGCTCCAAAGTGATCTCTTTCTCCAGTTTGCGGAATGCCGCTTCATTCATACGGATCCCGCCGAGGTTGAAATTCAGAATCACGTCCTCGGGATTTCCGTTCTCATCGAGTTCTGCCGCCTGAAACGCGTAGACGTGGAATGGCCCAGCCTGAGGCTCCATCACCTTGCGCACGCGCTTGTTGCACGACGACAGCCGGTCACTCTCGTTGAGCGCTTCGGAAATCATGATCTGATGCTCGCCATCCATCAGGTAAAGTGGCGCCGACTCCTGCAACGTGATGCCCAGTCCCAATTCCAGTTGCATCATGTCCGAGCGCTGCATCAGCTCGTTATATCCGCGAACGATCTCAATGATCTCCCGCGCCAGCACGCACATCCGGCTGACCGCCAGCCCAGGCTCCCCGTCTTTTTCGAGAATCGCGAGGATGATCGCGTCGCCCTCGAGAAACACTTTCTGCGCTCCGTACTTATCCAGGAGCTTGTTCACCGGATCGTAGAAGTTCAGGCTGAAGTACGACGCCGGATTCAGCCCCTTCTCCATCATCGTCCGGGTCAGTCGTGTCGAATCCCGCACGTCCGCCTTGAGCACCACGTGCCGCAGCACGCGATCCGAGTCGGTCTGTTCCTGTTCTTCGGGAAGCACGAACTCGTACAGCGTTCCATTCACCCGCGACAGTTCCTGGATCCGCTCGTTTCCCACCAGATTGACTGAGTCCAGAGCGCCGTTCAGCGTCTCCAGCCGCCGCAGGTCGCGGTGATAATGAAAGAAGTCTCCCAGGAATCGTGCGGCGACCTTCGCCCGCTCCGCACCCCGGCAACCCGCCACCTTCGCCACCGCTGCGTACAGGCTGTTGGGCGAGAGCTTGACGCCCTCCTGAATCATGCGTTCCACGCGGTCGCAGTCAGTGCGGTCGATAAGCGCATTCTTCAACTGCTGGGGATTGATCCTGGGCGCATATTCGCTGAGCAATGGAACCACGTGGTACGACGCAATCACGTTCTCCATCACGCGCTCGTCTTCGAGCAGCCGCACCCACGCGGCAAGCCGTTCCTGCTGCGCAATGCCTTCGCCCGAATCTTCCGGCGTTCCTGTTCCCACCAGCCGGCGCGCGTTTTCCGGAACGTTCATCCACGCGTCGATCGTCTCCGCGCTGGTCTCATCCCCGTACAGAGATCGCAGATATCCCGAAACGATCTCGCGCATGCGGCCGTAGCGGTCCGCGTCGCGGTCCCAGTTGCCCAGCATCACGTAGTGCTCGGCGCACAGGTAGTCGTCGCGTCCGTCCTCGGAGAACAGCAGCCGGTTCAGGAACAACGGATAGGTGAAGAAGCTTCCGCCGCTGGTTTCTTCGCCAAACAACGAACGCCGCGTGCGCGCCAGCGTGCTCTTCTCCACTTCGCGCAGCGTTTCGAAGATCTCCTGCCCGGTCTTGCGCAGGATGATCTTCTTTCGCACCTGGAACGACGCCAGCTTCTCGCGATACTCGATGGCCCTCTGTTGGCGGGTGTTGTCGTAGCTCTTGAGCAGCACTCGGCAACGTTCGACCACCTGCGCAAACTGCTGATTCATCTGTGCCCGCAGGAATTTCGTCACCGCCAGCCGGCACAACAGATCGATGGAGAGCTTGTATTCTTTCTTCGCCCGATTCAGCGACGCCACCAGCAATTCCGTGAGGGCCGGTTTCCATTCGGCGGGATCGTTCTTGGCCCGCACCGGCTTGCCCATCTGGTTTCGCAACCACGACGGCGCCTGCGACGGCGCTGGCGCTTCTGCTCCCAGAAGCCCTTCCAGTTCGCCGTGCCGCGCAATCAGGCGCGTAATCTGCGCCCGCGCCAGATCGACAAATCTGGAACTGAGCACCGCGTCATACCGCAGGTTGTCCACTCCCACCGTCAGGCCTTCGAGGGACACGAACGGCGTCGATGACGACAGGTTGGGTAGGTCCGGTTTTTCCGGCGCTGACCCGAGGCGAAAGATAGGTATTCTCGGCATCCTTTAGCAGGATTCGATGCGGAAGTTGCTGATTACAAAACTACATATCGAGGCTAGCAGGCGGGCAAGGGCGGGGAAAGTTACCTAGGTTACCGGGTGCCCCGGCGCTCGGAAACTGTCATGCTGCAAGCACTTGTCCCGGTTACCCGCTCCCGGCTCAGCCCATTTCCCGGGTGAGAGCGTGCTGCCAGTTGTCGCAACCAGCGGCGCGACGTCATCAGCCGTGCGAAAGCTTTGTTTGATGTCATCCTAAGGAGTGCGATAGCACTCCGAGGGACCGTACGACGGCAAGCAGCGCCGATGCAGCAGAAAGGACCGCCAATCCGCACGCGGCGAGGGTATTCCCGCAAGCGGCCAGCGAACCTGGTTCATCGTCGTAAGATCCGCGCCGGCTACGCCGCTCCCGCCCAGGAAGCCATACCTGTCGGCCACGTGACACGCAGCGAGTCCAGTCCGACACAGCCTTACCGTGCGTTGCAGCGACAAACACTCGGATTTCGTTTGGAAATGCAAGTGCTGTATTCATTGACGACAACTCGATATGAGGCGCCCAACATTCGTCTCCCGCTACCTGCCGCACTCTGGACTCAGATGGCTCCTGGTCGTCGTGCTGTGCTCATTCGCCTTCGCGGCCGACAACAACGCCCAACCCTCCTCGAGCCAAATCCGCCTGCAACACCAGCAGGTCCTGGATGCGCTGAACGCGCTTGACTCCAGCGGCAAGCACCTTTACTTGGACGACCCCGGCATCCCTGTCCTGCTCCAGCGCGGATGGACGTTGGCCGGAGACTGGGCGGCAACCTATCTCGACTCCCATCCCAATCCATCGAAGAGAGACCTTCAGCATATCTTCGACGGCTTTGCTCCCAAGCCTCGCGGCATCAAGTCGAAGTACGGCGATTTTCTGGAATACCCGGATTACAGCTTCACCGGCGACGCCATTTCAGTGGGCAATTCGGTTTACGTCATCGAAGCCAGCTACTTCAGGGACACCGAGACCGGTACATTCATCGTCGTCGCCAGGAAGGAGGGCCATTTTCAGGCTCTTTGGAACATCAAGGATCTGGCCGAGAAACACTACGCCCAGAGAGATGAAATCGGACGTTGGGTCCACCTCGTGCGGCGGGCTTACTATAACGGCCCCTTGAACGTAAACCGTCTGATACCCATCGCGCCTGCCGCCAATGGACATCCCCGCTTCGCGGTCGATGCCTACCAGTCCGCGGACGGCGGAACGACCCTGGCCCAACTGAGCATCTGGGAATGGGACGGCTCGGACGCGCACCCACTTCTGATCGAGCTGTATCAATATGCCGCGGACTATGGAAGTCTCCAGTTCGACGGCGAGACCTTCCGCATCGCCACCAAGGAAGAGGAGCAACTGAAGAGTTTCTTCTCCTGCGGTATGTGCCCGGAGCCGCGCGGCGTCTGGACCATTCGCATTACTCCCGATGGAGTCCAGAAGCTGGGCCATCCCTTTCTGCGCCCGGAATTTCAGTGGGCCGACGAACTTCTGACCAAGGTCCAAACCGGCGAGGACACCTCGGACCTGGCATCCAGCACCGTCGCAGAGGCCGTCAAAGCCCGTTTAGAGCAGGTGCAACAAGAGATGAAGGAATTCGAGACGGAGGACACCAAGTCAGATGAAAAGAGTTTGTACTGCTGCGGAATGCTAGACCACCTGCGCGTTCTCCGTCGTGGCCCAGCTGGAGCCTTCGAGCTAGCCTTGGACGAAGCCCAGTTCCGCTTCACCTACATCAAGCGCAACGGCAAACCATATTTCACGCGAGTCACGGTGAAGTGAAGCACGCTCGGTACTAGCTACCCGGTACTCGGTACTCGAACTACTGCTGGCTCTTCACCCGCGCGGGCTCAAACTCGTCGCCCTTCTGCCACCCAATCAGCTTCGACAAGCTCGCCGCTTCCCATCCCAGGGCAAATCCAAAACGCGCCATCGCCGAGTCGCCTACAAAATCCATCTCCGGACGATACTCATCGCTCGGCTGGTGATAATGCTTCTCGACGTATTCCTTTTCTCGATCCAGGCCCCACGACTCCGGATGCCCCTTGAACTTGATCCCTTCATTGATCGAAAACGCCGGTATCCCGACGCGCGCCATGCTGAAGTGGTCTGACCGGTAGAAGTGCCCGGCCTCGGGCAACGCATCCGGACGAATCGCCAGCCGAAACTCCTTCGCCGTAGCCTCGACAATCGAATAGAAGCTCGTTCTCTCCGCCCCGGCGACCTGCACTTCCTCCGGCGCCCCCAGCGGCTTCACATCGTCATAGTTCAGGTCGAGAGAGATCTTCCCCGCCGGAATCGGCGGATGCTTCCCGAGATACTCCGATCCCAGCAATCCCTGCTCTTCCGCCGTCACTGCCGCGAACAGAATCGACCGCCGCGGCCTCGCGGCCCCAGTCCCAAACGCCCGCGCGATCTCCAGCAACACACCGCAACCTGTCGCATTGTCATCCGCGCCGTTGAAAATGTTGTCGCCCGGCATGTCCGGACGAATGCCAAAGTGATCGTAGTGCGCCGTATACATCACGGCCTCGTCGGCAACTCTCTTGTCCGATCCGGGCAGAATCGCCACCACATTGTTCGATTCAAAACTCCGGACCTTGCTCACCATGTGCGCCTTCAGACGCGCTCCCAGGCTTACGGGACGAAAGTCGCGCGACTGCGCCGCGGCCATCATCTTCTCGAGATTCATTCCCGAAGCCGAGGCCAGCCGGCTGGCCACATCCAGATGAATCCACGATGCCACCTTCAAGGCCGATCCTTCCACCTTCAGGAACGACTTTTCGCCCGAGTTCGAGTTCCTCACCACTTCCCACGGATAACTCGCCATCTGGGTCTGATGAACCAGGATCACGCCCACCGCGCCCTTGCGCAGTCCCTGCTCGTATTTGTAGGTCCAGCGCCCGTAGTACGTCAGCGCCTTGCCCTTGAAGAATTTCGGATCGTCCGACGACGGCTCATTCACCAGCATCAGCAGGACTTTGCCGCGCACGTCCACGCCCTTGTAGTCGTCCCAGTTGTACTCCGGAGCCTCGATTCCATACCCGACAAACACGATCTCGGCATCCACATCCGACTGCGCCTGCTGGCTCTGGTCGTAGGCGACAAACTCATCCAGCGGCTTCAGATTCATCGTCTCGCCCTGCTTGGGAATCAGAGAGAACAGCGTATCCGGCAGAGTCGTGATGCCCACCAGCGGCACCTTCTGCATGTAGGTGCCATGATCCCCGGCGGGCTTCAATCCGTATTCGGCAAACTGTGTGGCAATGTATTCCGCCGCCAGATCCCCGCCGCGCTGTCCCGTGCCGCGTCCTTCCAGCAGATCGTGCGCCAGAAATCGCACATGCCAGCGGATATGCTCGGGATGAATCGTCTCCAGCGCCACGAACGCCGCTCCCGGCAAGCGCAGCGCCGACGCCTTCGACCCTCCAGCCCCCGATCCGCCCTCCGCCCACACGACTACACTCGCGCACACCAACAGGCACGCCGAAAGAATTCTGGCCGTTCCCCGCATGATTAGGCTTTCTCCCCCAACGAAGCGGCGCCCGCTGGAAGACTGCTGCTGATTTTTGTGAAGTCTGCAGGAATTGTAACGGACGCCCTAGCCCGGAAATAGCACCCACTAGTGCACGAGAGTGCACCCACCGTTGGAGTCCCGAGCGGAAGGAATGGAGCCGACGATCGGACTTGAACCGATGACCTGTCGATTACGAATCGACTGCTCTACCAACTGAGCTACGTCGGCCTTAATCGCATGCCGGAAATGCGAGATGATCCCGACATTATGAGAATAACACGATGCTATGGGCTCGTTGGTTCTTTCAATGCGGCATCGGCTCGCTTGACGAGATCGGCACAGAGACCGCGCAAGTCCGCTGGGCAGTGTGTTCTCGCATTCCGTCGGATCTTTTCGAGGACATCAATGTCCACGGTCGCATCCAGATGTCTCAGGACAAATCTGCGAAACGACACGTCTGTTCTTGCCAGTCGATCCAGGTCAGACAAAGTACTCCAGTGGTCGACAAGAATCCGGGCAACCGATTCACTGTAGCCTTCGGCAATGGCTCCGTCGTCGCATTGACGGTACAGCCTGTATGACTTATGCAGTGCGACCCAACTTCGAAGCGAAACTGCCTCATCGATCGATCGACTTTCCTGCTCCTTCGTACAAACGCGTTGCTGTGCGTATGCCATCCCGGTGAAGACCAGCGCTAAAAGAAGAATGCGGCCTATTCTTGATCTCATATCCGGATTATCGGCTCCTGCCGCGCAAAAACGAAAAGGCCACCCGGCAACTGGGCGGCCTTTTCTTCAAGGGAGAATAGTTCCAACGGAGGCTTAGATTCCGTCAAAACTTTCTGCCGAAATCTTATGAGCCGGAAAACGGGGGTGTCAAGCGATTTTTGGGAAATAAATGCCTGTGTTTTCAATCATTTACGAAATAGGTTAACATCTTCAAAATATGTAACAATTTGAGACAAAATCGCCCTCCAGCGGTCCTAAGCCGCTACTTTCAGGGCACTTAAGGGGTCCTAGGAGGGGGTTCGGGGCGTCTCGGTCGGCCCCGGCGACGCTCCCTTGACGGCCGTCTCCGTCAGGTGCAGAGAAATGAACTCCATCTGCTCCGGACGATCGAAAACCTTGTCCGGATACCAGCGCTTCATCAGGATGCGGAATCCTCCGAACGCAATCCCGGCCACAATCGCCAGCCCGCCAAGGATCGCGCACAGAACCACAATGTTCAGGATCAGCATGTACAGATCGCGCACTTCCTGATTGCTGGTCGGAGTGTTCCAGGTAACCGTCGCTTCCCAGTTCACCATGCCGAGCAGATCTTTCGCATCCTTGTCGGCTATGCCTCCGCTGGCGATCGCGACAATCGGCCCCGTGCGCTTGTCGAAGAAAGTCCCTGCACCGTTGATGGTGGAAACGCCTTCTTGCGCGGATTGCGGCAGTTGATGCGCGGCATCGATGCGCCGCAGATGATCAGCCGCGAGTTGCGGCGTCGGATATGAGATCAGGACCACCGTCGCTTCGCCGCTCGGCGTCTGATAGTGCGCAAGCGTAAGTTCCGAACTCGCGCCGAAATCGACTTGCTCGGCCGTGACCGGCGCATCGAGAGACGCCAAAGCCAGCGGGCCCATTACATATTTCTGCGAGTTGCCCAGATACTGCCGCCGCGGCAGAAACTGAATGAACGAAGGCAAATTGCCCGAGCTTCCACCCGGACGCGGCAGATCGCCGGCCAGTTCACGCAGTTGCGCTCCCGACATCGGCGTCTGTTTGCTGAACAGGGCATCAACCAAAATGTGCCCGCGGTAGAACAGTACGTGATCGCCCAGCGAGGCTCCCTGATCTCCGACCTGCTCTCGGTTCATCTCCGGCCGCAGATAAAACGTGTACGCGCCGAACGCTCCGGAAGCATCGGCAAAGCGCGCAGCGCGGATCTTCACTGTCCGCCCGTCATCGCTGCTGTAAGTCGCCGACGCGACATCGGTGAAGCGGTACTCGTTGAGCACGGCGGCATTGGCTGGATCGGCAATCGCAGCGCTCGAACTCGTCTGCACCTTGCCTTGCATCTGCCAGCCGGCAAACACCGCCGGCAGGATCGGCGGAGCCGGAGCGGCGGGTTCCGTCGCTGCGAAAACCAACGGCAAGACACCGCCAAAAACCAAAAGGACCGGTAAGAAACGGGGAATTCGCATTGGGATTGCGGGCAAACGCCCCCGCTTCCTCATTAGACCACAGGACTCGCAGAAAAGTTTCCGACTGCCAATCGCCCTACCCGTTGGTACGTCTGCCCCTCCCTTAGAAGCTTCTAAGTCGCACACGGCGAGCCACCTAGCTCCTGTTACTGTTGTGCCCCTTCCCTACCCGTCAGGGCCATTCACATAGTGCCCCTCGGCCAGCAAAATACACATGGGAGAAATAATTCAAGTGAGCAGTGTCGTCTCCAATAAACGCCGGGCGAACCGTACCAAGGCCGTTCTTCCGGTACGCATCAAGGGCAAAGACAGCGCCGGCAACGCCTTCGAGGAATTGGCGCACACCCTGGATGTCCACACCTCGGGCATTCGGCTGGGATCGGTTCGGCGCGAACTGGCCGAGCAGGAAGAAGTCACCATCTTCTTCCGTCAGCGCAAGATGCAGTTCCGCGTCGTGTGGACGAAAAAGATGAAGGATTCATCCGAATTTCAAGTCGGTCTGCAGGCGGTGACTCAGGAAAGAGACGCGTGGGGCCTCAGCTTTGCCGAATCCGCAAAGCCGGCCCTGCCGCTCAACCTGCCTCAGGCTTCCGCAATTGCATAGGAGAAGGGGAGAACAATGGAGGACAGTGGCAATCGTTCATTCGCGTGGGTGAAGCAACTCTGGCTTGATGAGAGCGGTCAGGATATCGCGGAATATTCGGTAATGCTCGCAGTCATCCTGGTGATCGTCGTGGGAACTGTCCGCTTGATCGGATCCAACGCGAATAACGTCTTTTCGCAAGTCGGAAGCTCGATTCAGTAAACCAGTTCGTGTCGACAAGGGGAACGGCCAGCAGTGTTCGCAAGCCTGCTGGCCGTTTTGGTTAATTCCCATCCGATTTAAAGGGATTGACCGGAAGCCGACGATCGACCTACTGCCCCGCCGCCCGATCCACCTTGCTAGCCAGCTTCACGCCGCTTAGCCCGTCAACATACTTCGCGATCCCGCGATAGAGCGATTCGGCAATCTTCTGCCGATACTCCATGGTCTGCAGCCGATGCTCATCCCCAGGATTCGAGACAAAAGAAATCTCCGCCAGAATCGACGGCATGTTCGCCCCGATCAGCACGATAAACGGCGCCTTCTTCACTCCGCGATTCCGGAGCCCGGGATTCTTCACCGACAATCCGCTGTGCAACGACTGCTGCACATCCGCCGCGAATTCACGTGATTCCTCGATCTTTTCCTTCAGCGCGATCTTCTTCACCAGATCCTGCAATTCGTAGATGGATTTCTCCGAGACCGCGTTCTCGCGTGCCGCAACTTCCAGTGCATCGGCGGACGAGGTGAAGTTCAGGTAGTACGTCTCGACGCCACGGGCCGCCGCATCATGACTCGAGTTGGCGTGAATCGAGATGAACAGATCAGCGCGCTGCTGATTCGCAATCGCCGTCCGCGTCTCCAGTGGGATGAAGGTGTCGTCCTTCCGCGTGTAGACCACTTCCGCCCCCAGCCGCGTCTCGAGCAGTTTGCCCAGCCGCCGTCCCACTTCGAGCACCAGATCTTTTTCCTCGAGCCCATTCGGCCCGATCGTTCCCGTGTCGTGCCCCCCGTGCCCCGGATCGATCACGATCTTCCCGATCTTCAGTCCCAGCGTGCGAATCAATGACCGGTCGCCGTTTGCAGTCGGCTTGGCCACCCGGATATCGAGGTCGTCGTCCTTTCGCGCCCGCAGCCGCGAGGATTCCTTCCCCTTCGCGGGCGCCGCCGTCCCGGAGTCGCTGTCCGCCTTCTCGGCGGCTGAATCGTCGGTTCCCGTGTCATCCCCTTTCGTCTTTCGCTCAAGCGCCGACGCTGTACGAGAGGGACGTTTCCCCTTGCTGGCTTTCGAAGGCATCGCGCCATCGTCACCGTTGAAGACGACGACTTTCTTCACCGGCGCCGGAGCTTTTGCCACCTTGGCGTCGCTCGGGGCCTCTTTCGCTGGGCGGACATCCGCGGCCTCTCCCTTCACCGCAGTACCGCTTTGCTCGCCGGTCTCTGCCTTCTTGCTGGCGTCCTTCGCGGCAGACGTCTTCGCCTCAGCTTTCGCGGCCGGCTCGGGACTCCGCTCCTTCTCGCCCGCCTGCGGAGACGCTTCGACATCCGCCATAGCGGCCGCCTCTTCCTTCGTCAGCCTGGCACGCGCAGTCTTGTCGTTCTTCCCGTGAATATCGATAATCAATCGATAGGGATTCGGCAGTAGGAACGCGTCGTACGTCGAGAGATCGTCGACCTCCAGCACTACCCTCGTCCGCCCCGGCTGGAATTGCGCCACACGAATCTTCTTCAGGAATCCGTCGTCGACATCGAAACTCTTGCCCACCAGCGTCGAAGCCAGCTTCGTATCCTTCAGATCGAAGAAGATCCGGTCCGGATTCGCAATCCGCTGCGACCCGAACTTGATCTCGCTTTCGATGTCGATCGCCACCCGGGTGTAGTCCGGTGTCGACCAATGCCGGATCGCCGTAACTCTCGGCAGGTGGCGGGAGCTCGCGTCCTCCGCACCCGCTGCCTCGCTCCCCGCCGCAGGCTCAGCGCCGGAGTCATCCGCATCGTCACTCTTGGGCACGGCCTTCGGCTTGTCTCCGGCCGCTGCTCCATTCCTCGCCACAGTCTTCTTGTCGGGCGGCGCTTCCTTCTCGGCTTTCTTGTCCGCCGATGCCTGCTTCAACTCTGCGATCGCCCGCTGCGCATCCTCGACCAGCCGATTGTGTGGATACCGCTTCAGAAACTCCGCAAAAGTCGCGCGCGCCTGCTCCAGGTCGTCCAGGTCGTCTTTGTAGATCTCGCCAATGGTGAACAGCGCATCGCAGCGGTACTTGCTCCCGGGATACTCCCGCCGCAGGAACTTGTACTGCGCAATCGCTTCGTTCAGGATCTTTTCGTCGTCGAACCGCCGGCCCATCTCGACCAGCGTCTCCGCCACAGCCACCACGCTGGGATCGGCCTTGGTTGAGGTGGGAGCCCCGTAGTAGACATTGCGGTAGGCATTGACGACGCGCTGATAGTCGCGCCGTGTGCGGTCGGCCGGAGGACGGCCGTTCAGCGCTTCCCGCATCCGCTCCGCAGCGGCGAACCGCTCTCGGGCCCACGCTTCACTGTGATGCGGACGGGCGTACGCCGGCATCGCGGAAAGCGCCGCCATCAACAGCAGCACTCCCCAGCGCAAACTTCGCTGTGTCTTCCTCAGATTCAATGTCGCCGGTCCGTTACAGTCCCGATCCGTCGTTTGCAGTTGGGTTGCCTGGGTACCTGAGAGAGCTCAAATTCAAACTGTACTGGGTGCCCCACCTCTGGCCGCTTTTTGCCAGAAGTGGGGAATTTCCATCCCCACTCCACTAAACAGATGCCTCGAACCTAATCCGTGTTGCTGATATAAAGCACGCCCCGCGAATCCCGATGTACCGTCACGGAATTCCGGCTCGTGCCACCTTGCGAAAGATCGTAGCCTCCGTAGTACAGATGCGTAATCCTCCGCACATAATCCTGCGTCTCGGCATAGCGCGGAACACCCGCACTCCGCCGCACCGCTCCTTCACCCGCGTTGTACGCGGCCAGGGTCAGATTCACGTCGCCGTTATAGTTCTTCAGCAAAGACTTCAGGTGCCGCACGCCGGCGTCCACGTTCTGATCCGCATCGAACGGGTTCTTCACCTTCAGCTGCTTCGCCGTCTTCGGCATCAGCTGCATCAACCCCATCGCGCCTTTGCTCGACACGGCGTGCGAATTGAAATTCGATTCCACCTTGATAACCGCGCGCACCAGGTTCGGATCCACATTGTGCCGCGCCGCCGCCATCACGATCGCCTGATCAATCTCTTCCGCTGTAGCCCGGTGCACGTGTGAGTTGGCCTCCATGATCTTGACATTGGCCGACTGCACCGAGTCGCGTCCGTAGAACTCGCTGACTTCCGCAGCCGCCGTCCGGGCCGCCTTGCCTGAAGCGGTGTTGACCGACGGCACGGGCTTCCAGCGTTCTTCCTTGCTGCTCCAATAGACCAGGGTCGTGCGCTTCGGCTGCGGCGCCACGACGGCGCGTTCCTTGGCGGGAGCATCGTCGTTCACATAAACCGTCCGGCCATGCTCTTCGGTCGTCGCAATGCGGGAGACCGTGTCTCCCTCGGCGGCCCATGCCGCCGTGGCCGGAACAAGAGTGAAGGAGGTCGCGAGCACAGTCGAAGCCGTCAGCATGGATAATTGCAGGCGTTTTCGCATATCCGGGCGTTTAATCCTTTCACCAATCCTTCGCCGGGAGGCCTTACAAACAAACTCCACCCTCCCGTGCCCTACCCGGAAACCTGACGGAGAATCGTTCTACCAGAGTAGGACGATTATAGGCCCGGTCCCAAGCCCCCACAATCTCTCCGAAGGGAGTAGAACCAGCGGAGTAATTCGGCCCAACCAATTGATACGTATACACGTTAGATGATCCTAAGAATGGATGGCGAGGTGTCGGCAGTAACCTGCAGGCTAGTTACCAGAGGGTAAATGTGGAGCAGGCAGGGTTTATGGGTCGCAAAGTCGGAAGGTTTGCAGGTAGAGAGGCCGCGAGAAGAAGAGTCCCGCAGGGACGGCTGAAAGTAGCCCGCCAGTTCACTGGCGGGAAAAGGAAGCCAGAGGTGAGAGCCGCGTCCCGGTAGGGAGGCCTGAACCTTGAACACCTGGCCGCTTTCATCAGTTGTCCGGAAGGGCGATAATTGCGGTAGGGAGCTCGTATGAAGCAAGCCCTGCTGGGTCTCGTCTTTGTTCTCCTTCTCGTGACATTTGCGGGTATCGGCATCGCCCACATTATCAAACCCGACTGGTTCATGAAGCGCTCCGGCATTCGCCGGGGTGGTGAAATGCTTAATGAGTACAATCGGGCCGGGTTCCAGATAGCCGGGGCCGCCTTTGCTGCCCTCGCAATCTACCTGCTGTACTCGCTTTTCCGGCACTAATTCGATGCGTACTCGCCAGCCAAACTCTCATCGACTCCGCCTTCTACTTCTCCAACCCCGCCGCAAACGCATCCAGCGACAGCGAACGCAATAAATTCCGCCGCATCCCGCGCTCCACGTCTGCCAACCGATCCGACGCCGCTGTAATCCATTCAAAATCCACCGACTCCGCCATGCGCTTCAACTCGGCCGCAATGTCGGTATTTCGGATCATCTCCGGCGCGCCGGAATCGATGAACACGAGATCGCGCAACAGCGAATAAAGCGTACGGATCAGCGCCTCGGTCTTCTCCCGCCCCTCGGCCCCCGGACGGTACGACTCGGTGATCTTGAACAATTCGCTGTGCTCGCCGCCGCGCAGCGCCGAATTCAAAATCGCCAAAGCATGCTGCCGCGCCGCCGTGTACGCGTCCAGATCGAACCCGCGCGCCCGTCCCACCGCCCCATCGCAAAGCCGCGCCACCAGCGCCCGCTGCGGTGCCTTCCACTCCGGATGGAATTCCGCCAGATCCTTCTCAATATCCTCGGCCGGCAAGGCCCCGAGCGTGAACGTCATCGATCGCGACCGGATCGTCGGCAGCAACTCCCCGGCATTTTCCGTCAGCAGAAAAATCGTCGCGAACTCCGGAGGTTCCTCCAGCACCTTCAACAGCGAATTCGCCGCCTCCTTCATGAACGCCGAATCGGTGAAGATATAAACCTTCTCCTTGCCCTCCGCTGGACGGTAATAGATCGTCTCGATCACCCGCCGCACCTGGTCCACCTTGATCATCATCTGCGGCGGATCGGGCGGGATCACCAGCACATCCGGATGCGTCTGCACGAAAATCCGCGTCTCTCTCTTGTCGGCCTCGCGCAGGTTCTCCCGCGCCTCCACCGCCTCGGCAAAGCGCGCCTCCAGATCGATCGCCTCGCCGATCCGAATGCAGTTCGAACAAGTCCCGCAAAAATCCGGCAGCCCATTGCTCTGTGGATGATTCGTACAGTTCAAGGCCCGCGCCAGCATCAACGCCAGCGTGTACTTCCCCGCCCCGCGCGCCCCCGCAAGCACCACCGCATGAGGCAGGTGCTCGCGCGCCATCATCTCGCGCAGCCGATGAACAATCTCCGAATTCCCGTGAAAGTCAGAAAATCCCATGTGAAGAGAAATCTATCACGGAGAAGAAGCAATAAGATCTTCTCTGCGTCCTCCGCGGCTCGATCTCGGCGGTTATTGTTCTTCGCCCCGCACTAAAGCGACCCAGAAGAACAAGCCCGGAAAGGCACGAGTCTACTCATGCTGCTAAATGTCCCGAGCAGCGGCGGTTGAGCGAAGATCTTCTTTGCGTCCTCTGCGGCCTTTCTCTGCGACCTTAGCGGTGATCGCTCTTCTTCCTGGTCCTAAGAGGAACGAACTGGAAGGATAAACAGGGAAGGGCACGAGTTCACTCGTGCCGACGAAAGCCTCGTAGACGGTACGCTTTAGCGCCTGAGGGCCGCCCTATTCGCCCAAAGCCACCCATGCCGCAATCATGCCACCCATCACCAGCGGAACACCCGCACCGAAAGCCACCGCCCTCCAGCCGGAAACCCACCCCTCCCGCACAGCCCGCCAAGCCAGCCAACTCGTCAGCGGCAAGTTGATCAGAACCGCCGTCACGACTCCTGGAGCATATCCCCGAAACAGAATCGCAGCCGGAACATGAGGAACAACCACATTCGCCAGCATCGTAACGATGGAACCAAATGTGAGGTAGGCCCAGATGCTCTCCGGCCCACGACGCGAACTGAGGTAGGTAACCGCAAAGGCCGCCAAAGTGAGCACGACCAGTACGACTCGAAACTCCACTGCCCCCGGCGGCCTGATCGGCAGTTCGGCTGCATGCCGCGCATCCCACACGGGCAGCCAGATCGCCTCTTCAGCGTTGTGCAGCGCAACCGCGACCGGAAACAACCACTGCAGTTTCCCGAACGTCATGGATCCTCACCGCCGCACCGACCAGCGCAGAGCCGTCCCGCCCCCACCCTGCCCCCGGAATTCAATGGCCCCATTCGCGGCCGGAGCAGCCACCTTCTTGCCATTCACCTCGATCCGCGAGAGCCCCTTCGCCGCTTCTGCCGAGAGCTTGAGACGAACCTCATACGTGCCCTCCGTCCCCGGGTTGTACCAGCCTTCGTAACCATCCCCGGATTTGATAAGCCCGATCAGCGGCGACTCAAACCGAAACGACGTCAGCGGCAACGTCGGTGCAAACGCTACACCCGATTCGGTGAACTCCAACCCAATCAGCTTCGTCAGCGCATACAGCGGACAAGCATGCGTATGCATGTTCAGCACCGGAAAGTCCGTCCACCCGAATGGTTTCCCTCCAGTCGTCGCGCCCGGCTGCTTGCTCGTCGCGGAGTTCAACACATCCGGTCCGCTCCACGTCCCATACCAGATCTCCGGATACACCTCCGCGTGCCGCGCAAACGAGTTCTTCTTCCATTCATCCCACGCCATCGCCCCATCGACGCCAGCCAGCGCCCATATCAACGTCTGATTCAACGAAGGCCACACGCCCCCATTCACCTGCGTTCCCGCCTCCGACTTCCACATCCCCTTCTGCACCTGGTCCGGTCCGGCGCTGAGCTGCATCGCGCCGATCTTCGAACCCTGCCGCAGCTTCTGATCGATGTTGCGGACCAGCGTTCTGGTCTGCTCGCCGCTCGCGCTCTCGCCGATGATCGCCCACGGCTGCGGTTCGATCCATATGCACTTCTCGCCCAGCCATCCGTTCGTCGGCCCCAGCCACGCGCGCCGGAACCACTCTCCCGTCCACTGTGCCTCCACTGCCTTGCGATGCGCTCCCGCCTGCTCCCGGATCGGCCGCGTCACCTCTTCCCCGGCTCCGGCATACTTCAGCATGCGCGCGTAGTAGTCGAACACGTAAGCTGCCATCGCAGAGTTGAGCACGCTCTCGCTCTTCTCCACGACCTCCTTCGATTCCGCCAGCGTGGTCCACGCATTCACCAGCGCATCGTTCCAGTCGTCCTGCAGCATTCGCATCAGCCCGTGCTCGCCGGCCCCTACGTCGTCCGTCAGATGCCGGTAACAGCGCGACAGCAGACTCCTCACGGTGGCTTTCCCCACGCTGTCGCCGTAATAAGTCGCCGCTTCGCTGTCGAGGAACTTCACATCGCGCGTGGCCAGCACATACTCGCTCGCCGCCCACAGCAGCCACATCGGCATGTCGCTCGACTTGTCGCTGGTAGTCGGCATGGGCATGCCGTGCCCCACGATCCCATAAGGAATCGATCCATCCCGCCGCACTTCGCCAAGCGTGTAGTAGAGGACTTCCTTCATCAGTTCCGGATCGCTGAAGATAAACGGCAACGCATGCTGCAGCGGATCCCGCGCCGCCCCCTGAAAACCCATCGAGTATTGATAAATCGCCGCCTGCGACACGATGTGCTGCCGGAAGAAATCGTCATACGTAAACCCGCTGCGCAGGCAGTAATGATTCCACGTGACCTCCCGCGCTACCCAGGGCTCCTCCGGCGTGCTGAACCGCAACCCGTGCGATTTCCACTGTTCGCTCGACTCGCGCCATGCACTCCGGGGTTTCTCCCGATACTTCGCGATCAGGGAATCGAGATCGAATCCGGAAGGAAGATATCCGTAGAGAAACGTCAGCGTGCGCGCCTGCCCCGGCATCAGCGAAAACTTCCGCTCCAGTAGCAAACCGCTCTCCGGCCCGGTCTGCGAAAGATCCCCATCCAACTCATGCACAATCCCCGCCGGACGCTCGACTCCGCCTGCCCCAAAGAATCCCTTCGCGTTGGTCGTCATTCCGCTGACGCCAGCATCCAGCGACACCAGAAACGTCGGCGGCGGTTTCAGATCGTCAAACGCCGCTTCTTTGGGAACTTTCTTGTCCGGCGCCGTAAGGAATGGATTGGGAGCCGTTTCCAGATAGGCCGTCATCCTCTGAAATTGCTGTTCCTCCGCCGGATCACGTCCGGGAAACTCCTTGGTCTCCATCAAGCCGGCGCCGTTGTCGAGCGACCGGAAGCGGTGCCTGAAGCGCGCGCCAAAATCGCGGCGCAACTCCGGCATGCTCTTCCCGCCAAACATCTCCATGAACGCGCGGAACGAGAACTGATAAATCTGGCAGCCCCAGTACTCGATCCATCGCAGTTCGGCTTTAGCCGATCCTCCATTCCCGATGGTCACCTGCGAGATCAGCACCGGGTCATCTCCGAACGGCGCGAAGATCACCTGATCCACACCGTACCCATGCCCGGAAACTTTCTTGCGGAAATATCCCACGCCAAACACGCGGTCGAACTTCTCCGCGCTCCCCGGGTAGAACGTGCTAAGTGTCGCCTTCCCGTCGGTCAGATATCCAAATCCGCCGCCGTAGCAGCCGCGCTCCGGGGCGTAATCGTTCAGGAATTTCGGCGCGCCTTCGTCCTGCCGCACCCGCACGTGCCCGTAGTTCGACGCGATCGCCACCACCCGGTCATTCCCCACCTGATGAATATGCTCGGTAGCCGCGAGCACGCCGGCATTCACCTCGGTCACAGCTTTCTTGTCGTTGATCTGATCGCACGTGTAGCGAAACGCCGGCAGGCCAAATTCGTCTTCAGTCCACTCGCCGAAATATCCCGAGCCGTACGCTTTGCCCCCGTCAGGATTTGGTCCACCCGCATCCGCCTTCGTATAACTCCAGGCTCGCGGCACGACCTTTGCCGCGGCCAGACCCAACGCAGCGCTCTCGAGAAAGCGCCGCCGACTAATGGCCATGATGACCTTTCTTTGCCGCACTCGCCAGCGCGAGCCGGTTCGAAACAACCGCGACGATCTTTTGATGGGTCTGTACCTGAGTCCCGCGCGCGTCGACGATCGCCACGCGCCCCGGCTCCCGTCTTGCGATCGCCATATACCCGTCGTGGACCCGCCCGAAGAATGCCCCCTTTTCCTGCTCAAACCGGTTCTCGTCGTGACCGCGGTTCGACGATTTCGACGCCCGCTTGTTCCGCCGCCGCGCCCGGCTCACGCTCGCCTGCGGATCCGAGTCCATCAGAATCGTCAGGTCCGGCTGCAGATCCCCGCACAGCACCCGATGCAAGTCCAGCACAGCCTCGCTGCCCAATCGCCGGCCACTCCCCTGATACGCCTCGGTCGAATCGGTAAAGCGATCGCACAGCACAATCGCACCACTCGCCAGTCCAGGTTCGATCACCTCGGCGATGTGTTGCGCCCGTGAAGCAAACATGAGCGCCATCTCGGCCAGAGGCGCCAACCCTGCTGTCCCGGAATCAAGCAGCACCTTGCGGATCTTCTCCGCCGTCGGAGTTCCCCCCGGCTCGCGTGTCTCCACAACCTTGTGTCCTGCTTCGCGCAAGACGTCGGCAAGCTTCCGCATCTGCGTGCTCTTGCCCGTTCCGTCGAGCCCTTCAAACGTGATGAACTTTCCGCGCCGAGACATGCAGCGGAATCATACCAGCGCGACTACCCCTTGTGACATGCCGTACACCACGCTGTTGTCATCCTGAGCAGCGGCAAAGCCGCTGCGAAGGACCCTACGTCGGCATAAAGCGTAGATGAGGTAGTTAGGAACACATCATGCTGCATGCAGCGTGGCAATCTAATCGACCCACACGATGTCGAACGGGGAGCGGTTACTCCGACCGATGAATCCCCTACTCCAAGCTGTTGTCATCCTGAGCAGCGGCAAAGCCGCTGCGAAGGACCCTACGTCGGCGTAAAGCGTAGATGAGGTAGTTAGGAACACATCATGCTGCATGCAGCGTGGCAGTCTTTTCGACGGCATCAGCACTGGACAACATCGTACGGTCCCTCAGAGGGCTGACGCCCTCCTCAGGATGACATCATCTGCAGAGTGTGATTTCGACCTAACAGCACCAGCCCCCCACGCGTGTACTCCCGCGCATCCCGGCTGCTATATTCATAAGGATTCGCGCCACGGCTCAATCCATTTCATCGCAAGCACTCCGGGAGCCCGCTCAATGAAAGCTCTGAAAGTGTTCGGAATTCTCTGCGCCTTAGTCGTCTCCGTTTGGGCTGCCACTCCTCCCAGCATCACCCTCTCCGTCGACGCCACTTCAGCCCCGCGCAAGATCTTCCACGCCACGCTCAAAATCCCCGCCACGCCCGGCGATCTGACTCTTTACTATCCGAAATGGATCCCCGGGGAACACGCTCCCGACGGCCCCGTCACCGACCTCGCCGGACTATTCTTCAAGGCGAACGGCCAGACATTGCAGTGGCGCCGCGACCTGTCCGACGGATACACCCTCCACGTTGACGTTCCGCAGGGCGTCTCGGAAGTCCAGGCCGATCTCGACTTCCTGTCTCCCGCAACCTTCGAAGGCGGATTCTCCGCCGGTTCCTCCGCCACCGAAAAACTCGCCGTCATCAGCTGGAACCAGGTTCTCCTCTACCCCAAGGGATACAAGTCCGACGACATCAACTACACCGCGTCGCTGAAAATCCCTGACGGCTGGAAGTTCGGCACACCGCTCCCCATCGCGAACCAGACTGGCAACGAAATCCACTTCGCTCCCGCGTCTCTCACGACTCTCGTCGATTCACCGGTGATCACCGGTGAATTCCTCAAGACAGTTCCCCTCGCTCAAGATCCTCTGACGGAAATGGACATCGCCGCCGACAGCGCCGCCGCCCTGGAAGCTCCACAGGAAACATGGGACCACTACAAGAGTCTGGTCGACCAGGCGCAGAAACTCTTCGGCGCGCACCACTACCGCGACTATCACTTCCTTTACACGCTCAGCGATCACGTCGCGCACTTCGGCCTGGAGCATCATGAATCCGACGACAGCCGCGTCGACGAACACGCTCTGGTCGACGACACTTCGCGCAAACTTTCCGCGGGACTTCTCCCTCACGAGTATGTCCACAGCTGGAACGGCAAATACCGCCGCCCCTTGGGACTCGCCACGCCCGACTACCAGGCCGTCATGCAGGACGATCTTCTCTGGGTCTATGAGGGACTGACCAACTATCTCGGCTGGGTGCTGACCGGGCGCAGCGGCCTGCTGACGGCCAGTCAGAATCGCGACGACCTCGCCCTCACCGCCGCTGCCCTCGATCATCTCCCCGGCCGCCAGTGGCGCAACCTGCAAGACACCGCCGACGCCGCTCCGCAACTCTATTTCTCGTCACAAGCCTGGTACTCCTGGCGCCGCGGCACCGACTTCTACAATGAAGACACGCTCAACTGGCTCTGGGTCGACGTCATCATTCGCCAGCAAAGCAAGGGCAAGAAGTCGATCGACGATTTCTGCCACCTCTTCCACGGCGCGCCCAGCACCGCCCCCGCGCTCAGGACGTACACGTTCGACGATGTAGTGAACACGTTGAACCAGGTCGTTGCCTACGACTGGCGCGGGTTCTGGAACGAACGCCTCACCAATCATGGACCCGGCGCTCCGCTGGCAGGGATCGAAGACAGCGGATGGAAGCTTGTGTACGACGAAGCGCCTTCGGAAATGTTGAGCGCCCTAGCCGGCGCATACCACGCCGTTCCCGCCGCCATGGCCCTCGGCCTCAACCTGCGCGACGACGGCAGCATCTCCGACACAATCGAAGGAGAAGTCGCCGCCAAGGCTGGCATCGGCCCCGGCATGAAAGTTGTAGCGGTAAACGGCCGCCGCTTCTCGCCAGAAATCCTCCGCGACACCATCAAAGCCGCGAAGAACACGAGCGCAACAGTCGATCTGTTGGTCGAAAACACCGACTATTACAAGACGTACAAACTCGACTATCACGGCGGCGAAAAATATCCCCACCTCGTCCGCGACGAATCAAAACCAGACCTGCTAACAGAAATCCTGAAAGCAAAATAGTCTCGTCCGCCGTCCAAAGTGAGCGATGTCATCCTGAGGAGGGCGAAAGCCCTCCGAAGGAACGTACGACGGCGTAGAGCATCGATGCAGTCGAAGAGGTTCGTCACGCTGCAAGCAACGTGGGTATTCCCACCAGCAGCATCACAGCTTTCCACCGTCGTACGCTCCCTCACGCCGGCTCCGCCGCCGCTCAGGATGACATCGGTGTTCCCATTTGGGGAACGAACATCGCCAGGAGTGACCGCTGTCACCGACTTCCGTCTCGACACCCCACATGATTGCCGAATGCCGAAGCTCTACTACGTCTACATCCTCGCCAGCCAACGCCGCGTCCTGTACATCGGCATGACGAGCAACATCGAGCATCGCATCTTCCAGCACAAGACTCACGCTTTCGAGGGCTTCACGGCGAAATACAACGTGACGGTTCTCGTCTATTTCGAACGCCACGGAGACGTCATGACGGCAATCCGCCGCGAAAAAGAAATGAAAGCCTGGCGCAGAGAAGAGAAGGTCAAGCTGATCGAATCGACGAATCCCAAGTGGAGAGATCTCAGCTGCGGCTGGTACCAACGCCACCACTTTCAACCAGATCGTAGCGCGGTGGAACGAAACCGCCAACACAACAGCATGTGCGCACAGCAAGAACAAGACCCAAAATAAACAACGTAAAAAGCGATGTCATCCTGAGGAGGGCGAAAGCCCTCCGAAGGACCGTACGAAGCCAGGTAGTGCCGATGCAGCAGAAAAGACCACCACACTGCAAGCGCCATAGGCATTCCCGCCGACAGCAAAAAAGCATCGCACTCACGTCCGGTCTCCTTCGCGCCGGCTCCGCCGCCGCTCAGGATGACATCTTTTTTGCTAGCATGATGACGCTTTTCAACCTCAACATGAACCCCATCCTCCAACTTTCACTTTTCGCGCTGTTAGCCACCACCGCCAACGCTCAGATCCTCGGCTTCACGCCCGGTTCCGCGGCCCACGAATCCGAGGTCGAAAAGAAATTCAAATCCATCCCTACACCCGACGAAGAGCGCCGCCAGCACCGCATCTTCACACAAGAACCTCACGTCGCCGGATCGAAGCGCAACAACGAACTCGCCGAATACATCCGCGACGAATGGAAGAAGCAGGGCCTCGAAGACATCGTCATTCACCGCTACGACGTCTACGGCACGAACCCGAAATCAGCATCACTGGAGATGCTCGCGCCCACGCACTACCAGGCACTCCTCCGCGAAACACCGCTCCCCGGCGATGACGACACCAAGAACCCGGCCATCTCCGGCGCCTGGCTCGGCATGTCCATCTCCGGAGAAGTCACCGCCCCTGTCATCTACGCACACAGCGGCAATCCCGAAGACTACGATCTTCTGCGCAAAAACGGCATCAGTGTCAAAGGCAAGATCGTCCTCGTCCGCTACTCCAACCCCTACAGCTATCGCGGATTCAAAGCCCTCACCGCTCAGCGCGAAGGCGCCGCCGCCATGCTCGTCTACAGCGATCCCATGGACGACGGCTTCAAGCAAGGCAAGGTCGATCCCGACGGACCCTGGGGACCCGAGTATCACATCCAGCGCGGCGCCATCACCTACGACTTCATGGTTCCCGGCGATCCGCAAACGCCCGGCTGGGCCTCCGTCCCCGGCGCAAAGCGCATCCCCATCGAAGAAGCAGTCTCCGCGCCCAAGATCATGGCCTTGCCTCTGAGTTGGCACGATGCGAAACCATTCCTCGCAAATCTCGACGGTCCCGTCGCTCCGCAAGACTGGCAAGGCGCACTCGGCTTCAACTATCACTTCGGCAGCGACCGCGTGAAGGCCCATCTCAAAATCGAGATGGACAACGGCGTCCAACCTTACTACGTCGTCGAAGGCCGCATTCGCGGCTCCGAGCTCCCCGACGAATGGGTTGTGATGGGCAATCATCGCGACGCCTGGGTCTTCGGCGCAGTCGATCCCTCAAGCGGCACCGCCAGCATGATGGAACTCACCCGCGCTCTCGGTGAGCTCAAGAAACAGGGCATGCGTCCGCGCCGCACGCTAATTGTCTGCAGTTGGGACGGCGAAGAAGTCGGCCTTACCGGCTCCACCGAGTGGGGAGAGCAATTCGCCGACGAACTCCGCGCCAAGGCCGTCGCCTACATCAACGTCGACGAAGCCACTTCCGGCCCCAACTTTCAAGGACAAGCCGTCGCCTCTCTCGCCCCCATGCTCGAAGAGACCACACGCACCCTGCAAGATCCATCAGGCAAAACTCTTTACGATGCGTGGAAAGAAAAAGTCGAACGCGAAAGAAAGAGCGGAGCGCAGGGGACCCAGTTCAGTTCCTCCGGAGTCGCGAGCGAAACTCTAGCCGACACCCGCATCGGCAGCGGCAGCGACCACACCGTCTTCCTCAACTTCATCGGCGTGCCCGTGCTCGGCCTTGGATTCGAAGGCGACTACGGCGTCTACCACTCCGCCTACGACGACTTCTACTGGATGAACCACTTTGGCGACCCCGGCTACAAGTACCACACGCTGATGACCCAGCTCTGGGGAGTCACCGCCCTTCGCCTCGCCAACGCCGATTTGCTCCCGTTCGACTTCGCCACGTACGCCACCAACATCCGCCAATTCGTGAACGACCTCACGAAGAGCAACCATCTCCAAATCACCAATGCTCCCCAGAAAGATGTCATCCTGAGCGGCGGCGCAGCCGGCGCGAAGGACCCCAAGGCGGTCTGCACCACCTGCGGCGTGTCCGAAAACCAAGCCGCCCTGGGCCAGGTAATGCAGGCCATCGACGCCTTCGAATTCGCGGGCAAGAAGTTAAACGCCTCCTTAACCCGTAAACTCGCCTCCGGCCCCCTCGACCCCCAACTCGCCGCCACGCTCAACCACGGCATGATGCAAATCGAGCACAACTGGCTCAATCCCGACGGCATCCCCGGACGCCCATGGTTCAAACACATCCTCTACGGCGCCCGTTACACCTACGCCCACCTCGAACTCCCCGGCCTCACCGAGGCCGTCGAAAAGCAAGACTGGCGGGCGGCGCAACAGCAAGCAGCGATCTTGGAGAAGGCGCTACATAACAACACTCAATTGTTAGAAGAATTGAATAAGCAGCTACAGCCGTAGACGCGGCAGCCTCGCAGTCCTTGAAGGTACGATGATCACTATTTCCTTCTGACTTCGTCCAAGCCTTTCGGAGGTTTCACGATGCGGTCGTCCGTCTGCACTGCGCTGACTTTGCTTCTCGCGAGTTTCTGTTTCGCTGCCAATCCCGCTGCGGATCTCGAATCCCGCCGCAAGGCGCTCAACGCTCTCCTCGACGAGCAGTGGGAGTACAGCATGCTCCACAATCCCATCTACGCTTCCACTCTGGGAGACAAGCGCTACAACGATCAGATCGATGATTTCTCACAAGCAGCCATCGACGCCGATCTCGAGCATGAGCGGCAGTTCATTCCCCGACTCGAAGCCATCGATACCACCGGATTCCCCGATCAGGAAGTCCTCAACAAAGTCCTGATGATTCGCGACATGCGCATCGACCTCGAAGGCGCCCGCTTCAAGTCTTGGGAGATGCCGGTGAGCCAGCAGAACGGCGTCCACCTCTTCCTGCCGCAACTGCCCAACATTCTCCCCTTCGACACGGTCAAGGATTACGACGACTTCCTCACCCGCATGAAGCAGTTTCCGCACCTCTTCGATCAGAACATCGTGCAGATGCGCAAAGGAATGGCAGACGGCCTCATGCCGCCTCGCATGTTGCTGGAAAAGGTCGTGACGCAATCGCTTGCGATCGGTAACATGGCGCCGGAGCAGTCACCATTCCTCCAGCCCTTCAGCAAATTCCCCGACTCGGTTCCTGAAGCAGATCGCAAACGTCTGCGGGAATCCGCGATCGCCACTATCCGCGATTCCTTGAATCCCGCATACCTTAAGTTTGCCGCGTTCGTTCGTGATGAGTACGCCCCCAAAGGCCGCACCGAACCCGGCGTCTGGTCTTTGCCCGATGGCGCCGAGCGCTATGCATTTCGCGTGAAGGAGAGCACCACCACGAACCTGACCCCCGAAGAGATCCACCAGATCGGACTGGCGCAAGTCAAAGAGATCGAAGCCCGCATGCTGCAGGTCGCCAACCAACTTGGCTACAAAGACCTCAAGAGCTTCGGTGTGGCCATCAAGGCGGATCCCAAGCTGCATCCCAAGTCACGCCAGGAAATTCTCGATCTCTACACCAAACATATCGACAGCATGTATACCAAGTTGCCTGATCTCTTCGGACACTTGCCCAAGGGCCATCTCGACGTCATGCCCATCGAAGAGTTTCGCGAGAAGGAAACAGCCACGCACTATCTGCAAGGCACGCCCGATGGCTCACGCAAAGCGCACGTCATGGTCAACACCGGAGACTTCGCAGAGCGCACCACGCTTGACATCGAAACCACGGCTTATCACGAAGGCGTTCCCGGACATCATCTGCAGATTGCCCTGGCGCAGGAATTGCCCGAGCTCCCCAAGTTCCGCCAGCAGGAGTACTACACTGCCTACACCGAGGGCTGGGCGCTCTATTCGGAGCGACTTGGCAAAGAGGTTGGATTCTTCGAAGATCCCTACAGCTACTTCGGCCATTTGCAGGATGACATGTTGCGCGCCATTCGCCTCGTCGTCGACACCGGCTTCCACTACAAGCACTGGACGCGCCAGCAGGTCATCGACTTCTTCCACGATCACTCCCTTATCGATGAACCCGAAGTCCAATCCGAGACTGATCGCTACATGGCATGGCCCGCGCAAGCTTTGGGCTACAAGATCGGCCAGCTCGAAATTCTGAAATTGCGCGCCTATGCCAAAGATCAACTTGGCGACCGTTTCGACATCCGCGCCTTTCACGACCAGGTCCTTACTGGCGGAGCCCTGCCGATGGACGTGCTGGGCAATCGCATTCACAAATGGGTGACACAACAGAAAGCAGCCGTGGCGGGCTCTGGCTCGGCAAAAGCAGCGAAATAGCTGAGCCGATCTCAAACTGAAGAAGTTAGAAAAATCCGAAAGCTACCCACTTCCGGCTGCTGTCGCCCGGAAGTGGGAGCATTCCCTTCGTGGACCTGCGCCTCGGGTAGTGAAGGATTCTGGTTCGGAGTTGCTTCGGTGGATCTGGTCGACTAAGCCGCCGGAATCAATATCTCCGTCTTCAACGCGTCCTCCGGCGTAATCTTCGGATCATTCAGATAATTCTCGATGCAGTACTCCTCCCGCAGCTCCACCTTCCCCGCCAGCGTCCGGAATACCTGATCAAACGCCGGCGCAATGTGCGCGTACGGCCCCGTCAGCAGGAACCGCGCATACTTCCCGCTCTCAATCTTTCTGTATTGCAATCCTTTCAGCGGCGACTTCGGAGCCTCTTTCACCGCCACGCCCGCCTGATAAATCATCCCGCCTTCGCCCATTTTGCTGCGATCGACCCCGCTCAGCCCCAGATATTCCACAATCTCCGTCTGCGAAACCTGGCTCGCCACTAGCGGATGCATTTCATCCCATGCCGGGGGAGCAATTTCCGCAAACGGCCCGCGTCTCTCCAGAAAGATGTAGTGAGTCGTCGGACGCGTAACCATCTCAATATCCTTGGTCAAATTCATCGTGATCTCCTTTTGCACTCTCTGCTTGCTCCAACGGTAGATCACTTCGTACTGCTCGTCTTTTCCAAGCTTGCGAAACTCGCGCGGACTCATCTCCAGCATCTTCTTGAACACTTTGTTGAAAGCCGACGGCGTCTCATATCCGACGCCGAGCGCGATCTCGGTCACCGCGCCATCCGGATCTTCCTGCAGCATGCGCAACGCGGTAGTCAGCCGGATGCGCCGCAGAAACTCAAACGGAGTTTCCCCGCCATAAGCAAGAAACAGTCGCGCGAAATGATACGGAGAAGATCCCGCCTCCCGCGCAATCTTGTTCAGAGTCAGGGACTCGTCGAGATGCAGCCGGACATACCGCTTCGCCCGCCCGATCTGCGAACGATGAAACTGGCTTTGATGTCGAAGCTTGCGTCGCACGGTGAGAGATTGTACCGGAGTTCCGTCGCCAGCCACTTTTCCAGGATTGCGAAACTGAAATTCCTGCACCGGACAAATCCGGAAGGTATTAAGATGATGCCGATTCTATGAATCGGCCAGCAACGGAGGAGAAAGTCGCACGCCCGTCATCGCCCGCTGCTTCCTTCTTCCTTCGTATCGCCGCCACCGCAGCAGCCTTGATCATCTGGTTCTGGACTCAGCATCTGATCGGCACTCGCCCCGCGCCCGACCTGGCAATCGGCGACCAAGTCCACGCCATCACCGCTTCCGCGAACGCCTACTTGCTCACTCACCCAGCCGCGACCAATCTCCTGCTGATCGTCAGTTCCGCGTTCATCGATCTGCTCGCCGTCTTTCTCCTGGCACGATGGATCTTCGCCGGGCACTCCCGCCCATTTCTCGCCCTGGTGATCGTGCTGGGCCTGCGGCAGATCATGCAGTGGGCCGTCGCGCTTCCCGCCCCGCCCAACGCCATCTGGCACTATCCCGGATTCCCCTCGCTGCTCGTCACCTATGGCGTGAGCAATGACTACTTCTTCTCCGGCCACACCGCGATCGCAGTTCTGGGCGCAACCGAGTTGGCTCGCCTGGGCAAGCGATGGCTGACGACACTCGCCATCCTCATCGTGATCTTCGAGATCGCGACCGTCCTGATCCTGAGAGCCCACTACACCATGGACGTCTTCACCGGAGCCGTCACCGGCCTCTATGCGGCACACCTCGCCGAGTCAGTCCTTGATAGATGGCGCCGTCCGCGGCACTAAACTAACTCGAACGATGTCATCCTGAGGAGTGCGGTAGCACTCCGAGGGACCGTACGAAGCCAGGCAGCGCCGGTGCAGCAGAAAAGACCATCAAGCTGCAACCACCATAAGCCCACCCAGTTTCGCAAAATCCCTCGCCCCGACTCTCAACTCGCTCGCTCACCGCACCGCACACAAAGCGAGAGCTCGAACCGATGTCATCCTGAGGAGTGCGGTAGCACTCCGAAGGACCGTACGAAGCCAGGCAGCGCCGGTGCAGCAGAAAAGACCACCAAGCCGCACCCACCATGCATTCCACCGAGTCCGCAAAATCCCTCGCACCAACTCTCAGGAGATCGCCCGCCTACCTCACCGCATACAAAGCGAGCCCCTGCCCCCATGTCATCCTGAGGAGTGCGCTAGCACTCCGAGGGACCGTACGAAGCCAGGCAGCGCCGATGCAGCACAAAAGACCACCAAGCCTCACCCACCATGCATTCCACCGAGTCCGCAAAGTCCCTCGCACCAACTCTCAGACCGCTCGCTCACCGCACCGCATACAAATTCCCGTCCGTGCTCCCGAAGTACACCGTGTCCCCCACCACTACCGGCGACGACAGGATCGTTCCCATCGTGAACAGCTTGTGCACTGCCAGCACCATGTCCTCGTAGTAAAGGTTGGGAGACGAAAACACCGTCTCGAACTTGATGCTCCCATCCGGATTCGTCATCGGCGCCGCGTTCTGCTTCGCTCCATCCGTCTCGAAGACCCAAGCCGGCTTCTGCGTCTTCAAATCGATCGCCGTCAGTTTCCCGCCAAACGTTCCCAGGTAAAGCGTGTCTCCCGCCAGCGCCATCGAAGCAAACACCGGAGTCCCGGCAGGCAGGTCAAACACGATCTTGCCCGTCTTGGCGTCCACGGCGTGCATGATGCTGGGAATCGACGTCCCGAAATACACCTTCCCGCCGTTCACCACTGGAGAGTTGTTGACCCACGACCCTTCCGTCGAGAACTTCCACACTTGCTTGCCTGTCGCAGCCTCCACGGCATACGCGTATGCATCGCGGCAGCCGAAGTAGACGACGCCATCCATCACTGCTGCCGACGACTGAATGCCAACATGATTGTGCGCGTCCGCATCGTCTCCAGTCTTGAATCGCCACTTCTCCGTCCCATTCGCCGCGTCGAGCGCGTAGAGATACGTATCCCAGCTCCCGATGTAGAGCACGCCATCCGCAATGGCCGGCGACGAGTGAACCACATCGCCCGTGTGGAATTTCCACTTCAGCGCGCCGGAACTGGCGTCGAGCGCATACACGTTCCCGTCGCTGCTCCCGAAGTAGACCGTCCCATTCCACACGCTGGGGGACGACAAATAGAAATCCCACGGATCCGGCATGACCTCGACTGCGGGCTGAAGATAATGCAGATGCGTGCCTGCGTAATGTTTCTCCCCGCCAGTCGCGAACTTCCACTTCACCTGCCCCGAAGCCGCGTCGAGCGCGTACAGGTGGCCGTCATAGCTCAGGAAGTAGACCACCACGGACACCACTGCCGGCGACGACACCTCCCACGCCTTCGTCGTGAACTTCCACTTCTGCGCGCCAGTGCTGGCGTCGATCGCATAGAAATTCCCGTCCGTGCTGCCGACGTACGCGACTCCGCCGACGACCGCCGGCGACGCAATCACGCGCCCGCCCGTGTGAAATTTCCATTGGACAGCATTGAACTTCGGCACCCCGGCCGCGTTGTACACACCGCTATGCTGCAGGTCCCCGCGAAACATCGCGGCATCTTGAGCGAGAGTGAAAGAGGCGAAAAGAACGACCAACAGGATAACGACAGACAATCGTTTCATCGTGGAAGGCTCCCGCAGAACTCTTATCCGTTTGCGCGAAAACAGTCAATGACGCGCGGCGCACAATAAGGAACCCACACGCGTCGGCCTCGCTGTGGTTGCACATGCGCCATTGCCTGCGAGTTGCGTGGGTTAGTTGTCCAGGAGAATCGGGAACTGTGGCTGAACTCGATGGGAACGTAATCGGAATGAAAATGAAATTTGAGCGCTCTGGCCTGTTTGCGACAGCTATGCCGAGAGGACTAGCATCCCGATTCGGAGGCGGGTTGAACATTATGGGTTCCGCAATGAAAACGCTTGTGGTCGTCACTATGGCTCTTTGGCTCCCCGCCGCGACTCTCGGGCAGGGCCCGAAAAGCGACATCGCGTCGGTGGCAGCAGCCGGAAAAGTAACGGCTGACGTGTATCAGAATTCATACTTCCAGTTAACGCTGTCAGCCCCAAAGGCGCATTGGTCCTTTCCACCCCTTAGCGTTGAAACGCAGCAGGCAAAGCTGCTGGAGGCCGTATACGATCAGGGCGTACCCGAGCGCGGACCCAAGGAGAACTACACGCTCGCCGTACTTGCCGACTCCGTGGCGAACTTCACGAAAGGGACTCCTACGGACGTATACGTTCGCCAGCTCCGGCAACACATGGACCGCGATAATGTAAAAGCCTTCCGAGACGCGTTTCCACTTACCGTCGCAGGCATTTCCTTTAGCGGCACAGTCTCCCAAGTTTTCCAGAAGGCAGACTTTGGCTATTATCGCGGCCTTTATTCGACCGTTCTGAATGGCTACTTTGTGACAATCGTTGTGCAGTGCGGCGAAGAAGAACGTCTTGAGAAATTATTGACATCTGCCGTAAAGATCAACCCAAAGCAGAAACCGTGACAAGTAGCTGGCCGAACATCGCGATTACACTCAAAACGTCCGGCAGGGGTTTGAGTGTTAACGCCTGTTGGCGACAGTCGCTCAACTAAACTGAACTTCGCCGCAGCGGATTTGCCTGATGGAAGAATCTCGTGCGCGAAGCGACAACAATTTTATTGTCTATCCCAAATAATCTGCGGGTTCCGGCCATGCGCAATCGGAGTCTCGGCACGGGTTGTCAGGTCCAAGACCATGATGATGCTGTCGTCGAAGTCGCGCTTGCGGGCATCAACAACAAGATACTTGCCGTCCGGTGAGATCAACGGGCAGGACAACGAGTATTTGCTACTGGTCGCGAACGTCTCAAGACCACTGCCATCGAGCTTGACCCGGAATACTTCATACTTTCCTTTGTGTTCGCGCTCAGAGGAAAACAGGATACTCTGACCGTTCGAACTCCAGCTAGGACAAACGGCTAACGAGCTATCATCAATGACTTTTCTAGGGTCCGAGCCATCGCCACCAACAAGCCAGATGGGCCTGCTTGATTTTGGATCCTTAAGTCGTTTCCAGAAAAGCATTTTGCTTCCATCGGGAGACCACCGCCCAGCATTTCCGGAAACCATGCTCCCCACCCCATTCCCTCCAGGGGCAAAGACTACAAAACCATGCTCGCCAGAGCCAGCCGTGAACGCTATTCTTTTCCCATCCGGCGACCAGTCAATGGGGCATGCTCCCCCTGGGACTTCTGTAAGTTGCTGCGTTCCCGAGCCGTCCGCGTTCATAACCTTCATCTGTCCGAGGATAACCTGCGTTGTGCCCTTGATTGCCACCGCAAAAGGTTCGGGAGTGCAGTATGCGATTTTCTGGCCGTCGGGCGACCACACAGCCATTGCTCCACGCGCAACCAATTTTGGCTTCTTAGACTGTTGGTCGAGAACGGAAATATATCCTTGTGGGCTGTCCGCCTCAAAAACGAGTTTCTTGATACCAAAACTTTGCAGTACCGCCCCAGTCTGACAAACTGCCGGTACCGGAAGAATGTACGTAACCAGCAGGAGAGACACCAAGAAATACCGCGGGTTTATCATGGCGACGCATTATCGCACGACAACCACGTCCTCCCAATATTGGTTCCGCGTTCTGCGAGTCAGTTGGCGAAAAATCCCCATTACACTCATCGACCGCACGGTTGACGGCTCCCATCCGCTAAAGAACCGGAACCATTGCCCACGGCTTCGCGACTAACCGAACAAACACGGCTTACGGGTTAGCACGGTGCTATCCGCAACGCACCTAACCGCCAATTCCCGGATTGCAGGTTTGATTGTTCCAGCCGGGGCGCGCGAGGACTACTACTTCATCTCCCGCTCCATCACCTTCCGCAGCGCCGTGTTGATCCGCGTCTGGTACCGCCGGCCGTCCTTCTTGAACCATGCGATCACATCGGCATCCAGTCGCAAGGTCACCGGCTTCTTCACCGGCCGATACAGGTCAGAGATCTTGTAATTCTGCAGATTCTCTTCCATCAACCCGGCTAGTCCCAACGCCTTGCGTCGGCGGCGATTCACCGGACGACGCCGCCGCACCGCCCCGCCGCTCTTGCTCCCCAATTGTGACCCGCGCTCACTTTTCGCCTTCTTCATAAGCCACTGTCCCTGTTCGAGTTATCGAATTCTCTCGGAGTGTATGTACAATATCGTAAAACAAATGTTCCTTCAGGAACATCTGTGGAAAACTTCCGGACTAGCCCGCAAGATCTTCTGCCGCAATGGGTTCCGGCTCATCCTCAGTCATGAAGGCAAACGCCTCCTGCGGCACAGGATTTTGCCACACTGGCGCAAACGACTGCCGGTGCAGTGGCGTCGGGCCATGTTCGCGCAGCGCAGCCAGATGCCTCGGCGTGCTGTAGCCCTTATGCGACGCCAGCCCATACTGTGGGAACACTGCGTCCCACTCGCACATCATGCGGTCGCGTTCCACCTTGGCCAGGATTGACGCGGCTGCAATCGACGCCGATAGCGCGTCGCCATGAATGATCGCCTGCTGTGGCTGGTCGCAGTCAATCTTGACCGCATCAACCAGCAGATGGTCAGCCGCAGGCGCCAGCTGCATCACCGCCTCGCGCATCGCCACGCGCGACGCCTGATAGATGTTGATCTGATCGATGCGCGCCGCATCGACCGCGGCGATCGACCACGCCACAGCATGCGCGCGGATGCGGTGAGCCAGCACCTCGCGCCGTTCCGCCAGCAGCAGCTTCGAATCGCGCAATCCGCGCAGCCGGTAAGCCGGGTCAAGTATCACTGCCGCGGCCACCACGCAGCCAAACAGCGACCCGCGACCCACTTCGTCTACACCAGCGATAAACCGCGCACCTGATTCCCACGCCTTCTTCTCATAACGAAGCGTGCAGCGCAGCCGCTTCAGCAAGCGCAGCTTTGCTGCTGAAGCAGACAGTGGGCGCTCTGACGTATTCGAGATGGAAAGCTTCATCACAAAAACGAAGAGAGAGTTCTCTTCATCTTCACTGAGTCGTGCCGATCACGCAAGCGCTGATTCCGACTCATCGAACTCTATTCCGCCACTTTCGCGCCAGACGTGATCGCCGGGTGGTAACCATCATTTTGGTTACACGGGTACATTGCCCGGGCGTACATGCACTGCTACCTTGCTGAAAAGGGGTTTTAGACTTGTGGAAGGCGCTACTCATCTGTCGTCTGCAGATGGCCTGCTGACGACCAAGGTCGTGCATCTGGCGTTGCCTGTCCGCTGGACGCTGGTCGGCCAGGAAGGCCGCGCCGTGCCGGAGATGGCGTGCACCTACGATGTGTATCCGCAAGGGGCGCGTCTGGTCAGTTCCCGCACCCTGAACGTGGGCGACCTGGTATTGATCGAGCGCGGCCGCAACAAGGCAGTGTGCCAGGTGGTCTGGTCCGCCGATCCCGCGTCGCCACTGCGTGGGCAGTTCAGCGTGCAGTGCATCGAAGGCAGAACGCCCTGGGAAGAGGAACTCCGCCAAAAAGATCAGCAGTACCAGCCCATCATTCTCGATGAGGTGGACCGCCGCACGCCGCCTCGCGCCGCCAGCCGGCCGGACGCAAACCGGCGCCGGAGCCCACGCTTCTATGTCGAAGGGCAGGCGGAAATGATCGACGGCGTGCAGCGGCTTGCCGGTGAGGTACAGCAGATTTCCGAATACGGCGCGCGCCTTTCCTCGCTTGAATCGCTGCGCCCGGGAAAAGACTTTCGTCTCACCCTGAACATCCTTGACGTCAGTCTCGCGCTCAAGGCTCAGGTGAAGTATCTGGTCGACAATCTCGGCATGGGCGTGGAGTTCCAGGAGATCCGCCGCGGTGACCGGCCCCTGCTGAGCTATGTGCTCAGCCAGGTGAAGACCAGAAGGGTGGAGGATTTCGCACGGGTTTAAGGCGTCAGTGAACCCGTCAGCGTCGCTTTTCAGTACGTGTAGCAGGACGCCCCCGTTCTCGTTGCAGCCGATCAGCTCCCGGCTGCGATATTTGCCCGCGGGGACGCGGGCGTCCTCGGCTACGCGGGCCAGGCTGCATGGTATGCTTTCGGCCCATGCACCGGCTCGTTCGCCTCGCTTCCCTTCTGCTTTTACTCGCGCTCCCGCTTCACGCGCGGGTGGTTCGCGTCGAAATCTCCTCCCGCCAGGACGTTCTGGGTGGCAAAGATTTTGGCGACGCGGGCTCGTACGAACGCATCACTGGTCAGGTCTACTTTTCCGTCTCTGTCGCCAACCGGCACAACCTGCGCATCGTTGACCTGAAGAATGCGGTCAACCTCAAGAATGGCGAGGTGGAGTTCTCTGCCAACTTCATGGCCCTGCGGCCGAAGGATCCGCGCAAAGGCAACGGCTCGATGATCCTGGAGAATCCCAACCGGGGGCACAGCCGCATTGTTGTGCTGGTCGATGGGGGCGACTGGAGCGCTGACAAAGACGCGGGCGACGGATGGTTGCTGCGCAATGGCTTCACCATCGTGAGCCTAGGCTGGCAATGGGACGCGGTTGGCGACGATGCGCTGCGCCTGAACGCGCCCATTGCGAAAGAGAATGGCCAGACGATCACGGGGCTGCTGCGCGGCGACATTATGCCGTCCCATGAGATGCCCGAGATTCCGCTCGGGCACATGATCACCGGCTACATTGGCGGTACGGAGTACCCGGTCGCCAGCACGGACGATCCGCACAATGTCCTGACGGTACGCGATTCGCGCGAAGCGACTCGTGCGTTCATCCCGCGAGCGGAGTGGCAGTTCGCGCACATGGTTGACGGCAAGCTTGTGCCGAGTGATCGCTCCATTCATCTGAATGGCGGTTTTCATGCCGGCAGGATTTACGAGTACGTATACGTTGTCGCCGATCCGGTGGTGGCGGGACTGGGCTTCGCGGCCATGCGCGATTTCGCTTCGTACGCGAAACATGCATCGGATGCGATCACGCCCGCCGCGCGCGTATACGGCGAAGGCATTTCGCAGAATGGGCGCTTTCTGCGCAACTTTCTGTATGACGGCTTCAATGCCGATGATGAAGGACGCATGGCGCTCGATGGCGTTCTGGCACACGTCGCCGGTGCAGGCCGTGGCAGCTTCAACTATCGCTTTGCGCAACCTTCCCGCGATGCCCAGCCGACATCGGCAGTGTTCTTTCCGACGGACATCTTCCCATTTACAGACGAACCGGAAACCGATCCAGTGACCGGCGACACAGGCGGCCTGCTCGATCGCGCCGTAGCGGAGAAGGTCGTTCCCAAGATCTTTTTGTCGAACACCTCGTATGAATATTGGGGACGCATGGCTGCATTCATCCATGTCAGCGCGGATGGCAAGCGAGATGTACCCATTTCAGACAACGTTCGCATCTACCACTTCACAGGGCTGCAACACTTCTCGGGACCATTTCCGCCTGAGAAAGGTTTAGGCGACCTGCTGGGCCAGGAGCCGCAGTCTCCTCTGCCGGTCAGATATTTCTGGCGGGCGATGATCACGAATATGGATGCGTGGGTGCGCAGCAACACCATGCCGCCAGCGAGCAGCTATCCGCGGATCGATGACGGCACGCTGGTCGCCTTCAAGGACTACGCGTTCCCGACGATTCCCGGGGTGAACAAACCGCACGAGGCGAACGCGGCTTACCGCCTGGACTACGGCGCGAAGTGGAGTGAGGGAATTCTGAGTGTGCAGCCACCGAAGGTAGGGAGTAGCTTCCCCGTGCTTGTTCCGCAGGTGGATGCTGACGGCAACGAGCGGGATGGCGTGCGCCTGCCTGAATTCGCCGCTCCGTTAGCGACCTACGCGAGCTGGAACCTGCGAGACGCTTCGATTGGCGCAGCCGACCAGCGCATATCGTTCGAGACGTCGTGGATTCCATTTTCCAAGACTGCGGCCGAGCGGCAGAGGGTGGGCGATCCGCGCAAGTCTGTTGCGGAGCGGTATGCCGGGCATGATGATTACATGGCGCGGTTTACGAAAGCGACGGACGAGTTGGTGAAGCAACGATGGATTCTGCCTGAGGATCGCGAGAGCTTGCTGCAGCGCGGTGAGCAGGAGTGGGCTTGGGCGGCAAAGTAGCCTGAAAGTCAAAGTCCCCACCCTGTCCCGCCAACTTGCGGCGGGACAAGGATGGGGCACCCCTGGGTCGGCATCGGCAGCTCTTCATTGCGCGCTTTGCGCGCAACCCCGGGCGAGGCGCCCGGGGCTACACAAACGGGGCTACACGATCTCGCTGCTTTACGCTTTGATGAACTGGATGTCGAGGGTGATGGTCACTTCCTCGCCTACCAGGATTCCGCCGGTTTCAAGGGCGGCGTTCCAGGTCAAGCCAAAGTCCTTGCGGTTGATGCGGGTGGTGGCCGAGAGGCCGATGCGGGTGTTGCCCCACGGATCTTTCATGGGCGCGCTGGGTCCCTCCACTTCGAAGGTGACGTTGCGGGTGACGCCGTGAATGGTCAGGCCTCCGCTGACGGCCAGGTCGTCGCCTTTCTTCGTCACGCGCGTTGACTTGAAACTCAGCGTGGGGAACTTCTCCACGTCGAGGAAGTCAGAGTTCTTCAGATGCGCGTCGCGCTGGGGATCGCGCGTGGTGATGGTGTGGGCGTCGATCGTGGCCTCGACAAAGGAATTGGCGACATCCTCACTGTCGTGCTTCAGGCTGCCGGTCACGGTGGAAAACTCGCCTTTCACGTGCGAGATCATCATGTACTTGACCTTGAACTGGGCGCTGGAATGGGCCGGATCGATGTTCCAGGTGGCGATAACGGGTGCGGTGACGGTGCTCATGGTTTGCAATCTCCTTGTTATACAGATGATCGTTATAACGACTAAGATGCGAAAAAACTACGTAGACCGGACTCGCGCCTTTTCCAGCAAGTCCTGCAGCAGATTGAGGCCTTGCTTCCCCAGATGGCTCAGTTGTTTGCGGTGAAGGTCGGTCATGGGACCATCGAGGTCGTCAAGCAGACGCAAGCCCTGGGGGCTGATACGGGTCTGGACCTGGCGGCGATCTTTGGTCTCGCGGCAGCGCGAAACCAGGGAACGCTTTTCCAGGCGGTCTAGCAATCGGGTGATATCGGGATCGCGGCTGATCATGCGCCTGCCGATCTCGCTGCAAGTCAGGCCTTGGGGGGCTCCGCGCAGGATACGCAGGACGTTGTACTGGGTCGGAGAGACGTCGCCTGCTTTCAGGAGTTTCTCCACGTTTCGCGAGAGCAGGTCGGCGGTGCGCAGGAGGCTAACGAAGGCGTCTTCCTCGGGGCAGGCTTTCTTGGCGGACTTGGGCTTGCCGGTCATTCACTCCGATATTAGTCGTTATGACGATTATTGTCAAGACGGGGGTATCGATCAATGCGGGCGGGACAACGATGGAGTGTCCCAGAGTTGGCACTGACATGTCTTCCATTGCGCGCTTTGCGCGCAACCCCGGGCGAGGCGCCCGGGGCTACACAACACGTTTGCGAGTGCGATGAGGTCGTCGCCACGCCACGCGAGATCCCTTCGCCTCGCAGCTCAGGGCAGGCTCTTCGCTCCGGCGGAAGAACGCCTCCGCTCAGGATGACACCGCTACGGGGATTGCACGTGCATTTGGCCCAGCACTGTTGCCCTTTCGGCACGTTTGTCTCGGCGTCCAGTTGAGATAGTCTCGCGACAAAGGCGGGAGATTATGCGGATTACAGGACGATGGATGGTCTGCTGGTGTGGGCTACTGACGGCCATGTTGCTGGGATGCGGAGGGCAATCGACCACGCCTCCGTCGACTCCGGGAACCAAGCCCGGCTACTTCGGTACGGAGCCGGCGCATGCCAGCTACATTCCGCGATCGGATGCGTATTGCGCGTCGGCGGTGAAGTCGAATTCGTGGGAGCCGCGTCCGGACAATGACCAGGCGAACCACACCGTGGGAGCACAACCTTATAACTGGTCGGTCGAGAACTACTGGACGAAGTGGCGCGATAAACGCGCGCAAGTTACAGGGAATTTCAGCGGCACTACCACCGAGATCATTCAGTGGGCGGCCTGCAAGTGGGGCATCGACGAGGACACGATTCGCGCCGACGCGGTCGTGGAGTCGTACTGGCACATGAGCACGGTGGGCGACGTCTGTGGGCCGACGGGCGAAGGCTCGTATGGCCTGATGCAAATCAAGAATGAAGATTGCAGCGGCACCGTGGTTCACGGCGGCTATCCAGATACGATGCAGTCGACGGCGCTGAACGTTGACTGGTTCGGGGCGCACATCCGCTCCTGCTACGACGGCGATTTCTATGATGGCGGAAATTGGCTTTATCTCGGCCAGACGGTCGATCAGATCGCCGCGCAACACGGCTGGGATTACGTGTTCTGGGCGTGCATCGGCGCGCACTATTCGGGCAACTGGCAGCCGGGCCAGCAATACGAACAGACGGTGAAGCAGACTCTGAAGGATCGCACGTGGGAAAGTTCGTGGTTCTAGCGGAGTGAATTTGAGGTAATGGTAGGCGCGGCAGGACTCGAACCTGCGACCCTCTGCTTAGAAGGCAGATGCTCTATCCACCTGAGCTACGCGCCCGCATTGCTAATGTTAGCACTACGTCAGGTGGCGTCACGCGGCGACGCCCGTAGGATCGGCTTTTTCGCCTCGCCTGTCCGCCGCTTGATACGCTAAGAACTTGCCTTCACGGCTGAGCAGGACGACGACGCCGTTCGGCGCGAGCACGGGAAAAGCGGCCCTTGTAGGGAGCGCGAAACAGCAGGTCGTAGACGGTATACGGCAACACCACAAGCAATAAAGGGAAGAGCACGACGGTCAAGATAGGGTACAGCGCTACCGACAATTTTGCGACAACCCCAAATGCAAACAAGCATAAACCCAGCGATAGAAGTACTGCGAGCAGAACGCCTGTCCACTTAGTAATGATGTTGCGCCGAATTGAGCTCCGCCCAAACCAGAGCACCATACAGCCCGTTGCGCACGCCGCAGCAACCAATACCGAATCTGAGTCAGGGTCCCGCATGACAACCCAAATCGGTAAAAGCGCGACAGCAACAAGTAGCGCGCCCCACGCGAATTGGCGAACGGCACCGGGCCTGCTGGGCTGCTCCTCATTCAGGGATGCCATTGGCTTCACCTACTCAACGTTCACGCCGCACGGGGTTATTGTAGAGGAAACCTGACGCCGAACCTTCACAGAAAATGCTAACTATCGAAAGCAGGGCGTTAACCCTCAAACCCTGCTTGCAGCGCCGCATCAATGCGCGCCGACACGAGTGTGGCGCCACCGTTGGCAGCGATGGGTGGTCCTTCGTCGGTTTTGACCGGGCTTCGGGGGGAAGGGGCTTAGCCGGTCATGGCCATCTTGTCGGATTCCACTCTCTGGCATCGATAGTGTTGCACATCGTCGGCAAGGCCTTTGGCGATTCGTTCCATCAGGTCAACTCTGCGTTGGCATTCTGGATCGGGCAGGGCGGAGGCTTGCATCCTCTCGCGAATGATTTGGCAGCTCCCAATGATAACGGCCAGTTTGTTCACGAAGTTATGAGACAGCAAGCAGATGGCCTGCTGACTATCGGCAGCATTGAGACTCATACTTCTACTTCGCCTTCCTGTTTGTGGATTTTCTGGTGTGAATAGTCGTGCGGGGCCCACGTGCACGGGAGAATTTTGCACGAGTACAACCATTTTCTAATGTCCGCAAGTCATTGAAAAACAAGCTGTCTAGATTCTGGACAGCGCGAAATAGCGCGATATCTCGCGACCTTGTGGAAAAAGCCCCACTAATGCGCCCGGGGACGCAGAAGTAAGCGGGCGGGGCCTCGGTTATTTACCTTATCCGGGATGCGAAATCATCTCAAAATGGCAAGCCCAACGCGCTGGCGAGGAACCTGGCGAGCGGGGACATCTTCTTGCACGCGGACGCGAAGGTCGCCATGAATTTTGGGCTGCAGACCTGGGCTTCAGTGAGCTCTACTGCTGTGCCGAGGTCACGGAGCTTGAGGTCGTCGACGAATTCGTGATCGCAGGGGAAGCCTCGCGGGGGACGGGAGAGGCGGCTGGCGTCATCCCAGTTGAGGAGCTTGCGGATGGGGCGCCATTCGTCGGCGCGATCGACGATGGCGGTGCGGACTTTGAGCAGTGTGGGCGGCTCGGGATGCCAGAGGCCCGAGGCGGCGAAACAGCCTCCGGGCTCAAGGTGGAGGTAGAAGCCGGGGGAGTGGACGTCTTTGCCGCGATGGGAGAAGCGCATGGCGATGTTCGTCTTGTAAGGGCGTTTGTCGTGGGCGAAACGGGTGTCGCGATAGATGCGGAAGAGTGATCCGCGGGTGGAGCGAGGGTCGGCGACGAGATAGGGCGTGATGCTGTAGAGCGGACTGGCGAAGTCGGTGATGAATTGCACGGCGGGGCCACGGGCGAAGGATTCGTATTCGTCTTTGTGGGCCTGAAACCATTCGCGATTGTTGTTGCGCTTGAGGCGGGTGAGGAAACGGAAGAGATCGGGAGTGAAGTGCGCGGGCATGGGAATCAAGGTACGGGGCGGAAGGCGGGAAGTAAAGTGGGGGTAGGGGATTTGAGGACAGGGGCGGTCCGCGAGGATAGGGCGGTAAGAGTCTTGGGCCTGAGGTCTGCTGGGCAGACTGTCGAGCTTCGCTCGACCGGACAGCCGAGGCGGCTGTCCCTACACGGGCAGCGGCGGACGCCCCTACACAACCCTTGCGTTGCTATTGGATACATCCGCACGATAAGATACCTCGTACACGCTTCTCCGCTCTTATTCCCAGTAACTTTTGTTGATGGCTTCCCGCGGTGAGGAGTGTGCGAACCCGGGAGCGGCGCAGCCATGCGCCGGCCGGATTTCCCCTGAGGGAGCTGGACTTGAAAAAAGGCAAGACTGCCGTGATCGTTGGCGCCCAGTGGGGCGATGAGGGCAAGGGAAAGATCGTCGACGTGCTGTCGGAGAGCTTTCAGGTAGTTGCCCGCTATGCCGGAGGACACAATGCCGGCCACACCGTCATCATCAATGGCAAGAAGTTCATTCTGCAGCTGGTGCCCTGCGGAGTGCTGCGGGTCGGATGTCGCGCCGTCATTGGGAATGGCGTGGTGCTCGATCCCATGGCGTTCTTGAAGGAAGTTGGGGCGCTGCGCGAGGCGGGGGTGAAAGTCGACGGAAATCTTTTCGTTTCGAATCGCGCGCAGGTCATTCTTCCCTATCACCGCATGATCGAACTGGCGTCGGAGAACGCGCCGGGGCGGGTGAAGATCGGGACGACGTCGCGGGGGATCGGTCCGGCGTACGAAGACAAGATGGGACGGCGCGGGCTGCGGGTAGCCGATCTACTTGATCTGAAGCTGCTGAAGAAGCACATCGAGAACGCGGTCCGCGAGAAGAACATGATCGCGCACGCGCTGTTCAACTCCGAACCGGTCGATGCCGACAAGATGTACACGGAATACGCGCAGGCAGCGGAGAAGGTTGCGCCGTTCGTGGCCGATACGGCCGTGCTGCTGAATCAGGCGCTGGCGAGGGGCGAGTCGATTCTGTTCGAAGGGGCGCAGGGGACGATGCTCGACATCGATCACGGGACGTATCCGTTCGTGACTTCGTCGAGTGCGACTTCTGGCGGGGCGGTGATCGGGACGGGCATCGCGCCGAATCGAATCAATACGGTCATCGGCATCACGAAAGCATATTGCACGCGCGTCGGCGAAGGACCGTTCCCGACTGAGGATAAGACGGAAGCGGGCGAGAATCTACGTAAGCGCGGGAATGAGTACGGTGCGGTGACGGGGCGTCCGCGGCGCACGGGATGGGTGGACCTGCCGCTGCTGCGCTATTCGGGGATGATCAACGGAACGTCGTGGCTGGTGGTGACCAAACTGGACGTGCTGGATGATCTGGCGGAGATCCCGGTTTGCGTGGGATACAAGATCGACGGCAAGGCTACGGTCGAGGTGCCGGCGCAGGCCAGCGGATTCGAGAAGATTGAGTGCGTCTACAAGAAAATGCCGGGGTGGAAGACGTCGACTGAGGGCATCACGGAATACAAGAAGCTTCCGAAGCCGGCGCGCGAGTATCTGGATTTCGTGGCCAAGGAGACGGATGCGAAGATCGGCATGGTTTCGACGGGGCCGGATCGGGATCATACGATCGTGATGGAGGATTTCATTACAGAGTTGAAGGCCAGCGCCAAGAAAGCCTAGAATTGCTTCCCCGGCTGACCCGGCCGGCGTAAAAGGAGCAAGCGATGGTGGTGTTGGCGGTAACCTGGATGGCGAAAGTTGGACACGAAGTAGAAGTTGCCGATCTCTTCCAGAAACTAACCGATCACTCGCGCAAGGAACCGGGATGCCAGATGTACCAGGTGCATCGGCACAAGACCGAACCCCGCCGCTTCTTTATTTACGAGCAATACAAGGACGATGCCGCGCTGGAGGCGCACCGCGCGGCCGCGCATTTTCTGCAGCACGCGAAGAAAGATCTGCCCAAGATCGCGGATCGCGTGGAAGGACACCTGTTCGAGCCGCTGGGGTAAAGCGGGCCCGGGTGACGGCTTTGCCTTAGACACAGCCGCTCGGGGACCGCCGACAGCTGTCATTGCGCGCTTTGCGCGCAACCCCGGGCGAGGCGCCCGGGGCTACACGACCTCTTGCTGAGATCTACTTCTTGGTGTCGGCGGGCTTGGACTCGGCGGCTCCGCCACGGACGTAGGTGATGCTCTTGGTGCCGCCGTCGCAGCTTCCGACGACTTTCGCATCGCCTTCCTTGCCCTTGTCGACCACATCGAGCGTGTAATTGACTACGCCCTTGGCGTCGAGTTTCTTGGCGATTTCCGCTTTGAGATCTTCACAGGGTTTACGAGCTGGCGCTGCCGCGGGCTCGGTCTGCGCAAAACCGAAAGTGCACACAAAAAGCAGAGCAGCAGCCACTGTCCACGTTTTCATGAGTAAACTCCTCGCTTTCGAGCGAAGTATAACTTCACAGGGGGATAGATAGCTATTACTGGGGTAATTCGGGGGTAACCAGGAGGCTATCTCTCCACAAACGAGCGCCGCCCCTCAGTGGCTGAAGCCGTCACAGACGATGGAACTCTTTTCCGCAGCGCTGAAGCGCTGCGCCACCCGAAATCGCTGGGGTGCAGGTTTCACGCAGGCATCGTGCGGGGATTACTCTGTCCCGGGATGACGCTCCGGCCCCTTGGTTCTTTATCTCGTCGCGATCATTTCGCTTATGCCGGCAGTCCTGCGACTGGACCACGCAAAACCGTGACAGAAGCTTTGGGAAGCGTGAATACGGTTTGCGCCGAAGCGTCGACTGAGGAAGCCACCGGCGGCAGGTTGGGATCGGCGTGAGCGGTGGCGTCCTCGCCGTGCCAAACGTATTGTTCGCTGCCGAAGGTGACTACGCGGGTCGGGCCGGAAAAATGTCCGGTCTTGCCGCTGCTTTCGAAGGCGATTCGCACTGGATAGGCGTGATCCCGATCTTTGTTGATCAGCAGCAAGGCCCACTGGCCGTCAGGTCGGCGGACGGCGTAGCTCGTGACGAGGTCATTGCCGGCCGCATCTTCGATTCCGACATTGACAGAATATTGGTGATGCATGCCGCTGCGATGCGTCACCCATTCTTCATTGATCATTTTGCCAGCGTGGTAGAACGCAGTGTAGCCCAGCACCTTTTCATCGCGATCGAGCAGCGTGTTGGCCCAGATGGCCCAGCCTTGACAGCCATGCTCGATGCGGCTGGCCTCGATCGGTGAATGAATGTAGAGCGCGCCGCCCTCCTCAAAGAAAGCGCCGACGTTGTCGGCAAGCCAGAGGGCCGAAAAAATGTCAGACATATAACCGGACAGCGAACCTGAGAGATTGCTTTCAGTGTTCATCAACGGAACGGAGGCCGGCAGTCCGTCGTCGCGAAACGCCTGAAGAGTTCTGTGGGTCAGTTCGCGGTTCCGGTAGAGATCGTCCCACTTTATGGCGCAGGCTTCGTAGGGATAGATCTCAAAGGAGGCGAATTTCAGGTCGCCGTGTCGATTGCGGGATTTCAGATAGTCGTAAAAGCGGCCGAACCAGCTCTTGTTTCCGCGCGCATCGGGCCAGACCGAGACATCCTGGTTAATGCCCTGAAACACGGGCCCACCGAGCTTGAGAGTGGGATCGACCTTGAGCATCGCGTCGGCGAATTGAATATAGAGTGTCGCATAATCCTCGGGCATGTAGAACTGCCCGTCGGCCTCTTCGTCCATTTCGACCCAGCTGATGGGATAGCCGCGCTTTTTCAGATAACTGATCATGGCGGCAGCGTCTTCGGGAACGCTGTAAATCAACGGAACTGTGATCAGCGCGGGTAGGCCGTTGGTGATGCCGCTGGTGTAGAACAGGTCCCAGCCGGTCTGGTCGCCGTGCGGACTAAAGTCTTCGGCGGTGTGCCACGGGTCTGTGGAGGAGCAATAGGTAGCGGTCTGTTTTTCGCCGTCCGGCGCGTGTTTCACGAAATCCGCAAACTTCCCATCGGGCCCGATCTTTCCCAGGCCCACTTCGTAGATGGCGTATCCCACGCGGTGGCGAATGTCGTTCCGGTCGGGCGCCGGTCGCTGCAGTGGATCGCCATCGGTGGCATGCGGACCGGGCTGATTGGACGATTGCATCATCACGACACGAACCCAGCGCGTGGAAATTAGATGATCGGCGAGTTTCAGGGTTACGCTGCCGCCGTTGCCGTCGTGAACCGCGCCGCTGGGGAAACGATGCCAGTCGCCCATGGCCTGATTGGCGACAGGAAGATACTCGCTGCCCTGATTCGTGGAATCCAGAGCCGGCTCTTCCCAGTTCATGGGATCGGCTCCAACCCAATACTCGACTTCGTACTCGCGGGCGCTGGGCTCGCACCAGTCGATGCGGATGGCGTTCACGTCGTGGTATTTACCCAGGTCGATGATGATCCATTGCGGGTGCAGAGAGTCGTCTTCGTGGGTGAACGCTTTGGTGAGGTAGGGATTGCTCTTCCAGAATGTCTTGGGATCGCCATCTGTGAGGCGGGAATAGCCGCGGTCGGTGCCGCCATTGTGGGTGCAGCCACGGTGCGGCAGGCTGAAGCCGAATGAATCGCGAATGGGTTCGCCCAAATCCGAGCTGCCGACGAAATATCCGCGCTGATTGGCTTCGTCGGACCACCGGCCCTTGGGATTCCAATGCCAATAGTCGACGGTTTCGGGAGTATGCAGGCGGTAGCTGATCGGTCCCCAGCCCGCGGATAAGCAGAGCTTCACGTTTTCGGGCGTGTAGATTCGGTTGATGGATTCGCGGGACTGAATGTCCATTGAGGTGGCGAGACTCTGATCGGGATCGAAGGAGTTGACGATCTGCGCCGCGTGCACTCGGGCGAGTGTGGAAGATGCTGGGGGCGCGGTTGCAGTTTGATCAGAGCGAATGATTGCGTTCGCTAGATGCGGAACCATTGTCGACGCAGCCGCGCCGACGGTTACTTCTAGGAAAGTACGCCGGGAAGTCGTCATGGGAAGCCTCTATTGCCAAGGTGGCGAAACCGACCAGGGCAACACTTAGTTAAGGCGAGATGATTTTCTACTTCGACGAGGATTTGTCAATTATCAATTCGCCGCCGGACGCGTAACTTTCCTTGGACACTTCGTGGAAAGTAACGACGACGGCTTCGCGGCGGGCGCCGGCTTCTTCGACCAGGGCGTCGGTGATGCGCTTGGCGATCTTGCGCTTCTGATCGGCCGTGCGGCCTGTGAGCATGGTGATTTGAACGATAGGCATTGAAAACCGCCGTTGGTCGTTTGTCGTCGGTCGCTCGCCATTGCCGGTCCATCGATATAAATCGGCTAACGACTAACGACCAAGGACTGACGACTATTTCGCCAACTCGTATCCCGCGAAGAAGAAGCTCAACTCGAAGCGAGCGGTGTCTTCCGCGTCGGAGCCATGGATTGCGTTGAACTCGATGTTCGTCGCCCACTTCTTGCGGATGGTGCCTTCTTCGGCGTTGGCCGGATTGGTGGCGCCCATCAGCTTGCGCAGGTCGGCGATGGCGTTTTCTTTTTCGAGCGCCAACACGACGATGGGGCCGCTCGACATGAAATTGGTCAGCGAGTTGTAGAACGGGCGGCTGGCATGCACGGCGTAGAACTGCTCGGCCTGGTGCTTGGAGATTTCCAGCATCTTCATGGCGAGGATGCGGAAGTTGTTTTTCTCGAATTGTTCGATGATGTCGCCGATCGCGTTCTTCTTCACAGCATCGGGTTTGACGATGGTCAGAGTGCGTTGCAGAGTCTTCATTTCAGTCGTTGGTCCTTAGTCGTTAGTCGTTTCGCAGAGACGTGCTTGAAGCGTCTCATCAGCGACAAAAACTCAGTCTTCGTGGACAGAAGAGACGTAGCAAGCTACGTCTCTACGCGCTGGCGCCGATTGCCTGGGCCAGGGTTTCGCCGATCAGCGCGGGTGATTTCGCTACCTTGATTCCGGCGGCTTCGAGCGCTTTGATCTTCTCGGCGGCAGTTCCTTTTCCGCCGGAGATGATGGCGCCGGCGTGTCCCATGCGGCGTCCGGGAGGCGCGGTCTGGCCGGCGATGAAGCTGACGACCGGCTTCTTCATGTGCGTCTTGACGAAGTCGGCGGCCAGTTCCTCGGCATTGCCTCCGATTTCGCCAATCATGATCACACCTTCGGTCTCGGGGTCACGGTTGAACAGATCGAGCGCGTCGATGAAATTGGTGCCGATGATCGGGTCGCCGCCGATGCCGATGGCGGTGGATTGCCCGATGCCGCGCTGCGTAAGCTGATGGACGGCCTCGTAGGTCAGGGTCCCAGAGCGCGAGACGATCCCGATGTTTCCTTCTTTGTGGATCGAGGCTGGCATGATGCCGATTTTGCACTTGCCCGGCGAGATGATGCCTGGGCAGTTGGGCCCGATCAGGCGTGAGCGGCGCGTCTGGAGAAATTCCCAGGCGCGGACCATGTCGAGCGTGGGGATGCCTTCGGTGATACAGACGATGAGATCGATCTCGGCGTCGGCGGCTTCCATGATCGCGTCCGCAGCGAACGGCGGCGGGACGAAGATCACGGTCGCGTTGGCGCCGGTCTTGTCGACGGCCTCGGCGACGGTGTTGAAAATCGGCCAGCCTTCGTGGGTGGTGCCGCCTTTGCCTGGGGTGACGCCGCCAACAATTTTGGTGCCGTATGCGGCGCTGGCCTTGGCGTGAAACGTACCTTCGCGGCCGGTCAGGCCCTGAACTACAAGCTTCGTATCTTTATTAACTAGGATTGCCATATATGAATTTTCCTCACTACACAAAATCCGCGTTTAGCAATTAGCAGTTGGCCAGCCGGGCTGAATGCTAAGTGCCAGTGCTAAATGCCGCTATCAGCGCCACTCGGTTACGCCGGCTGTGCCTCTTGCCGCTGCTACTACTTTGTCCGCCGCGTCTTTCATGGTGTCGGTGACGGTGAAGTTGAGCCCGGAATTCTTCAGGATCTCTTTGCCTTCCTGGACGTTCGTTCCTTCGAGGCGGAGCACGATGGGCAGCTTGATGTTGGTCTTGCGGGCGGCTTCGACGACGCCGGTGGCCAGCGTATCGACGCGGAGGATGCCGCCGAAGATGTTGATCAGCACGGCCTTCACGTTCTTGTCGCTCAGCAGGATTTCAAAGGCGTGTGCGACCTGGTCGGAGCTGGCGCTGCCGCCGACATCGAGGAAATTGGCGGGCATGCCGCCGGCGAACTTGATGATGTCCATGGTAGCCATCGCCAGTCCGGCGCCGTTGACCATGCAGCCGACGTTGCCGTCCAGCTTGATGTAGTTGAGGCTGTACTTCGAGGCTTCGACTTCGAGCGCATCTTCTTCTGTGATGTCGCGCAGTTCGCGAAGATCGGCATGGCGGAAGAGCGCGTTGTCGTCGAAGTTGATCTTGGCGTCGAGAGCGAAGAGGCGTCCGTCGGTGGTGGTGATGAAAGGGTTGATCTCGAGCAGCGACGCGTCGGTGTCGAGGAATGCCTTGTAGAGGCTGGTGAGGAACTGGACCGCCGGACTGATCTGCTTGGCGCCGAGGCCGAGTTTGAAGGCAATCTTGCGGGCTTGGAAGGCTTCGAGCCCCATGCCGGGATCGATGTGCTGCTTCAGGATCGCGTCAGGATTCGTGGCGGCGACCTGCTCGATGTCCATGCCACCGGCGGCAGAAGCCATGAAGACGGGCTTGCCTTCGGCGCGGTCGACCAGGATGCCGAGATAGAGTTCCTTCTCGATCGGCAACGTCTCTTCGATCAAGAGACGGCGCACGATGCGGCCTTCGGGTCCGGTCTGGTGCGTGACCAGTTTCATGCCGAGCATCTTGGCGGCGAGATCGCCGGCCTCGTTGACGGACTTGGCGATCTTGACGCCGCCGCCCTTGCCGCGGCCTCCGGCGTGAATCTGGGCTTTGACCACGATGCCAGTCGATCCGTGGTCGAGGAGATCCTTAGCGACCGACTCGGCCTCTTCGCGCGAAGTGGCCATCGATCCGCGGGGTACGGCGACACCATACTTTCTTAAGATTGCTTTTGCCTGATACTCATGAATTTTCATAATGATGACTCTTCAGTGAATCGGTAGGGACCTGCTTGCGGCTTCGCAATGCGGGCAGCAAACTTACAATTTTATAGAAGAGGGTGAGCGTTGGGCAAACGTGGGCGATGGACCGTGCGAGCCATTCAGTGGCAGCGCAGCAAACGGGATCGCCACGCTGTCTGCGCTATACGCACTCTTGTCCTCGGCATCGACGCTTTTCACCGTCGTACGGTCCCTCGGAGGGCTCGTCGCCCTCCTCAGGATGACATCGGCCGAGGTGGAACCCGAAGACATCCTCAACTCCCTACTGATGTCATCCTGAGCGGCGGCTAAGGCACAGGATCGGTGGTTTCCAGCGGAACGCGGCCACGGCAGCGCCAGAGGCGCGAAGCGGTCAGCGCCAGTCCTTTTCTCAAGCCGAATTTCTGGACTGCTTCTGCAGAGTATCGCGAGCAGGTCGGAGAGTAGCGACAGCGGACGTAGCGGCTGAGCAAGGGTGATCCGCCGCGCTGATAGCCATGAACCGCTGTGATGTAAATCCGGCTGGCGATCTGCTTCTGGGGGTCGCGGAATGAGTCTGCGAGTACGAGCGAGCACAGCACCGCCAGAGCAAACAGATAAGTTCGCGGATTCCTCAGGCGTTGCCGCAGTGTGGACACTTCGCGCTCACCTGCAATCGCTTGTTGCCGCAATGGGGGCACGGTATCACGTTTCCCTGCGGCCGGGTCAGGAGGTAGATGATCAGGCCGATGAGGCCGGTGAACATCACCAGAACCATCCAGAGGATGGCGCTGTCCATGCCGCGGTTCTTGGCGTCGCGCGCTACCCAGACGAGAAGGGCGACATTCAGTGCGATGATGCCGATGATGATGAATCCGAAGACGCCGAGGCATCCGCAGGCGGCAAGAGGACTGGCGTCGTCTCTTTGCAACAGGGCGGCGATGGACAGGGCCGGGTAGAGCACGTGAGACAACGAGATCAGGTGCATGGTTCACTCCAATCGTAAACGCAAGGCGAACAGCTACTCTGGTCCCGGGGAAGGCTGTGCAAACGAGGCACGCTAACAGAAACGTAACGTGAATGCAACGAAGAACGCTGCCATGCTACGCTGACGCATGATTCTGGACGCCCTCCATCGCCTCGCCAATCACAGTGAATCGCTGAGCCGGGCTGAGGCTCGCGAGGTGATGGCCGAGGTACTCGCCGGGAAATGCACGGACGCTCAGATCGCGGCCTTGCTGCTCGCGCTGCGTATGAAAGGCGAGACGGTGGAGGAGATTGTCGGCTTTGCGGAGGCGATCCGGGCGGCAGCGGCTCCGTTGCCGATTGAGCGGTCGCCCGCGGATGCGCTTTCGGTCAGCGGCACCGGGCGTGATGCGCTGCTGGATGAGTCTTTCGATGGCGATTCTCTGGTGGATACCAGCGGCACGGGTGGCGATGCCAGCGGGACCTTCAACATTTCGACCGCGACGGCGCTGGTGATCGCGGGAGCGGGCGTGCGTGTGGCCAAGCACGGGAACCGCAGCATCAGTTCGAAGTGCGGCTCGGCGGATGTCGTGGAAGCGCTGGGCGTGAACATCCAGCTTTCACCGCAACGCGCGGCGCAATGCCTGCGTGAAGTTGGCATCTGTTTTCTTTACGCTCCGAATTTGCATCCGGCGATGAAGCAGGTGCAGGGCGTGCGGCGCGAGTTGCGGCTGCGGACGATGTTCAACCTGCTTGGGCCGCTGACGAATCCGGCGCGAGCGAACGGCCAAGTCGTCGGTGTGTATTCGCTCGAACTGGTGGAGAAGCTGGCCGAGGCGCTGAGCATGCTGGGATTGCGGCGGGCGCTGGTTGTGCATGGGCTGGATGGTCTGGACGAAATCACCGTCACTGGGGTGACGCGCATCGCCGAGGCGCGTGAGGGTATGGTGCGATCGTTTGAGATTGAGCCGGAAGAATTCGGCATGAAACGCGCGACGATCGAGGATATTTCGGGCGGCGATGCGAGTGGGAATGCCGAGATCATCCGCAAAGTGTTGGGAGGGGAGAAATCTCCGCGGCGGGATGTCGTGGTTCTGAATGCTGCGGCGGCGCTGGTGGCGGCAGGACGCGCGGAGCAGATTGCGCAGGCCGTGCCTCTCGCGGCGGAGTCCATCGATTCCGGGGCAGCGGCGCGTAAACTGGAGGCTCTGGTGCAGTTCAGCCGAAACTCATCAACGTAACTTCCTGCCTATCCGAGAGGGCGTGCTATTTGGAGGTGCTATGTCGAAGAAGATGTTGTCGCTCGCAGTCGTCCTTATATCTACAACCTGCTTTAGCCAGGAAATTCAAGTCAATCGTCAGAACAAAACGATCGCTGTGACGGCGGAGGAATCTACTACGGCCGATGCCGACGTCGCCGTCATCGCGATTGGATACCACAACTACGGCAGTACTCAGGACAATGCCTATCAGGAGAACCTTCGCGTGGCAGGACAGGTGGTCCAGGCGCTGCTGGCCGCGAAGGTCCCTGCTGAAAATGTTGAGTCCGAGAAGTTGAGTTTGCAGTCGATCAACCCGGAGGATGGCTGGACGGCAGAGATGAAGAAGGAGAGGCGTTTCGAAGCTCGGCAATCGTGGCACGTCACCATCTCCGCGCGGCAGGCGCAGGCCTTGGTGGACATTGCAGTCAAAGCTGGCGCCAATGAAGTTGAGGATGTGGATTGGAAAGTCGCGGACGCGGTAGCACTGCAAGCGAAGGCGAGCGGCGCAGCTTTGGCGAAAGCCAGATCGATTGCAGATCAGATGGCGAAAGGCCTTGGTGCGAAGCTGGGTGAGCTGGTCTACGCGAGTAACAGAGCGCCCGCATGGAAGCATGGGCTGGACGCACGGAACGCCGCTGAACTGGCGTTGCTCTCTCCCGGCGTCGCGGAGGGCCCTAAGCTGAAGCTCTTCCCCAAGAAAGTAAGTAGCGATGCGACGGTTTATGCGGTATTCGCGATTGAGTAGAGATCAGCCGAGTTGCACCTTCTCCTGATACTCCGCGATCTGCACGTTCCATCCCAGTTCCTTTTTCATCAGATCGCGGAGCTGGCCTGAGGCGTCGGGCTCGCCGTGGACGAGATAAGTTGTCGCCGGGCGATTCTTGAAGGTGCGCAGCCACTGCAGCAACTCGGGCGGATCGGCATGATCGCTGAACTGCTCGAGCGCCGCGACCTGGGCGCGAATCGGCACGTAGTCGCCGAAGATCTTCACTTCGTCGGACTTGCTCTTGATGGTGAAACCGCGCGTGCCGGGTGCCTGGAATCCGATGAAGAGGACGAGATTCCGCGGATCGGGCAGGCGCTGCGCGAGGTGATGCAGGATGCGCCCGCCGGTGACCATGCCGCTTGAGGAGATGATGACGGACGGCATGCGGGCGTCGTTGATCTTCTTCGATTCCTCGGGCGTGGAGGCAAAGGTGAATCCCGGCCACTCGACCGGCGATCCGTATTTGCGGATCATATCGCGCGTCTCGTCGCTGTACTCCTCGTCGTGCTTGAGGAATATCTCGACCGCTTTGATAGCCATGGGGCTGTCGCAGAAAACCGGCAGGCGAGGAATCTGTCCGGACTCGATGAGGTGCTTAATGATGAAGACGAATTTCTGCGTGCGCTCGATGGCGAACGCGGGAACGACGACGCTGCCACCTCGCTTCGCCGTATCGCAGATAAGTTCCGCGAGTTCCGGCAGCGGATCTTCTTTCGGGTGCAGGCGATTGCCGTAGGTGGACTCCATCACGACGAGGTCGGCGATTTCGCCTTCGGTGGGGCCGGAGTGGACGACCTTGCCCGGAGCGACCTTGTGGTCGTGCACGCGGCCAATGTCGCCGGTGAAGAGTAGGCGGCGAGTTGCGCCGTTGGTGGTCACAGAAACTTCGGCCATGCACGATCCGAGAATGTGCGCAGCGCGCACGAAGCGAAAGGAAATTTCCGAACTGAGCTTCACCGTGTCTCCGACGTGCACGGGCTTGAAGTACTGCAAGGAGTCTTCCGCCTCGTCGAATGTGTAGAGCGGCAGCGCGGGATCGTGTTTCGACTTCTTGACCTTGTTGTAAAACTTCGCGTCTTCCTCCTGCAGATGGCCGGAGTCGGGAAGGATGATGCCGCATAAATCAATGGTTGGAGAGGTGGCGTAGATCGGGCCCCGGAAGCCTTCTTTGACCAGGCGAGGAATCCAGCCGCAGTGGTCGAGGTGGGCGTGAGTGAGGATGACGGCGTCGATTTCTTTCGCGGGAATAGGAGTGTCGCGCCAGTTGCGCTCCCGCCATTCTTTCGGTCCCTGAAAGAGGCCGCAATCGATCAGAACCTGGAATCCGGATTTGCCGGTATGATCGCCGGTGTTGATGAGATGTTTTGAGCCGGTGACGGTGCCGGCTGCGCCGAGAAATTGGATGTAGGCCAAGAAACGCCCTCCGAGAGGAACGACAAAGTTACCACGGAGGGTGGAATTGGACGGGTAGTAAGGCATGTGCGCTCCACGCGAGATCCCTCCCTCCGCCTGAAGAACGGCTGCGGTTCGGGATGACGCCCTATAGTGCGCGGAGTTGAGGATCACTCGCCATGAACAGAGAATCCAGCGACATCAAGTGACCTAGTTCTTGGGCGGTTCGATCTTGAAGACGTTGTTGCTGGTATCGCTCTCAGGGACGCTGCCGTCGTTCACATGAATCTCCTGCGGTGCGGCGGGAGTTTCCACGCGGACCGTCGTCTTGCTCCTGGCGCGGACTTCGATGCGCCTGGTGATTTCTCCGTTGGCGAACCTGATGATCACCGGAACTTCGGCTCCGGCGGTGCCGAGATTGTCGAGCGTGATCGTGAGCATGAAGCCGTTTGTCGGAGTCTTGGCCGCGTAGGCGGATTCCACTTTGAAGTTGGGCAGGCCGCGGTCGCGATAGACCCAGTCGTCGAAGAACCAGCTGAGATCACGCTGCGTCTGGGCGGAGATGAGGTGCTGCATGTAGGAAGGATCGTTATCTTGCTCGGGCTTGTAGGAGGCGATGGCTTTCTTCAGGGCCGCGTCGCCGATCATGTCGCGCAGCATCCACCAGACGCACATCGCCTTGCTGCGGTAGAGTTCTTCGCTGATGGTGTTGACCAGCGAACGATGCTTTTCTTGTTCGGCGTCGAGTGCGGTTGCAGTTGGTTCGATTTTTGTTAGGGCCGAGCGGTGCAGGCTCATGTAGTCGAGCGCGGCAGGACGTCCCTTCTGTTGTTCGAGGTAGAGCGCCTGCGCGAAGTGGGCGAGACCTTCTTCGATCCACGGGCGGAAGGAGAGGAAGGAGGCGTGGGTGAGTTGGTGGGCGACGGATAAACCGGCTAGTTTCGAATCGCTCGTCGAAAGAGGCGTCAACAGAAGAGCACCACTCTCGAACGGAGCGGCGCCAGAAATGGGTAAGTCTGCGGTCTTTGCTCGTTCGCGCGCGGTTCCAAACCACTCGCTGATCAACGGAACCACCGCTTTTGCAGAGTCAGCGAAGCGGACGGCCACAGGATTGTGACCTGCGAGGTAACGGATTTCCACCTCTGGCGTTTCCACCACTTCATAGGCAGCAATCACCAGAGTGGGCGTATCGAGCCCAACCTGTCGGGCGAGACACTCGGCAGACACGTGCTGGATCGTTTGACTCATCGCTTCGAAACTGGAGGACGGACAAACAAGTCCACCGAGCAGCACTCGCGGCATTGACTCGTAGTTCGCGGTCACGGCGAACGAGATCTTCATCGTCGATCCGGCTTCGCGCGCCTTCCAACGGCCCAGGACTTCGAACAAGCTGTCGCCTTCGGAGAGGTTCGCGACGTCCGTCGCGAGCGGGTACCACGCTACGAATCCCGCGCCGCGCAAGGCGGTGAACTCTTCGTCGATGCGGTCCCAGTCCGATGTCTTCGCTACATCTTCGGGAGTGCCAATGCGCGTTAGCCTTGTGATGTCGCGCACAATGACGCCTTCATACGCGATGTTCAGATCAATCGTGTCGTTCGGAGCAACCTGTTGCGGAAGGGTGATGATCGCTTCGGACAGGCTGCCGGTGTGATCGATATCGCTCGTGTAAGGCTGGGTCACGTACTGGAGCATGTCACCACCTGCGCGAATCGAGCGCCAATCTAGTGACGACGAGACCTGCAGCACGGCAATCTTCTGTGGAGTTGCCGTATCGTTTCTCAGCGTGATCTTGCCGCGTGCACCTAGGCGGTGCTGCTCGGGCTCGATTTGCAGATTGAGATCGTAGCTGGTGATGGAGAAGGCTTCGCGGTCCAGAGAAAAGCAACAGCTTGCACCACAGAGGACACAGAGAAGACACAGGGGCTTGAGCGCGAACCTCATTCTTTGTCCGATTCGCCTTGCTTGGCGCGGCGTTGCCTGACTGCCTCATAAAGGACGACGGCCGCGGCGACCGAGACGTTCAACGACGGGACTTTGCCCAGCATCGGGATCGAGACGAGGAAGTCGCACTTGCGCTTGACCAGATCGTGCAGGCCTTTGCCTTCTCCGCCGAGGACGATGGCGCAGTCCATGTTGTAGTCGATCTGGTCGTAGGTCTTCGTGGGGCGCTCGTCGAGGCCGACCGTCCAGATGTTGTTTTCTTTCAAGTCTTCGATCGTGCGGGCAATGTTGGTGACCTTCGCGATCGGAAGATGCTCGCTGGCTCCGGCGGAGGCTTTGGTCACTGTGCCTGTAACTGCGGCGGCGCGGCGTTCGGGGATGACGACGCCGTTGGCTCCGGCAGCGTCGGCAGTGCGCAGGATCGCGCCGAGGTTGTGCGGATCTTCGATTCCGTCGAGAACGACGATGAGTGAGTGCTCGCCGCGCTTGGCAGCCATCACGTCTGCGAGATCGTTGTATTGCTTGGCGGAAGTGACGGCGACGACTCCCTGATGCGCGGCGGTTCCAGCCATGCGGTCGAGTTCGGTGCGCTGCAAAAAGCGCACAGGGATGCCGATCTTGCGGCACTCTTCGATCAGGCGCTGCAGACGGAGATCGTGGCGTTCCTTCGCCATGCCGACCCATTCGAAGGCGCGTCCGCGGGCTTTGAGGGCTTCGGTGACGGAGTTGATTCCGTAGATGTAGTGCATGCGGGATTAGTGTAACGCGTGGCGTCGTACTATCGATGTCATCTTGCGCGGCGGCGCAAGCTAGCGCGAGAGATTGTACGACGGTCGAACGGGCTTGATGCTGCGGACAGGCCATAGCGCAGACGGTGTGGTGATCTCTTTTGCGGTGTTGCCACCGCGTAGCTTCGTACGGTCCCTCGCGCCGGCTTTGCCGCCGCTCAGGATGACATCGGTGGGGAGATCGGGACGATCGTTCGTGGCTGCGGACAGTAATGCCCATAGCTCAGACGGCGTGGTGATCTCTTTTGCGGTGTTGGCACTGCGTGGCTTCGTACGGTCCCTCGCACCGGCTTCGCCGCCGCTCAGGATGACATCGGTGGGGAGATCGGGACGATCGTTCGTGGCTGCGGACAGTAATGCCCATAGCTCAGACGGTGTGGTGATCTCTTTTGCGGTGTTGGCACTGCGTGGCTTCGTACGGTCCCTCGCGCCGGCTTCGCCGTCGCTCAGGATGACATCGGTAGGGAGTTGAGGATGTCTTTGGGTTCGGGGCGGTCGGTGTAGTCTTCGTTGGCCGATGCGTAGAGGATTGTGCCGTCGCGATCGAGGATGTACGTCGCGGGGATGGGGAGTTCCCATCTGTCGTCACCGTTGGTGAAGGGCAGGTTGACGAATGCTCGTCGATAAATCGCTTCCTGCGCGGCCGGTACGCGATAGGTCAGTCGGAACTGGCTCGCGACTTTGTTGCCAGCATCCGAGAGCAGAGGGAAGCGGAGCTTGTGCTGGTCGTGCATGAAGTAGGACTGCTTCACCGTCTGCGGGGAGATGGCAGCGAATGTGGCTCCGGCCTGCTCGATCTGCGGGACGATCAGGTTCATGGCTTCCATCTGGCCAACGCAGAAGGGGCACCAGCGGCCGCGGATGAAGATGAGAACGAGGCAGCTCTTGGCAAGCAGGTCGGAGGAGCGGACGAGCTTTCCGTCGTGATCTTGCAGTTCGAATTGAGGCGCCTTTGAGCCCACGGGGAAAATGCTGGCCGCCAGGTTTCGCTGCTTGAGCTCTGCGACTGCCTGCGCGTGGATGGCTTGAGTCTCGGCCGGAACGTACTTCGCGATCAGTTCTTTGCGCTCGGCGTAGATCTCGCGCAGAGGACGGATGTCCGCCGATTGATCGGATTCTTCGAGGGATCGCCACTTCATAATCAGCTTTCGATCCTGTATCCGTGTGCTTCGAGATATACATCCCGCTCACGGACAATAGTCGAGTCAGGCTCCCCAGGCTTGAGGCGCACGGTTACAACACTGCCGGGAGAGCACTTTTCGAGATAGCAACTGAGAGAGCTAGCAGAAAGGAAGGGCTCGGTGTGCGTACCTGTGTATAGTTCTCCATTAATCCTGTATTTGTAGGTAATTTCTGCTGTCAGACAGCCTCCCCTAGTCTGCTGCGCTGTCATGACCTCGGCCTTCACGGTCGGCCAATCCCTCGCCTTACGCGACCGGAAAAACTGGATCAACGCCCGGACGATGAACACGATGATGACGTCTGCAAACAGGATGACTTGTCTCCTTCTTGGCACTACGGCATGGTGTCGTTTTCTTCCGCCGTGACGATTGTGCCCTGGTGATAGAGAATGTGCCATCCCTCTGCGGTGTTCCGCCAGATTGTCGCGCGACGGGTTAGTCGTTCATGCTGCCGCAACGTGTAAGTGAACAGGTACACGTCAGGACCGAGGCGGCGGAGCGCGTGGTCGGAGGTTTCCCAGCCTACAGTGGCTGCGTCTGCAGGCGGATTCTTGTCCAGCGCGCGAAGGATGAATTCGCGGCTGTAGCGGCAGCCGGAGGCACCGACCTCCCAGTAGTCGGGTGCGGTGGCGCGTTCGAAGTCGGCGCGTGTCGTGCCGAAGGCGGGCGTGTGGAAGATCGGTTCTCGGCGGCGCAACTCTTCCAGCACGGGCAACAGGGCGTCGTCTATGTGCGCAAAGACGCTGTCGTTCCTCATAGGTGCCTTGTCCAAATCTGCGGCCACTTCCGGTGCGCAAGCTCAGCGCGGCAAATCCAGATCGTGAGCATAGTAACGCACGCCGTGGGGAAAAGCTCCCGGATGGCTGGCGAACCCAATGCGGAGGGCCGTGCTTATGTGATTGTGCTGCCCAGCCTGAATGATCTGAGGCCCGTCGTGCTCGAGTTCCCGCATGGATTTTTCCGAGGGGCGCACGATGGCGACGTGTCCGGGCTTGTGCTTGTCGGGATTGGCGAAAACGGCGAGGACCAGGCTTCCCCGATTCGCCTCTTCCTGCGCGGCGCGCGCGTCGCTCACGGGATGCCATCCTTTGGCACGAGCCTCTTCCCCGCGCAGCCACTCGACTTGTGCGTTGGCCAGCAACACCTGTCCGTGCTCCGGAGGCCTCAACAAATAAACTCCCAATCGCTTCGCGATGGAAGCGGCGAAGGCGCTGCAATGCGTGTGTGTGCCGGGTCCGGTGTAATTTTCGCCGCGGTCGGGTTCTCCGGTCTCCCAGTTCACATGCTGATGCGCGAGCCACAGCGATTCGACGTTGGATTCATCCAGCAAAGAGGCAAGGCGATGGCCAGCGGGCGTGATTCGTCCGCAGCAGTGGTCGGCGTTCGCGTCGGCCGATTGGGACGGCAGAAGCACAAAGGAGAGCGCAAACAGCAGGGCGGCGAGACTGCATTTGCGAAGCAGTGAGATTTGCATGGTTCCCCAGTTCGAGTGGACTTAGAACGCTACATCCCGGGCATCTTCATCCCGGCCAGGCGTCGCGCGAAGCTCTTCTTGCCCATGTCTTTGAACATCTTTTTCATCTGGGCGTATTGGCGCAGCAGATTGTTCACTTCCTGCACCGTGGTTCCTGAGCCGCGGGCGATGCGCTTGCGGCGGCTGCCGTTGATGGCTTCGTGGTGGTTGCGCTCGTAAGCGGTCATCGAGTTGATGATGGCCTCGACGCGGTTGACCTGTTTTTCGTCGACGTTGTCGGCAGCTTTTTGCAGGCCGGAGAATGGGCCGATCGACGGGAGCATGCCGATCAGGCTCTTCATCGATCCCATCTTCTTGACCTGGCGGAGTTGGTCGCGAAAGTCCTCGAGCGAGAAGCCGCTGCCGGTGAGGGCCTTCGTCGCAAGTTCTTCGGCCTTCTTCTTATCGATCTGCTTTTCGGCGCGCTCGATCAGGCTGAGGATGTCGCCCATGCCGAGGATGCGCGAGACGATGCGGTCGGGATGGAATGGTTCGAGCGCATCGTATTTTTCGCCGATGCCGATGAACTTGATCGGCTGGCCGGTGACCTGGCGGATCGAGAGCGCTGCGCCGCCGCGGGCATCGCCGTCCATCTTGGTTAGAACAACTCCGGTGAGAGACAACTTCTTGTGGAACTCTTCGGCGGAGCGGACGGCGTCCTGTCCGGTCATGGCGTCGGCGACGAAGAGAATCTCCGACGGATTCAGCAGCTTCTTGAGCGACTGCATCTCGTCCATGAGCTGGTCGTCGATGTGCAGGCGGCCGGCGGTGTCGACGACGAGGACGTCGCATCCAGTGACTACGGCTTCGCGGCGGGCTTCCTTCACGAGGCGCTCGACCGTCGCGGTGTTCGCCTCTTCGACTTTGCCTTCGTAGATGTGCGCCTTGACGGCGTCGGCCACGATCTTCAACTGCTCGCGAGCGGCGGGACGATAGACGTCGACCGAGACCAGCAGCGGACGATGTCCGCCTTGTTTGAGCCAGTGGGCGAGCTTGCCGGAGGTGGTGGTCTTGCCGGAACCTTGCAGGCCCGCCATCAGGACGACCGTGGGCGGCTGCGAGGCGAACTTCACCTTGGCGGTATCTTTGCCGAGGATTTCGACGAGTTCGTCGCGGAGAATTTTGATGACCTGCTCTCCCGGTGAAAGAGCGGTCATGACTTCCTGGCCGATGGCCTTGGCCTTGATCTGATCGATCAGTTGCTTGACGACCTTGAAGTTGACGTCGGCCTCAAGCAAGGCCATGCGGATTTCGCGGAGCGCCTCATCAATGTTCTCCTCGGTCAACTTGGCTTGGCCGCGGAGAGTCTTGAAGGCGCGTTGGAGTTTTTCCTGAAGATTCTCGAACATAAGAATAGTTTTTCATTTTAACAGCGGGAGAGAATTAGTACCCAGTACCCAGACTTCGGGCTTCGGCTTCGGGCGGTCACTTAGACCTTCGCGCTTGGCTTCGCCTTTGCTTAGACGGCCGAGGCGGCCGTCACCACATGAGTTGTGGTCCATCGGCTGTTGTTGTCAATCGGCTACACGAGGCGGAAGTCGGTGGCTACGCGGTCGCGAGTGAAATCCTGCAAGGCGGCGGTTTGGGCGTGGGCTGACCAGTTCTCGATCGCGGCGCGCACGCTGGCGATGTGATCCTTCGGCCTGCGGACTAAGAAACGATCTCCTTCTTCCAAGAGATCTTCGCGGGTGATCTGGTCGAATTTTCCGTTCACGCTCATCAGGTGCTGGTAGGTCCACTCGCCTTTGGGATTGTGGGCGTGCGTGATGTCGTAGGCAGGGGCGAGTTCCCAGCTTCCTCCATGCTTCAGGCGGAAGGCGAAATTCTTGGTGTGGTCATCGCAGTTGCGGGCCATCACGTTGAAGCACATGCGACGGAATGCCTGATCGAGTGCGTCATCTCCCAGCTTCAACCGGTTGATCACCAGGAAGAGTTGCGCGTAAGCGTGCGTGCCGCGCTGGCGGAAGTCGACGTGGTCCATGGCGCAGAGGGTCTGCATGTGGTGCTTGACGGTGCGGCCATTGACGACCTCGCGGTCGAAGCGACGCGTCATGAAGTGGGCGCGGCCGTTTTCTTCGAGCAGGCGACATGGGGACATGTCGATTCCCGCCTGGCGCGCCATCAGGTAGTAAGCGTACTCGATGCGACCGTAATCGCCTCCGGTGCCGAGTTCGGCGTCGGTCCCGACGCCGTCGAACTTCACGAGCCAATGCTCGAAACCAGGCGCGGCGTCGAACTGTCCGCTGCGGATGACGTTGGTCTGGGGATTCCAGGCGATGACCGCTTTGGCGCGGGCTCCACCGGCGGAGGTGCCGACGCGGAGGATATTTGCGAGAGCGGCCTGGGCTTCGCGATCGACGTTGAGGTTTCCTTCGATCAGCTTTCTGGCTTCTTCCACCAGATTCTGCATTTCAAGGGGAGCGGAACTCTCGCGGTGCGAGCCGCGCTCGGGATGGAACTCGAGGGCCCCGATGCCGCGCTTGCCCATGTAGGCGAGACGATCGAGGGTGGTGACTTCGGTTCGTGCAATCCCCTGCTGGGCCATCCAGGCATCGATCAAGGCGTTACCGAAAGCGTCGGGCAGAGCGTCGGCGAGGAAGCCGGGAAGACGGTGGAAGGTGAGTTCGGGGAGAGCGGGAAAGATGAAGACGTCGGGGCCATCGAGGGGAAGCGTCAGTGGGGCGAGTTCGATGCCCGTGCGCTTCCAGGCGGGCGCGTATTGAAAGGCGTAGTAGCCAAGGCGCGGGTCGAGCGCGACGGCGCCGACGCGCTCGTCCCATGCGCGGACTTCAATCGCGGCAACGGATTTCACGCGCCATCCTTGGAGTGGCGCGGACGCCGCACGCGCTGTTGCGGCTTGGGGCTGGTGAGCAGAGCGAGCGGACTGACCGTCGGCTCGGGAGCGAGGGCTTCGATGCCCTTGACGTAGTCGAGAGCACGCAGGGTGCGCAGGAATGTCTCGAGCGTCGAGCCCTGCCCGTTCTCGAGCTTGCCGAGTGCGCGGAGCGAAATGCCAGCTTTATCTGCGACGGTACGCTGGTCGAGATTGCGCGCAAGACGTAGCTGGCGAAGGCGGTGACCGAGATCGTGCTGCAGATCGTTTGTGTTGCTGTTCATAAGGCACTCTTATGCTGTTTGACCGGCAATAATACTTTAACACGTCCTTATGAACGTGTTATGTAAATATAAATAATACGTACTATTATACCTGTTAAATAATTATCACACAGTAAGCTGCTCTTTCATGCCACATATATTATATAACACAATTGAAGCATATCTCAGAGCCGCTGGTCTCATGCGAGCTAGATTTTAGGGCGCGCCAATTCCACGCGGTCGGTTGTCCGGGAATACTGAGTGCCGCCCATGCGTCCGACCAGGTCCAGAGAATTGCGATCAATGCGGCCATTCCTGAGGTGGGTATCGGCAATGTGAAGGGCGACTACCTCGCCGATGACGAGGCTCGTGCCGTCGGGGCTGGTGGAGAAATCCAGGATCTGGCGGAGCGTGCACTCGAAGCTGACCGGGGACTCCCCGACACGGCAGGGACGCACAACCTTAGAGGGCTGCGGCGTCAGTTGAGCCATCTCAAATTCGTTCACATCTGGGTGGTAGGCGCCACTGGTCACATTCATGGCTTCCAGCAGTTCGTGCGTGACCACGTTGACGACGAATTCGTGGGTCTCGCGGACGTTGCGTAGCGTGTCTTTAAGGTCCCCGGAATCGCGGAAGCCCGGCGCAAAAGCGAGCAGCGGGGGATCGATGCAGACACGGTTGAAGAACGAGAAGGGCGCAAGGTTGGGCTGACCTGAGGCACTCACGGTGGAGACCCACGCGATGGGGCGGGGAGCTACGGAGCTGAGCAGGATGTTGTTCAGTTCAGAAAGGGAGAGTTCGGAAACCGATACGTGCATGTCTTAGGTTATAACGCCGAGGCGGCGGTTTTGGTTACAGGGGCATAAGCACAGGTTGCGACATTGATTGGCTGCACGCGAGATCCTTCTCTTCGCCTGAAGAACGGCTCCGCTCAGGATGACTCCTCGTGGGCTCGTCGATCCTGCTTATGTGGCGAAGACTTCTTTGGCGGCGACGACCGTGTTGCTGTGGATGATGACGGTGTCTTCGACGTTCTGGGCGTAGCCGCCGGCGAAGGTGACCATCACGGGAATGCTCCGCGCTTGCGCGACCTTGAACACCAGGAGATCGCGCTTCTTCAGTCCTTCAATGGTGAGGCTGAGGCCGCCGAGTTGATCTTCTCTGTAGGGATCGGCGCCGGCGATGTAGCACAGGAGATCTGGCTCGAACTGGCGGAGACCGGAACTGAGGGCGTTGTCGAGCCAGGCGAGGTAGTCGTTGTCATTGCAGCCGTCGGGCAGGTCGACATCGATCGAGGAGGGCGGCTTCCACAGCGGATAGTTGTTGTGCTGATGGAGCGAGATGGTGAAGACGTCGCCGGCGTGGGCTCCGCGCATCTTGCCGCTGGGGGCGTTCTTGGGATGCTCGACGGTCGAAACGGATGAGGAAGGCAGCAGCGCGCTGGCAGTGCGCGTTCCGGCGAAAATCGCGGCCGTGCCGTTGCCCTGGTGGACGTCGCAGTCGACGGTCATGGCGGTGTGGATCTTGTCGTCGCGCTGGAGGCGGCGGATGGCGACGGCGACGTCGTGGATCATGCAGAATCCTTCGCCGTGATCGGGAAAGGCGTGGTGGAATCCGCCGCCGATGCTGATGGAGACGCGGTCGGTGAGGCACTGGCGGGCGGCGAGGATCGATCCGCCGGCGGCCAGCCAGAAAGCGTCGGCGAGTTCTTTGGAGTAGGGGATCTCCATCTCCATTTCTTCCCGGGGGCTGAGCGTGCCGGTGCGGAGTTTCTGCACGTATTCGGGTTTGTGGACGAGGAGGATGTCAAGATCGGTGGCGGGCTGCGGTTCGAGGAAGTCTGATGGATCGGCGACGCCGGTGGAGATGAGACGGTCTCGGATGCGGCGGTATTTCTCGGCGGGAAAGACGTGCTCGCCAATGGGCAGGTAGTAGGCGTCGCTGTAAATCAGCTTGAACGGGAGCATTTGTTGCTCGGGCGTCAGGCGTCGGGCTTCAGGCTGGCAGCTCGGTGGCCGGGCGCGGTGTTCATCATACTTTAGGCGTTCGCAATTCGCACTTGGCAGTTCGCACTTGGTCGCGGCGGGCGCGGGGGAGCTTACGACGCTTGCGGGAATGCTCTCGCTACTTGCAGATTAGTGGTCTTTTCTACTGCATCGGCGCTGCTTGGCGTCGTACGGTCCCTCGGAGTGCTCACGCACTCCTCAGGATGACATCGGTGCAGGTTCCGCTCGGCTCACGACATCACTTCTGTTTCTCTCGCTGGCTAGCGTTTTTTCTGGGGCTGGATCGTTACCATGGGCCGGCGGACTGGGACTATGGCTCCCTTGGCCGGATCGGCAGCGGCGCTGGCGCGGGTCAGGACTTCCTTTTGGATGTATTGCACGAATTCGTGGATCTGGCGCTGCATTTCTTCCATGCGTTCGCGCATCTGGAGAATGATGGCCATGCCGGCGATGTTGACGCCCAGGTCGCGCGCCAGCGAGAGGATGAACTCGAGGCGCTGCAGGTCCTCGTCGGTATAGAGGCGCGTGTTGCCCTCGGTGCGCGAGGGTTTGAGCAGGCCTTCGCGCTCGTAGAGACGCAGGGTTTGGGGATGGATGCCATACATCTCGGCGACGGACGAGATCATGTAGGCGCCTTTGGACTTGCGCTTGGTCATGGCGATTAATTTATAGCAGAAGACAAGCTGGCCAGGATTGGCGCGGTTTCATCGCGCGCTATCGCGCGCAACCCCGGACGAGGCGTCCGGGGCTACACGCTTAATTTTAAGCGGCGGGTTGGGGCTTGGGCTTTGGCTGGGTCCAGCCTGCGGGCTTGACGGCGTGATTCAGGGCGTAAGCGACGAAGCCGGCCGCGATCAGAATCATGCCGAAGGCGAAGGAACTCATCCCGAGAATGGACTCGTGCTCGCTGCGGACGATGGAGAATCCGAGCAGGAGCATCGGCGGAATGCCGATCGCGATGGCGCCGAAGCGGCCGCCCGGGACTTTGAACGGACGCCTGAGTTTGGGCTCGGTGAAGCGCAGAACGGCGAGCGCCAGGAACTCCAGGAACAGGCTGGTGCCGTAGACCAGGATATCGAGCGTGACCAGACGCTCGAAGCCAAGCAGCAGGCAAGGCATCCAGAAGCAGGCCAGAACGGCGATGGCCACCCATGGAGCCTTCGACTTCGGATGCAGCTTGCCGAAGATTTTGGGCAGCATCCCATCCTGCGCCATGGCGAGAGGCAGGCGCGAGTAGCTCATCACCAGCGCATTGAACATGCCGAAGCCGCTGATCATGCCGCCGAGGGCAAGGCCGAAACGGAGGAGCGGACCACCGAGGATTCCGGCGATGTCAGCCCAGAATCCGGTGTCCCAGGAACTCGCCGGGAGTCCGGTCATCCACATGGCGGCGACGGGAACGATGTAGCTGATGGCCACGATGAAAACCGCGACCAGCATGGCGCGCGGGTAGGTCCGCTGGGGCTTTTCGACCTCGGTGGCGATGGTCGAGGCGTTGTCCCATCCCATGTAGTTCCACATGCAGATGAGCAGGCCGGTCAGAATGCCGACGTCGGATCTGGACGGGTTGGTGGCGACGGCGAGAGCTCCGAGCTTGAACGGAGCGATGCAAACGATCGCCAAGAACGGCGCCGAGAGGGCGAAGAAGAGCCAGAGCGAGGTGTGGGAGACGACCTTCACGCCGGCGATGTTGAGCAAAGCGCAGGCGACGACGACGGCCATGCCCACGTAGAGGCCACGATGTCCTTGCTGGAACCAAGGAAAGAGCCGATCCAGATAAAGGACGAAGAGCGTGGGGTAGATTGCCATGTCGAAAATTGACGCAACGAGCGAAAGCCAGGCTTCCTGGAATCCCCAGAAATTGCCCATGGCGCGGCGCACCCAGGCGTAGTAGCCGCCTTCGTAGGGAAGCGCGCTGGAAAGTTCTCCGATCATGAACGCGGTCGGGAGACTCCAGAGTAGAGGCGTCAGGAGCAGAATCAGGATGGCGCGTCCGTAGCCGGCGCCATGCACGATGTCTTCGGTGCCATAGGTTCCACCCGACACCATAAAGAAGGTGGCGGCGACCAGGGGCCAAAGGGTGAGGCGGACGAACTTCTTCCGGGAAGGGACGACGGACAAGCGGGGATTTTCGAGTTGTTGCCGGCTAGCTGTTGCCAATTTCTATGGCTGCCTCCTCAAGCGACTCACTCTCACCACCGCGTCTCCCTTGAAAATCTTCTCGCGGCTCCCGGGTTCGAGCGTTTTCCCGGGCATTTCGGCGAAGTTAGTTCGCACTTGTGAGATTACGGCAATTTTCCACAGATGCAAGATTTTTTTGCGATTTCCTGCAAATTTTTGTAAGCGGGAGGCGTGGTACGAGAGTAATGAGTGGTGAGACGGGAGTCGCGTGGGTAGGGTTCTTACTCGTTCATGTCATCGTGAGCGGCGGCGAAGCCGACGTGAGCGACCGTACAGCAACCCGCAGCAGCGATGCCGGCGAGGGGATCAAGGCACTGCGGACGTCAGGGGTCGTCCTTGGGGCAGCATCTGAGGCCTCACTCTGACGTAAGGTCTCTCGCCCGGCTCTCGCCGGGCTCAAGATGACATCTCTTCGTGGGTTGATGTCGAGGACAAGAAATGGTTTCTAGATTTGTCATCCTGAGCGGAGCGGACGCTGGGCGGCAGCGCAGCATCCACGGAGTCGAAGGACCCCATACCCGCACGGGGTGAGCTGAACCTGGACAGGAATTCTCACCACGCGGTGGATTTGTCGTGAGAACTCCTCGCTAGGCCGGTGGTGACAGGCAGTTGCAAGCGATCCTTCGACTGCGGTTGATCTTTGCGCTCAGGCGCAAAGATCATTCCTCGCTCAGGATGACAGAGCATTGGAGCAGGGAAAGACAAATTGGACGTCCACGTGAGTCCTGCGTCGTGAGTCTCACTCGGCGCGCTGCGAACGATAGCTGATCGACCAGTACATGCCGGGTTGCGAGCTCGGCGCGGTGGGATCGAGGCACTGTGGACGCCAAGGGCTCGTCCTCGCGGCTGCATCTGAGGCTTCAATCGGACGTTAGGTCTCTCGCCCGGCTCTCGCCGGGCTCAAGATGACATCTCTTCTAAGGTGATTGCGGACGTTACTCGGACAATCGGGGAGCATCAGACCTTCGACCAGAGCTCTGCTCTCGGGTCTTCCGGGTTCAACTTGGCTAGCTCGCGGAGGAGTTCTTTGGTGCGCTCGTCCCTTGGCATGGGGACGGTTACTGTGATCTCTACGATCTCGTCGCCGCGGATGCCTTCCCTCGTCGCCGACGGGACGCCCTTCTCTCTCAGACGCAGCTTTTGTCCTGATTGGGTGCCGGGCGGAATTTTCAGCAGGGCGCGACCGTCGATCGTGGGCACCTCGATCTTCGCGCCTAGCGCTGCCTCGGTTGCACTGACGGGTACGGTCAGCGAGATGTCGTCGCCATCACGGTGGAAGATTGGATGATCTCCGGCGCGGATGATGGCGTAGAGGTCGCCCGGTGCGCCGCCGTGACTGCCAGCATTGCCTTTGCCGGGGATACGGATGCGCTGGCCGTCGCGGGTGCCGGCCTTGATGCGGACTTCGAGGGGTTCGGTGTGTGCGACCCTGCCGTCGCCGTGGCAGGTGGGGCAGGTGGTCAGGTTCTTGCCGGTACCGTGGCAGCGAGGGCACTGGACGTTGAATTTCATGCGCCCGCCGGTCTGGGTGATCTGGCCGGTGCCGTTGCATTCGGGACATTTACCGGGAGCTTCGAGCGCACCCTGGCCGTGGCACTGCGGGCAGACATCCTGCCGCGTGACGTTGAGGCGCATGACGCCGCCGCGAATCACGGTCCAGAAGGGTACGTTGACCTGATATTCGAGGTCGGTGCCGGGCTCGGGACCTTCTTCGGCGTAAGCGGCGCTATGGCCTCCGCCACCGAAGATGGAACCGAAGATGTCACGGAAGCTGCTGCCTCCGGAAGTTTGTTGAGCGCGACCGCTATTGTTGATCAGGTCAGAGAAATCGAATCCGCCGAAATCGAAGGGGACGCCGCCCTGGCTTCCCTGCCCAGCTCCGGGGAATCCGCCGCCGGATTGTCCGGCGCGGGCGTAGGCTTCGGCGGTGGCGGGATCAATGTTGTCGGAGTAGAAGCCGACCTGATCGTAAATCTTGCGCTTCTTGGGGTCGCTGAGGACTTCGTTCGCTTCGGAGATCGATTTGAACTTCTCTTCCGCCGACTTGTCGCCCGGATTAACGTCCGGGTGATACTTGCGAGCGAGTTTGCGGAAGGCTTTGCGAATGTCCTCGGCGGAGGCGGATTTCTTCACGCCGAGAGTTTCGTAGTAGTCCTTCTTGGTGGTGGTGGGCATTGAATCGATAGTGCGTCAGTTCACGATCTTGCGTCTACCTTTATCTTCGACCAGCAGTGGCAAGTCTTCTTCTTCGGCCGGCGCGTCGACATACACCGGGATGCGGCGCACCCCCGTGGGGGTCTGCGCGAAGACGAGCCACTTGCCCTCCTCGTCGGCGAGGTCGATGTAGTAGGTTTCGTTGTTCAGCTGGAAGTCCAATTTGTTTCTCCCTTGTTTCTAATGCGCTGTCATCCTGAGTGAGGAATGGTCTTGCGCCTTGGCGCGGAAATCAACAGCAGTCGAAGGATCGCTTGTCTTTTCGTTCCCCCGGCGGACTCGTCGAGGAGTTTCTGCCACCAACCCACTGCATCTTGAGAATTCCTTTCCAGGCTCACCTCACTGCATGCGGGTATGGGGTCCTTCGACTTCGTGGATGCTGCGCTTATCGCGCAGCATCCACTCCGCTCAGGATGACAATGCTCTCTTACCGATCTTCTACCGGTCTTTCATTGATTCGCCCGCGAACAGCATCTGTGCTCCCCACTTCTCTGCCAAGTCCTCCCAGCGCGGGTTCTTCGATTCGATTAGAGCGATCTTCTTTGCCCTGATCCATCCCTTCAGCTGCTTCTCGCGGCCGATGGCTTTATGAACATCATCGAAGCCTTCGTAGTACACGAGCCGGGTACATCCGTACTTCTTAGCGAACCCTTCGACTTCACCGGCCTTATGCTGCAGCGCGCGGCGGTAGATGCTGCTCGTTACACCGATGTACAGCGTGCCGGAGCGGCTGCACACGATGTAGACGAAGTACTGATGCTCTTTCACAACAACCTCGTCCGAGAATCCGTTGTCATCCTGAGCGAGGACTGATCTTTGCGCGCGAGCGCAAAGGTCAACCGCAGTCGAAGGATCCCATACCGGTCAGTCCCAGCAAGAACTCGTCGAGGAGTTTCTACCCTGAAGCCCAGTGCCGTCGTGAGAATTCCTTTCGCGGTTCACCTCGCTCCATGCGGGTATGGGGTCCTTCGACTCCGAAGGTGCTTCGCATTCGCGAAGCAACTTCTCCGCTCAGGATGACAGCTCCTGAGAATTACTTCTTGTCTTCGACGTCTACGTACTCGGCGTCGATTACGCCTTCGTCTTTCTTGGCCTGGCTATCGCTGCCGCTGGGCTCGGCACCCGGGGTCGGGCCTGCGCCCGGGCCGGGTTGCGCTCCACCTTGCGGCTGGGCCGTTTTGTACATCTGCTCGGCCATCTTGTGCGAGGCCTTGGTCAGGTTCTCGCGGGCCTTCTCCATCTGCACCTTGTCGTTGGACTCGAGTGCCTTCTTGGCATCGGCCAGCGCGTTTTCGACATCGCCACGTTCGGAGGCCGGGATCTTGTCGCCGTTCTCCTTCAGCGTCTTTTCCATGCCGTAAACCATGGAGTCGAGCTGATTCTTGGTCTCGATCGATTCACGCTGCGCCTTGTCTTCGGCCGCGTGAGCGTCGGCTTCTTTCGCCATGCGCTCCACTTCATCCTTCGACAGGCCGGAAGAGGAAGTAATCGTGATCTTCTGGTCCTTGCCCGTGGCCGTGTCTTTCGCAGTGACGTTCAGGATGCCGTTGGCATCGATGTCGAACGTGACCTCGATCTGCGGCACGCCGCGCGGAGCCGGCGGAATGCCTGTCAGGTGGAACTTGCCGAGAGTGCGGTTCTGCGCCGCCATCGGACGTTCGCCTTGCAGGACGTGCACTTCGACCGACGTCTGGCTGTCAGCCGCGGTCGAGAAAGTTTCCGTCTTTTTAGTCGGGATCGTCGTGTTGCGCGGAATCATCGGCGTCGCGACTGAGCCCAAGGTCTCAATCGCCAAGGTCAACGGAGTGACATCGAGCAAGAGCAGGTCTTTCACTTCGCCCTTGAGCACGCCGCCTTGAATGGAGGCACCGACCGCGACGACCTCGTCCGGGTTGACGCTCTTGTTGCCTTCCTTGCCGAACAACTCTTTCACCAGCGTCTGAATGCGCGGCATACGGGTCTGACCGCCGACCAGGACGACTTCGTTGATTTTCGACGTGTCGACGCCCGCGTCCTTCATGCACTGCTTGCACGGCCCGACCGATTTCTGGACGATGTCCTCAATCATCGACTCAAACTTCGCCCGAGTCAGCTTCTTGACCAGATGCTTGGGACCGCTGGCGTCGGCCGTGATAAACGGCAGATTGATTTCGCTCTCCATGGTGGTGGAGAGTTCAATCTTGGCGCGCTCGGCCGCGTCCCGCAGACGCTGCAAAGCCATCTCGTTGCCCTTGCCGCGTAGGTCGAGGCCTTCGTCCTTTTTGAACTCGTCGATGAGCCACTCGACCAGGCGCTGATCGATGTTGTCGCCGCCGAGGTGGGTATCACCGTTGGTGGCTTTGACTTCGATAACGCCCTCGCCGACTTCGAGGATCGAGATGTCGAACGTGCCGCCGCCAAAGTCGTAGACGGCGATGGTCTCGTCCTTGCCCTTGTCGAGTCCGTAGGCGAGCGCGGCCGCGGTGGGCTCGTTGATGATGCGCTTTACTTCGAGGCCGGCAATCTGTCCGGCGTCTTTGGTCGCCTGACGTTGCGCGTCGTTGAAGTACGCGGGAACGGTGATGACGGCTTCGGTGACTTTCTCACCGAGGTAGTCTTCAGCCGCCTTCTTCAGCTTCTGCAGGATCATCGCCGAGACCTGGGGCGGGGTGTACTCTTTGCCCTGCGCCATGATGCCGACGTGGTCGCCCGACTGGATGACCTTGTAGGGGACCATCTTCATTTCTTCGCCGACTTCGTCGTAGCGGCGGCCCATGAAACGCTTGATGGAGTAGACGGTGTTCTCCGGGTTGGTGATCGCCTGACGTTTGGCGACCTGTCCGACGAGCCGCTCGCCGGTCTTGGTGAAGCCCACGACCGAGGGGGTCGTGCGGCCTCCTTCTTCATTGGCAATGACCTTGGGCTCGCCACCCTCCATAACGGCGACGCAGGAGTTGGTGGTGCCGAGGTCGATACCGATAATCTTGCCCATAAGGGGTGCCTCCTAAACTTGATAAGTCCTTTGAAAGCAATGCTTTGATTGCTTTATAACCCTTTAATATCAACGACATGATAGGACTTGAGTGAATTACTGTCAAGGTTTAGATGAGTCGGTGAGGTGCTAGGTTGCAAAGAACCAGGATCTTCGGGATCGGGCTCGCGGCATGCTTCACGTGGAATGATCCGGCGGACCGCAGGACCTCCAACAATTGAACCTATCGGTCCTCGCGGCGGCATCTGATTCTTCGCTCAGACGTAAGGTCTCTCGCCCGGCTTTCGCCGGGCTCAAGATGACATCTCCTCGTGGGGGTATCAGTTGCAAGTTCCGCTCTGCAGATGTAATTCATTTGCAGTACAATGGGTTCGTGCCCGCGAATGCCTTAGTTCAGACTCGCATCGACCCGGCCGTGAAGCGCCGCGCGGCCGCAGTTCTGGAGGAAGCCGGTATTACGCTTTCGGATGCAGTCCGCATCCTGCTGACTCGGACGGCCAACGAAGGAGCGCTGCCCTTCGATTTGACCAAAGACTCTGCGGCGTATGACGCGTGGTTCCGCGCCAAAGTGCAGGAAGCCCTGAACGATCCTCGGCCTGCCATTCCGCACGAGAAAGTCGAGGCGCACTTTGCCAAACGGCGCGCCTCCGCCCGGCGCAAGGCACTGTAGTCCATCATGCGCCGACGAATGCGGATCGAGTGGTCCGCTTTCGCACTGGCCGACCGTGGCGCAATCTTCGATTACATTGAGGCGGATAACCCGAAAGCGGCCATCTCGGTTGACGAGACGATCCGCGCTCAGATTGCGACGCTGGCGAAGTTTCCGGAGAGCGGACGGCCCGGTCGGGTCCGAGAAACGCGCGAACTCGTTATTTCCGGGACAGCGTACATCGCAGCCTATCGAGTCGAAGGCAACATCGTACGCATCCTACGCATCCTGCATGGCGCCCAACGCTGGCCGGACGAAATACAGGAAAGCTCAGAGTAGGCCCAGTGCCTGCTTACTCCATCTCTACTTTCCAGATGGGTTGTCCGCCTAGGGAGTGGTAGAAGCCCCAGATGGCCAGGGCGACGACACTGAACAGTGCTAACAAAGAATTGACCATGAACCAGGCGGAGAGATCCGCCGAGAGCGGGAGATTGGCGGCCATGTCGACGGTGAAGATGGCAACGGCCAGGGGAATCAGGCCGAAGCGCAAGACGATGACCACGCAGATCGAAAAGACGAGGATGAACGTGGGCAATACGATCGCGGGGTGAGACGCCAGGAGTCCCTGGGGCACAGCGAAAATCGCGACGAAGGCAATGGCGGCGATCCAGTCTTTACGAAGAATGACTTTGAGTCCAAGCAGGAGAAAGAAGAACTGGAGCGTACCCAGGATGGAACTGGCGACCTGTCTCAGCCAAGCTCCCAGGGCTGCACGGGCGCCCTCCAGGTAATCCGAGCTCCCGATAAAGGGCGCGCTTCCGAGCCGCATCAGCGGGATGCTGTGCAGATGGAAGATCAGAATCCAGAGGACACCGAGCATGACGCCGAACAGGATGTCGCGGCCCACCAGCGGGTCGCGCAACTGGCCGGACAGCAGGCGCGACCAGGAAATGATCGTCTGAGGCCAACGCCGCCGGACCCAGGGTTCCAACGCGAGATAGAGTATCCACGTAACAGTGGACACAAACAGACAACCGGAGATGGCGAGCAGAAAAAGTCCCAGCAGGCCCAAGCTGGCCATCAGATGGGTACGGCACAACCACAGCAGCAGGTCGAGCACGAACATGACGCTAGCCAACCGGAAAGCTCCCTCGCGATCGGCGCGGCCGTGACGGTAGTTGCGACGGGCGAGGAGAATCGCTCCCACGAACAAAGACAGGAACAGAAAGATGGTCAGGAGTTCAGCCGCTTTCTTCCCGGGCGACTCAGCGGCGGCCTTGACGCGATCGGGCTTCGTCCACTCACCCACAAGCGAGAAGAAGACGGGCTTGCCGGCCAAGGCGGCGGCTTCGACACGGAGCGGACGGGAGGTCCCGGGCCACAAGCCGGTCCAGGCGGCGCGTGTGTCGAAGGCGGCAAGAGAATTCCACTGTGGATCGGCCTTTTGGAACTTCGAGATGTCCAGCCCGGCTTCGGCAAACAGAGGCGTCCAGTCGTAGGGAACCGGTTGTGCGGCGGTGTCCATTTTCTGTGGAGGGATTGCCTGGAAGTGGATCAGGCGGCCCTGCGGGTCGAGGTGCAGGCTGATCATTCCGGAGAGAGTCGGAGGCGGTTCGGAAGGAGTGACGATCCCGGGATTGAAGAACTGATCACGGTAGTCAGAGGTGTACATGTAGTCGGGACTCTGACGGTACCAGAAGGAGAAGAGAGTGGGGCGCCCGGCGAGGATGGTGTTCCAGTCGGGACGCGGCTTGTCGTTCTTCTCGACTGTGTCCTGGAAGTCACCGTCGTAGTCAAAGCCGTAAGCGGAATCAAGAGGGCGATCGGGATAGCCGAGCCGCGCGGTCACTTCGCGGGCCTTTTGGGCGAGGACTTCCGGAGTCTGCTCTAGATGCATGCGGTCCAGGGCGGTGTAGTGCACGCCCAGAAAGGCGACGACGCCCAGTGCCAGAAGCACGGCACCGAGGCAGATCGCCGCTACGCGCGGGCGCAGGCCGACAGATTCTCCTGCGGCGGCGACCATTTCGGGCGAGGGAGTTTCTCCGGCAGCGAGAGCGGCGGCGAGGGGATCGCCACCAGGGAGCGCGGCAGACACGGCAAGCGCCGTTGGCGGACGCGAAGCAGGGCTGTCTTCCAGACAGCGGAGAATGACTTTCTCCACGATGGGATCAATGTCCTTCACCATAGAGGAAGGACGGCTGGGCGTGCGATCTTCGCGGGTGCTCAGAACTCCGGCTGTCTTTTCCGCGAAGGCGCGCTTGCCGGTGAAAATCTCGTAGAGCACCAGGCCGAGCCCGTAGATGTCGCTCAACATGGTGACTTCCCTGCCCTCGATCTGCTCAGGAGCCATGTAGGCAGGAGTGCCGCTGCGGACCTCCGGTCCGCGGATGTCGTCGGCAACTCCGGCAAGTCCGAAGTCGGTGATCACGACCTGTCCGCGTCCGTCGAGCATGATGTTGGCGGGCTTGAGGTCGCGATGAAGGACTCCCTTGGCATGGGCGGCGGCGAGGCCGGCACAAATCTGGCGGGCGATCTCAACGGCTTTGTCTTGCGGCAGGCGGCCGATGCGGCGGAGGAGTGAAGCGAGGTCTTCGCCGTCGACGTATTCCATGGTGAAGAAGGTAGCGCCGTCGACCTCGCCGACATCGTAGACGCGGCACACGTTGGGATGCGAGATGCGGCGAGCGATGCGGACTTCATTCTTGAAGCGCTCGAGCATTCCTTCGTGACTGGTGGCTTCCTCGGGCAGGAACTTCATGGCAACGGCCTGGCCGAGTGTGAGATCGTCGGCGCGATAGACCTCCCCCATGCCTCCCTTGCCGAGCAGAGCGATGATGCGATAGCGTCCTGCGATGAGGCGCCCGGGAAGAAAGCGCCCCTCGCTGACGAGGAATTCGGTCGCTACGGCCATGCGCGAGGCTGAGCGGGGCGAGGAATATGGCGACTGGGGCAGAGGAGATGTTGCCGTTGCTTCGTAGTCAATCGTAGCGACGCCGTCGGTGTTAGGAACGGACTTTGCCTTGGAGACCGGCTTGCCACATTCCGAGCAGAACCGCATGTCGGCGGAGGTGAGTTCGGAGCCACAGTACGAGCAGTAGGACATGGCAGGCTTTCCCGGTACAGGATACCGCTTATTCAGGCTTCGGGCTTCGGGCTTCGGGCTTCGCCGATGTCATCCTGAGGAGGGCAATAGCTCTCCGAAGGACCGTACTACAGCTTAAAGGGTCTGCGCAGTTGAAAAAACTGCCCATGCTGCATCCACCATATGGATTTCCCTTCAGCGTCATCAAACCCACTGCCCGACGTAAGGTCCCTCGCGCCGGCTTCGTCGCCGCTCAGGATGACATCCGTTTGGTAATTTCGATGCCTAACCTAAAGGGCTGATGCCCAACGTCTGCAGTCCAACGCCTGCCACGATGCCTGAAGCCTGAGATCCGGATTTGAGCACCGGCTGTTGAACTTTACTAACCGACGTCAGGCGCCGGACGCCTGAAGCCTTACGCCCGCTTTGTATTACTATCCGAAGCGATGAATTCCCGGTTAGGGCGGTGGCCCCGCGATCCTTTGTTCCTGCTGTGCTTGACGGCGGGGCTGCTGGCGTTTGTGGTGCAGTCGGGAGAACTAGGAACTGCCGATACGATGCACCGCCTGCAAACGACGCACTGGCTGTGGACTTCGCAACCGCAGGTCTTTCCTTATGAGTATCCTGAGTTCGGGCTGCATGGCCGGGGCGAGAGGATTTACAGCTGGTATGGAATTGGGCAGTCATTGTTGATGCTGCCGCCGGATCTGGCCGGGACATGGATCTCGCATTGGCATGTCTTCTCCGAATACGAGGATGACCCTGCTATCCGCAGCATAGTTGTCAGCTACAGCACGAACATCCTGGTGAATGTGCTGACGGCGCTGATCGCGTTTCGATTCCTGCGGCAGTTGCGATTCGGGGTGAAGGAGTCAGTCTGGGGCGTTCTGGCACTGCTGTTCTGCACCACCCACCTGCATTACACGCAGAACATGCAGGAAAACAACTACATCATGCTGCTGACGTTGGTGGGCTTGTCGTTTCAGTATGACTGGCTGCGCAATGGTGGCAGCCGGGCGTTGTGGATCGGGTCGACGGCATTGGGGTTGAATCTGCTGACGCGCGTCACCACAGGAATCGATGTGCTGGCCGCAGGAGCGTTCCTGCTGATTGTGCTGTGGTTTGAGCGGGTGCGAGGCCGCGAGCTGTGGCTGCGGGTCTTGAGTTACAGCCGGGTGGCCGTTCCGATTTATGCGGGTTTTGCCATCGTTGAGCGGCTCTACAACTACTATCGTTTCGGCTCATTCACGCAAACGTATATCCCGATCTTCGCGCGGGAGATGAAGGCGCAGGATCCGACTCTGCCTGCAAATTTCCCCTGGAGTACTCCGCTTCACGAAGGAGTACTGGGGGCTTTGTTCAAGCCGGAGAAGTCGATCTTCCTGTTCGATCCGCTGCTGGTGCTGGCGCTGATCCTGATAGTGGTGTGCTGGAAGCGTCTTGACCTCAGCGTGCGGGCTTACGCCGTCACTTCCCTTCTGCTGCTTGCCGGCTACATTGGCTTCTACGCGCGTTACACCTACTGGGCGGGAGATTTCGCCTGGGGCGATCGTTATGTTTCCACCGCGGTGGAAATGGTTGCGATGCTGGCGGTTCCGCTCATGCTGCAGTACCGGGCGGTCGTAGGGCCGTGGTTGTGGAGAGCCGGACTCGCGCTGATTGTAGTGAGTTTTGTGATTCAGATTGCGTCGCTGATGTTCTGGCTCCCGCTGGAGATTTATCAGATGGAGACGCTGGGGCATCCGACGTTCGTCATCGCATTGCGGTTTAAGAATATTGTGGCGTTTGCGTCGGGCAAGATGGAGGCCTGGGGTCTGAACACCGACGACATGGGCTACGATCCCTGGGACTATGTGCATATTACGACGTGGAATTTCCTGCCGTTTGTTTTGCGGCGCGTGGGAGCGGCGCCGCACCGGGTGGTGGATACCGCATTCGCGGTCTGGGGACTGGGGCTTGCGGGCATGGCGGGCGCGCTGGGGCGGCTGCGAGCGACGTTGCGGATGATTTCCTGAGAAGTATGTCAGTTCGCTGTAGGGCGGCGTTCGGCAGGCGGGTATCCGCAAGATGGTAGAATGGTAGACAATGATGGTAGAATATCTACCATGAGCCTGAACATCAAGAATGAAGAGACCCACCGCATGGTGCGGGAACTAGCGCGCCTGACGGGGGAAAGCATGACCGCGGCCGTGAACGAGGCGGTTCGGGAACGGCTGGAGCGGGTGCGGGGGAAATCGAAGGAAGACATGGTTGAGCGGATTCTGCAGATCGGTCGAGAGTGCGCCTCCCGCCTGAAGGAACCTTACAAGTCCATCGACCATGGAGATCTGCTTTACGACGAGAACGGTTTGCCCAAATGATTCTCGACTCGTCAGCGGTCATTGCTATATTGCGGGCCGAACCTGAGGCGCGAGACTTCACGGTCGCAATGATGTCCGCTCCGAGCCGCCGACTCTCTGCAGTCAATTATGTAGAAACCGCCGCTGTGATCGAGAGTAAGGGAGATCCATTGGCAAGCCGTCAACTTGACGATTTCTTCCGCGCGACACGAATAACGGTGGAGAGCGTTACGCTCCGGCAGTCAGAAATCGCCCGTCAAGCCTACCGTGATTTCGGTAAAGGGCGCCATAAAGCGGGGCTTAACCTTGGGGACTGCTTTGCTTATGCGCTCGCGAAAGATCTGGATGAACCGTTGCTCTTCAAGGGAAAAGATTTTCGACACACCGATGTCGAGGCGGCAAAGTACTAGGCCTGTGCTCACAGGGGAGCACCCTGGTAGAAGGCACCTCAGGGGCTAAAAGCCCCGTAATTTTGGTGGCTCCCTTCGGCACGGCAAAAGCCGTGCCCTACCCAAAAACCAACGGTGGGTTAGCAGCTCAATTTGATTGCCGACACAGTTCAGCTATTCCACGGTAACCGATTTCGCCAGGTTTCTTGGTTGGTCCACGTCGCAACCGCGGCGCACGGCGATGTGGTAGGCCAACAGCTGCAGGGGAACGATCTCGAGGATCGGGGAAAGTTCCTCCGGCGCCGACGGGATGTATAAGACGTGATCGGCCGCCTCTTTGATCTCCTCATCGCCCTCGGTCGCGAGCGCGATGACAACTCCCGAACGCGCTTTCACTTCCTTCAGGTTGGAGATCGTTTTTTCATAACGCAGAACTGCGTCGGGATTGTCGACGTCGCGGGTCGCGATGACGACGACCGGCAGATTCTCGTCGATGAGGGCGTTAGGGCCGTGCTTCATTTCGCCGGCGGGATATCCTTCGGCGTGGATGTAGGAAATCTCCTTCAACTTTAGCGCGCCTTCGAGCGCGATCGGATAGTGAATGCCGCGGCCGAGAAACAAAAAGTCGTGGACTTTCTGATAGCGCTTGGCGAGATCGTCGCAAGCCTGGTCGTGCGCGAGGATGGTCTCGAGTTTGGCAGGGATGCGCGTAAGTTCGAGCATGGCGGCACGGGATTTCTCGAGCGGCATGACGCCGCGCACCTGCGCCAGATACATGGCGAAGATGTAGAGCGCGGTCAGTTGCCCGGTGAAGGCCTTGGTAGAGGCAACGCCAATTTCCGGTCCGGCGTGGGTGTAGATCGTGCCGGCGGCTTCGCGGGTGATCATCGATCCGACCACGTTGCAGATGGCCAGAGTTTTCGACCCCTTCGATTTGGCTTCCCGTTGTGCGGCGATGGTGTCGGCGGTTTCTCCGGACTGGGAAATCACCAGAGTGATTGTGTTCGGCTCGACGATGGGATTGCGGTAGCGCCACTCGCTGGCGTAGTCGACTTCGACCGGGACACGAGCGAGGGACTCGATCATGAACTTGCCGGCCTGTCCGGCGTGCCAGCTCGTACCGCAGGCAATGATGTTGATCTTTTCGGCAGAGCGTAGTTCGTCTTCGCGGATGTCGATTTCGTCGAGGAAAATATGGCCGGTATCCTGCGAGACTCGACCCAAGGTAGTGTCGCGGACAGCGCGGGGCTGCTCGTAGATTTCCTTGAGCATGAAGTGCTTGAAGCCGCCCTTCTCCGCCTGGATCGGGTCCCAGGAAACGTGCTGCACCTGGCGCACCACGGGCTTGCCGTCGAAGTCGGTGAGTTGCACGCCGTCGGGGGTGACGATGGCCATATCGCCGTCGGCGAGGAAGAAGATGTCGCGGGTGTGTTCGAGCAATGCGGGAACATCGGACGCAACGAAGTATTCGTCGTTGCCGAGGCCAACGACGGCAGGCGGACCATTGCGAGCGGCGATGATCTTGTTGGGGTCATCGGTGGAAATCACGGCGAGGGCGAAGACGCCAGACAGTTGTTTCACGGTTTGGCGAACCGCGTCTTCGAGGGACACATGTTGGCCATCGACTGGAGTGGAGTATTTCTCGACCAGGTGCGCGATGATCTCGGTGTCGGTCTCGGTGGTGAATTTGTGGCCTTCGTCGGTTAGCTTCCGCTTGAGGCTGAGATAGTTCTCGACGATTCCGTTGTGCACGACGACGATCTTGCCCTTACAGTCGCGATGAGGGTGGGCATTTTCTTCGGTGGGCCGGCCATGCGTGGCCCAGCGGGTATGGCCGATTCCGTAGGTGCCCTGAAGGGGCTTTTGGCGAATGGCTTCTTCAAGGTTGCGCAGCTTGCCTTCCGCACGGCGGACATCCAGTCCGTCGCCATTGCCGCAGACGGCGATTCCGGCTGAATCGTAGCCGCGGTATTCCAGTTTGCGCAGCCCTTCAATGATGACGGGAACGACACTCTTCTTGCCGACGTAACCGACAATGCCGCACATGTGAAACCTCGGAATCCGGATTTATTCAGCGAGGGAGAAACGGAACTCTTCAATGACGGGGTTGGTCAGAACTTCGCGGGCGATGCGCTCGACTTCCGACTGTGCATCCTCGCGGGACAGCCCTCCGTTGAGGGTGATCTCAAAATATTTTCCCTGGCGAACGCCTTCCAGGCCCTTATAACCCATCTTGCTGAGAGCGCCGTGGATGGTTTTGCCCTGGGGATCGAGAACACTCTTCTTGAGGGAAACATAGACGTAGGCTGTCATAGACAGTTCATTATACGTGAGGGCGGGGGCGGGCGAACTAGCTCTCGCCGACATCGAGCTTTCGGTTGAGATCGGCGAGTTCGTCCTCGAGCAAGGCGCGGTGGCGGGGATTCTGGGTACGTTCGAGCTGTTGAAGAACCCTTTGCCGGGCGAGGCGAAGAGTCTCCCGCTCACGCGTCCGAGCCGCGGCTTCCGCGGACAAGCGAGGCCGAGTTGGGTTGGAGGCTTCGCGGGCGTCGGACTGCTGAGACTCGACCGACTTGCTTTCCCATCCGCGGGCCATTCTAATAATTATAGTTCTGTGGGGCGTCAACGGAGTCTGCGACAACCAGTTAGGTCGTAATTATTAGAACGGACACCGGAAAGAATCTAACCAGTAATTACAAGAACGGAACAAGGTGAACACCGACTTACTTCCAATTGACGTTCTGGTTATAATGCCGAGGTTCCATGATCGGTAATTGATTCCGCCTTTTGAGGGGGAGGCGGGAAGTAGGAGCTTTCACAAGCAGTGATCCTCTCAACCTTGCAGTTGCCGCCGGGCGCGAGTGTTTACCCGCCACCGCTGAAGAATCCGCCACTTCATTTCTTCTGCCGCCGAGTCAGGAATACAACTCGGTCGCCGCGCACTTCGAACCGGTGCGCGAAATCGAACCGTCTCGACTGGGGCCTGTCTTATGGTGAATGATTCTGGACCCGAGCGGGGCATGCTTGTCTCCGAGGCCCACCCTGAGGTTCGGGCCGAAGTAGACCGGCTCTTCTCCGCGTATTTCACCGCGCCCAACGTGGGGCTGTGCATTCTTGATTCGGACCTACGCTATCTCGCAATCAACCAGGCCTTAGCCGAGATGAATGGAGTCCCGGCTGAGAAGCATCTGGGCAGGACGGTGCGGGAGATCCTGGGAGAAGCGGGCGAGACGATTGAGACGAAGGCGTCGCACGCTCTGCAGACGCAGCAGCAGGTGAAGTCGGAGCTTTCGGTCAAGCTGCCCACCAAGAGCGAGACCGATCATTGGCTCGCGCACTACATTCCGATCCCGGACACACAGGGCGCGGTGAAGCGGGTTGGCGCGGTTGTGGTGGAAGTGACGGTACCCAAGCTGCTGGAGCAGTTCGTGCAGCAGCTCGACGGAAAGCTGCGTCAGGAACGGAAGCGGCTGCGAATGCTGACCGACGTGGGCAATCTGCTGTCGCTGAACTGGGATGTCGCTCAAGTCTTTCCGAGAGTCTCCGCGCGAATGCGAAGAGTCCTCTGCCAGGAGTTCGCGAGTTTTGCGTTGCATGATGCGCGGACTGGCTTACTGGTTCATCAGGCAACGGACTTCCCGCTGAGCAAGGGCCTGCTGCCATCGGTGCAGGTCAGCGCCAGCGAGGCTCCAGCGGTGCAGTCGATGCGGGAGCGCAAAGGCCTGATCTTTTCGCACGAGCAACTGCAGACTTTCGAGGACGAAGTCGCCAGGGGGCTTACCGCCGAAGGACTGAAATCACTGTGTTGTGTTCCGTTGATGCGTCCCAAGGGCCCATTGGGAGTGGTGGTGCTGGGAAGCACGCGGGAGAATGCGTTCCGCGAGGAAGACATGGAAGTGATCAGTCAGGTTGCGGCGCAGTTGGCAGTGGCGATCGAAAATCACCGCACGGCGGCGGAGATCGAGCAGCTCAAGCGACGACTCGGCGAAGGGCGAAGCTATCTTGACGGCGAGGCTCGTGGACAGGGGCAGTTCCCAGAAATCGTCGGAGACAGCCCCCTGCTCAAACAGGTGCTCGATCAGGTGGCCACCGTTGCGAGCAGCGAGGCGACCATACTGGTTCTGGGGGAGACCGGAACAGGCAAGGAACTGATCGCGCAGGCGGTTCATCGCATGAGCCGGCGGAAGGACGGACCATTCATCAAGGTCAACTGCGCCGCGATTCCGACAGGGTTACTGGAGAGCGAACTCTTCGGCCATGAGAAAGGAGCGTTCACGGGTGCCGTTACCCGCAAGATCGGCCGCATGGAGCTGGCGGACGGAGGAACGCTGTTTCTCGACGAGGTTGGCGAAATCCCCACCGAGTTGCAGCCCAAGTTGCTGCGGGTTCTCCAGGATCAGGAGTTCGAGCGCCTGGGGAGCACGCGCACGGTGAAGGTGAACGTGCGCGTTGTGGCTGCGACGAACCGCAATCTGGCGGAGAGCATCGCCCTGGGCGAGTTCCGCAGCGATCTGTTTTACCGGTTGAACGTGTTCCCGGTCCGGATACCGTCGCTCAAGGAGCGGCGGGAAGATATTCCCGTGCTGGTGCGGCACTTTGTTCATAAATTTGCGCGACGGATGAACCGCTACATCGAAACCATCCCCAAGGAAACCATGAAGGTGCTCACCGAATGGGATTGGCCGGGCAATGTGCGCGAACTGGAAAACCTGATGGAGCGCTCGGTGATTCTGAGCGAAGGTGCCGCGTTGCGCGTCCCGCTGGGAGAATTGCGGGCACGCGTCGAGTCACGAGTGCGAGAAGGCGAGCCGGACAACACGCTTGACACGGCTGAGCGGCTGCACATCGTCCGGGTTTTGCGGGAGACGGGTGGAGTACTCTCCGGGACCGATGGGGCCGCGCGACGACTGGGATTGAAACGAACTACCCTGCAATCGAAGATGCAACGGCTGGGGATCATTCGTGGGGATTACGCAAATCCCGATCGCAAGAACCGGGGTTGAAAATGCCGCGCACTGACGACTAATCGGCAGATGCCGAAACGGCGGCAGAATTCCCCGATCAGCGCTTTGGTCCTATTTCGGAACCTGTTCCAAACAGGGAAGTTACAGCCTCACTCCGGCGTGCCGTTTTCGGAAACCCACGTGCATAAGTGGAAAGTTCTTACCTCTGGCCGGAGGGTTGTGCGTTACTCGCGTCCTGCCAGAGAAGATCACTCAAGTCCCAGGATTCGGATGGTGGAGTTAGGTAGTCCCCCGTCGGATGGAGTGTCCGAAGTGTTACAGCTGAAGGTGGCACAGCAGCTCGCAGGGAGCGCAGCGGACTGGAATGCAGATTCTCTCTTGACGTCGAGCAAGACCGCCCGGCGGTGCCGCAGCCTGGGTGAAGGTTATGCTCCGCTGAAGCTCGCGTCGGCAGACGCGGCAGCTGCACCGGTTTTCCGCGATCTGCTTCCCCCCACGGAGACAAGCGGGCAGCCTGGACAGATCGACCCTCTTTATCTGTTCGCGTGTCACTTGCGTTGGGAGGAAGCAGAGGAGCCTGGGGCAGGATGGGAACTGATCGCGGCGGCACAGAGCACTCACGCCGATACACGGGCGCATGCCCGAGCACTGCTGGCCGGTTCACGTCACCTGGGTGGCATGGAAACGCAGCTTCCCAGGAGAAGCGCGCTGAAACAGGAAGAAGCGGCAGAGGAGGACACCATGAAGGCACCCTACGGGCTCGAGGTGATGGAGAATTGTGCCGAGTGCCCGGCGGCATGCCCGGGTCAGTTCTGCGACTTCTCCGAACCGGTTCTGGCGTGTCTGGGCAGGATAAGCCAGAAGACGATCGTGCCACCGGGCTCCATCCTTTTTGTGGAAGGCCAGGCTCCGCGTGGGATGTTCATTGTCTGCTCGGGCAAGGTGCATCTGTCCACGACGTCGCGAGAGGGAAAAATCCTGATCCTTAAGAGCGCTGGAGCCGGAGAGGCGCTCGGATTGAGCGCGGCGGTCTCGGGCATGCCATACGAGACTACGGCGGAAGCGGCAAGGCCGTGCGTCTTGAATTTCATTGAGCGGAAGCAGTTTCTTGAGCTGATGCAGGAGCACAGCGAAGTGGGATTGCATACCGCGCAATGTCTGAGCCGCGATTACCGGTCAGCGTATCGCGACATCCACGACCTGGTCCTGACTCGCTCGTCGAGGGGCAAGCTGGCACGGCTTCTGCTTACCGAATCACTGCGGGAAGGAGAGGCGCGCGGAGAGAATTCCCGGCCCGTTCCGATGACACACGAAGAGATGGCAATGCGAATTGGAGCCTCGCGAGAAACCGTAACGCGATTGCTGACCACTCTACGCAGGAAACGTCTGATTCGGCTGGACGGGCCGACGCTGGTCATTCGGGATCGCACAAAACTGGAGGCTCTGGCCATATAGCTCTTCCCCAATGCCGGAGGGCAACGCCTCTCTCACCGTTGCTCTCCGGGTTTTTCGGCAGTTCGCTCCGCCGGCAGAGAGCGCGGAGATTATGTATACAGGCACTTTGATTCACGGATTGATGGATACAGCGGAGCGAGCGCTGAGAATGTGCACAAAGCCGAACCTGTCGGGCGGCGATCCGCTCAGTGGCGAATCCAGCCAGGGCGGCGAAGGCATGGGAACGGGAGCGCTAGAGACCGAAGAGTTCCCGCAGGCGCTTGGTTTGGGCGCGACTGACCGGAATCTCGGTTTGTTTCTTGTCGTCCATCCGCAACTGGTAGGAACTCTTGAACCAGGGCACGACCTCGCGGATACGGTTGATGTTCACGAGGTACGAACGGTGAGCCCGCCAAAAAAGATTCGAGTCGAGGCTCTCCAGCAGTTCTTCGAGCGTCCGGCAGTTGGACTGTCCCTCCATGCCTGCTGCGCCCGCAGTCACGACTGTGATGACGCCATCTTCAATCCAGGCGTAACAGATATCTTTCTGGTCCACAAGAAACATACGACCGACAGCCTTGAGCAGGACCTTTGAAGCGGGCTGCTTCTGCGACTCGAGCATGCGGACCAGCGTGTCGAATTTCTCTCCCGGAGCGGCGGCGGCATCCTGTTGCGCCCGCGCCTTTTGAATGGCCTGCGCGACTCGTTTCTTGTCAAAGGGCTTCAACACGTAATCCACGGCATTGACTTCGAAGGCTTTCACCGCGTACTGGTCGAACGCCGTAGCGAATACGATTTTCGGCAGCGGCACCTTCTTGTCGAGCAATTTTTTGATGACACCGAAGCCGTCCAAACCGGGCATCTGCACGTCGAGAAATACGAGGTCGGGGCTGTGTTCCTTGATCAGGTTGACGGCTTCGAGGCCGTTCTTGCCCTGGGCAACGACGTTGACGTCGCCGGCATTCTTGAGAAGGTAGGCGAGCTCATCACGGGCAAGTTGCTCGTCATCGACGATGACTGCGGATAGTGACATCGAGGCTCCGGATGGGGTTACGAACTGAGTATAGTGTCGGGATGTTGCGGGCGCAATCCAGTCTGGCTCGCATGCGCTGGGTTAGCGCTTTCGCTTGGTGCGTTCAGGCTTGAAGCCGTCCTGGCCAATCCACTTCGAGAGAAAAGTCGCGTCGTGCTTGCGGAAGCCGACTGCCTCGTAGAGGCCCAGTGCCCGATCATTGCCCTTCTCAACGCCAAGATGCAGGGCTCTCACGCCCAGGTCCCTTGCGGCGCCTTCGAGGAAGCCCATCGTCATTTTGCCCCAGCCTCGGCCGCGATACTCCTCACGGAGATAGATCTCATCCACGAAGGCATCCTTTCCGAGCCACTCGAGACTGTAGCCGAAACACAGCACCGCATATCCGACTGGGGAGCCTCCGTCGGAAATGACCCAGGCACGACCCAACTGAGAATTCTCAAACAGAGGAATCAGAGCGGCGCGCGCTTTGCCGCGATCATAGCCATAGCCATCCTGGGAATAGAGATCCTGCATGAAGTCGAGGAGGGTCTCGACGTCGGATGCTTGCGCCACTCGAAACTGTGGACTCTGCGTCATCGAAACTAGGCCGCGCTCTCCAGTGCGATGGCCATGCCCATGCCGCCACTCACGCAAAGGGTAGCCACGCCCTTCTTCGTGTTGCGTTTCAACATTTCGTGCAGCAACGTGACCGTGATGCGCGTTCCGGTGCAGCCGATGGGATGGCCCAGTGCGATCGCGCCTCCGTTGACGTTGAGGCGATCACGATTGAAGTTCAGCACGCGGTCGCAGGCCAGTACCTGGGCGGCGAAGGCTTCGTTGAGTTCGATCAGCCCGAACTCGTGCAGGCGCAGTCCGTGCTTGTCTTCGAGCTTCTGCAGAGCTGGGACCGGGCCGATGCCCATAGTGCGCGGATCGACGCCGGCGGAGCTAACAGCGACAATGCGGGCGAGCGGCTTGAGATTATTCTGCTTCACGAAATACTCGCTGGCGATGACCATCGCGGCCGCGCCGTCGGTGATGCCCGAAGAGTTTCCAGCGCTGATCGTTCCTGTCTTTGAGAAGACGGGCGGCAGCTTGGCCAGCTTTTCCACGGTGGCGTCGGGAAATGGGTGCTCGTCGCGAGAGAAAGTCGTGACTCCCTTCTTTCCTTCCAGCCTGACTGGAACGATCTCGGCGTCGAGGCGTCCGGCGGCGATGGCGCGGGCGGCGCGGGTTTGGGACATCAGGGCGAATTCGTCCTGCTCGTCGCGGGTGATCTTGTATTGCTCGGCAAGGACTTCGGCGGTTTCACCCATGACCATTTTCGCCAGGGGACAGAAGAATCCGTCGCGATACATTCCGTCGACGAGTTCCTGGTGGCCGAGACGGTATCCCCAGCGCGCGCCGTCGAGATAATAAGGAAGGCGCGACATGGACTCGGTGCCACCGGCGAGAATGCAACTCGACTCGCCGAGCAGGATCGCCTGATACGCGAGCGCGATCGACTTCATCCCCGAGGCGCAGGCCTTGTTCACCGTGTAAGCGGGAACTTCCTGTGGCACCCCGCTGCGGATGGAAATCTGGCGGGCGGGATTCGGTCCGCCTCCGGCCTGGCGTGCGTTGCCGAAGATCGTTTCTTCAATCTGATCCGGACGAACGTTGGCGCGCTCGATGGCGGCCTTGGCCGCGACGACGCCCATATCGGCCGCAGTTTGCGACGCGAGCGAGCCTCCAAATTTGCCGATGGGAGTGCGGACGGCGGAGAGGATGTAGACCGGTTGCATGGGGAGCCTCTGAACGGGACAGGATAGCAGGAGAGAGAACGTTCGGCGGCAACCAGTACCTTGGCTCACTGTCAGCCCGCTCACTTACTCGACTCTCACAGGCAATGAGCTATCACCGCCACCCCTTATCGACACGGACGAGGGACGCAACAAGTCCCTCCACTCATTGTCGAAAATACCTCGTGGGCGTACACTCCGGGGTCGGGCAGAGGCCTTCCCCTTCCTCCTCTTCTCGACCCTTACAACCTCATCCTGTGTATTCGGGTTGTTTCAAGGAGTAATCATGCGTGTCTTCGTTATTTCTCTGGCCTTCTTTCTGGTGTTGCAGAATCCAGCGCCGAGTGCTCCGAGAACTAAGCAGCCAAAGCAGCCGCAATCCGCAGCTAGCCAACAGGCAGTCAATCCCGATCAGCGTGGGACCGAGCAATCCCCGGTGATCGTCAAAGTAGTACCGACCACTAAGACACAAGAGGAAGCCGAGGAAGACGCTCAGGAGCGGAAAACAAAGGTGTCTAGCGATTGGTGGACTGTTTTCCTAACAGGAACCCTGGCCTTTATCGCCTTCTTGCAGCTCCTCGTTTACACCTATCAAGCTAAAAAACTGCGGGAAACAGTTAAATCCGCCGAGGGGCAATCCAAGGCGATGGAACGCCACATCGGAGAAGCAGCAAGATCCGCGAACGCCATGGAGAATGTCGCGAACGTCATTCAGTTTGGAAACAAGGCTGTTATGCGTGCTTATTTGACCGTGGTTGCCGGTACCGCAATTCACCAAGAACGACGTGAACCCGGACAGCCTGACCTGAAGTTTGAAGCAAGGCCTGAACTGAGAAATACAGGCAATACACCTGCTCGCAATGTGGGGATCAGGATCAAGGCAGACATTTTGACGCTTCCTATCCCGGACGACTTTCGTTACGCGCTGCCCGACGAGCCGAGCAGGCCCGGATTCGGCGGAGTTCTTGGTGCGCACCAAATGAACAGCATCTTTGGTATTGTTGATCGCTTTGTGCCGGACGCGGAGGTAGGCCTTATAAAGGAAGGCACCAGAAAAGCATTATGCGTATGGGGATTAGTCACGTATGAGGATATTTTCGGGGACCATCACACCACGAGGTTTGGCCAGATCATACAGTGGTACCCAAACGGTTCCCTCTTTGTTTATTTCGTTCCAGGACAAAACGATAGCGACTAGGCAGGTGCCATCCTTGGAAGCGCCGGCGTCTGGAAAACGGCTCCGCTCAGGATGCCCCTCACAAAGAACCGAACCGCGCCATGGGCACGCGCCGGTGCTTGCTTTCCCGGCTAAGCTCCCGCATAATAATAGTTTGTCTTGACCACGCCGGACTCTTCCGGAACAAGGATATACGTCTCGTGTTAATGATTCGACTGGCGCGCACGGGTGCGCGCAAACAACCGCACTATCGCATTGTGGTAATTGAGAAGGAGCGGGCGCGCAATGGCCGTCCGGTGGAAGTGGTGGGGACGTACAATCCCCGCACCAACCCGGCGAGCATTGAACTGAAGCGCGAACGCGTGGACTACTGGGTATCGAAGGGCGCGCAGATGTCGGAGCGGGTAAACAAGCTGTATGCGAAGGCTCCTGCCGCCGCGCCGGTTCCGGCCGCCTAAGGTTGTCGCGGATTTCCAAGTTCAGATCTCGTTTCCACAGTGAGAATTTATGCCTGAGTCTTCCGGAGATATTTGTGCGCTCTTGGAGTTGATCGCGAAGGAGCTGGTCGACTCGCCTGATGACGTCTTCGTCGAGAAATTCGACGATGGCGTGATCGAACTGGAAGTCGCGGAAGCCGATGTGGGCAAAGTGATCGGGCGCCAGGGCCGGACGGCCCGGGCGCTGCGGGCGCTGCTGAGTGCGGCGGGACACCGGGCGCACAAGCGGTATCAGCTCGAGATCATCGAGTAGGCATCGCGTGACTGGCAGCGACAATTCCCGCGTCTCGCAACTGCGGCGAGACACGGGGCACCCCACTGTTAGTAGTGATATCGGCGAGTTTGTCACTCTGGCACGCGTCGTAAAGACACAGGGCCGGATCGGCGAGGTGGGCGCCGAGATTCACAGCGACGTCCCAGGGCGCTTTGCCGCCGGGATGAAGTTGCTGGCGCTGGACAAGACAGGCCGGGAGCGGCGCGACGTCGAGATTGAAGATCTGTGGCCGCATAAAGGCCTGCTGGTTTTGAAGTTTGCTGGCGTTGATTCGATTTCAGACGCAGAGGCGCTGATCGGATCGGAATTGCAGGTCCCGAGAGCTGAGCGCGCTGAGCTTGAGCAGGGCTGGAGCTACGTCAGTGACTTGATCGGCTGCGCGGTGCTCGATCGGGGCCGCGAAATTGGGCGGATCGAGGATGTGCAGTTCGGAACCGGCGAAGCGCCCCTGCTGATTGTCGGCGGGGCAGATGGCAAGAAATCTGATGTGCCGTTCGCCGAGGCGTACCTGGAAGGTGTGGATTTAGCGCGAAAGCAGGTGCGCATGAAGCTTCCGGAAGGCATGTTGGAGATCAACGCGCCTTTGACGGCGGAAGAGAAGCAGCAAAATCGACGTCGCAGGGACTGAGCAGAGATTGGCTGCAGTGAGTTGTTTTGGGTTCGCCGATGAAGGCCGACATCGTCACGATTTTTCCGGACTTCTTTCGTGGACCACTGAGTTATGGAATTACACGCCGGGCCGCGGAGATGGGCCTGGTGAAGATTGAAGTCCACGATCTGCGGGAGTTTACGCACGACAAGCACCGCACCGTGGATGACCGCCCATTCGGCGGCGGCGAGGGCATGGTCCTGAAGCCGGAACCGATCTTTGAATGTTTAGAACCGCTCGGCCTGGCCTCTCGCGAGAAACGGCTGAACGGCGCTGTCAAGGAAAGCGTGATTGTGCTTTCTCCTCAAGGCCGGCAGTTCACGCAGAAGATAGCGACCGAGTTGGCGGGACTCGACCGGATCGTGCTGATCTGCGGACGCTACGAAGGGATCGACGAACGCATTTCGGAGCATCTCGCCGATCGCGAGATTTCGATCGGCGACTACGTGCTGAGCGGCGGCGAGTTGGGCGCGGCGGTGATTATCGAGGCCGTCACGCGATTGTTGCCCGGGGCGCTGGGGAACGAGGCATCGTCGCGGCAAGAGTCGTTCACGGCACATGATGGTGCTGACGTAAGAGTGGGCCCGGATTCGACTTGCGGCTCAGGTGGGCTGCTGGACTATCCGCACTACACGCGTCCGGCGGATTTTCGCGGGATGACGGTGCCGGAAGTGCTGATCAACGGCAACCATCAGGAGATCCGGCGGTGGCGCCGCGGACAGGCATTGGAAAAGACGCTGAGGAATCGGCCGGATTTGATGGAGGCCGTTGAACTCAGCGAGGAAGACAGAAAGGTTCTGCAACGTATCAAGGGTTAGTCTGAACGGAAGCGAGTGCACAGGTCCTTCGCTTCGCTCAGGATGACAAGTTCAAGAGTGGAATTCAGCAAAGGGTTAACGACATGTCGAATCTCATCATCGAAAAGCTGCTGGCGAAGACACAACGTACAGATATTCCGGCGTTCCGCCCCGGAGACACAGTGCGCGTCCACGTGAAGATCAAAGAAGGCGACAAGGAACGCGTCCAGGCATTTGAAGGCGTGGTGATCAAGCGCGACAACGGGCCGCAGGCCAGCTTCACGGTACGCAAGATCAGCTTCGGGCAGGGGGTCGAGCGCATCTTCCCGATCAACTCGAAGGTGGTCGACAAGGTCGAGCTGGTACGCTCGTCGAAAGTCCGCCGCGCGCGGCTCTTCTACCTGCGCGGGTTGCGCGGCAAGGCGGCTCGTTTGCGCGATGCCGAGAAGACGGCGCAGTCTTAGTTTTTCGTTTCGATCAATATGCGGTGTCTCGCTTCTCGAATCTCAGCGAGCGGGACACCGCGGCCCATCCCGAGCCCAGGATTGCAAACTTGGCATCCGGGAGCGGCCGAGCCTTTTCGAGTCCCTGACAGTCAGTCTCCGCCACAATCGTTACCTGCTGCCATCTGCGCGCTTATCCCGCGGCGCCACCAGTGCTATCCCCACAATCTAGTGATGCTGGGGAGGGTCAGCATGAGTGATGTTGGTGGGGAATAACTTCGCGGAGATATTCACTGCGTAACTACTTTCTTGAATCGGGCAACTGCGCAATGCGCACGGGAACGATTTAATTAGAGCAGCCACGAACTGGCCAATTACCCACCGCAGTCAGACGGAACTCCGTCAGTTCGGTTCAGCTGGCTTTGGTCCCGACGTCTTCCTCTCGCCAACATTGGCCGCCTTTCGCGCTTCCGTCGGCCATGCTCTGTCTAGTCGAGGAGACAACGTATTGGAGTCGCCGCCTGCCGGTGGGTTCATCTCTTCGGCGCCTGCCAGACTCTCTGCCATGGCGCGGGCATTCTCGCGGATTACTGGCAGAAGTCTCGCATGTTCCGAGCCTGGAAGAGTCTTCTCGATGAGAAGGTCACAGCACCCGTGAATGATCGAAAGGCGATTCAGTAATTCATGGGTTAGAGTATCCGGAACTTCGCCTTTATCTAGTTTTGTGTCGTCTGCAGTCACAAACACGCCCCTCGGTTTACTCTAATCCTTTATTAATATTCGCACTACTCTTTTGTTGAGGGTCTCGAGAACTGGACTAATGCGTTGATATCACAGAGTGAGTCGACGCATATGGGCAGGGTAAGTGGGGCCTGGACAGCCTGTTCCGCGGCTGTCCTCGCGTCTCTGCAGGCGCATGCAGATTGTCGCAGGACCCTGGTTCGACGCATTGTCCAGCTTTTAGACAAGGCCTGAATTGTGTAGTACCTATGGCACTAATAAGTGGGTACTGATGATTACTACTTTCCGTTACGTTCTTGCGATTGCGGAGGTACACGTCCTCACGTAATCTCGAACCATGGTGGATCGAAGAAATCCGGTGGCAAGCGCAGAAAAGAGAAGCGCTGGTGCTTCCGAGTTCGATGGCCGCCAAGGGAGACGTCATGAAATCGCTAGTATTGTCGGCTATGCTGCTGCTTGTGGTTCCTAGTGTTGCGCATGCAAAGGAACTTCCGGATGCACCCAGCGTTGTTGCCATGAATGGCGCGTTTTTTATACAGCCTTCTGAACCGTTCCAGACTCCAAACGTACTACTTGAAAAGAAAACGGTGGATAAGACCTTCCTTGGCCTGGCACTGGTCTCCGCCGGAGCTACCTTCGCGGACTCATACACTACGCTGTTTGCCCGTCAGAATTGGCTAGCCGGGAAGAAGGGTGTTTGCAACGCAGAAGTACAGTCGGCTTACCTGTATGGAACTCATCCGACGCCGGTACGCGCGTACGCAGTCGCATCAGTGAAGACGGCGTCCTCGGTGTTCGCCGCCTACTATCTGAAGAAACACCATAAGAAGTTCTGGAGCGTGCCGCTGATCGGGAACTCGATCATCAGCCTGCAGGGCGTGACCCAGAACATGATGGCGTGCAACTAGGCCCGCCCTGCAGACCGCAATTAAGACTTACTGCACGGTAAGGGTAAGGGGGAGTGAGTGGTGCAAGGCACCCGAGCTCCCCGAGAGGGTGAGGGTATACGATCCGGCGGGCGTCCCGCCGCCCTGGTTCTGGATTCCCGTGCCGCCGGCGCAAGCGCTCATAAAGAGCGTCGCACCCAAGATAAGCAAGAGAACCAGAAGAAGAGCCTGCTTGCGCATACGGCGTTTCGATCCCACCGCAACTAATCCAAATAAGCCAAACGCCTGGAACTGCAGCCACACGCCGTACATCACGCGGTTTTGAGACGACGCGGCGCTGGCGGAGCTTCGCGCCGTGGTGGTGACGGTCACGGTGATTGAGGCCGAGTTGCTGCCAGGCGTCACCGAAACCGGCGAGACGCTGCAAGTTGTGGTCTGAGGCGCACCGGTGCATGTGAGAGCAATCTGGCTGGAGAAGGACCCCGCTGCCGGAGAAACCTGTACGGTATAAGTCGCGGTCGCACCTGCCGTGACCGTGCTGCTGCTGGAGGCGGTGGAAAGACCAAAGTCCTCGCCGACTCCACTCAGGGACGACACTTGCGGACTGCCGGCTGCGTTGTCGGTCACGGTTAACGATCCTGTCCGAGCACCGGCTGCGGTTGGAACGAACTTCACATTGATCGTGCAACTGGATTGCGCGCTCAGGGTCGTGGAGCAGTTATTCGTCTGTGAAAAGTCTCCTGAGGCTTGAATGCTGCCGATGGAGAGAGCGCTGGTGCCGTTATTCGAAAGAGTAAGTACCTGCGCGAGGCTGGTGCTGCCGACTGCCAAGGCCGCAAAGGTGAGACTTGTAGGGCTCATCGAGGCCGAAACCGCCGGTCCGATGCCATTTCCGCTCAGGCTGATGGATTGGGGCGAATCGGTGGCATCATCCGTGAGAACGATTGAACCGGTTCGTACTCCGCCTGCGGTTGGGCTGAACGAGACGGAGATGGTGCAGCTGCCTGACGCAGGGACAATTCCGCAGTCGTCGGTTTCGTTGAAATCGCCAACGGCCCGAAGTGAAGCGATTGTCAGAGACGCGCCACCCATATTGTGCAGGGTTACGTTCTGCGCCTGACTGGTGGTGCCGACGGCCTGGTCAGCGAAAGACAGGGACAGGGGATTCAGCACCACGACGGGCGCCGACACAGTGGCAATCTTCGCGATGAATCCGTCGCTATTTCCCGCGAGATTCTTCTGAAGGGCCGACGAAGTCGTGGGCAGATCGCCAGAATCCGTCATCCCTGCGACATAGATGGCGCCTTGCGCATCCACCGCGATTCCCGACGGTGCCGGACTGTCGTTGCCGGACCCGCCAAGATACGTTGCGAACAGCTGGGAGTTGGCGTTTGCGTCGACTTCCACCAGAAGGACGTCGCTCCCGGCGTCATAGTTCTGAAGTCCGTTCACCGCGGTGAACGAACCGCTCGAGGTCGAGGCCAACACGTATGCGTTCTTGTCGCTATCGAGGGCAATGGCCTGGGGCATGGCGTAGTTGTTCGGCCCGAGGAACGTCGAGTAGGCGAGCGAAGTGCCGGCCGGGTCGAACTTGGTCACGAAGGCGTAGTTGCAGGCTGAGCCGCTGACATTCGGATCACAGATGCTGGTCGTGGTCAGGGGAAATTTGCCATCATTGAGAGCCAGACCGGACAGGTAAGCCGAGTTGTTGGCGTCGACCGCGACGGCCGTGATGACGGTAAGAAGATCGTCGCCGAAGTAGGTGGAGTAGGCCAGAGATCCAGTGGGGTCGAATTTAGTCAAGAAACCGATGTTCCCGTTCATTGAGGTGCCGTCGGTCGACTTGTACGCTCCTGTGCTCACCGGGAAGTTGTACGTGTTGGTAGTTCCGGCCACGTACACACTGCCGTCTTGTCCGACGGCCAAGCCGTTGATATTGCTGAAGGGCTCGGGCCAGCACTGATCTCCGCCGCAGTTGGATGGGGCATTGCTATTTCCGCCGAGATACGTCGAGAACACGAGCGAGGAACCATCGGGGCTGAACCTGGTCACGAAGCCGTAGTTTCCGAAGACTCCGCCCTGGTTTGCCGAGACGCTGCTCTGGTAGGCGTTGGCGAGGGGAAAGTTGGTGGAAGACGTGTACCCGGCAACGACGATGTATCCGTTCGCATCGACGGCTACACCAGCTGGAGTTTCCGATCCGTTCCCGCCCAGATATGTCGAATACAAGAGCGACGACCCAGTGGACGAGATTTCTGCGAGGAATCCGTTATACGAGCCCGGATAGGTTCCCTGGTAGGCATTAACGAGAGGAAAGTCGCTCGAGGCGGTGCTGCCGGTGACAAACACGTGCCTCGCGCTGTCCAGCGCCAGTCCGTAACCGTTATCCTGACCGCTGCCTCCGAGATAATCGCAAAACAGCAGGTTGGAGCCACTGGCGTCAATCTTGGCGACGAAGACTGATAGGTCGCCGGAGGTTGTCGAGCCAAACGTGGTGAGCGCGAGTTCCGGGGAATCCGTTGAGCCGACGACGTAAGCGTTACCGTCTGCATCGATGGCAAGCCCCGCAATCTGCTCGCTGCCGCTTCCACCAAGGTAGGTCGAGTAGCTCAGAACCGGATCAATCACAAGTTGGTTGCCGGGGTTGTAATTGGCCAGGCGAAATCGCACGGAGTTCGCGCCGTCGATAACGTAGCCGCCCTGCAGCGGGACGCGCTTCCCTTTCGACACCTGATAGAGAATGGGCGCCTGGAAACGGAGTTGGCCGGCCAAAGTGTCGATCAGCAGATTTCCGTCAGCGATGTGCATGCGGCGAGCGCCGTCGACTGCGAAACGGATCTGACTGGGATCTGCATTGGGACTAACTTCGAAGTCATATTCGAGCTGCCGCTGGTTGCCGTAGTAAACCAGGTCGATGCCGCGATAAATATTTTTGTAACGAACCTGCGCGTACGTGGGAATGTTGGTGCGCCAGTTGGAGGGATCGCGCCCAATGAAGTAGTTGACGACACCCGGCTGCTGGACTTCACCAACGGCTGCGGGATTCCTGGAAGCGCCCAGCAGACGAAACTTCAAGGTAGTCCGCGAAGAGCCGGAAGACGCAGCCGTGTTGGCCTTAGCACCTGCGACCGCAGGATGCAGCGACAACGACATGCCGTCGCTCGTCAGATATGCGCTGTATGCCGGGCCGCGCGAAACAAAACCAACGGTGGGGGGGAGTTGGCCCTGGTTCGCCTCAAACATCAGCGGCAGTTTGGCATATTGCGCATTCGTGATCTTGCGCGGGACGGAGGGCGCAGGGGATTGCGCCTGAGAGACGAGAGCGGCTGAAACAACTAACGCCAGAATGAAATTGACAGTTTTGAATCGCATGGTTTCTCACCCCACTGGAAACGTTACTTTTGCGCAGGCCGAGACTGACGGGCGCGATGATTCAAACAGCATGGCGGGGGCCAACTACAGACACACCGAGCACCGCGGAAATATCTGAGGGACTTGACGTTAGAGGTGAATTTTAGAGTGGGATAAATTCGCTGCGCGGAGCCGTTCGTCCAGCTTTCAGACTGGGGTCTGTCTATGGGACAGCGATGTTAGATGAGAGTCAGATAAGAGAGGACTGAAGTCACGTCACCTGCCTAGGCAGTACCTTTTTCATCCTCGTCCTCAATCTTCATTCTCGACAGCATCTGATAGATCGTCGCGCGACCAATTCCCAGCACTTCGGCGGCACGCGCCTTACTGCCACCAACGCCTTCGAGTACTCGCAGGATGTGCCGGCGCTGTAATTCCTCCAACGAAAGGAACGCGTCGTCGGTACCGGCCTCGCCGCCGATCGGTCCCCGCAGTCGCTCGGGGAGATCGTCGACGTCAATGAGGCTGCCGCTGACCATCATGCAGGCGTTGCCAATAACATTCTCCAGTTCGCGGACGTTTCCGGGCCAGGGATAAGTGGCCAGGCGGGTTTGCGCTCGGCGCACGAGGCCGGAAATCGGCTTGTTGTACTCTTTGGAGAATCTCTGGATGAAATATCTCTCGAGAAGCGGCAGGTCTTCCCGACGATTCGCCAAAGTAGGCAGAGGGATCTCGACGACCGCCAGCCGGTAATACAAGTCTTCGCGGAAGCGGCCTTCCTGCACCATCGTCTTGAGATTGCGATGGGTGGCCGCAATGACGCGCACATCCACGTTCCGCGGCACCAGGGAGCCGACCCGCTGTACCTGCCTGGTCTGCAGGACGCGCAACAATTTCGCCTGCGCGGCGGGAGAAAGCTCGCCAACTTCGTCCAGAAAGATGGTGCCTTTGTCGGCATGCTCGAACATTCCGATGCGGTCCTGAATCGCGCCGGTAAAGGCTCCGCGCATGTATCCGAACAATTCGCTCTCGACGAGCGTATCGACCAGCGCAGAACAGTTGCAGACGACAAATTGCCCATGAGACGCAGGGCTCAGACGATGAAGTGCTCTGGCCACCAGTTCTTTGCCGGTACCGGTGGCTCCGGTCACGAGCACGGTTCGGTAATGCGGGGCAATGCGCCGTATTTTGGCGTACACCTCGAGCATCAGAGGGCTTCGTCCAACCATGCCCTCGAACTGGTAAGCGTCGATCAGTTCCTGGTCGAGACGCAGAGTCCGCTGGCGAATCTCCGCATCCGCGCGCAGCGTGGCGATTCGCGCCCTGAGTTTCTCGATGTCAATCGGCTTGGTGAGGTAGTCCGCCGCGCCTTTCTGAATCGCTTCGACGGCAGATTCCGCAGAGTAGTGCGCTGTAATCAGGATGACATCGGTTCCAGGATCGACGGTGGTAATCCGCTCCAGTAGCTCGATCCCGCTGATGTTGGGCATGACCAGATCGAGCAGCACAATGCGGGGACGCAGGCGGAGAAACAATTCGTAGCCAGCCTCGGGATCCTGAGCCGTGTAAATCTCGACTCCCTGCGTAGCCAGTGCGGACTGGATCATTTCGAGGCTTTGCGCCTCGTCGTCAATCGCCAACAACTTGAGAGTTACCGGGGTGCTCATTTGGGCCTCCCGGCGAACGGGGTGCCGAAATTAGAGAATAATTTGTAAGTGGGTGCGATGGACCTAAGTGGGAGATTTTCACAAACCTTACAGCTCTGAAGTGGCAGGGTTAACATTTCGCTTCTCGGCCGAACAGCAAACCACATTATAAGTCGCTTATCGCAAAAAGGCAGAATTGAGTCAAGAACCAATTTTCGATGAAACCTACAGAAAGTAACAGACTTGGCTAGGGGCTTGGGAAGTCAGGGGTTGTCAGCTACGATGCCGTCGCACGCAACTGCGTTTTGGGGATATCACGCGCCCGCGAACAACTCACGAATCGCAGACCTGTCGAGATCTCGAGAGGAGGCGATGGGGCAGCCGCCAAGCCGTTCCCGTCGCTTTGGTGCAAGGTTCCTTTGGGCTGGAGAAATGCAGATGAGATTCAGATCAGTTGTGGATCTCGAGCACTTCACGCATGTCGGAGGATACGGTCACCAGGCACGACTTGAGTTCACGATACAGGTCGGCAGCGGAACTGAGTTCGTGATCGTGGCCCATTCGTTCCAGGTCGCGTGCCTGCTGGGCGGCATCCGTCATGCCGAGATAGCCCAACTCTCCTTTCAGCGTATGAGCCACGGTCTCGACGCACCTGGCATCGGAGGTTTGAATGGCTTTCTCGAGCGCTGCCAGATTTCTGGGACTTTCTTCGAGAAAGATCTGCAGCAGCTCGCGCAGCAGTGCCTCGTCTCCGCCGACGCTTTGCCGGGCTTTGGCGATATTCCAGAGGGGGTCATTGTGGGCAGTCGGCGATGTGGCAGGCTCTGACGGCGCCGCGGGAAGTGGTGCTCCGCTGAAGATGGAGTCGATCGTCTGTTCAAGGAGTTCGATTTTGACCGGCTTGGCGAGATGCCCATCCATGCCGGCCGCCGCGCATTGTTCCCGGTCTGCATGGGCTGTCATGGCGATGATCGGGACATGGCGACCGGTAGCTTTCTCCTGCGCGCGAACCTCGCGAGTAGTTGCCAATCCGTCCTTGCCTGGCATCTGGACATCCATCAGGACGAGGTCGAAGGTCTCAGAGGCGAGGATCGACAGTGCTTGTATCCCATCGGTGGCGACCGAGGGAGTGTGCCCCATTTTCTCCAACATGCGGACCGCTACGATTCGATTGTTGGCATTGTCATCGACCACGAGGATTTTGAGCGGCGGTAGATCCGCCCGTAACTCGGGAGCGGGGAGCGGGGAGCTGGCTGCAGATGACCTGCCCAGCGCGTGCAGGATCGCGGCGAACAGCTCTTTTTGACAGACCGGTTTGAGCACGCGAGCGGCAATTCCCAGCCTGCGATAGTGGTCCGCCGCTTCGCGCCGGCCGGCGTAGGCCATCATGATGACGGCCAGTCTCGATGCCCCGGGACTTCGTCTGATCTCTTCCGCTAATCCGAGGCCTGGCACGGCTGGCAAGTCACTATCGAGAATTGCCAGTCGGAACCCACCATCGGCACTCGTGGCATCCTGGATGACCTGCAGTGCCGCGACCCCATTTTCTACAGCAGTCGGGATCATCCCAAATTCACGAATCATCTCTGCGATGATTCGACGAATCTCGGCATTGCGTTCAACGATCAACGCGGGGACGCCAGACAGTTCTGGACTTCCATTCCATGCCGGGAGCCTGGGCGCGTCTGGAGCACGCAGTCGCACGGAAAAGTAGAACGTACTGCCAGTGCCTTCCACGCTCTCCAGCCAAATCCGGCCTCCCATCAGCGCCACCAGCCGGGAGGAAATGGAAAGGCCGAGGCCCGTGCCGCCATACTGCCGGGTTACGCTGCCATCTGCCTGGGCGAAGGGCTCAAAGATCAGGAGTTGTTTTTCCTTGGGAATTCCAATGCCGGTATCGGCGATCGCGAACTCGAGGATCAGCCCGTTGCTGTCGCAAGACCGGATTCGTGCCCGAACAATAATCTCTCCCTGCGCGGTGAACTTGATGGCGTTCCCTACCAGGTGAAGCAGAACCTGGCACAATCGGCCCGAGTCGCCGACCAGGATTTCTGGAATCTGGGGATCAATCGAGTGGGCGAGATCCAGTCCCTTGTCATGAGCTCGCAGGGAGAGACCGCGAAGCATCTCTCCGACGGCGTCGCGGAAGTTGAATTCGCACTCCTCGAGTTGGATCTGACCAGATTCTCCGCGTGAGAATTCGAGCACATCGTTGACGACCCCCAGGAGGAAATCACTGGACGACTTCAAGATGCCGAGATACTCGCGTTGTTCTTCGTTGAGGTCGGTATTGAGGACGAGTTCCGTCATCCCGAGAATGCCGTTGATCGGAGTACGGATCTCATGACTCATGTTGGCGAGGAATTCGCCTTTGACTCGACTGGCCTCCTCGGCCTTGCTTTTCGCTTCTGCCAACTGGGTATTGGCCGTCAGCAGGTCGGTTGAGCGGTCGGTCAGCTCGCGGGCAATTCGATGCCGTTCGGTGACGGCCGAGCCGACGATGAGTCCGACAGCGGAGAGGACAAACATGAGCAGCCGGGTCTGGGTCAGGACCAGCATCTGCGGCGGAAACAGATGCAAGGCAACGACGACCCCAAAATTCAGGGCGAGAAGGACGGTGACGACCCGCCGCATGCCCTGCCGCAAAGCAACCCAGATCACCGGAATAAATCCGAGATACAACAGGCTGAGGCTGCCGAATCGCGGCGAGAACATGAACCATAAGGACAGCAGGAGCACCAGGGCTTGCACGACGCCTTCGACAGCGCGACCCAGCTTGAAGGGCCGCTCTGAAGGACGAGGCGTTGTCTCCAGTGAAAACTGACGCTGCATCCAGGGAAATGCGTGGATGAGCAGGAAGGGCGCGAACCCGAGTAGCCCGATCTGATCGCCGAGAAACCAGGTGAATGCCGCAGCCCAGCACGCGCGCCAGGGGATGGAATGATCGGCCGCCAAACAGACCACGCCAATCGCCGCTGAGACGACACATCCGGCCGTAGAGACGACAATGCACAACAGCAGGTCTCGCCGACGCCGCAGGCCGATATCGATGTGAAGGACGTCGCGCAGGACGTAGGCTGCGCCGCCGTAAGCGACGCCCATGCCGACGGCGCCGACTGTCTGCCCGTAGCTGAGATTGGACTGGCCGTAGATCAAACTCCCTGACAGCGCGCCGGCTAGCACGACCAGCAACGCATACCACGGGCTCAGGGCCAGCAACACGGCGAGGGAAAGGCCAGCGGCTGGATACCATACGATGGTGCCAAACTTGGCCAGAAGGATGACCTCGGGCCGGTTCAACAACAGAAAGGCGATCACAAACGCAACTGAGGCAAGAGCGCGCTGCGCGGCCGTGCGGAGAACGATCGGGGTGTCGCGATGAACCGGAGTGCGGTCAGCGTCAGGCTCTACTCCGTCGCTACTCTGAGTGTTTGGCCGGAGGGCATGAGGCACTCAGGCCTCCTCAATCCGGACAGAAACAATCTCAGGATTCGCGCTGCGAGCACAGTCGGATTCGCCGCTGGCGATCACCACGCGATTTCGCCCATTGCGCTTGGCCTCATACAGGGCCGCATCGGCGGCCGCCAGCAGGGCGAGATGATTGGTCCCTTGCAGCGTGACCGCTCCGCCGATACTGACCGTGGCGTGGATCAGTGCAGCCTCGGCTGAAATTGGGCTCTCTGCGACACTATTGCGGGCCCGCTCGGCCACTGCCTCCAGTTCACCGCGGCTGCAGTTGGAAAGAACGGCCAGGAACTCCTCGCCTCCGTATCGGCCAACGAGATCGTAGGATCGAACCGCCCGGCTGATTCTGGCGGCGGCCTGCTTCAGGACCGCATCACCGCACAAATGACCGTAAGAGTCATTGACCGTCTTGAAAAAGTCGAGATCGATGAGAAGGACGCCCGTGGGCACTCCAGCTCGCGCCCCGCGTTCCAGCTCGCGGCCGAGGAGGTGCAGAGTGGTTCCGCGGGCCCAGACGCCGGTCAGATCGTCGTGGGTAGCCTGATAGCGGAGCGCTTCCAGCGCCTGCATCAGATCGTGTTGCAGGCGAAGCACACGATTGCCGGCGCGAATGCGCGCGTGCAGTTCTCCGATGTCAAACGGCTTGGTGAGATAGTCATCTGCCCCAGCGTCCAGGGCTCGAACGACATCGCGCTTCTCGTCTTTTCCCGAGATCAGCAGGATGTACTGATAGCGGTCCGATTGCCTGGCCCGGATGCGATGGCAAAGTTCGACGCCATCAATCCCCGGCATCATCCAGTCAAGGATCAGAAGGTCCGGGCAGACGCTGCCCTGTAACAGTTCCCACGCCTGCGTGCCGTTCTCGACGACGAGCACCTGGTATCCCCAGGCCTGCAGCCGGGACTGCAGAACCCGGCGGAAGAGTGGATCGTCCTCCGCGATCAGAACCTGACGGCAGGCGGTAGGCTCGGCGACGAACTCGCCGGGACTGGGGAATGTCTCGGGGGGGCTAATGGTGGCCCCCTGGCGGTGATTCACTCTGTGGGGACAGGGCGTGGTTCTCTGCGTCCGAAGGGAGCGCGTAATGAGGAGGGACGTCGGAGGCGCCAAGAACCGGTTCGCTTGGCGCGGCCGGCGCATTTGCCGGGAGCGCCGGCGAGTGGATCGGGCCGTCCGGGCTGAAGGACTGCACCTTCACCGCATCCTGCAGCGCCAGGACACGCTCGCCCATCCTGATGCGGGCCCGAAGTTCCGCCGGCATGGGTGGCTTGGTGATGTAGTCGTCCGCTCCGGACCTGAGTCCGGCGACGATGTCGCTCTCGTTGTTTCGCGCAGTCAGAAGGATCAGGTACAGAGACGAAAGCGTTCTGGATGCGCGGACCTTGCGGCAGATTTCCGGGCCGCTGAGGCCGGGCATGACCCAGTCGAGTATCGCCAGGCGCGGGGCTCCGGGCCGCTGCAGTTCGTACCAGGCGTTCAACCCATCCGCCACGGTAATCAGTTCGTAGTCAGTTGCGAGAAGCCCTTCGATCAGTCCCTGAAAGAACACATCGTCATCGGCTACCAGCAGCTTGGTTTTTTTCATAAAGGTCTCGCTGCGATCCTGTTTCACACATCCGCCATGAGGCTATGTCCTCACTATCGGTTAACTCACGGACAGAGTTCAGGGCTGGGCCCTCTTGGTAACCATGACTCGGAGATGCACGGGTTCTGCCACCATGTCCAAGCCCACTGTCATAGGAGGAGGGGGCTCACGTTTCGCCAAGTGACAGGGTGGGAAGGAGTTATCGGGCTGACTGGAGGGTATTCCGAAAGACCAAGCCCGAAAGGTCAGACCGCTCGCTTGTTTGCTTCGGAGACTGTTGTCTATTTGTTGGACAAGGCATAACCCCGACGGAACACCGTCCGATCGAATTCACTCGTTTTGTCTACGGAAAAGGAGTGATTCCATTTCACAGACATTTGGGCCCGGAGCTCGGTAACAGTGGGGATGTTCGGGGCGTGTTTCCAGCGAATTACCAAGCAGGATTCGAGAGCGTCGCCTCAAACGATTTGGCAGGCGTCGTGCTCGCATTTCCACTCTGGGAAGAACGGGATTCACGGAGCTCACGGGTTGATTTTCGAGCAACGCCTGAAGACGTCGAACGCAGGGAGCGATGGCGGGGTGATATGAAGATCCTAATAGTAGAAGACAGCAAGATGATTCGGATCTCGATAGAACGGTCCCTGACCAAAGCTGGCTGGCAGGCCACTGGTGTTGGAGACGGCAAGGAGGGACTATTGCTGGCGCAGCAAATGCGTCCGGATGCAATCCTGCTCGACATGATGTTGCCCTCCATGGATGGAACCGCGGTGCTGCGTGAGTTGAAGCGCGATCCCGCCACAGCGTCCATTCCCGTGGTTGTGCTGTCGGGCCTGTCCCAGAGAAATGAAGAGAAGCTGATCACTGCCGGGGCCAGCGCTTACTTCGAGAAGTCGACGTTGAATCTGGAAGACAATGCTCGTCCCCTGATCAATCTGGTGCGTGAGCTCGTGGCAGAAAGAAAGTCGCAGCGGTCGGCGACTGGCGCCGGACACTGAGGTTCCCTGTTGATCGCAGGCGACAGCGCTCCTGGTAGCTTGGCCTTGCAACTCGTGCCGCCCATTAAATCAACTCTGCCTTTCTCATCAATTTGTCATGCGCCCGACGCGGGCCGCAGAGGGATCGTCTGGTTGATGGAGGGTTATTCAGTTTTGAGACAACTCGGGGGCGAGTCCCAATCCGGAACTTAACTGCGACGAAATGCCTTAGCCGCTCCTCGCCGTTGGCCGGGAACTTGCACTAGAAAAGAGTCTCCGGATGCCCCGTACCGACCGGGTTTCGGAGGTAACCGGAAACACATTACGTCTTTGCGGCAGAAGGTTTTTGTATGACCTCGGAAATGGCGTTTGAATGCCTGTTCGTTTCGAGCGATCCGGAACTCTTCCGGATCATCGCCGGGATCCTCCGCGAACTTTCGGTTTCCATCGACGTGTGCCTGCGCGCTTCGAAGGCGTTCGACATGCTGCAGAAGGGGAATGCGGATCTGGTAGTGATTGATTGGGAGGGTGCGGACTCCTCGGAACTGGTCCAGCAGATCTGGCAGGATCACCGATCCAAGAAACCGACGTTAGTAGCGATCTCCTCCAGCGACACGCCGCTGCCGGGAGCACACATTATGGTGCGGAAACCGATCACGCTGGATTCCGGCGTGAAGCCATTCAAAGCGGCGTATCAGCGCATGCTGATGGATTACCGCAAACACGTCCGGCACGCCCTGATGTTGCCGGTGAGCGCGACCACCGAAGACGGCAAGGAGGTCGCGGTAACCGTCACCGACATCGGGGATGGCGGCGTCGGATTGAGCGGAAGAGAGAACCTCACGGTCGGAGAGGTACTGACATTTCGCCTGCTGCTGCCGGGAGCGCCGCGCGAAGTCCTGGTGCACGTGCGGGTGCTGTGGACGCGCGACTACGGCCGCATGGGATGTGAGTATGTGAGGATCCCGCCGGTCGATCTGCTGATCCTGCACGACTGGCTCAAGGCCAAAGGCCAGGTAAAGCGGCCGCGCATGGCAATTTGAGTGGCGGGCGCGGGATTTTCGGAATGCAACTAAAGATAGTGAATGCTCACTTTCTTCAGGTACTTGGTTTCCAGAAGCTGAGCGATGCGCTTCACAATGTTGCGCCGTAGATCAAGTTCGACAGGAATGTTCGGATCTTGATGTGCTTCATTGATTCTGGTCCCTACGGCGAATTGCACGATGTCGCTATCCAGCAGCATGGTGGCAAGCTGGACGGCCGCATTCGGGTGGGCATCATCCGATGCAAAGCCTTCGTCGAGCAGGCGAGTCACTTCTCCCAGCGTAAGAATTCCTTCTGTTACCAGCTCGAAACCGTCCATGCTGGCTGGGGGAGGGATCTTCGCGTCCATCGGTTGTGACAACTCTGCACGGACGCTGCGATTCAGGAGTCGCGCAATGATATTCGCCGTCGTGCCACCGCAGATGACTTTCCTGCCGGGGTTCCGCTCGGCCATCTCGGCGAGGTCATAGTCGCGGTTTCGATTGAAGGGAGCCCCCGTCATAACCAGCAACTGGCGCGGATTACGAAAATAGACAACGCCGCAAGTGATGTCGTCCTTGGCCGTCAAACCGTCGATCTCTTCCGCCCGCGCCACCAGGCGCCGCGAGAGCTCGCGCGCGGAAATGTCAGGCTTCTGCTGGATGCATTGCCGAACGAAGGCCTCTACGTTCTCCAGGCCCCAACCCAGAGGCGTGCGGAATTCGCCGGTGCCAGCCTGGGTGATGCCATCCGAGAAAAAGATGATGCGATCCTCCCGTTGGGCGCGAAAGCTGGAATAGCTGATCAGCCGGTCCTGCCAGCGCTTGGGACGAAACAGCGTTTTCTCGACGTGCAGGTCGCCGTTGGGGCGAATCAACAGAAACGGAGGATTTCCGTGTTCAATGATTCGCGTGGCGCCGTTGACGGCCATATCAACGACTGTGAAGGTGGAGTAGCTGATCTTCCGTACGCTGCAGATGGGCAGCGTATCCATGATGATCTCAGCCGATTTGCGGATGTCGATGGAACTGGCGGTGAACTTCAGGGCCATGGTCGCGGTCATGGTCGCCAGAACGCTGGCTTTCACGCCGCTTCCCAGGCCGTCGGAGAGGACGGTGACCACGCGGTCTTCCTGCTTGACCTTCTCGGACAGGAAGATGTCGCCTGAAATCAGCTGACCTTCCTTGGCGCGCTGGCAGGAGTCTACTTCGATGAAGCTGTTACCAACGCTAATCACCGGGACCCTCCAACTCTTCCGGGCTGAAGGAACGCACAATGGAATTGAGGATGATTTCGGACTCGGCCGCGTTTTCTCCCAGCAGATAAGCGATCTGCTGCACCGTCTTCAAGTTTCTTTGAATGACATCGCGGGCCCGGCCGATGATCTGCTCCTTCTGGAAGGCGGGCGCCGTAATGTCCTGTAAGATGCCGCCAATCACGGCATTCGGCTCGATCGTGAAAATGCTGGTGTTCAGTATGCTTCGCTGAAAGCGGATGTCATGCCCGACGATGTCCTCGCCGGATTCCAGCACGCGGCGAAATAAGTAGGCGAATGGGACGATTTCGTCGAGGCTGGTTCCTTCCAGGCTCTTCGGGGTTGTCTGAAGATCAGCCATGCCGTCGACTCGGGCGAGCTGCACAAAATTGTCGTTGCACTCGATGACCTTCACATGTTCATCGACAATGACTACGGCCGACGGTATCTTCCGGATCAGCGCGTTCGCTTTCTTTTGCGCCAGCTTGCGGGTGTAGGATGCGCACATCATTTTTTCAGCGTTGTGCGCAATCATGGCATGGGCGAAATCGCGACACGAGTCGTAGCCGCAGCCGCCGCAATTCAGTTCGTCATCCGGGGAATATTTGGCGACGGTCCGCAACGCCTCGCGCACCTGCGATTCGGTGTGCCCATTTCGCTGAACAGGTTGCGGCGGATATTGCCGCGAGATCGCGACCGAAGCTGCGCGCGGCGGACCGTCGCCGGGCTTTGCGTAGCGGACAATCTCGTATCGTCGCCTGGCGATCGACGAATTTCGCGCGGCCTTTGGACCGTTCACGCACGATCCGGCGCAAGCGGTCAGCTCAAGGAAGATGTTGTGCTCCGGCCTCCACTCCGTGAGTCCTTGCAGGGCCTGACCTACATTGGACATTCCAGAAAACGACATGTAGCGAGAGTCCTGCTTACCGCTGAGTCCGGACACGGCTGGCATCATGCCGCCTTCAATGGGATACAGCGAGCCTTCCCTGGCAGCTTCGGGCTCAAAGCGGTCAGCCTCGGATTCGACGACTTCGTCGAGCCGAATGCCGGCCTCCACAAGCCAACGATCCAGATCTTCGAAGGTCAGCACGACGTCGAGGAGTTCGGGATGATCTTCGGCTTCTCTTTTCTTGGCGACGCACGGGCCGAGGAAGACGATTCCAATGTCGTCGCCGTAGTGGTTGCGGAGCAGCCTGCAGTGCGTGAGCATTGGCGAAAACAGGCTCGATAGACGGGGCTGGCAATCTGGCCGGTATTTCCTCACGTAATCGACCACAACCGGACACGCCGACGATATCCAAACGTTGGCCGGTTCACTATTCATCAGCGAAGCAACGTGTGCCGAAACCTGTTGTGCGCCCAATGCCGTTTCAGAGACGGCGTGAAATCCAAGCTGCTTGAGGGCATGGATCAGTTGTGGCGGGCGAACGCCGGGAAATTGCGCCGCGAACGACGGCGCGAGGGACGCGATTGTTTTCTTTCCGCTTGCCAGCAGTGCTTTGGCAGCGGGCAGATCGTCACGCACGCGTTTAGCGTCACTGGGACAGGCCAGCACGCAATTACCGCACATGATGCACAGTTCCGATACGACTCGGGTGCATCCGTCCTGGACCTTGATTGCTTTGACGGGGCACTCGCGAATGCACTTGTGGCAGTCCTGGCATTCGCGTTTCTCGGTATAGATGGCGTTAAGAGGTTCCATGATTCCCTTCGCGTGCTTGTGCTTCTTCGTACAGCAATTCGCGCAGGCGATCGGGTTTCACGCCGTGATGAACTTGTCCGGCGATGCTGACGTTCGGGCCTTGCTTGCATTTGTCCTGACACAGGCGGCCGACGAAACTCACGCGCGCAATGACTCCTTCTCGAACAAGCTGGTTGAGCGCTTCCAGGTTTTCGGCATTGCCGCGAGCAAAACAGGAACTGCCGAGGCAGATTACGATTTCGAAAGACTCGCTATCCGAGGGCATCGGTACCTCTTTCAATTGCCGGGAGGAGCTGGGTCAGTTCTTTCGGCGTGCCGGGTACGGCCGGTATTGGTGCCTGCAACTCTCCCGCCTCGAATCGTCCGCCCGCGCCGCGGCCTGGAAAACGCCCGAGGGAATGAATCTGCGCATGCAGGCATCGATCGCAATCAGTAGCGCGCTCATCGACGCACGCTTTTGCAGGATAGATCTCGTACAGCCGGCGATACTTTTCAGGAGTCAGGTTTGGCATGACTACGTTTGCACCCACCATCAACCCTTGTTTCCGACCGTTAGTCTTATTGATGGTCGCCAGTGCCGTCGTGCTTGGGATGTTGGCGGTCGGACACGAAATCCGAGTCAGCGCGAGTACCCGATAGACCATGTCTTCAGTGTTGGGCACTTGCTGGTCAGGCACAAGGGAGGGACGCAAGGAGCCCGATCCGAGAGGTGTTGCGGCATGCGGAATATAGGGGCCGACACCAATCATGTCGAGATCGAGGCGACGAAACGTAACGATATCTTCCGCAACGCTCTCGTACGATTGACCGGGAATGCCGATCATGATGCCGCCGCCGGCTTCGTATCCGAGCTTCTTCAGCAATCGCAGGATAGTGAGGCGATCGGGGGCACCGGGGTACCGGCGAGGATGCACGGCGTCGAACAGCTTCTGGTCGGATGTTTCGAATCGAAGCAAATAGCGATCGGCACCCGCCGTGCGCCAAAGCCGCAACTCGTCCTCGGAGCGTTCGCCCAGGCTTAGCGTCACCGCTAGTGGAGTTTCTTTCTTGATCTGACAGATGAGGCTCGCGATCCACTCGGCAGTGAGAGCGTAATCTTCCCCAGCCTGCATCACGACCGTGCCGTATCCCAAATGAGCCGCGAGGCGAGCGCTTTCCAGAATCTCTTCGCGGCTCATGCGATAGCGCGGCAGGCTGCGGTTTTCGCGGCGCAGGCCGCAATACATGCACTGGCGCACGCAGTGACTCGATATCTCGATCAAGCCACGCAGGTGGATGGCATCGCCGACGAAACGCTTGCGAATGGCATCGGCCTCTGAGTACAGCTCGCGAAGCCGGCTGGGATCAGATTCTCGCAGCCACTTGAGAATTTCAACTTTGGCCAGACCGCCCACATCGCCTCAATTCGCCACCGCGCACTCGCGCTCTTCCGGGATCGGCGGAAGCGAGCGCGGCAACAATCCCTGAACGCTCTTTTCCTCTTTGTAGGCGGCTAACGCTTCTGGAAATGGCCGAAGAGCACGCTCCAGGATGCCGAGCGAATACGCAATGACGATGCCGTAATTGCTGATCGGGACGCCTTGCCGCTCGCACTCCTGAATGCGCGCCATCATTTCCTTACGGTTCCACATGCAAGCGCCGCAATGAATTACCAGCTTGTAGGGTGAGAGATCACTGGGGAAGTCACGCCCCTGCACGGTTGTGAACTTCAACGGGCCGCCAACGCGCTGTTGCAGCCACTTTGGAATCTTCACTCGCCCGATATCTTCCTCGACGGGATGGTGCGTGCAGGACTCCGCGATGAGGACTCGATCGCCCGGCTGCAGGGAATCGATGGACACTGCAGCGCGAACTTGCGTCACGAGATCGCCCTTGAGACGCGAAAACAGAATTGAGAATGCGGTCAGCGGCACGGTCTGGGGCGTGTCCTCAGCCACGCGCTGAAATACCTGCGCATCGGTGACCACGATCTTCGGGGGTGTCTTGAGATTGTTCAGGACATTCTTCAGGCCACCATCTTTTACCACTACGCAGGAAGCATCGCCATCGAGCAGGTCGCGGATCGATTGCACTTGCAATTGCTTGATGCGGCCCTTCGGCGCTTCCCGGTCGATCGGCATCACGAGGACGGCGGTTTCGCCCGGACCTACGAGGTCGCGCAACACGACCGGCGATTCTGTGCTCTCCGCAGGTGCAAGCTCTCGGAGCTTCTCGCGCAGGCTATTTACGCCCTGGCCTGTAGTTGCGACCAGCGAAATATAGGGTAAGTTCTCTTTTTCGAAGCGGAGAAGATGTTCGAGGTTGGATTTCTGCAGGTCCGACTTATTCTGGACGATGAGCGTGGGAATTTCCCGCGAACGCAATTCCGTGAGCAGGGTTTCCTCGAATTCCCCCCACATGCCTGCTTCGGTCACGAGTACTCCAACGTCAGACCGAGCGATGACCTGGCGGGTCTTTTCGATGCGCTGCGCTCCCAGCGAGCCAATGTCATCGATGCCAGCCGTATCAACAAAAAGGACAGGGCCGATCGGCATCAACTCCATGGGCTTTTCGACAGGATCGGTCGTCGTTCCCGCGACTTCCGACACGATCGATACCTGTTGCCGGGTGATGGCGTTTAGAAGACTGGACTTCCCGACATTGCGCCTTCCGAACAGGCCAATGTGAAGCCGGAAGCCTTTGGATGTCGCACGCGCTATCGTCATTTCTGCAGATCCTTTCGTGATCCAGATAGATAGATCTAGATAAATACGTCTCGTTCTCCACCGCGCACCTTGTTCAGCATGGGCAGCGTGGAGGCAGTCTGTTGTCCGTCCATTTGTTGCAGTTCGATTGAGATGAGGTTCTCGCCTGCGGATTTCGCAACAGGTCCGGCGTAGTCGCACAGGTATTCCAGGAATGTTGAGAGTGCATTGGGATGGCAGTGGTACTTGATCTCGCCCGGCTTGGCGAGATCCATGAAGTCCTGCCCGGTGCGTCCAGTGCGGTAGCAGGCGGTGCAGAACGAGGGCACATAGCCGAGCGACACGATGTCGCGAACCACTTCTTCGACGGAGCGGTGATCTCCCAGCTGAAACTGGCTGCCATTCGGATCGCCTTCGCCATCTTGATAGCCGCCGGGGTCGGTGCGGCTTCCGGCGGAGATTTGCGAAATGCCGACGGCAAAGGTTGCACGGCGTACTTCCGCCGTTTCGCGCGTGGACATAATCATGCCGGTATACGGAACAGCCAGCCGCATAATCGCAATCAGTTTGAGGAAGTCGGCATCGCTGACGGCATAGGGCGGGCGTGCTGCGAGCTCCGATCCAACCGCGGGCTCGATGCGCGGGAAGCTGATGGTGTGTGGACCGCATCCGAAAGCCTGCTCCAGATGCCGGATGTGCTGCATCATGGCCAGAGCTTCGAAGCGCCAGTCGTAGAGGCCGAAGAGCACTCCGATGCCGACGTCGTCGATACCAGCCGCCATGGCGCGGTCGAACACGGTCGCACGCCAGTCGTAGTCACTCTTCCGCCCAGCTAGATGCACATTGGCGTACGTCGCGCGGTGATACGTTTCCTGGAAGAGTTGATAAGTCCCGATCTCGGCGTCTTTCAGTTGGCGAAACCGCTCAACCGTCTGCGGGGCAAGATTGATATTGACGCGGCGAATCTCCCCGGGGCCGATGCGCGTGTCGTAGATGGTCTTGATCGTTTCGAGAATGTAGCGGAAACCCTGATGCGGCAGGGCTTCTCCGGCGACCACCAACACGCGCTTATGTCCCTGACGAATCAGGGTGCGCGTCTCTTCGGCGATTTCTTCTTGCCGCAACGTGCGCCGGTTCAACTCTTTGTTGCTGGCGCGAAAAGCGCAATACGTGCACTCGTTGCCGCAGCGATTCGAAATGTACAACGGTGCGAACAGCACCAGGCGCGATCCGTAAATCTCTTCTTTGATGGCTTTTGCTGTCGAGAAAAGTTCCGAGAGAAGTTGCGGACACTCCACGTGGGAAAGGCATGCAACTTCATCCATCGTCAGTCCGCGCATCTCGCGCGCTTTGGCCAGCAACTCGCGGACTTGCGCGGGATCTGGGCTTCGCGACTCCGCTAGCAAGTCGGCGATTTCTCGTTCGTTGATGAAATCTGCGCGTTCTTCAATCGTCAAGACTCACTCCTCTCTTGCGCTGCCTCGGAATCCGCGCCGCCGTGTCCGCCTGCGGTGCTCGGCTGATCATGCGGATCTCTCTGCTCTAGCCGGTGGTGCAACGCAGCGATCGCCTTCTCCGCCGTGCAATGTGGAATGTGCTCGCCGTCAACCGTGACCGTTGGCCCCTTCTCACACTGTTCGAAACAGAATGCAGCGCGCACATCGAGGCGGTCCTGAACTCCGTTCTCTTCGCCGTGCCGCAATACTTCGCTCAAGATCTGCTGCGATCCCTTCAGGTAGCAGTTCGTTCCGAGGCAAACGCTGACCTTTACGTTGTCGGCAGCTTTCGACTGCATCAAGGGCAGGATTTCGTCATCGATTCGCTTGCGGCCTTGATAGGTCGTATGCAGCAAGTGGTGCGCCTTCTCGCCGCCGATTTCTCCCAGGAACTTCGCATAACAGTCGGCGATGAAAACGTTGTCCTGAGACTTGTGCAGCTGCAGCATCTTGTCTGCCTGATACAAACCCTTCGTACGAAGGGCGCGCGCGTTGCGAGCTGCCGTGACCGGCTGTCCGGCACCGCCGATGCAGCCGCCGGGACAGGCCATCACTTCAATGACGTCGTAGTCGCTCTTGCCCGAGCGGACTTCCTCGGCAACCACGCGCGCATTTCTTAGTCCGTGGACGACGGCAAGCTTCAATTCCGATCCATTCAGGGGAATCCTTGCGGACCGCAGCCCGGAGTCGCCACGCACCTGCTGAAAGTCAACGTGCTCGAGCTTTTTACCAGTGGCTTTCTCAGCTGCGTATCGCAGCACCGCTTCCATCACACCACCGGAATTGCCGAAGATGACTCCCGCGCCTGTGTAGAAGCCGAATGGCATATCAAACGACTCCGGCAGGAGCTTGTCGAAGATCAGCCCGCAGGACTGGATCATGTGGGCAAGTTCCTGCGTGGTCAAAACGTGGTCCACGTCAGGGTCGCCGTCGACGCCCATCTCAGGCCGCTGTGCCTCGAACTTCTTGGCCGTGCACGGCATGATGGCGACAACCTTCACGTCTTTGCGCTCAACCTTGAGCTGCTCAGGGAGCATTGCCTTGAGCAGCGAACCAAACATCTGCTGCGGCGAACGGCAGGTCGAAAGATTCGGCAGCAGCTCGGGGAAGTATTGCTCGGCATACTTCACCCATGCTGGGCAACAAGAAGTGAACAGCGGCAGGTGCTTGCCGTCTTTCTTTCGGGCGAGAAATTCCGTGCCTTCTTCGATCACCGTCAAGTCAGCCGCGAAAGAAGTGTCGTAGACCTGATCGAAGCCCATATGCTTCAGAGCAGTGACGATCTGACCCGTGGTGATTTCGCCCGGCTTTAGACCGAAGCATTCGCCGAGACCAACGCGGACTGCGGGCGCAATCTGCACGACCACTTTCTTCGTCGAATCGGCCAGCAGCTGCCAGACCTGGTCGACCTCCGACTTCGGAGTGAGCGCGCCCGTCGGACAAACGCTGGCGCACTGGCCGCAGTTCACGCATTCCACGTCGCCGAGTTGTTTGCCGAATGCCGGTTCGACGCAGGCCTCGTGTCCCCGGTGGGCGAAGTCGATTGCGCCGATACCCTGGATCTCCCAGCACACGCGTACGCAATCACCGCACAGCACGCACTTGTTGCCGTCGCGGACCAGCGACGGTGACGATTCATCCAGTGGCTCCGGCTGATGCACTGATTTGAACCTCACCTTTTTGATCCCGAGCCTGAGCGCCAGGCTCTGCAGTTGGCAATTAGCGCTGCGCGAGCAGGTCGGACAACTCTGGTCGTGGTTGGCCAGCAACAGCTCCACAGAGATCCGGCGAATCTCGCGGATCTCCTGCGTCGTGGTCTGAATCTTTAATCCCGCCTCTGGAGGAGTCGAGCAGGCTCCCACCACGCCTCGTCCTTCGACCTGGACCAAGCACAGCCGGCAAGCGCCGTACACGCTGAGGTCGGAGTGATAGCAGAATGTCGGCAGGTCGATGTTTGCCTTGCGGATCAGTTCGAGAAGATTCCGCTCGCCCTCAATCGGCACCGTTCTTCCATCAATCGTTAGAGTGGGCTGGACGACCTTGTTCATCTGTCTATATCCCTTCGACCGCGTGCAGCTTGCATGCCTTCGCGCAAGCGCCGCACTTGATGCAAAGTTCCGCGTTGATCGTGTGCGCCTGTTTCCTCTCGCCGATGATGGCGTTGGTTGGGCACGACGGCACGCATACCCGGCATCCTTTGCATTTTTCGGGATTGATTTCCGGCCGCAGCAAGGCCTTGCAACGGCCCGTCCGGCAGCGCTTCTCGAAGATGTGCTCTTCGTACTCTTTACGGAAATAGCGCAGCGTGGAGAGAACCGGATTCGGCGCCGACTTTCCCAGTCCGCAGAGCGACCCGACCTGCACGGCGTGACCAAGTTTTTCGAGTAGGACGAGAGTATTGGCGTCGGCGCGGCCCTCGATCACATCATCGAGCAGCGCCAGCAATTGCTTGGTGCCCTCGCGGCACAATACGCACTTGCCGCATGATTCGCGCTGCGTGAACTCCATGAAGAAGCGCGCTGTGCTGACCATGCACGTGCGCTGGTTGATCACGACTAATCCGCCCGAACCAACCATCGCGCCGACGGAGCGAAGCGAGTCGTAGTCGAGCGGGAGATCGAGGTGCTCTTCCGTCAGACATCCGCCAGAAGGCCCGCCAATCTGCACGGCTTTGAATCCGTTTTTCCAGATCTTTCCGGCGTCATCGGTGACGCCGCCACCAATGTTCAGGACAATCTCGCGGACGGTCGTTCCGAACGGCACCTCCACCAGACCGGTGTTGGCAACGTGGCCAGTGACGGCAAAAGTCTTTGTGCCCGGCGAGCTCTTGCTTCCTACGCTGCGAAAGACTTCCGGCCCAACGTTCAGGATGCGGGAAACGTGTACCAGAGTTTCGACGTTGTTGATGACCGTTGGCTTTCCCCAAAGCCCGCTCTGGGCGGGGAACGGGGGCTTGGGAGACGGCATGCCGCGCCGCCCCTCAATCGACGCGATCATCGCCGTCTCCTCGCCGCACACGAAAGCGCCCGCCCCCTCCATCACTTCGCACTTCAGCGGAAGGCCCGTGCCAAAAACGTTCTTGCCGAGGATACCTTCGCGCTCGGCGTCCTCAACGGCGCGCCGCATGCGCTGAACCGCAAGCGGATATTCGGTGCGAACGTAAACCAGAGTTTCGCTGGCCCCGATGGCGCGCGCGGCAATCATCAAGCCCTCAATCACGCTGTGAGGATTGCCTTCCATCACCGAGCGGTTCATGAACGCGCCCGGATCGCCTTCGTCGCCGTTGCAGATCACATATTTCTTCGCTGAATTCTGCACGCGCGCTGCGTCCCATTTGCGCCCGGTCGGAAATCCACCGCCTCCGCGGCCGCGCAGCCCGGAGTCGAGAACGCTGCGGCAGATTTTTTCCGGTGACATTTCAACGAACGCCTTGCGCGCCGCCCGGTATCCGCCATGCAGCATGAACTCGTGAATGTCTTCCGGATCGAGCAGGCCGCACTCCTGGAGAACGAACCGGCTCTGCCGCGAGTAGAAAGGATTCTCATTCACTCCGCGGCAAGTCTTGCGGGTTGCTGGATCCTTGTAGAGGAGCCGTTCGACCGGCTCTCCCTTGGCCAGCGTGTGCTCGATAATTTCCGCGACGTCTTCGCCGCGGACTTTGGTGTAGAGAATGTTGTCCGGCAGAACCGTGACCAGAGGGCCCATCTGGCAGAATCCCTGGCAGCCGCTCTTCGAGAGGCGCACATCGTGGTCGAAGGCCTCAGGGCGAAGTTCCAAGATCACGTTCAAGCCTGAGCCCGGCATTTGCTGCTTGAATTGCTCAAAGACTTTCATGGCGCCGTTCGCCATGCAGCCGGTACCGGCGCAAATGATCACGCGCCTCACTTGACTCAGGTTCGATATTCTGTTTGTTGGTTTGAGAGTGAGTGGTTTGGATAGGAGAGGCTCCGCCTTAGTCATTGGCGGCTCCCGCTGCTGCGACCCGGATGGCGGTTTCCTGCATCTGAATTTCTTCCACGAGTTCCACCGCACGTTCCGGCGTCATCTGCCCGTAGACCTGCTCATCGATCACGACGACCGGCGCCAGACCGCAGGCGCCCAGGCAGGCCACGGTCTCGACGGTAAAAAGCATGTCGGGCGTGGTCTTGCGCTTCTCGCTAGTGCCAAGCTTCTGATGCAGCGCCTCGAGAATTGGGACCGACTGCTTCACATGGCAAGCCGTTCCATCGCAAAGCCGCACGATGTGCTTGCCCTTCGGCTCCATGGCGAAGTGCGCATAGAAGGTAGCCACTCCGAACACCCGCGCCGGTGGGACACCGAGCGAGGTAGCGACGTAGGTCAGGATCTCTTCCGGCAGATAGTTGTATTCGTGTTGAATCGCTTGCAAGATTGGAATCAGCCGCGACGGCCGCCGAGCGTGCTGGTCGAGAATGCCGCACAGCTTCTCGAACTTCTGCACACTGCGGACCGCGGCTGGCGTGGACGCCATCAGTTCAGCCTCCCATCGGGTGGAATTGGATTTTGGAAACGCTTGGCCAGCTTGCACGACAGCGTGGCCAACGAGGAATACAGATCTTCGTTGTGCACAATCATGTAGTCGGGGACGCGCAGCCTAACGGGGGCGAAATTCCAGATTGCCTGAATTCCGGCTTTGACCATCTCTTCCGCCGCTGCCTGCGCGGCCTCGGCAGGAGTGGTAATGATTCCCAGGTGAATGCTCATCCGCTGGGCAAGGTCTGCCATTTTCTCCAGGGACAGGACGGCCTTCCCGTGAATCCAGCTGCCGATCTTCTGAGGGTCCGTATCGAAAGCCGCCACAACGTTGAGCCCAAAACTGGTGAACCGCTGGTGGCCCAGGATGGCGGTCCCCAGATTGCCGGCGCCGACCAGGAAGGCCTCGTTGACGTTGTTCCAACCTAGAAAGGTCTCGATGGCCCGTACCAACTCGGCTACGGAATAACCCACTTTCGGCTTGCCAATGATGCCTGTAAACTGCAGATCCTTACGGACTTGCACCGGAATGCAATTCAAGTCGCGACCAATCGCGCTGCATGAAACCAGGTTCACGCCCTTGGACTGCAGCCCCATCAGGTAGTGGTGGTACTGAGGCAGCCTTCTTAGGCTCGGCTCGGGGATCGATAATCCGTGGCTTGATCGCATAGTCACATCCGATAATTAAATATCGATATTTAAATATCGATTTTAGGGATTCTCCACGGCATTGCTGTGCTCTCAGTCACAGACCAGCGAGAGCTAAATCACTCTGCCTAGCATCCGTATAACTGTCTTTAATTCAATGGATTATGGCGATAGATCGCTCGATTTTCTTGGGGGGGCGAACGGTCACCGATTGAATGGGAGGGGGCCCCCGGCGCACAGCTGATCTCCCGCTTCGGTGCCGTAAGCTGGCAAATCATTCATGAAGATGCCAGACGCGATTACGTCAATATGCCCGTCGCCATTCACATCATTCAGGTCGGCGCTGGAAGCATAGAAAATCCACGGTGCGAACCGGGAATCATGAGTTGTGACGGGCGTGCCGAACGTTCCATTGCCCAGTCCGGGCAACATGACAATGATGACGTTTGAGTTACCGTCATCCAGGGGAGCGACAATGTCGAGCTTGCCGTCGTGATTGAAGTCGCCGACTACCAGGGTAGTCGCTGCGCCTGGAATCGAGATGCTGTTCTCCGCAAAGGTTCCATCCCCGTTGCTCAGAAATATGCCAACGCTGTTGCTGTCGGGCTCGGCGACAACCAGGTCGGTCCTGCCGATGCCGCGAAGGTCGCCGGTCGCAATCCAGGTTGGAGTCATCCCTTGGGTGATCGGCAGGATAATCGGCAGATTGAAAGTGCCGTCTCCTTTGCCGAAATAGAGCCACAGATTGTTGTCTCCGCCGTTTGCGACTGCGAAATCCAACTTGCCGTCGCCGTTGAAGTCGCCCGCGACGGTGGATGTGGGAATGTAACCGGCTGGCAGCGAATCCCGCAAAAGAAGGCCCGGCAACGCCGAGGGCGGGAATTGCGCTGCGGGTCTGCTCGGCAGGTTCGCATGATTCGCGGCTTTCGTCAGCAGTTCGGCTTTGGCGGACCGGGCTCGCTGGCGAGTAAAACGCTTTCGATAATCTGGTCCTAGCTTGTCTGCATGCTGCCATCCAGTGAATCGCCTCGCTTGTGGGTGGCTCGGATAGTTCTGATCCGCTGGCTTGGCAGCCTCTCTGGCATTTCTGAAGACATGACCTGAAAGCTGCTGGTAGCTTCGATTGGACTCTTGCGCAGAACACCACTGCGGAAGAAGCGACATTGCTACCGCGAAAAGCGATAGTGAAAGGGTGATTCGTCGTTCAGGCACGTTCTGTCCCTTGCAGGTCTGTTTTCCTCCCTGAAACACGCGTACGTCTCGTCTGTCCCCGCATTTCATCATTTCTCCTTATGTTGTCCCCCTGCAAACGCGGGCACTAGATCAGTAATGTCTTGCAGTGCGTTCTTGTCCAGTCGAGGTTCCCGCCGGTACTCCACACCAGCGTAGAGCAGAGTTCCGGCCTTAGTGAACGACAGTACGTCTTGGTACTCCTTCTTGGGTCCATCTCGCTTTATCCATGACCATGAGAGTTCATAGGTAACAGTCAC